>Ga0189292_10012_pt1 | contig 133886 bp, 145 predicted proteins | sample UW1oraminimetaG_FD_130317 | JGI IMG/M metagenome (GOLD analysis project Ga0189292, IMG submission 130317) | Marine microbial communities from the Costa Rica Dome - UW179A-orange mini metaG | ecosystem: Environmental > Aquatic > Marine > Oceanic > Photic zone | place: Costa Rica: the Eastern...
GATCGAAGAGCGGTTCAAGCTCTGGCTGGGTGGAGGTTGGAATAGCTTCCTTGATTTGCAAGGGAGCATTGAAGATTGAAGTAGTCATTGTTTTAAAGCTGATAAGTGTGTGAGTTGTGTTGGGGGTGTTGCCCCCTCGACTCCTTCAAGATCACAGCCCTTCTGGTGAACCCCACTACGCAGCTCTGGTGTAGACCCCGCGAAGTTCTGGTGAGCAACTGGTGAATGGCTCAGAACCACCTGCCTGACTGGGCTTAGCTTACTCGGAAGACTGTGCCGCGAAGGGTAAAGGAGAGCAAAAACCCCGCCAAGTGCGGGGCTTTGTCATTGCCCTGGTTCCCTCGGAAGGATGTGCGTCACCAGATCAGCGTTCACCCAGCGGATCACACCTGAATCCACATCAGCTATCTGGAACAGGTTGTGAATGCTCGGGTCACGGGCACCGCCGCCGCAGTGGATCACCTGCCCCGTCCAGCAATCCAGATCCTGAGCTGGCCTCATGGCTCAACGGCAAAGTCCGGAGAGTTCCTCGAAGCGATCGTGAAGGACCCGCGTATGAGGCTGTGGCCAGACATAGTTGAATATCTCCATCCACGTTCTGTGCAGTGCGTTGTCTGGTCTCTTGGCTTGGGCCTGCCAGAAACAGTTTTTGATTTCGAACTCAACAAAGGTTCCTCGACCATTGGTCTTCTTATCAAGCGCCTCTGCGACAAGTTGAAGGCGGCAGGACTCAGCTGTATCTCAGCAGAAGATAAAGAAACTCTCACCGGTCGTTAAGAACGGCTTCATGAGCAATGCTTAGTCAGGCTCCAATTTACAGGTATTGAATTAAAGCCATCTAATGCTCTCAAAAGTTGCGCTGATTCAATACCCGCCTGTACTTGGCAATCGTGCTGAAACAATTGAGAAGGCGGTTTCTCTAATCGATGCCGCTGCACAAGCGGGTGCAAAACTGATTGTTTTGCCTGAGGCTTTTATCCCCGGTTATCCAACCTACATATGGCGCCTAAGACCTGGTGGGGATATGGGACTGTCTTCTGAGATTCATGCATTGATGCTTGAGAATGCAGTCAATCTCGATGGGCAACACTTAAATCCGCTGAGATCCCTTGCAAAGCATCATCAAGTTGACATCCTGATCGGTATCAATGAGATCGACAATTCCCAGAGTCGCACAACACTTTTTAATTCTTACGTGCATATCGATTGTCATGGTGCGTATGCAAATGTTCATCGTAAGTTAATGCCTACCAACCCTGAAAGAATGGTTTGGGGGTTTGGGGATGGGCAAGGCCTGCGTGTCAATGACACACCTGTGGGACGTGTTGGTGCACTCATTTGCTGGGAGAACTACATGCCGCTCGCTCGCATGGCTCTGTACTCTCAAGGCGTTGAAATTTATGTTGCACCGACATGGGATAGCAGTGATGGCTGGCAAGCAAGCATGCAACACATTGCGCGCGAAGGTCGTTGCTATGTGATTAATTGCTGCACCTCCATGCGTGGTTCTGACGTTCCTGCCGCTTTTCCAGGCCGCAAGCAAATCTTTACTGATGATGAGCAGATCAATTCCGGCAAAAGCTCGATCATCGCTCCGGGTGGAACCATGATTGCTGGCCCCTTGGATTCAGAAGTTGGTATCCTTTATGCTGATATTGATCTGGCTGAAGTGCGAAGTTCTCGACGAAGCCTCGATATAGCTGGTCACTACAACCGCCCGGATATTTTCAGTCTTCAAGTGAATAGGCAACAACAGACTGCGGCTGTTTTTAGTGGTGATCAAAAGTCGAAATCACGAACCGCATAAGCCTGATGGTTGCAATCGTCTTAGATGCCTAATGGGTCTTATGCCCAGGACTTCCTTTTTCCTTTCGTTGATCTCGTGCTGGAGGTCATCCCTCCTGGACCTCTTCACCATCTCCGGAATCAATCGGATTCACATCACCCATTCGAGTGATCTTCCACCCGTCTGACTCCCCCGTTTCGGTAGCCCTCTGCTTTAACCCCTCAACGAATCGGCATTGGCTTAAACGTCCGCACGCCTCCTGAATATCGTCTCGGCTTCTCTTCCTTACCCCACATCAGCGGATGTGCTCCGCTTCGCTGTGATTGCCGATAGCTGTGCTGGCCTTGGTTCGCTGCGGTCAATACATACCTGACAGCATCAGCAGAGTGATCAGGCGCTGCCTTCTCCATATCCTCCGGATTGCGATCATCACTGATGCAATAAGGCAACGTCGCCCACAAGCTTTCGCACCGCTCTGAGATAAACAAACCAGGCTCATCACTGCCTGCCTGCCACAACAGAGATTTCATCAGTTGCCAGCCGACAGCACGGCTGCTCTTCGGGCTACCAGTGACCTGCCATCCGTACTTCTTAAATTCAGTGCTCAGTGTCACTGGATCGCTATGACCGCCGAAACCAAGCTGTGCAGTAACTGCTGAATCCATAATCACTCTGCGGTGCGGAATCACCCAATCAGTGAACCCATTCCGCATGTAGAGCTTTTTCACTCGCTCCACAAACTGCGGTGCAGTTAATGAGCGATCACCCCTATTCCATTCCTTTGATCCGTCTGGCTGAATCGAGCAGACGTATTCCTCATCCACGCATACCCAACTACCTCTGGCGATATGACGCTCTCCGACCATCATTGGCTCCTGGATCTGACACATCAACACGACGCATGCAGGGCTGGCCGTGCCCCAGTCACCACCGATCCAGCACCAATGAGCCTTGGTCTTTTCGGTAAACGATCCGGTTTTATCGGGATACCAAGGGATCTGAAAATCACGGGGCAGCATTGATCGCTCAATGCTCAGGCACGAGCCAAAGAATCCAGCAGTGACCTGACCCCATTCGCCCAGCACTTCAGCGGCGATCTTTGATTCATCGCCAAAGCAACTGGCCCGCAGTTCCTTCTCGTACTGATCGGGGTTCGAGAGATAGGGGTTATCCCTGAGCGTCGACTTGATCCAGACCGCAGGCTGAGCACCAAAGAACTCACAGGTGAAGATGCGGTTCGGCATCGCCTTGGTGACCAGATAATCCCTGATCCACCAGCTGCCAGGTCCAAGCGGGTTGGCCGTAGCAATGAACTTTGGCACCACGGTCGGGTCAGTCGTTCGCATGGATGAACGAGCCCTGAGCACTACCTGCGGATCGGCTTCCTGCCCCAGTTCATCCCAGAAGATATGGCTCAGGTCTTCACCCTGAATCTTGTTGAACGCATCGCCTGCGTCCATGTGAATCAGCCTGAGCGTGCCGTCGTTACTGAGCTTCCATTGGCGCTTGGCCTTGAAATACTTCGAGCCTGGCATCAACGTCGGGATCTGCTGAAACAGCAGGTCTTCAAGCTTGGACAGTCCAGCTAGATCACGCCTGATCAACACGGCATTGAGTGACTCGCCACTGATCAAGGCGAAGTAACCAATTAGCCAGATCAGCAGGATCGACTTGCCGCCACCTCGACCACCAGCGAGAACGAGCGTGTTGAGTTCATCGACGCTCTGAACCAGGCCAGCAACCTTGCGTTGCCATGCACTGAGCTGGATGGTGCGGGGCGAGGTATCAGCCAATGAACTGCGATCGAGGCAACAGTTCATTCTGACGAGACCGATTCTGCGGAATGGTCAGCCTGACGCGAGCACGCGGCAATCAGCGGTGCAAAAGGGAGCGGGCGCTCCCCTGAGCACGGGCGTGCTCGGGACTTAACAATGTTGCGGAAAGTGGGCCGGGGAGTACCTGAGGGGAGCACGTGCTCCCTTCTGAGCACAGCTGTGCTCCGGGGCCTACCTGAGGGGAGCCGGGGCTCCCTTTTCAAAAGTGGGCACGTGCCCACCTGAGGGGAACACGTGTTCCCTTTTCACCAGGGGTGACCCCCGGCGAGATCATGCGTTGGCCCATCTCCGTGCTGTCGTAGCGCTGCAGCCGTAGCGGGCAGCAATGACCTTCCAGGTCAGCCCCTGGCGGCGCAGGCGCTGGATGCGGGTGGATCGGCTCTCAGTCATCCAGAACAGAACGATCAGCGGGAGCGTCACCAGCACAGCCATCCAGGCAAGTGCGGTGTTCATCAGTAGTCAATGCAGTGAAGACGCCAACGGGACCCCATGGATCGCTCAATAGGCTATATCTATTATATCATGCTTGACACGTTAACGCGTCAGAGTGCTATGGTAGGGGTCAACAGGTCGAAACCCCTATGACGACAATCACCGCCTACCGCCAAGCAGCAGAAATCCTCTTCCCAGTCCGTGGTGGTTGGTCCTTCGATACCTGGCAATCAATCAACTCACGCTTCTGGGATTCATCCCTCACACCAGGCGCAATCCTTTGGGGCCTCACCGCTGGCTGCAACTTCGGTTCCTACAACCCCAAAAACAACGCCATCACCCTTCATGAAGCCCTCCCAGGCCAAGACTTCGCCAAGCAAGGTGAAATTGATTGGGTCATGGCTAACCGAAATCAAGCTCTCGACTCCTGGGGTCTCCGCCCTGAAGCCTTTGGCGTCGGCACTGCTCTTGGCACCCTGCTCCACGAGTCGATGCACCAGTCACACCATCAACAGGGCATCAAATACCCCCCCAACCGCAAAGGTGAAACAGAAGCCCATCACAACCACACTTGGCTAGCTGAATGCGAACGGGTCGCCAGCCTCATCGGCATCACCCCTCGCATCTGGCCCCTCTACGTCGAGCGCAAAGAACACGCCGACGAAGTTCGCTCTCGCCTAGCTCGCGCACACCACGAAGACACCCGACAGCCCAACCCCTCAGACCTCAGCGGGGCACAAATCAACAACCGCCGCCGCTGGACTTGGGTGCCAACAATCGACGGGGCAGAAATCACCCCCACCATCCAAGACAACGGCACCGAGACATACAACGGTCAGCTAATCGCCAGCATCTCCGAAATCACTGGCTTTCCATGCAACAGCTACAAGCAGCAGAACATCAAACCCGCTGCACGCATCCCCCTCATCCTTCCTGAGGGGTAGGGGTTAACGCTTCATCACCCCTACGCCATCAATCTCATGAACAACACCTTCAAGCCCACAGACGATCAGCTCAACCTTGAAATCAGCCCAGTAATTGAAGCAATTTCACAGGAGCTGAAAGATCTCCAGCAATCAATCAACTGCCCTGATGACTTCATCGCAGGAATGCTCGAACACCTCCTCAACGACTGGAGCGACTGATCAGACCAGCTCGATCGCTCCCTCAAGTAGGCATCGCCTACCCAGCTGCTTCATCCCATCAAGGCCCAACACGATCAACGCGCTCATCGTGATCGCCTCGTGCTCGCTCCACTCCGCCTCAGTGAACTGCCCCGTGGCCATCAAGAACTGACCCTCGTGCCAATGGTCCTCAATCGCCTGCATGTCGCTCACTAGATCAACAGGCGCTGCAGTCATCGAGAAGTTACTCACAGGCTCACAAGTTACCGCTAGCCACCATGACCGCAAGCGTTACCGTGCCTGACATGTGAACGCGTCAGAGATGGGCTCGGTTAAACACCTGCAACAGCATCAGTACAAGGTGCCGGATGGGCAGGAACCACTGAGCAAGAAGCCCATTGGTGTGCGCCTATACGAGTCCGATGACGAGGCAGTCAGGGCCATGGGCAAAGACGGCACGCGGTTCGTTCGTGAAGCGGTGCATCAGGCGCTGATCAATCAGCAGTAGTCAGCAGCGGCGGAATGGTGTCAATCCCGAGGTGGGACGTCCCACTTCGCCAGCACCCCTAAAACCACAATCGCGTTTTGCCGATGAATCCATGGCTGGACATCCAGCCATCAAATGGTGTCAGCCAGCTTCAAAAAAATTAAATTAAATTTGCATTGTTCCTTGATGAGAATTCAATGAAAAAATTGGGCGAAAAATAAATGCATTTATATGCTGAAAACTGTCGTCGCAAAACTATGAACAAAAGGGCTATTTACTGGGCTGTTTTGATGATTTCTTTTGGTGCAATTGGAGGACTTGCATCTGCCGGTTCTTCAGCCCAAATGAGAAGAAGAATTATGCCTGCTGCCCAAAAACCTCCTAGCAAAGTATCTAATGGGAAGGCTTACTTTTTGGATGGGGTTTGGTATCTCCCTGGACAGAAGCTTCCCAGAGCTGGCTCTGGCAGCAACTCTGGTCAAACAAATTTGGCTACAGACATTAATTGCGCTCAGGTCCCTTGTCCTGACGTCTTTGCGCCGGGGGTAACATGCTGGAAGTGTAAATAAAGGGAGTTCCTTCTAACCTCTAAAGCAGGCTGGTCGATTTAATTAAATCCACCTGATCAGCAGGGCATCACAGCAGTCAGTCAGCGGATCACTGGTGGTCGGTATGCGCACACTCTTGCGCACAGCGGTGCAGCAATGCAGTCAGTAACTGGTGGACCCGTTGCTTATTAAGCAATCAAACGTCGATTGCCTGCTGATTCCACTGCTCGGCAGAGAGCTTGCCCTGGCCAACGCCCTGCTGAATGAAATCCTTCACGACGTTGACCTGCATCGCCTGGACACCGGTATCAGGGCTGAGCTGATTGTTGAGCTGACGAGCACGGCGATCGTGATGTGTTGACAGCGCACGGAGCAGAGCTGGATCGACACCAGGCTCGTGCGTGGTCTTCACCGTGGTGCGGCCCATGGCGTCGGTGACCGTTTCAGTGACGGTGCGGCCGTGTTGGCGTTGCACCGCAATCTGCTCGCGTAATTCCCGCTCAGACAAATTCCAGCGCTCTTCGCTGACTGCCATCCGCTCTTCGAGCGTCAGCTGATTGATCGGGTGCGCCTTGGCTGATTGCTTGATGAATTGGCTCACCCTGGCCTGGGTTATCTCCAACTCGGCAGCGATTGCAAATTGCGGGGCACCGTTCAGATGTAATTGCCAAGCACGATTGCGCTTAATTTCTGCTTCTTTTCTCTGCTCAATCGATGCAGCCACGATGTTACTAACTCTGAGCCTTTTAAAAATTTTAAGACGTCATAAATAGAAGCGGCTAACTCGTTCTGCTTACGCACGCGTGTAAGAGGTGAGACATTTTTTCTGGTTGACTTGGTTGGGTTGTAGTGGTGATGGGGGGTTTGGTGTTTGAGGGGAGTGGTTGACAACGGTTGACAACCATCGGGGTCAACCAAGAGAAGCCAGTTGTGGACTGGGGATCAACGAAATCAGCCAGTTTTTTCTCTCAACCTCCCACACGGAAGAGGGCTGAAATAGGCAAAACGGGGCAAGGAGTCAACCATCAGATTGACTGGTGTCGCTGGGGTTCAACCAAGTCAGCCGTCTTGCTGTTTGTATGCCCAGTAATGGGTGTTGCCCTTTGTGGTCTGTGAAAGCAGCTCTGCTTTGGTGCAAGCGCGAAGCTGTTTGCGTGTGGTTTCGATCTCCGAGCCAGTCGCTTCGCGGTTGAGATGCTGCACTTTGCAAGCTGCGACCTGTTGCACCGTGACGCCATGAGGGTGCTTCCAGATTTCAGACGCAGCGCCGACCCATTCGAGTGTTTGTCGTTGACCTTCAGTTAGGCCGCCGATGGATTCACTCTTCTGATCGTCGGACTGCAATTCAGCGAGAGCCCGATCGAACTTGCCGATTACTTCCCAAGTGCCTGCTGCACCATCAAGGCGAACGAGCATGTCGACATAGGGACCACGACCTTCGAAGACGAGACGGCGATGGGGGTTCTCTTTATCGCTGACCCATTTGTTTGATCCTGTGGCGGATTTCTTCTCAAGGAAATGCAGGCTGATGGTGGAGGAGACCACGCCTTTGGCTGAGCCATGACCACGCATTGCTTCAACGCCAACCTTGTCTTTCTCCTGTGGTGAGTGGAAAGCGCAGACGTGAGCCTTGGTGCGTTTGGTGCAATAGGTCTGAACATCGATGAGAGCACCGCCTGATTCCGCCTCTTGATCACTTCCGTAGATGGGCTGGACGTTGGCGTAGAAGCTGTCAGTCAGCAGGATCGAGTCAGGTTCAGCTGTTGTGATCTGGATGATTTCATCCATGCCCTGGTCATCCCAGCAGAGACCGTCTTCCTGCGTGTAGAGCTTGATGATCTGCGGGTGCAGGGTGCCATCGGGCTCCATGAGGCCACGAGCTTTTAGGTATTGAGCAGAGTCAACACCAGGCTGGTCTGTCCACCACAGGATGAGCTTGTGCGGCCCTGGAGCAGGCATCCATTCAGGGTTACCCATGAAGGACTGCTGATGGATGAGAGAAGCCGCCAGCTCGGTTAGCGCTTTGGTCTTACCGACCTTGGCGAACGCTGCAATTCCAGTGAGGCAACCTTCAGCGATTAGTCCTTGGATAAGCCAGGTCTTTTCCGCAAATTTGGCAACGTCTCCGCCAGCAACGCCTTTGGAATCAGTGTCAGCGATCAGATCACGTTGCTTCTGGATCAGGCGTGCTCTGACCTGATCTGGAGAGACGCGGAGATCGTTTTCCTGTGCTGCTGTCTGTGCACGGATCTGGCGTCTGATGATGTTTTTTTCGAAGTGAGGATGATCAGGGTTCACCAGATTGGTGATGATCGATTCCCAGTTATCGAGCGGGTCTTGGTTATGCCCTGTTGGCAGTTCAAAGACCTTGGCCAGTTCTGCCTGATCTGGAGTGGTTGTCATTGGCTTGCCTCCAGCTCTCGAACAGCCGCGGGGCAAGGGAGACCGAGTTCGTTCTGTTGAAACTGTCTGAGATCTTCTGCGATGTAGGCGATGGATTTCAGCTGAGCTTCGACGCGTAGGCGATGCAGCTGCGCAAGGTCGTCGTGATCCCTCCAGATGGTCCTGAGATGAGGGCGGAGGGCTGCTGCTTTGGCCTGTGCGTCTGATACGGCTGCGCAGGCGGATTGGAATTGATTAGGGGTGCAGGTGTAGAGGTCGGGGATGTTCCACGCCTCGTCGTAGGCATCGTGGAATTGATCAAGGATGTGCGCCCATTGAGAGCGCTTGGTTTGGCGGGATAGAAGTTCCTGCGCAGTATTAGGGGTTTGGAGGCGTTGACCCCTATGTGAATCCCTTTCTCTGTGTGGCTTGAAGACTGCGGCTGAACCACTGAACCCACCGTTGTGGTGAATGAATGCCCATTGCGCCCCGCTGATGGTGATCTGATCGCCTGGGCGTAGATCAGTGCCGGTATGGCAGAGGACAACTTGATCGTTGAATCTGCAATCAGCGTCTTTGACCCTGGAACAAACGGGGCAGGGTTGATTGTGCCCAGATGATTTCACTCACCCGCCTCCCAGGTATCAAGTTGCTGGGTGATAGTTGTGCCGCGTTGCTTTGCGATCTTTCTGATGGCGCAGAGCAAAGCAGCGAATTTGAGATCGTTCTGCACGTCTGCCTGAAAGTCGTATTCAGGAGGCAGCGGGAGCGGTTCTGCAAATCGTGCAGCAGCTGCTTGTGTGACCGATTGAATGTGTTGGGTGTCGGTTGACTGCCGACCTCGGATAGAGTTCATTTGTAGAAAGCACGTTGTCTGAAGACCGCTGAGGGTGTGGAGACCTGAGGCGGTTTTTCATTGAGGCTGAAAGGGCTTGAAACCCTTTCGTTCTAGGTATTCGAAGACTGCGTGCCTGATGACAGTCGAGCAGTCGGAATCTTCCTGACGGGCGATAGTTCCGACATGGGCGTACATCTGCCGGGACAGGCGAACCATCGAGGTGCGATCTTTTACGCCGCCAAATCTGGCTTCGTAATAGATGTATTCCTTGTGGGTCTGTGGTGTGGTGAGTGAAGCATTCATAGCCGCAATGTAAAGAGATAGGGCATGAGTCCCAACCCCCTAATCCGTTGGTTTCCGTATACCAAACACCTGCTGACATTTGCAGTCAGCTGTTGATGGACTTACAGGAAAATTAGGGTAGAAATACCTACCCCTTTTTCTGATTATTCAGGTGGTTGGTGAGGGCTGCGTCGTACTCCTTGGCGCGATTACGGCAATCAATCGCCAGTTCTGGGTGATTCAAACCACCCCAGAAACCAGCCCGTAATGATTCCCACCTTTGTCCCGTTGTGAGAACGGTGGCGGTGTCTTCTCTGGATTTACCAACAACACGAGAGATCCGACATGGCATCAGCTCTGCACCTCCGCGATCAGTTGATCCAGGTGCGGGGCGTCGTAGGTCTCGACAGCATTTCTGCGTGTCGTTAGCTCTTGCTTTCGACGCTGATCCTCTTCCTTCGCTGCAGCAATCGTCAGCTCAACGAGGTGCTTGCGGATCGCAGCGATGTCGTAATGCACTGGGCCATTAGGTTTGCCAGTGGCAAAGATCCAATGTTCTCCAGGCAGCAGTTTGCGCTCACGGCGCATGAGTCGAAGGGTGCTGTTTGCGAGACCAAGAAACTCTTGAGCTTCCTTTTCTGGCACCCACTATGGGGTTTGATTCATTGCAGGCAGACATTGACCCTGCAACACGCAATTTGTGCATGTTCAGGGGAGAATTAGAGCTGTTTGTGCCTGCGTGTCAGTCGACTTTTCGCTGCCTATATGACAGGAGAGTTTCGAAGCACTTGGTAAGCGGAGGTCGTCAGATCACATAAGAAGCAGAGCTAGTCACACCTTCGCGGTGGGGCTCATTTTCAAGTGGTCTGTCCTTTCCGTGCGCTGAATATATCGCTGCGGAGGCGGAATCTGGCAAGAACTGGCAAAAGTCGTGCGCAAAGCCCACCAGATATGGCGTGATTTTGCGCACGTTTTGCGCACAACCTTGAGGGTCAATCGCTGAGATCGCAATCGGGGCGACAGGATTCGAACCTGCGACCTAGTGCTCCCAAAGCACCCGCGCTACCAAGCTGCGCCACGCCCCGTTACTCCCACATAGTAGGACCTGACGGGGATCTGGCTGAATCATCTTGCGGCAGTGGGTCTCAGGTCATGCGCTAACTCTGCTCAGACAGTGTTATCTAGAGATATCCAGCCCCAGGCCCTTCCCCCGTGTCGCCCGTTTCCTCACCTGCCAAATCCAGCCGCCCTGATTGTTCCCAATCGATGCAGTGTCTGAGGTTTCAGTTCTAGTCATCCAGCAGTCCGGCCTCAAGTGTGATGGCAAGCTTGGTGGTTAGGCACAGGGTAGTGCTGCTGTGGTCCTTGGATCAGCAGGTTCGGCGTCGGTCTCTAGCGATCAGTAGCCGAGCAGTGAGCATTCCTAATGCGAGTTGCTCACTCTGGATTACTAAGATTCTCTGAAGGTTGTTGATTACCCCAGTAGTGCGTGACTCGTCTCGCGCAAGCGCCGTGCATGCCGGCAGAAGCTTTTGGGGGTCGCTCAGAAAGTTCGTCTGCTAAAACAAAGTCAAGGCTTATGTAACCCATGTTCTTGCCTGGGACATGTTTGACCTACGTGCCTGCTCTATTCATGGGTGTATGAGCCAGAACAAGAGAAGGATATGGTTTCATTCTTTCAGAAGTTCGTCCAACGTCATGGAAAGCCTGAATTTGAAATATTTATAAACTTCTATTTCAGTCTGAATTTTTAGGGACTAGAGTTTGCAGACAAACATGCTAATAATCCAATTTTATCTTTTTAATTGAGTGATGATTGTGTATGTAGCTAAGATTTCGATCAGCAACAGAGATGATGATTGATTGAGGAATGTTGAAATGGAGTAATCAGAGACTTTAGAAATAGCTCTATTGTAAGTACTCCTGGAACGGAGATTTCTTCAACACCTCGGTAATGCCTAGTTCGTTCTGCCAATCGATGACCGACCTTTCCCATCCCTCTTCCCAACGTGGTGAGAAAAGTTCAGGTACCACCTGACCAATTGCAATACCGAAACCGATGCCATCCCAGATCAGTCTGCGCTCACTCGGTTGGAAAGATCCACGCAACATCCATGAAGCCAGAACTCCAATGTCAAAAGGCATCGACCCAGTGCTCGCATAAAATGACGAGGCAGCAGCCTCACCTGCGACCGTGATCGGCAGACCAAGAATCGTATGATGAATTTCATGGGATCTTACTGATCTGCTTGTAAAGAAAGCCTCATCAGACTCTGTTTCGAGAAGTTCTGGCTCAGGTAAAAAAGAAATACCGAGCTTGTTCATACGTTGTTGGAGGCACCATCCAAGACTCCCTTTGGGCATTGCACCCATTTCTTCAAGATCTGGCCATATTGGTGAAGGCCGATTGGCCAGCAGATCCTGAACCTTTGGAGAATTTAGCAATCTTTCAAAACACTCTTTGTGCAGTGTGGTCATTCCTGGGATTATAAAATATCGACCATGTTGGAATACTTTCTCAGGCTCCTTAGCTGTTTGCAGTATGGATACAGCTAATTTTGCAGCACCATCGGAAAATGATGACCGCACGTAGTTCTGTTTTTCCGACATCGAATCATAGAAATATCTTCACTAAAAATAGGCTTTATTTCCTGAATCTACCTCCCACGAATGGGGGAAGGTGAACTGTGTATATTCCCCCGTTTGGGTGATTTACAATGTCGGGCAAGACAAAAGAATTATAAGCTAAATAATGTGCATTATATTTCTCAAAGCACTTGCTTTCAAACAAAATTATAGGGTTCTTCTCGTTCATGTCTGCAGTGCAACATCCAGAGATCATTGCAGGCAGTAATAATTGACTGGTGCAAGATTATCCAGGATGATCGTTTTGCCACAGCATGAGTGTCAGTTGGCGTTGTTAAGTAATATCTTGCCACGATGCCAATTGCGCCTGATCTATTTCTACTCAATTCTGTTCATTGGCCCGATCATCATCTTCGAGACTGCCTTTGCCCAGGCTCAAATATCTGTGCTTGAGTAAGCCATCTAGACACTTTGCAATACGCCTGACGCCTATCATCCACATAAATAGTCAGTCACACATTGTTGTGGTAGATAGGAGAAACCGCGTCCACCAGCAACACCTTCCAGCTCGTTATCTGAAAGTCTTGGTTGAACTATAATAAGACCATCAATATAGATATTAAGCCCTGATTGTTTAGCAATGGCAGCAACAGCCTTGGTATCGGCCGCTGCTTTGAGCTGTTCTTGAAGTCTGCCGTTTTCTTTGGCGTTAGCCAGAAAAGCTGTGAGTTGTTCTTCTGTCATTGTTCTAAGGAATGAATTATTGGGGGTGTAGCCCCCTGGACTCCTTCAAGATCACAGCTCTTCTGGTGATAGCCACTACACAGCTCTGGTGCAGACCCCGTTAGTTTCTGGTGCGCGTCTGGTGAATGCCCCAGAGTTCTGCTGCCACCTTTTGAAAAGCGCTTTTACTTGCCTGATATCTACTCAACTGCGCTTAATCGTGCCAGTTATTCGAGGTTGCTATCGAGTCTTTTAAGTGTAATTGAAGCAATAAGAAGCCCCTGACAAAATGCAGGGGTTTTATGTAGGCTCTTTAGTTAGCATTAATCGAAGTTTTCCTATTGGTAGCAAACCATGCGTACACCACCAGCTGGGTCATAAGTTGTCCGACATGTTTCGTTAGCACCGACAGCCTCTTGTTGATGTCCACAGCCACCATGGGCAGCTTCAAGTTGTTCGTCAGTCAGTTCAGGGATTTGATCTTGAGTATTGAGTGTAGTCATGGTTTTGAAGTGATTGATTTGAGTGTGCGAGTTGTGTTGGGAGTATTGCCCCCTCGACTCCTTCAAGATCACAGGTCTTCTGGTGGGCACCACCGCACAGCTCTGGTGTAGTACTTGGGAAGTTTTGGTGAGCTTCTGGTGAATGGCTCAGAGGTCTGCCGCCATCTTTTTAAAAGCTCTTTTACCTGCTTGATTACTGCTCAACTGCGCTCAATCATGCCAGGCATTGGTGGTTGGTTTATAGATTATTGTATGTGATTAACAGAAAAACAATATCGTTAATCGTTTTATCTCATTCACTTTATTAACCGATTTGATTTGTGTGTCTTGGGCTTTTAAGATGTTGATCCAAGAGCTACGGTAGGCGCTACAAACGAGAGGGTGAACTCCTCCATCAAACAGTTTTCAGCAAATAGGCTGCGAGCCATCGACACCTCCGCACCAACTTGGCTGATCGTTGAAGCGATGCAATCTCAAAAATTTTGGCTCCAGGCAGATTCTGCCTTTAACAACCTGCTTTAATAAATCCTGAGTCGGATAAAAGTTGATTTGTGCAACGGAATCCAGAACTTCAAAGTGATGCTGCTTTGCTGCCGAACCAGTTCTGGCGAAGCTCTACTTCCTCAAGACCAGCACAACATTCAAATCCCTGAAACAGCTGAACAATTGAAGTTGGTGCTTGAGAACCAAAACAGAGCCAAATATCGCTAATACTTCGGGTAGCCGACGCGTAGTGCCAATGCCAGGCAGTTGGAGTTGATTGCCAACGCAAACCAAGTATCGGCTGAAGTTTTTTATTGATAGAGGTGTGATTACTAGTTCAGATATGACTGTCTTTGCTAAAATCCATAATTTCAAAAATTATATATTTGCCAGCTCAGCAGCTTGCTGATAGCTACATTCTTAAATCATCTTTTCCTTTCTATCAAGCCAAGCAATAAGGGCACTTTTCTCTTGCTGGTTAAGGGCTGAAAAGCGATTGAGTATCTGCGCTATTTCGGGATCTACTTCCCAAAAGTTTTCGGCAACTTCAGTCTGAACTGGTGCCGGAAGTGTTGTGAATTGTCGTATTAGAAACTCATCACTAAAGGGCTCGCGGAGTTTGTCCTCCCTGGCATGGATTGAGGCTTCTATCCCACGTAAGAAACCATAGAGTTCACTGCTTGTCTGATCAAGGTCTTCAATCAGAATTTCAGCGTCTAAATATCGTTCTATTTCCCGCTCAGTTGATGCAGCTCCCGCCAGTTGCATTAACTCTTCTATTTGATTGACTTCCTGACGTTGTTCTGCCGTAAGAAGACTCATGAGATGCCTTTCAAATTCTTCTAGATCTTTAATATCGCTTAAATCTTTCATCTTTAAGGCAAATGGCTAGGACTTCACAACTGGTTATAGCAAAGTTATGGAGCACGTACCTTGTTGTTTTCAGGAGAACTGAAAATTCCACAACTAACTTGTGTTTAATGTCTCCAATAACACCTTGGGAAAAATAATATGCGATCAAGGGAAAGGCTCTGGACAGTAAATGGCTCTTGTCTTTTAATCTTTGTCAATCGATTTCATTTGTTTGTCTTGGGTGTTTAAGGTGTCGATCCAGGAGCTCCGGAAGGCGCTCAAACAAATCCGGCTTAACGATGTAATCAGTCGCTCCATTCTCCATTGACTCCTGTCGCTTGACCTCGTCGTTGAATGCAGTGACGACAAGGATCGGAATATTCTCGGTGTGCTCATTCAGATGACGAAGACAGCTCAGTCCGTCCATGACCGGCATCATCAGATCGATCAGGATCAGGTCAATCCTTTCCGCTGCCAAACAATCGAGTAGTTCCTGACCGGTGCTGCAAGCGAGAGGGTGAACACCCTCATCAAAAAGCTCTTCCGCAATCAGGCTGCGAAGACGAGGATCGTCATCGACAAAGGCGACCCGTGGTTTGTCATCCATGGTCAGCTTTGATCCGCTGACTGCATCATGACTGCAGTTCCAGGGATGTCGGTGAAATGGGTCGCCTGAGATTCGAACTCAGGACCAATCGGTTAAAAGCCGAGTGCTCTACCGCTGAGCTAGCGACCCTCACTTGAGCCGGAGCAACCGATCCGGGACAGGTTGTGCTCTCAAGCACCCATGAAAAATATCACCCTGACGAACCAACGTCCACGAGCACCCTTGAATTGATGTCCGCTTGAATTGTCTTGACCGTTGGTGTGTGTTCTCGTCTGGCTCTGATCTCAACCACTTGAATCAGCACACCGAGTCCACAACTATGAACTGATGATTGGTTCGCCTACTCCAGAGCCGTTGAACATCGGTTCTCCAAAGATTGATACTCAGGCCTGGGTAGCTGAAAGTGCTGTTGTGATGGGAGATGTCGAGATTGCTGCAGGTGCCAGCCTTTGGCCAACTGCTGTTGCAAGGGGTGATTTGTCGGCCATCGTGATCGGTCCAGGCAGCAACGTGCAGGACGGAGCCGTTCTGCACGGTGATCCTGGATCGCCAGTGCTGATCGGCTCCGACGTCACAGTCGGCCACCGGGCTGTGGTTCATGGAGCGACCCTTGAAGACGGTTGTCTGATCGGGATTGGAGCGATCGTTCTCAACGGTGTCACAGTGGGTGCAGGAGCTCTTGTTGCCGCAGGTGCTGTTGTGACGCGTGATGTTCCACCGCGCAGCCTGGTGGCTGGAGTACCCGCTCAGGTGAAAAGGGAACAGAGCGATTCAGCAGTGGTTGAACAGAAACACCACGCGGTGCACTACGCGCAACTCGCTGCTAGGTGGGCTGAAATGCTGCAAAACCAAACGGACTGACGTTATTGATCCTTTATTGCGCTTGCATTCATTAGGATCTGCCGACCATCCCTAGAAACCATGGACCTTCGCGTCGTCGTCGTGGCAGCACCCATCCTGATTGCCCTTGGCTGGGCTGGGTACAACATCAGTCGTGCCGCTGTTGGTCAACTGCAAATGATGCTCAAGCGTGGAGAAGCCTGAGCTTTCTGAACTGTTCTGAATCGATCGATAGGGTTGAGATTGATTGATTGATCAATCTTGAATTTCGGACCCGTCGTTGTGATTGGAGCCGGTTTGGCCGGTACTGAGGCTGCTTGGCAGGTTGCTCAAGCTGAAGTACCGGTCCATTTGGTTGAAATGCGACCGCTCAAGCGGTCTCCTGCTCACCACAGCAGTGAATTTGCTGAGCTTGTCTGCAGCAACAGCTTCGGTGCTCTCAGCAGTGATCGGGCTGCGGGTTTGCTGCAAGAAGAACTGCGACGACTGGGGTCATTGGTGATCCGAACAGCAGATGCCCATGCAGTGCCGGCAGGCGGCGCACTGGCTGTTGACCGCGGACGTTACAGCGCCGCTCTAACGGAGATTCTTGAACAACATCCTCTGGTCACGATCGAACGTCGTGAACAGATGTTCCTGCCTGACTCAGACCAAATCACAGTCTTGGCCACGGGGCCGCTAACCAGCGAGGCACTGGCCAATGACCTTCGCGACTTCACAGGTCGTGATGACTGTCACTTCTTTGATGCTGCAAGTCCGATCGTCGATGGTGAAACCATTGATATGGAGAAGGCTTTCCGAGCAAGCCGTTACGACAAGGGTGACGCGGATTACATCAACTGCCCGATGGATCAGCCTCGGTATCAAGCCTTTCGGGCAGCGCTTCTGAACGCCGAACAGGCTGAGCTCAAGGACTTCGAGAAAAACTGCGCCACTTTTTTTGAAGGGTGCTTACCGATCGAGGAACTTGCACGCCGTGGTGAGGACACCATGCGCTATGGACCGCTGAAGCCCATTGGACTCTGGGATCCACGTTGGGGAGATGTCAACGATCGTGATGTGCGACGTGCCAGACGTGCCCATGCCGTGGTCCAGCTGCGTCAGGAGGACAGAGACGGCCGCCTCTGGAATCTGGTTGGATTCCAGACGAATCTCAAATGGGGAGAACAGAAACGGGTCCTTCGCATGATTCCAGGTCTTGAACAAGCTGAATTCGTGCGCTTCGGTGTGATGCATCGCAACACTTTTCTCGAGGCTCCTGAGCTCTTACAACCCACGCTTCAGTTTCGAGAGCGCGAACGTCTTCTTGCCGCAGGGCAAATCACAGGCACTGAGGGGTATGCCGCCGCAGTCGCTGGCGGCTGGCTTGCGGGCACTAATGCAGCACGGCTGGCCTTAGGACAAGCCACGCTCGACCTACCTCCAACAACCATGATTGGAGCACTCACCCATTTCATCAGTGAGGCCCCATCAGGCAAATTTCAGCCGATGCCCCCCAACTTTGGTTTGTTGCCTGAACTGCCTGAAAGGATCAGAGACAAGCGCCGTCGCTATGGCGCTTACAGGGACAGAGCCCTCAATGATTTGCTGCTAGCAGCACAGAAGCAGGAGTCTGTTGATGTCGCCTGTCCTGCCTGAAGACCGGCTGATTGAGCGCCGATCATTGAAAATCGGCGTTTTTGCCAGCGCCATGATGGCGGTGGCAGGTGTCTGTGTTCACTTGATTTCAGGCTCCTACGCTTTGTTGCTGGACGGCTTCTATTCAGCGGTCATGGTGGGTTCTGGCCTTGTTGCCGCAAGGATCAGTCGCAACGTGGTTCGACCGCCAGATCGGGCTTATCCCTTTGGCTACGACGGACAGGAAGCGTTGTACGTGCTGTTCCGCTCTCTGCTGCTAATGGGGGTGCTTTCTTTCGCTGCGATTTCAGCTCTCAGCACCGTGATTGATTACGCCTACGGAGTTCCCGTGAGCACTGTTCGGTTAGGGCCCGTCGCTTGGTATTCGATTGCCATGGTGGCCACATGCTGGGGGCTTGCCTGGCGCCATCATCACGACTGGTGCCGCACAGGCTGTCACTCTCAGATCCTGCTCACCGAAGCCAAGGCAGCACGACTTGATGGTCTGATTAGTGGTCTGACTGGCTTGGCTTTGCTTAGTGCACCGTTCCTCAACGGCACGATGCTGTCTGGCCTGATTCCTATCACCGATTCGATATTGGTGTTGGTGGTGAGTCTTTTGGTGTTACGTGAGCCCTTACAGGGTTTCCTCATCGCTTTGGGGCAGGCGGCGGGTGCCTCTGCTGACAACGATCTGATCCGCAGCACTCGTCTTGCCTTAGAGGACCTGCTTGCAGGTCTGTCTTGCTGGCTTCTTGATCTCACTGTTTATCAGGTCGGTCGGACAGCCTTTGTGGTCGTTTATTTGAATCCGAGTCAACCGATGGATGGAGGTGCCATAGATCTGATTCGTGATCGTATCCAGCAGCGATGTCAGTCCTTGCTGAATTGTCCTGTTCGTACGGAAGTGATTTTGACTGCAACTCCACCCTTCGCTGCAGCCAGCGTTTCCTAGGGTCTGAAGCTGCAGCAATCTCCGAAGAGTGGCCGTGAGCTCAAACCCAAATTGGGATGTGATCGTGATCGGCTCAGGCATTGGAGGGCTGGTGACTGCATCTCAGTTGGCTGCCAAAGGAGCCAAAACTGTTGTGCTTGAGCAGTATCTGATTCCAGGGGGGTCTGGTGGCAGCTTCCAACGCAAGGGGTACACCTTTGACGTTGGGGCTTCGATGATCTTCGGATTCGGCGAGCACGGGCACACCAACCTGCTAACGAGGGCTCTTGCTGACGTGGGGCAGCGCTGCGAAACAGTGCCAGATCCTGTGCAACTGGAATACCACCTCCCCGATGGTCTGATCATGGCCGTTGATCGTGACTATGAAGGATTTATCGCCAGGATGAGCGCCAGATTTCCCGATGAGGAGAAGGGGATCAAAGCCTTTTATGACACCTGTTGGCAGGTCTTTCGCTGTCTCGATGCCATGCCGCTTCTTTCCCTTGAGGATCCGGCTTACCTAGCCAAAGTCTTTTTCAGGGCACCCCTTGCTTGCCTGGGACTGGCTCGCTGGCTGCCTTTCAATGTGGGGGATGTGGCTCGCAAACACATCCGGGATCAGGAATTGCTCCGTTTGATTGATATGGAGTGTTTCTGCTGGTCGGTGATGCCAGCCGATCGGACCCCAATGATCAACGCTGGCATGGTCTTTTCCGACCGCCATGCCGGTGGCATCAATTACCCCAAGGGTGGCGTCGGCAGGATCGCCGAGAAGCTGGTGGCAGGTCTTGAAGCTCATGGCGGCACCATCCGCTACCGGACCCGCGTCAGGAAGGTGCTGATTGAACAGGGTCGTGCCGTCGGAGTGGTCCTCTCCGATGGTGAAGAACTCAGAGGCAGTCGCATCGTGAGCAATGCCACCCGCTGGGATACTTTCGCTGGAGACGGTTCACCAGAAAACACTCTGGTCACGAAGGATCACACTCCTGCCTCCGAATCCACCTGGCGTCGCCGTTATCAACCTTCCAGTTCTTTTCTGTCAGTCCACCTCGGGGTAAGGGCAGATGTTGTGCCAGAGGGGTTCCACTGCCATCACTTGTTGCTGGAGGACTGGAATGAACTTGAGGCCGAACAGGGAGTGATCTTTGTCTCCATTCCAACCCTGCTGGATCCATCACTGGCACCCGAGGATCGGCATATCGTTCATTGCTTCACCATGAGTGATATTCAGCACTGGAACGGTCTGAAGCCCAAGGAATACAGAGCCAAAAAGCAGCTTGATGCGTCTCGACTAATCCAGCGGCTCGAGTCAATTCTTCCTGGTTTATCCCAGGCCATCCAACTTCAGGAGGTTGGAAGTCCTCGTACCCATCGTCGTTTCCTAGGGCGCATGGGGGGGTCCTATGGGCCAATTCCGGCAGGTCGACTGCCTGGACTGCTGCCGATGCCGTTCAATCGAACGGGTTTAAAAGGTCTCTATTGCGTTGGAGACTCATGCTTCCCGGGGCAGGGATTGAACGCCGTTGCCTTCAGTGGCTATGCCTGCAGCCATCGCATCGGTGCGGATCTTGGTCTGAATCCTTGGGCTCTTCCTGCCTGAGCCTGACCACGTCAGACCTGATCAGCTGTTTAAGGTCCATCTGAGAACTTCATTGCTATGGCATCAGCTCCTCAACCCAGTTCTGCTGAACTTGCCCGTTACCTGGAACAACGCGGTGAACTGGGGAAGCCTTGGATGCTTCAGGTGCTGCGGCTTTCAAAATTGAAGGAAGCGCGTGATCAGATGAGCCCAGAGACCTATCTCAAATCGATTCAGGAGGCCCATGCTGACCTCATGCGTCTGGGTGAATTCTGGAAGGGGCGAGAAGAAGAAGTCTTTAACGGTGATTACCGACCCAACGATGTCATCGAGCCATTGCCGGGTTCACCGGAGGATCGCTGAGACATGCCTGCCGCGCTTGAACAGCGGTTTCGACTTTCGCCGCTGATTAGGTGGACCTTGATCAGCGTGTATCTGGCACTCGTACTGCCATTACCGTTGATGGCACCCCCTGGGTTGAAGCTCATCCTTTGGGGTGCTGCTCCGATCGGACTTGCGCTGGTGCTCGCCATGCTCAGCGAGCAGGTGAGCGTTGATGAAAACGGAATCAGCGTGGGGCATCCCCCTTGGTGCAACTGGTTGATCCGTCGTGGTTGGCAGCTGCAGTGGGATGAAATCAAAAGGCTGGTTCCCGTTAGTACAAGCCAAGGAGGAACGGTTTATTACCTCACCACGACCAATCTGGGACAAAGGTTGCTTCCGCAACGTCTCGAACAGTTTGATCGTTTTCTCTCAATCATTGAGCAAAAAACGGGCCTTAAGACGAGTTCGATTCAACGGTTAACCCCACCCTGGACGTACCAGCTGCTGTTTGGTTTGGCGGTCGGAATGCTGATTGTGGAATCAGCAGTGGCAGTTGGCGTCGGATACGGGTGGATTGTTATTCCGGAAGGTTATCCAGGCTGAATCGATACCCCTGTTGACGAACGGTGGTAATGCCACCACCCTCGCCAAGACCTGCTTGCTCAAGTTTGCGGCGGAGTGTCAAGACTTGTGTGTCCACTGAGCGTGGTCCACCGCTGAATGGAGGCCAGGCCATTCTCAGGAGCTCTTGACGGCTGCGCACCATTCCAGGTGGCATCAGCAGTGCACACAGCAGTGCGAATTCACGGGGGCTCAGTTCAACTGGTTGCTCGCGCAGGGTGACTTGCCGGAGAAGCAGATGAACCTCAAGGGGGCCAACGGCAACGCGTTCCTGCAGACCGCTGCGACCTCGCTTGAGCAGAGTGCGACAGCGAGCGGCCATTTCTTCAAGACCAAAGGGTTTGCGCAGCACATCATCCGCGCCGTCATCAAGTAGCCCCACAACAGGTTCAGCTCCGCTACGGGCTGTCAACACAATCACTGGACAGCGCAATTGCTGGCCAAGTCTCAGGGCAGAACTCTGTTCCAGCAGTTCAGCACTGACCAGTAGATCCGGAGACTGCTCCTGGCAGAGCTCAATGGCTTCCTGCGATGAAGACACCGCAGCAGTGAGGTGGCCGTCCTGACGCAGACGCTGAACAAGAACCGTGCGCAATGTTGGATGGGGCTCAACAACCAGAACCCGGGCGGGTTCTCGGGAAGGAATCGCGGGAACAGTCAGTTGCTGCACAGGAGCCTGACCGGTTCCATGGGCGAGGAGATCGCGGGAGGAGGAGGTCACAAGGCGTCCGAAAGCCGTCTTACGCTAATGCCATTCCTAAGGCACGCTGGTAACAGAGGCTGCCGTCCTCACCAAAGATGACATCTCTTCAGCACCCGGAGGCCATTCGCCACTTCCAGGCGCTCTGTGATGCATGCCAGGAACTAACAACTCGTTATCACGGCCCATCAGAGCTTCGTCTTTATGCAGACGGCTACTTGCATGCTCTGCGCCGAACTGGTGATCTCGATCCAAGGGAATTATCCAAACTTGAAACACTGATTGAACGCTGGATCCTGGATCCATCCAGTTTCATCGGTCCTGATGGAGATGTGAGCGCTCTGTACAGACATCCAAATCAGTATTGATCCTCTGAAGCCATGGGCATCAATCGCCATTCGCTTGAGGCGGTCAGAACGGTCGCAGTCAAGGGAGGGCAGATTGAGCTCCGCTGCTATCGACCTCACTGTGACGAAGCTGCTGATCGGATTCCACTGCTGCTCACCCACGGCGGTCCGGGTGGTTCAAGTGTTGGTCTCTATGACGCTTTGCACCCTCTTGCGGACCAAAGACCGACGCTCTTTTACGACCAACTGGGATCGTTTACGTCACCTGCTGAACTGCAGCTTGAGCAGATGACCCTGAAGCGCTTCGCAACGGAGCCCCTGTGCATTCTCGATCAGCTCAGAATTCCCCATGCCCATCTCTTTGGACACTCATGGGGTGGTGCCGTCATGACGCAGTTCTGCCTTGATCACCCAGATCGGGTGAAAGCTCTTTTGCTCTCGTCTCCTCTGCTGTCCACGCAACGGTGGCTTACCGATTGCAATCAACTGATCAAAAAAATGCAACTGGAGCTAGGAGAATCGGTGAATCTAGAGGAGGAATTTGAACGCAGACACTTCTGTCGTTCAACAAAGGATGCAGATCAAGCTGCATTGCGTTGTGAACGTCGACGAGGAAACTACAAACTCTATAAACAGATTTGGGGACCAAGTGAGTTCCAGCATCAAGGAATGCTCAGCGAGCTTGACTTGTTTCCAAGCTTTCAGGATCTATCTCATCCAACGCTGCTTATCTGTGGCGAATACGACACTGCAACTCCTCAGACCATGAAGGATGCAAAATCAGCAATTGGTGATTGTGCGCAACTAAAAGTACTTAAGGATGCAGGACATAAAACTTATATTGATCGCAACCAAGCGTTAGTTGAAGTGGTGAACGATTTTCTTGCTCAGCAGGATTGATCAGCTAGCCAGAGCGATTTCCAACTTCTCCTTCAGTGTGCCTTCGTTGTACATCTCGATGAGAATGTCTGAACCACCCATAAATTCACCTTTCACATACACCTGAGGGATTGTGGGCCAATCAGAAAACTCTTTGATCCCTTGACGAACTTCAGGATCAGAGAGAACGTCAAAACTCTCAAAGCTCACGCCAAGAGCATTGAGGATCTGCACAACATTGTTAGAAAAGCCGCACTGGGGCATCAACTTGGTGCCCTTCATGAACACGAAGATCGGGCTCGACTGGATCAGGCTCTCGATGCGGGATTGGGTCTGGGGGTCCATGGGTATCGGGCGATGAGAGAAAAAGAGGAATCAGCTGGGTGTGGAGGTGTTCAGAGCAAGGGCATGAATAGCCTCTGAAGCCAGCTCCTCACGCAAGGCTCGATAAACAAGCTGATGTTGACGGATGCGGTTGAGACCGTCGAAGGCAGTTGAGACCACACTGACCTGGAGATGGTCACCACCACCAGTGAGATCCTCAACGCTCACCTGGGCATCTGGGATAGCGCGACGGATTGCAGAAGAGACGGCGTCAGGCTGAACCATTGGAACAGAGCTTGAACTCAATTGATGCTGGCAGATGGATGTCTCGTGTGAATGAGATCACTCACCCCCACCAGCTCCGCGATAGGGGGTATCAACAAAGCCAAGTTCGAGCAGACTCTGATAAGCCTTCTGACCATCGGGCTTGGCTGGTGTCATCAATCGAACGACCTCCACCAGCACAGGTACTGCAATTTCGGGCTGACCCTGCCGGCGGAAGAGAGCAGCAAGACGCAAATTGGACTGAGCTAGTAGAGCCAATGCAGCACGTCCTTTGGTGTCCATTTCCCTTGGAATACGGGCGTCGAGGCCTCGGAATGACCCAGAGAGATCGCGGTAGAACGCCAGAAGTTGCTTGGACGCCGTCCTGGCGTTGTCGTAGTCCTTCTTGGCCTGAACCAGATTGCCGGATGCAACTGCTGCATCACCACGCTGAATCAAGGCTTCGACTGACGAGACATTGAATCCCGACCCACTTGAAGCCAGCACTTTGGTCGCGGATCCGGATTCATCCGATCCCGACTGAGCGAACGCAGGAGTGATGCACAAGCCGGCAGTCAGGGCAATCGCTGAGCAAAGAAGGCGGGTGCCCATGGAACCAATCTTGAATGCGCGGACTTTAAGTGCAATTCAGCGGTCTTCCGATAGCCTCTCGGGCCGCTTGTTCAGCCGTATGCATCCGCTCGGCCAGCAGATGATTGAAGCGAAGGGCTTCCTCCTTTCCCTTGCCGTTAACAACCAAAGATTTGCCGAAACAGATTGCTGAGCGGCTGCGTGGACCAGGAATAGCAGGGTTGTAGGCAAGACCAACAGGAACAACTTGCACATTGATCCCACGCCGATGAGCCAGTTGTGCAAGTCGCACTGGGCCCTGTTCCAAGACAATGGGAGCATCTGTTCTTTTGATACGTCCCTCAGGAAAGACAACCAGCTGCTGACCACTCTCAAGCAGGTCGAGAGCGAATCGCAGGGTTGTCAGCGAAGGCTTGTCTTGGTCGACGGCGAAACAGCCCAGACGATGCAGAAACCAACCCTGCAATCCGGACATTTCTGTTCTCGTGACCATGAAACGGCAGTCACGTCCAGTAATTCGCCGACCAGCTGCCATGGGGATCATCAGAGCATCCCAGCGGGCTCTGTGTGTTGGAGCCAAAAGAACTGGACCTTCCTTTGGAAGGTTTTCGGAACCGAGAACTGTCCTCGCTCGAAGGTAATGAAGGGCCATGTCCTGGGTTAGGAACATGGCAAGAGGCGCCCAGAAGGGATCGATCCCCGTGTCAAGGGCAGATGAACGCGTCGTCAGGCTGCTGGACACCGCCTTGAACTAAAAATCCACTGAGCAGAAATTACCGGGGAAGACCGCACACCAAGGACTCTGCTGGGCAGTTGCTCCTTCGGCCGAATCGGATCACGCGCTGAATAGGATTCATGCCTTTCCAACGACTCAACGTGGCCAGCCTTGGGGTGAATATCGACCACATTGCCAATGTGCGGCAGGCCAGGCGCACGGTGGAACCCGATCCTGTGCCAATGGCTCTCCTAGCAGAACTGGGAGGAGCTGACGGCATCACTGTTCATTTGCGTGAAGATCGTCGTCATATCCAGGACCGTGATGTGGATCTGCTCAGGCAGACGGTCCGCAGCAGGTTGAATCTAGAAATGGCGGCTACAAACGAGATGATTGAAGTTGCTTTGCGCGTCAGTCCAGACATGGTCACGCTTGTGCCAGAACGGCGTGAAGAAGTCACCACCGAGGGTGGGCTTGATGTGGCTGGTCAGCTTCCGCAACTGAAAAAAATGGTGCAGCGGCTTCACGATGAAGGTATTCCCGTAAGCCTTTTCGTGGATCCGGATCAATCGCAGCTAAGGGCCAGTTACGAAACAGGAGCACGCTGGGTCGAACTCCACACAGGAACCTACGCAGAGGCTGCTTGGTCTGAACAGCCCCATGAGCTGGCACGCCTAACGGAAGCCACGGCTTTTTCCCGTTCTCTAGGTCTTCGCGTCAATGCCGGCCACGGACTCACCTATCAAAACGTGGAGCCAGTTGCTGCCATCGAGGGAATGGAGGAGCTGAACATCGGCCACACGATCGTGGCTCGTGCACTGGCAGTGGGTTTGAAAGCTGCTGTGAGTGAGATGCGCTCCCTGGTTCAGAATCCACGCCGTGAGCCCTTGTTCGCCAGCAAAAGTTGATGACCACCTATTACTTCGTTGCAGCCAGCGATCGCTTCCTCACAGAGGAGGAGCCCCTGGAGGAAGTTCTCAAGGAAAGACGGCGTCATTACAAAGAAAACGGCAAGGAGGTCGACTTCTGGCTTGTTCGCCAACCTGCCTTTCTCAACACAGAGAAGATGAAGTCGCTTCGTGCTCAGCTTCCCCAGCCTGCTGCGGCAGTGGTTTCCACGGACTCGAATTTCATTACGTTCATGAAATTGAGGCTGGAGTTTGTTCTTGATGGATGTTTTGAGGCGCCCAGTGCTGAGATTCCAGATGCCATAGCAACGGCTGATTGAACACTCCATGATCCTAATTAGATGGAGTAATCATCACACTGTCCTTGGGTATTTGAGTTTTCAACAGAGATTGGAGGTTATAAATCAAGCAGTTGCTCTTCAAGCATCATGTTAAAACTCAAAAGTTGTTCATCGGAGAGTTGTTGTCTTGAATTGGCCTGAAGGTTTTTGTTCAGAAAGTCCTTCGCCTCTTGCTGACTCCATTGCAGGCGTTTGAGAATTTCATCGCCCTGTATGACTAAATCTGATCGACGTAAAGGAATCTCTGCATGCAGTGGGTCACTTCCGACCGAAAGATCTCGAAGACGTTTGAGATACGACACAAGATCGCTGAAGCGTGTGAGCCGATGGCGACTCGCATGACCGAAGGCTCGCTCGAGATAGACCTTTTCACTGTCGCGATCCCATCCCACCCTCTGGAGTTCGAGATCAATGGCGGTGAGCTCCTCACTCCAGTCTTCTGGATCGATCGGTGCTTCGCTAGGCGGTTGACGATCAGGTCCCCTCTCCACAATTCCGGCAGCATCGGCAGGGGGAGTTGACTGGGTCTGCAAGGACTGCGGGAGCTGCTTGGGTTCTTCGGACGTCGTTATGTCAGATGGGGCGACGCGCTTGATCGGCATTGGCTGCTTCGATCCATCAAGCTGCATTTTGCTTTCAACACTTGCCTCAGCGGACGTGTTTGGTGTTTCCCTGTCTTCGGTTGGTTTCGAGGAAAAGAAGAACCTTGAACGCAGTCGCTCGAGAGCTTGATCCTCTGCCTCTGAGACGCTGTGGCCCTCACCGAGAGAGCTTCCGAGCGGTGTGGTTCCCTCATAGGCCTCAACGAGAACAACGCATCGTTCGGCACTGATGTGGCAGAGCTGGGCGTGGGTTCGCATTCCACTAATCAATGTCTTCCATTTCTAGGCTGTAGGTATGGATGCAGCTGCACTGTCGTCACTCACTGCCTGGTTGGATGGCGTTGACCAGCTGGGTGAACTGCTGCCGCTGTTGCCAGTTCTCATCACACTCGAGTTGATTCTGTCGGCCGATAATGCGATTGCCCTAGCAGCAATCGCGCGAGAACAGCGTGATCCTCAATTGGAACGTCGAGCGTTAAATCTCGGCATTTTGATGGCGTTCGGTCTGCGCGTCGGACTGATTTTGATGGCGCAATATGTTCTCGCTTTTCCTCCAATTCAATTTATTGCAGGCGTTTATCTGCTCTGGCTTTGCATAAGTCACTGGAATTCTTCACCAGATCAGATCAGTGAGGGTTCAGAGGAAACATTGATCACTTCGGTTTGTTTCAATCGAACCGTGCTGACCCTGGCAATCACTGACCTCGCCTTCTCAATCGACAGTGTTGCGGCAGCGGTTGCGATCAGTGATCAGTTGCTACTTGTGTTGACGGGTGCCTTGATCGGAGTGGTCGCTTTGCGTTTCACCTCAGGACTCTTCATCCGATGGCTGCAGATTTATCCAAGACTGGAAACAGCCGGTTTCTTAGCCGTCGGATTTGTGGGTCTCAAATTGCTGGCGTTGATGGCTCTGCCGACCCTGCATCCATCAGAACTGGTAACTCTTGCAGCTGTGGTTGGTTTGATGATGTGGGGATTTTCGCTGCGTGAATCTCCAGCAGCAGAGGAGTCTTGAGCTCATGCTTGTGGAACTCCGACAGACTGGCAGTGAGCAACTGCTCGATCGTGTTGAGCTTGATGAGCCACCTTCTCCAGGCCGTTGGTTCCTCCACGAACACAACAGTTTTCTCGTGATGCAGTGCCGCCACCGTTACCGACTGCATTCCGGTCGTTATCAATTGAGTTCAGTCGTGCTGATGGTCAAACCCCAGAAGCAACCAGCCGATGCTCGCTGGTTTGAGCATGGATGGGTCATTGGTGATCCAGCCTGTCGCTTCAATGCCCGAAGTCCACTCATGCGCTGTGCCGTCATTCCGGAAGGACCATGCGAGCGTTGCAGTCACTGGTCTGAGTGACATCCATGAAACGTGAACGCTGTTGGGTCTGGTTTCGTGGTGGTCTGAATCAGAAGTCCCATTGGGAAGGAGGGTTTTATGCCACCACAGATGAACAGGAAGGAGTGCTGATTCAACATGGCAACTTTCGCGATACCAGGGTTCCCGCTTGGCGGGTGACGCAACAAGAACCATCCGATCCACACGCTGCTCCAGAGATTCCTGAAAATGCTGTTTGGAAGATTATTTGAGTGGTTCTTTGCAGCCCTAGACACTGTCAAAGAAGGGTTTTTGGCCGCCTCCTAGGGTGAAAGATTCGGCTCCAACACGATCGGCGAGTCCTTTGTCACGGTCAATTCACAGGTCGGCTTCGAACACCTGGGACTCGGAGAACCCCTTCTCAAGGCGCTGAGAGAGAAGGGGTACATCCACCCATCGCCGATTCAAGAACAGGCAATTCCAGCGGTGATCCGTGGTCGCGATGTGATGGCTGCTGCGCAAACCGGTACTGGCAAAACGGCTGGATTCACCCTGCCGATGCTCGAACGACTTCGGCATGGAAGGCGCTCTGGTCGTGGTCAGGTGAGATCGCTGGTCTTGACCCCCACCCGTGAACTGGCAGCTCAGGTGCATGAGAATGTGCGTGCATACGGGCATCACCTTCCGTTGCGCAGTGATGTGGTGTTCGGTGGAGTCAAAATTAATCCCCAGATCGATCGGCTTCAGGGAGGTGTCGATCTGCTGGTAGCGACACCGGGCCGACTGATTGATCTTCATCAGCAGGGTGTCGTGTGTTTTGACCAGTTGGAATGCCTCGTGCTGGATGAAGCGGATCGGATGCTTGATATGGGCTTCATCCACGACATTCGCAGATTGATTCGGCTGATGCCCGAACAACGGCAGACCCTGCTCTTCTCCGCCACGTTCAGCCCACCAATCCGAAAGTTGGCAACAGGGTTGCTGCATCAACCACTGCAGATTCAGGTCACTCCTGAAAATCAGACCGCACGTTCCGTCGAGCAGGTCGTTCACCCTTGTGACATGAAACGAAAATCAGATCTTCTCAGTCATCTGATTAGAAGTGGGAATTGGCGTCAGGTCTTGGTGTTTTCGCGGACCAAGCATGGGGCCAATCGGGTCGCGGAGAAACTCAGCAAGGAAGGACTCGAAGCTGCCGCGATCCACGGCAACAAGAGCCAGGGTGCTCGTACCCGTGCACTTCAGGGCTTTAAGCAAGGTCGTGTGCGGGTGCTTGTGGCAACCGACATAGCTGCAAGGGGAATCGATATTCAGCAGTTGCCGCACGTGGTCAACCTGGACCTTCCCAACATCGCCGAGGATTATGTCCACCGCATTGGGCGGACTGGACGCGCTGGTGAAACCGGTCATGCCATTTCGTTGGTTGCCGCTGAGGAATCCCTCTTACTGAAGGCCATTGAGCGACTCACAGGCGAAACATTGCCCAAAGAACAGGTGAAGGGCTTCGAGCCAACGATTTTGACGGCACCACCTCTGGACCTCGGAGGCGGTAAACGGCGCAGTCATCAACGCAACAACCAACGCACTCGTGGCAGCGCAACCCCAGCATCACGCCAGCGCAGACGCTAACCAGCGCCAAGGGCGTGCTTTTAGGTCAGCCCAGCGTGTCGCTTGCACTGGCCTGCAATTGCTGAACAAGAGCGCGCCCGTTGCTCCGACTCTTGCCTTCCAGTTGTGCTTCACGGATCAGCAGCGGACAACCCGAACTGCTCACCACTAAACCAGCCTCACTGGTGTCCAAAACCGTTCCAGCTAGATATTGACCGGTGGGCCAGCGACCAAGCATCTGTTGGGCGCTTGGGCTCAGCTCGTTTCGAAGCCGTTCGATCAGCGGTTCAGTGAACAGCAATTTCAGTCTCTTCCCCTTCCAGAATGTCATTGCTCCTGGAAAGAGCCCCATCACCTTGCGGTGAATTGCCAGTGCTGAATCGGACCAGTCGACCTGGTAATCACTTTTAACGAGCATCCGTGCATAGGTGATGTCCGGAGCCTGGCAGCGCACGCCCAACTGACGAAGTCGCTCCTCTTCAGGCCCTGGTCCGACGCTTTCAATCCGTGGGATGGCCTCGACCATCAACTCGGCTGTGAGTTGACTCAGTCGTGCACCGAGTTGATGCGCGTTCTCAAGCAATCCAATATCGAGCTTCCTTTCCATGAGCACAGGACCGGTGTCCAGCCCTTCCTCCATCGCCATCACACCAACTCCGGTCTGAGCATCACCTTCGAGGATTGACCATTGAATTGGGCCTGCTCCTCTCCATCTGGGCAGCAGGGAGCCATGGCCGTTCCAGCACCCCAGAGGTGGCTGTGTCAACACTTCTGGGGGCAGTATCTGTCCGAATGCCACCACGACAGAGATGTCAGCACCGAGATCGACAAGCTGCTGTTGACAGACATGATCTCGGCGAATTTTCTCCGGGGTGTAGATGTTCAGACCGAGTTCCAGTGCCCGTGCCTTCACCGCTGAGGGCATCAGTTGTTTACCTCGCCCTCGGCGGCGATCAGGCTGAGTGACAACACCGACAATTTGATGTCCCGCACTCACCAGTGCGTCCAATGTGGGCACCGCATACATAGGAGTACCCCAGAACAGGATTTTCACGACCAACGAATCAGCAATGACTGTTCAGGCTTCACCAGTGATCGCCAAACCATCAACCCAAACGTAGGGACTGACTCCTTCATGGGTGATTACGGATTTGGGCTCTAGATGAACGATCGAACGTAAGAGTTCCCGGATGTCTCCAGCCACGGTTGCTGCTTCAACGGAAATGCGTTCCCCACCTTTCACCAGCCAACCATCGAATGGCAGGGAGAACGCTCCTTGACTGGCTTTCACACCGGCATGAAGGGCACTAAGACTTTCAATTAAAACGAAACTGTCACTGGTGTTGGCGTGGTCTAGATGGTCAGCTCCAGTGCTCATCGAAGCAGTGCGACTAACTTCAAACCAATCGGGACCGACTGATACCTTGGCACCCATCCCTGCGTGACCTGTTGGATCAACGCCGAAATGACGAGCGGTAGCTTCGGAATGTAGGAAGTTCTCAAGGCATCCCTCATGGATCAAAGGAAGGCGTCGAGTTGGCGTTCCTTCTCCATCGAAGGGCATCGCTCCAACATGGGCAGGATGTAGACCGTTATCCGTGAGATTGAAAAAAGGAACAGCTAGTTGATCGCCTATCGAGCTGGCTTTGCTGAGGCTCACACCATCAAGAACGGCACGTGCATTGAACATGCTGCTGAATGACCCGATCAAATCAAGAAAGGCCTCGGGCGTAAAACACACGAGATAACGGCCAGTGTCGATCGGTTGATAGTTGAGATGACTGATGGTGCGTTCTGCCGCTTCATTAATGCATCCCGCTAGATCAAGATCGCGGCTGCCAAGAGCGATCCGAACTGCCCCACCGCTGCGGGGTTTGCGACCACTTTCCTCAGCCCGTGCCATCAAGAAAATGCTCGCTTGAGTGCGCTGGGCCTGGCGCAAGGCACCTTCACTGTTTAGGTAGATGCGTTCACTACTACCCTCATTCATGGCGTTGTAGGGAAGTGTGCCGATCGCAGGATGACGACCCAGCAGTTGTTTTTCTGCATCGAGCAATTGATTCAGAAGCCTCTGAATGCCCTGTGCATCCTGAAGTGGACGGTGCAAATCCGGTTCGGGTGCCGTTGCGAGAGGGGAAAAGCCAGGAACATCATCTGGATTTCCAAAACCACTCGCCTGGTGAGCCCCCATCAGTGCTCTTTCCAGACCTGAATCAGAAAGATCAGAGGTACTTGTGATGCCAACCAACCCCTGTTGGTTCCACACTCGAATGGTGATCGAACTGCGTTGTGAAGCTTTCAGCTGTTTGGCCTGACCACGATCAACTTGAACCGAAGCGCTGCTGCTGCGACTGGCGCCCAGATCCCATTTCGAAATTCCTTCACGACTGGCCAGTGAATGGAGTTGATCTTGAAGTGACCTGACATTGAGTGGTGCGTCGGCCAAGATCAACGACCTCCCACGGTGATTGAATCCACTTTCACGTGGGGTTGACCCACGGTCACAAACACGCTGCCGCTGACAGATCCGCAGTACCCGGCAGCAAGCTCAAGGTCATCTGCACACATCGAGATCCTGGGCATAACTTCTTTGGCATCGCCGATCAGCGTGGCGCCTTTGACGGGTTGACCAAGTTCACCATTTTTGATCAGATAACCCTCTTCAACAGAGAAATTGAACTGACCGGTGGCACCTACGCTGCCTGCCCCCATTGACTTGCAATACAGACCATGGTCAACGGAACTGATCAAGTCATCAATGCTATGAGGTCCTGCAGCGATGTAGGTATTGCGCATACGGCTTGCAGCAGCAAAACCATGACTCTGTCGACGACCGCTTCCAGTGCGGGCATGTCCCGTACGCATTTCACCGGCTCGGTCACTGAGAAAACATTGCAGGATTCCGTTCTCAATCAAGACGGTTTTCTGCGGCTCCATCCCTTCATCATCCATTGAGATGGATCCAAAAGCGCCGCCACTCATGCCTTCATCGATCGCGGTAACGGCTGAATGGGCAATGCTTTCTCCGATGCTGTCAGCAAAAGGTGTAGAGCCACGTTCAACCTGGGTGGTTTCAAGCAAGTGGCCACAAGCCTCGTGGAAGATCACACCACCAAAGCGATTGGCCAACACCACGGGCATCTGGCCACCGTCGACGTAATCAGCGCGAAGCATTTTCACAGCACTGTCACAGACCTCTTGAGCAGAGGCATCAACGTTCCAGTTGCAAAGATCGTCAGGTCGATCGGTGCTTCCATATCGACGCGCAATGCTGGAGCGATGTTCACCATCAGCGGCCAGCACGCTCAGACCACTGGACTGATGCAGCCTGATGTCACGAGCGAATGTTCCGTCGCTAGCTGCCACCAGCACCTCCTGCCAGTCGCGAGCGAAACTGCCACGACGCACGTCGAGGTGCTGCCCACGCTTCTGCAGGCAGTCAGTTCCTTCGAGCAGGCGCTGAGTGATCGTCACCAAATCAGGCGTGCTGTCCAGCCAGTTGTTTTTTGAAGACCCATAGTCGCGAAGTGGACCAAGCCCGTCAAATCCGCTAGCTGCCTCAAGCGTTGATGCATTGAGCTGAAGCATGGCCAGGGCCTGCTGAAGAGCTTCTTCCAGCCCTTGATCGCTGAGATCATTGGTGCTGACGAAACCATCTCTTCCGGAACGGAACACACGGATTCCTGCTCCCATGCCAAACGAGGGACTCACGCTTGTGATCTTGTCCTGTTCAGCAAGGACACCTAAATGGTCTGTGCGTTCAAGAAAAACTTCAACAAGATCAGCTCCAGCTTTGACCCCAAGATTCAGCAATGAGTCGAGCCGCTGACGCCAGGGATGATGGCCTGGGTCCAGATTATTGAACCCAGCCAAAGACTTTTGAAGAGTTGAGTTCATCAGCGCACACTGGGCTGATAATTTTCGCTTCGTACAGGTGACATCAAGAAGAGAGAAGCCATCTGTGCTCCGTTAGCAATCCAATGTGGAAGTTTGCGTACAAATTTGAGCGGTTTTGGTGCAGAACTTTTATCAACGGATTCCAAAGACTCGTTGTTAACGATAATTTTTTCCAAACGTTCATAGAACCGGGGATTCTTCACATCAAGGACAACAGGGAAAACTCGAGCAGATGTTTCATTGGTCTTGTCAATAACAATTCGATCGTATTCACGTGCATCAAGACCAAGGGCCTCGTAAAACTCCTTCCGAGCCACATCCCTGACGTACATCGTGGCGAAGACGGCTAGCAGAAAGAAGCGGCACCAAAGTCGCGCGCGTAGACCACGAACCGTTTCCGGCTGAGATTTCATTAAGGCATCAAAGAAGTCGCCATGACGATTTTCATCTTGACACCAGTTTTCAAAAAAGTTGAAAATTGGGAAGATTTTACTCTCTGGATTTTTTTCAAGATGTCTGAAAATCGCGATATAACGCCAATATCCTATTTTTTCAGAAAGGTAAGTTGCGTAGAAAATAAATTTAGGCTTAAAGAATGTATATTTCTTGTTTGCGGTAAGAAATCCCAGATCTAACTGAAGTCCAAAATCGCTCATGGATTTGTTAAGGAAGCCAGCATGTCTGGCTTCATCCCTGGCCATATGTGCAAAGCATTCCGCGAGCAAAGGGTTCTTTGCCTTGATACGACGGCTCAGCTCCTTGTAAAGAAGAAAACCTGAAAATTCAGAGGTACAACTCTGTTCAAGGAACTCGATAAAAACGCGTCGCGTGTCGGGATCGAGTTTCTCTGCTGCACCGTCGAATTCCCCGTTGCGGACAAAGTGGTGACGGTTGTAGTCCTTGCGGAATTCCTCACAGATTGCCTCCAGTTCAGCCTCATTAGGCCGGAGATCCATCTCCGCCATGGCCTCAAAATCCGTTGTGTAAAAGCGCGGAGTGAGGATTGTGTCCTTGACCGGATCTTTTACGGCGATGCCGGAACCCCCGGATTTTGCTTCATTCACAGCGGTAGGAGGCACCATCAGATCCAACGTATGGTTTGTTCATCGTAAATGCAGCCATGGCACAGCTGGGGCTTGATGTAACCCATTGGATCAGTTGCCTCCGAACCACTTCTGTCCATTGAGTCGTTGAAGCAATCGCGATTCAAGCAGGGCCTGGTTGATGCGTTTCTCATCGATCAGGAATGATTCGAGCAGACTTGGGTCTGACCCGGATTCAGCCAGGGCAATCGTCTTGCCTGATGAAATCGCATCGGATTCAAAGCAGAGCCAGAAGCGTCGCCCTGCGGGTAATTCACCTTGAACCATCCAACAACGACCACCCACCACCGGTCGTTCTCCCTCCACCAACACGAGACTGATCGGAGCCTGATCGCGATCGATCAAGGATTGAGTCAGTGATGGCAGCAGATCCTCCTGGATGAAGCTGGCAAAGGGCTTGTCCTCCGGTTTGGGTTTTGGAGCAGGTTTTGCAGGCTTGACCGGTTTATCTGCACTGTCTGACTTGGAAGCTTTGTCAGCATTGACGACGGCAGCCTTCTTGGGCGCTGGGTCTTTCTTCTCTCCTCCATCGGGTTTGGAAGACGTTTCAGTCTTGGCGGTCTTATCCGCTTCTGCCGCTGGTTCGCTCCTAGCGGGCTTATCCGCTGATGCTGCTGCTTCGGTCTTAGCGGGCTTATCCGCTTCTGCCGCTGGTTCGACTTTCTCTGCTGGTGCTGCTTGCGCGGCTGCTTCGCTCTTGGCAGGCTTATCCGCTGCTGCTGCTGCTTCGGTCTTAGCGGGCTTGTCCGCTACTGCCGCTGATTCGACTTTTTCTGCTGATGCTGCTTGCGCGGCTGCTTCGGTTTTGGCGGGCTTATCCGCTGCTGCTGCTGCTTCGGTCTTAGCGGGCTTATCCGCTGCTGCTGCTGCTTCGGTCTTAGCGGGCTTGTCCGCTACTGCCGCTGATTCGACTTTTTCTGCTGATGCTGCTTGCACGGCTGCTTCGGTTTTGGCGGGCTTATCCGCTGCTGCCGCTGGTTCGGACTGGTCTGGAGAGACTGTCACCTCAGCCTCAGCAGAACCTTTTGCACTTGAAGTCGATGCCGGCACCTCAGGCGGTTCAGGCTTGGCAGGAGTGTCGGGGGTTTCGCTCACCGGACATCAATCGTTCGCGGGACTGTAGACAGCCCAGGGCACTTCTCACCAGCTTCACCAATCTGATGGAATCGGCTGATTCCAATCATCAGTAACTGTTGTTGAGGTCTCAGCAGGCTTGGAAGCAGCCCTCTCCTTCAGCTCCGACTCAGCAACACTGTCTTTCGATGGTCGACCAGTGCGAATCACCCTGAAGGGAACAGATACGGTGGGCGCAGGTTCACGAAGGTCTCTCTCGGGCCAGGGCATGGTTGCTGCTGCAGTGGCAGCACGCTCAGTGTTCTGCTCTGGAGTTTCTTCCTGCCACGTATACGGTCGCCGAACCTCCCGTTGCAGGGTTTGCTGATTTGAAGATCCGGCCGCCAAGACACCACCAGATCCAAGGACGGCGCCTGATGTGGCGGCCACAGCCATCCATACGCCCAGAGGAAGGTTGGGTAGTTCCCAGGTGAGGATGCGAAGACTGCCTATCTTTCCGAGGTTGAGACCAGCGACAAGCAAGGTCAGTAGAAGCGGTGAAAGACAAGGGATCAGCAGTAGGCGTTGAAGTGGAGTCATGACTGTGGTCCTTGCCAACGCTTCTGATCCGTGAGCGATACCCCTAAACAGTCAAAAAGGCGCATCACCAGAAAATCGAGCATGTCGTCGATGCTTTCAGGCTGGGTGTACCAAGCCGGTATCGGTGGAGCAATTCTTGCTCCAGCTTCCGCGAGGGTCGTGAGGTTACGCAGATGCAACAGGTTCCAGGGCATCTCCCTAGGTGCAATCACTAGGGGACGTCCTTCCTTGAGATGGACATCAGCACAACGCTCAAGTAAGTCACCACCAAGTCCAGCCGCCAGACGACCAACTGTTCCCATGGAACAGGGCACAACCACCATGCCTTTGGTGGGAACACTGCCACTGGCGACAACAGCTGATTGATCGTCCCAGCGATGACAGATGAGTTGCCCTTCCTTGACACCAAGTCGATCACGCCAGAAGCGTTCCTGAAGCCTGGGGTCTACAGGAACTGAAATGGATCGTTCCGCTCGCCAGACTCCATGGGCGCCACGGCTGACAATCACATGCACACTCAGATCACGGCGCAACATCGACTGCAAAGTGCGTTCAGCCAGCTGTTGAGCTGAGGCTCCGCTTATGCCGATCACATAGGGAATCATTCCTCGCTCACAGCCACTGGCAGGGGATCGTCGGAAACAGGAGTCGTGGCAGGAACCACTTCAAGATCAATTTGATTTCTCAGCACGTCAACCTTGAGAACTTTTACCTCAACGGTGTCACCCAGCTGATAAACGCGCCTGCTTCTGCGGCCAACGAGACGATTTTGTCTTGATCGATATTCGTACCAGTCATCATTCAGTGAGCTCACATGAACAAGGCCTTCCACCATGGAAGGAGCAATCTCAACAAAGAATCCGTAGCTCTGAACTCCACTGATCACACCGGTCTGAAGCTGATCGAGCATCGGCTCAGCGCTGCGAGCCTTGGCCATTGCCAGCACATCACGTTTCAGCTCTTCAACCTGGCGACGACGCACATTCAACCTCTGCACGGTGCGTTCCCGAATCATTTCTATGATTTTTTGCTCTTGAGAAGCCGTAAACAATGGCCAGCTCACTGAAGCTGCAGCACCTTTTTCCCCCAGTTTGATTTTGTTTTTCTGACGCACCGTTGGACGATCTTTCCCGTCGTTGAGCAGGGAACACAGCACCTGCTGGTTGATCACATCGGCCTGATGCAGCGTTGGGCAGCACCACGGTGCAAATGGATTGAGATGTTGATTGCCCGACCCATCCTCATCGCTGTTATCAGCACCGTGATTCGATGCCTGATCCGCAGCGAACTCGCTGGATGACGGTTCAGAAGTTGCCGGACTGGATTGCTTGCTGATTGTTGATGCTCGATAAAGACTCTCAGGTAATGCATGCCTGAGTTGAAGATTAAGAACATGGCTCAAATCACTGCTCGCCAAAGCCAGGGCCAGCTCGGACGGTGTGGGTGCTCCGTCTTCATCCAGTTCAAGAGGAACGCCCAGCGCTACGGCAGCCTTGGCAACGTCATTGAGAGCAGCGTCATCCGACGGCGCAGCATCAAGAATAATCGAAGGTAAACCCAGTTGGCGACTGTGCTCTTCCCAGACACGATGGGCATGCCTGATGAGCACTGAAAGGATTGAATTAGGGCAACTGGTGTTGAGTGGCGTCGACCAGCTCTGACCATCGCCATCGGGCGACACGTTGTTGAGATCACACAGATCGTCGGCCTGAGCACGCTTGAGATCCAGTTCAATTCGGCCTTCTCTTCGTTCAGCTTCTTGCAACTTTGTTGCACAAAAAATCAGTGTTTGCAGCTGACCAATTTGATCTTTGATTGGTTTCAGAGCGGCAGGAACTGCTCTGGACTTTGGTTTTCGAGATTCCAGAGCGTGGAGGGCATCAGCATTCACTTCAGCAACAGGGCGAATCCGACTCAGACAAAACTCCCAGTGACGCCACTCACCGTCGGAACCAATATCCAGACGCAGTGACACAGCGTCTTGCACCTCCCCGACTGAAAAGGAACAGGCTTTGGCGAGCGCAGGGCTAAGCAACGGCATCCAGTGTCCACCCAGACAGAGGCTTTCCGATTGGTTGAGAAGCCACTGGTCGTAACTGTTCCCCGGGCTAAGACGTTCGGCCACCGCGGGGGTATGAATCCAAAGACGAGTACCGCCGTCGTGGGGGATGACATGCACAGCTGGAAGAGCTGGAGCGCCTTCTGCAGCCCAGCCGCTGATCATCAGGGAGGGTTGGTCACTGAGGTCTTGACGCTTCTTGGCTGATGGTGCCTTAAAACTTGCACGAGGAGGAGCCGGTCGCTGATGAAGATTGGCCTTCGTGAGCATCAGCTCTCGATCTGCAACCGAACCTCCATTGAGGGGTAGCGATCGTGCAACGTGTCCACGTGCCGCAAACTGTGCGATCGGGTAGCGATCCATCACCACCTCGGCAACAGCCAAGCCAACCGGTTTTGCTGCATGGCTGGCATCGTCTGGAGACAGTTCAATCGATGCCAACAAGCGGTCATCCAGGGGAACGGCGATAACGCGTTCATCCTGTTGCTCTACCGATGCAAGCAGGCTTGTGGTGGCTCGCTCAAGAATGCATTGCACACCGCCTTCAGGAGAACGACGTCTGCCTCCTTCACGGGTCAGCCTCACGAGCACCCGATCACCGTTCCAGGCGTGATTGAGCTGATGATCACGGATATAGATATCGTCTCCACCGTCATCGCGAATCGCAAAACAAAACCCCTTGCTGCTGCAGCGGAGACGCGCTTCAACCAAATCGTCAGCTGTTCCCTTGCTGATTCCTCCATCGCTGTCGAGATCAAGGATTCCTAGCCTTGATAAACCCTGAACAGCGAGCTCGAGGGACTGTTTCTCGGATCGATTGGTCAGCCGCAGAATCTTTTCAAGCTTGGCAATCTCCAAATTGCCCTCATCGGGAACCTGGTCGAGCAGGTCAGCGACCGTGAATTTCATCGGAACGGTTTACGGGAACCGGCCTTCAGGACCGGGAGGAATCATCTCGGGTGCGCGTGCAGCGAAAGACCGCGCTTTCCCTTGATTCTTCAATCTTAAGGGCCCCTGGCACCCTGGAGATTCAGTCGTCGGCCGTTGCTGTTGATTCCGCCCCACTGAGAAGTGGCCAAAGCAGTTTCAGGCCAATCGCCAGAAAACCCAGTGATGCGAGGAGCTGTAACCAGTCGGCAGGGACAACGCCTGAGAGTGATCCACCCGCTATGGCACCGATCAAACTTGCCAAGACGAGCGCTGATGATGAGCCGAGGAATACGGCAAAGGGTCGGTTGGACGTACCGCTAATTGCAACAGTGGCGAGTTGCGTCTTGTCGCCGAGTTCCGCCAGGAAAACCGTGGCGAACGTGGAAAGTAGCAAGGTCAGATTCATGACAAGACAAAGTTCAAAGGCAAATCGATTAAGGCAGGATGTTTAAAGAGGGTTCGCGGAGATCAACGACTGCAGGGCCTGGGAACCAAGCCACAACCCAAGTCCCAACATCAACAGTCCGGCCATTTGCTCGAGTCGTTCAGGTTGCATCACGGTCGACAGCCAACGACCCACCAGAACGCCTACCAGGCTGGAGCAGATCAACGCCAGTGCAGCTCCACCGAACACGAGCCAGGGTTGACCCGATTGCGCAGAAAGTAGAAGTGTGGCGAGCTGGGTTTTATCTCCAAGCTCAGCCAGGAAAACCGTTGTGAAGGTTGTCAGAAGAACAGTCGTGAATCCAGGACGTTGTGTGGTGCCGGAATCAGTCATCACAAAGGTTCCGTTGAGCGGATGAGACGTTCGAATTTACGTAGTTCCCTGCTGCGACCGCCATGAACTGAACGGATCTGTTGTCGGCAGCAGGCGATCGCAAATGAATCCGCATGATCAGCCTCAATGCCGAACAAGCCGCAGAGACTGCTGACGCGGCAGAAATCTGGCCGGGACTCATAGATCCGACAGCGTCTGGATCCACTGTCGAAATGGATGCACCAGCCATCGTCACCCACCATCGACAGGTATTGCTTTTGCTGAAGAGGATCAAGAGCCTCCACGGCTTCAGGGCGTTCATCAGGGGCCAATCGGCAACAGGCACCGCACTGGTCCATGCAGGCCCATTGCTGTCCAGAACGTGTCATGTGATCACCTCAGAACCATGTTCAGCCCATTGAGGCTGTGACAAGCCATCACAGACGTTGAGTTTGAGCTGTACGGGAAGGGGGCATTCCTCGTAGCCTGCACAAGGCAACATGCCACTTATTTGCTTACGTTTCATGGGAATCGATTTCCACCTGATCGCCAATTTCGCTGCACTGGCCTTAATCACCCTTGCAGGCCCCGCAGTGATCTTCATTCTCTTCTACCGCCGTGGTGCTCTTTGAAGTTTGCTGAGCCCGTGGTACACCGGATCTCTACAGACCAAGCGTCCGGTGTAGGCAGCCAACACTGAAGCGAGCACCACTCCAGCAAAGAGTTGTTGATCTCCGGCCAGTCTCCAGGCGAACACAATCGAGACGAGCGGGAGTTGGGTTGCTCCTGACAGGCCTGCAGCTAGACCCAAACCGATGCCGACCTGTGAGCTGATTCCTGCCACAGCACAGATTGTGTAGCCAAGAACGGCACCGAAGGTCAGAGAAGGGTCAATCAAGCCGCCAGGTACACCAGGGCTTAAAGCGAGCATCGGTCCAATCACCCTGACCAGTGTGATCCAGATACTCGTCAGTCCACTGATGTATACCCGATCATTACCCATGGCATTGGGCATCCCCTGTTCGATGAGCTGACGCACGAGCGATTCGCCATCAGAGGTGGAGGTTCCCCAGCTCATTAGTGCAAGAAGTGTCAATCCCCCACCGAGATAGAGACCTGTTTTCAGAGGTTTTTGTTTAATCACAGGGGCAAGACGTCCTGTGAGCCAAACCAGTCCCTTGTTGAAGAAACCACCAACGAGTCCGCAGACGATTCCGATCGGAAAAGCCAGCATCAACTGCTCGATTTCCGGTAGAGCGACGTTGAGAACACCGAGTCCAAACATTGGTTCACCTCCGATGTTGGAGAACCCTGCAGCGGCAACGCTGATCACTAGCGCGGGCCAGATCGTCACGATCGAATAGTCGGCCGTGAGTTCTTCAAGCATGAACACGGCTCCAAGCAGAGGCGTATTGAACCCGCCGGCAAGACCTGCACCTCCACCGATGGCCACAATCTGCCGTTCATTCAGAGAAGGCAGCCAGTTGCGGAAACGTCGATGGCAAGCCCGCGCAACTGCAGCACCGAACTGAACGACCGGACCCTCCCTTCCAAGCGGAAACATGGCGACGGTGGCTATTGACCAAAGCACCCCACGCTGCACTGTTCCCGCTGTTGCCATCGCTTTAGGCAGTTGGGAAGGGTCTTCTAGCCCATTCATCGTGGATGGAATGCCGGAACCTGCACCGGCTTGCCAGGGGCCACGCTGAAGCAGCAACAGAAGTGGCATCACCACGAGTGGCAAGAAGGCAACGATCACTCCCTTCCACGTCCAACTTTCGTCGGCGGAGGTCGGCATCAGGGCGTAAAGATGATCCTGAACACCATCAACAAGGTTCAGAGGCAGACACGCCAGGCCAATCAACACTCCGACCAGAACAAGACCGATGAAATGCCGCACAAACCCTTTGAGCCGACTCTGTGACGGCAGCGTTCCAGGAATCAGGACTGGTTCGTGACGACTATCCGGACTCATGGGCGTAAACCGAGGCCGATACAAGCCTCCTGAAGTAAAGCAGCAACGTAAGGGTGTGAGGCGCGACTGTCGTCGCTTTCCAGCACACCCTCGCGATTGACCCGGCTCACCAGTGACTCGCCCTCTGGATTGATCAGCTCAAGGCTTGTGCTGTCGATGCGCTGGACGCGGTAACTGCCTCTCGAACGATGGAGTTCCATCGCTTCAAGATGGGGACGAAGAGCCTGGATCTCCAGTTGGAAGCGGGTCTCACCGCGCCAGTGATTCTGAGTGACGGTGTACGTCATATCGATGGTCTGACTGAGCACAGCCGTTTCAGGCCAGCGCCAAACAATGGCCTCACGCTCCACTCCGTTCTGCTCAAGTTTCAGCCGTAAGTGACCTCCACGCAAGGACTGTTGGTCAGTGATTCGGCAACCGCGTGACCAGAAAAGAGGTTTTGGATGACCAGCCCCAAACGGTTCCAGCGCTTGCAGGCCTTGCCAGAAACGATGATCAATTTGATCGAGTTCCAATAACGCTTCGGGCTCCACCAACACATCCTCACCTCGGCCTTGCAGCCATTGCATCGCTAGAGCGTTAAGGGCCTGATGAAGTGCAGCAACAGCAGTGACCTGAACGGTGAAACCACCAGCAGCTGGATGGCCTCCATGCCGTTCAAGAAGTTCACTGCACTGTTGCAACGCACGATCAACAGCAAAACCATCGGGTGCACGCACCGAAGCGCGCATGCGTCCATCGCCGTCACTGGCCAGAAGAGCTGCGGGTCGTTGATAACGTTCAACGAGACGTGCGGCAACGATGCCAATAACACCATGATGCCAATGGCCCTGTGCAAGCAAAAGAAAGGGAGGCAAGGGTGAAGGATCACTTTCAAGCAATGCAAGAGCCTCCGCTTCGATCGCATCACACAGCTCGCGTCGCTGACGATTAAGCGCATCGCACTGACGCCCGAGCTCAAAAGCACGATTCGGGTCATCAGCTGTGAGCAAGTCAACCACTAGGGAGGGTTCACCAATGCGGCCCACCGCATTGATTCGCGGCGCCAGCTGAAAACCGATGTCATCAGCCCGTAAAGGACGGTCTCCAAGGCCTGCAAGTTGCTGCAGGGCCTGAACTCCGGGGCAGCTGCTTCGATGTAGATGAACCAGCCCCTCCCTCAGCAGGGTTCGATTAGCGCCGGTGAGTGGTGCCATGTCAGCCACCGTGCCGATACAAAAAAGATCTCTTGCTGTGGTGACCGCAGCAGGGTTCTTCAACTCCGCCGATAATGCTCTGGCCAGCACAAAAGCCAGTCCCACCCCGGCCAAACAGCCATAGGGAGAGTTCTTCGGAGTGGTAGCAGGATGAATCAAAGCCAGTGCCTTAGGTCGGTTGGCAGGAAGGGTGTGGTGATCAGTGAGGATCACCTCAACGCCCAGTTCTGAAGCCTTCTCGAGAGCTTCATGAGCGGCCACTCCGTTGTCGACCGTCACCAGCAAACGGACTCCCTCTGCATGGAGCTGCTCAACCATTCCGCTGTTCAGGCCATATCCATCGGCCATTCGGCTTGGAATCGCCGCTTGTGGAGTGGCTCCCATGGCTTCAAAAGCACGCATTAAGAGAGCAGTGCTTGTCATGCCATCGGCGTCGTAATCGCCACAAATGGCGACTGCCTCCTTGTTGAGGCATGCAGTTTTAAGCCGCGTCAGTGCTGAACTCAGCTCCGGGAAATGATCATCTGCTGCCGGCAGCGGTTGATCGCTGAGAAGCACCATCACCTGCTTAGGACTCTGGAGTCCTCGTCTGAATAGGACTGCTTTCAGAGCCAGCGGCAGATTCACTGAAGGCAGTGGGTCGCCCACGATCGGTTGTGGGAGTCGCCACTGCTGATCCCGGGCGCCCGCCACCATGCCAAAGGAGATTAATAGCTGCATTGTGGGGCTTCATCGCCTCAAAAGCGATCGGTCAAGCTGGTGCCCGATCGGATCTCCGACATGACCCGTTTGCAGGCTGTTTTCTGGGATGTGGATGGAACGCTTGCTGACACCGAGCTGAATGGCCATCGCCATGCTTTCAATCAGGCTTTCTCAGACTGTGGCCTCAGCTGGAACTGGAATGAGGAGCTTTACTCCGAATTGCTGAGCATTCCCGGTGGACGGCAGCGAATGCAGTTTTATGCAGAGCGATTGGGAGACACGCTTGATGCTGCATTCCTGGACCGATTACGTCAATCAAAACAACAGAACTATCTCAAGGTCGTTTCCTCTGGAGCCATCACTTTGCGCCCTGGAGTCAGTCGACTTCTGCAGGAAATCAACAAAGCCGATGTGCAGCAGTGGATTGTGACCAGCAGCGGAGAAGCTTCGGTTCTTGCCTTACTCGAGTCTTTTCCAAGCGAGCTAACCGATATTTTTCAGGGAATGGTGACTGCCGATGATGTGGAGAGGCACAAACCGCATCCAGACCCTTATCAACTGGCACTTGAACGCAGTGAATCAGATCGTGCCACTGTTGTGGTTTTTGAGGATTCCACTCCTGGACTCCTCTCAGCCCGTGCAGCGGGTCTGCGCTGTGTGCTGACCCCATCCCCATGGGATAAAGAGCTTGAAAACAGTCAGCAACATGCTTCTGCTGTGATCGATCAGCTCGGAGAGGATGACCAGAAGGCAAGAATCTTCAGTGGACCCCCTTGTGCAGGAGGTCTGATCACGCTGGAGTATCTGGAGTTGCTACTTTCAGCCCCCTCGCGATGACCCTTCAGGCCACTCGCTACGACCAGTTGCAGCGGCGGATCGGCAGGCTATTGAACCAGACCCTGATTGGTCCGTGGAGACGACGCAGTGTGGGGGTTCTTGCTCTGCTGTTTGGCTTCATCATCGGCAGCAACGTGACGATGATCTGGTTTCAGAGGTCCGGTCAGAACCGTCCTGTAGCGGTGCTGGTCATGGTGCTCATCATTGAACTGATGGTTCGTCTGCGCAGCAAAGTACGTCCTGGCCCATGGCCACTCCCATGGCTAGCCCTCGACAATTTGCGCATCGGCACGGTCTATGCCGTGGTGCTTGAGGCTTACAAGCTTGGATCCTGATCGCCAAATTAATTCAGTGCCCCAGCGGATCCCTAACGGGCTCCTGTCTTTACTTGAACGCCTCGATTGGTCCAACGTTGATGATTGGTGGCATCGATGGGAGCGGGTTGGCGGTCTCAATCTGGCCAGAAATCAATGGTCCGTGCCAGTTGTTGACGGCTGGATCGCCTTCGTTGGTCTGCCATTGCTGAGCCGAGTTGAGTTGGCTCTGCGTCATGGAGAGCCTGTGATTCTCGGTGTTAGCGCCCTACCTGGTTGCGGTAAATCAACCCTGTGCAGCTGGGTTAAATCGGCGTCACAACAACTGGGATGGCCAGTTGAACATCTTTCGCTTGATGATTTCTACTGGCCTGCGGAGCAGCTGGAGAGAAGCATGCAGGGCAATCCCTGGTCTGTTCCGAGAGCTCTTCCTGGCAGCCATGACATTGAAGGGCTGCTGCAATCACTAGATGATTGGAAAACAAGCGGGCAGATCACCTCTCCACGCTTTGACAAGTCACTTCGCAATGGCCGGGGAGACCGATTCGGAACTTCAAGTTCACGACCACAAGTGGTGCTGATAGAGGGGTGGTTTCTGGGGGTATCCCCGCTCCCCTCGATTGAAACTGAAATCGTTGAAGATCTGTCAGAGCTGGAGCTTACATGGCGCTCCAGAGCCGTTTCTTTACTCGCTGACTATCAGGAGATCTGGACACTCCTTGATGATCTCTGGCATTTGCGGGCCGTTCGTAGTGACCTGTCTTCTCGATGGAAGCAGCAACAACTAGCCACATTGGAACAGCAAAGTGGTGTCGGCTACCGCACGAGTGACCTTTCCGACTTCAACCGCATGGTGCTTGCTGCACTGCCACCAAGCTGGTTAAGAAACCTTTCCCTGAGTAGTGCAGTGATGGATCTCACGGCATCACGCGATGTGCGTGAGATCCATGTGATGAAGTCTCAGCTTTCAGCTTCTTCTTCTTCAGCAACGGGATAAACGAAGCCCTGAGCCCGACCACTCAGCACAGACTTGCCGATGGAGAGAGCACGTTGAGCCGCAGTAGCAGCCTTGGCCTTCCAGACAGCATGACGCTGGTTGCGCTTGCTTTTTGAGGTTTTCTTCTTCGGGACGGCCATCGCGGGCGCTTCACTGCCAAACAGCCATGATCTACTTCGGAGAGGCCACTCGTCAAATCGCTAGTCTTTGTACAACGCATCAGCGGTGTGAGTTCAGAGCAGCCGACCCAGTCAGAACAGGGAACTCCAGCGCCCAAGTCAAAGCCTGAGGAGCCACAGAAGAGTCCGTTTGCCCTGTTTCAAAGGCAACCGGATGTGAGTTACAGCACCCTGCTGAAAGAAATTTCGTCCGGCTCCGTCAAGGAACTGGTGTTGGTCCCTGGCCGCCGGCAGGTGATTGTCACCTACCTCGATGGGAAGGAGATCACAGTTCCTGTACTGGCGAATGATCAGCAGATCCTCAGAGTCGCCGAAGCATCGGGCACACCACTGAATGTCAAGGATGTCCGTCAGGAGCAGGCACTGGCCGGACTCGCTGGAAATCTCGCTCTGATCGTTTTGATCGTTGTCGGCCTGTCGTTGCTTTTGCGACGTTCTGCGCAGGCTGCCAACAAGGCGATGGGGTTTGGACGTAGCCAGGCGAGAACCAGCCCTCAGGATGAAATTACGGTTCGCTTTGAAGACGTCGCAGGGATCGGTGAGGCCAAAGAAGAGCTGCAGGAAGTAGTCACCTTTCTGAAACAGCCGGAGACCTTCATCAAGCTTGGAGCCCGAATACCTCGAGGTGTTCTGTTGATCGGCCCTCCCGGAACCGGAAAAACTCTTCTTGCCAAAGCGATCGCAGGTGAAGCCGGTGTTCCCTTTTTCTCTATCGCAGCCTCTGAATTCGTTGAATTGTTTGTAGGGGTCGGAGCCAGCAGGGTGAGAGATCTATTCCGAAAGGCCAAGGAAAAAGCTCCCTGCATCGTGTTTATCGATGAAATCGACGCTGTCGGTCGCCAAAGAGGTGCGGGCATTGGTGGTGGAAACGATGAACGGGAGCAAACACTGAATCAGTTGCTGACCGAAATGGATGGATTCGCCGATAACTCCGGGGTCATCCTCCTAGCAGCTACGAACCGTCCTGATGTTCTGGACACGGCACTGATGCGTCCAGGACGGTTCGACCGACGCATTCAGGTAGGTCTTCCCGATCGCCGCGGTCGCGAATCGATACTCGCTGTTCATGCAAGAACACGACCCTTGTCAGATGAGGTTTCCCTCGCTGACTGGGCAAGCAGAACACCTGGCTTTTCAGGCGCAGATCTGGCAAATCTTCTCAACGAAGCAGCCATTCTCACCGCGCGACATGAAGCATCGTTTCTCGGAAACAAAGAACTTGAGGAAGCACTGGAGCGCATCACCATGGGCCTCACTGCAGCCCCACTCCAAGACGGAGCAAAGAAGCGTTTGATCGCTTATCACGAAATCGGCCATGCATTGGTGGCGGCATTGACTCCCCATGCCGACCCGGTCGACAAAGTTACTTTGCTGCCACGCAGTGGTGGTGTGGGAGGGTTCACCCGTTTCTTTCCTGACGAGGAAATCATTGACTCCGGCCTCGTGACACGTGCCTATCTGAGAGCACGACTGGTGACGGCCTTAGGGGGTCGTGCAGCAGAGATTGTGGTTTTCGGAGACTCTGAAGTAACACAGGGAGCCAGCGGCGATCTCCAGATGGTGTCCCAGCTTGCGAGAGAAATGGTGACGCGTTTCGGATTTTCTGATCTGGGCCCCGTTGCTCTTGAAGGCCAAGATCAGGAAGTTTTCCTTGGACGAGATCTGGTCAACACCAGGCAGTCCTATGCCGAAAGCACCGGTCGAGAAATTGATCGTCGCGTGCGTGCCTTGGCTCAAGAAGCACTGCAGCAGGCCATTGACCTACTCAAATCAAGGAGGCAGCTGATGGATCGTCTTGTCGAGGCACTCATTGAGGAAGAGACCTTGCAGTCTGATCGTTTTCACGTTCTTGCAGGTATCGACGTACCCACCAGGAGCTCTAGCCTGGATCAGTTGCCGGCTGGGGCTTGAGCCTGCTCAAACGGGGACTTTCCTCCCTATTGCGTCCATCAGCGGCGTGGCTGCTGCTGGTGTTTCCAGCTTTCTGGCTGTTCGCCAGGCTTCAGGTTGAGTGGTCGTGGTTTTCCCAGTTCGGGCACGAGGGGATCTACGTCGAGCGACTCGGCTTTCAAATCCTCGGAGCTGGTTTTGCGCTGTTGCTGGTGCTGATCTCCGCCTGGTGGCGACACCGATGGATGCTGGCCTATGTCCCTACACCACGTGGTGAGATCCCCGCATTGCGAGGGGGCGTCTATTCCATTTCATTGCTCGCCTGCCTGACAGTCCTTCTGAGCGTTCTTGGCATCACAACTCGGCTTGCCTGGCTGGCTTGGAAGCAGCCTTTTCTCTTAGCCCACTGGTGGAGTGTTCCGTTTCAACCGGAATGGACCGTTCTAATCATCAGCGTTCTGCTGATCCTGCTGATCACGATTGGCCTTGGACGCAGGGGACGCATCAACCTCTCCTTCCTTTACGGAAGCCTTTGCATCTGTGTTGTGGCGGGTCGCAGCTGGGGCCTCTGGGCACTAGCCATCACAATCCCTGATGCAGGAACGATGGATCCACTGCTGGGCGCAGATCTCAGTTTCGGATTAGGTCGCTTTTCAGCAATCGCGCTGCTCCTTGAGCTGTTGTTGCTGCAGATCCTGCTGACCCTAAGCACCTCGGCCTGGGCTCGCTTGACCCGCTCTCCCTGCCTGAGTGACTGGGGCTTTCCAGGCTGGAACAAACAGGAACGAGCGTTGTTACGACCTGCACTAGCCCTGCTGCTGCTTGTGCTGGCTGCACTCACATGGCTTGTACGTCATCAACTGCTCTGGACCCAGAGCGGATTGGTTGCTGGTGCAGGCTGGCTTGATATCCATTTGCGGCTGCCTTTGCGTCAGTGCGTGGCGCTTCTGCTGGTGCTGATGGCCTGCACATTCCTGCCATGGCCGGGAGCAAGACAACAACCGCGACGACGGCTGAGAACAGCACTGTTCACACTTGCTTTAGTCGCCGTCCTCGCGGAACTGCTGCTTTCTCCAATTGTTCAGTGGATAGTCGTCCGGCCAAAAGAACTACAAATCGAAACTCCTTATATCAGTCGCTCAATCTCTGCAACACGTCAGGCCTATCAACTGGATTCCATCAGGGCCCGGGGCAGCACGCCAACTCAAGAGATCAGTGAGCAGGACCTGGTCAAAGGAGCAAGCACGCTGCAAAACATCAGGCTCTGGGACAGTCAACCAATGCTGGACACCAATCGTCAGCTGCAGCAACTAAGGGTTTACTACCAATTCGCGAATGCCTCCGTTGATCGGTATCCGCTCAATGAAGAAAGCAATGAAAATCAACAGGTGATTATTTCAGCACGCGAATTGGATCAAGCTTCACTTCCTAAGCGTTCGCGAACTTGGCAGAATCGTCATTTTGTGTTCACTCATGGTTTTGGCTTCACACTGAATCCTGTTAATACAAGTGAACCTGATGGTCTCCCGGCTTACTTCATCAGCGACCTGGGGCAATCCACACAAATTCAAGGAAATGAGTCGCTGGGTATTACCAAGGAAGATGTTGAGCGTGAAGTACCGATAGGCCGAGCCGCACTTTACTTTGGAGCACTCCATTCGCCCTATGCAGTAGCACCAACACGCATCGAGGAATTTGATTACCCCGAGGGTGATGACAATACCTACAACCATTACTCAGGCTCAGCCGGTGTTTCGCTTGAGCATCTATGGCAAAGAATTACCGCTGCAACGTATCTTGCTGATCCTCGCTTTCTAAATACGGGAGCTCTAACAACTGAGTCTCGATTACTCCTGCGTCGTGATGTCAAAGCAAGAGTCAAAACTCTTGCACCATTTCTTGATCTAATGGGAGACCCTTATCTTGTCTCCGTTCCCATTGATGATGCATCCAGTAGCTATCAGCAAAACCAACACCAATACTGGATTGTTGATGGGTTCACTTCATCTAGAACAGTTCCCTACGCAGCAACGCTTCCTGATGGTCGACCTTTGCGGTATCTCCGCAATTCCGTCAAAGCAGTGGTTGATGCCTATAACGGCAAAGTTCATCTTTATATCAATGAACCGAATGATCCAATCATTCAAGGTTGGGCAAAGGTTTTCCCTTCGCTGTTTGAATCTCTGGAAGAGATGCCTAGCAACCTGAGACGACACATGATGGTCCCTAAAGCACAGTTTGAATTGCAAGTGCAGCAACTACTTCGTTACCACGTTACAAATCCTCGAATTTTTTACAGCGGAGACGATGTCTGGCAAGTACCGATGGAGTTGTACGGAAAAAATCAGATTCCTGTAGCTCCGTACCGAATCACTGCTCAAATCAAATCGAGTCAGAATTCAGAGTTTCTTTTGCTTCAACCTCTCACTCCACTAGCACGTCCCAATCTGTCAGCCTGGTTAGCTGCACGCAATGATGGTGAGCATTATGGAGAACTTACTCTCCTTCGATTCCCTAGCGATGTTCCAATTTTTGGTCCCGAACAGGTTCAAGCACTGATCAATCAAAATCCTGAAATCAGTCAACAATTCGCTCTCTGGGATCGGGCAGGCTCGCAAGTTGTGCAAGGAAATCTACTGGTTGTTCCTGTTGGTGATTCGCTTTTGTACGTGGAACCGATTTATCTACGAGCTCAGCAGGGAGGGCTGCCGACACTGACCAGAATCGTGGTAAGCGATGGACGCCGCGTCGCAATGGCTGCTGATTTGGATAATGGCTTGCAGTCACTCCTCGATAAGCAAAGGCAGGAAGGAGACGAAATACCATAAAAAAGGTCCGCTTTAAGCGGACCTTTAAGACATCAAAGGGTATTGTGTGAATTCAGTTGATCGCAGCGAAGAATTCTTTGCTGCCAACGGGGTCAGGCTTCATGGTCTTTTCTCCTGGAGTCCAGTTTGCAGGGCAAACCTCATCTGGGTTGGACTGAACGTACTGGAAGGCCAGAAGAACACGCAGAGTCTCATCAACGTTTCGGCCAACAGGAAGATTGTTGATGGTTGAATGCATAATCACACCCTCTGGATCAATGATGAATAATCCACGCAGTGCTACACCTTCGGCTTCATCGAGCACGTTGTAGGCAGTGGCAATCTCTTTCTTTAGATCTGCCACTAGGGGATAATTGATATCACCAAGTCCACCCTGGTTCCTAGGACTCTGGATCCATGCAAGGTGGCTAAATTGACTGTCGACTGAAACACCTAGCACTTCCGTGTTTTTGGAGGAGAAATCTGAGTAGCGATCACTGAATGCGGTGATCTCAGTGGGACACACAAAGGTGAAATCCAACGGATAAAAGAACAGCACGACGTACTTGCCGCGATACTGCGAGAGAGCAATTTCCTTAAACTCCTGGTCAACCACTGCTGTTGCAGTGAAATCGGGGGCCTTTTGGCCCACGCGCAGCGAAGACATGTTGGTGATGCGAGGTTTGGCAAGGAAGTGAACTGGCCTAGGTCGTAGTCGTTCCGACTTCCTAATGCTCGCGACAAGTTATCACGGCTGACCTAGAGACTGCGGCAAGACTGGGCTTCTGTCTGAGCACGCCCAACTCTTATTATCGAGAGATGATTCACTCATCCATGAGCTGGGATCCAGCACTTCTCCGAAAATTCAGCAGCACCGGTCATTTCCGACTTCTGAATCAGGTGCGTAGTGAGCTGAGCAGCCAACCTCTAGAACGTGATCCAATAACAAGGGCACTGTTGCTCAAAGCTCGGCCGCACCGTGGCCAACCAGTTAGGCAACAACGACGTCCCAATGCGATTCCCGAAGGTCATGTGACTTTGACGGATGATGAGGGAACAGCGCAGCCATCACCGAAATCCTTCAGAGAACGTCTCAACGCCATCGAGATGCGCTAGTACTTCAGGACATCTCAAGATGTATGATGGTGACTGGCCTGAGGGCCTTTCGTCAGAGTAGCTCAGCTGGTTAGAGCACAGGATTCATAACCCTGAGGTCGAGAGTTCAAGTCTCTCCTCTGACATTCATTTAAAAACAAATCTACTGAACAACTTGTTGATTATTCAATAGGTAATATTGGCATTAATTTGAAGTTCTAGAAAAACAAATAGTTCGATGTAGGGTTCAGATGCGGCGTGCGGGAAGCATGGCCATTGGATCCAGAGCGGCGCCACCTGGACGACGAATTTCAAAATGAAGGTGGGGGCCTGTACTACGGCCGGTGCTCCCCATCAATGAAATACGGGAGCCCTGCGGGACCATCTGACCCTTTCTAACCAGCAGACGGCTGTTGTGTGCATAGCGAGTGGACGAACCGTCGGCGTGAGACATTTCAACGAGATAGCCGTAACCACTGCTCCAACCAGCAAAGGCGATCAAACCATCCTTGGCAGCAAAAATAGGAGTGCCAACATTGTTGGCGATATCGATGCCCTTATGCATCCGACCCCATCTCCATCCATAACCGGAAGTGAAAACACCTTTAGTAGGCCAGATAAAAGTCTGGGAAGCGTGAAAGCCGTCAGATCCTGAAAAGCGAGGAAGATCGGGCCAGCTCGCGCCCCCTGATCTCAGAGGACGCATTCCCAGCAAAGGACGCGCTTGGGCAACCCTGACTTTGCTACCTGTAACCAACATTTTGGAGAGCTGAACTCCAGGATTTAGATCCCTCAATTGCTGAAGAGTGATGCCATGGTCCCTGACGAAAGACGACAGGGATTGATCTGATTTGATCTCGACGACGTCTTTAGGAGTAGGTGGCGAACTGAGAGGGGCGTTGGTGCGCAGTGATCCAGGCACAAATCGAGATGAGTCAGCAACATCACCACGACTAGCTTCAGGTAGAACCAGCCAGGTACCTTCTCTAAGAATGGCTCCAGCTGACTGTTCGTTCAGTTCTGAAAGTTCGTTTAAAGAGAGATCAAGCTCTCTGGCAATCACACTCAGATCGCTATCTGCTGCAAGCTCAACCCAAATCAAAGGGTTGACGTTGGGCAAAGCGGAGAGGAGCTGTTGTGGGCTGTAGTGGTCGGAGTCGGCATACCCTGAAAGCTGTGAAACCGCGAACAGCGCACTGCTGGAAGTGATCGCGGTAACAGCTAAGAAGAGGGGCTTCATTCAGGCATGCTTGAGGGTCATTCCCGATGGAGCCGCCACAACCCGGGATCGGCTGAAAGTAGCGAGTGGAACACAACATCGCAAGGGCTTTCGTGGCAGATCTGCAATTACCACAACTGAAGCTGCCATCCTGCGTGATAACTAACGATTCCGCAGGCGACCGACAGGTTCAGACTGCGAACACCTCCACGGCCATCCTCCGCCGCGCTGCATGGCATCGGAATGGTGGCAATTTGATCGCACTGAGCCCTGATCGGATCAGGTAGTCCGAGATCCTCTCGTCCGAACAAGAGAACATCGCCCTGTTGAAAACGGAGGGTCTGAAGAGTCTGCCCACCGCGACGGCTGCAACCAATCAACCGTGACGGCTGAGGAAGGCTGTTCAGGAAATGGTCAAAATCCTTGTGGACGGAGAGATCCACAAAAGGCCAGTAATCCAGCCCAGCACGTTTGAGATGGCGGTCATCAATCGAAAAACCGAGTGGCTCGATCAAGGCAAGAGGTAAACCGAAGGCTGCACATGTCCGCGCGATACTCCCGGTGTTGGGGGGGATCCTGGGTTCAAACAGCGCAACCCTCAATGGTGTGGAAGCCAGAGTCATTCCTGGGGTACGGCAGATCCAAGGGCATGAAGATCAAGAGCCCTTCCTTGGATAACGAGCCAACTTGCGGAGGCGATGGTTTCCAGTTGTTGAGCGAGCCGGCCTTGACGATCACGAAATCGTCCGCCAATGGCTGTTACTGGCACTACTCCCCAGCCTGTCTCCTCAATCACCAAAACAACGGGTCGTTGTCGCTCCTGAACGCTTTTGATCAAATCTGCTTCAAGCTGCGCCCAGTCATTGGGAGACGCTTCAAGATGCCACGCGGTAAATGCTCCCAGAGCATCAACCAAAACGGTGTGATGGGTGGGAATGCTGTTCAGAGCCATCGACAGATCAGCTCCACTTTCAATCACCTCCCAGTCAGAGGGTCGCCGTTCACGATGAAGGCGAATTCTCTGCTGCCATGCACTGTCATCCGGTCGTGCATCGGAAGTCGCTACGTAACTGACAGGACTGTGTTCAGCAACGAGATGTTCGGCCCAGCGGCTTTTGCCACCACGGCTTGGACCGGTGACGAGCACAAGTCCATCTAAAGGCTTAACCACCTCCGTTCATGCCGCGCAGTGTGGCAACAGAGGACGGACTGACACGATTGAGATAACGGAAGATCCAATACTTGAAAATGGTGGCAAGGATGACTGGGAACGTGGCAATGAAGAGAAGGATGAAATTTTCTCTTGCTGGGAAGCCAAAGTGATTGGCGATTCCATCCAAAAGAACCGTCCATCCCTCAGGACTGTGGAACCCAACAAAAATATCGGTGAATAGAATGATGGCAAAAGCCTTGGCTGAATCACTGAGTCCGTAAACCGCTTCATCAAAGAATCCACGCAGCACTCTCAGCTCTTCGCGACTGAACAAACAAACAACAACGAATGCCACAGTTGCTGCAAGATCAGCTAAGACGTTTTTCACTGCATGGGTGCTTTCTGAATCAGCCTCTTCTTTTAATTCTTCGGCTTTAGCAGAGAGTTTCTGCTGAAGTTCCTCCTGAGTTGGAATGGAATCACCGCGCAGGAGAGCATCAAATTCAATTTCAGCCTTGAAGACCCTTAGTTTTTCAACGGCCTGTTCCTCGAGCTGAGGCTTTGGATAGCTCAGAAAAGGAAGATCTGGAGCGAAGTGATCAACCGCTGGGCTGATGATGTAAGTGCGGCTGACCTGTTGAACTAACAACGGCACAAGAATCAACAGAAGCAGCACCTTCAGGGAGATCAGTGTTGAATCCCTGCGACGTCGGAAACCTGCCACAAGCGTCGCTTCCGCCGCAGGATTGAGTTGTCGACGCAACGTGTCGAAGATGCCTAGTAAGGAGCGTGGAAGCGGATCAGGTGCTCGACTGATCGTTGGCGCTGATGCTGAACGCCTGGGGCTATAGCGATTGACAACGCTTTCAATCAGTTGAAGCTGTCTAAGTTCCTGGGTGTCAAACTGTGCACGTTGATACTCAAGTTTATCGAGTGATGAGCGACAGACGTTAATGGCGGCCCTGAACTTACGAAGGATCGTGGCCTGAACAGTTGCTGGGACGGAGAGTTCAAGATCTGGACGAATTGGGCGGTCACCGTAATATTCAAGCTCGAGACTTTGAATCAGAAGCGCGGCTTCGTAACCACGATCCAGTTCTGAATTTGCATTGAAAGATTTGGTTCCGCCGAAGGTCCCAAGCCAGTTACGTCCTGCCATCGTGTCGTTAGCTGGAGAAAATCCACCAGGTCGCCATAGGTACTATGGTGCCGACGACTAGAAGAACGACAACCCATGTGAAGGCGTTGCTGTCTTCAGTCTCCTCAGCGGTAGGAATATTTGAGGGGAGCGAGGTGCGTTCCAGCTGCACTGGTGGACCAGGATCCTCTCCCCCATTGAGAACAATTTCGATTCGGCTGACTCCGTCGAGGGTGGCCTGTCGAAAGCGATCCCCATCGCGTAACGGCTGACTCATGGTCGTCCGTCCCGTACTGCGCAACAGGGACTCTGGCAATTGTTCAAGCAACTCCTTAGCCGCAACAACTGTCGCCTGCTTGCTCTGTGTTTCCTCGAGGAAGATCAGCAGTGGATGGTCAGTCAGGTTGGATTCCTGCCCCCAGCGATCCAGAAGCTCGTCACCAAAACCGGAAAGACTGAGTCCGTAGTCGAGTCGTCGCAATGTCACCAAACGGGCATCGACATGGAACTGATTAAGTTCCTGCAAACGTGTACTGATTTCATTCCTGCTGGCTCTGCTCAGCACATCCGCTGAATCCAACACGACTTCATCGGGCAGAGCCGGCGGAAAATCCTGAGCAGAGACTGCCAGCGCCGCTGGAACCGCGAGCAAAAGACAGAACACAGCAGACAGAATCCCTCCGACGAGGTGGTTCAGACGCTTCATGGTCATGGGCATTGAGGCTGCCAGTCTGCCTTCAGGTGGAAAGGCTGTCGCGATGTAAGGCCGTGATCGCCTCCATTACAGCAACAGCACGGCCATCAGGAAGCGATAGACGATCGCAGAGTTGGTTGAGGAACGACTGTTCTGCAGCTGAAACATCCCTATCGGCATGGGTGAGTTGAACAGCCACAGCCAATGCCGTCTCCTGCTGGATAGGGGTCAGGGCCGGCAGTGCCTCAGTGACCAATTGGTTCACCCCCTGTTCGCGGAGCGTGACCAGAAGCCGATCGAACAGGGCACCCATCTCCTGTTCCGTTCGATCTTTGTAGGGAGTGCGGTACTCCAGTGATCGTCGCAGGGCATGGGCTTCCTCACGACCAAGGGTGCCGTCGCAAGCCACCGCAGCGAGGGCGATCGAGGCAAAAGCTTCTGCGTCCGTCATCACCACTGGTCAGTGCTGCCCCATTTGAGCAAGAGTGAGCTCTTCTGACCGCAGGACTCTCGAGACCATGCCAGGCTCCGCGCGACTCTGCCTGATCTCCGGACTGCTGGTGCTGGGGCTCGCCATCTTCAATGCTGTGACTGCAGGGACGCTCACGCCCGCTTTGCAACGAGCAGAAGTCCTGTCCGGGATGGCGTCGGTTGGTTTGATGCTTGTTGCGGTGCTCTGGACCCGGGCTATTCCGCGCAATCCCAAGGCAGTCAAGCTTGAGGGCGAACAGGGTCTCGAGATCACCGCCGGATTATCCGAAAGTGTGCGCACTGAACTGGCCTGGGGAAGCCACCAGTTTCTGACAGCAACCTCGGCCGCCACGATCCTCGTGAACTGGGACCAGACAGTGCTGCTCAGGCGTGGGCTGATCACCAAGGATCCGTTCTCTCCGGGTGACATCTGTCGCCGCAGTACTGAGCGGCAGGCCCTCGTGTCACTGGTCAGAACTGCTTTATACCCTGGCCGTCAGGAATTTGATGCTGTTCTACCAGGTCTGCCGGCGGTGATGGTTCAACCGCTTGGAGAACGGGGGTGGATTGTGCTTGGTGGCTGGTCAGAGCGATGCTTCACCCGCTCGGATGAACGCTGGCTGGCGGGTTGGGCAGAACGACTCAGAACTCAACTGGAGCTGATTTCCGTGGTCGGGGACTCTGATCCTCAGACTGATCCGAAGGGAATCTGACCTGGGATTCCACCTTCCCACCTGGAGCTGTAAAGGTGATCCTGCCTTTTTCGCCAACCTGACCCGCCAGCTTGCTGGCACGGGTCAACTGATCGTTGGCGTCACGTTTTAACAGCACATTCCCCTCAGCAAGGACGTCCTCAGTCTCCCAGTTCCAGCGACAGGTGGTCGCATCGAGCGATTCTCCCGGCTGTTCAATCCTGCAATCACCATTGATCACAACCGTGTTGTCCTCCAGCTCAGCCTGAAAAGCTTTGCCAAAGATCCTGGTGCGATCCAGTTCCGCTTCGAAGGGTTGATCGCTGCGCACAATCTGTGTTCGGAAATTCCACGTGGTGTCCTGAGCCTTGAGAATCCCCTTCTGACGTGGCATCTGAACAACGACCGGAGCCATCACCATCAGGTCACCTGCTTGCGTGTTGCCCTGAAGACTCATGCCCTGAAGCTGCTCAAGCACTGTTCCTTCCTGGTCGCGTCGCTGTGCCAGAACAGGACCCTCGGCATTCAACACGCCGGAATCGAGATTCCACTGGGCGAGCCCGGTTTGAAGTGTCGTATCCGGTTTGGATGGATCGGAGTCCTTAGACCAACGCTCAAGCTTGACGACACCCTTGAGAGTCAAGTCGTTGGTGGTCTGGAGAAGCTGCGCTTCAGTGGCACTGATTCGAGACTCCTTGTCAGTAGCTCTTGGACGCTGCTCAATGAGCAAAATCCCCTGCTGCGGACGCCAACGCAGACGGTCTCCCTGAATCAGAAGCTTGGAGCCATTGAGTTGCTGCAGCCTGACATCACCCTCAAGCAGAATCTGTTCGCCATCGTTGACGACAAGAGCAAGATCCGACTGCACCCTGAATGATGGTTTTCCCTTCCGGTAGAGAACACCGACAGGCTGGCGGGCACGAACAAGACGACGATTGAGCTCATAGCGAGCTTCAGGACTGTTCAGACTCCAGTCCATCAGTCCTTGCTTGGTCTTCTGTTCGAGTTTCAGGGATCGAAACACGAAGGGTGGCGACTGAACCGTAGACGCGGGTTTTTCACTGACACAGCCTGACAGGAGCATCAGGGTGATCAGCAGACCACCTCTCAGGCGACCGATGGCATGGGTCAAGGTCATCAAAGTGGTGATTCGAGCTCGAGCCTCTGCATGACAGGTTCCGGCTTAGGCAATGGAGATCCGGGAACCAGCCTGCCCCAGTTCAGATGGTCATTCCACGATCCTGAAATCGAGCAGAGACCTAGCTGGGCGAGAATACGTTCACTGAGATCAGGCACGATCGGCTGCAAAAGAATGCCCACAATCCGCGAACATTCCAGAACGGCATAAAGATCTTCACCAACCTGCACTTCCTGACCTGGTTGCTTCATCTGACTCCAGGGAGCCTGTTCGTTCAGGAAGCCATTGGTGTCGATTGCCAACTGAAGCACCGCTTCGGCAGCCTTTTGAAAATTGAGCTCCGGCATTGACGTCCGAACCTGCTGAATCGTCAGCTCTGCCTTGCTGCGAAGTGCATGGTCGTCGCGAACCGTCTCAGCCACAGGAGGCAGAGCATTCTCAAACCATTTCCTGGACATCGATGAGGTGCGGTTGAGCAGATTCCCGATCGTGTTGGCGAGATCGTTATTGACCAGATCCACAAACCGCTGCTGCTGGAAATCACCGTCATCACCGAACTGAATGTCGCGAAGGAGATACCAACGCACAGCATCGGTACCGCAGCGCTGAAGTAACAGTTCAGGGTCCAACACATTGCCCAGCGATTTGCCCATTTTCTGGCCTTCGCGGGTCAGAAAGCCATGGCCGAAAACGCTCTTGGGTAATGGCAAACCTGCCGACATCAACATCGCTGGCCAGTAAACAGCGTGAAAACGCAGGATGTCCTTGCCGATCACGTGAACGCTCACCGGCCAGCCTGCACTGCCGAGACGATCCAGATCCACTGAACCTCCATCATCCAGCAGAGCTGTCAAATAGCCGAGCAGAGCGTCAAACCAGACGTAAAAGGTGTGGCCGGTGTGGCCAGGGACCGGAAGCCCATGGGACACATTCACCCGAGAGATTGAGAAATCACGCAGGCCACCGGCCACAAAATTTTCAACCTCTTTGCGACGACTTGCTGGAGCGATGAAACCAGGCGTAGAGATCAGTGACTCGATGGGCTTTTGAAACTTTGAAAGACAGAAGAACAGGTTCTCTTCGTCGCGCCATTCCAGGGGCTTGCGGTGAGTCGGACAGCAAGGAGATTCAGCATCGGCAGGATCGTCCTTAAATTCCTCACAATCGACGCAGTACCAACCCTCCTGATGGCCGCTACGAATGTGACCCGAGGCTTCACAACGATGGAAAAATTCCTGAACTAGGGGCAGGTGACGCTCGCTTGTGGTTCGCACAAAACGGTCGTTACTGATCTCCCACCGCGACCAGAGATCGATGTATTCGCGACTGATCAGATCACAGTGGTCCTGTGGGCTGATGTTGCGAGCCTCAGCCGTGCGCTGGATCTTCTGACCATGCTCATCCACGCCGGTGACAAACAGAACCTGATGTCCCTCAAGACGCTGGAAACGAGCCAAAGCGTCACAGGCAATGGTCGTATAGGTGCTGCCGAGATGCGGCTTGGCATTGACGTAGTAGAGCGGGGTTGTGAGGCTGTAAGTCATCGCTTCGGCGCTCTCCTTTGGCCCCTGGCTCTGGGGCTGGATCTTAACGACCCTCTTTCCAGGTCCCTGAACGAGTGACCCCGCTGCCTGGCGCATGCGACGAAGTCGGATCTGATTCAGCGGAATGCTTCTCAGTCAAACAATCTGCAGACTATGGGCACCTTCCTCGTACGGGAACGGAAAGGACCATGACCGTCAGCATTGATTCGGTGGATGTGTTGGTCTGGGGAGGGGGAACTGGTGGCACGGCAGCAGCGATTCAGGCGGCCCGTGGCGGCGCCAGCACCCTGCTACTCACCCCTGGTGCATGGCTGGGCGGAATGGTGAGTGCAGCGGGGGTGTGCTGTCCTGATGGCAACGAACTGAGCCCATGGCAGACAGGGCTTTGGGGAGCTTTTCTGCATGAACTGGAACAACGCGAACCAGAAGGACTGGACCACAACTGGGTGAGCTGTTTCGGCTACCGACCGCAAACAGCGGAGTCGATCCTTCAAAACTGGCTGCATCAGGAGCCCAGGTTGCTTTGGTGGCCTGGTTGCCAACTCCTGAGCGTTGAGCGTGCAGGCTCTCTGATCACGGGCCTACGCATTGAGGTGGATGGAGAAATCCGCAGGGTGACGTGCCGCGTTGCCATCGATGGCAGCGATCGAGGTGATTTGCTGCCTTTGGCGAATGCACCGTTCCGTTTCGGTTGGGAACCCAAGGAACAGTGGCAGGAACCCAGTGCACCATCACGGCAACGCTTGACCACCGATCCCTTTTTCAGACATCAACCCGTGCAGTCACCGACTTGGGTGGTGATGGGCCAGCTTCAGAGCGATCAGCTTCCAAATCCTCAACGCCAAGGTGATCATCCGATTGGTTCTCAACTACCCGACCCCTTTTATGGGGCCTCTGACACATTCGGTCTGGAAAAAACCATCACCTACGGCCGCTTACCGTCGGGACTGGTGATGCTTAATTGGCCACTGCACGGCAATGACTGGCACCGAGGACTGGAGCGAGCCTTTCTGACTGATCCAGATCAGGAGGCTGCACTGTTTAGCGAGATGCAGCAACACAGTCTCTGCTTCGCCGATGAGTTGCGCAAAGCCACTGATGGATGGCTACAACTCGGCGAGGCATTTCCTAGCAGCGCTGAAAGTCGAGCACCCTGGCTCGCTGCTATGCCCTACTGGCGCGAGGGCCGGCGCGTGGTTGGCCGCACCACGGTCATTGAACAGGATCTGCTCCCCCTAGCTGAAGGAGTTTGCATCCTTGGTCCACCAGTCAATGACAGTGCAATTTTGCAGTCGATTGCGGTGGGCAATTACGCCAATGACCATCACTACCCCGGGGATGACTGGCCATTAGCTCCCAAAAGTTGTCGTTGGGGAGGTCGCTGGACAGGAACTCCCTTCTGCATACCCTTCGGAGCTCTGCTGAGTGATGCAGTCGACAATCTCCTAATAGCAGATAAGGCATTCAGTACGAGCCACATGGCCAATGGCGCCACCCGATTGCAACCGTTGATCCTGAATGTTGGCCAAGCTGCAGGAGCCGCTTCCGCTCTCGCCGTGGAATCCAATCGGCAACCCTCTGAACTGTCGGTGCGCAGTGTGCAGAATCGACTGATCGGAGACGCCATGGCTCCGTCAGCAGTCGTACCGCTCTGGGACACACCGTGGCATCACAGTCAGTGGTTTGAGCGTCAAGTATCAGCACTGGATCAGAAACCATTGACAGCCGCCCACCCGGAGACATTGGACTCAGGCAGAACACTGCGGGCAACGGTTAGTCCAGACAACGAGGGTGGCTACAGAATTCAATGCGAAGCAAGTGAGCCCTGCCAATTGATCACCCTTGAACCAGCGGTGAACGACAGACTTCAAGCGATCGACAGACCGACAAGCGTCGAGTTGCAGGGCAGCCACAATCCCTGGGGAGGTTGGTTTCGTACATCCTCACTGCGCTGATCAACGGGACAAGGCAAGCAACCTGAGTTGGTCACACTGAGAATCGACTTGTTCAACCTGCAGCACAAGAGCATCTCCTGGTAGTGATCCTGCAGGACACTCAGCGGCAACATCCATGGCTAGATCATCAAGACGAACCAACCCCAGCCGGTCCTGAGGTCTCAGCCAGCGCAGGAAATCCACCGGCCACTGGTGGTTCTGGTGATGCTCGAACCAAACCTGTTGCCAGTGACGTTGATCTTCCCTTGCGATGGTGAGCCCTTCGCGAACAGCTGAATCGAAACTGTCAATCAGCTCTTGCATAGACTCCATGCTGCGCGGGATTTGAGAGTTGATCACAGCAGCGATCTGGCGTTGCACAACCAAATCTCCATAGCGCCTGATTGGTGAGGTGGCTTGGGCATAGGCGCTGAGACCAAGACTGAAATGAGGTGAGGGTTGAGTTCCCATTAGACCTCGGCTGAGGCAACGTTTGATGGCAGCAAATCGTACGGCTCCATCCGGTAACTGCTCAAGCTCCATTGACGAAGGAAGTTCGGCAGGAAGCTGACTGCGATAGGGCAACGCCAAGTTGTGAGTGGATCCGAATCGGGCGGCAACGGCACCAGCAAGAATCATGGCCTCAGCCACCATCGTCCTCGCGGCACCAGGTTCCGTGACCTGCACAGACAGCTCACCATCCCGGCATCTGATACGACCCTCTGGCAGATCCATCTGCAATGCGCCCTGATCAGTCCGCCAACGTCGTCGACGTTCCAGCAGCTGATGCAGATCCGAAAGATCTGCCTCTTCAGGTGGAGCGAAATCAATCAGCTCATCGGCATCGTCATAGGTGAGGCGGTAACGGGGGGTGACCCAGCTGCGCAGGATCCCGAAATCGCTGATATCGCCGTACTTATCGAGATCCACCCAGGTGCTCCAGGCAGGGTTACGCTGGCCTGCCCTGAGACTGAAGGGCCCAGTGGAGAGCTCGGCGGGGAACATTGGAAGATTGCCCCTCGAGAGATATAGGCTGCTGCCTCGGCGGCGAGCCTCAAGATCCAAGGGTGAACCTTCGGGGATCAATCGACCTGGATCGGCGATATGGATCCAGAGACGTTCGGATCCGTCTCGACGACGTTCCAGAGCAATGGCATCGTCAATGTCACTCGTCTCAACGTCGTCGATGGTGACGCAGGCCTGAGTTGTGAGGTCAAGTCTGTTCTCGTCTCCCGGAAACGTCTCGTCGCTGTGTTCGACAAGCTGCCTTGCCTCCAGCAGCAGATTTTCACTGAATCCACTGCTCCAGGGCGTACCCGCGATCGATGCAGGTTGATGCTCATCCCACTGGCCAAGCTGAATCAGCAGATGACGGAGCTCCCTGGCATTGGCTTCTACGCGCGCGGTTTTCAGTGACTGCAACAGCTGAGCATCGAGTCGGCCCTCTTCAACGCCTTCGCCCACCAGCTCTTGCATGCACTTAATCCATGACTGGTGAAGAGGATCAAGCGAATTGAAGACCACTGGTTGACGTGACTTCAAGACCTGGATCCAACGCTTACTTCTGCGTTCGGCTTTGATCTGCATGCGCCGTTCAGCACGTCGGCTGCGGATCTCGGAAGCGGGCCTTGCTTGAACCGCACCCTGCTTCCAGCGGAAAAAATCCTGGTCTGCATGCAAAGCCAGCCAACAGGCAGCTTTGTGAACTGCAGCATCTGACCCGCAGGCCAACTCAGCAAATTCAGCGAGATCAACAGTCTCAGATGATTCCAAAATCAGGACCCATGCTTCGCCCCAGTCGCGACAGTTGGGACTGGATTGATTAAGGTCTTGCTGGTTGAATGTCCATGGGAAAACCCCCAGCCGAGCTGACGGATCAAGGTCACCAGATAGGGGGTGAATTAAATCGATGGTCCGGGCTGGAACAACTTGTTCCTTGCCTCGAAAACCAACGCTTAAACGACGTTTGCTGCCTTGAACGGCAAGCACGACCGCAAGTTGAGATGATTTGAGGTCGCTGATGCCGACCAGATCTCCCGGTTTGCAGTCAACAGTGGCCAGGAATCAACCCTCGGGGTTCACAAAAGGCAGCAAAGCTACGATCCTTGCGCGCTTAACAGCATTCGTAAGGTCACGCTGCTGTTTTGCGGTGAGGCCAGTAAGGCGGCGAGGCAAGATTTTGCCGCGCTCTGTGATGAATTTCTTCAGCAGATCCACATCCTTGTAATCGATGGGATCGCCGGGCTTGATGGGAGAAAGGCGCTTCTTGAAGAAGGAGCTGGACATGAATCAGAAACGATTGGAAAACTGGATGAACAGCAAACTCACTTGATCTCTTTGTGGAGAGTCATCTTGTTGAGTTGCGGGCAGAACTTCATCAGTTCCAGCCTTTCAGTGGTATTCCGACGATTTTTCTCGGTCGTGTAGCGAGACACACCGGGAGAACGCTTTTCGGAAGCGGGAACGGACCGGCATTCGGTGCACTCAATGGTGACAACGATCCGGACGCCCTTGTTCTTGGCCATAAAGGACGTAGCGCCGCAGTTGCGAAGCGAAATGACAAACATCCACTTTACAGGTCCACCTCACCCCACTCCAGGCGTCCGGCAGTGATTGCGAGTTCGTAGGATCACGCGCTGACTTCAAGCTCCCGATGCGGGTTTCTCTGTCCTGGCTGCAGGATTTGGTGCAGGTGAATGAGCCCGCTGATCAACTGGGTGAACGGTTGTCGATGGCTGGTTTTGAAGTGGAGGAGCTGGAGGATCTCTCCCTCCTTGCCCAAGGTGTCGTTGTTGGTGAAGTATTGGCCTGCGATCGGCATCCCAATGCCGACAAGCTCAGTGTCTGCAAGGTGAATGTGGGTGCTAACCAGAGCCTGCAAATCGTCTGCGGAGCCAAGAATGTGCGTGCAGGCATTCATGTTCCTGTTGCCATGGTCGGGGCCGTTCTTCCTGCCGTGAACCTCACGATCAAAGCAGGTGAACTGCGTGGTGTAAGCAGTGAGGGAATGATCTGTTCGCTGTCAGAACTTGGGCAGAGCAGTGATGTGGATGGGATCGCCATCCTTGAGGATCTCTTCGCTGGCTCACCCTCTCCGGGAGAGCCCGTGGCGCCATCCCTGGGTCTCAACGACAGCGTTCTCGAGCTCGCCATCACAGCCAACCGTCCTGATGGTCTTTCGATGACAGGCATTGCCAGGGAAGTGGCTGCACTCACAGGAGCGCCGCTTTCATTGCCCAAGGCAGCCGCTCCATCAGAAATTCAAACGCTGGCAACCGATCAGCAATCCTCAGCTGCCATGAAGGACGGTGGCCTTTACGGCCTAACCGAAGTCAAGGGCATCGATGGCGCATCACGCTCACCGCAATGGTTGCAGCGACGGTTGACCCGTGCCGGAGTGAATCCTGTGAACGCCGTGGTCGACATCACCAACCTGGTGATGCTTGAACAGGGCCAACCTCTGCATGCTTTCGATGCAGATGCATTGGAATCGCTCTGCGGAACTGCGATCAGAGCAGCAGATTTTGGACTGCGTCAGGCCCATGAACAGGAAACCTTCAAAGGGCTGGACGGACGCGAGATCGAGCTTGATCCCCGTGTTCAAGTGGTGACCTGCCGGGATCGTGCTGTCGCCGTGGCCGGCGTGATGGGCAGTGCCGAAAGCGGAGTCACCGACAGCACTCGCAGAATCTGGCTGGAATCAGCCCTGTTCACTCCAGCTTCCGTCCGTAACGGCAGTCGAGCCACAGGACAGCGCACCGATGCCAGCAGTCGTTACGAGAAAGGCTTGCCCAGGGAAATCACCCTGATCGCAGCAGGCCGCGCTCTATCTCTATTCAGGGAAATGCTTGATGCTGAGATCGGTGAAACCTGGGTTTGTGCTGCAGAACAGGGAGAAGATCCGGTCGTCAGCCTGCGCCGAAATGCACTGCATCGCCTGCTCGGACCACTCGAATCCACAGACAGCACTGCTTTGCATCAGCCGCTTGCTGATGCTCAGGTCGAGGCTTGTCTCGCAGCACTCGGTTGTGAACTCACTCCCTGTGTGGATGGATGGGAGGTGATCGTTCCCCCATCGAGACGAATGGACCTATTGCGTGAGGTTGACCTAATCGAGGAGGTGGCCCGACTGGTGGGATTTGATCGCTTCCAATCCCATCTCCCGAACCCGCTACAGCCCGGTCAGCTGACGCTCATCCAGCAAGCTGAACGACGCTTACGTCAGCGTCTGAGCGCTGCCGGACTTCAGGAAATCACCACGTTGTCTCTTACCGGGGCGGATGACGCCGATCCCACGCGCATTGCCATCAGTAATCCTCTGTTGGCGGAGACCAGCCATCTGCGGACTGCGCTCTGGATGGAGCATCTTCAGGTCTGTCAGCGCAACCTTCAGGCCTCGCAGCCTGGTTGCTGGGTGTTCGAGATCGGGAATGTGTTCAGCTCCGATGGCGCAGCAATCGATCAAGAAGCTCGGCTATCGGGGGTGATCTGCGGGGAACGTCGCCTTTCGCGATGGCAGTCCAGCGGCAAGCCACAACCTCTCAGTTACTACGAAGCCAGAGGCCTACTCACCACTGTTCTGAATGCATTCGGGATCGAGGCCCAGGACCGTCGCCTCTCCGACGATGGGCGTCTTCATCCCGGCCGTGCGGCATCTGTGGTTGTTGAGGGTCGCCCTCTCGGCAGCTTCGGCCAGTTGCATCCAGCCCTGTGTGAAAGCCATGAGCTACCGGCGGACACTTATCTTTTCGATCTGGAATTGGCACGTCTGCTGGAGGCAGCCACCCGCAGCAATCGCTGGCGTCCGCAGTTCAAGGCCTATTCCACCCTGCCTTCATCAGAACGAGATCTCGCCATGGTTGTTCCTCGCAGCCTGGCGGCAGGAGATCTTCTGCAGGCCATCCGTAAAGCAGGAAAGCCACTGTTGGAGTCGGTCGAATTGATCGATCGTTTTGAAGGCGGACAGCTCGGCTCCGATCAGTGCAGCCAGGCGTTCCGTTTGCGTTACCGCGGTAAAGACAGCACCCTCACGGATGACATGATTCAGCCTGTGCACGAGAAGGTGCGTAAGGCACTCGTTAAGCAGTTTCAGGTGCAGTTGCGCAGCTGATTCTCGACATCAACACAAGACATTCCAGGTGAGAAGTCTGAGGAAAGAAATCCATTGGCTGGACACGTTCAATCCGATAAGGACCTGAATCTCCCGCCAGTTGTTTGAGATCCCTCGCCAGAGTTGCAGGATCACAACTCAGATATACCAACCGCTTTGGTGGATGGTTACGGATCATGGCCAGTACGTTGGCCTCCAAACCCTTACGTGGTGGATCAACCACCAGGGCATCGTGCATCGGCAAAAGATCTTGCAGATGCTGAGCCACATCGCCATCCAGAAATTGTGTTGTATTGAGCCTGTTGCGTGCTGCATTGCGTCCGGCATGGCGCACGGATGCGGGGCTGATTTCTAGGCCGGTCACTCTGTGGCCAGCAGCCGCAAGCGGTAAGGCAATCGTGCCGATGCCGCAGTAGGCATCAATCACGCGTTGATTCGCCTCCACGCGGGTGAGCCAGTCGCGGATCTGCTCCACCACCCGTTCTGCACGGGGTGTATTGACCTGAAAAAAGGTGGTGGTCCCAAGCTCAAGAGACAGAGCACAAAATCGCTCTTCGACCGAATCCTGACCTTGAAGGCAAATGGTCTGCTCGCCGAACACAGCATTACTGCGTTGCGGTTGCAGATTGAGCGTTACACCCTTCAGCTGTGGCCAGCGACGCATCCATACCGCGCTCAACTCCTCAACTCCCTCAAGCGACCGAGTGGCAGAAATCAGGGTGATCAGCACTTCGCCGGTTCGCACGCCGATTCTCAATCCCAAATGGCGAAGACCAGGCTGACCCTGCAGATCTGAATCCATGGGCCAGCGTGTTGATTCCAGATCCTTCTTGATCGGAGCAATCAAGTCATCCAGTCGAGGATCCAGAACTGGGCAGTGGTTGAGATTGACGATGCGATGACTGCCACGCTTGTAATAACCAAGGCGCACCTTCAGGCCATCACGACGGACTGGGATCAATGCCCGGTTTCTGTAGCCCAGTGATTCCCGATCGGGACTCACCAGGGCATTGACATCAGGATCCAGCTGGCCGATGCGAGTCAACGTGTTGGTCAGTCGCTCCTGCTTCCAGGTGTTCTGGGCCTCAACTGAAAGATGCTGCAATGAACAACCACCGCAGTCGCGGGCAAGAATGCAAGGTGGTCGACGGGCATGGGGTGATGAGGAGATGATCTCCACTCTTCGGGCTAGCCACATCCGCCTCTGACGCTGCTGAACTTTGACCTTGGCCTCTTCTCCAGGCAGCAGCTCAGGTACTGCGATCACCCAGCCATTCCAGCGGGCCAGACCACGTCCCTGCTGATCAAGATCCTCTCCCACAACATCGATGGTCTGTCCCGGATGCAGTGTTTCATTCATCGCTGTCATTGCAATGGCGTAACACCCCTCAGTTCCAACCCATGGCTGGGGTTCATGCCCCTTAAACTGTTTCCAGCATGCCAGCCGTCATGAGCGTTGTAAGGGATCTGATCCTCCAGGCGGATGACGATCTGCGTTACCCGAGCAGTGGTGAACTTCGCTCGATGGTCGAGTACCTCAGTCAGGGTGCCGTTCGTCTGTCAGTGGTTCGGATCCTCACAGACAGCGAAAAGAAGATTGTTGATGAATCGGCACGCCAGTTGTTCGGCCTGCGACCTGAATATGTCGCCCCTGGGGGAAATGCCTATGGCCAAAAGCAAAGGGCTCAGTGCCTGCGTGACTACAGCTGGTATCTGAGGCTGGTCACCTATGGAGTTCTCGCAGGCAGCACCGACATGATCGAGCAGATCGGCTTGATCGGAGCCCGTGAGATGTACAACAGCCTTGGTGTTCCCATGCCAGGGATGGTGGATGCAATGCGGTGCATGAGAGAAGCTGCTCTGGTTTTGCTTTCAGAGGAGCAGCAGAAGATTGCAGGACCTTATTTTGACTATCTGATCAAAGGTATGCAGACCAGCACCTGATCAGCCAGCAGACTCGACCGCTGCCCGCTCCAGTCTTCAAGTTCTTTCGCAATCTTCCGCATTCGTCTCATGCAAGACTCCGGCCTGGACTCTGAATGCGTCTTGCTTGAGATGCATGACTCTGCTTTCTTACCTTGCCCCGCGACGCACGTTTCTCGGCACTTTCGCGAGACCCAGCTGTTGCATCTAAGACTGAAAACGGGTCTTGAATTGGTCTGATCAACGACTGATTGGACCGTTAGCCATTCGATGCCAGAACTTGGCGATCCGAGCTCGCCTCCCCGAGTGCGTTGGGTCGCATAGAGCGAACCCAGGCCGCACTGACGATGTCCAAAATCATTGCGTCACTGTGTCAACAGCAGAGACGCGACTCCTTGAAACCCATTTGTGACAGGGTTTAAGGTCCTTCAGGCAATTCCTTGGACAAGCTAATCGGCACACTGGACATGCCTTGTTCTAATCAAACGGTCCTGTATTGATTGAGATCATCAAAACTTCGACGCGTCACATCTTGACTACAAACACATCAAGGCTGCAGATAAAACAATGGAAAAAATTGATCTTGATAGAAACTGTTGTTCGGCCACTGCCTGAGATCTTCCAAGCAGGAAAACAAAAATCTGACGTATTAACGGTCTCACACGGGAACACAGATGAGTCCAGAAGTGATTCGCAATCCAGACTACTGAGATAACTCTTTCTGGCGATAAAGCTCTTTCAGCATCTGATAAGCCTCGTTGAGGCGACGCATGGCATCGGTTGAACCACCGGAGTCAGGGTGAACTTCAACGGCCTTACGTTTGTAGGCGTCGCGAATGGAACGCAATGTCAGGGACTGGCCAGCCTGTGTGGGCAACTCCAGTTGCTTGAGTGCTCCATGCAGAGTCATCGTGGATTGGAGCGTTTCGAAGGATGTGACCTTTCGGCTGCGTTTGAAGCGATTAACAAAACGGCGAATCAAAGTAGGGATACGTTCTGGAACTGAAGCGCTCGCGAACGGATCCTCAAGCACCGCGGCAGCAACAATCACCTGCTCGAAGCGAGGAGAAGGAACCATCCAGCTTTTGCAGAATTCAGTCATGGAGTGATTGACCTGACTCCAGGTGAATGTGCGCCCCTCGGATCCATCGATATGGGGCCAAATGTCACGGGCCATCCACAGCATCACAGCCTCCATCACGGTCGGGCCTGGGTTAGAGCCGTAAAGGTTGAGCCAATGGTTCAGAGCAACTTCAGACCAGTCCTTGATCTGTTCGTCACTGATCACCGGTACGAGGGGAATCTCCGTGCTGGGTTGCTTCCTTGGTGTCAAGCTTTCGCGAATCGACGTGCTTCGCTTGCGAACAAAGCCGGGCAAATCAATGCCAGCTCCAACGGGTGCTGCATGGCGTGTCGGTGGTTGGGGTGAGACCGGACGATCGTCTTCCTGGCCTGTGGTGTTAAGTCCGCCAGCTGAGCCAACTAAAACGATGGCTCGATCCTCATCGTATTGAGGTTGCTGGTTCGGCTCTGTGACCAGCAAAGCCTTGGAACTCTTATCAGGTTTAGAACCCGTTGGTTCAGCTGTTCCCTCCGAAGACTGGTTAACCAGTGAATCAACCAGGGGTACAGGGGCGTCATCCTGATCCAGGTCGGGTTGAAAGATTTCCTCAAGCAAGCGGCGAAGACATTCCCCCCTGGAACGGGTCTTCCAGTCCTTGCGAAGCTGATCAATCTGGTCAACGAGCTCCTCGGGTAATTCCAGGCTGATGCGCTTGCCGCTCATAGGGCTGTGTCGTTCTGACCGTCAAGCAAGTTGGTTCATCGACCCTGTAGGCGACGCAACCATTCCTGTTGAGCACGGATCGCGTCACGGTAACGCTGCTCGAGGCTGCTGTTCACTCTGGAAGGCATGATCATGGCAGGAGGCATGGCATTGGATCCGCCCCTTGGAGAAACAATCAGAGGAGGCGGTGGAGGTGTGGTTCTTCTCACAGGCCGCAGAGCGGGGCTGGCAACAGGTACGGCAGGCTTCGCCTCGGGAACCGGTTGAGCGTTAACAGCTGGTGGAGCCAACTCTGGCTTGACCTTGCGTGACTTTGCTTCAGCTTGAGCCTTCCGGGCCGCTTCCAGCATCTGTTCACGCTGACGCAACATGGCCAACTGAGTGACTGGGACCACACTCAGCAGGTGACCCGGAGTGGCATCAGCTGGATAAACAACACTCACAGTGACAGGGTTATTCGCTCCACGCTTGAGATCAAGATCAGCAATGGAAAGACTCTGTCCGGAGCGCATACCAACATGGACCTCTTGGTAACCCTGATCAGTTTTGATACCAATTGATCCACGGAAAGCCGTAAATGATGAGCGGCCGGAGGCAACCGGATGACTGAGAACCAGCTCGTGAGCACCCTCACCAGCAAGATTCAGGTCAACATCAAAACGTACTCCGTAAGTACCAACGTTATTAACTGCGGAATCCACCATGCGTGTGCTGAGTTGATTGACCTGAATGTCACGAGTGCCGAAATGATGTTTGCGCGTGCTGGTCAAAGGCACATGCAATGAACCTTGAGAGAGGTCATGCTGAATTGAAGCTTTGTACTCATCACCAAGTGCAACTCCTGCAACGCGTGAAAAAACCTGACCTGACTGAATCTCACGAATGCGATTGAGATAAATTCTTCCAGGCGCAAGTTGTCCACGATCAAGAACAGCAATCAGTGCACGTTCGTCTTGGGTTTCTTCCGCTGCAATCACAGCCATCTGAAAGGGTCCATTACTAGTGCCACGCAGCAGACCATTCATGATTCCGCGCGCAGGCAAAACACTGCTCACAATCACTTTGCGACTGTTTGGAGGAATAGTGACTTCTCGTGAAAGCTTGCGATCCAACTCGCCACGAAGAATCTGGACTGCCGTCGCATCACCAGGGCCAGTGTTCCAAGGTCTGGGCCCCAACGGCTTGACGCCCATCAGTTTATTAGGATGATAAGGAGCCTCAAAACTATTTTTTACTGAACCCCTTTTGAATCGCAAAGTGACGGGGGATGAACTGGGATTTATCGCAATGGCCGCAACAGTCAGCAGGCCACGAGCTCTGCGGCCTCCTAGCTTGCTGGAATCCTGGGGATAATATTTATGATGCATATGAACGCCAAATTCACCATTGAAAGTGAATGTGGAGTTCTTCAGTGGTTGATTGGTTTCGGCAGCAATTGAACTACCCGGTGAGGTGTCCACCAGGATGCCTGGTCCTTTAACAATCTCCGGTTGATTGGAATGCAGAACTGGAACGTTATTGAAGTTGCCGTTCAGAGGCCTGGCTCGCTGACCAGCCATCAGAGGCACGTAAGCCGCAACGGGCCTCACAAACTCAGTCGAAAGCGTCCCAGCCGAGACGCCAATCAAGACCAGTAGTGGGATTCGGTGAGACACTCGCGACTGGTGATTGGCGGCCTTGGGCAGGCTCAAGTTCCAAACTTAATCGCCAGAGGAAAAACCGCCAAGCGTTCTCGATGACGCAATCAACGGCCCTTTCTCGCCAGGATGGCCGCAGCTAACAACCCTCGGATGTTTCCTCCTTTTGGCTGCTCACCTTGCGCAGATGGCGACTGGCAGCGCCATCACCAGGAGCGCAAACTGCGCATGATGCGCTTCTGGCGTGACGGACTCGAACGACAGATCGCTGCTGTCACAGCAGCGATTAGCACCCTTGAGCAGCAGATCGAACGGGATCAGGCCAGCTCCAGCTGAACTTGCAGCTGTTGGCGCAGCAGGGCAAGTCCTCGCTTGACGCGACGCTGAACGGTCATGGCACTGACCCCGGTTCTGCGGGCCACGTCTCTAAGACTTTGCCCTTTGAGGATCACTTCAACGAGCGCGGTTTGATCCTGTTTGGGGAGCCCTTGGAGCGCCTCAGCAAGTTGTTGTTGATCCTCCCTTCGATCAAGGTCATTCCAGTGGTCATTGCCATGACTGATCAACTCATCTTCTAAGGGCAGGAATCGCCGACGTTGCGTTGCCGCATTGAACCCTGCGCCGATGTCCTGATCACTCTCCTGGGCTGCACGGGGAAGTCGAATGATTGCGGCTTTGTCGCGCAGATAGTGCAGGATCGCTCCCCTGATATGGGGTCGAGCGAAGGCTGAAAAAGGAATGTCTCTCTGGCCTTCGAAGCGTTCAGCTGCCCTCAGTAACCCCAGTAATCCAACTTGTTGGAGATCGTCAGGATCCTGACCGCTTTTTGCTGCATAACGCCTGGCCAACGGTTCAACAAGCCGCATGTGGTGCTCAACCCGTGCATTTCGTCTCGTCTGCTGTCTGTTCATTGGTTGCGTGAAGAGGAACTGATGGACCCCTTCAGGCAGACAGCTCAGATCAGCTCACTGCATCCGTGGAACCACTGCAATTGGGAACAACCTGTCTGAGCAACTGCTCACCACCATGGCTCTTAAGCCAGGCCAGCTCAGAGCGTTGTGTCGCCAGCAGGTACCCAGCAAATCCCAGTGCGTTAACACTGAATCCCTTGACGCGGTCCCGACTGCGCCTGATCAGCGCCATCCAGGACCGCGTCAGCAACAGGTTGTACGGAACAGCGGGCGGCTGTTGCGTGAAACGATCACCGAGCCCCAATTGCGAGGCCAGAGAGCGATAAAGGTCATGGAGGATGATCCCCTCATCGTCTGGGTTGCTCGTCAGGGGACGCTCAGCGATGACACAGCTGTTGATCAGCGGATCAAAGATTGATCTGTCGCCTGTCGATCCTTTAGGCACTAGCAGACGTTCCTTGAACCAAGAGAGTCGCGGACAGATGCGCTCTCCGGGATGACGGGGCAACAGCTGAAGGTGACGATGGGGCTGACTTGCTCCGGCTCTAGGACCACTGTTGAAGAACCAAAGACCTGTGCTGTCGTTGTCGACAAGCACCAGGGCACGCCAGTCATCAGGTTGTAGCCAGTGAACTTGAGAAGCCCAGTCCTGAGTGATCAGCAACATGTGCCCACGCTCAACGGGATACTTGTTGAGAATCAAAACATGGTTGTTGCGAATCCTCTCGACCTCGAGTTGCGAGTCCCATGGAAGAAAGGGATTTGGATTTGGCCCTTCAGGTCTGTGGTGCTTAGGAAGAGCCGCATTGAGCTGACGCAGTTCGAACTGTTCTGCCCTGGGGCCTGATAGCTCGATGGTGGAGGTGCTGAGAGGGATCAGGGCGCCGCAGTTCTGAGCCTGTTCGGAGCGCTCCAGCGCCTTCGACCAGAATTGCTTTTCACCCATCGGTTTTGATCCTCGCCAGGGATGCCCCGGCGTAGTACCTGCCAAGGATCTCGTTGAATCGAAGCCCCTGCTGAGCCAGCTCCTGAGCACCATGCTGACTCATGCTTGCACCGAGATGTCCATGCGCTTCATCGGAGATCTCCTGAGTGGACGCATACAACGACTCAACCAGTCCTCCCTTGAAACTCAACACCAGTCCTCGCGTCGCTTCAGTGGCCTGGATCGTTGACAAGCTGCTGCTGGATCTTCCTGCGTAAGCCTGCCAGCGTGTGGTGTCTCCGAGGTTCCAGTCGCTGTTGGCTGGTCGGAGCATGTGAACGAGGCCGTAGGAGCGTGCGGCTACGGCCTGAGCCTTGAGAGCCTCACCGTTCCAGTGGCTTGGCATTTCAGCGCCGACAACGGAAGCCACATAGCGTTCGAGGTTGATCTGGTTGATGGCAAGCCATCCATTCCCTCTGTTGAGCAGGTGAATCGTTCCTTCGTAGGCACGGCCGTTTACAAGCACCGAACCACCGGTACTGCCGCAACTCACAAAACCTGTGGTGGCCTCGGCGAGCATCCCGTTGAGAACTCCTGGCTGAACGGGTGTTCCTCCCTGAGTTCTGCAAGCCGCTCCATCCTTGGTGCTGATCTGCCTTAGGGGTCGCTGACTCAACAGGGCGATGCGCACTTGGGGATCAACAGTTTCAGTCGGAGCTGGCACCGCAGGGACAGATCCTGCTGACGGATCAAATCTGCGCTGCTGCAATCGTTTGGCCGTTAGGTGCGTTTGATCCTCGCTATCGAGCTGAGCTTCAGCGTCAAACAGTGCGCTGAGAAGAGCCTCTGTGTCTTGGCTGTCTGTGTTGAACCGCTTAGCACTGGTTGACCAGGCGATCAATGCGGCCAGCCCCGCACTCGCCGTCAAAGTCAGCAACAGTGGTCGAACGAGACGCATACCCGCTGTGGCGGAGATGGAATCATGCCTGAAATGTGCACCGATAGCTGGCAGGGACGAGCTTTGGTGGTTGGTGGCGGTGGTATTGGCCGGGCATTGAGTGCAGAACTGGCTCGCCGTCACCCATCACTGCTGGTGACGCTGGCGACCCGCCATCCATTGTCGGATGAGGAGTGGAGCGTTGACCTCCAATGCCAGGACAGTCTCAGCAAACTGACCGAACAACTCAGTGTTGGCTCTCCTCCTCTGAGAGTCGTGATCAATGCGACAGGGCGTCTCCACAGTCCCTCCTATCAACCTGAAAAACGGCTGCAACATGCTGAGCAATCAGCGCTGCTCGACTCTTTTGCCATCAACGCAGCCGGACCTCTGCTGCTTGCCAAGTCAGTCGAGCCTGTTCTGACCAGAGACAGACCTTTTCATTTCGCCAGCCTGAGTGCCAGGGTCGGCAGCATTAGCGATAACGGCAGCGGCGGTTGGTACGCCTATCGCGGCGCTAAGGCAGCACAAAACATGATGCTGCGCTGCCTGAGTCTTGAGTGGGCGCGACGCTTGCCGCTGGCGACGGTGACTCTTCTGCACCCTGGAACGACAGACACAGCCCTTTCGAAGCCCTTTCAGAGCTTTGTACCCAAGGAGAAGTTGTTCAGCCCTGAAAGGGCAGCAGGGCATCTTCTGGATGTCCTGCTGCAGCAGACACCATCCGACAGTGGCCGATTTCTCGCCTGGGATGGTCAGGTCATTCCCTGGTGAGCATGCTTTTTCAGAATCTCCAGTGGAATGATCTCAACAGTGCTGGATTCGGTGGACTCCAGGAGAACCGGCGGAGCCATTCCATCTTCATGGGCTTCCTTCCAGCGAGGGGCGCATACACACCAGTGATCACCAGGTTGAAGACCAGGGAAACCAAACTGGGGCATCGGGGTGCTCAGATCATTGCCTTGGGCCCTGCTGTAGCTGAGAAAGCTTTCCGTCATCACGCAGCAGACGCTGTGACGTCCGAGATCCCCCACATCGGTTCGACAATGTCCATCCCGGAACCAACCGGTCATTGGTTGACAGCTACACACCTCCAGAGGCTTACCTAGAACGTTCAGATCAACGGCCTGGCAATCGGTTTGGGGCGATGTTTCAGAGCTCATTACGCCATGCAATCCACGGGGAGTCTGCCGAAGGAGTGGCACATTGCGCGACAAGATGGTTGACGGATCCCGGGGGCGAGGCGTTAAAGGTCAATCAGTTATGCCTCCTCGATGGATTGGGAGTTCACTGAAGACGCAGCGTTCCTCGCCCTCTGCGACGCCTTCCGCGAAAGCGGGGAATCCTCGGCGATTGAGTTTCTCGCCAATGGGGAGGGGGCATTCCACTTTCAGGACCTGTCTCAGAATGCTGCTGGAGAGGGGATCGACCTCAGCGAATCCAGCGCCCTCGAGGAATTTCAACAAGAAGTGATCGACACGATGGAGAAGCTCTGCCAGGAATGATCGGCAGAGCTCCATCAGCGATTTGGGTCAGCCGTAGAAGAAGCTGATCTCCTTAGCCTTCAGACCCTCCCATCCAGCATCGATCAGGCGCTGATTCAGCGTTTCCTGGTCAAAATGCTTGGCGCCTGTCTTGACCACCCGATTGCGCATCGACTTGCGTACACCGCTGCGCTTGCGCTGGCTTTCAAGGGTCATCACTTCCCTGTAAAGCGTCAGCATCTGAGCAGGCAAAGGTGATCCATCCAGATCGATCCCTGCATTGATCGCCTCATCGATGGCGCCGGGCCCACTGAGATCCATAGTGACGTGGTTGATGAAAGCTGCAGTCTGCAGCAGTGATCCTGCCTAAGCGCTGAAATAGCGGGCTTTGCTGTGCAAAGCCACCAGTGCCGTGGTGCTCTGCTCCGGATGCAGCTGGTCGCCCTCATCCATGCTCAGGCCGACACGGTCAGCGCCAAGCCACAGCAGCTGCTGCCGTGAATCTGCAACGTTGGGACAAGCCGGGTAGCCAAAGGAGTAACGACTGCCTCGGTAGCGCTGGGCCAACACATCCTTGAGCGGCATCCCTTCGGGATCCGCAAATCCGCATTCAAGCCTCACGCGGGCATGAGTCCATTCGGCAAGAGCTTCGGCCATCTGGACGGCCAGTCCGTGGAAGAACAGGTAGTCGCTGTAGGAATCTGCCTCGAACAGCTGTTGAGCAAAGACTGACGCCTGTTCTCCCATGGTGACCGCCTGCATCGGCAAAACATCGCTGGGACCTCCCTCAACGAGGTCCCTGTAAAAGTCGGCGATGCAGTAGCGGTTGCCGCCACGCTGGCGTGGCAGTGAAAAGCGGCCAAGCTGACGTGATCCATCCTGGTCAAAGACCACGACATCATTGCCCTCACGCCCGCAGGGGAAATAGCCATAGGCAACTGCAGGGTGCAGAAGGCTTTCATCGATTGCGCGTTCAAGCCAGGCCTGCAGAACGGGTTCTGCCTTGGCTTGCAGATCAGCCTCATAGTCCTCCCGTGACTGACCTTTGACCTTGCGCATCTGCCACTGACCGGCGAACAGAGCCTGTCGATCGAGATAGGCCATCACCTCCGGCAGAGGTATTTCAGCGTCTCCCTGCAACACCTTCGGACCCAGGAACAAAGGCTGAACAGCTGCTTCCTCAGGCACCGTTTCCGATCGATCGAAACTGACAGGCACCGAGTCGACCTTGGCCTGCTTCAGAGTTTCGCTTGGCGTCGAATCATCGGTCGTTCCTGGCTCCGAGCTGGAACCCAAATCACCCCCAAGCGAAAGGCCCTCGGGGGTGCCGTTGAGGAATCCCTTTTCGTTGTCCCAGGCATCGGACTGACGGGCATCCACAAAGGCATCCATGAAACGCAGATCTGTAAATGCGTCTCTTCCGTAGAGAACTTTGCCGTTGTACACCTCACTGCAATCCTTATTGACAAATCTCGGAGTCAGAGCAGCTCCACCCAGAACCACTGGAACAGTGATTCCAGCTTCATTGAAAGCAGAGAGATTGTCTTTCATGAATGCGGTGGATTTCACAAGAAGTCCACTCATGGCGATGCAGTCAGCCTGATGCTCTTCTTGAGCAGCAATAATGGCTCCAACATCCTGTTTAATACCCAAATTAATCACTTCATATCCGTTATTAGTGAGGATGATATCAACAAGATTTTTACCAATATCATGAACATCCCCCTTCACTGTGGCAATCAAAAATTTTGCCTTTGCCGACCGCGCACCATCGCTTTTCTCCATATGCGGCTCAAGGAAAGCAACAGCTGATTTCATGGTTTCCGCAGATTGCAAAACGAATGGAAGCTGCATTTGACCAGAGCCAAATAATTCACCAACAACCTTCATCCCGTCGAGAAGGAATGTGTTAACAATCTCGAGTGGTTTGTAATTTTCAAGCCCCTCATTGAGAGCATCCTCAAGTCCGATCCGTTCTCCATCAATGATGTGCTGCTTGAGCCTTTCCTCAACGGGGAGATCGGCCAAAGAGGGACCTGAAGAGCGGGCCTCCTTGGTGCTGACACCCTCAAACAGTGTGGTGAGCTCAGTTAGGGGGTCATAGATACAGACATCCCCATCAAATCGTCGGGAATCGTTGATCAGATCGCGACAAACCTGTTGATGACCCTCCTCAATCTTGATTAGAGGCAGAATCTTCGCGGGAGAAACAATTGCAGCATCCATGCCTGCCTCACAGCAGTCGTGGAGGAATACGGAATTGAGCGTAATCCTGGCGGCAGGAGAAAGTCCGAAGCTCACATTCGAGACACCGAGCACAACGTGAACTCCTGGAAGTTCGCTGCGAATCTGGCGAATCGCTTCAATTGTTTCGATGGCATTGCGGCGGTCCTCTTCAATTCCCGTTGAAATGGGCAGTGCAAGCGGGTCGTAAAAAATCTCTCGGGCTGGGATCCCAAACTCAACAGCATCTCTGTAGGCACGTTTTGCGATGGCGACTTTTTTTTCAGCCGTTCGCGCCATACCTTCCTCATCAATGGTGCCAACTACTACAGCTGCGCCGTAACGGCGAGCGAGTTCAAGCACCTTGAAAAAACGCTCATCACCATCCTCATAATTCGTGGAATTGAGGATGCATTTACCACCGGCAACTTTCAGTCCCGCCTCCATTTTCTGCCACTCAGTTGAGTCGAGCATCAGTGGCAGATTCACATTGGTGACAACACGGGTCACCAGTTCATGCATATCTTTCTCGCCGTCGCGTCCCACATAGTCGACATTGACATCGAGAACATGAGCGTTCTCCTTCACCTGCCCACGTGCCAGACCAACAAGGCCATCCCAATCTTCTTCATTGAGAAGTTCACGCACCTTTTTGGACCCGCTCGCATTCAATCGCTCGCCGATGATCAGGAAGGAATTGTCCTGGAAATAGGGCGTTGCTCCGTACAGCGAAGCTGCTGCCGGTTCATAGCCCAGCTGCTGCCGTTCAAGGTGATGTGTCCTCACATGCCGGTCGGCGGGTTTCAGTTCATCGGAAATTTCTGACAGCGCTTTGATATGGGCCGGTGTGGTGCCACAGCAGCCACCAATCACCTGAACACCAAGATCCTCAACAAAGTGCATGAGCTGCATTTTCAGCTCGATGGGGGTGAGCCGGTAATGGGCGACGCCGCCGATGTTCTCCGGAAGACCGGCATTGGGGATGCAGCTCACCACAAAGGGCGAATATTCGGCCAGATACTTGATGTGTTCCTTCATTTGCTCTGGACCGGTCGCACAGTTCAAACCGAGCACATCAATCGGGAATGGTTCAAGAATGGAGACCACGGCCGCGATATCCGAGCCAACCAACATGGTTCCCGTGGTCTCCATCGTCACGGACACCATCAATGGCCGTCGTTGTCCACTAGCGGAGAAGGCATCCTCAACGCCCTGAAGTGCTGCCTTGATCTGGAGAACATCCTGACAGGTCTCGATGATGAACAGATCCACATCGCCGGCAATCAGGCCTGCCGCCTGATCTCGGAAGGAAGCCCTCAGCGTGTCGAAATCAATGTGGCCAAGGGTTGGGAGCTTGGTGGTGGGCCCCATCGAACCGGCCACGAAGCGCGGCTTTTCTGCAGTGCTGTATTCATCAGCGATCTCACGTGCCAGTTCCGCTGCCCGTTTGTTGAGAACGAAAGCCTGATCCTCAAGGTCGTATTCCGCCAACACCACGGACGCCGCACCGAAGGTGTCCGTCTCGATCACATCACAACCCGCCTCCAAAAACTGGCGATGCACGGCCTGCACCGCGTCAGGACGCGTGACCACAAGGTTTTCATTACAACCCTCAAGCACTTCCCCGCCGAAATCATCGGCCGAAAGATCCATCTGCTGAAGGGAGGTGCCAGTGGCACCGTCAAACACCAGAACAGGGCGACTGGGATCGTGCAGACGCTTGAGGAAGCGGGATGATTCAGTGATGGACTTCGTCTGAACTGCCTGCATCACCACTGGTTCGATCAATCCATCCTAAGAAATGCAGGTCTCAGGACCCCGGTGTTAACGGCAAAGACACAGACCCTCAGCCCTTCAGATCGATGCGTGTGACCCAGTGGGCATAGTGCTCATCTCGACCTTCTGTGATGGCCACCAGCTTGGAGCGCAGCGCCTCCATCAGGGGTCTGTGTTTCGAGAGAAGCGTTGATTCCAGCTGGCGAATCGGACTGATCTTGGCCGCTGTTCCCGTCAAAAACACCTCATCAGCGATGAACAGCTCGGTCTTGTCGACTGGCCGTTCAATCACCTCGATGCCCATGCCCTTGGCAAGTTCGATCACGCTTGCTCGTGTGATCCCCTCGAGGATGTCCTGATCCACACCTGGGGTAATCAGTTTGCCGTCACGGACGATGAACAGATTCATGCCGCTGGCTTCACTCACCTTGCCTCGGGTGTTCATCAGCAGGGCTTCGTCAAAGCCGCTGGCGACAGCCTCAGACTTGGCCAGCGAGCTGGTGATATAGGCACCGCTAATCTTGCCGCGCAGTGGCAGTGAGCGATCTTCCTGGCGGGTCCAGCTGCTAATCCGACAACTCACTCCATCCGGAGAGAGATAGTCACCCAGCTCCAGCCCATAGATCAGAAAATCGGTTTCGATGTTGTGCAGCCTTGGCGCGATTCCGAGATCACTCGTGTAGACGAATGGCCTCAGATAAATCGGCGTGGTGGGCTTGTTGGCATGAAGCATGGTTGTCAGTCCTTGCATCACGGTCTCTTCACTGAGATCAGCCATCAACAGATGGGCGCTCTGAGACAGCCGACGAGCATGACGGTCGGCACGGAACAAGAGCATTCCTCCGGGTTTGATCGGATCGGGAATGGCCCGCATCCCACCAAAGGCTCCAGTTCCGTAATGCAATGCATGCGTCGCCACCGACACCTTGGCGTCCTCGAAAGGAACGCAGCGTCCCTGGAACCAGGCGTAGGGAAGGAACTGGTGCATCGCTGAGGGTCCGTTGACCAGATCTTCTCACCCGTCAGTGACCGGTCGTCCTGTGCTCAGGAGAATGGGGACATGCATCGCTTAAGTAGCCTGCCGGGGGCGGATACCGATGGGCCGATCTCCTACGTGGAGCAACCCACTGCGCCGGTGTTGTTTCTCACCAGCGCCAGCTCGGACATTTCTGCCCTGTCAAGGGTTCTGGATACACAGAAGCAAGTGTTCTGGCAGAACCGCATCCGTGCGCTGCCACTCGAGGCCCTCTCCCATCCAGCTCAGATCGATCATTACCTGGCCGTCTGCACGGGCGAGACGCAGCTGATCGTGATCAGACTGCTCGGCGGTCGTGGTCACTGGTCCTACGGCCTTGAGCAGTGCTGCACATGGCTTTCAAAGCAACCGGAACGGCAGCTGCTTGTTCTGTCAGGCACGCCGGAACAGGACCAAGACCTGCACCCACTCAGCAGCCAGCCAGAGCCCTTCTGTGATGCCATGGCACTGCTGTTGCGGGAAGGAGGAGCAGACAACCTGCAGCGTTGGCTCGATGGTTTGCAATGGATTCTCCCCAGGGCAGCAGGCGAGAAATCTGCCATGGATCCTCCCCAACTGACGCTCACGGCCAGCCCCGATCCCGACCCCTACGACTGGCGACAGGAAGAAGGGACGCCAATCGGCGTGCTTCTTTACCGCGCCCATCGTCAATCAGCCGATGTTCACTGGTGCGATGTTCTGCTCGAAACCCTGCGAGCGCAGGGTTTGGTGCCAAAAGCGCTCTGGGTGAGCAGCCTGCGTGATCCAGCCATACAGAGGGCTGTGAACGATCTGTACCGGCAACAATCCGTGGAGCTAGTGATTACCTCCACATCATTCGCATCTGTTCAGTTCTCGGAGGCAGGTTTGGGTGCACCTCTCTGGGATGACCTAGATCGTCCTGTTCTACAGATGCTGAGCTCCGGACGTTCCCGTGAGCGCTGGCAGGACTCGTTTCAAGGACTTGATCCCATTGATTTATCGCTTCAGGTCGTTCTGCCGGAACTGGATGGTCGAATCACAACGCGCATTGGCGCCTTCCGCGAAGTGGACCATGCGGACGAGCGTTTGTGCACAGCGGTCAAGCGGTTGGAGCCTGATAGCGCTGGCCTGAACTGGATTGCCGAACACGCCAGGGCCTGGGTTGAACTGCGTTCAACGGAACCCGCACATCGTTCACTCGCTCTGGTCTTGGCGAATTATCCACTCAGGAACGGCCGCTTGGCGAATGGCGTTGGTCTCGATACGCCCGCCAGCTGTCTCAACATCCTGCGCTGGCTTCGCGAGGACGGGTTCGATCTGGGTGAGCAGCTTCTACCGAAGGATTCTGATCTCCTGATTCAACAGGTGCTCAACGGTCGAACCAACGATCCGGAAAGTCACAACAGGCCACCACTTACCTACCTACCGCTTTCTCACTATCAGCGCTGGTGGACATCGCTGCCTGAGGAAGCCAAGTCACCGATCCGGAAACGCTGGGGCGAACCCAAGGATGCTGTTGATCTTGAGCCTTGCGGCTTCGCAATCCACGGCGTGCAATTCGGCCGTGTGGTTGTTTTGGTGCAGCCCAGTCGTGGCTATGACGCTGATCAGCTCAGTGATCTGCATTCTCCGGATCTTCCCCCTCCCCATCGCTATTTGGCTCAGTACCTCTGGCTGCGGGAGATCCACCACTGTCAACTGATGCTGCATGTGGGCAAGCACGGCAGTGCTGAATGGCTGCCGGGGAAGTCAGTGGGGCTTAGTCCATGCTGTGCGCCTGGGCTCGCGCTGGGTGCGATCCCCCATCTCTATCCCTTCATCGTCAACGATCCAGGCGAGGGTTCTCAGGCCAAACGCCGAGGGCATGCCGTGATCCTGGACCACCTCACCCCTCCCCTCGGCCGGGCTGGTCTGCACGGACACATGCTGTCTTTGGAGTCACTTCTGGATGAATACATCGAAGCGCGGCAACTCGGTGCCTCTCGTTGCGAGCAGATCCAACACCAGTTGATCCAACTGCTGATCGAACTGAACTGGCCATCGATACAAACCATTCAGGCAAAGCAAAGCTCGTCTGCAGACATCGGCGACCTGCTGGAACAGGTGGAGGCCTACTTGTGCGAACTCAAGGAAGCGCAGATCAAGACCGGCCTGCATCGCCTGGGTGATGATCCCCAACCGAAGCAACTGGCCGAGTTGCTGCTGGCAATCGCCCGCTCCCCGGCGTCTGATCGCCCCGGGCTGACCCAATGGATGAGTCGCAGTGTCGGCCTGGAATGCGATCCCTGGAAGGACGAGGACGGAGCTCTGTTGTCAGATCAGGATCGGCGCATCCTGGAACGCCATGGCTGCCTCATGCCCAGACGACTCAGTGATGCAGTGGAGTGGATCGAAAATCAGGCCGAGCAGCTTCTGCTGCAGCTGATCGACGGCAACGCATCGGATCAGCATCACGATGCGAAGCCACTGAACAACTGCTTTGAGCAACTGTTGAGCTCAGAGACCTTGCCAGGTCCACTTCAGTTCATCAAGACTGATCTCTGGCCCCGATTGCAGCTATCCGCCAGTCATGAGCGCCAGGCCTTGCTGGCGGCGGCGGCCGGCCGGCGTATCGCCAGCGGTCCCTCCGGTGCACCAACCCGTGGACGGGATGATGTATTGCCGACAGGGCGCAACTTCTATTCCGTAGATCTTCGTGGTCTGCCAACAGAAGCGGCATGGGATCTGGGTCGCCGCAGCGCCGAACAGTTGCTGGATCTTTACGAACTCGAGGAGGGCGAACCCCTGCGGCACCTGGCCTTATCGGTCTGGGGAACAGCCACCATGCGCAATGGAGGCGAAGACATCGCGCAGATGTTTGCCCTGATCGGCGTGCGGCCCGTCTGGGATGGCCCGACACGACGCATGGTGGATCTTGAGTTGATTCCCTTGCGCCTGCTGGAGCGACCACGCGTGGATGTCACTCTGCGCATGTCGGGTCTGTTCCGGGATGCCTTTCCACAGCTGCTGGCCTGGATCGATCGCGCATTGTTGATGGTGGCTGGGCTTGATGAAGCCGACAGGGACAATCCCTTGGCAGCTCTCACACGCAGCCGGGGGCCTCAGGCTCGTCTGTTCGGATCGGCACCAGGCTCCTATGGCGCTGGTCTTCAGGCCTTGATCGACTCAGGTCAGTGGGAAGGGCGTGATGATCTTGGAGAGGCTTATCTGGCCTGGAGTTCCTGGAGCTATAACGCCGCAGCGAAAGCCCATGACGACCGGGTGGGACTCGAACAGGCTCTCAAAAACGTTCAGGTTGTGCTGCACAACCAAGACAACAGGGAGCACGACCTGCTCGATTCCGATGACTACTACCAGTTTCAGGGGGGATTAGCCGCTGCAGTGAACCGAGTCAGCGGCAACGATCCGAAAGTGTTCTTTGCTGATCACTCCCGAAGCGAGCGATTAAGGATTCATCCTCTGGATCGGGAAATTGACAAGGTGGTCCGCAGCCGACTGCTTAACCCCCGCTGGATCGAGGGGATGAAGCAGCACGGATACAAGGGTGCTTTCGAGATGGGTGCAAGCCTTGATTATCTGTTCGCCTACGACGCCACCACCGGTGCAGTACCAAATTGGTGTTACAGCCAAATCGCTGAAAGCTGGCTGCTTAATCCAGATGTCAGAGACTTTCTGCTGCAACGGAATCCATGGGTCATGAGAGACATGGCAGAACGCTGTTTGGAAGCAGCGACAAGGGGTCTCTGGGGGGACCCAGACGCCACCCTTCTCGAGGAGATCAGACGCGCGTTACTTGACTCAGAACGAGCGGTTGAAGGAGGCAGCATCAGCGCCTGAGACGAAGATTTATTTGTTGAGATCGCGCACCATTGACAGAAATGGATCGATGGAACCGGGCTTGTTGCTTTTCTGAGCACCTGAAGAGGAAGGCTTCGATTCTTCCTTGGGTTTGAGCTCCTGTTTGCGGGCAAGGGGAGCAGCATCTGGAGCAGCAAGAGCATTCACACCTGCCTGCTTCAAGGCGTTGCCCTTAAGCCGCTCGTCCAGTTCCGATTGCGACATCGTTTCGGCAAAGGTTTTCTTCACCGCCTTGGGCACGCCCGTATTGACGCTCACCGATTCCTTTTTAACGACCTGATCGCCAAGACCCTCACTGCGTCGATCGACTTTCAGATCCGTAGCGTCCACCTCGGTGACCATCTCCTTCATGCCAGGACTGTCAAGAGTTCCTGGGAACGTGTGGCGGATGGTCTTGGACTCACGCATGTAGTCGCGATCGCCAAATGATGAGGCGCTGTCGCTGTCAAGGAAAAAAGCTTCCTGTTTCGGCTTCTTGGCCTTCGGGCCCTTTGGAGGCTCGTTTTGATCCGAGCTGGAATTAAGCAGACGATCGAAAAGGCCCATACCCGCAGACAGGGAAGTCTGTTGAACTTAGCGACCTTCAAGGTCCAAGCCGTGGCTGTCTGTTCCACACGTACGCAAAAGGCCAAGGTTCTTCAAGCGGCGATCAATGGCTTCGCAGACCAAAGGAGACCAGCTCCAACGTGGTTGCATGTCGTAGTCGTACCAGGCTTCACCACCATCAAACCCAAGTTCTGCAGCGGCATCAATCAAGTCAGCGAAGCCGACTCTGTAGCGGCCTGGATGGGCAAGAATCGCTAAACCTCCTGCCTCATGAATCGCCTTACAGACGCTCTCAGCTCTGAGAGCTTCACCGACAGCGGCATCACCGTGGTTGTAAACAGCGAGTGACCTGTGGGCAGGTTCGAAACCGAGTGCAAGAACGTGGACCAGGCAACCGCGCATGATTGCACTAATTTCCATGCCACTCCAGAGAGTCGGAACCGTCTCTCCAAGATCACGCTGCTCTTTGAGCCAGTCCTGCATGGGTAGGAAGGACGCACTGGAATGGTGATCGGTCACAGCCAGTTGAGTGAGTCCCTTGGCGGACGCCTGCCGGATCAGAGCAAGAGGTTCAAGACTCCCGTCACTGCAGAGGGTATGGCAATGAAAATTGAACTCACCTGGACAGCTGTCGGGTCCAACTGTCTCCAGGACAGACCTCAGCGGATGGTGATCAGCCGGCATGGGAAGCCTCTGTGGAGGAGGCTTCATTTCCAGCAGCATTACCAGCGGCATTGATCGCTGCAGCTTCAAGGGCAGCGGCCTCAGCACGAAGCCGGCGCCAGCGAGCATAAAACTGAATCGAGCCCGCCATGAACACCACCAGCGCAACGATGAACCAGGTGGCAGCACTGGTGGGGAACTGGGTCTTGAACACCACCAGCATCACCACGATCACCAGCAGCAACGTCGGCAGCTCATTCAGGGCCCTCAACTGTTTTCCATTCCAGTTGAACGTGCCGGCCTGCAACTGAGCCATCACCCGGTAGCAGAACGCGTGATAAGCCAGCAAAGCTGCCACAAAAGCAAGCTTGGCGTGCATCCAGCCCTGCTGAAGCCAGGCAGGCTGGGCAATCAGCAAACAGATCGCCATCGAAACCGCGACCACCATCCCTGGGGTCGTGATGATGTTGGCAAGGCGTTTCTCCATCAAGCTGTATTGCTGCTGGAACGGCCCGCGCAGCTCGGGTTCCAGCTCTTTCGCCTCCACGTGATAGATGAACAGCCTCACGAGATAGAAGAGGCCTGCAAACCAAACCACCACACCAACGATGTGCAGTGTTTTGAACCAGAGATAGGCCTCAGGGGGAAGCGACATCACAAGGAACGGTATGAATTGACCATAAACAGGGTTCAGGTCATCGAGTCAAGGAATCCGTCAGCCCGGCGCTGATGAGCGACCAACACCTCCGGATCCATACGGTCCAGGTTGCGCGCCATCATTGCCAACCGGAACTGGCCACGGAAGAACTCCTCGTGTGTCTTGATGAAACTCCAGAACAGTCCATCCCAGATCTCGCACCACTCTCCTTTGCGGTAATCCGACATCTTGCGCACGTAATTCGAACCCGAGAGATACGGCTTGGTCGAGAACAGGCCTCCATCAGCGAATTGACTCATGCCATACACATTCGGGACCATCACCCAGTCGTAGGCGTCCACAAACAGCTCCATGAACCAGCGGTAAACACGATTGGGATGAAAGCCGCAAAGCAGCATCACATTGCCCAGCAGCATCAAACGCTCGATGTGATGGCAATAGCCAGTGTCCAGAGCGTGGTGGATGGCATCATCGATCGGGGGCAGGCCGGTTGTGCCCTGGTAGAAGGCCTCAGGGATAGACCTGTCATCGAAGTTCCAGAAGTTGCCGGTGCGCATCTCCACCCCATGGCGCTTGTACATCGCGGCCATGAACTCGCGCCAGCCGATGATCTGGCGAATCAAACCTTCAAGTGAATTGAGCGGCACATCCCCCTCAGCAGCCCTTTCAAGCGTGCGGTCGAGAACCTGCTGAGGTGTCAACAGACCAATATTGAGCATCGGTGTGAGCACGCTGTGCCACATCACCCGATGCTGTGTGCTGATGGCATCCTCATAAGCGCCAAAATCTCGTAATCGCTGGTTGAGAAAGTCCTGCAGCCAAGCTTCTGCGGACTCATGGTCAAGCGGATAGGCGAACAGATCCCACTGACCGATCAGCGGCAGATTTTCCTGTTCCAGCTGCTTCCGCGACCGATCCACAACAGCAGCGGAGCAGGCTTTCGGTTCTTGAGGAACAACGATTCCTTTTGGCAGCTTTTTGCGGTTGTCGGCATCAAAACTCCAACGACCGCCAACGGGAGCGCCATCGGTCTCGAGGAGAATATTCAAACGTTTGCGCTGCATCTCATAGAACTTGGCCATCAGCGGCTTGCGTCCTGCGATGAAGTGCTCATTGATCACCGAATCCGGCGTCAGCAACATCGGAGTTGAGCTGATCTCGACGTTGCAGCCGTTCCGCTGTGCAAATTGATGCAGTCGTTTGCTCAGCACATCGTCAACAGGATCCGCCAGATGGATATGCCTGTATCCCATGTCAAAGAGAGCCTGGAGATGCCCCTGTGTGTCTTTGGCTTGGTGGTGACGTCGTTCCAGAACAGTAAAGCCGCGTCCTCGCAGGCCTTCTGCATAAACAGATAGGGAACATCGATGCAGCAGCAGACGCTGACGGTGCACCTGCATCGGCCAGCGCGGATCTGTACCGAAGAAGAGCGGATCCTCAATCAGGGCCACAGGCCTGCCTGGTTGCAGGCTGGGATGCTCGGCAAACAGCTGATTCGGATAGATGACGGTGAGATCCACCCTCAGCCCTCCCCGGCCAGACGACATGCACGTCGTCCGATGGATGTGGCATAGGCCCTGTCCACCGGGCCTGACATGGGGCTGAGCTGACCAGCTCGGCAGTTCATCACAACCTTTTCTCTATGGCCCAACTGGTCGTTGAGTTTGAGCACGAGCTGCCAGTGATTCTTGGCACTGCGTGTGATGTCATCCGCACAGACTGGCCCTGTGCAGAGCCCCGGTGAGGCCTCAACCGTTGCGGGTGATATCAAGCCGATCACTAGACCCATCACCAGTGCGGCCAGTGTGAAAGCACGGATCATGGTGTGGGAGAGCCCTGGTCTTGAATCTGCCCATCCTGCTCTGGATCCTGATCAGGATGAAAGAAGCGATGGATATCTCGGGCCAGCGCCAAACCGACACCAGGCGCCTGTGCGAGGGCCTGCACCGATGCCAACTGAATGGCATCGATGGAATGGAAATGGGCCAACAGATCCTTCACCCGTTTTGGACCCACGCCGGGAATGTCAGACAGTCGGGAGCGTTTCATCCGCTCACCCCTCTGCTGTCGATGGAAGCTCACGGCAAAGCGGTGAGCTTCATCGCGAAGACGACGCAACAGAGCCACTCCGAGCTGATCGGGTTCACTCTCCAGCGGATCACTTTCACCTGGCAGAAAGATTTCCTCCCGCTGCTTAGCCAGTGAGCAGACGTTGAGATCCTCTTGGAGGTCCAGCTCTCTGAGAGCTTCCATCACCGCAGAAAGCTGACCTTTTCCACCATCAATCATCACCACATCTGGCCAGTCGTTAAGACCATCGGTTTGCAATGCACTTCCCCCCCTATGACGCAGGGCTCCAACATCAACGCCTTCAGCCTTGGCACGAGCCCAGCGGCGAAAGCGGCGCCGCATGATTTCAGCCATAGCCATGAAGTCATCGCTGTGCCCAGACCTGATGCTGCTGCTGCGGATCTTGTATTTGCGGTAGTGCTGCTTGGCGGGTAGGCCATCAATGAATACCACCTGAGATGCAACCGCATCGCTGCCCTGAATGTGACTGATGTCATAGCCCTCAATCCGTCGAGGCGGCGAGGGCAGCTCCAAAAGCTGAGCCAGATCCTCGGTCGCGAGAGCCTGCTGCTCCTGACCCTGTTTCGCCCGTTGGAGCTCATAGTCGGCATTGCGTTGAACCAGTTCAATCAGATCTGCTTTCTGACGCTGCTTCGGGCAGTGAATCTGAACCTTGCGTTCGCGCTGTTCCGTCAGCCACTCCTCAAGCAGAGCTTGTTGGAGAAGTGGATGCTGAACCAGCAATTCAGGCGGTATTTCAACCGCGTCCACTTGGCTGTAATGCTCCTCAATCACCCGCTGCAGGATTTGTCCGGGATTCTGATTAGAGGCGTCAGCCATATATCCAAGTCGACCGACCAGCTTGCCGGCCCGCATTTGAAATAACTGAACGGCGGCCAGCCGTTCATCGGCCGCCATGGCAATCACATCACGGCTGACGGAGGCATCAGGCAAGCTCATCTTCTGATCCGCAGTGAGTTGATCGAGGCCTTTGAGCTGATCACGCACTTTCGCGGCTGCTTCGAAATCCAGACGCTCGGCGTAGCGGTCCATCTGTTGATGGAGGAGTTTCTGAAGCTCATCACTTCGCCCCTGAAACACCATCGCCACCTTGCGCAGCGTGCGGTGGTAGTCCTCTGAACTGATTTGCTCCTGGCAGACACCAGGACAACGTCCGATGTTGTAGTTCAGGCAGGTGCGGTCCTGATGCAGAGGCCTGGGGCGTTGTCTGAGTGGGAACACTCGCTTCACAAGGAACAGCGTCCTTCTCAGCAGACCCACATCGACATAGGGGCCGTAGAAGCGATCCAACGGACTGCGAAAGCGTCGACGCCGCGTGATGAAAATTCTCGGATAGGCCTCACTCCAGGTGATGCAGAGATAGGGATATTTCTTGTCATCCTTCAGCAGCACATTGAAATGCGGCTGCTGGTTCTTGATCAGATTGGATTCCAGCGCGAGTGCCTCCGCCTCGCTGTCGGTCACGATGAACTCGATCTCACTGATCTGACGCACCATCAAGCGGATGCGCGGGCTCAGATCGTGTCGGCTGCGGAAATAGCTGCGCACCCGGCTACGCAAGCTCTTTGACTTGCCCACGTACAGCAAACGATCCTCGGCGTCTCGCATCAGGTAACAACCGGGTTCGGTCGGGATTTCCTTCAGCCGACGTTCCAGGCGGTCCGGTTGCTCGAGCAGGGTGGGCATGCCGAGAATCTAGGGATGCTGTTGTGCATAGGATCCGGCCAGCACCCGCTGAGGTTGTCGCGATGAAGGCGCTCTATCCAGGCAGCTTCGACCCTCTGACCCTCGGGCATCTTGACCTGATCGAACGCGGATCATCCCTAGTAGAGGAACTGATTGTTGCGGTGCTTCAAAACCCTGGGAAGTCTCCAGCCTTCTCGCTGGATGAGCGACTTCATCAGATCCGTCTCTCGACAGATCATCTCAGCAATGTAAGTGTGATCAGTTTTGATGGTCTCACCGTTGAATGCGCCAGGTCCAATGGCACACGACTGATCCTGCGGGGTCTGCGTGCGATGAGCGACTTCGAGTACGAGCTGCAAATCGCCCATACAAATCGATCACTGGATCCAGATTTTGAGACGGTGTTCCTCAGCACGTCAGCTCACTACAGCTTTCTCAGCAGTTCCGTCGTCAAGGAAGTGGCCCGTTTTGGAGGATCTGTTGAACATATGGTTCCTCCGGTGGTGGCGGAAGACCTCATGAGGTTCTTTAATTCGGCTTTCCACCAACCTCAGCGATGAGCGAGATCCGGTTCTCCGTACTCGACCAGCTCGACCAGCTCGAGGAAATCGTCCTGGAGGGAAGTCGCGTTCCCTTCAGCGGCGGAAGGCTCGTCAATGAGCAGGATGCTGTTGAGCTGCTTGACGCGGTCCGCGAAGCCATGCCCGCCCAGGTCGAGCAGGCCGATCAGCTGCTCCTGAAGCGTGATGAGTTCATTTCCACAGCACGCACTCAGGCCGATGAGATCATCAGCAAAGCCCAGCATCAGCGTGAACAGCTTCTAGCCCAGGCATCCATTCGTCAGGAGGCAGAGCGTCAGGTCAACGAGATGCGTGAGCAGGTTCGTCAGCAGTGCGAACAGATGCTTCAGGGTGTTCGCCAGCAGTCCGCCCAGATGGAGCAGGACATGCAGTCAAAGCATGCGCAGCTTGAGCAGCAGTTCGCTTCCCGTCGCCAACAGCTTGAACAGGAGTCGCTGCAACGCCGGCAACAGCTCGATCAGGAAGCCAACGAACTCAAGCGGCAGCTCACCGAGCAGCATGAGCGCAATCGGCAGCAGTCACTCCAAGAACTAGAGCAAATTCGGGTCGAAGGACTGCGTCTGCAGAAGGAAGCTCAGACTGAAGCGGAGCGACTGCATCAGGATGCTCTGCAGTTCCGACAGCAGACCCAGCAGCAGTGTGAATCGTTGATTCAACGCAGCCGGCAGGAAGCGGCGAGTGTTCAGGACGGAGCAAACCGTTATGCCGAACAAACGCTTGGAGAGCTCGAACAGAGACTTAAAGAGATGGCTCAGGTCGTCCTAGCCGGACGTCAGGAACTGGTGAAGATCCAGACAGGACGCCATGAGCCAACCGAGGTTGAGGCGAAGGATGGCAAAACCGTGCCGATCAGCCGAGCACGTCGGGCCGCTTCGCGGGTGCGACAGATGAGGGGCATGGGCTGAACCTCTGAACAGATCTGAGGATTTGCCCCATCACCGTATTGGGGCTTCCCGATCCGTTGGAAATCATGCTCACGTACCTGGGCCCATCAACGGTTTGCAGATAACCAGAAATGCTGCGAACACCACTGATGGTTCCTGTCTTACCTCGGAAACGTCCATCAAGGACTGTTCCACGATAAAGATTGCGCAGGGTCCCTCTCTGGCCGGCAATGGCCATCGAAGACTTGTAGTACGCCGAGAACGGATGCTGATCCATGCGCATCAGCAGTGCAGCGATGGTGTTACTCGTGACTCGGTTGTTTCGCGAGAGTCCACTGCCATCGGCCACTCTCAGCCCCTGAATTGGCAGTCCTTGCTCAAACATCCAGCGTTCTGTTGCACGGGATGCCGTTCTGACGTCCCAGAGGCCTGAAGCCTGGCGCATCAGCACCTCTGCAGTGAAATTGTGGCTCTCAGTGTTGGCAAGACTGAGCAACGCGTGCATAGGTGCGGAGGTTTCCTCATGCAACACCACTGAGTCCTGGTTCTGAGTTGAAATCCCTTCGACAAGAGGTTGCCCCCTCTGGATCTGGACCGTTCCACCGCGACGAATCGCTTCTTGTTGAAACAGTCGCTGCAGTCGCGAGTACGGATCGCTTACGGCACCGCCAACGGCATTGCTGGTGAGAGCCAAACGGGTGATCGGAGCTCCATAGGCATAACCACGATCGGCAGGGTGCCAATCGCTGGGCCACCAGTTGCTGCGGGGCTCTTCTCGCACCATCAGCTTCACGCCCGAGGCTGAGTTTCCTCTGGCACCGCCTTGACGAAGAGCAGCAAGAACGAATCGTTGAAGACCTGCGATACCGAGATCGGGATCTCCCTGGCCGTTTAATTCCATTGAGCCATCTGGCCTCTGGATCAAACGGGTTTTCAAACGGAAATCCGGGCCAAGCCGATCGAGGGCGTAGGCGGTGCTGATCAACTTTTGATTTGAAGCCGGAATTCTTGGCACGGCACCGTTCACGTTGCCGAGAACATCTCCATCGCTATTGAGAACAGTGACAGACCACACTCTTGCTTCGCTGCCGACATTGTTTCTGAGGGCCTTATCAAGCGCTGGACACGATCGACCAGGCTGCAACTGCGGCAATGGTTGCTCGGTTGGAGGCGGCGGGATGATCAATGGAACTGCCTGATTGGCGGCCACCGGCATGGCCAGGGGTGTCAGGAGTAGTCCAGAGGTCAGGAACATTGTTCTCATTGGACGGAGACTCCACTGACAATTCCGTTCACCCGATAGAAACGGCCCTCAAGTTCTACAGGAATTCCCACTTTCAGTTTGGTGCCTGCCATCACAACACCAGAAGAGGTAACTGTGGCGTCACCCTGAAGAACAAATCGGGCATCGAGCATGCCCTGGATCTCCCTATTGGGGTCATCGGCCGTGACAACGCGGCCATCAGGAAGAACGGAAGCGAGCTGGCGCCTGATGTCGTCGACCCTGATCAGTTGCACGCTTCCAGCAGGCTGGTTGCGGATCACCAGGGAGGTACGGCCGGATTTGAGCGCTTCTGCGATCAGTTGGTCCGGATCAGCAGCACTGGTATTACGGACGTCCACAGTGACTTCCACTGGTTTGATCGCCCCTGTAGCCCTGGCGACCGTGTTGCTGAGCTTCGGACTCCACAACACACCTCCGATAGCCACCAGTGCAACAACCGCCGCTGCAACGTCAATGAAGGACATTGATCGAAGACGATCCGAGAAGGCCATGGGAGTGAGCTCGAGACGGCAACACTAAAAGTGATGAGCCTGGGTATCAACCACGCAGATCATCAATGAAGCGATCCATTGCCCCAAGGGTCTGCCTTAAACCGTCCCCCGCACTGGCAAGAGCATCGTCAATCTGTTCTTGATCGGGACGGGCATCAAATTGCTTGACCCATCGATAACCGTCCGGGTCCATTCGAAACAGTTCCCATTGCTGCTGACGTTCTTGCATCAGAGCGCCTTGAAGAAAGGGTTCCAAATGAAAGGCCGATTGCCAGATAGACATGAATCCCTTTCGTCGTTGACGAGCCACACTGCCAATCCCTACAGCAGCGTCTTCGAGACGGCTATTCAGCAGCACAACCGGTTCAAACCACTGACTACAGATCGCCTCAACCGTTTCATAGTCACTGGGTTGAGCACCAACAATCAGCAAAAGATCACCACGTCCGGCCCAGGCAGGATCGCGTTGCAGCTGATTGAGATCAACACAACACTCGGCAAGTTCAGGTCCATCACGCTTGGCCAGTGCTGCAGCACCTGCATCGGGCCAGGCCAGCAAAAGACTGATGCCGCTGTCTTGGAGTGCCTGAGATAGCCGGATTGAGGGTCCGAGCAAACGAAGCCCCTCGAACTTCCAGGTGATTTGCCAGCGACCACGACGCTTGGAGCCAAGAACCTCACTCAACGCAACGAATGTCCGCTGTTCAGCTTCGGATAGATCAGCGGGAAGAACGGCGCTCACCAGGCCTAGTTAGATCGCTGGGGCGGAGCGTACAGCCGCTGCGTGATCAACTGCAGAGTGTCTCCTCGAGTCCTTGATGGAAGCGCTGAACGATCCCATCGAGATCCTTGTGTTCAATCCAGGGCCCAAGGCTGATTCTGATGCTGGATCGACGCATCATCTGTGGAAGTCCCATGGAGGCCAAAACAGGACTGTCGCTGTCCTTGCCGGATGAACAAGCACTGCCGCTGCTAACGGCCAGACCACACGCATCCAGACTTCGAACGAGTTGACGACCTGAAACGGGCTGACCGTTGTGATCGCTCACCAGCAGTGAAAGATGGTGGGGAAGCCGATCCTGTGGATCACCGCAGACCATCAGACGTTGGTCTCTGAGCAGCCGGTCGCGTAAAGCATCGCGGAGATCTGCGATGCCATGTCCTGATCGAGCGAGATCATCTGGAGGACAGCACTCGATCTGATCCAGCGCAGCCGCCATACCGACTGCCAGAACAACAGATTCGGTACCACTTCTCAGGCCTCCCTCCTGTCCACCACCTGATAGGAGCGGTTTCAGCGCGGAGCGATACGACTCACGCGTCATCAGCAGGCCGATCCCTCTGGGACCTCCGCATTTGTGGGCCGAGGAGCTGAGTAGATCTACGGGTAAATGCTTCCAGCTGGGAAGTGCCTGGCTCAGAATCTGGGTGGCATCGGTATGGATGGGGATTCCCCTCGTTCTGCAAGCCTCTGCAACGGTGAGCAAGGGCTGAATCGTGCCGACCTCACCCTGACCCCAGACCAAAGAAACAATCTTGGTTGGTGGAGCCAGCAGTTGATCGAGATGTTCCAATCTGATCCTGCCCAGCTGATCAACAGGCCATTCGGTCACGTCCCAGCCGCTTTTCGACAGCAAACGAGCCGCCCCAGAGACAGCGGGATGTTCCACCGAAGAGATCACAAGCCGGCCTGGCGAACGTGAGGCGGCGAGCCCATGAAGGGCGAGATGAATGGATTCAGTGGCACCGGAGGTGAAAACCACTTCCCTGTGTTCTGCAGAGAGTTTCGCGGCGATCTGAGAGCGGGCCCTCTCCAAGGCTTCAGAGGCTTTCAGGCCGAACTGATGAAGACTTGAGGGATTAGCCCAGGCCTGATCTTGGGTCTCGACCATGCGTTGAAGGACCCCAGGTCTGAGGGGCGCGGTGGCGCAAGCATCGAGATAGAACACGTCTCTCAGGATTGGGTATCGCGTTGGAGTCGCGCAAGTGTTCGCTGTTCCAAGGACTCAGTGGCGATGTTGATCATCGAATCCAGCGAATTGGAAGCAAGGAATTCCTGCACTCTGGACTGGGCTTCCTCCTCGGAACAGGCATCAGCAGGCTCCGGCTTATCGGACTCTCCGCTAGCTGCCTTGCGGGAAGCCGTTTGTTCAGCGATCGCGACTGATACTCCATCAGATATTGAGCTCTGAGACGGGACGAGTTCAGGATTGAGAACACCGTCGAACACGGCAACGGCAGGGCCAGTCATGAACACCGATGCACCAGGCGTCTCCCAGCTGATCTGAAGAGGGCCACCGGGCAACTCAACGGTGGCCTCCCGATCGCTGAGTCCGAGCAGAACAGCAGCGACAAGCGTGGCGCAAGCGCCGGTGCCACAGGCAAGGGTGGGACCAGCACCTCGTTCCCAGACTCTGATTTCGAGCTGAGAACCTCCGTGCACCTTTAGAAAATGCACATTGGTCTTGGCCGGGAAAACCTCGTGGCACTCCAGTGCCGCTCCCCAGCTTTCAAAGGGAATGGAGTCGAGATCGTCGACGGGCACAATTGCATGAGGATTTCCCATGCCAACCGCCGCCAAGGCAAGAGTGTGCCCATCAAGGTTGAGATCACCCACCGGAAGTCCTGACGCGTTGGCCGCGAGGGTGGTAGGTACCGAGGCAGGATCAAGAAACGGAGCTCCCATATCCACGCGAATCTGACCGTCGTTATGAAGTTCCGGAATGATCAGACCGGCAGGCGTTTCGATCGCCCATCGACGACCGGGACCATCCCCGTCGCTGTCAGCAAGGAAGCGCGCAAGACAGCGAATTCCATTGCCACACATCTCTGCTTCCGAACCATCGGCGTTGAAAATGCGCATGCGCAGCTCAGCATCACCTTCCGGAGGCAGAGCCAAAATCAATCCATCTGCTCCAATTCCGAAGCGTCGATCGCAAAGACGTTGAACCCAGCCTGGATCGGGGGTGTGAATCTCAGCGGACAATTGCCCGGAACGGCCCTCCATCAAAATGAAGTCGTTGCCAAGCCCTTGATATTTGCTGAATGTCAGCATTCAGTACAACCCTGTTATACCAACACGTTACAGGATTTCGAGACCTGATATTCCTTTATCAATGGGGCTGAGCTGTGGTTAGTAGCGCTCTGAAGCAATGTGATGAAACGAACAGAAGCATGCGCGGTCCAGGGAACTCAAACAACCCAAAGCTCAACTCGACATCAGCTCAATCTGAGCGGATCCCTTGCTTCTCATCTCAACCTCATGAAGATCGCGAGTCTGCTTACTGATGACAGAACAGCGCAACCCCCAAGAATCGCCATCAGAAGCAAGTTCAAAAAAGGTAGAAGATTTAACAAAAAGTTCCTACAAAACAGTCATTTATTTAGCGACAGCAACTGAAACATGGCAGTAACGATCAGAAGACTGCAGAGCAAAGCAAAATCAATTCTTTAATTTGAAGGTCTTCACGACAGTCCAATTTGCCATAATTTGTTCATCCTGCTTTTGATCACCTGTCAAATAACCACCCTCGTAACCAAGATACATCGACCGATCAGAATTCAATTTACATCCCCTATTGAATAGCGTATAGGTCATTCCGGATTTCATGATTTCTTTTCTTGACTCCTCTTTCCACTGATAACAGAGCTCGTCAGCCTCAGTGCTCTCAATCATTGTCTTGGGCGACATAAAATATTGACAACCGCCTAAGCAGCTAATCAAGACAGCGAAACCCAATAACCTCGTTGGAGAGCTCATTCCATTCAGACAAAGAAGAAACATCCTAGCTCATATTCCCAACAATGCTGATATTAAATCGGAGCACATCTAATCGGTAAGAAATAATTCAAGCAGCTATCAGCCTACAAGCCTATGGATTCATCATTGATGCGTTTTAAATCTTGTTCAAACAAATCTAGAGCTTACAAATCAAGAAACACAGCCAAAATATCGCGATCCCGAATATCGCTCTGGTCAAGAAGAAGACCAGAACCCACTGAAATACCAATCATTGATGAATTGATTCAGGTCCTGATCCGTTAGACAGCCACTCTCTCTGATCAGCTCATCATCTGAATCCACTTTCCGAATCTCATAAAAATCTTCAGGCGTGAAATCACCTTCATCCAATTGATCCAACATGGATGCCCACTGATTCGTGAGCGCGATGAGTAATTGCTCTCTTGTCTCAGGTTTTAAGTCCACAACAAGTCCTTGATCAGTTATTGGAGGCAGCAAGAGGCAACTTGTTGTCGCCAGACAAACTCATCATCACTCTGCAGGATCAAGCGATCCAAGAACCGTGCACTCCTCAGCCTGATTGACGTAGACAAGCGTCTTTGCTGGAGTGCAGAAGACATGCCTTTTTCATTTCCACACCATGGATTCAACGGGCTTTGATCCCAGCTTGCCCGGTATCCGGTTGATTCAGTCTTGGATTCGTGAGCAGCGAGTGCTCGGAATCGAGCTGAATGATGGCCGCAGATTGGATGGCCGTCTCGCTTGGCAGGATCCTCAGTACTTCGCACTGCAACGGGACGACAGCAACGATCCCGTCTTGATCAACCGCCTGGCGGTGCTCACCATTCGCCCTTTGGCCTGAGCGACTTCGGGGCTGCTTCAAGTGGAAGGTCTCAAGCTGTGTCACGATCTCTCGCAGGTGTTCTCCTGATGTGACAGCCCCGCAGTCCTCGTCCATGCCCGAATCCAGCTCGAGGCTGTCCGATCGCTACGACCCCTCTCTTCTCGAAGAACAGTGGCAGCACAAGTGGGAGCAAGAAGCGCTTTATCAAACGCAGGAGCCCAGGCCTGAGCAAAAGGCCTTTTATGCGCTGTCGATGTTTCCATACCCCTCTGGCAGCCTCCATATGGGGCATGTCCGGAACTACGTGATAACCGATGTGATCGCTAGAGCACAAAGGATGCGCGGTGATGCTGTGCTGCATCCGATGGGCTGGGATGCCTTCGGTTTACCTGCTGAAAACGCTGCGATCGAACGCAATGTGGACCCCGGCGTCTGGACAGACCGAAATATCGATCAAATGCGAAATCAACTTGGTCGCCTGGGGCTATCGATCGACTGGTCTCGGGAACAGGCCACATGCCATGAGGACTATTACCGCTGGACCCAGTGGCTTTTTCTTGAGTTGCATTCAGCAGGTCTGGCCTACCAGAAAGAAGCAACTGTTAACTGGGACCCCATCGACCAGACGGTGCTAGCCAACGAGCAGGTTGATTCCGAGGGGCGTTCCTGGCGATCGGGTGCGCTGGTCGAGCAGAAAAACCTGAAGCAGTGGTTTCTGAAAATCACCCAGTACGCGGATGCTCTGCTCGAGGACCTTGATCAGCTGCAGGGATGGCCTGAAAGGGTCCGCACGATGCAGGCGAACTGGATCGGACGCTCCATTGGGGCAGAAATCGACTTTAAAGTCGATGGCCAACATGACGACACGATCACCGTATTCACCACAAGAGCCGACACCCTCTTTGGTGTCAGCTATGTGGTTTTGGCGCCCGAACATCCATTAGTGGATGCTCTCACCACTGCGGATCAGAAAGAATCTGTTGAAGCATTCCGTGATTTGGTCAGCGACCTTTCCAACGATGAGCGCACAGCGGATGATCGTCCCAAGCGTGGCGTCGCCACCGGTGCCGAAGCGGTGAATCCGGCCAACGGTCAGAAGGTTCCGATCTGGGTTGCTGACTACGTCTTGGCGGGATACGGAACTGGAGCAGTGATGGGAGTTCCCGCCCATGACGAACGCGATTTCCGTTTCGCACGCACCTACGAGCTGCCCGTGCAGCGCGTCATCCAGGTGGTTGGCGCTGATGAACACCTCAATGACGGTGAAGCATGGACAGGACCTGGCACCCTGGTCAACAGCGGAGCATTCGATGGCCAGAGCAATGAACAGGCCAAACAGGCCATCACCGAACACGGCACAACCAAAGGATGGGCGCGAGCCAAGCGGCAATACAGGCTTCGAGATTGGCTGATCTCACGACAGCGCTACTGGGGTTGCCCGATCCCGATCATTCATTGTCCGGATTGCGGCGCCCAACCGGTTCCTGCAGATCAGTTACCGGTGTCTCTGCCTAAGGATGTGAATCTTGCTGGCAAAGGTGGATCACCTCTTGCCGCACTCTCTGACTGGGTGAATGTCCCCTGTCCAATCTGCGGGAAACCGGCACGACGTGAAACAGACACGATGGACACGTTCATGTGTTCCTCCTGGTATTTCCTGCGCTTCGCTGATCCTCACAACTGCGATCGTCCATTTGGCAAGGATGTCGTCAAGCGTTGGCTACCCGTTCAGCAGTACGTGGGAGGCATTGAGCACGCCATTCTTCACTTGCTTTATTCGCGATTTTTCACCAAAGCATTAAGGGATCGAGGCTTGATCTCGATCAATGAGCCTTTTGAGCGGCTCTTGACTCAGGGAATGGTGCAAGGGGTGACTTACCTCAACCCACGAACGGGGAGATATGTTGCTCCCGCTCAGGTGGCCGATCAGGGTGCTCCGACTGACCCAGACGACGGCGGGGAGCTTGAGGTGCTGTTTGAAAAAATGTCCAAGTCGAAGCACAACGGAGTCGATCCGGCACTGGTGATTGACCGATATGGAGCGGATACGGCTCGGATGTTCATCCTCTTCAAAGCCCCGCCTGAGAAAGATCTTGAGTGGGATGACGCCGATGTGGAAGGACAGTTCCGCTTCCTTCAACGTCTCTGGCGGCTGGTCGAGAGCGTCAGCAAGGTGACAGCTCCGGATCAGCTGCTGAGCAACGACACATCAGGCAATCCCACAGATTTGTCCGAATCGGAAACAGAGATTCGACGTGCTGTTCATCTAGCTATTCAAGCTGTAGGTGAGGACCTCAGTGGTGAGTACCAGTTCAATACAGCGATATCGGAGTTGATGAAACTCTCGAACAGTCTTTCTGGAGCTGTGCTGGAGGCATCAAGACCGGTCCAGGAGGAGGCGATGCGGGCGCTGATCAGGCTGCTCGCACCGTTTGCTCCACACCTTGCAGAGGAATTCTGGTTCCGACTTGGTGGACAGGGAAGTGTTCATCTCCAGCCCTGGCCATTACATGACCCTGAAGCACTGGTGCAAGACACTGTTGATCTGGTGATTCAGATCAAGGGAAAGGTCCGTGGAACCATTCAGGTTCCAGCTGAATGCGACAAAGACACGCTTGAGGCTCTGGCGCTGGCCAGCCATGTGGCCAAGCGCTGGCTAGACGGCAAGCCCCCCAGGCGGGTGATTGTGGTGCCAGGGAAGCTGGTGAATTTGGTGCCTTCCTGACGACCGATCAGGATTTACTGAAACGCAGAGTTGCCGGTTTGTTCCAGTCACCCTGTGCCTGATAGCCACGGTTGTTACCCGTGAGATGACGCACAATCCAGAAAACGGCTTCAACCGGTCCCTCTCCAATGGCTTGCTGGATCTCCACGACTGAGCGGGACACCCCATCGCTGAGCACCTCCTCCACCTGTCTTTGGAGCTTGAGGATCGCTGCTGCGGCCTTCTTACCGGCCTCAACTCCAGGCTGATGGTAAGCATTGATGTTGACCAGTTCTCCGTAGAAGCCCACGGCACGCTCAAAGAGTGCAATGAGAGCGCCGAGTCGACGGGCATCGAACTGACGCATGCTGATGCTCAGACTCTGACGTCCTCCTTCGGTCAGGGCCGACCGGGTTCCCTGAACGAAGCCATCCAGGAAGTCTCCAGGCCGCTCGCCGTTGATCTCGGGAATGTCCTCCACATCCCGAAGCACTTCGATGAAGGTCACAAAAAAATTGTCAACACCATCTCTTAGTTGTTGAACGTAGGCGTGTTGATCTGTTGAACCCTTATTGCCGTAAACGGCGATGCCCTGATGGGCCACATCCCCATTGCGATCGAGGCGCTTGCCGAGAGACTCCATTACAAGCTGCTGCAGGTAACGACTGAACACCTCCAGACGGTCGCGATAAGGGAGCACCACCATGTCGCGCTTGCCCTTGCCTCCCCCGGCCGTATACCAGGCTGCCGCCATCAGAGCAGCAGGGTTACGACGCACATCACTCTCGCGAGTGGCTTCATCCATCTGAGAAGCACCTGCCAAGAAACTGCGAATATCAGATCCGATCAGAGCTCCTGGGACAAGTCCAACAGCACTGGTGATGCTTGTACGACCTCCGACCCAGTCGAACATGTCGAAGCGCTGAAGCCACTGTTCATCAACAGCCTGTTTGTCGAGCTTGCTGCCAGCCATGGTGATCGCCACAGCCTGAGCAGACCAATTGCCTCCAACGGCTTCAAGGCGATGGCGTGCCTGCTCCATCCCCAGATGGGGCTCTGGGGTCCCGCCGGATTTGCTCACCGTCACCACCAAGGTGGTGCGCAGAGCCTCACCAAGCTCAGCCAGAACCCGACTCATGCCGTTGGGATCGACATTGTCGAAGAAGTGGAAAGGAAGTCCTGCATCCTTGTCCTGAAGAGCACGGATCATCAGCAGGGGGCCAAGTCCACTGCCACCGATGCCGATCCAGAGAACATCCGTGAACGGTTGACCAGTCGGTGACTTGATCGTCCCGTTGATCACCGCCTTTCCGAACTGCTCGATCTCATCAATTTCGGAAGCGATGTGCTGACCCACGTCCGGATCAGGAGCCAGTTGAGGATGACGCAGCCAGTAGTGACCCACCTGACGATTTTCGTCGGCATTGGCGATGGCACCGTTCTCAAGGGCTTTCATGGCCTCAAAAGCCTTCTCCAGCCTGGGCGTGAGCTCTTCGAGCTGAGCGTTGTTGAGATGCATGCGACTGATATCCAGCCACATTCCGAGGTCCTCGTGGTGCCAGAGAAGATCACAGAATCTCTGCCATTGAATCTGGGCATCCGTGGCACTGAAATCCGGAAAACTCATCTAATGGAGAGAACTCTCTGTGTCGAAGTTATCCACGATCCAGCGGAATGCCCATGAAATGAGACACCACCGCTAATCTCCGTCAATACTTCCTGACAGGCTCTGTCTCTGCTCCTCAATGGTCCCGAGAGCGATCACAAGCCTCACGGTTTTGGCGATCACGGCTTCTGCCGCATCACTGGCGATTTGGCCACCACTGCATGGCACCAATCCCCATCGCGAGCCCGAGAGGTCAACCTCCTCTCTGTCTCAGGACAGTGACCCCGACCCAACCGATTTCAGTGCCGAGGAGCTTGAACATCTGCAACGCCGATTCGGCGTTCACGGACCTCAGACGCAACTGGCTCAATTGTTCACTCGCGGCGTCGATCAACTCCAGCCACTGCGGGCCAACACTCTGTCGAGATTGAACAGGCTGAAACCGGTGATCCAGAAAGAAGCCAATCGCCACAGGATCAACCCAATGTTGATCACGGCCATTTTGTTTGATGAAATTCAGCACTCCAAACCAGGAGAAGATCTGCCCTTCGTTGTCCACTCAGGTCTTGTGGAAACGCATGGTCCTGCGCAACTCGGCATCAGTGAACTAATTCACCAAGGGCGGCTTCCTGCCGATCCCTCCTCTCAGCAGATCGCTGCTGCCCGTGACTTACTGATGGAACCGGATGCCAACGTGGAGCTGCTAGCAGCGAAGCTCGCGAGACTGAAAGGGGAGCTCGGACTGGAGCGTGAATCAATCCTGATTGCCAGCCGTTCCTACATCGATGCCAAGGCCATCGCCACCCTGGCTTATTTGCATAACGGCAAACTTGATTATCCCGCCAGGGTGCTCCGCTACATGCAGGACCCTGCTTTGCATGGACTGATCTATTCCACATTCCGTCCTGCACCGCTTCCTGTGATCTGAACAGCAGCAGCGTTGAGCTACGACTGGCAGAGACTGCCTAGAGCAGCAAGTCGCTTCTGAAGATCGGACCAAGAAAAGCTGCGAGGATCAGCCCTGGCTCCACCCAGGTCAACATGACGGTGGGTTGTGATCGCAGCCGGATCGATCTCAAAGCGTTCTAGCCAACCGTCCAGAACAAGGGCCAATGCGTCGTACTGAGCTGCCGTATAACCGCTGTGGTCGCCGTGACTGCCATGCCCGTCATCCGGTGTTTCAAGACTGAGATGCAAGGCAAAATTATTGACAGAGCCATCGAACTCAGCATTGGTGACGGCCCACTCACCGAGGAATGCTGAGTATCCAGCGCCGTAAGCCCGCTTCAGTGGATCCACCACATCCACGATCGATCCATCGAGTCCAACCAATGTGTGGTAACTGACTTGATCCTCATCACGGGGATGGGGGGTCAGGAATGTGTTCACCGCTGAACTGAGGGAATAGACCGTTTCATGCAGAACGACAACCCTCGGAACAGGGTTGATGGCCTGGCCCCAGGGATTGCTGCGGAATCGGTCTCCGAAGTTGGTTGGGTCGGCAGGAATCGATTGGCGCAACTGAGGGAGTTTGCGGCGCTTGGCCAGGAGCCGGCTGCGCATCGACTGATCAATGCCTGAACATTGCTGGGCCAAAGGAGATGACCAGGACTCAGCTTTAGGAGCATCGGGTTGCTGTCCAGGCAGGACCTTTTTCGAATCAGAGTCGCGAGCGACTTCATCGAGAAGATCCAGTAAGGAAGGCTTGCGAGCAATGCGTTCAGTGGACTTTTCCGCCGTGAAGCCAACAAGCGACAGGACCAGCACCAGCGTGGATGTTGTGGCCAACAGAATTCCGGTTCCTGGATTGCGCAGCAGGCCGAGGGCCTTTAGCCACACACGATTCAGATGATCTGGAACCATTGATCGCGGAGCAAACGAGCCTCCCTGGTCGCACCAGGGTCCCAGGCCAATCGGTGGCGTTCCACCCCGGCCTTCTTCAGGGATAGCTCCGTGCTATCGATCTGGCCACGTCGGCTGTAGAACACCTGACATTCATCAGCACCATGCAGCAGCTGCTGGCTTCGTTGCAGGTTTCGGCAACGCCAGTTCCTGATGGCCAGCAATTCATCACCGGGGACCAGGCCAGCAGATTCAGCTGCCCCAGACGACACCGTGCGATCAATCCAGACACTTCCCTCTTTTTCACGCAGTATCCATCCCGCATCGGGATGAGTTGCCATCACCGGCTCGAGCTGGAGGCCCAGTGCTTTCAGACAGGACTCGACCGGTATCGAGTCGCAGTCATCCAGCCAGGTGTGGAGCTGGGAAGCCAGTTCAGGCGAGGTGGAACCGATGACATCCATCAGTTCCTGGCGCGTGTACCCCCTGCCATGGATACCGAGTTGTGACCACAGCAGACGCAGGCTTCGAGCCAGGGATCCACCCGCCTGACGCAGGCGTACATCAAGACAGAAGGCCAATGCGGTTCCCAGCTTGTAGTAACTGATCTGACTGCGGGCATTGGCAGGGGATTGTTTGTAGAGGCGAACCCAGGCCTCCCGAGAGCTGTCGGCGAGAGACTGGATGCGGGTCCCTGGATTGAGAAGCACGTGCGAGAGATCTGCGGCCAGATCCTCGAGCAGATCCAGACGGCTGGAAAATCCTGAAAGCAGGGGCAGAGCAAGGTCGAAATAACTGGTGATGCCTTCAGCGAACCAAAGGCCCTCACTAATCACGGGCTTGTCGTAGCGGTAGGGAACGTATTCGCTCGGTCGAAGTCGTCGAACGTTCCACTGATGCAGATATTCATGGCCGATCAGCTGCAACAAACTCCTGGTTCCTCCTTCCTCCAGTAAGCGTGTCCAAGGGAACTGCATTACTGAGGAGTTGTCGTGCTCCAAGCCTCCGTAACCCTGATCCAACAATTGCAGGACTAGCTGATAAGGCTGTTGAGAAGGCGGGTCAGAGTCCATCAGAGCGCAGACCGCCGCACAGATAGATTCGATCTCCGCTGGCAGCGTGCTCGACCAGCCAGCAGGCGGAGTGCCAATCAACACCAGTTCATGAGAGACCTCCCTCACTCTCAGCGTTTCGACATGAAGCTCGCCGGCATGGACAGGTGCGTCGACAAGATGGTCGAAGTCTTCGGCCAGAAAGAAACCGTTGTTCTGTGGCAACGGACAAACCACTGACCAGGCGGTGGGGAGCAACACCTGCAACAGGTGTTGATTCCAGCGCTGCCCCTCCACCAACATCACCACTGCGGAAAGGCAGAGTGATGCGAACAGCGGATCGACGTGATTAGTGCGGACGGTCAGCTGCCTCGCTTCCAGTGCGTAACGCAACGTGATCGGTTCTGAAACACGGCACTCCAGCTCCCATGTCTCCGGTGATCGGCGACGGGCAACCAGGGTCTGACCGGCCTGCTCAACGGAGAGGCTGTGAAGATGCTGGGAGGGATCCCTGACGGTGTAAGAACCAGGGGTCCACACAGGCAGAGTCCAGGTCTGCCGCGGTTGGGTGGGACTCCAGCGGAGCTCGACCCAGAGAAGCTGTGAAGCAGGAACGCGGAGATCGAGCGCAACGTGAACGTCGGCCATCAGATGCCGGCTGTAACCGTCTCGGCGTCAAAAATCTCCGCCTGCCGCATGGCTTGGTTCATGGCATAGCGACGCAAGACACGTCGCAGAACGGGTTCGGTCATTCCCGAACCCTCAGGTGCGGCGAGGTCCGCCACCAGATCGAAATGGGGATGAGTGTCGCTTTGTCTCCAGCCGAGCTGCAGACCCGATGGATGCTCAGCAGCCAGATCCACGAGCTGATAACTGTCGAAGGAACTCACGACTCCTCCTCGGAGGACCTTGAATCCCTCGCTACGCAAAGCGATCTCAAGCAGGTCGAGATCGATCACCAATGTGGGCAGGATGGACAGATGGGACATGTAATCGGAATGCCCGCGCAATCTGACCCTAGCCAGACGGACAGCGAGTGTTATCCCGCTTTGATCGTTCCTGCCATCGGGACATGGCCAAGGTTTGATTCACCTTTGCGTCTGGGGGTGATGGCCTCAGGAACAGGCACAAATTTCGAGGCCCTTCATGACGCCATCGCTTGCGGCGACCTCGATGCCCAAATCCGTGTTCTGGTGGTGAACAATCCCGGCTGTGGGGCAAGTGAGAGAGCCAGGCGCCTGGGGATCCGATGTGAGCTCCGAGACCACCGCCGATTCGCCAGCAGAGAGGCCATGGATCAGGAGCTGGCGCGTACGTTCAAAAACGAGGACATTGAAGCCGTTGTGATGGCCGGTTGGATGCGCATCGTCACACCTGTGTTGATCGACGCGTTCCCAGGCAGATTGATCAACATCCACCCCTCTCTTCTTCCATCTTTTAAAGGCATGGATGCGATCGGTCAGTGTCTGAAATCAGGCGTGACCATTGCCGGTTGCACGGTGCACGAAGTGCTGAAAGATGTTGATGCAGGTCCAATCCTTGCTCAGGCTTCCGTTCCAATCTTTTGCGATGACGACAGGGAGCGACTCACCCGCCGCATTCAGACCCAAGAACACCGGCTGCTTCCCTGGGCGACAGCCATTGCTGGGCAACGCTGGAGATCAGCAAGAGAAACTCAGGGGTAGAAGGGTGCCAGTGGAAGTCCTTCACTGACCATCAGTCCCGCCATCAGATTCAAACACTGCACCCCTTGGCCAGCCTGGCCTTTCATCAGATTGTCAACAGCACTCATCAAAACGAGACGTCCAGTGCGGCCATCCACCTGAACGGACAGAAGAGCCTGATTGGTGTGCTTGGCCCATTTGGTGGCTGGATAGGTGCCAACAGGCAAAACGCGGACGCAGGGGTGATGGCGATAAACAGCTTCGAGAACCGTCGTGCAGTCTTCAGCGGTGAGACCGGGATCCCTCAATCGGGCGTAAACCGTCGACAGAAGACCCCTGACCATTGGGACGAGATGAGGGGTGAACTGAATCTGAATGGGGCATCCCGCAACGCTGCTGGCGAGCTGTTCGATTTCCGACGTGTGGCGATGACCCACGACGCCATAGGGACTGATCGACTCTGATGCTTCAGCCAGAAGCAGATGCTCCTTGGCAGCACGCCCTCCACCGGAGGTACCTGTTTTGGCATCAACGATCAAACCTTCGGTCTCAATCAAGCCCTGTTTGAGGAATGGCAGCAAAGGCAAAAGGCTGGTGGTTGGGAAACAACCAGGAGCCGCAACCAGCCTGGCTTCAGCAATCTCAGCGCCATGCCATTCAGGCAGGCCATAAACAGCCTCTCTACAGAGATCAGCATCAGTGCGCTGATGGGTTCTTGCCTCATGCACGTACACCGCAGCCCACTGTTCCAGGCTGCGATAGCGGTAATCAGCGGAGAGATCCACCACCCTGACGCCCTTCTCAAGCAGAGGAGGCACCAGCTGACTTGCAAGACCGTTGGGAAGACTCAACACTGCAAAATCAGCTGCCGCAGCAATTCGATCGGGATCTGGACTGTCCACGGTCAGCTCGTCAGCGAGCGGCAGGAACGGACAGATCTCACTCCAGGAGCGACCTGCGGAACGCTCCCCTCCCAGGTAAGTGATTTCAAACGCTGCATGGGCGCTCAGGAGGCGAAGGGTCTGCAGACCTCCGTACCCGGAGGCACCAACCACAGCAACCCGTTGAATCCCCATTCCAGCGAAGGCACATCGGTCGATCGTACCGACGTCGATAATGGGTAAAGCTTCAAGGACGCCCGGAACGGTGGCCGTTTCCGTAGCTCATAACGAGGTAGCGACTCCCATGTTTGATTCGATTCCCGATGCACTCGCCGCCATCCGAAATGGAGAGTGCATAGTGGTCGTGGATGATGAACGCCGGGAGAACGAAGGGGATCTGATCTGTGCAGCCCAGTTCGCCACCCCTGAACAGATCAATTTCATGGCCACGGACGCGCGTGGGCTGATCTGTTTAGCCATGGAGGGAGAGCGCCTGGATGCGCTTGATCTGCCGCTGATGGTGGATCGCAATACCGATTCCAATCAAACGGCCTTCACCGTGAGCATCGATGCGGGCCCTGAAAATGGAGTCTCCACAGGAATCTCCGCGGACGACCGTTCCCGCACGATCCAGGTGGCGATCCGACCGGGTTCCAAACCATCGGATTTGCGCAGGCCCGGTCATATCTTCCCGCTCAGAGCTCGCCCAGGAGGTGTTCTTAAGCGTGCAGGGCACACCGAAGCCGCAGTGGATCTTGCCCAGATGTCGGGCCTTTATCCATCCGGTGTCATCTGTGAGATTCAAAACCCGGACGGCTCGATGGCACGGCTTCCGGAACTGAAGATCTATGCACGTGAACGCGGTCTGAAGCTGATCAGCATTGAAGACCTGATTCGCTACCGACTCGATAACGAACGCTTTGTTGTGCGATCGGCTCAGTGCTCACTCCCCACGGAATTTGGTTCCTTCCTCGCTATTGGTTATTGCAATGCGCTTGATGGCAGTGAACATGTCGCCCTGGTCAAGGGCGATCCCATCAACCTGAGCGAACCAGTATTAGTACGGATGCATTCCGAATGCCTCACGGGTGATGCCTTTGGATCCATGCGATGTGACTGCCGCGCTCAGCTGCATATGGCGATGAAGCACATCGAAAAAGAAGGCGAAGGAGTTGTTGTCTATCTGCGCCAGGAGGGTCGGGGCATCGGTCTGATCAACAAATTAAAGGCCTACAGCCTGCAGGAAGGCGGCTTGGACACGGTTGAAGCCAACGAGAAGCTTGGATTTGCCCCTGATCTGCGCAATTATGGGGTCGGTGCACAGATTCTCAGTGACCTAGGAATTCACCGGCTCAATTTGCTCACCAATAACCCCAGAAAAATCGCAGGCCTAGGTGGTTATGGCCTTGAGGTGGTGAATCGTGTGCCAATGAAAGCACCTGTCGGTGATTTCAATGCCAGATATCTGGCAACCAAAAAAGAAAAGCTGGGGCATCTGCTGGATGCGATCCAATTCGGCTCTCACTGGGTCCTGTGTCTTGACAGCAGCTCAACCGATGACGGCATTCTTTCTGATCTGCTCCACCGTGTGGAAAAGCTCAGTGAAACAAGCGGCATTCAGCTGCAGGCTGAGCAGGGGCCTCGCCTACTGGCGTTGTGGGAACGACCACGCTTTGTCTGGTCGTTACAGGGATCAGATCCTGACTCAGGCTCGATCAAGGCAATGCTTGAAACCATGGCAAGCTGGCCGGAAACTTCAAGGCTTGGTCTCCTACATACGGTGAATGAACAGCAGATCACCCATCCACCCCAGACATTGGAGCGCAAAGAACTAAAACGCAGCTCACTCGTCGATGCGAAGGAGGAAACGGCCTGGTTCCCAGAGGGAAACCAGGCCGCATTAATTCACTGGTCCTGAATTCACTGGTCCTGAACGGTGACCTTGTTAATGCGTGTGCCGTTCTTGATGCCCATGACCACGTCCATATCACCGGTCAATCCGAAAACAGTGTGCACACCATCCAAGTGAGGCTGAGCCTCATGGACGATGAAGAACTGGCTACCACCTGTGTTGCGTCCGGCATGAGCCATCGACAACGAGCCGGGGACATGCTTTTTGCTGTTGATTTCGCAATCGATCATGTACCCAGGACCGCCGGTGCCAGGAGTTCCTCTTGAACCCTCGCGGCTGTTGGGGCATCCTCCTTGAGCCATGAAACCGTCGATCACCCGGTGGAAGGCCAGCCCGTCGTAAAAGCCATCGCGCGCCAGCTTGACAAAATTGGCAACGGTGTTTGGAGCGTCCTGTTCGAACATCTCCAGCTTGATATCGCCAGCGTCCGTGGACATGAGAACGGTCGTCAAGGCGTCAATCCGAAAACACCATGCTAGGCAGGTGGTTGTGCAGGCCGACCTCAACCACACCATGAGTCAAACAGCCTCAAGTCCAGAGCTGGATTCCGCCCGGGTAGGAGTGATCGGCGGCAGCGGTCTGTATTCCATTAGCAACCTGGAATCTGTTCAGGAGGTGAATACCGACACTCCCTACGGCAAGCCATCAGATGCGTTGAGGGTCGGAACCCTTAATGGCGTTGAGGTTGTTTTTTTGGCTCGCCATGGCAGTCGGCACCATCTGCTTCCCAGCGAAGTGCCCTATCAAGCCAACATCTGGGCTATGCGCAGCCTTGGCGTGCGTTGGCTGATTTCAGTCTCCGCCGTGGGTTCGCTGAGAGAGCACCTGAGGCCACGCGACATGGTCGTGCCTCATCAGTTCATCGACCGGACCAGGCAACGCCCTCAGTCATTCTTCGGTGACGGATGCGTTGCACATGTCAGCTTGGCTGATCCGTTCTGCCCCACCCTCAGTGAGTGGCTGGCAACATCGGCATCGGCCGCCATGCCCGTGGGACATCATTTGCATCGTGGTGGAACCTATCTCTGCATGGAAGGCCCCGCTTTTTCAACCCGTGCTGAAAGCGAGCTTTACCGAAGCTGGGGTTGCGATGTGATCGGGATGACTAACCACACGGAAGCGCGATTGGCGAGAGAGGCCGAGATCGCCTACGCCTCACTCAGCATGGTGACTGACTTCGACTGCTGGCACGATGACCATGACGCCGTCACCGTAGACATGGTGGTGGACAACCTCAAAGCCAATGCAACGGCAACCGGGCCAATCCTGGAAGGGTTAATGGGCAGCTTCAGTCAACAACGGCCCGAATCCCCAGCCCACCGAGCCCTTGAACATGCTCTGATGACGGCTCCAGATGCCGTTCCTGCAGCAACGCGTCAGCGCCTCGACCTGTTCACCAGTCCCTACTGGGGAAGCTTTGAACGCTGAACAGGGAGAGACTGTCCTTGACTGTCTAACGCTGCTCTTAGATCAGCTCCATGCGCTTCAAACAGGGCATCAGCTTCGTCGGCGCGTAAATCACAGCTGCCCATCAGCAGTGCACGTTTCACCGATCCCTTGGCGCGTTCCAACAAGTCGAGAGCTATCTCGCGTTCCATACCAAGCAGATCTCTGAGAATTCGAATGGAGCGATCGACAAGTTTGCTGTTGCTAGCGGCAACGTCGACCATCCTGTTGCCATAGACCTTGCCAAGCCGAACCATTACCCCTGTTGAGAGGATATTGAGGGCCATTTTTGTGGCTGTTCCAGCTTTCAGACGTGTTGAACCTGTCAACAGCTCAGGGCCTGTCAACAGCCGCACGTCAATTGCGCAAGGCAAAGGAGCCTGTTCCACAGGAACACAGGCCATGGCAATTGTGAGCGCGCCGAGCTCTTTGGCGTAGCTCAGTCCACCGCGGACATAGGGCGTCGTTCCTCCAGCGGCAATTCCGACCAGACAATCTTTCGAGCCGAAACCACGTTCTTGAAGATCAGTGACTGCAGCTGATTCAAGATCTTCAAGACCCTCGGAACTGCGCAACAGCGCCGGTGCACCTCCGGCAAGAATTCCTTGAACAAGCTCTGGAGGGCTGCAGAAGGTGGGTGGACATTCTGCAGCGTCCAAAACGCCAAGTCGTCCAGAAGTCCCTGCACCCAGGTAAAACAAGCGGCCGCTCCGCTGCAGTCGTTCAGCAATGGCGTCGATCGCCAGGCTCAAAGACTTTCTTGCTCCAAACACGGCCTGCTGGGGCCTGAGGTCCTCGTCGATGAAAAGGTCGACCAGTGCATCGGTGGAGAGCTGATCAAGGTGATCACTTGCAGGATTCACCTGTTCGGTTAGCAGATAGCCACGGTCTTCCGAGGGAGACACCAACGAAGAGTTGGACTCGGCACCGATGGAAAGAGATTCGGACATGTCTATAGAAGACCCTCAAGACGCCGCCGCACATCATCAAGATCCTGAACGGAAGATTCGTCCTGCGGGGCGCGTCCCTGCGCCTGGGCTAGATCCTGTTCCGGATCCTGCTCCTGCCAATTGGCCACGTCGCGATTGGCACTCGGTGGCGCCAGCATCAGACGTTCATCGTCCGACTTTGGAACAAAACCATCAGAGACGAATCGGGCCTCATAACCCGCTTCACGACAGAACAACTCGATCTCTTCACGATCGAGAGCTTCAACGCTGGGAGTTGGGAAGTCCTGCGCTTCCAGAAGTCCAGCATAGCGATCGGCATCGTCGCGGTTCTCAAACATCAGCACCACCGTCTGACCTGAGAGCTCCAGGGAGTGAATGCCTTCGCTGTCCTGTCCTGCGTCGTACAGAAGCACGTGAACCAACATGCTGATCAATCGTCAACATCAGTCTCTCATCGGAACAGCTGCTTAGAAACCGTTGGCGCGCTCAAGACTGAGTTCCTGCAGGCGTTGATAAAGCGCTCGTTCATCGTCATCCAGCTCCGCCGGGATCACGATCACAATCTCCACAAGCTGATCACCGCAATCGTCTCCGAGCCGAAGACCGCGACCACGCAATCGCAACATTCGTCCACTGGATGAACCGGGAGGGACCTGAAGTGTCACCGGGCCAGAAAGAGTAGGCACATCCACCGCACAACCAAGCGCGGCATCCGGAGGCAGCAACTCAAGTCGGTAATGCACCCGAAGGCCATCAATGCGCAGGCCGTCATCCGTGATCACCCGCAGGTGCAGGAAATGATCGCGTCCTCCGAGGGCTACGCCCTCCAGACGCAACCGCCAACCGTCTCCCGCGCGAGGCGGGGTACCAACTTCAACCAGAGTGCCGTCCCCCAGCTCCAGCTCCACGGTTGTGCCGTGCAGGGCTTGATCCGGCGTGAGATCAACAACGGTTTCCAGATCATCTTCACTACGGACCGGAGGCGGTGGCTGAGGAGAGGCCTCTGGCCAGTGAGCCCCGTAGGGCGATTCAGATCTTTCGCTGTGATTCGCCGACTGCTCTCGAACGTCTTGCTCCCCTTGCGTCTGCTCTCTGCGAACAGGCTCACGCTCTAGACCAAGAACAACAGCAAGGTAGTCCTCAAAATCGGGAAATCCTCTGCTGAATGGGTCAGTGGCTGCAACGCCTCCGCGTTGGCGCGACTGCCATTCCTTGCGGCGGTCTGGGTTGCTGAGAACCGCGTAAGCCTCATTGACAAGCTTGAAGCGTTCTTCGGCGTGACGATCGTTCCCGTTCAGATCGGGATGCCAGCGTCTGGCTTCACGCCGGAATGCTCTCTTGAGCGCGTCGGGAGCTGCACCAGGCTCCAGACCAAGCAATGACCAGTAGTCCGGTTCAGCGGAAGTTGTCATCGTCCCAGGGGTCAATCCCTCTTCGGCCACCTCTCATGCGTCCGTCGTAACGGGACTGTGGCGATGCCCATGGGTCTTCATCCCAGTCGTCTTCAGCAAACAGCTCGTCCTTGAGAGTGCCAAGGGTGCTTTTCAGACCTTGAAGTGGTCCAGTTTCGGTCTGACGCTCAGCTGTGAGACGGCGGTTCAGACCGAACAGCGCTTCTTGAAGTCCGCTCACAGCCATCTCTAGCTCCTGCAGATCGTCCTGCTGAAGAAGATCCTGGACATCACGAACCGACATCTCAACGGCTCTTTGCTGACGTTCAGCTCCGTAGGGACCAAGCTCCAGAGCGGCGTCGCGTAGGCGTCGCTCTGCTTGGGCCACCAGGGTCATCGCCGAGTTACGTCGCTCGATTGTGGAGCGCTTGCGACGGTCTTCATCTGCACGTGCTTCGGCTTCAGCGAGTAGACCCTGAATTTCATCTTCACTGAGCGTTGACCCCCCTTGGATGGTCACCGACTGCTTACGGCCCGTTGTCCGATCCGTTGCACTCACCTGAAGAATGCCGTTGGCATCGATGTCGAAGGCAACCTGGATCTGAGGCACACCGCGAGGCGCTGGAGGAATTCCCGAGAGTCGAAAACGTCCGAGTGATTTGTTGTCTGTCGCCATCTGGCGCTCTCCTTGCCAGACATGAATCTCGACTGATGACTGATTGGGCTCCGATGTGCTGAACACGTCGGACTGACGAACAGGGATCTGGGTATTACGCGGAATCAAAACCTTCATCAAACCTCCAATGGTTTCCAGACCCAGCGAAAGGGGTGTGACGTCATTGAGCAGAAGATCCCGCAATTCTCCGGTGATGATTCCCGCCTGCACAGCGGCGCCCACGGCAACGACCTCATCCGGATTGACCGATTGGCAGGGGTCATTCGGGATCAGTGTTCTGACCAATTGCTGCACCATCGGCATGCGCGTGCTGCCTCCAACAAGCACCACGTCATCGATGTCATCAGCAGCCCAACCGGAATCTCTGAGTGCCGACTGCACCGGAACGAGCAAACGGTCGAGAAGATCAGGACACAAACTCTCGAAGGTTTCGCGGTCCAATGTTGTTTCGATGTGGAGGGGACCGTCTGCACCCGTAGCAATGAAGGGCAGGGAGATGGGTGTGGAGGTCACACCGGAAAGCTCCTGTTTGGCCTTTTCGGCCGCCTCGGTGAGTCGCTGAAGTGCCTGACGATCACGCCTTAGGTCGACATCATGCTCCTTGAGAAAAGCTTCCGCTAGCCAGTCAACTATGCGCTGATCGAAGTCATTACCGCCTAGCTGGGTATCACCGTTGGTGGCTTTGACGTCGAAAACCCCATTGGCGATCCTCAGTAGAGACACATCGAAGGTTCCTCCTCCGAGATCGAAAACGAGGGCTCGCCGAACCGCACTTCGATCAAAGCCGTAGGCGAGGGCAGCTGCGGTGGGTTCATTGAGAATCCGCTCAACATTGATGCCAGCCAACCGACCGGCATCTCGGGTGGCCTGACGCTGAGCGTCATTGAAGTAAGCAGGAACAGTGATAACTGCCGATTCAACTTCTTCGCCGAGATAGGTGGAGGCGTCATCCACCAGCTTGCGCAGGATGCTGGCCACGAGTTCTTCGGGGGCATACTCCCGCTCGGTCTGGGGACAAGCCACGCGGACATTGCCCTGACTGTTGGAGCGAACCGTGTAGGGAACGGTGAGAGATCCATCGTCGAGCTCTTCCCAGGCCCGACCAACAAAACGCTTGAGATTGGAGAAGGTATTACGGGGATTGAGAACCAGCTGGCGACGAGCCGGTTGACCCACCAGAAGTTCATTGTCTTTGGTGTAACCCAGAACGGAGGGAGTCGTCCTGGTGCCCTCCGCATTGGCAATCACCACGGGCCGCCCGGCCTCAAGAACAGCCACGACGGAATTGGTGGTACCCAGGTCGATTCCGACGATCCGGCCCATAAACGCCTGTGTGAAGTCCTACGGTAACGGCCCAAACAGCTCTCACCCAGTCCCCGCACACGCAAGCCCAAAGGGTGGGTTAACGAGCCCTTAGTGATTTGGACCCCGTTGGACCGGTACGTTTCACTGGTCTGTTGCACACAGAATGCCCAGATCGTTGGAGCTGTATCTCTTACGGCGTCGTCCGCCGGTGGAGAAATCGGTTGATTCCGGCTTCAGGATCCTGGTGGTCGTTTTGGCCTCGGTGGTGGCGATGGTGCTGCTGGCCATCCTCATCGTTGTGTTCTGGGGATCGCTGGACTCCATGGGCCGATATGGCTGGTCATTTTTGGTGACCTCAAACTGGAATCCCGTCAAAGACGAATACGGCGCCTTCACAGCAATTTACGGAACGCTGCTGACATCGCTGCTGGCATTACTCATTGCAGTACCTCTTGGGGTAGGAACAGCGATCTTCATCACCGAAAACATCATTCCCCTGAAAATCCGAACGCTGATCGGGTTGATGGTGGAGTTATTAGCAGCAATTCCCTCAGTGGTCTTAGGCCTTTGGGCCATCTTCGTGATGGAGCCGTTTATCCGCCCGTTTCTGGAAATCCTGCACAGAACCCTCGGCTGGATTCCTTTCTTTTCAACAGATCCCATGGGGCCTGGAATCGTGCCAGCGGTTTTAATTTTGGTTGTGATGATTCTGCCAATCATCACTGCGATCTCTAGGGACTCATTGAATCAGGTGCCCATGAGGCTGCGTCAAGCCGCCTACGGCGTTGGAACGACACGCTGGGGAGCAATTCTCAACGTGATGCTGCCCGCTGCGATCTCTGGAATTGTGGGCGGAGTGATGCTCGCACTGGGACGTGCGATGGGTGAAACAATGGCCGTCACAATGATCATTGGCAATTCGAACTCCTTCAGCTGGTCTGTACTGGCACCTGGAAACACCATCTCAGCCATGCTTGCCAATCAGTTTGGAGAAGCGGACGGGAGTCAGGTTTCTTCGTTGATGTATGCAGCATTCATCTTGATGATTCTCACCTTGGCGGTGAATATCCTGGCCCAATGGCTGGTCAAACGTCTCAGTCTCAAGTATTGAAATAATGGTAATTTCACCAACTGCCAGCCTGAAAAGAGACGTTCCTGACCTGTCTTACAAACAGGGTTTAAGACGCAATTTACTCAGTAAATTCCTTACATTTTTAGCGGGTTTATTTTCAGCTCTTGCAGTTCTACCACTCATTGCAGTACTGGCTTATGTGCTGATCAAGGGTGGTGCTGCGCTCAACCTTAATCTGTTTACTGCACCATCCACAGGCCTTGAAGGTGGAGGTATCGGCAATGCAGTAATCGGCACGCTCCTCGTGACCTTCCTATCGGCTCTGGTCGCAATACCAGTTGGTGTGGGAGGTGGAATTTTTCTTGCTGAGTACTCAGGCGGGGGAGGATTTTCTCAATTCATTCGATTCGGGACCAACGTCATGTCTGGAGTCCCATCGATTATTGCCGGCGTTTTTGTTTACACCATTATTGTGAAAACCAAAATAATTTTTGGAAATTCCTACAGCGCCATTGCTGGTGGTTTTGCATTGTCCATCTTAATGCTACCAACGGTGATTAAGACCACCGATGAAGGCTTAAAATTAGTTCCAGACGACCTCCGTCGCGCTGCATTGGGTGTGGGTGCATCCAAATTCGTCACAATTGTGAGAATCACTCTTCCTTCAGCCTTCACACCTATTGCCACGGGTGTCGTGCTGTCCATTGCCAGAGCGGCAGGAGAGACAGCTCCGTTGATTTTCACAGCTCTCTTCTCTCCATTCTGGCCGCGGGGGTTCGATTCGATTTTCAACCCAATCGCAACACTTTCCGTGTTGATCTATAACTTTGCAACACTGCCATACGAAGCACAGAATGAACTCGCATGGGCAGCATCTTTTGTGCTTGTGCTTTTTATTCTGCTCATCAATCTGTTTGCTCGGTGGCTGAGACGCTTTGCTGCCAATTGAACCAGCAGTCTTCAATCCATCACTTGGGTTTCCAGTTGTTCCACAAAGCCAGTATGCCCTCATGACTTCAACCAGCACGACGAGCACAGAAGCCTCAACAGACATCTGCCTCTCCATTCAAAACACAACAATCAGCTATGGCAGCTATGAAGCTGTCAAAAACGTTTACTGCGACATTCCGCGAGGGAAAGTTACCGCATTCATCGGTCCATCAGGTTGTGGAAAATCAACGGTTCTGAGAGCACTGAACCGGATGAATGATCTGATTGAGGGGTGCACCCTCAATGGGCGCGTGCTGTTCGATGGAGCAGATCTTTATGCCCCCTCAGTCGACCCAGTGGAAGTTAGACGCCGTATTGGGATGGTATTTCAGCAACCGAATCCGTTCCCCAAAAGTATCTACGAAAACATTGCTTTCGGAGCACGAATCAATGGCTACTCAGGAGATATGGACGAATTAGTTGAGCGTTCTCTTCGCCAAGCCGCTGTTTGGGACGAATGCAAGGATAAGCTCAATGAAAGCGGTTACTCCCTATCCGGAGGGCAACAACAACGTCTCTGCATTGCACGCACGATTGCAATTCAACCAGAAGTGATCCTGATGGATGAGCCCTGCTCGGCATTGGATCCAATCTCTACATTGAAAATCGAGGAAACAATGCATGAATTGAAGAATAGTTTTACAATCGTTATCGTCACACACAACATGCAGCAGGCTTTGAGAGTGAGTGATATGACTGCTTTTTTCAATGCTGAGGCGGTCGAAGGAGGCTCTGGGAAAGTCGGCTATCTCGTGGAGTTCAACGACACAGAAATGATCTTCAATTCACCATCTCAACAAGCCACACAGGATTATGTTTCAGGCCGATTCGGCTAATCAACGGATGGATGTGCGCATTGGGTTTAAAACGTTAGGAGGATCGTTGATGGATCAGTCCTTAAGGCATCGTTCATTGAAGATCTATTGCTGAAAACGTTCCAATAAAAAACCGGTCCCGTAGGACCGGAGGAAAACGGAGAGGGAGGGATTCGAACCCTCGATAGAGTTGCCCCTATACAGCATTTCCAGTGCTGCGCCTTCGACCACTCGGCCACCTCTCCAGGGGCTCGTCTGGCAAGTCAGAATGTAGCAGGGCGTTTCCAACTGCATTGAATGAGGCCGACTCATCGGGTCACCATCCACTGGAGACAACAAGGTCGGGTCATTTCCCATGAAGTAGCGGAGGGTGATTACATCCTGCAAAGCTTTGAAAAGCAGGGAGATCCACTGCCTTTTTCTTGCCGAAACGGTTGCTGCACAAGCTGCGCGGTTCGCATCCAACAGGGCGAACTGGATCAGCATGAGGCCATGGGACTGTCCAGAGAACTGAGAGCTAAAGGGTATGGACTGCTTTGTGTAGCCAGAGCCACTGGCCCGCTTGTCGCGGAAACACAGGATGAGGATGAGGTTTACGACCTGCAGTTCGGTCGCCACTTCGGCCGGGGCAAAATCACTCGCGACATCCCCCTCGAGGAACTCGAAACCTGGAATGAATGACGAAGCAACATCTTGATTGCGCTGCAGCCGCTGCAGACGCCGGCCTGACACCGCCCAGACTTGAAGAGCTGAGCCAGATCGCTAGAGCGACGGCCAATTTGGGTGGATCGGTGCTGATGCAGCATTACGGGCAACTTGTCTCCATCCAACAGAAAGCAAGGGCTGGAGATTTGGTGACGAATGCCGATTTGGCTGCCGAAAAGGCTGTGCTGAGCGGTCTAGGTGAGGCAACCCCCGAGATATCAGTTCTCGCTGAGGAATCGGGTGCAAAGGGGGATGTTTCGGAGTTGTGCTGGTGTGTTGATCCTCTCGATGGCACCACGAACTTCGCGCATGGCTACCCCTTTTTCGCCACATCGGTGGGCTTGCTCTGGAGAGGTCTTCCGATTCTCGGGGCAGTGGCTGTTCCGTTTTTACAGGAAGTGTTCTGGTGCTGTCCCGGCACAGGAGCTTTCCTTGATGACCAACGCATCCAAGTGAGCGGCTGCTCATCGCTGGAAGACAGTCTTCTGGTCACGGGATTCGCCTACGACCGAAGGGAACGCTCAGACAACAACTACGCGGAGTTCTGCCGACTAACCCACAAAACAAGGGGTGTTCGGCGCGGTGGTGCCGCAGCCGTTGATCTGGCTTATGTGGCTGCAGGACGACTCGACGGTTACTGGGAACGAGGATTGTCCCCCTGGGACATAACAGCCGGCGCTGCTCTGGTGGTGATTGCAGGAGGCGAAGTCAGTGATTACAGAGCTAAAAATTACGACGTGTCATCCGGACGCATTCTTGCCACAGGTCCTGGGCTTCATACCGATCTACAAAAGGAGCTCGAGGACATCGAGCCTCTCGCAGAAGGGCTCTACGCAAACTGAAACCCAAGCCATGGGATCCTGATCGAAGCAGCGACAGGCGCGATGGCCCTGCAACCCGCCTCAGGCGTGAGAGATCTCAATCCTCAGCAGGTTCAACGCAACCAGGAACTCAGGGAAACCCTGGCCGAAGTGTTTCGTCTTTGGGGATACGAGGAAGTCACACCTCCCCGAATTGAACGGATGGACACTCTGAAAGCAGGAGGAGCCATCGACAGCCGCGACATTGTGCGACTTGTCTCGGATGAACCACTGGGATTGAGACCGGAACTGACAGCCTCCATCGCCCGAGCAGCTTCTACAAGGCTCTTAGAGCGTCAGCGACCTCTGAGACTCTGGAGCTGCGGAACGGTCTTCGAGTCAAGAACAGCCGATGAAGGAGGTCAGTGCATTGAGGAAAACCTGCATTGCGGCGTTGAACTGTTCGGAGGCCTGGGAGTTGAGTCGGAACTTGAATTGTTCAGTCTTTTGTTGGCATCACTGAAAGGCCTAAACCTGAACAAGACCCATCAACCGAGGCTGTTGATCGGACATACCAGTCTGATGGACTTGCTGCTGGAACCATTTGAATCCAGACAGAGAAACAGGATCCGTGCTTGTTTGAGTCAGTACGACCGCCTGGGCCTGCAAGAGCTGGGATTAGAGAACCGTGCCCAAGAGAATTTGGCCCTGTGGCTCGACCGACGCGGCACTCCCCAGGACATCCTTCACTCACTCAATGCGCAGTATCCGAATCAAGAGGTGCTTCAACAGCTGCAGAGACTCTTCACCCATCTGGATCCCCTTGCTGAGAAGTCAGGGCTCCAACTGCAACTTGACCCCACATTCCAACCTCATTACGAGCTTTATGACGGCATCGTGCTGCAACTGGTCTGTCAAGGAACATCTGCACCTGTAGTCATTGCCCGAGGCGGACGATACGACTCACTGGTCAGGAAACTTGGCGGTGAAGGTGCAGAAGCGACAGGCCTGGGATTCAGCTACTGCGTCGATGACATCAGGGATCTTCCAGGAGACCCCATCACCACCACCCATGAAGAAAGCGCTGCGCTGATCTGTTATGGACCCACGCAGACACTGGAGTCGGCAATACAACGCCAGATGGCACTCCACCAACAGGGAAGAATCAGCGTGCTTGACCATCGTGCCTGTGGCAATCATGCAGAAGCGCTCGATCGCCTGAATCAGTCGGGCTGTGACAGCCTCGAATGGATCGATCACTAAGATCGAACGTCGCTGAATGGATGCATGGCCCACACGATCGTGACCGATGTCTGCAAAGGAGCAGCAGATTGCGTCGAAGCCTGTCCTGTTGCTTGCATCACGCCTGGGAAGGGTAAAAACACAAAAGGGACTGAGTATTACTGGATTGATTTCGAGACCTGCATTAACTGCAGCGTATGCCTTCAAATCTGCCCCATCGAAGGCGCGATCCTCCCAGAGGAACGATCAGAGCTCCAACGCACCCAGAGCTGCTGACGTTCGGGAAACTCACCAAGCAACCTCTTGATCAACAGCACCCACCATGACTAATTTTTAATAAAGTCATGCGTGCTGATGTCGGTGCTTGAACAGGGTCAGATTCAGATCCATACCGAAAACATTTTCCCAATCATCAAGAAGGCCGTTTATTCAGGCCACGAGGTATTTCTAAGAGAACTGGTCAGCAACGGGACTGATGCCATCAGCAAACGCCGCATGGCAGCAATGGCAGGCGACTGCTCTGAAGGGAATGAGGGTCTGATCAACATCACGGTTGATCGAGAAGCAAAGACAGTCAAAATCAGTGACAACGGAATCGGAATGACAGCCGATGAAGTAAAAAAGTACATCAACCAAGTAGCGTTTTCCAGTGCAGAAGACTTTCTAGAGAAATACAAACAGGAATCAGATGCAATTATTGGCCATTTTGGTCTTGGCTTTTATTCCAGTTTCATGGTCGCCAAAGAAGTGGAGCTGATCACACGCTCAGCCCGTGCCGACAGTGAAGCAGTTCGCTGGGTGTGCGACGGATCTCCCGCGTTTAAACTGGAGAGTCACGAAAGAGCTGAGCCTGGAACTGATGTCATCCTCCATTTAATGGAGGATGAGTTGGAGTATCTGGAGCCTGCAAGGTTACGCACACTGATCACTCAGTACTGCGACTTCATGCCCATCGATGTTCAACTCGAGGGCGAAAGTGTCAACAAGCGTAATCCTGCCTGGAGAAGAAATCCCAGAGAAATGTCCGACCAGGACTATATCGACCTTTACCACTATCTCTATCCCTTTCAGGGAGATCCACTGCTCTGGGTCCACCTCAATACCGACTATCCCTATACTCTGCAAGGAATTCTCTTCTTCCCTCAATCCGTAGGACGAGCTGATTGGGAAAAAGGTGATATTCGCTTATATTGCAATCAGGTCTATGTGAGCGATTCAATCAAAGAAATCGTCCCACGCTATCTTCTACCTTTGAGAGGAGTTATTGACTCCCCTGACATTCCCCTGAACGTGAGCAGAAGCGCTCTGCAAACCGATCGAAAAGTAAGATCTATTGGTAACTTTGTTGCCAAAAAAGTCGCTGACAGATTAAAAAACCTCAAAAAAGATAATCCAGAACAATATGCTGAAGCTTGGGACTCTCTGGCTCCATTTGTAAAAATTGGCGCCATGGAGGACGAAAAGTTTGCAGAGCAGGTTTCAGAATTGATCTTATTTACAACAACTGCAGAAGTATCTGATGGAGAAGCAGAACCAATCAGTGCAGGAGAAAAAAATTACACAACGTTAACATCTTATCAAAGCAGACTTTCAGACACGCAATCCAAACGAATTCTGTACTGCACTGATGAAGTTGCCCAGGCGGGTGCATTGTCCCTTTGGAAGAGTCAGGGAGCCGAGATCATTTTCGCCGAAACTGTAATCGATAGTCAGTTTCTGCCATGGCTTGAGGCAACAAATGAACAGTTCAAATTCCAAAGAGTGGATGCGGAACTGGACGAGAGTCTTCGCGATGAAAAGCCAGAAATCAGTGATCAGGATGGTGAAACACAGAGTGAATCAATCCGAAACCTGATCAAAGAATCGCTGAACAACGACAAAGTCACCATTCAGGTGCAGGCGCTGAAAGGCGGTGAAGACGCTCCACCAGCGATGATCCTGCTTCCGGAGCAGATGCGACGCATGAATGACATGGGAGCTCTGATGGAACAAAGGTTGCCAGGTTTGCCTGACCATCACGTGCTGCTGATCAACCGTCGGCATCCACTTGTCGAAGGACTTCTGAAACTTTCTGCAGGTGGTGTCCTTGTCGGAACCGAGCAGTCTTCCCCTAGCAAAAGACTGGCCTCGGAACTTGCTTTGCATCTCTACGACATGGCACGCCTAGGAGTGGGAGGGCTGGAACCCAACGAACTAGCAGGCTTCCAGACACGCAGTGCCAAGCTGCTGTCCGAGCTTGTGAGTAAGGGGACCTGACCGGGTCAGTTTGCTAAATTGGCTGCTTGGCCATTGGTCACAGAAACAAAGGATCGTCATCATGTCCCGGGTGTGTCAGCTCACTGGTACGCGTGCCAACAACGGAATGGCAGTGAGCCACTCCCATATCAGAACCAAAAAGCTGCAGCAGGCCAATTTGCAGCAGCGCCGACTCTGGTGGGCCGAGGGAAACCGCTGGGTGAATCTTCGGATCACGACCCGTGCCCTAAAGACCATCCAGAAGAAAGGCCTGGGTGCCTATGCCAAGTCTCTTGGCATCGACCTGGCCAAAGTCTGAATCGTTACCAACATGCCCCAGTTTGAACTGAAGCGTCGAGACTTTCTCGGCATCACAGTGACTGGGGCAGTAGCTCTGTTCTGGAAACCGTCCAAGGCACGGGCACTAGGCGGCAAGCTTCCAGAAATTGGTGATCAAGCACCCAATTTCGTTCTCCCAGGCACCCTGGGTGGAGGTCCGTCACAAAATTGGAGTCTGGAAAACTGGTCTGGCCGCTGGCTGGTTCTTTATTTTTACCCAAGAGATTTCACGTCCGGTTGCACAATTGAAGCTCACGGCTTCCAAGAATCCCTAAAAGAATTCAACGCTCATCTCTGCGACATCGCAGCTGTATCAGCCGACAGCGTTGATGATCACGAATCATTTTGCAGCAGCGAAGGACTTGACTTCACCTTGTTGTCCGACCCTGAAGGCAAGGTGAGTCGTCAGTACGGGTCGTGGATGGCACCCTACTCACTTCGACATACGTTTTTGATCGATCCCGAAGGTGTTTTACGTGCACGCTGGACTGGCGTCAGACCGGTTGGCCATGCACAGGACGTGCTAAATACTTTGGTGTCTGAACAGAGTAATTCCATTGCTTAACAGAAACACTGATGAGCTGAATCGTGGAGTTAAACCAAAATCATATGGGAGTTCATCCAAATGGATTTGAACATAGGCAGCAGCAATTTCATTATTCTTTATCATCGGACACCATTTGATGAAGCAAAAGACGAAGCAGGTGAAAGAATCTGGCGTGACCAGAAAAGTCCGAATGGCATTATTCCTACTCTTAGAAACTTATTTAGAGACCGAGACAACGGCACCTGGATTGCTTGGCGCCAGGTCAATGACCTAAGCAATGCCGAAGATGAAAGAATCGCGATGGATGAACCAGCTTCATTCACATTGAGAAGAATACCGTTAGAACAGGAACAGATTTCAAGCTTTTACCACGTCACTTCAAAAGAATCTTTCTGGCCAATCTTACACACCTTCCCAAACTACTTTGATGTCAACAATACAGATTGGAGTATTTTCGAAGAAGTTAATCAACGATTTGCCGATGCAGCCTGCTCAGAGGCAGCTCCCGGCGCTACGGTTTGGGTCCATGACTACAATCTTTGGCTTGTTCCTGGATACATTCGCAGCAAACGTTCAGACCTTAAAATTGCTTTTTTCCATCACACACCATTCCCCAGTAGTGATGTTTTTTCAATTCTTCCATGGCGGAAGCAAATCTTGGAAAGCTTACTCAGTTGTGACGTCGTTGGCTTTCATATTCCACGCTACACAGAGAATTTCGCAAGGGCCGCGAATTGTCTTTTAGGCGTTGAAAAAGGAGAAAAACAAAGTGTTCCTCTTCGATTTCTTGGCTGCGGCTCAGCATTAACAGAGCCGTCTGAAACACCTTGGCTGAACTATCGAGGACGAAAAGTAAGACTTTTATCATCTCCAGTAGGAACATCTCCAGATGTTATTCAAGCACTCACGAAAGATTCGCATGTTCAGCATTTATCGGAACGAATTGACGAAGACACAAAAAAAGGCAGAAAGCTCATCCTTTCAGCAAGCAGAGTCGATTACACGAAAGGGAACGAAGAGTTGTTGTTAGCCTTTGAGCGACTTCTTGAACGTCGGTCTGACCTTCACGGGAAAGTTGTCCTAATGCTGGCCTGTGTCGCCGCCGCTTCGGGAATGCGGATCTATGAAGATACGCAGCGACTGATCGAAGAAACAGCTGGTCGAATTAACGGACGTTTCAGCAAAATTGACTGGGTTCCAATTCGATTCTCAACACGCAGAATTCCCTATGAGGAAATGGTGGCGTGGTTTGCGCAAGCAGATATCTGCTGGATCACCCCACTGCGTGATGGTCTTAATCTGGTCGCCAAAGAATATGCAGCTGCCAGAAAGGGACAGGCTGGAGTTCTCGTACTTTCTGAATTCACAGGGGCTTCAGTGATTCTTGATGGTGCAGTTCTTACTAATCCTTATTCGCACAAACAAATGGACACTGCGATTGACACCGCTATTGATATGCCCACTTCAGAGCAAATGGAAAGGATGGAGAAAATGAGCTCCGCTGTTGAGGCCTTCACAGTTTCGGACTGGGCTGCTGAACAAATGGGTGCACTCGAAACCCAGGAGTAAAACGATGCTCTGGATTAGGCAGCGATCGTTCAGGCTGTTGATGGTCTCCATCATCGCGATTGCCAGCGTTCTATTGGGAATTTCTGTTGTTGCAAAGCAACCAGATCACGTCTCCATTCTGATGCCGGCTCCATTTGCTGATTCAACTGCTGAACTGGTCAAAAGCTTTAATCAACAACACCAGGGCCGTATTCATCTCAATGTGATCCGGGGTCCTTTGGAAACCGAGGCAATTTCAGACTTAGCAATCAGCAGTCTTTTATTGGGGGACACGCCCTTTGACGGACTGCTAATGGACGTAACGTGGGTGCCGAAATATGCAAAAGCGGGCTGGCTCGAATCCCTTGACAGCTATTTCACCAACGATGAGGTGAACGCTCTTGCTACAGGTGCCAGTGAAGGAAACCATTACCAGGGATCACTGCTGCGTTGGCCGCTGACTGCTGACATCGGCCTTCTCTATTGGCGCACCGATCTGATGGATCAGCCCCCTCAGACACCGGAGGACCTAGAGAGCATCAGTAAGTCACTACAGTCTAGCGGAAAGATCCCCTACGGCTATGTGTGGCAAGGCAGGCAATATGAAGGGTTAAGTTGTGTTTTTCTTGAAATTATTGACGGTTTCGGTGGTGAATGGTTTGCACCAGAAACCGGAAAGATTGGCCTGGATCAACCACCAGGAGTCGCCGCTGCGCAATGGCTTGATGACCTGATTAAACAAGGAATCAGTCCACGAGCCGTCACCAACTTTGCTGAGCCTGAGGCCTTGCAGAGCTTCAAATCTGGCCAGGCAGCCTTTATGCGCAATTGGCCCTATGCCTGGGCTGAATTACAAAAGAAAGACAGTCCGGTCAGAAATAAAGTAGGAATTACAACGATGGTGGCACAAACGGGTCATCAACCTGCTTCAACCCTGGGAAGCTGGGGATTGAGTCTTTTAAAGGGATCCGCAAATCCTGAATCAACTATTGAGGCTTTTAAATTTCTAACGAGTGAGGAATCTCAACATTATTTGTATACCAAATACGGATATACACCAACTCAAAGAGCGATCTTCAATGATCAAAACCTGCTGAAGAAAAATCCTTCATTGCAATCCATCGGTGAAGCATTGCAGTATGCCCGATCGAGACCAGAGACTCCTCTCTATGCACAGATCAGTGATGTTTTACAGAGAAAACTAAGCGCCACACTCACAGGAATGACAGCCCCTCCAGTAGGGATGCAACAAGCAGAGCGGTCCACAAGTCAGGTGCTTGAAGCATCAGGAGCAGCTCCCTAATGCCATTGCTGATCCTTCTGATTCCGTCCCTAATCTTTTTGATTGCGGTGTTTGCATTGCCGCTGTTTCGCTACGTCTGGCTCAGCTTTCATGCAGATTCGGTGATGACTGGCCTGGTGGCCATCCCGAATCAAGGCGCCAACTGGCAACGGTTCATGCAGGACGCCCGTTTCTGGCAGGACCTGCTGCAGACCCTTCGCTTTGCCTTTGTCTCGGTGACGGCTGAAGTTGTGCTTGGCTTGGTCATTGCCTTGATCCTCAATCAGCCGTTACGAAAGCGAGCACTGATCAGATCATCCTCATTAATTCCATGGGCCCTACCCACAACAGTGATGGCTCTTGGCTGGAGATGGATCTTCAACACTCCCTACGGACCCATCGACCGTCTGCTGCAATCGGGATTGGGTCGTTCACTCAATGCTCTGGGTGAACCATCCATTGCATGGATCACCACCGTCTACGCCGATATCTGGAAAACAACCCCATTTGTGGCGCTGATTCTGCTTGCTGGCCTGCAGACCATTCCTACTGATCTCTACGAAGCCGCAAAGCTGGAGGGAGCAGGTCCCTGGATTTGCCTGCGGCGCATCACGATTCCTCTTCTGCTTCCCTACCTGGGTCTTGCATTGATGTTCCGTCTTGCTCAAGCCTTCGGAGTCTTTGATCTTGTACAGGTGATGACTGGAGGAGGTCCGGCCAGCAGTACGGAAAGCATTGCTCTCTATGCCTATTGGAATGCTCTGCGGTTTCTCGATTTTGGATACAGCGCCACCATCATGATTGGCAGCTTCGCAATTCTCAGTTCACTGATTGTCATTGCGTGGCTCGTGATCACTGCGGTGAGAAACCGATCCACAGGAGCCTTTGCAAAATGAAAGCAGCACGATTCGTGATTATCGCTCTATTGATCTGGTCCCTCAGCCCCTTGGCCTGGCAGCTCTACACCTCGTTCTGCACTGATCAAGCACTAGTCACACCGTTTGCTCCACTGGAACAGCGTTGGACACTCGCTCATTATCAAAGTGTTCTACAAAGCAATCCTCCTTTCATTCGCTATCTCTTCAATAGTTTATTCGCAGGAGCCATCTCTACAGCCCTAACACTGTTATTAGCAATACCTGCAAGTTACAGCCTCAGCAAGCTTGGACAACGAAGTGCGCTGATCATCAAATGTCTGCTAATTGGTTGCGCACTATTTCCCTATGTACTGCTCTTTCTGGCTTTGCTGGAAATCGCCCGGTATCTACAACTTGGAAATAGTCTGATTGCACTTGCAATTCCCTACGCAGCACTATCGCAACCTCTGGCAGTTCTCTTACTTACGAATGCATTTTCTGATCTTCCTCCAGAACTCGAAGATGCTGCAAGAGTTGAAGGGTTAAGCGTTCTACAACGATTTCGTTGGATCTTGCTTCCACTCATTTCTCCAGCCATTGCAAGCACATCGATTCTTGTTTTTCTATTCTCATGGAATGAATACCCAATTGCTCTCACGTGGATCAGCGACTCAAATAAGTTGACACTTCCTGTTGCAATGGCAAGAATCGCAGGCTCGTCGATTCATTCCGTTCCCTACGGTCCTTACGCAGCAGCTACAGTTATTGGATCAATTCCTCTCATCCTATTGGTAATGGTTTTCCAGAAACCGATTGTTTCGGGCTTAACCACCGGAGCTGTTAAGGGATGACACTTGAACTCAGACAAGTCGGACGCAACATCAACAAGCAATGGATTGTTGAAAGTTTGACCATGAATGTCGCAGACAATGAATGTCTCGCTCTCGTTGGTCCAAGTGGTTGCGGCAAAAGCACAACATTGCGCTTAATTGCAGGACTTGATCCTGTTAGCGCCGGATCCATTCACATCAGTGGTCGTGACATCACAAGCCTGACACCTGCAGAGCGAAGTGTTGGCATGGTGTTTCAAAGCTATGCACTACTTCCCCATCTGACTGTGTTTGAAAACCTCGAACTCGGTTTGCGAATACGTGGCATATCAAAGCGCGATAGAACATCAAAGATCAGACAGATTCTCGATCTGGTTCAACTTTGGAATCGAGCCGGCAACCGCCCTGCTGAGCTATCAGGTGGTCAGCGTCAAAGAGTTGCTTTAGCCCGGGCACTGATCAGAGAGCCTGAGGTTTATCTTCTGGATGAACCGATGAGTAATCTGGATGCACAATTGAGAGAAGATATACGTCCAGAACTTCGAAGGCTTGTTTTGGAACAAAGGAAACCAACCATCTATGTGACTCATGACCAACATGAAGCCATGGCGATGGCACAACGAATCGCTGTACTTCATGAAGGAAAAATAGAACAGATTGACACGCCATACAATCTTTATCACAACCCTTACAGTCTTTTTGTTGCTCGATTCATCGGTAGACCGCAAATCAATTGTCTGAAAGATGATTCAGATCATGTTCGCGCCGTGAGACCAGAATCCATTCGTTTTTCTGATTCAGGATTATCCGGCAAGCTCCAATCGAGAGAATGGCTGGGGAATTCCCAGTTGCTGTTCCTAGAAACGCAACAAGGACTGATTCGAATGATGGCACCTCCAGAACAGACCATCCCAGAACAAATCAGATTGACATGGCGGGCTGAAGACGAAATCCTCTTCAACGTTGAAACAGGTCTTCGTTTAAGCCGATAGTTTTCCGAGTTCCTCAACAAGCATGATCTGGTGAAGCTGTGCATCACGCTTCAATTGTTCGATTTGCGAACCATCTCGCTCAGCCGTCATTGCTAACTGCCATTGATGGATCAACTGCTCGGAGTTGAGCTGATTGTTCAGATCCACCCATGGCAAAGCGGCTAGTTGCGCTGCTGCCTTCACCTTCGGGTCATAGCTGAGCGCCGCGGTCGGACAACCTGCCGTTGCGGCAAGAATCAAAGCATGCAGACGCATGGCGATGACCAGTGAAGCTTCACTGAACAAGGGCTGGACCTGTTCAAGAGTTTCTGCCTGCATCTGAACGGAACGGAGAAACAATCCCTCAGGAATCAGATCACGACTATGAAGTTCATTCCACAGCGACGCATCCTGGTCTGCGTGGAAGGCCAGCCAGATCACCTCAGAACATCCACTGGAACTCAAACGATCCACCGCCTCAAGAAGAGCGCTCCAGCCCTTGCTGTCCAACAGACGAGTGGGTCTCCAGCAGAGGATCAGCCTGTCGCCTCCCGTCCAAGCTGGCGAGGGATGACGCCAGACTGGATCAGGGCCCATCACCATCGGAACATTGAGTCCCCAGCGCTTTGCAAGCCCCATCGAGCCTGGATCACGCCAAGACACAGCGCTCACGCCAGAGAGAGTGTGCTTCACCAGGATTTGGCTGAGTCGACGATGCAGTGGGCCTAGTCCTTGACCCCAGAGCAGAATTGAAATCCGCTTGAAACGGGCAATCCAGAGAAGAACGAGATAGTAAAGAAGGCTTTTAAAACTGGTTCCGTCCTGAAGCAAACTGCCTCCGCCAAGAACGAGAGCATCAACATGGTTCAGGGCCTGAATGGTTTCCGATAGTGAGCGACGATTCACTGTCGACACCCCGGGAACCAAGGCATGAACAGCGTCTGCGTCCCTAGCTGTCACCACAAGTTCCCAATCGGAAGGAATTTGCGAAACCAGCACTTGAAGCAGAGCATCGTCACCGAGATTGTGCTCGCCGTAATAACCACAGAGCAGGATGCTCAACTTCCGCCCACTGCGAAACGCCTTCACCAGCAATCAACAGTTGATCTGACCATTATCCAAGTGTTCAACCGTTACGGTGAACGACTCCATTGAACTGACATGCACGCGCTATCGCTGGGGACATGGTGGATTCATTGGGCCTCAGTAGCTGAATGGCTGATGGCCATCGTGCTGATTCATCAATACAAACCTGATGGTCAGAACACCACTACGCGGCGAATCGCCTGGGCGATGCTTCCAGCGCTGATCAGTGCAATGGCAGCATGCACATGGCATCTCTACGACAACGCTGAAGAATTGCGCTGGCTGGTCACGTTCCAAGCATCATTCACCCTGATCGGCAACGCCATGCTGGCCTGGGCCGCATGGTCAATCAAAGGGCCAACGAACGTGGAGGATCAGATCTGATGCCTGACTTCGATCCATCACCATTGTTTGCGCTCTCCCTCTTTCCATATCTGATCTTTCTCTATTACCTGGGTCAACGGCGGTTACTTCCCACTCTGAGCCGTCGTGGTTTTCAACTCACACTGTTGTTTGTCGGAATCACGATTGGAGCAGCTCTGATTGCCGAGCTGAAATTCGGATCGGAACTGGTGGCTATTGATGCCCTGCATGGTGGGGCTGAAGCTTTCCTGACCCTCAGCAATGCCGTGATCGTCGCAGGATTGATCGGGTATCAAAAAGCACTCCGATGAACAACTTTTACAAGAGTTGTACGTGAGTGCCTAAAGGCTGGAAGATAAATCGTTGCCTCTGTTCTTCATGCTCGCTCCACTTCTGGCCATTGCTCCAGCCACGGTTACCTGGTCTCCAAAGGTGGGGCTCGTGATGATTGTTTGCAACGTCATCGCCATTGTGATCGGCAAAGCTGCGATCAAATTTCCGAACGAGGGGGCCCAGTTGCCCAATCCAGCATTTTTCGGTGGAATGAGCCACGCTTCACTGCTGGCTACAACAAGCCTTGGTCATGTGATTGGAATGGGCGCCATCCTCGGCCTGGCGACCAGAGGGGTTCTTTAAAAAGACCCTGAACTGAATGATTGGAATCTCGGGGTGGCATGGCCACCCTTTTTTGTGCTTTCAGCTTCGAACTGATGGGATTTCAACGCCAGTTTCTGAGCTGTTCTGAATCTGGGTGGTGATCAAGTTGAAGCGTTCTCGGATTCTCTCAGCCATCTGATCAGGCAGCAGGCCAAGCGTTTCGAAACTCTGCTGTGGCGTGGCATGGTCCACCAGAACATCTGGAATTCCCAGCCTCATGACAGGCAGATGGAGTTCAGATTCCTGAAGGGACTCAATCACCGCGGAACCAAAGCCGCCTTCCAGTGATCCTTCCTCCATGGTGACCAGTCGACCGATGCGCTTGGCCAGTGGGTGCAGTAATTCTGTGTCGAGAGGTCTGAGGAATCGAGCATTGACGACCGTGGCTTGAATCCCCTGAGAGGCAAGGATTTCAGCTGTCGCCATCGCTTTGGCATTCATGGCTCCATAGGCCACGATCACCAGATCATCCCCCGAGCGGAGGACTTCGCCACAACCGATCGGTAGCGGCTCCCACCCCTCTTCCATCAGAGGAACACCTTCACCGGGGCCCCTCGGAATCCGGATTGCACACGGTCCATCGTGCTTGAGGGAACTGACCAGCATGCGTTGGAGTTCAGCCTCATCCTTCGGAGCCATCACAGTGAAGTTGGGGATGGCGCGCATGTAGCTGATGTCGTACTGACCCTGGTGGGTCGGGCCATCGGCACCGACGACCCCAGCACGGTCCA
>Ga0189292_10013_pt1 | contig 128745 bp, 128 predicted proteins | sample UW1oraminimetaG_FD_130317 | JGI IMG/M metagenome (GOLD analysis project Ga0189292, IMG submission 130317) | Marine microbial communities from the Costa Rica Dome - UW179A-orange mini metaG | ecosystem: Environmental > Aquatic > Marine > Oceanic > Photic zone | place: Costa Rica: the Eastern...
GCGCCTGCACGGGTCACAGCACGCAGATCAACTTTGTCGTGACCAGGCCCAACATCCAGGGTGCTGTTGCGCATGGCCCAGGCATTGGTGCTCATGCCGCGGGCATGGGCATGAATGCGCACGGAATCATTGCCTGCTGCGGTTGCAACGGTGGAATTGTTGAGTCCAGTCGCTTCGGCGTAGCCACCTCGATTGATGGCACCAGCGCGAATGTCAATGCGATCGTTGTTGTTTCCAGAGAGAATTGTCCGTCCGTCCACAGTGGTGACGGAAACGGAAGGTCGGGGGCCGCGGTTGCGTTGGAAGGCACGTGCGATGAAGTTCATGATTAAAGATTTGAGAGGAGCCTTTGCTCTCGAGCTGACTCACCTTCAGCGCAAAGTTCTTCCGATCCTGTGATGTGAATCAGGCCTGATTCACGGCCTGCTCAATGATTGTTGTGATCTGGATCACGGCCTGAAGGTCTGGCTCAGAAGTGCATGCAGCTCAAGGCTCTCAGCAGTTCTTCGTTCAACTTGGATGGTGTCCTCTTGAGGATTGCTCCGGTTAACAGGTCTGCGCTGACGGCGGCCAGCTATGGACCAGCCATCGGGCTCTCTCCAAGCAATGGCCCTTCCGCGCTGGAGTGGCGGGTCGAGGGCTGATGGCCTGTCGATTCACCTGAATCTGCATACCCTCGGGACAATCTCCCGAGGTTTTTTTGAACGCCGAATCGTTACTGCTACTTCAGGCTCTTGAAGGGGTTGTTGATCAGGCGTTTGCTGATGTGCAGCCTTGCACTTTTGCTCCAGGGGTCAGCCTGATACAGGAGGGTGAGACTCCGGATGGCCTGCTTCTGATCTCATCAGGTGTGGTCCAGGCCAGTTGGGAGGGACTGTCGGCGCTGGAGGGCCCGCTGCTCGGCCCTGGCAGCGTGCTCGGAGATATCTCCTTTCTGTTGGGTGGTGTAGCCCGGGCCAGTGTGAAGGCACGTGAGCCGGTTGAGGCTCTGCGTCTCTCGCAGTTCGCTCTCCATGCCCTGATGGAGTCGAACCCTGCGCAGGGGATGCGTGTCTTCAAGGCTTTGGCCGCCATCAATGCCCAGCGTTTGCTCTCGCAGACCCACTCTCATGGCCTTGACGGGGTGGCAGGACTTGGCGCCCCCTCTCTGATGCCGCCGGAGTTGGCGGCTGCGGTGCTCCGCTTCAAGCAGTGTGCCGCTGCGGTGGAAGCCGATTTTCGCCGTAGTGATCCCGATGCTGGACTGCGCAGGGATCTGGCCGCAGCATTTGACACCCTGGTTCGCCTGACTGGCAGTCTTTTTCCAGCGCTTTCGGGGGAGACCCCGGCACCTGACAGCCCAGCTCTTCAGGCTCTGCGCATCGAATTGCTTCCCTATCTGTTGCTGACCCGTTCGGCGGAGAGGATGTATCGCAAGCCCCGTGGTTATGCGGGCGATTTCCTCACGATTGCCTGGATGTATGCCGATGAGCCTGGCGGTGCTGGAGATTTAGGCACACTGCTTGATCGCTGTTTCCTGAATCAGCCTGCGGCCAGGGCAGTACGCAATCGCCGTGGCTTGTTGCGGGAGGAGCTGCAACGCGCTCTGACACTCACCGATCATCGGCCGTTACGGGTCACAAGTCTGGCGTGTGGTCCGGCCGCCGAGATCTTTGACATTCTTCTGCAGGATTCCGATCTCGCTGATCAGGTGCAGTTCACATTGGTCGATGTTGACCAGCAGGCCCTTGATTATGTGCGCGAGCGTTTGGTTCGTGAGGGACTTGAGACAGTGGTGCGGCTTGAACGGCGTAATCTTCTGCATCTCTGCATTGGACGCCAGAAGCTGGATCTTGAGCCTCAGCACCTGATCTATTCCATCGGTTTGATTGATTATTTCGATGATCGGATTGTTACCCGTCTGCAGGCATGGATTCACTCTTGTCTGGAACCCGGCGGGCGTTCGATTCTGGGAAACTTTCACATTGATAATCCCACGCGTGGGCTGATGGATCACCTCCTTGACTGGCGTCTGATTCATCGCGATCAGCCAGCCATGGTGAAGCTGGCGGAGTCGGCTGGCTTCCCAGTCGGTCTCACTCAGTGCAGGTTTGAGGAAGCCGGCGTCAATCTGTTTTCGATTGCGACCCGCGAGCACTGATGCTATTGATTTTTTAAAGTTTTTACGAAAGATGTTTTGCATGGCAAGCATTTTATTTGCATGCGTGCTTTGTTCCCGGTCTGAGCATTTATTGCTATAAGCCTAAATCGATGTTTTTTGATTTTGAGGCTGCATTCTTTTTGGCGAAAAAATTACAGCATTGATATGCTTGTCCAATACTCAATGAATGTTGGAAAGTTCATTGCTTAAAGCAGTAATTTTTGAATTTGTGTGGCTCTTCTTCTTGCCTTTGCGAGTTCATTGGTTGATTCCCACAAAGGCGTGGAGGTGCGTTGTTGAATGCCTCTGGTGAATAGGTGTAATCAGAGCATTTTGGCTGTTGATATGATGGCTGTAATGTTCAGGGCTTTCCGCACAGTATGGCTGAAAGATCAAATGAATGGGCGAGTAACTTGCGCAAGCAAAATTGGGACGATGAGCGACTCCAGCTCCTGTCCAAAGAAGGTCCCGATCATCAAACTTTTATGAAATGGCGTTCACCACGCTCTGGCATATCTAATCCTGAAAACCTTACGAATCAGTTTTGGGCTTATGCGATACGTTACGGAGGTAGTTCATGGCAATTGAACCAGGATTTGGGAGGACCAGATGAATTTGAAGCGGGTCCTTGCTTCTCTTTTCGGCGATATGGCCAAGCCAAGGTAATTCTCGATGACGGAAGACGGGTTCTTATTGGGGGTGCACATGAAGATTTTTATGACCCTGGCTTTTGGATCTATAACGATGTAGTTGTGATTGAAGGCGATCAAGTTACCATTTACGGATATCCAGTAAATATCTTTCCACCTACCGACTATGCATCAGCAACGTTAGTTGGAAATGAAATCTGGATTATCGGTCATTTGGGTTACCGGGAACATCGAAGCGAGGCTCCCACAAATGTATTTATCCTCAATACCGATGACTGGAGTATTCGTGTTGCTGAATGTGATGGCGACGACCCCGGTTCAATCTGGGGACACTGTGCTGAATTATCAAGTAATGGCAAGCAACTTCTCATTAGTTCTGGTGAATGCCATCGTAAATTAGTAGGCCTTCCAGACCAGTCTTTGATCAATCCTAGCTTGTATGTGTTGAATCTGGAAAATTTCAGTTGGTTTATGTTTTCAAGAGAGTCGAAATGCCGTCAATGGCAAGTTAGTGGTATTGGCGAAAGCGCGTTGAGTCGATCATTCGATCTAACTCCTGAAAGTGTTCCGAACGATAATATGCTTAAAAATCTCCTTGTCCCTGGCCAAAGAGACCTTGACTTTCGTATTGCCTGCGATCCTGGTGAGGATCATTTCCTGACACTTACGGTTCAGGGCTTGGGTCATCCTGTGAGGGTAAGTCTTCAGGGCGAGATAGAAAGTTTCGTGAAATTTTATGATTTGGATCAACTTCTCAAGGACTTGCTGGAATTGATGGAGCTCAATTACGGCATTGGTCCGCTTAAGTTGGAGCCAATGGAGAGAGAGAGAGAGTCATTGCTTGATAACATTTTGAATTTTGACAGCCATTGAGACGACTTGGCTATTATTGGCGCCCAACTTATGCGTAGTAGGCATGTTTATGCGGCTGATGTGTTTAGTATCTATTCTTTGGCTGCGTTTGTATTGTCATTATTCTGGTTTTGGAGTGATGTAATTGTAAGCTACATGTCTCAAGACAGTTGATCTTTTCCTCGTTAGTCGATACAGCTTTTCAGTTGGGTGATGTGAATCGATCCCATCGAAAGTTCGGTAGAAGTTTTGCAAGATCCTTCTTCGGTTGACTCTCGGCGACAAGATCGGCGATCAGTTCTGAAGTGGCACCAGCCATGAGAACGCCGTTGCGATGGTGGCCGCAGGCCAGCAGAAGCCCTGGAATCGGACTGTTGCCCAGCAGCGGACTTTCATCAGGTGTGCAGGGACGGAACCCCCACCAGCGTTCCATGGGAGGCCAGTTCTCAGCTTCGGGTAACAGGGCGGCAATTCCTTGCTTAAGGGTGGTTTGCCCTTGTGGAGTGAGTCCTTCTCTGAAGCTGGCATTGCGTTCGCTGGTGGCGCCGACCACCACCAGCCCATCCTCGCGCGGCACGAGATAAATCCCCGGGCCGAAGATCACACGCCGGAGGGCACCACGCGGACTCTGCAGCGACAGCATCTGACCTTTCACCGGGAACACCGGCAGCTGTGCCAACAACTGTCCGCTCCAGGCACCGCTGCAGAGCACAGCCCGTTCGCAGCGAAGGGTTGCTTCCCTTCCCTCCGAATCCCTCGTTCGCACTCCGCTCAGATGATCATTGGCCGTGAACAGTTCCAACACCTCAACTCCCTCCTGGAACTGCACACCGCGATCCACGCAGGCGCTCTCCAGAGCTCGCATGAGCTGACGTCTGTTGTCGATCTGGCCGTCCTGGGCGAACAACAATCCAGCGCTCCAGGCTGAGTTGATGCCTGGTAGTTCCTGCACCAGCTGTTCACGGTTCAGGGGCTCGCCGAATGGCGCTGTCGGGTAAGCGTCTCGTTCGTTCTCGCTGTGGAAGGGCACCACGATCCCTGTGGAACGAAGCCCGCATGGAAGACCACTGTCGGCCTCAATCTGGGCGACCCAGCTGGGTATGCGGCTCAGACTGAGTTGGCCGAGCTGCAGCAGTGCTCCTTCGAGGCCTTCGGCATGGGGCGCCAGCATCCCGGCAGCAACGAAACCTGCTGCTTCGCTGCGGCGTCTGCTCAGCACCGTCACTGGGATTCCACGGCGTGCCAGTTGATGGGCGACGGCCAGTCCCATCAGGCCTCCACCAAGGATGAGCACCGGTTCAGGGGCTGAGCTGTCTGAGGCGGTCATGACCGAATGTCTAACCTTTCCATAAGATCAAGCCTTCCTCGATCAGCTCAACGGATGTCGGCACCTGCAGCGACTGAACAGGCCTGGGAAGCTGTGATCGGACTAGAAACCCATGTGCAGCTGGGGACCGACAGCAAAATTTTTACGGCTGCTTCCACCACCTTCGGGGATGACCCCAACACGCATATCGATCCAGTGGTCTGCGGTTTGCCAGGAACCCTGCCGGTGCTGAACCAGAAGGTGCTCGAATATGCGGTGAAGGCCTCGATGGGCCTGAACCTGAATGTTGCCGAGCACTGCAAGTTCGATCGCAAGCAGTATTTCTATCCCGATCTGCCGAAGAATTACCAAATCACTCAATACGACGAGCCGATCGCGGAAGAGGGTTGGATTGAGGTGGAGGTGGCTGAAAAGGGCAAGGACACCTATCTCAAAAAGATCGGCATCGAGCGCCTTCACATGGAGGAAGATGCGGGCAAACTTGTGCACGCGGGCAGCGATCGTCTGGCTGGATCCACCCATTCGCTTGTCGATTACAACCGAGCTGGAGTGGCGCTCGCCGAAATCGTCAGTAAGCCCGATCTGCGCACGGGCCGGGAAGCGGCTGAATACGCGTCGGAGATTCGCCGGATTGTGCGTTACATCGGAGTTGGCGACGGCAACATGCAGGAAGGGTCGTTGCGCTGCGACGTGAACATCTCCGTCCGCCGTGGGCCGGATGCCCCTTTCGGCACCAAGGTGGAGATCAAGAACATGAACTCCTTCTCCGCAATTCAGAAGGCCTGCGAATACGAGATCAAGCGCCAGATCAAGGCTTATGAGAGCGGCGAACCGATCGTTCAGGAGACCCGCCTCTGGGATGAGGGCAAGCAGCTCACCAAGAGCATGCGCAGCAAAGAAGGGGCCAGCGATTACCGCTATTTCCCCGATCCTGATCTTGGCCCGGTCGAGGTGAGCGTTGAACAGCGTGAGGCTTGGAGAGCAGAGCTCCCCGAGTTGCCAGCCGCCAAGCGTCACCGCTACGCCGATGATCTGGGTCTGTCTCAGTACGACGCCCGCGTTCTCACCGATGAGCGTCCGATGGCGGATTACTTCGAGGCCGTTGTCGCTGCGGGAGCTGACCCCAAATTGGCCGCCAACTGGATCACGGGTGATATCGCTGCCCATGTAAACAGCAATCGTCTGAGTTACACAGAACTTCCTTTTCGTCCTGATCAGCTGGCGGAGATGGTGAAGCTGATCGACGGCGGCAAGATCAGCGGCAAGATCGCCAAGGAAATTCTCCCTGAACTGCTGGAAAAGGGCGGTTCACCCAAGGCGATCGTGGACGAACGCGGTCTGGGGATGATCAGCGACCCTGCGGCGATCACGGCAATTGTTGAGGAGCTCCTCATCGCTCATCCCGATGAAGTGGAGGCGTTCCGTGGTGGCAAGACCAAGCTTCAGGGCTTTTTTGTCGGCCAGCTGATGAAAAAGACCGGTGGCAAGGCTGATCCCAAGCTCGCCAACCAGATCCTCAGTCAGAAACTCAAGGGCTGAGCCTGGGTCGATAGACCTGGCAGCGATCCATTCCCTTGATCGCCTGTTCACCGAGATGGTCCGTGGCGATCTCAGTTCCAGCAAGCAGTGCGGTTTGCTCGTCCATCAGGATTGGCGTCCTGAGCTTTCTGGTCAGTGATTCCAGGCGGCTGGCCAGATTGACCGTGTCACCGATCACGGTGAAGTCCATGCGTTGTGGACTGCCGATCTGGCCAACCACCGCTTCCCCGCTGGCCAGACCGATTCCACAGCTGAGCGGATCAAGGCCTCTCTCGGTCCAATCCTGATTCAGCTGTTCAAGGGCTTCGCGCATGGCCCCGGCACACCGAACGGCCTGCCTGGCTTCCATCTCAGTCCCCCGACTAACGGGTGAGCCAAATACGGCCATGACGCAATCGCCGATGAACTTGTCGACCGTGCCTCCATGCAGGGTGATTACCTCCACCATCCGGCCCAGGTAGAGATTCAGTTGGTGGATCAGTTCTTCGCTGCGACCTTGCTGGGAACGTTCCCGTGTCAGAGCCGTGAAACCCTCAAGGTCACTGAACAGGACTGTCACGTTGAGGGTCTTGCCCCTGAGAATGCCTTCGGCGCTGTCGCGGTCCTTGAGGATTTCCTGGACGACGCTCGGGGATACATAGCGCTCAAAGGTCTGGCGGAGCCGTCGGCGCTCCTGCTCCTCACGCCAGAACGTGCTGACGGCGAGTGCCGCAGCCAGGCCAACAACCCCGGCGCTTGGTGCCAGTAAAGGCAGAACGGTCTGGCGTTGCACCAGCGTGCTGATGCTGATCAGCAGGAGTCCGATCAGGCCGAGTGAGCAGCTGGCCAGCCGCCAGCGCAGGGTCAGTCGCCGCGTGGCCAGATAGGCAATCAGCCAACTGCAGGCAGCGCTCAACAGAGCTTTCTGCCAGGGATGCTGAGGCCATTGCCGCAGGCCGCTGCCATCGAGGTCGTTGGCGGTTGCTGTTGCTAGGAGTTCGACTCCCGACAGGGTGCCAAAGGGAGTGGACTGGCCGCTCTGGTTGTCTTCCAGGGTTGGACCGATCAGCACCAGGCTGTCATGGAGCATGGGTCGCAGCGGGTGATTGTGCCAGCGCTCTGGGTCGAGAACCTCCCAGGCTGATAGTCGGGTGATGGTTCCCTCCGGGCCATACAGCCGCAGTGAACGATCCGCCTGATCCAGCGGTGGCTCGAGCCCGGCGATCTTCAGCAGAGCGGAGGGGAGGGATTGCTGCAGCTGGAAGCCGTAGGGCCGCAGCACTCGTCGTCCATAGGCTTCTGGATGTGGCCCGATGCTGCCGTCTTCGGCGTTGAGCATGTTGGTGAGGCCCAGATGGTGCAGGCCGCCAAGGGCATCCAGCAAGGTTGATGCGGGGGGTTCGAGGGAAAGACCACCAGCCCCCTGGCGATCAACCGGTTCCATCATCTCGGCGGCCAGAGCCACGGCGGAACCGTGTCGTTTCAGCGTTTGCGCGAAGCGGGCATCATCCTCAGGGCCATACATGCTTGGCCCCGCAAACAGCACATTGATCGCCACACCACGACTGCCAGCGGCGATGACCCGTTCAATCAACTGTCCGTAGGTCGCTCTTGGCCATGGCCAGCGGTCCAGCCCTTCACTCCAGGGGGCGGAGTCCGCATCCTCCAGAACCCAGCGTGCCTGCTGCAAAGAAGCATCATCCACGGCGATGACCACCACCCCTGCTGGAGGACTGCTGGGGCCTGCCCACAGTGTGATCTGATCACTGATGTCTTTTGACCAGCTGCGCCACAGAGTGGGTGGCCAGCCGCTGAGGCCACCGCAGAGCAGGCCGAATAGTGTGATCGCGATGCCTCTTCTGGCCGTGCCGGAGATGGTTGTCATCCGCTCTGGTGCATGGAGTTGGGATGATTAGGTCATCAGAAGAAACGAACCGGGCTGGGCACGCTCGGCAGGTTGGGTGTGATTCGGATCTGGCTTCCCGGCACGCTGGGGATGCGCAAACCAGGCACATTCAGATTCAGATAACGCCTGAGATTCGCTAATCCCGGCAATGGGGCTGTGTAGCCGATGAAAAGGGGACCATCAAGAATCCTCTGGTAGTCGCCGGCCGCCAGTTGCAGCAGTCCGATCACCACTCCCGCAGGGCTGAGTCGAAGGCGTTGGCCTGCTTCAACGGTGACGGCCTCCTGCTTCCCGCTGTTATCCGTGACTTCAACAGAGCCTTCCAGGACAGCCAGATCTGTACTGCCGTCATCACTAACTTTCAGAACGTAATTGGTGCCGCGAACGCTCAATCGACTTGAGGCTGTACAGCCGTCCTGACGGCCTGAGATCAGAATCTGGCCCTTGTTCAGAAGAAAACAACTGCTCCCGAGCTTCACCAGGGATTGGCGATTGATTCGACCGACAGCTCCACCGCTGAAGGCAATCTGGCCGCGGCTCAGCCCAGTGCTGATGACCTGCGGCGACTGGGCTGTTTCATCGACGCTGGCTTTTTGATCGTCGATGAAAAGTTGATCTCCATCCAGGATTTCTTGAATGGTGGCCTTTTCGGAGCTGGCAATAACCGGAGCAGTGCCAACCAGTGTGATGGTCAGGCAGGAACTGAATGCGACGATCTGGCGGAAGAAGCTCATCGGTTCGTGCGATCTGATCTGATCAATCGAATCCTGACATCGTCCGCCCTGGGTCACTCTGAGCCAGCTTCAATCCGTTGAATGGACTGCTGTTGGCACCTCAACGGATCGTGTTCGGCGTTCAAAACTCAAGGCATTCACTAAGACATTCAGCGTTGCCCGCTATTGATGACTGAAAGCCTTGCCTTGATCTGTCTTTCCCAGCAGATCGATGCTGAGCGGTTATCCAGCACCAGGTCGGCCTTTGCGCATTTCTGGCTCAACGGCCATTGGGCTTCCATTCTTGCTTTCGCTTCGGCCGTACTCAGACCGTCGCGCTGCTTCAGCCGCTCAAGCTGCTGTGTCGGCAGGCAGTGAACCAACCAGACCTCGGAGACGAGCTCGGTGAGATCCGCTTCAAACAGAAGTGGAATCATCAACACGATGGTTGAAGTTTCTGGATGCTTCGCCAGTTCAAGTTCGAAGCGCGCACGGACCACTGGATGGATGATCTGCTCGAGCCATCGTCTCTCTTCTTGGTTGTTGAAGACGATCCTGCCCAGCTCGCGGCGATTGATGTTGCGTTGATCTGCGCTCGGCTTGATGTCGCAATCAGGTGCAGCTTCAACCTGTCGTCCATAACGGCTCAGCACTGCCTCCGAGGCCTGAGTTCCAGGCTTAAGCGCTTCATGGGAGTAGAGATCTGCATCCAGAACCGCGATCCCAAGATCTTTCAGATAGCGGGCGACACTGCTTTTGCCGCTGGCAATCCCACCGGTGAGACCGATGCGGTGCTGCGCTCCTTGCCAGCGGGATGTTGCACTCACGCTTCGGTGCTCGATGAGTCTCTCCACTCTGTAACTCCCGCTTGGTTCACAGCGGCGCATGGCCGTTTTGAATAAGCCCTATGGATCGCTTGTTCAGTCCATCAATGGCGCAATCTTCCAGCTGGTCGCTGATTGAAGGCGGTAGTACTGCTCCCAGTGGCTTTCAGGCCGCAGGCATTACAGCTGGTCTCAAGGAATCCGGAAAGCCGGATCTGGCTCTGCTGCTGGCGCCGCCTGGTGCCGTCTGTGCCGGCACCTTCACAACCTCTGTGGTGCGTGCGGCCTGCGTGGATCTCTGTGTTGAGCGCCTGCAGACCACGGGTGGTCAGTCCAGAGCTGTCTTGATCAATTCCGGACAAGCCAATGCCTGCACCGGAGACCGTGGTCTGATCGACAGCCAGCGCGCCACTCAGGTGCTGGCAGACCGGCTGGGCCTACCGAGTGATCAGGTGCTGATCTGCTCCACCGGTGTGATCGGGGTGCCGATCCCCATGCAGGTGTTGCTGTCTGGTCTGGATCCGCTTGTGGAGGCTTTGGCCGTTGATGGCGGATCGGCAGCTGCAAGCGCAATCCTCACCACGGATCTGGTGGACAAGCAGATCGCTGTTGAGGCGCAGATTGCAGGCCGCACCGTGCGCATTGGCGGGATGGCCAAGGGTTCGGGAATGATTCACCCGGATATGGCCACCATGCTCGGCTATCTCACCTGTGATGCCGGAGTACCAGCAGAGGTTTGGCAGGCCATGGTTCGTCGCGCTGTTCAGCGCTCGTTCAATGCCATCACCGTGGACGGCGACACCAGCACCAACGACACGTTTCTGGCCTTTGCCGCGGGTGAACCCTTACCTGATGATCAGTTTGAACTGGTTGAGCAGGGGGTGACCCTGGTTGCTCAACACCTGGCGCGTGCGATCGCTCGTGATGGTGAGGGTGCGACCTGCCTGATTGAGGTGTTGGTGGAGGGTGCCGCTTCAGAAGCCGACGCCTTACGGATGGCCCGGACCGTGTGTGGATCGTCGCTGGTGAAAACGGCCGTGCATGGCCGTGATCCCAACTGGGGCAGGATTGTGGCGGCGGCTGGGCGCTCGGGAGTGGCCTTTGATGCGCAGTCGGTTTCGCTTTGGATGGGGGAGCATCAATTAATGGAGAACGGTCAGCCGCTTGGCTCTGATCGAATGGCTGTGTCGACCTATCTGCGAGAGCGGGCTTCCGGCCGTTACCTACACGATGACGTTGTGGTGATTCATTTGCTGATCGGTTCTGGCCCGGGCCAAGGTCGTGCCTGGGGGTGTGATCTTTCTGATCAATACGTGCGCATCAACGCCGATTACACAACTTGATCAATCAAGGGAGGTGATGCAGCGCCGTCGATCAGACGCGAAGATGGGCTGCACCGACTGTTCGGTGTTGTCCGTATTGCCATAGCGATGACCACGACCACCTCTGATCAGAAGCGGTCCCGGCGACCTCGTTACTGGGTTGGCCCTTTGGTGGCTGGCGCTTGCTTTGCCCTTGGTTATGGGATCACGCAGCGGGTGGTGCTGATGCGGCAGGCCTGGGAAAAGCCACAGCAGGCAACCTTCCGTCAGAACAGTTTTCCTGGAGAAAGCTTGGATGGTTTAAGACGACGCTATGGCGCTGACCAACCGTTGATGGGGGACGTGGCCGCGAAGGAGGTTCTTGATGCCGAGCAGCGCAAGGCCAATGAACAAGCCGAGGCCATCGCTAAGACGGCGAAGCAGGGTGAGCAAGCGCAGCAGGCAGCAGTGTCAGAGGCTTGGGCGGTTCAAGATGATCCAGTGTCTACGGCTGCACCAGTGGCAGCACCCGCTCTGGACTTCGGCGAGCAGGAGGGTTCCGAGGGCGCTCAGCCAGCTGCCGTCTTGACTCCCAACTCTGAGCCGGTTGTGCCAGAGCCGGGGGCTTCCGCAGACCCTGCTATCGAGCCTTCGGTTCCAGTTGCGCCGAAACCGACACCTGCCGCTGTTGCCACGCCTGAGCCTGCGCTCACTCCAACCCAGCCAGCCATTGATGAGTCGCTCATCTTCAAAGCACCACCTGCCACTCCACCAGCTGCTCCACCGGCTCCCTGAGTCGGGTCGCAACCCTGTCGGCGTATCTGCCACAGTTTCTGCATCGCTAGTCAGGCCATGACTCCTCCGGACGCCCTGTTGAGAGCGGCGATGAATCGTCTGATCGCCAGAGTGGGTGAAGGCGTGGCCGATGCAGCTGCTGGAGTGGCTGTCGCTGTTCAGGATGCGCCTGAGCGTATTCGGCAGGAATGGGATCTTTTTCAGGAAGAAGTGAAGGCGGAAGCCGAACGTTTGCAACAAGAGGAGCAGCCCCCCTCTGCTCCTGCGGCTGATCGCAGCGGCATAGAGCATGAGCCCCTGCAGCAGCGGATCGATCGGCTGCGGGCGAAGGTTGCGGATTTGAGCACGCGGCTGGAGGAACAGTCTTGAGCCGTTGGCTTGCACGACCTCTTCCTTGGCGCAGGGGTCTCAGAGCCCTGCGCATTTGGCGCACCGTTCTGGTGCTGTTGTTCCTGCTTTGGTGGGATAGCTGTCGCTGGACGTATCCGGGCGGGGTTTCGCCCGAGCGTCGTCAGACCCGTCAGCAGAACCGTGCCCGCTGGCTCACCAGGGAATTGCTCCAACTCGGGTCGGCGTTTATCAAGCTCGGTCAACTGCTGTCGGCGCGTCCTGATGTGCTGCCTGCGGGCTGGGTCGCTGAGCTGGCCGATCTGCAGGACAAAGTTCCTGCTTTCCCGTTTGATCAGGCCCAGGCCGTGTTGGAAGCAGAGCTGGGTGCTCGCTGTGCGGAGATCATTGACCTCGATGAGAACCCGCTTGCGGCTGCATCATTGGCTCAGGTGCATCGAGCAAGCCTGCGCAGTGGTCGTCAGGTGGTGCTCAAGATTCAACGCCCCGGCCTTGAGTCGCTGTTCCGGCTTGACCTGGAGGTAATGCAGCAGGTGGCATCTGTGCTGCAGCGTCATCCTCAATGGGGCCGCGGTCGTGACTGGGTGGCAATCGCTCAGGAATGCCGGCGTGTGTTATTGCGTGAGCTGGATTTTCGGCTGGAAGCCCAGCACGCTGCCCGTTTTCGTCAGCAGTTTCTGGATGATCCCCGCATTCGTGTACCCGGTGTGATCTGGGAACTGAGTACCCGTCAAGTGCTCTGCCTCGATTACTTGCCGGGCATCAAGATCAACAACCGTCCTGAATTGCTCGCAGCCGGCATTGATCCGGGTGAGGTCGCTGAGATCGGTGCCGCCAGCTACTTGCAGCAGCTGGTGCGTTTCGGCTTTTTCCATGCTGATCCTCATCCCGGAAATCTGGCGGTTGCCAGTGATGGAGCCCTGATTTACTACGACTTCGGAATGATGGGGCAGCTTTCTGAGCGGTTGAGACGACGTCTGGGTTCCATGGTTCGGGCAGCTGCGTCCCGCGATGCAACGGCTCTGGTGGAGGAGATGCAGGTGGCTGGTGTCATTGCCGCAGATGTGGATCTCGGGCCTGTGCGACGTCTAGTTCGTTTGATGCTGCGGGATGCACTCACCCCTCCTTTCAGTGCTTCGGTGATCGACAAATTGTCGGGAGATCTCTATGAGCTGGTTTATGGCCAACCGTTTCGGCTGCCGGTCGAGCTGATCTTCGTGATGCGAGCGTTGTCGACCTTTGAGGGCGTGGGACGCAGCCTCGATCCCGGCTTTAGCCTGGTGGGGATTGCCAAGCCTTATCTACTGCCACTCATGACTTCCAGTGGATCCGGTTCCAATGATTTGTTCAATGAACTTGGCCGTCAGGTGGGTGCCCTGAGTTCCCGGGCCGTGGGGATTCCCCGTCGTTTGGATGAAAGTCTTGAGCGCCTGGAACAGGGGGATCTGCAGTTGCAGATCCGCATGGGTGAATCGGATCGTCAGTTCCGCCGTATGGTCACCGCTCAGCATTCCGTCGGCCAGTCGGTGCTTCTGGGAGGCCTGGCTTTGGCGGCGGCTATTTTGGGCGCCAGCGTTCGCCCACTCTGGGCTCTGCTGCCTCTCGGTGCAGCTGTGCCGGTCGGGATGGGTTGGCTCAAACTGCAGGTGAAGTTACGCAAGGATGCCCGCATGGAATCCTTGTCGTCATCAAAAAGCTAAATCGCTTTAATGGCCGAGTCATTGTTGCCTTGGAGTGATGCTTCAACAGGTTCGTGTTTTGACGAATAAGGCTTCAGCTTTCCTCGCTGGTGATCATCCACTTTTGCTGAAGTTTCGGAGATCAGTGTGTTGATTCTTTGGGTGGATACTTCGCTTTGGATTGATTGATCTTTCGTCAAAACATTCGCTTTAACAGAATAACAATGCCATTGAGTCAGGGATGCCTTGTACTGGATGGCATTTTTGTTGAGCGCTGATTCTTGGATCAGGCTTGGCCTCGGGGGCCCTGGCCGACGGCACCGGCGTAAGTAGCCTGGCTGCCCAGTTCGTCCTCGATGCGCAGAAGCTGGTTGTACTTGGCAACGCGCTCACTGCGGCTTAGAGAGCCGGTTTTGATCTGACCAGCCCTGGTTGCGACAGAAAGATCGGCGATGGTGGTGTCCTCCGTTTCACCACTTCGGTGGCTGATCACGCTGGTGTACCCAGAACGACCAGCGAGATCGATGGCCTGAAGCGTCTCGGTAAGAGAGCCAATCTGGTTGACCTTGATCAGAATCGAGTTGGCCGTGCCGATGTTGATGCCTTGTTGCAGGCGCTTGGTGTTGGTCACGAACAGGTCGTCACCCACAAGTTGCACTTTGCCGCCGAGGCGCTCGGTCAGCAATTTCCATCCCTCCCAGTCGTCTTCGGCAAGGCCGTCCTCGATCGAAACGATTGGGAACTTCTCAACCAACTGTTCAAGTTGGCCGACCATTTGAGCGCTGTCGTAGCTGCCGCCATCAAAGGCATAGCGACCATTCTCGAAGAATTCAGTACTGGCCACATCCAGGGCCAGGGCGATCTGGTCACCAGGTTTGTAGCCGGCCTTTTCAATCGCTTCTACCAGAATCTCACCGGCTTCCACATTGCCCAGATCAGGGGCGAAGCCTCCTTCATCACCCACGGAGGTGCTCATGCCTTTGTCCTTAAGCAGTCCCTTCAGGATGTGGAACACCTCGGTGCCCATGCGCAGCGCCTCACGGAAGCTTGGTGCGCCATGGGGAACCAGCATGAATTCCTGGAAATCCAGGCTGTTGGCGGCGTGCGCGCCACCGTTGATCACGTTCATCAACGGCACCGGCAACAGGGTGGCCATCGGTCCGCCCAGATAGCGGTAGAGCGGAATGCCCAGACCATTGGCGGCTGCACGGGCATTGGCCATGCTCACCGCCAGGATTGCGTTGGCGCCGAGGCTGGACTTGTTGTCACTGCCGTCGAGTTCCAGCATCGCTGCGTCCACTGCTGCCTGATCCAGGGCGGAGAGTCCACAGAGGGCGGGGGCAATGCGTTCCTCGATGTGATTCACGGCCTGAATGACGCCCTTGCCCATGTAGCGATCGCCGCCATCGCGCAGCTCGTGGGCTTCGTGGGCACCGGTACTGGCGCCACTGGGCACGATGGCCCGACCACTGGCGCCACCCTCCAGCAAGACCTCGGCCTCTACCGTTGGATTGCCCCGGGAGTCGAGCACCTCACGGGCCACGATGGTGTCGATGACGAGGTCGAGAGAATCGAACACGTGAAGCGGATCAAAGACCTGGCGATCCTATGGGTCCCCCTGCATCGCTGATTCCCCATCTCTGCCAACAGGCCTCGATGCCTGCACGTCCACTTCCACTGATCTGGTGGATGCACCATGCTGGTATCAGCGATTGACCCGGATCATGCGCATGCTGCACACCATGCTTCGGGTTGGTGATCTTGAGAGATCTCTCGCTTTCTATACCGATGTCCTCGGCATGCAGCTGCTTCGTCGCAAGGACTATGCCTCCGGTCGCTTCACACTGGCCTTTCTTGGTTATGGCGACGAAAAGGACCACACCGTGCTTGAGCTCACTCACAACTGGGATACAGAGCACTACGACCTGGGTGATGGATATGGCCACATCGCCCTCGGGGTGCAGGACATCCAAGCCACGTGTTCGGGGATCGCTGAGCGAGGTGGAAGACTCGTGCGTGCTCCGGGACCGATGAAACATGGCAGCACGGTGATCGCTTTCCTGGAGGATCCCGATGGCTACAAGGTGGAGCTGATTGAGCTCTCCTCTCGATCGACTGCCGCTTGAGGGGATCCGCCCGCGATGACATCCGATTTCGGCGTAACTCCTCAACCTCCAGCCAGTCTCACGGTGGAGCCAGACCGTTTCAGCGACGACGCTTGGGAGCTTTTGCTCTCCGCCCAGGATGGAGCCCGTCGTTGGCGTCACGGCGACTTGGATGTGGAGCATCTGCTCCAGGCACTGTTCAGTGATCCACGCTTCAAGGCGGACGTGGGCGCATTGCCGCTGCCTCAGGACCAGTTGCTTGATCAGCTCGAGGGCTTTCTGGAGGAGCAGCCCATGGCCAGAGGTGATGAGCTGTTTGTGGGTGAAGACCTTGAGACCTTGCTCGAGGCGGCCGACAGGGTGCGTGGCCTCTGGGGATCCAGGTTGATCGAGGTTTCGCATCTGCTGATCGCCATCGGTCGGGACCCACGCATCGGTGCCGAACTGCTGTCCCGTTTTGGGTTGCCGGCCGATCGACTGGAGGCAGAGTTGAGGCGACCGACCGCATCGGCTGCTTCTGCTCCACCCAGTCCTCCTGCACCCGTTATTCGTTCAGCAGCACCCACCCCTGTTGTTCCAATCGCTCAGCCCTTGAACGAGCCTGTTCAGTCCGGGCTTGGGTCGTCGGAACCTGTCGTTGATCCGGTGCTTGATCTTGCCAATGAGCCTGACCCCAAGGCTCTGGATCGTTATGGCCGCGACCTTACTGCCGCCGCGGCTCAGGGGCTCCTAGATCCTGTGGTCGGCCGCGATGGCGAGATCCGTAGCTTGATCAAGGTGCTTTCGCGTCGGGGCAAAAACAATCCGGTTCTGATCGGAGCTCCTGGTGTGGGTAAGACGGCCATCGCCGAGCTGCTGGCCCAGCGCATCGTTGCCGGTGAAGTCCCGGAATCGCTTCAGGGATTGCGACTTGTGGCACTAGATGTGGGTGCCCTGATCGCTGGCGCCAAATTTCGGGGGCAGTTCGAGGAACGCTTGCGAGAGGTGCTTCAGGAGGTGAGTGATCCCGAGGCCGGAGTCGTGCTGTTCATCGATGAACTGCATACCGTGGTTAACAGCGACCGCTCCAGCGCCGACGCAGGCAGCCTGCTGAAGCCGGCTCTGGCCAGGGGAGATTTGCGTTGTATTGCCGCAACCACGCCAGAGGATTACCGCCGCACAGTTGAGAAGGATCCAGCTCTGAACCGTCGCTTCCAGCAGGTGCAGATCTCCGAGCCATCGATCGACCACAGCGTTGAGATCCTGCGGGGAGTGAAGGAGCGCTACGAGCTTCATCACGGTGTAACGATTACCGACGCCGCGGTAACGGCTGCAGCACGCCTTGCCGACCGCTATATCAGTGATCGATGTCTGCCTGATAAGGCCATCGATCTGATCGATGAAGCGGCGGCACAACTCAAGATGGATGTCACGTCCAAGCCCCAGGTGGTGGAGGACGCTGAAATGGATCTGCGACGTGTAGAACTGGCGGTGCTTGCGGCAGAGCAGGCTCCTGAATCGGAGCGCGTGCAGCTTCAGCGCCAGCGACTCGAGGCCTCTTCCCAGCTCACTCAACTGCGTGAGCGCTGGCAGGCAGAGCGGGAACAGCTGCAGGAACTGCGCCAACTGCTGCAGGAAGATGAGGATCTACGCCATGCCATAGCTGAAGCAGAGCGACAGGGTGATCTTGAAGAAGCTGCCCGGCTCCAGTACGACCAGCTGCATCGTCTTCAGCAGCGCCGCAGTGACCTGGAGGAGGCGCTCAACCAGGCGCAGCAAGACGGAACAGCACTGCTACGAGAGCAGGTGGAAGCCGCGGATATTGCCGATGTGGTAGCGCGATGGACAGGCATTCCCATCCAGCGTCTGTTGGCGGGTGAACGCCAGAAACTGCTAGAGCTTGACCAGCGCCTTGCGGAGCGGGTGATCGGTCAGTCCGATGCCGTGGGGGCTGTGGCTGCGGCGATTCGCAGGGCCCGAGCAGGCATGAAGGATCCGCGACGCCCTGTGGGGTCATTTCTGTTTCTGGGGCCGACAGGTGTCGGCAAAACCGAACTGGCCAAGGCTCTGGCAGGACAGCTGTTCGATGAGGAAGAGTCGATGGTGCGCCTCGACATGAGTGAGTTCATGGAGCGCAATGCGGTGGCTCGCTTACTCGGTGCCCCCCCTGGCTATGTCGGTTATGAGGAGGGAGGGCAGCTGACCGAAGCGGTACGTCGTCGTCCATATGCGTTACTTCTCCTGGATGAGGTGGAGAAGGCTCACCCCGATGTGTTCAATGTGCTCCTGCAGGTGCTGGATGACGGCCGCCTCAGCGATTCGCAGGGGCGCACGGTTGATTTCCGACACACTGTGGTTGTGATGACCAGCAATCTGGCCAGCCGCGCCATTCTCGAATCAGCACGTCAGGACAGGGAAGCGGGAACATCGGTTGATCAATCCTCCTTGGATGGTGCTGTGGACGAGGCTTTGGGGCGCCATTTTCGACCTGAATTCCTGAACCGCATCGATGAAGTGATCCGGTTTCAGCCTCTCGGACTTGATGATCTGCGCAGAATTGTGCGCCTGCAGCTGGCTGATTTAGCGGCGCTGCTGAGAGAACAGGGGCTGGAGCTGCGCGTTGAGGAAGGTGTGATTGAAGCGATCGTGAGCCTCGGTTATGAGCCGGAATATGGAGCAAGGCCATTGCGAAGGGTGCTGCGACGTCAACTGGAGAATCCCCTGGCGACTGAACTGCTGGAGGACCGTTTCAGCGGGGCTCAGGCGGTGCGTGTGCAGGCTGGATCGACACCAAACGATCCCTTCCTCTTTGAACCGGAATAACGACTCATGAAGGCGTCCGGTACGATGTTTCATTGCTGTCACGTGCCCCCAGAGCCGGCGTCAGCACCGGCCCAGACGCCTTTTTGATCCGTCATCAGTGACCAGCCCCACTTCCGAGGACACAACCGCAGCGACGACGCCCCCCTCATCAGGCCCTGAACAGCCTGAAAAAAAGGGTGGTTTTTTGCAGGCCACCTTTGAGGAGTTGAAGCTTGTGGTCTGGCCTAGCCGACAACAGCTGTTCAGCGAATCCATCGCGGTGATCCTGATGGTGAGCCTCTCGGCTGCGGCCATTGCCGCTCTGAGTCGCTTCTACGGCTGGGCTGCGTCCCAGGTGTTCCGTTGACTCCTGCTCCGGTCTGATCCGGTGCATTTCCCCAGTTCATCCTTCGTTCCTGCCCTGCCTCGTGTCTGATCTCGATCCAATCCAGTCGGACTCCAGTGAGGTGCTTGACCTTCCGGCACCGAACGACGGAGAAGAGGGCACTCTTGAAAGTCCCACAATCCGCACAGGTGTTGCCCGCTGGTATGCGGTGCAGGTGGCATCCAGTTGCGAGAAAAAGGTGAAGGCCACGCTGGAGCAGCGGGCTGTGACTCTCGGTGTGAGCAATCGCATTCTTGAGATTGAAATTCCCGAAACGCCTGCGGTGAAAATCAAGAAAGATGGCAGCCGCCAATCCACCGAGGAGAAGGTGTTTCCCGGATATGTGCTTGTGCGCATGGTGCTGGACGAAGACACGATGATGGCCGTGCGCAGCACCCCAAACGTCATCAACTTTGTTGGTGCGGAAGACCGCCGAGCCACCGGTAAAGCACGGGGTCACATCAAGCCACGTCCTTTGAGTCGTCAGGAAGTGGACCGCATCTTCAAGCGGGCTGCAGAGAAGAAAACGGTTGTGAAGGTTGATCTCACCGAGGGGGATCAGATTTTGGTCACTGCTGGTCCTTTCAAGGATTTCCAGGGTGAGGTCATCGAGGTGTCGGGTGAGCGCAGCAAGCTCAAGGCTCTCCTCTCCATTTTTGGTCGTGAGACACCGGTCGAACTCGAGTTTTCTCAGGTGAGCAAGCAGAACTGATATCAGCGGCGGCCGTCTCCCTGCGGAGGGCGGCCTGAGGGGTGGTTCTTCACCCCGCCGCACCTGCCCCGAGGGCCAGGTGATCCGCAGATGTTCAACTCCGTCCGCCGATGGCCAAGAAAGTCGTAGCTGTGATCAAGCTGGCCCTTCAGGCCGGCAAAGCCAACCCTGCACCGCCCGTGGGTCCTGCCCTTGGTCAGCATGGGGTCAACATCATGGCGTTCTGCAAGGAATACAACGCTCGCACCCAGGACAAAGCCGGGTTCGTGATTCCGGTGGAGATCTCGGTCTTCGAAGACCGCAGTTTCACCTTCATCACCAAGACGCCGCCAGCGTCCGTGCTGATCACCAAGGCTGCTGGAATTCCTAAAGGTTCCGGAGAGTCCGCCAAGGGAAGCGTTGGCTCCATCAAGCGATCCCAGCTTGAGGAGATCGCCAAGACCAAGCTGCCCGATCTCAATTGCACCAGCGTTGAGTCGGCTATGCGCATCATCGAAGGCACTGCTCGCAACATGGGCGTCGCCATCAGCGACTGACGCACTTGCGCCAGTCATTGCTCACTTCCAATTTCTTCAGGGGGAGACCTTGTGGTCGTCTGAACCCCATCTAAGCCATGCCAAAACTTTCCAAACGCCTGGCCAGCCTCGTTACCAAGGTGGAAGAGCGTGCTTACGAGCCGCTTGAAGCCATCCAGCTGGTCAAGGACAACGCCAACGCTAAGTTCGACGAGACCATGGAGGCGCATGTGCGTCTCGGGATCGATCCCAAATACACGGATCAGCAGCTGCGCACCACCGTGGCACTGCCTCACGGCACCGGTCAGACCGTGCGCATTGCGGTGGTCACCAGTGGTGAGAAGGTTGCAGCAGCCAAAGCAGCCGGCGCAGAGCTTGCTGGCGATGAGGATCTGGTCAACACCATCAGCAAAGGGGAGATGAACTTCGACCTGCTGATCGCCACCCCAGACATGATGCCCAAGGTGGCCAAGCTGGGCCGCGTGCTCGGCCCCCGTGGTCTGATGCCCAACCCCAAAGCCGGCACCGTCACCACTGATCTGGCTGCCGCCATCAAGGAGTTCAAGGCCGGCAAGCTCGAATTCCGTGCTGACCGCACCGGCATCGTGCACGTGCGTTTCGGCAAGGCCAGCTTTGACGCTGCCAACCTGCTCGATAACCTGAAAATGCTTCAGGAGACCATTGACCGCAACAAGCCCAGCGGAGCAAAAGGTCGTTACTGGAAGAGCCTGTATGTGACCTCCACCATGGGCCCTTCGGTGGAAGTGGATATCTCAGCCCTTCAGGACATCAACAAAGAGGGCTGATCCAACTCATTCCAACCTGAGGCCAGCCAGCCTCCGCTTCAGTGGAGGCTGTGTTGTAGGTTTGTCTGCTGGCGAAAGCCAGACAACGGGCACGCGCCCGGCCAAAGACAGCAGGTTGCTTCAAGCGGTTGTTATCAACCGTCAAAGATGCATTAAGTCCTGCCGAGGCAGACGCGACGATTTTGCTCCCTCATGGGATTGGATCGATACGCGGCCTCGTCTCCTTCGGGAGCACTGAACGGCCGTGTGTCCAGCTTGTTCCCCCGATCCGATCCAAATCCTATGGGCCGCACTCTGGAGAGCAAGCAACAGATCGTCGAAGAGCTCAAGCAGCTCCTCGGTGAGGCCGAAATGGCATTGGTCCTGGATTACCAGGGTCTTTCCATCAAGGAAATGTCTGATCTGAGGACTCGTCTTCGGGGCAGCAACGGCGTTTGCAAGGTGACCAAAAACACCTTGATGCGTCTTGCCATTGATGGTGATAGTGCCTGGTCCAACCTCGATCCCCTTCTGAGCGGTACCAACGCTTTCGTCCTTGTTAAGGGCGATGTCGGCGGTGCAGTGAAAGCCCTTCAGGCTTTTCAGAAGGACACCAAGAAGTCCGAAACCAAGGGCGGCCTTTTCGAAGGCAAGCTTCTCTCTCAGGACGAGATCAAGGCCATCGGTGACCTTCCCTCCAAGGAAGTGCTCATGGCTCAGATTGCCGGTTCCATCAATGCCCTTGCCACCAAGTTGGCTGTGGGTATCAACGAGGTTCCCTCCGGTCTTGCTCGGGCGCTCAAGCAGCACGCCGATTCCGGCGAAAGCTGAACGTCTTCGACCCGACTGTTTTTTTGATCTGTTGCTGAATCCCAACCATGTCTGCAAAAACCGACGAAATCCTCGAATCTCTGAAGTCTCTTTCGCTGCTTGAAGCCTCCGAGCTTGTTAAGCAGATCGAAGAGGCCTTCGGCGTCTCCGCTGCCGCATCCGCGGGTGTGGTGATGGCTGCCCCCGGCGCTGCCGCTGGTGGTGGTGGCGAGGCCGCTGAAGAAAAGACCGAGTTTGATGTTGTGCTGGAAAGCTTCGATGCTTCCGCCAAGATCAAGGTCCTCAAGGCTGTGCGAGAAGCCACAGGCCTTGGCCTGGGAGATGCCAAGGCCATGGTCGAAGCTGCTCCGAAAACCATCAAGGAAGGTGTCTCCAAGGATGATGCCGAGGCCCTCAAGAAGGCCATTGAAGAGGTGGGTGGAAAGGTCACTCTCAAGTGAGTTTGTTGGATCGGCGGCTTGCGCTTGCTGATCCCTCCCCTTCAAGACCACCGACCTTCGGGTCGGTTTTTTTATGTTTGGCCGATTCCGGACAACCTGGATTCATCATTCAAAAAAAAAGCTCTGCCAAGGGCAGAGCTCAGAAGTGAAACGCATTGCTGGAGTCTGTCCTTGTTTCGACCCAGAAGAGGCGCTTTCCACTCCTCACACTTTGTCAAATTAAAAAATTGCTCTCTGAATTGCGCGTTGTGCTGGGGCGCTCTCTCAACTGTCCTTCAGTTTGGCGGCGGTTCAGGGTCGGAAGGGAATGACCGTCAGACGGATCGGCCCCCGTTGCTGATTCAGACGACGTCCACCTGGCTGTGAAGGGGGTTTGGGCATGCTGGCGGTGAAGGTCAGACTTCGATCCACAGGTTTCCCCTTATTCGCTGCCATCAGCGTGTTCATTGACTGCTTATGGGCGAAATAGACGTGGCTCAGCGTGCGCCCTTTGTAGCTGCGGCGTTCGAGCGACCAGCCCGGCTCCAGCGTCAATTTCACAAAGGCATTTTTGTCCCGGCGCACTTTGCTGGCTCGCGCCACTGTGATTCCGTCACCTTGGACAGAGTCCGTCGCCTGTAACGCCAGACCATTTTTGCTCTGGTTCAGACGTAGGCGATAGCGCTTGTCGACATCCCTGCCTGACGTGCGGAGGGAGTAGCCGTTGCTGTCGAGGTAGCGGCTGCAGATTCCCGTGAAATCGAAGTTGTTCAGAGAGGGGTTCATCAGCCCGTCTTGCCGTTCTTCCCAGCAGAGCGGTCTGGCTTTGATCTGTTCCAGCACCAGCAGCTTCCAGCGATCTGGTCCCACCGCTTGAGCCAGGATCGCGAAACGTTCTTCTTGCAGAGGACTGCTGTCGAACAGGGCCCGGGCCCATCCGGGCAGGCTTCCAGCAATGGCCGCCAGACCCACCGCACCGGCACTCAGCGCAGCTCTGCGGAAGTAGGTTCGGCCCATGGCCCAGTCCTCCTGGGTGTTCAAGAACCGTGTTGTACCGAAGAAGGTGTGGGGTGACCAATGGCTGACGCTGATCAGAGAGGTCGAGTTGTGGCCGCTGCCACCGACGGAGCCTGCAGCGGCAATCCCGGGCCCGGCGGCTGGGGTGCCTTGATCCGTTTTGAGGACGGCAGTGTGGAGGAGTTCGGCGGTGCCGACCCTGCCACCACCAACAACCGCATGGAGCTGCAGGCAGCGCTGGCAATGCTTGAGAGGCTGGCGGAGCTGCCTCTTCATCCTGATCTCACCCTGCGGACTGACAGCAAATATCTGATTGATGGCCTTGGCTCCTGGATGGCTGGTTGGAAACGCAAGGGCTGGAAAACTGCAGCGGGCAAACCCGTGCTCAATCAGGATCTCTGGCAGGCCCTCGACGCTGCTCGGCTGTCGGATGTGCCCCTCAGCTACGTGAAAGGACATAGCGGTGACCCGGATAACGATCGGGTCGATCAGATCGCTGTGGCTTTCTCCAAGGGGACGGCGCCACGGCTGGATCAAGCCTGCCAATCTGCCTCCACCAGGGCCATGACAACAGCGAACGGGAGACAAGAACAGGGCGATGATGCGGCCCCGGAATCGCTACAACAGCTGCTTACCAGGCTTGAACTGGCTGACCGTCTGGCTGCTGGTGGATATGCCCTGTCGTTGGTGGAGCTGGCTCAGTTGGTGGAGCAACCGCTGACGCGTCTGGCCCAACGCCAGCAGGCATGGAGTTGGCGCGATTGGCTGGTGGAACCGGTGGAGGGCGACTGCTGGCGGCTGCGCCGCGCCGAGGCAGGATCGAGATAGATCGAGGAACCCAGATGACCCAGCCGTCATCGTCCGGGGTGATGTCCACCGCAGGTTTCTATCGGCGCTGGCTGGGACCTGTGCTGGCCAAAGACGAAGGCGTGGATGCTGAACAGCTCAGTCGTGCGGCTCTTCAGGCCCTTGGTCAGCTCAGTCTTCGCCGTCAGTGGCCAGGCCTCTCGAGTGTGCTTGATGGTGTGGCGTCTGAGCTAACACGCCGGGACCTGCGCTTGGAGCAGGTGTTGTTTGGATGCCGTTTCAGTAATCCGCTTGGCCTAGCGGCTGGTTTTGATAAAAATGGCGTCGCAGCTGGTGTCTGGGATCGTTTTGGTTTCGGGTTTGCTGAAGTCGGCACCGTCACTTGGCATGGCCAGCCTGGCAATCCGCGGCCGCGCCTGTTTCGCCTGGCCCACGAGCGAGCGGCACTGAATCGCATGGGTTTCAACAACAAAGGGGCGGAGGAGCTGCGTCGCACTCTCGAGCGGCAGGCCCTTCCGCCTCGCGGACAGCGGCCTGCCGTGCTGGGTATCAATCTGGGCAAATCGAAGGTGACGCCGTTGGAGCTCGCGGCCGACGACTACGCCTCTTCGCTGGAAATGCTGGCGCCACTGGCCGACTATGCGGTCATCAATGTCAGTTCGCCGAACACGCCCGGTCTTCGCGATCTGCAGGACGCCACTCAGTTGCGCCGGCTGGTGGAACGCCTGCGCCGGCTGCCTGGCTGTCCGCCACTGCTGGTGAAGATCGCACCGGATCTCGAGGATGATGCCATTGATGGCATTGCCCGTCTGGCCTATGAGGAGGGGCTTGCCGGTGTGATCGCGGTCAATACCAGTCTCGATCGTCTTGGGCTGGGTCAGAGGCTGCTCAGCCAGACTGGCCGCAGCCTTGACCAGGAAGCCGGGGGCCTCAGCGGTGATCCGTTGCGTCAGCGGGCTTTGGAGGTGCTGCGTCGGTTGCGAGCCACCGCCGGTCCTGCTCTGCCGCTGGTGGGGGTTGGTGGCATCAGTACGCCCGAGGCTGCCTGGGAGCGGATCGTCGCAGGCGCATCTCTGGTTCAGCTCTACACCGGTTGGATCTTTGAAGGTCCGGATCTGGTGCCCAGGGTGCTTGAAGGGCTGATCGAGCAGCTGGACCGTCACGGAATCCGTCACATCAGTGAAGCTGTGGGTAGCGGCGCTCCCTGGCAGTAGCCGATACCCTGCCAGCAGGGTCGTGGCACCCACTGGCTCGGAGGTGCATGGCGGTGCTGACTGAACTGCGTGATCGCTTTCCAGCACTAGATGGCTGGTTGATGCAAGCGCAAGGGCTGTTGGATCCCCGCAGGGTGCTGATGGCTCCCGAGGATGCAGCGCTCCATTTGGCCTGGTGGTCTCAGGATGGCTGGGAGTTATCGAATGTTGTTCTTCCGCCTGATTTGTGCAGCTCCGGTCAGCCGCTGAATTCCGATGTTCTTGGGGAAACGATTGCTGATCTGCTGCTTGAAAAGGGACTGAGTCCACCCCAGGTGGAGATTGAGCTGCTGTTGCCTATGGCCAGCTGTCAGTGGCGTTTGCTTGAGGGGCCTGCCGCGGTTGGGCTGACATGTGGTGCTGACCTGCGACTGCTGCAGCCTGAGCTGGGCTGGTCGTTGGCCTTACAGGACAGTTATCTGGATGTGATCCCTCAATCGCGAGAAGATTTCGCTCTAGTCGTGGGGACTGATCGTTTGTTGTTGCAGGCCTGGGTGAGCACCCTGGAGGAGGCGGATCTTTCCTTGCGAAGAGTTGAATGGCTGCTGTCGGCTGCCTGGCGTGGCCTTTGTGATGCCCAGGCTGGTGCTGATGAGCAACTGGTTTGGTTGGTGGAGCACGGGGGGCACTGGCGACTGTTGTTGTCGAGTCATGGTTGTCTGGAGATTGATCTCTGCCTGCAGGCTTCGCAGTATCCGTCGCTCAGAGAGGAGGTGGTGGAGCTTGTTGAAGCTTGGGATCCAGCTGGCTTGCCTGGTTGGTGGGTCACCGCTGGATCTCAGTGGCAGGGTCGCTGGGGAGCGGAACACGATTCGTGTCTAGGACCTCTACGTTCCGATGCCGAGATGTCACTGCTTGAGTTGGCACTGACGGCGTCCCGGAGAGATCGCGATGACTGAGCGGTCCACTCAGCGGAGATTGCCTGATCTCCTGCGGGAGCGTCGGCTCGAACTCGGGTTGCCCGAGCCAGCCGGGCCATGGCAACCCATGCGTCCGTTGCTGTTGCGCGGGGCACTGATCGGGGGAGCAGCGTTGCTTGTTTCCCTTGGTTCGATCGTTGTGATCGGGCGGCTCGAAAGTCAGCAGCAGCAGCAGTTGCAGGTGCTTTCGCCCTTCGAGCAGCGGGTGCAATTAGCGGAAGGTCGCCTGCGCGCTGCAAAGCAACGCGGAGCCACGGTTAGAAAGGACAATCTGAAAATTGCTGAGCAGTTGTTGGCTGTGCCGGCGGGCTCACCCCTGCTGGTGCAGTTGGGTCTTGTGACGCCAGCGGGCGTTCAGCTCGAGGATGTTTCGGCGCAGAACGACTTGATCAAAGTGTCTGGGAAGGTGGGGCTGGGTGGTCAACCAGGTCCGCTTGAGCGAGTGAACGCCCTCCAGCTCGCGTTGGAGCGCTTGCCGATCTCACAGACGAATGGCGTCAAGGTATTGAAGGTGACCAGGGATGACGGCGAAGCGCCTTCGGTGCGCTTCAGTCTCGACTGGTCGCTCGATGCCACGGCCAAACCCTCCCTCCAGCAGCTTCAGCAGTTCGGTGCTACGGGCCTGGTCCAGCGCTATCGCTTGCTGGAGCAAAAGGGGGTCGCACCTTGACCAATCTCAGTCCTGATCGTCCAGCCTGGCGGCATCGAGTGACCAGGGAACGCGTGTTGGTCGCCGTTCCAGCTGTGATTGGTCTGGCGTTGGCTTCTGGGGTGTTCGTCGCAGTGGGATGGCCGGGATTGGATCGGCTCGATCAACAGCGGCAGCGGATCGAGGAGCTGGAGAGCAAGCGAGACACTCTTCCTCTCCTGGAGGCTCAGGTCAAGCAGGGCGACAAAAGCATGAGTGAAGCGATACAGCAGCAGGCTCTGTTGGTGGATTTGGTGGCAGGCCGCGGTCAGATTCAAACGTTTTTAGCTCAGCTCAGCCGCATCTCCGTAGCCAGCGGGGTCGTGATCAATCTGTATGAACCGGTCCCTGCGAGTTCTCCGGACGCTTCGAATCGCAGCGGAACCAGCGATCAGAACAGCAAGGGCATGGATAGTGCCAATGAGACCAACGATCCGCTCAAGGAGCTTGGATACGAGAAAAGCTCCGTGTTACTGCAGGTGGATGGGCCTTATCAGGGATTGCTGAAGTTTCTGAGAGGCATGGAGCAGCTTGAGCTTCTTGTGCAGCCAAGTGATCTCGAGCTCACCGCTCTCGAGGCTCCTGACAAAGCTGAGGATCAGCCAGTGATCAGCGGTCCCCCTCTCACTCGATTGAAGTTGAGGCTGACCTTTTTTGATCAATCGCCGAAGACTGTCAAGGATCCTTCTGGACCCAGTGAGGAATCGGGGGAGCCTGAAAGTAATCCCCCGCCCCTTTCCCAAGCTCCTTCTTGAATTGAGGCATTCACTTTGAGATCAGGGCTGGCCCCGCTTGGTCCCGATCGATACCATCCGCTCATGTCAGTGGCGTTCAGGCCAGGGTATGACTTTCACCCCTTCTCGCCTGAGCGCACTTTTGCTTGTCGCTGGTCTCAGTCTTATCGATCTGGGCCTGTTGGAACCACCGATGGGATCAGGATCCCGCGCGGTACTGGCTCAGGGGGCGATGTCCTTGCGTGTCCGTAGTGGGCAAGGGGGCGTGGAGGTGGTGATTCAAGGGGTGGGACCGCAGCCGTTGCTGCAGCAACGGCTCAATGGCCGGGTTTGGCAGGGCAGTTTGCAGACAAAGGGGACCCCTGGAATTCTCAATGGCCGTCAACAGCTCGCTGATTCCGTCGCAGGCCTGCAGCGGGTGACGATCAGTGGATCTGGCAATTCTTATCGCTTGGAGGTGGTCCCCGAGCCAGGACAGAGCCTTCAGGAGCCGGTGGTCAGCGCTGATGGTCGCAACTTAATTCTCAGTTTTCCGGGGTTGATAGCGGCCCCGGTTCTCCAGACAGGTCTTCTGGATCTGAACACGCCAGGGTCGGTGCCCCAGGCGAGCTATGCACCCCCATTACGACCTCGGGCCGTGGCACCACCGTTAGGGGATATGGCGGTGGGAACCATGGTGTTGCAGAACCGCAGCTACGTGAATGTCAGTGGTCCCCCCGTGACACTCACACTGAACAATGCGCCTGCCAAGGATGCGCTGATGGCATTGGCTCGATTAGGGGGATATGGCTTTGTCTTCGTTGGAGATGATGCTGGTGTTAATCAAGGGACCGACAACGCCGGAGCTGATTCAGCGAACCCCAGTGGTCGTCCTGTGTCGATGGCATTTGTGGATGAATCCTATTCAAGAGCGCTGAACGGGATCTTGCTTGCTTCGGGCCTTCAAGGCAAGCTCGACGGACGGATGTTGCTGGTGGGAACATCAATTTCATCGAAGACATTTGGCCCTCAAGTGTCAAAAGTGATTCGATTGAATCAGGTCTCCGCAGTAGCAGGAGCTGAATATTTAGGGAACCTTGGGGCAACAGTTAATTTTACGAACACGATTTCCGTGACGACGGGTGAGCCGGCTTCGCAAGGCACTTCTGAAATCAGTAACACAACCTCTCAGGAGAAGTCTGAATTGAAAGCGACTGAGTCGTTTGGTGCTTCCGTTGGCCCTTTGCGCGGGCTTGTGATCACAACCGATTCGAGGTTGCAGACCTTGACACTTGTGGGTGATTCAAGCCTGATCCAAGTGGCTGAAAATTATCTGAAGCAAATTGATCTTCGCCAGAGGCAAGTGGCTCTTTCGGTGAGGCTTTTGGATGTTACTCTTGATAATGAGTCATCTATTTCTAATAGTTTTGCGTTTAGAAATGGGTATAATTTTATTGTTAGTGATCGCGGAGAGCTGATCGGGGCGTTTGGTTCTAATCTTCCTCCTAATTCTGATAATTTCAATGTAATTGCCGGTGAGGCTGATAGTGGCAAGCCGCAATATGCTGATGAAGAGAAAGCAGTGGTAGAACCCCTTGCGCCAGCGCGAGTAAACCCTGGCTTGTCGTTTCCGGATTCAGACCAAGCCAAATTCACCGATGGATTTTTGGACTTCTTGAGGGCTAAAATTGAGTCGAGTAGTGCAAAAACTCTTGCCTCTCCAACTTTACTTCTCTCTGAGTCTCCAAAGGAGTTGGAGGGAGGTTCGTCTTCCTCTGTTGCTGATCCAAACGTTGCTTTGTCTAGCGGCAAGATTGGGCGCGAGCGGGCCAACGAGTCGTTTGTGACGGTGGGTACCCAAGAGATTGTGGATTACCAAGTACAGGCTGGCCAAAATGGTGCTCCCAATACTTGTCAGCCAGAGTTTCAAACAGCAGGTCTGACTTTTGGGGCAAGAGTCTCGAAAATCGATGACAATGGTTTTGTTAGCTTTACGTTATCTCCTTCGATATCTGCAGTTACACGCTCGCTGAATGTGGACGGCTGTGGTCCAATCAGCATCCTCAGCATCCGCAGGTTGGATACTGGATTGTTGCGGGTGAGGGATGGGCAAACGTTGATATTGACGGGAGTTATTCAAGATGATGACTCTAGAGTTGTGAGTAAGTGGCCCATCCTTGGCGATATTCCTTTGATTGGCCAATTTTTTAGGCAAACTGCTGGGAATAGGGCCAAGAGAGAGTTGGTGATCCTCGTGACTCCTCGCATCGTTGATGATGAGCAAGGTGGCAATTATGGCTACGGATACCGGCCTGATCGTCCGTCTGCTCGACGCATGATGAATTGATTTTGGCTGGTTGTTTGTCTTTGTCCTTTGAGATTTAACTGGTTTTGAATTTAAAAACCTAGTCCCATGGGGATGAGTGCTTTTGCTGCGATTGGCGCCAGCATTCGTAAGCCTGTAATTGTGTTGTTCAGCAGCTGGATTCCTAGACCTTTGCCTTCATTTGGTGATTGCTCCTTCAAGCGTCGAGCTTGGATTGATTCCGCTGCTTTGCGAAGCTGCACCGCCCAGGTGGTTTGACCCTCTTTCTCAAAAATCAATGCGGCATAGCGGAAATCGGCCGCAGCAACATCATCTTTGGCTTGCTCGCTACGGCAGATGCCCCGGGCTACCCAGCTGAGGGGTTGCCCAGGTTGCCTCCTGATCGCATCACTGAACAGCTGCTCCGCCGCTGACCAACGGCCCGCCTGGAAAGCCTCTACGCCTGCGTTGTGCAGAGCTGCATGGCTGCGGATGCCAGCAGAGATGCCACTTGCCCCCTGCCAGTGAGCCTCATCCAGGGCGTTAGGGGTCAGCTGGGCACCGGTGAGGTCCGCGTCGCGCAGATCCGTTCCGTACAGCAGCGTTCCTGTGAGGTTGGCCCCTCGCAGCGAGGCGCCGCGCAGGCTGGTGAAGCTGAGATCAGCACCACTGAGGTCGGCACCATCTAGCTTTGCCTGGCCCAAATTGGCTCTCATCAGCTTGGCGTCGCTGAGGTCAGCATCACGAAGGTCAGCGTGGACTAAATCCGCATCTGCCAGTCGGCATCCGCTGCAGCTGCGCTCCTGTAAAACCTGAATCAGCGCATCATTGGCCTTGGCCTGCGTGCCGCCCATACTCAGCAGAGCGCTCAGCATCACCACTCCAGAGAGATGTTGGAGCCTGAGCAGGCTGCATTCGCAGTCGTTCATGGGTGGCGGCTCTGAACCATCTGGTTGTATCGGTCTCTGATGCCGACGTCGAGAGCGACTGGGCAGGATGGTGTTGCGTGTCGCCTGCGTTGATCTTGAGCAGCGGCCTTCCACCGCATGGAGGCAATCTTGTCCAGGAGGCCCTCCGCCTTGGCTTGAAGCCTTCGCAGCTTCTGGATGCCAGTGCTTCGCTGGTGCCCTTCCGTCCACCAAAGGTTCTGCAGCGTGCTCTGAAGCAATCGATCAGTGGCAGTGCTCTGCGCAACTATCCCGACCGCGAGCAGCAAGAACTCCGCCAGGTGATTGCGAGTTGGCATGGTCTAAAGGCCGAGGCCGTGCTGCCAGGTAATGGTGCAGCGGAACTATTCACCTGGGCGGCACGGGATGCGGCCGCATGTGGTGTGAGTGGACTACCGGAACCTGGCTTTGCCGACTATCGCCGAGCTTTGGCTTGCTGGGATGGTGCTGCTCGCAGCCTGCCTGTTGGCCAGAGCTGGTTGGCAACCTGGCCACAGCCATGGCCCTTTCCGCCCGCGCCGGATCAGGTGCTTTGGATTACCAATCCCCATAACCCCACTGGGCAACTCTGGAGTCGCGCGTCGCTTGAACCGCTGCTGCAGCACTACGCATTGGTGATCTGTGATGAAGCCTTCCTGCCTCTTGTGCCCGCAGGAGAAGCGCAGTCTCTGCTGCCTCTGGTGGAGACCCATCCCAATCTTGTGGTCATCCGCAGTCTCACCAAGTTGTTGGCGATTGCAGGTCTACGCCTGGGCTATGCCGTGGCCTCACTAGAACGCATAAAACGTTGGCAGCAATGGCGTGATCCCTGGCCGGTGAACGGTCTGGCGCTCGCTGCCGGTCGGGCTGTGATGGCTGATCAAGCCGGCATGGTTCGTTGGTTGCAGCGGGTGCATAGCTGGGTTGCACAGGAGGGGGCCTGGTTTCACTACCAGCTCTCCCATCTCCCTGGTGTATTGCCAATGCCGTCAAGCGCCAACTATTTGCTGCTCCGTGGCGTCGACTCCCTGCTGGATTTACGCGAGCGGGTGGCACAGCGGGGTGTGCTTCTGCGCGACTGCCGTTCTTTCACTGGACTAGGGGAAGATTGGCTGAGAATTGCGTTACAGGATCGCCGTGGTAACCGGCGGATCCTCAGAGCCCTGAAGCAGGAACTGCACTGACGCCTTCCATCACCGCACCAGTGTTTGCAACAGCGTTGCGAGTTGCTTGTCGGCGTCGCGCACCGCCAGCTGTTGCATGGCTTGTTTCATCGTCAGGAGGGAGGTCTCAGACGAACCATTGCCTTGAAGCCTGGGACCCAGCAGACGCCAGAGCATGTCGCGCAGGGCGGGATGGTTCGGGTCGTGCTGGTGCACGATCACAGCGGCGCCCAGGGCTGCGGCACAGGCTGCATTGGCGTCTTGATGCTGATCTGCTGCCTGCGGAAATGGCACTAGCACGGAGGGGGTCTCGCACACGGCCAGTTCGCTGAGGCTGCCTGCTCCTGCCCTGCTGATCGCTAGGTCAGCGTGTTGCAGTAGTCCGGCTATGTCGTCGCTGAAGGGTCGCTCCACCAGTGCGGCGTGCTCAATGCTGTTCACATCCGGATCGTTGCTGCCTGTTAGATGCACCACCCGGCAGCCGTGACTGAGCAGCTCCGGCAGCAGTACCCGCACCATCCGGTTGAGGCCAAGAGCCCCCTGGCTGCCACCCATCACCACGAGCAAGGGGCCCTCACCTTTCGGGACCCAGTTCGGCAAAAGCTGGGGTTGCAAAAAAGCATCCCTTACCGGAGTGCCCGTGACCACGGCCAGACATCCGGGGATGCGACTTGCGGCTGCATCAAGACCAACGGCCACGTGGGTGCAGAAGCGGCCCAGCAGCCTTGTGACCCGACCTGGAATGGCGTTGGATTCGTGTAGCACAACTGGAACACCGCACCACCGGGCAGCAAGGATTGCTGGTGCCGCGATGTAACCGCCTGTGGTGAAGACCGCATCGATCTGCTGCCTGCGGATCAGTCGGTGCACATCTTGGCTGGCCCCCAGCAGACGCAGCAACTGGATGAGTTTGCGCAGGCCTCGGCCCTGGAGCCCTCCGGCTTTCACAGTCACCAGGTTGTACTGCTCAGGGACCAGTGTCGTTTCCAGGCGATCGGGAACGCCAAGCCAGCGCACCCCCCAGTCGGGAGGAAGAGCTTCGGCAACCGATAGCGCTGGAAACAGATGGCCACCGGTGCCACTGGCGGCGATTAGAAGCCGGGGCATGGGAGCGGACCACGAAAACGCGGCCTAACTTAGTTCGACTGCTGAGGCTGATTCATGGTTCCGCTCCTGCGAGCCTCTTTGGCGACTGTGCTCTCGAGTGCCGCGTTGCTCAGCACGATGCCGGCACTGGCAGCTAGCGGAGATGCGGCTGATCTCAGTGCCCGTTTGCAGCTTGCCCTCAATGCAGAGGACCGTGTTCAGGCACTGTCCGCCTTGATGGCACCGGAGCAGGCCACGACCCTGATGGAGCGCTTTCGTCGCTTCAGCACGCGTTTTCCTGAAACCCGCTGGGCCGTTAGGCCAGGCCAGCCCCTTGCCGATGGTCGCTCCACCGTGAAGCTGGCTGTAAGCGGTACGCGTCAGCAGGATGGTCTCAGCTACTCCTTCAAAGCCAACCAGCGGGTTGCCTTCTCTACGGATGGAGGACTGATCACCGCTCAGGAGGTTCTCAGCGATCAATCGGTGCTCACCAGCGCCCGCAAGCCGTTGCCTATCTCGCTGCTCATCCCCGACAAAGTGCTCACTGGCAGCCGTTACGACGTGGATGTGGTGGTGGATCAACCGTTGGGTAAAGCCTTGCTGGCTGGCGGGCTCATCGCGATAACCCCTCAGCAAGTGATGGCGCAACAGAGCCCGGATGTTCAGCTGGAGCCATTAGGCGGTGGCGGGTTGTTCAAGTCGGTGCAGGCCCCTTTTCAGCCCGGGATTCAGACCTGGGCGGCCCTTTTGGTGCACCCCGATGGGGTGATCACGGTGAGTAAGCGGGTGCAGGTTGTTGATGATCAGACCAAGCTCAATCCTTGATCTACTGAGGTTGATAGGGGTTCGCGGGAAGACTTCGGCGTAGAGCAGACACATCGGCATTCCCGAGCCCAGCGTCCATTAGGGCCTGCTCCTGGTTGTGCACGGCCTCGGTGATCGGCAATTTCAGGCCCGTCTGTAACGCCGCATCGAGTGCAATTCCGAGGTCCTTGTGATGCAGTGCCAGTTTGAAACCGAGTGGATAATCATCATTGATCATGGCCTGAGACCGATGTTGCAGTGCCCAGGAGCCTGCAGCCCCCTGGCACAGCGCGTCCACAACCTGCTCCATCGGTAGCTGCAGGTGTTCTCCGAGGGCGATGGCTTCCGCAACTGCGGCATAACTACCAGCCACCAGCACCTGGTTAATTGCTTTGACCTGTTGTCCACTGCCCACGTCACCGAAATAGTGGATTGAGCGGCCGATCACCTCCAGCACTGGCCGCGCTTTCTCAACTGCTGCAGTGTCTCCACCGCAGAGCACGGTGAGGGTGCCGGCCTTCGCGCCTTCCGTGCCGCCGGTCACGGGAGCATCGATGTAAGCAATGTCTCGCTTAGCGAGACGTTGAGCCATGGCCCTGGAGGTGGAGGGACTGATGGTGGAGCAGTCGATCACCAAGCTGCCCTGCTGCAGCGCGGGTCCAGCGCCCTGTTCTCCCCAGAGAACAGCTTCTACGGCTGCATCGTCGCTTACGCAGAGAAGCAGTGCAGAACAGCGACTCACTGCTGCGGCCGGGCTTGCGGTGGGTAAGGCTCCCGCTAGGCCAGGGGCCGACTCCGCCAGGCGACTGCGGGTATGGACCTGCAGCGGGTAGCCAGCTGCTAAGAGATTTACCGCCATCGGCAACCCCAGAGCCCCGAGGCCAATACAGGCCAGTCGGGTCTTTGGCGTTAGATCACATCCGGTCATGGTTTGAGACCATCTGAGTCAGATCCTGACCCGCCACCCGCAGCAACCTGGGCCTGTTCACTGTTGATGGTCTTCATGGCGCTTACCAATCGCTGGCGACGGGCACTCTTGATTCCCTGCGTTGCACTCACAGCCGCTGCTCTGCAGCAGACCGGTGGAGTAGCGGAAGCGGCTCCAGGCCGCAGGATGCCGGAATCCAACCTCACGGAAAGTCAGAAGATGCAGCTGTTCCAGGCCCGCCGCAACTGGGGACTACGCAGCTACGACCAACGGCTTGCGCTGCTCAAGTCTGGCCAGAGCTGCCTTGAGCGTGCGCAAACTCCTGAAGCGGGCAAGACTTGTATGCAGCAACAGAAGCAGGCTCGCCGGCGTCTGATGGAGCAAGGACGACAGGTTGTGAATGCAGAGCGTCGCCGCTTGGGCCTCACACCTTTGCCTGATTTCCGGAGGCAAGGTCGAGGGAGGGGCTGAGGCTCCTCCCTTTGACCGAATCTCTACTCAGGCGGCGTCGAGGGCTGAAACGCCTGGCAGTACCTTGCCTTCCAGCAGTTCGAGGCTGGCGCCGCCACCGGTGGAGATGTGCGACATCTTCTCGGCCAGACCTGCCTTCTCCACAGCTGCAACAGAGTCGCCGCCGCCGATGATCGTGCAGCAGCCCTTGCCACTCAGCTCGGCCAGGGTGGTGGCGATGGCGTTGGTGCCGGCGGCAAACTTATCGAACTCGAACACGCCCATGGGGCCGTTCCAGATCACGGTCTTGCAGTCGGCCAGTGCGTCCTGGAACACCTTGATGGAGTCAGGACCAATGTCCAGACCCATCCAGCCGTCGGGAATCGAGTTGATGTCAGCGATCTGGCTGTTGGCGTCGGGGGCGAAGTTGTCGGCCAGCACCACATCGGTGGGCAGCAGCAGCTGCACGCCCTTGGCCTTGGCTTTGGCCTCCAGCTCCTTGGCGAGTTCGAGTTTGTCTTCTTCCACGAGGCTCTTGCCCACTGAGAGTCCGCGTGCCTTGTAGAAGGTGAAGATCATGCCGCCGCCGATCAGCACCTTGTCGCACTTGTCGATCAGGGCTTCGAGCACGCCGATCTTGGAGCTCACCTTGGAACCACCCACGATGGCAGCGAGGGGGCGCTTGGGATCGTCAACGGCACCCTGCAAGTACTGAAGCTCCTTCTCCATCAGGAAGCCAGCCACGGAGGGCTTGAGAAACTTGGTCACGCCTTCGGTGGAGGCATGAGCGCGGTGGGCGGCACCGAAGGCGTCGTTCACATACACCTCAGCCAGTCCAGCCAGCTTTTCGGCGAAACCGGCTTCATTCTTTTCCTCTTCCGCGAAGAAACGCACGTTCTCCAGCAGCACCACATCGCCATCCGCCATGGCACTGACCTTGGCTTCGGCGTCAGGTCCGATGCAGCTTTCGGTCTTGGAGACTGGTTTGCCGAGCAATTCGCTCAGACGGGCGGCAACGGGGGTGAGACGCATGGAGTCATTCACCTGACCCTTGGGCCGTCCGAAGTGGGCGGAAAGAATCACTTTGGCGCCTTTGTCGATTAGGTCTTTGACGGTGGGCAGCGCAGCACGGATGCGGGTGTCATCGGTGATGGCCCCGGCATCATTGAGGGGCACATTGAAATCGACCCGCACGAGAACACGTTTTCCGCTGAGGTCGGCGCCGGAGAGGCTGGCCAGGGAACGCTTCGCCATGAGGGTTGTGTGGTGCGGTAAGAAAACGGGGAGAGATTAACCCGAGTTCTGCAGGCCCAGCGCTAGGACTGGCTTAAAGGGCATTGGCCGGAGGTCGTGTGAATGTTCAAGACCGTCCTCTTCCCGATCGATCAGAGCGATGAGGCCCTGGAGACAGTGGACAAGGCTCTGGAGCTCGCGCGCCGTTATGGCTGTCGATTGGTGCTGCTATCGGTGCTGCAGTCAGAACGTTCTCAAAAGCATGACCATGAAGCGGTTGTAGGGAGGCTTGACCAGACCCGCGAACGCTTTGAACAGGCTGGTTTCAGCTGCCAGGAGATTGAGCGCAGTGGCCAAACGGCCTCTGTGATTGGTGATGTGGCTGATGAGTTGAATGTGGATGTGATCGTGATGGGAACCGGGGGTGTGAACTTGGAATCCGACAGCGGCTGCATGGTTGCACGGGTGCTTCAGCTGGTGTCCTGTCCTGTGTTGGTGGTGCCGTGAGTTCACCACCGATTCAGTGGTACCCCGGCCACATCGCCAAGGCGGAGCAACAACTCCGGCGCAATCTCGACAAGGTGGATCTGGTCATCGAGGTCCGTGACGCACGCATCCCTCTGGCCACCGGCCATCCCCACCTCAGCCGTTGGATCAAGGGCAAGCAACACCTGCTGGTGATCAACCGTCGCGACATGGTCACTGCTGAAGCCCGATCCTCCTGGGAGGCATGGTTCAAAGGCCATGGTCAGCGCACGGTGTGGTGTGACGCCAAGGTGGGCACCGGGGTCAAACAGGTGCAGCAGGCGGCCATTCGCGCCGGCGATCAGCTGAACGAACGGCGGCGTAACAGGGGCATGCGCCCCAGGCCTGTGCGGGCGCTCACTCTGGGTTTTCCCAACGTGGGCAAATCAGCGCTGATCAACAGGCTGGTGAAGCAGAAGGTGGTGGCGAGTGCCCGCCGGGCTGGTGTCACCCGCACCCTGCGCTGGGTGCGCCTTGGCCAGGACATCGACCTGTTGGATGCGCCCGGGGTGTTGCCACCCAGGCTTGATGACCAGCAGGCTGCCTTACATCTGGCCCTCTGTGATGACATCGGCCAGGCTGCCTATGACGGTGAACTCGTTGCCCAGGCGTTTTTGCGATTGCTGATGGGTCTGCAGCAGCAGCAGTCTTCCGGCGTGGTGCTTGCAGTGTTGGAAGGGCGGTATGGAACACCTTTGTTGGGTGAGACCGAAGACCCAGCTCTTTGGCTTCAGGCCGTGGCACGGCGCCACACCTCCGGTGACACGGCGAGGATGGCTCAGAGGTTGCTGGATGACTTTCGTAAGTCGGCGCTGGGCAGTATCGCTTTGGAGTTGCCGGCATGAGTCGTGCCTGGAGTCGTCCTCCGCTGCCGGAAGAAACCTTCACCGACAGGTTCGGCGAGGGCGAGGGGGAGTTGCTCTCGCTCACCTATCCCAAACCGCTGCCGATGCGGCTCGACCGTTGGCTGGTCAGTCAGCGCAGCGAGCAGAGTCGCGCCCGCATTCAGAAGTTCATTGATGCCGGTTATGTGCGTGTAAATGGCAAGACCGGAAAGGCCAAGACACCTCTGCGCCAGGGCGATGAGGTGCAGCTGTGGATGCCACCGCCGGAGCCGCTGCCCTATCTGAAGCCGCAGCCGATGGAGCTCAATGTGCTCTTTGAAGATGAACATCTGATCGTGATCAACAAACCGGCCGGTCTCACGGTGCATCCGGCACCTGGCAACAAGGACGGCACGCTGGTGAATGGTTTGCTGCATCACTGCCCTGATCTGCCGGGCATTAGCGGCAAGTTGCGGCCCGGCATCGTCCATCGCCTCGACAAGGACACCACCGGTTGCATCGTGATCGCCAAGAGCCAGGAGGCTTTGGTGCGGCTGCAGATCCAGATCCAGAAACGCATCGCTTCACGCGAGTATCTGGCGGTGGTGCATGGGGTGCCTGCAGGAGACAGCGGCACGATCGTGGGGGCGATCGGTCGCCACCCGGTGGACCGCAAGAAATATGCGGTGGTGAGTGGTGAGACTGGACGTCATGCCTGCACGCACTGGAACCTGGAGGAGCGGCTCGGCGATTATTCGCTGTTGCGCTTCAAGCTCGACACCGGCCGTACCCATCAGATCCGGGTGCATTGCGCGCATATGAACCATCCAGTGGTGGGTGACCCCATTTACAGCCGCTGCCGCAAATTGCCGATTGAACTGCCCGGCCAGGCGCTGCATGCCTTTCAGCTGGGCTTGGATCACCCCATCACACGGAAGCGAATGCTGTTTGAAGCACCGATCCCTCCAGTGATGGAGAAATTATTGGCGGTCCTAAGACGCCGTTCCTAGTGCTGTTGCCAGTGCATGATCAAAGGATCTGCTGGCTGGCGAAGTTCAACACCAGATCGTTGAAATCACCGTCTGCGGAAATGCCAGCTTGATCCTCAAACCCAATGCGATTGGCACCCAGCACTTTGAAGCGTTTGAGGTTGGTTCCCAGTTGATGCTATTGGCGTAGCCATGTTTGGCTCAGTTTGGTGTAAGTCCCGTCGTAATAACTGCGAGCTATTGCGTCATTGATTGCGCTTGAGCGGGGGTCGTCTAGAAAGTTTTTTGACATCCCGTAGGCGATAAATAATGTTGTCAGGGTTTTACTCGTTGGCTTGATATTGGGTGCAGATGGCATCTGTTGAAGAGCAGTTTGCATGCTCTGGTTATCTGCGAGGATCGCATCAGCGAGACCGCTTTCAAGTTGTTGAATACATTCAGGCATCAGCTCGCAGCTGATTTGTTTGATGCCTTTGGCTTTCAAAATAGATTCCTGAATTGAGTCCGGTAAAGAAGCGAAGGTTTTGCCTTTAAGGGTGGCGTTGTCGAGCGAAACTATCACTTCCTGATCGCTACTCTTCTGTGCATTGCTCGCTGTTTTTAGGATGTAGGAAGCGAAATAAGCTGTTAACAAGACCCTTGCAAATAATGAGACGATTGAAATAATTCTGGTTTTGGATTTTTGTGTGTGATCTGTAGAGAGTAAAAGTGTTTTCTGTAGGATTAGAATTAGTTGGTGTCGTTTCTTTTCGTGAATGAGATTGAGTCGATTGCGCTCTAGCAGCCAAACCGGTACTGCGAAGAAGCAGGCGATTAGGGCGACTCCCACAAAGATCAGGAGTACTTCCTTGGAAGTTGTCACCTGGAGCAGGCGAAGTGCTGTCGACTCTTCTTGTTTCAGCTCATAGATTTTGAATTCGCTCGTAGCTGTTGGAAAGGTGAATTTGAAGCGTTTGCTTCGATTTTCGTTAATTAAAATCCCGCCCATTGCCACGTCTGCACGCCCACTGCCAATTGCTTCCAGAAGCTCGCCAAAGGTATTCGCTCGTGTGATGCGGTATGGGATCTTCCGGTTTTCGGCGATCATCCGCCAGAGATCGATCTCAAATCCTGTGGGGATCTCGTTTTCGTTTAATGCATAAGGTGGATCGGGGTGCCAAATCACGTTGACTGGTTCTCGACCATTCGTGCTCTTTTCATTTGCGTGGACTTTGCAACTTAAATCCCCCATCGTGCACGCCACGAATGCACCCAGCCCAAATAACACAATGCTTCTGATCCGCTTGGGCATCACATCTAGACGCACGACTCACCAGTCAAAATGCAGGGAGCATCCCGGGTGGATTGCGATGACTTATCGGAATTTTATCCCAAAACTGCGATTGGATCGTTAGCAGATGAGCCTGAATCATCTCGTCGAGGTCGACGGGGTGATTCAGGCTTCTTGATTGGTCTGGGTGCACCCTGAGGAATTGCAGTCTTGGTTAAAGCAGAGTGATTGCGCTTCCTGAAGCCAGCAGCATGTCTTCTGTTAGCACTCCATCTCTTCCAAGATCCATATCCGAAAGGGCATTAAATCCCACCGTCAGCGACTGGCCAGCGCCAATGGATGAGCCCCAATCCGCTCCGGAGAGTTCGTAGCGATAGAGCTCCCCATCCAGCTGCTCAGTTGTTACGTCAACTCCCCAGGACTCGCCATAAAACCTGTGGTTGCTGTTGAAACTCAGCGACCAATTATCAAGTTGCTGTTCGCTCTGATTGTTCACTGTGAGGGAGGCTGTCAAGCCGCCCCACCAAAGATCGCCACTGACCTCAACATCAAGGGGTTGGCCTGTTAGCTGATCAGTCTCTTCAGGCTTTGAATCGGGGAGGATTGGTTCTGGAGGAGGAACGGGTTGTGGCTCCTGATTGATGGTTCCAGTGCTGGACAACGCTTCGAGATTCTGCGCCAGTGGATCACCCAGAGACACAATCCCCTGGTAATAGTTGATCACCGTCGAATCAGAAACATCCAGAGCCGGCCATTGCGGCCAGTCAAAGGTGTCATTCATGAAGGGTTGGTCCTGATCCCATCCCAGAACTGTGAGGTGATTGATGTCGTGAGCAATCGCGACATCTTCGATGTTTAAAAATCCATGGGTGCGGCCATGCATCCAGCCTCCGTAATGGGGCTCCATTTTCAAGGTGTTGATGAAGGTTTCCCGCAAACCGGATTGCTCGATGTAGTCGGCGAATCCCTCATGGCCAAACTCTCGGACCATTCCCATCACGTCGTCTTGGGATCCCTGTCGTGCCGTTCGTTGGATGTCAGCGAGGATCTGGGGGTCATAGGCCTGATCAGCAATCCAACCCACCTTCGCTCCCTGCATGGCATACCAAAGGCCGACCCCCTTGGTGTCATCGCCCCATGCCTGCGAATTGTTGGTCAGGCCGTTGGCAAAAGCCCATTCACCGACGGTCTCAATGCCAACAGCTTCAAGACCTGAGAAAGCACGCAGGCCGTTGTAGGCCTCCAAGGCTTCGGTGGTGATAGCTGTGCGGCCTCCGACCAGTTCGTTGTGCTCGGAATTGTGATTGGAGCCGTGGAAGCTTCCCCAGCTATTGATATCCGTGTAAGGCCCCTCCACGGCAGCGTGCTGATGCATGGTGTGATCGTGGCCGGCACCGGCATGCCCGTCCATGCCGGCAGCGTCAGAGCCGGAAGCTGCCATGGATGTTTCGCCCATGGATGTTTCGCCCATGGATGTTTCGCCCATGGATGTTTCGCTGTTAGAGATCTCAACGTTGGACATCTCACTATTGGATGTCTCACCAGTGGATGTCTCACCAGTTGATGCCTCACCCGTCGATGTCTCGTCCGTGCTCATGGTGGAGCCGGAATCTGCGTTGGAGTTGTCGCTGAAGGCAAGGCCTGTCTCTGAGAACAACATCCCCTCAGTGAGGTTGCCATCACGTCCAAGGTCAGTGCCCTGCGTTCCGTTGAAGCCAACATTGATGGTTTCACCCGCTGGGATGCGACTCCCCCAACCCGTTCCTGAGAGGGTGTAGCGCGTCAGTCCGTTGTCCAATCGTTCGCTTTCGAGGGCGACTCCCCAGGCATTGGGGTCTAGTTGATGGGGACTGGTGAAGCTGATGGTCCAGCTTTCAAGAGCCTGATCGCTCTTATTGGTGATGGCCAGTGCGGCAGTGAAGCCGCCCCACCAGATGTCCCCGCCGATGGAGACCTGCAGTGACTCAGATGGCGTCATGGCATGAATGAGAGGTACAGATTCAGTGCAGCGACGAGATGTGATTCAGATCTGTCTCGTGAAAGTCGGGATGTGTCCGAATCATTTCGTGTTGAGGGAAGGAAGGTCGCCGCCTTGTTTTTCCATTCACGGCTGAAACCGTTTGAACGCCAATCCTGCAAATGGGGGGTTTTCTGGAGCGCGGGTCAGGGAATCAGCCCGAGCCTTAATGCTGCGGAAACCGCACTAGCTCTGTTGCTGACGTCTAGGCGTGTGAGGATCTCACTAAGGTGATCGCGAGCAGTGTTGACGGAGATGTTGAGCTGATCAGCGATTTGACGATTGCTCAGCCCCTCGGCAACCAAGGCGAGAATTTCAAGTTGGCGTTCTGAAAGCACCTTGGTCCTCTCCCGACCAAGAATTATTTCCCCCTCAAGGAGACTTGGATCCTCAAAGTGTTTGCCTTGTTTCATGGAAGTCAGGGCATTAATCAATGCTCCGGAGCGTTGCTCCAAACTCCGTTCATTCAGGACTGCATCCACGTTCAGTCCGCGGGCAATGCGCAAGCTGCTTTTGCCTGGACGGTTGATCAGGAGCAGGGTGCGATGGCTGCTAGGGAAGCGTTTGCTTTCACGCAGCAAGTCCAGTCCGCTTCCGTCACTGAGTTGCTCGGACACGAGGAGCCAGTGAGGGGACTTGACGTTCTTCAGATAAATCATCGCTTCAGCTTTGGAGTCATAAAAGCGTCTGATTCTTTTGCTTTGCATCCCTGAAAGTCGCAGCATTTGCTTCACTGCAAACAGATGTGGGTAGAGGCAGATGAGTAAATCTTGATCGTGGATCAGTGAACGAATCCTGCGTGCTTTTTCAAGATCGCTCGCTTCACTTCGGCTTCTGGTCATGACCTCAACTTGGCAAGCGAGGACAGGCTTCGACCAGTGTTCGCGTGATCTCAGCCTGCGGTTGATTCAGCAACCGGTCACCGGGTCCCTCCTCCACGACATGTCCTTTGTTGAGCACGATCAGTCGATGGCAGAAGCCACAGGCCACTGAAAGGTCATGGGTGATGAAGATCATGGTGAGTCCAAGCTCCTGCTGCAGCTGCCGAAGCAGGGACAGAACTTCTGCCTGGATTTCGGCATCGAGCATGCTCACGCTTTCATCACAGATCAGCACCTTCGGTTTCAGCGCCAGAGCGCGGGCGATGGCCACCCGTTGCTGCTGGCCCCCGGAAAGTTGGCGGGGAAGCCGATTCTGGTAACGATCGGCTGGTCCAAGGCCCACGCGTTCAAGCAGCTGGCGGCCTTGTTCTCGAGCTGCCGCTGGTGACGCCAGATTGTGGATCCGCAGTGGATCGACGATGGCATCCAGCACCGGCATGGCTGGATTCAGACAGGCCAGTGGGTCCTGGAACACCATCTGAATGGTTCGCCGTGCCCGGCGCGCCTCACGTCCCCGCAGCCTGAGCAGATCCTGACCGAGTAACTGCACCCTGCCACCACGAATCGGCGTTAGTCCCATCAGGGCACGGCAAAGGGTGCTTTTGCCGCAGCCAGATCCTCCCACCACTCCAAGGGTTTCGCCGGCTCGCAATTGGAAGCTGATGCCGTCTACCGCTTTCAGCCAGGTTGGATTCCAGGGCGGACCGCCCAGGTTGTGCCAGCAGCGCAGTTCCTGCACAGCCAGCACCGTTTCGGCCTCGGGTGCTTCAGGGGTGCTTCCCCCTTCTCGTGCTCGGGCAGCGGCAAGTAGCCGTTGTCCCACCCTTGAGCTGGGATAGGTCAGAACCACGTCGCTGCGGTTGATCTCCACGACCTGTCCACCGTCCAGCACAGCCATGCGTTCGCACCAGCGATTGGCCATGGCCAGATCGTGGGTGATCAGCAACAGAGCACTGCCCAGTTCCTTGCACAGCGCTCTCAGGGCAGCCATCACCTGACCAGCCACCGCTACATCGAGGCTGGTGGTGGGTTCGTCCGCGATCACCAGGGGAGGACTCAGGGCGATGGCCAGTGCAATGGCAAGGCGCTGACGCATGCCGCCGCTGAACTCATGGGGGTAGGCGCGGAAGCGAGCAGCGCCGATGCCCACCTGCTCCAGCAGCTCCTTGGCCCGCTTAAGACGTTCTGTCTCGTGCATAGTCGGCCTATGGGCACGCAGGGTATCGATCAGATGACCGCCCACCGTCATCAGTGGATTTAGGCGTGTCATCGGATCCTGAAATACCAGTCCCACCGATTCGCCGCGCAATCTCCTCAGATCGGTCAAGTTGAGGCTGCGGGGATCGTGACCGTTCAGGCTTAGTTCTCCTTCGCAACTGCTGCCTGGGGGCAGCAGTTGCAGCGCTGCCCTGGCCACCGTGCTCTTGCCGCAGCCGGAGGGACCCACCAGGGCCAGGCGTTCGCCGGGATGCAGGCGCAGGTCAAGCCCATCGAGGGTCCAGGCCTGGCTTCCCGGGTAACGGAGCCGGAATTGTTCGAGCTCCAGCACAGTCCCTTGCGCGGTTGTCATGGCAATCGAGGCGCAGGTGCTCATGGCTACATACCATGGAATCACCTGTCGGTTCGGATGCTCAACGCCACCTCCGAGACGGTCGCAGTTCGGATCCGGAATGGATCCGCTGCACCGGCTTGCGGTCTGGTGGCTCTGAGGGACAGGCCCATCCGTTCGGCTGATGATTACGGCATCGATCTCCCCGCCTGGTTGCGTGAGTGCATCGACCACGTGCCGCCAGGGATCGGTCACAGCTGTCCCACCGATTCAGAGGCTCTGCTCGCAGCGGCCTTTGATTTTGCTTTTCAGCTGCACGAGGGCCAGTTTCGAGCCAGCGGAGACCCTTACATCGTCCATCCGGTGGCGGTGGCTGATCTGTTGAGGGATATCGGTGCCAGCGCCAGCGTGATCGCTGCGGGCTTCCTTCACGACGTGGTGGAGGACACCGATGTCACTCCAGAGCAGCTCGAGAGTCATTTCGGACCGGAAGTCCGCGAGCTCGTGGAGGGGGTCACCAAGCTTGGCGGGCTGCACTTCACCAATCGCACTGAGGCTCAAGCCGAAAACCTGCGCAAGATGTTCCTGGCGATGGCCAGTGACATCCGAGTTGTGCTGGTGAAGCTTGCGGACCGGTTGCACAACATGCGCACGCTGGGGGCGCTGCGGGAGGAAAAGCGCCAGCGCATCGCCCGGGAAACCCGGGAGATTTATGCACCTTTGGCCAATCGTCTTGGCATCGGTCGCTTCAAATGGGAGTTGGAGGATCTGTCCTTCAAATTGCTTGAGCCGGATGCCTTCAGGGAGATTCAGCAGGAAGTTGCGACCAAGCGCAGCGAGCGGGAGGAACGTCTAGGGGTCACTGTTCAGTTGCTCAGTGATCGCCTGGCGGCTGTCGGGCTTGAGAACTGTGAGGTGAGCGGCCGGCCCAAGCACCTCTTCGGCATCTGGACCAAGATGCAGCGGCAGCAAAAAGCCTTCCACGAGATCTACGACGTGGCGGCCTTGAGGATCCTCACCCCCAGCGTTGAGGCCTGCTATAGGGCTCTTGCGGTGGTTCACGACACCTTCCGTCCTATTCCCGGGCGCTTCAAGGACTACATCGGTCTGCCCAAGCCCAATGGCTATCAGTCGTTGCATACGGCTGTGATCGGTCGTCACCGTCCGATCGAAGTGCAGATCCGAACGCTGGATATGCATCGGGTGGCGGAGTTCGGAATTGCCGCGCACTGGAAATACAAAGAAGGTGGTTCACCAGCTGCCGGTGGAGACACTGAACGCTTCAACTGGTTGCGGCAACTTGTTGACTGGCAGCAGGAAGGGGGAGCTGATGACCACAACGACTACCTCGCTTCGATCAAGGAAGATCTCTTCGATGAAGAGGTATTCGTATTCACACCTAAAGGCGACGTTCTGGGTTTGCGCAAGGGTTCTACGGCTGTGGATTTTGCTTATCGCATCCACTCGGAAGTGGGTAATCACTGCCATGGCGTGCGCATCAATGATCGACTTTCTCCCCTGTCGACGCCGCTCCAGAACGGTGATTTTGTGAATGTACTCACGAGCAAGACGGCACATCCCAGTCTTGATTGGCTCAATTTTGTGGCGACGCCTACGGCGCGTAATCGCATCCGCCAGTGGTACAAACGCAGCCATCGGAATGAAACGGTTGAGCGGGGAAAGGACCTGCTCGAACGGGAGCTGGGACGCAGCGGTTTTGATGCTCTGCTCAGCAGTGATGCGATGACGCGCGTAGCCGAGCGTTGCAACCTGCTCAGTACTGAGGATCTGCTTGCGGCCCTCGGTTTCGGAGCCGTCACCCTGCATCAGGTGCTCAACCGTCTCAGAGAGGAGATCCGTCTGCAGGCCGCCATCGAGGAGCCACCGCTCAGTAACGAAGACGTTGCTCGCCAGCTTGTGCAGCAGGCGGAAACCGGCCCCCCCCCGCTCCAGTCCTGATCAGCAGGACCCCATCCTTGGTGTGGAGGGTCTCGACTACCGCCTCGGTGGTTGTTGCAGCCCTCTTCCCGGCGAGGCGATTCTGGGTACGGTTGCCCTCGGCAACCATGGCATCACCGTGCATCGCCAGGACTGCTCTAATGTTGTGGCGATTCCCAGTGAACGGCGATTGCCTGTGCGCTGGAATCCCGCTTTGGTGACAAGAAGCCAACGCTTCCCTGCGCAGCTGCGCATTGAGGTGATCGACCGTGTCGGGATTCTCAAGGACATCCTGATGCGCCTCTCTGATGGACGCATCAACGTCAGTGATGCCCGCGTGAAAACCAGCCATGGAAAGCCCGCGCGCATTGATCTGCGTCTGGAGTTGGCCAGTGCCGAGCAACTGCAGCGCACCATGCACCAGATCCGCTCAATGGCAGATGTAATTGATATCGCCCGCAGCAGCGGTACTTAACTTTGCTGGCGACTGCCCTCAGCGTTTGCGTTGTTGTTGTAGGAGCCAATTCAGGCTCAGCCACCAACCCAGTGCCGCGCTGACGGCTCCCGTAATGCTGGAGCCCAGCAGCAAACGGCTGATCACGCTCCATCCCAACTGACTAAAGCCGTCGGGGTTCACGGCATCGAAGCCAGGCCATTCGCGGCCGGGGCCGAGCAGCAGAGCCCCGATCCGGTAGTTGAACCAGTAGAGCGGCAGATAGGTGAAGGGATTGCTGATCCAGGTGCCTGCAGCCGCCAATAAATGGTTTCCACGCACCACACTGGCCAGTGCGATTCCCACCAGTGTCTGCAAACCGAAGATCGGAAAGCAGCCGCAGAAGATCCCGGCTGCAAGCCCACGGGCCCGCTGTCCCGGAGTGCCTTCCTGTTGCCAGATCCATTGCAGACTTTGCTGCAGGCGTCGATGTGCCTTTGTCAGCATCCGGCCCATGGGAGTGTCGGCGGTTCTCGCATGCCATTGAGGATGTGATCGTAGGGAGTGGGCTAGGGGCTGTTGCAGCATCGCGATGCAGGAGATCAACCTGGAGAGGCAAACGATTGCTGCAGTGGCCACGGCAGTGGCTCCCGGCCAGGGCGGCATCGCCGTGATTCGACTGTCGGGCCCTGATGCACAAGGGGCCGTGGGCGAGATCACTTGCTTCCCAGGTGCGCAGCTGTGGGAGAGCCATCGGGTGCTTTACGGCCATGTGCTGGCAGCCGACGGAGTGGAGCGACTCGATGAGGTGTTGGTGCTGGTGATGCAGGCGCCACGGAGTTTTACCGCTGAAGACGTGGTGGAAATCCATTGCCATGGCGGTGTGATGGCTGTGCAGCGGGTCATGGCCCGTGTGCTGGAACAGCCAGGGATTCGCCGAGCATTGCCCGGTGAATTCAGTCAGAGAGCCGTCCTGAACGGGCGCCTCGATCTCACGCGTGCTGAGGCGATCGGCGATCTGGTGGGCGCACGCAGCCAGCGTGCTGCGCAGCTGGCGATGGCAGGGGTGGATGGCGGTATTCAGCGTCGAATCCAGATGTTGCGCGAATGTTTGCTGGATCAGCTCAGTGAGTTGGAGGCCAGGGTTGATTTTGAGGATGACCTGCCTGCACTTGATGCTCAGGCGCTGCTGATAGCTCTGCAGTCGGTTCGCGACCAGCTGCTTCAACTGGTCGCCGATGGTGAGCGCAGTGTTGCTCTTCGCCAAGGATTGCGGGTGGCTCTTGTCGGCAGACCGAACGTGGGCAAGAGCTCACTGCTCAATCGGCTGAGTCGCCGTGAGCGAGCCATCGTGACCGATTTACCCGGCACAACGAGAGACTTGCTGGAAAGCGAAATTGTGTTGGAGGGCGTTCCGATCACGCTGCTCGATACCGCTGGCATCCGCAGCACCAGCGATGCGGTTGAGCAGCTGGGCATCGCACGCAGTCATGACGCCTTGGCCAGTGCCGACCTGGTCGTGCTTCTGTTTGATCTTGCTGACGGCTGGACCGCTGAGGATCAGGATCTGCGAGAGCAGATCCCCGCTGATGTGCCTTATCTGCTTGTGGGAAATAAGGCTGATCTCAGCGATGCTGCGTCTCCCGCTGATGTTCATCTGTCCGCCGTGACAGGGGTGGGGGAAGCGCAGCTGGTGCAGGCGCTTCTGGAGCGATGCGGCGCACTTAGCGATGGCTCCCTGTTGTTGGCGCTCAACCGGAGACAGGTTGACCTGGCACGGGTGGCGGCGGCGGCTCTTGATCGCAGTGAGCAGGTTGCCGCCGATGGACTGCCCTGGGATTTCTGGACGATTGATCTGCGTGAGGCCATTCGCAGCCTTGGCGAGATCACGGGGGAAGAGCTCACCGAATCAGTGTTGGATCGTATTTTTTCCCGCTTTTGCATCGGCAAATGAAGCGCTGCGGGTCAGGTTCGAATGTCGTGCCCGCATGATGGATCCAGTCGGTTGAGCGGGAGGTTCTGGAGTGATCAACGTTGAGCAGCCCCTAGCGACTCCCCGGCTTCAAGCGCAACTCCGGGACTGGCTGGCTGAGGATCTTGGCCGCGGCGATCTCACCGCGCCCGCCCTCGGACGTCGGCGTGCTCAGGCAAGTTGGATCGCCAAGCAGGACGGTGTGTTTTGCGGTGGCAGCCTTGCTCTGCGGTTGTTCCGCCTGTTGGATCCCGAGCTCGAGGCGGAGTGTCTTGTTGCCGAGGGTGCTGCAGTGCAAACCGGTGACAGCCTGCTCCGTCTCAATGGCCAGGCCAGTGCTCTTGTGGGTGCTGAACGGACGGCGCTGAATTTGGCGATGCGTCTCTCCGGTATCGCCACGGCTACGGCAGCACTGGTGAGAGAACTGCAGGGAAGCGGAGTGCGCCTGGCTGACACGCGCAAGACCACGCCGGGACTGCGTGAACTCGAGAAGTACGCCGTGCGTATGGGCGGAGGTCTCAATCACCGAATGGGCCTGGACGACGCAGCCATGCTCAAGGAGAACCATCTGGCCTGGGCGGGTGGCATAGAAGCTGCGATTGCAGCTGTGCGGGCCTCAGCTCCATGGCCGGCGAGGGTGATTGTGGAAGCCGAAACCGAGCAAGAAGCCTCGAAGGCCGTGATTGCTGGAGCCGATGGTGTGCTGCTGGATGAGTTCACGCCTGAGCTGCTGAGCAGCCTGGTGCCCAGATTGCGCCAGCTGGCCGTTGAGCGAACTGCCTCAGGGGCTGTGATTCTTGAAGCCTCCGGAATTCAGCCCGGTGATTTGCGCGCCTATGCCGCCACAGGAATCGATCTGATCTCCACCAGTGCTCCGGTTACGCGCAGCCGCTGGCTGGATCTGAGCATGCGTTTTGCACCCGCCGGGGGATGATCAGGGCTCGCCAAGCCCGTTGATCCCTTCATGCTGCGCATTGCCCACTCCCTGGATCAACAGTTGCGTGCGGCCATGGATAGTGCCTTCCCTGAGGCCGCCAACGAGTCGAGGCAGGCCGGGCGTCCGTTGGATCCCCAGCTTGTTGCTGCGAGCAAGCCCGAATTCGGGGACTTTCAGGCCAATGGTGCCCTGGCTTTGGCCAAACCACTCAGTCAGGCTCCGCGCCAGATTGCCGCGGCGATTGTGGAACAGCTGCAACACGACCCTGCGTTCACCGCGCTTTGCCTCGAACCCCAGATCGCAGGGCCTGGCTTCATCAACCTCACCATTCGATCGGAGTGTCTCGCTGCTGAGGTGGCATCTCGGCTCGGTGATGAGCGGCTTGGCGTTTCTCCTGTCAAGGATTCAGCGCCGGTGGTGGTGGACTTTTCCAGTCCCAACATTGCCAAGGAGATGCATGTGGGCCATCTGCGCTCCACGATCATCGGTGACTCTTTAGCCCGAGTGCTGGAGTTCCGTGGGCATCCAGTGCTGCGGCTCAACCATGTGGGCGACTGGGGCACCCAGTTCGGGATGCTGATCACCCATCTCAAGCAGGTGGCTCCCGAAGCACTCGACACTGCTGATGCCATTGACCTCGGCGACCTCGTCGCCTTTTACAGGGAAGCCAAGAAGCGTTTTGACGATGATGAAGTGTTTCAGACCACATCCCGCGAGGAAGTGGTGAAGCTGCAGGGAGGGGATCCTCTGTCGCTCAAAGCCTGGAGGCTCCTCTGTGACCAGTCGCGGCGCGAGTTTCAAAAGATTTACGACCGGCTCGACATCCGCCTCACCGAACGCGGTGAGTCGTTTTACAACCCCTTCCTGCCGTCGGTAATCGATGGGCTGAAGCAGGTCGGTCTGCTGGTCACCGACCACGGAGCAGAGTGCGTCTTCCTGGAAGGGGTCAGCGGCAAGGACGGCAAGCCGCTACCAGTGATCGTGCAAAAGAGTGATGGGGGCTTCAATTACGCCACAACCGACCTGGCGGCGATTCGTTACCGGTTCGCAGCGGCTCCTGATGGTGATGCAGCCCGACGGGTGATCTACGTGACTGATTCCGGACAGGCCAATCATTTTGCGGGAGTGTTCCAGGTGGCTGAGCGTTCCGGTTGGATTCCCGACGGCTCTCGCCTGGAGCATGTGCCCTTCGGATTGGTCCAGGGAGAAGACGGCAAGAAGCTCAAGACCCGGGCCGGTGACACCGTGCGTCTTCGCGATCTGCTCGATGAGGCGGTGGAGCGCGCTGAAGCGGACCTGCGTTCGCGCCTCAAGGAAGAAGAGCGCAGTGAACCTGAAGACTTCATCAACCACGTGGCCAGCACCGTTGGTCTGGCAGCGGTGAAATATGCCGATCTCAGTCAGAACCGGATCACCAATTACCAATTCTCGTTTGATCGGATGTTGGCCCTGCAGGGAAACACGGCCCCTTATCTGCTGTATGCACTGGTGCGAATCGCCGGAATCGCTCGTAAGGGTGGTGATCTGGATGTATCAACGGCTCAGCTGCAGTTCAGTGAGCCCCAGGAGTGGGCTCTGGTGCGTGAACTCCTCAAGTTCGATGCAGTGATTGCCGAGGTGGAGGAGGAGCTGCTTCCCAATCGTCTCTGCAGCTATCTATTTGAGCTCAGCCAGGTGTTCAATCGCTTCTATGACCAGGTACCGGTGCTCAAGGCAGAGCCAAAAGCGTTACCGTCAAGATTGGCACTATGCCGTTTAACCGCTGACACCTTGAAGGCGGGTCTGGGCTTGCTTGGGATTGCAACCCTGGAGCGGATGTGATGAGTCGCTGGTTGGCTCAACTCCGTCTGCACTCTTGGCCGCTTGCCCTTGGATTGCTGCTGTCGCTGGGGCTGCTCGTTGCCGAGCCAATCATTGTGGATTTCTTTCAGAAAGGCCACTACAACTGGGTTTCGCTGCACTCCTTGGCCATTGCCAAGCACAGCGATCTGGTGGGTGGGGGCGTGGGTTTTTCGTGTGCCGCGATTCGACCTGATGGCCAGCTCTGGTACGACTATTTCAATCGCTATCCATTGCCGTTTGCCCTGCTCAGTCACTGGGTTCTTGCTCCCTGGTCCGGCGATGCCGCCGCTTGGATGTATTCGGCTCGGCAGTGGATGAATCTGATCTTCATCGCAACGGGCGTGGCGTTGTGGTGGTGGTTGCGTGCCATGTGCTTTTCGCGTTCCGTTGCGATGGCAGCGCTTCTGCTCACCGGTGCTGCTCCAGTGGTGCTGCAGTACCGAAGCATGTTTCATTTCGATCAGCCGGCGCTGTTGGCTTATTCACTGCTGCTGCTGGTGGTGGTGCGCAAGCTGCTGGTGCCCCATCCCGATGTGCGTTGGTACTGGGGAATGCTGATGATTGCGGCCTTGTCTGGCCGTTCGGCCGTGGTCCTGATCTTTTCCCTGATTTTGCCGCTGACGTTGACCGTGTTCCGATCCCCCAAGCCGTCCGGTTCGATCTGGCTTGGTGTGCCACTCGCCTTCGGCTCGGTTTTGGTTGGAACCGCTTACAACGTGCTCTGGGAGATGCGACTCAACCAGGTCAGCTGGTCGCAGACCTCGGTGGTGCAGTCGGCATTCCGTCGTCTTGCTTTGAGTGGTGAAGGGTTTGAACCTCGTCACTTGGAGCGCACGCGTTGGTTAGGCGGAGCGCTTCCAAAAATGGCCTCCCATCTCAGTCAATATCTGTTGCCGCTTTTGACGGTGTTGGGGCTGCTGTTGTTGATCTGGTGTTTTGTGCGGTTGACCGCCCATTCGTTCCCAATAGGTGCTCCTCCAGCCGAAGGCTTGTGGTCCGTCAATTCCCCCCGTCAGCTCCTGCTCTGGAGCACAGGACTGACGTCACTGATCTGGGTGGTGGTGATGAAAAACCTATTTGTGTTTCATGTCTACGCCGGCATGGTGGTCCTGCCGTTCTTGCTGTTTTGCATGGCCGTTGTGCTGGAGCATATGGTCGTACTCACGTCTGGATGGGCTGAAATCAGCGCCCGGTCTCTGAATCAAGCACTGGTGTGTGCTTCCGTTTCGGTGTTTCTTCTGGTTCTTGTTCTGGGTCCCTCTGCGGCGCAGCGTCCTGATCAGGAGCGCAGGCTTGTGCTGGAGGGGTTTTTCAAGGAATTGGCTGAGTACCAAGCGTTATCCCCAGCTCTGCCTCTGGTGGTGAAAAACAATGATTGGTTCCCTCGGTCGCCCTATGCCCAGTGCGCGCTGCTTGATGGTCCGTTCCTGTTTGAGCCACCGAAACAAGGCACCCCAACACCTCAGCCACCGTCGTTTCCCTCCAAACTCTGAATGAACTCGTGACCGCTCTACCGAAGCTGCTGCTGCTCGCCACCGGGGGCACCATCGCCGGACGAGCGAGTGACGTGACTTCCTTGAATCACTACTCAGCAGGTGTCATCACTGCTGAGGAGTTATTGCAATCGCTGCCCCAGCTGAAGCGGCTTGCTGCAATTGAGGTGGAGCAGATTGCCAATGTTGATAGTGCGGATCTGACCTTCGCCCATTGGCAACGGCTGGTGACCCGGTTACGTGATGTCCTTGCTGCTGATTCCGATCTTGCTGGAGTGGTGATCACCCATGGCACCAACACGCTGGAGGAAACGGCCTGGCTGCTGCAGTTGCTGATCGATGACCCGCGGCCGGTGGTGCTGGTGGGGGCGATGCGGCCGGCAACGGCACTGAGTGCTGATGGCCCTCTCAATTTGTTTCAGGCCATGCAGGTGGCCAAAGCGCCGGAGTCCCGAGGGCACGGGGTGCTTGTGGTGATGGATGGCTGGATCCATGCAGCTCGCGAGGTCACCAAGGTCGCAACTCAGGGGGTTGGTGCCTTTGAAAGCTCTGGTATCGGCCCCTTGGGTTGGGTGGACGATGCGGGAGTGCACCTGCCTCAATCGCAGTCAGCCCGCCCTGCTCCATTCTCAGGCCTTCAGCTTGCCGAGGCCTGGCCCCAGGTGGCGATTCTGCATGGTTGTGTTGAGCCTCCGTCGGCCCTGATTCCTGCCCTGCTTTCGGCGGGTGTCCGGGGTCTTGTGTTCACGGGCACCGGGGCTGGCCAGCTGTCGGCGCTCGAACGCTGTGCTCTTGAAGACTGGCCAGGTCCACTGCCGCTCATGCTCAGGGCGAATCGCTGTGGTTCCGGGCCGGTGCATCGTGATGAGAAATTTGCCCGTCTTGGCCTTTTGCCCGCCGGGCGGCTCAGTCCCCCGAAAGCGCGAGTGCTGTTGCTGCTGGCTCTGATGGCTGGTTTGGACAGAGCCCAACTCTCCAACTTGATCTGAAGGCTGCATGCCTTGGTTGACCGCGGCTCATGAGGAACAGCTGTAGTGCGAGATGCCTCCGGCGTTGAAGAATTCCTCAGGTTTCAGTTGGTCGTAGCGGGCCGCTAATTCCACGGGCAAGGATTCATAGGGCTTGGCAAAGACCCTCTGCAGCTCATGCACCAGGCTGTAATCACCATGGGCTGCTTGTTCATAGGCCGGTGCAATCAGCCATTCACGCCATGTGATGGCGGGATTGGCGAGCTGCATGGATCTGGATGTCTCGCTCAGGTCGCTGTTGCGTTCCAGTTGACCTCGCCACTGTTGCAACCAATTCATCCAGCGTTGATCAATCTGCTGATCGCTGGGTCGATAAAAGCTCCGCTTCAGGGGTGCCACATGTTCAGGGATGGCTGAGAGTTCTCGGAACACCATCGTGTAGTCCGCTGCTGAGTCGACGCATAACTGCAGTAGATCTTCCACCAGCTCTGGGCAGTGGTCGCTGAGGCCAAGCTTGCGTTGCCACATGCTGTCGAGAGCCTCCTGCATCGCGGCTTTGAAACCCTCCTCAAGACTCTCGAGGCGAGTCATGACCTCCGGGTGATCATGCAGCAACGGCTTCAGGGCTGACACGAACATCTGATAGTTCTTGCTTGCAGCCACCGGCTGATTGAAGAAGGCGAAATGCATTCCGCCGCCGGTCCAGGGCTGAAAGCGTGGGTCGAACAGTTCGCAGAATCCGAAGGGTCCGTAATCAAGGGTGAAGCCTCCTGCCGCGCAGTTGTCACTGTTGAAGTTGCCCTGGCAATAGCCCACACGGATCCAGTCGGCGACCAGTGCCGTCAGGCGCCCGCGGAACAACTTGGCCAGCTTTACAACCTGTTCGCTGAAGGGCAGTGAGGTCTCAATCTCCGCCTGGTAGTTCCGCTCGATCAGGTGCTGCACGATCATCTGAAGCTCATTGAATGCCTTGGGATGGCTGTTTCTGCGGAAGCGTCTGGCGAACAGCTCCAGCTGCCCCACCCGCAGAAAAGAGGGTGCAACACGGGTGGTTATCGCTGCAGGGTTCTCGACCAGCACATCGGGATCCATGGATCGAGATTGATCCGAATACCAGGGGCGACGCACACTCTCGGCATGGGAGACGTACAGCGTCAGGGAGCGTGATGTGGGAACTCCGAGTGCATGCATAAACTCCTGGGCCAGAAATTCGCGCACACTGGAGCGCAGCACTGCTCGCCCATCAGCACCTCTGCAATAGGGCGTCGGTCCGCCGCCCTTCAGTTGCATCTCCCAGCGGCGCCCTTCGAAAAGACCTTCAAACACGGAGACGGCACGACCATCGCCGTAGCCGTTGCCATTGCCGAATGGACATTGCTGATCGTATTCGGTGCCATAGATCGACAAGGCATAGCCTGTGGCCCACCCATAAGGAAGCATCGCTCCGCGGTTCACGCTGATATCGCCGGAGAACAACCGTCGGAAGCTGTCATCCACGGCCAACCCGTGGTTGAGTCCCAGCTCATCGAACAACGCTTCGCTGTGTGCCACGTATTCCGGAGCTGGCAGAGGCGTTGGTGTGACCGGCACATAGTGCCCAGATTTCACCTGACGTGCCTGGTGATCGTGCCCGTTGACCCTGGCTTCGGGGTCCGGTTTGAGTTGGCTTAGCAAGGAGTAATCGACGTGTTCAGCAAACTCGGCGAAGGTGTCGGTTGAGGAGGATGCGCTCGAGCTGACTGGCATCACATCGGTCACTGCAGTGTTCCCATCATCGGCCTGAATCCACCAGTGTTGGGATGAGAGGGATGTCGATAGCTTGTTGGTTGGCCTTCGTTGGCAAGGTTGATTGGCATGACCGCAGCGACTCCTTCGCCCTTAGCACGCCCTGAGGTTGAGCGCCTCAGGGGTTACAGCGCACCACTGGAGGGACGCCGTGGTTTGCTCCGGCTTGATTTCAACGAGAACACCGTTGGTCCCAGTCCGGCAGTTGCTGAGGTGCTGAGGGATTTTCCGGTTGATCAGATTGCTGTTTATCCCGAATACGACGGACTGCGCGAGGCGGTGATTAGCAATTTGCAGACCTCACCTGCGGGGCTAGCGCATCCTTTGTTGCCGCAGCAGGTGGGTCTGTTCAACGGTGTGGATGCTGCGATTCACGCGGTGATTCACGCCTATGGCGGTCCAGGAGACACCCTGCTTACGACAAGTCCCACCTTCGGCTATTACGCCCCCTGTGCGGCGATGCAGGGAATGGTCCTTCAAGCGGTGCCCCATGCTCTGCCTGGTTTTCGCTTTCCGCTGCAGCAGATTCGCGACGCTCTTGAGCGCCGGCCACGCATTCTGATGCTCTGCAATCCCAACAATCCCACCGGGACTCGGCTCTCTGCAGAGCATGTGCTGCAGCTGGCATCGTCCGCGCCCAACACGCTGGTGGTGGTGGATGAGCTCTACGAAGCCTTCACGGGCGACAGCGTGCTGCCAACGGTGGATTTTGGGCGGCATGGAAATCTGCTGGTGCTGCGTTCCCTCGCCAAGACTTCCGGACTTGCAGGTTTGCGGATCGGTTTTGCATTCGGCCATGCCGATGTGGTTGATCGGGTCTGCCGGATGACCGGTCCTTACGACGTCAACAGCCTTGCTGTGACTGCTGCATTCGCCGCATTGTCAGACCAGTCGTACACCGACAACTATGTGGCCGAAGTGATACGCGCACGTCGCTATTTGGTTAACGAGCTGACGCAATCCGGTGCCGTTTTTCACTGCGACGGCGGTAATTATCTGCTGATATGGCCATCGTCTTCGGCTCAGCAGGTAGAGCAGCAATTGAGGGATGAGGGCATCTTGGTGCGCTCGATGGCCGGCAAGCCGCAGCTCGAAGGATCTCTGCGCGTCAGCATTGGAACCCTGACTCAGATGCAGAAGTTCTGGGCAAGTTACCGACAGCTTGACTCTTGAGCAGATCGTTAGCGCATCACCTCGATCACTGTGCTGTCGTTCAGGCTTCCTGGCAGCGAGAGGGTGGGGCCAACCTGGCGAACTTGTGTACCGCTCATCGCGTCTAAGAAGGGCTGTATTCCGCCTTGGTCACATCCGCTCGGAGCTTCTCCATTCACGTATTGCACGGGAATCACCCGGCGTGGATTCAGCTGTCTGACCACCTCAGCAGCTTCCTCACCGTTGTAAACCTTGCCGCCGCCGCCGACGCCGATGATCAGCACATCAGGGCGACCCAGCAGCACCCTGTCCTCACCGCTGATAGGGGCTGCTGTTCCTCCCAAATGGGCAAAGTTCAGGCCTCCCTGCTGCCAGCGCCAGATTGTGGCGTTGCCGAAACGGCGTCCACCCATGCGGTCATGCGGAGCGGAAAATCCCTCTAGGTCCATACCGCCAACGCGATAGGAGCCCGGCTTGGACAGGTAGGTCCCGCCACCGATTCGTGCTCCCTCATCCGGTAGCTCGGAGCTGGCCAGGGTCACGTTGGCACTGACGCGCGGTTCACTGAGTCCAGTGGCGCAGCCCACGGCCCGGAAGGGGTTTACAAGCACCGACTGGCCGCCGCCACGAATCAGCAGAGCACTGTGCCCGTAGCTGGTGATCGAGACGCCTGCAGCCTGCGCGGTGGTGCTGTTGATTCCGGCCAGGAGGGTTGATGCGGCCAGGGTGGCGATGGCCCGCCCAGGACCCTGGCGTTTCAGGAAGACTGTCATGGGGGAATGCCTGCTGGCAGAGGAAGCTAGCAGTGCTGAATGCGCCCTTCTGCCAGTCGAAGGAAGTTAGCCAGCAGGTTATGACCGGCCTCCGTCAACACGCTCTCTGGGTGGAACTGCACGCCTTGGAGATGGGGGTGCTCACGGTGACGCAGTCCCATCACGGTGCCATCCTCCAGCCATGCAGTGACTTCCAGGCAGTCGGGAAGACTGCTGCGATCAGCAATCAAGCTGTGATATCTGGTGGCGGTGAGTGGCTGAGGCAGGCCAGCGAAGACGCCTTCGCCTCGATGCAGCACTGGAGAGGTTTTGCCATGCATCAGTTGCGCGGCCCGAACTACTTTTCCTCCATAGGCCTGAGCAAGAGCTTGATGGCCAAGGCAAACTCCCAGGGTGGGAATGCTTGGGGACAACTCCTTCAGCACACTCAGACAAACTCCCGCCTGATCAGGATCTCCGGGTCCAGGAGATAAGAGGATGGCATCGGGACTGAGGTCACGGATCTGGGCAACACTGAGCGCATCGTTGCGTTCCACGCGCAGGTCTTCTGCCAGAGGATGCTGAGCCGCTAACTCTCCGAAATACTGCACCAGGTTGAAGGTGAAGCTGTCGTAGTTGTCGATGACCAGGAGCATCGTTCAAAGCCCAAGGCGAAGAATCAGGGGGGGTAGCACCAGCAGCAGGGCAATCACTAGAGAGCTGATGGCCGCTACCAGAACCGCTGCCGCTGCGCAGTCTTTGGCAATCTTGGCCAGAGGGTGGAAGCGACGCCCGATGGCAAGATCAACGACAGATTCGATCGCGGTATTAAGCAGTTCAAGCACCAGCACGGCAGCCACGGTCAGGACCAAAACGGCCAGCTGAATCGCTGGCAACTTCAGCCACAGTCCCAGGAAGAAAACGATGCTGCCGATCCCCAGGTGGATGCGGAAGTTGCGTTGGCTGATGAAGCCGTAACCCAGCCCCTGAGCGGCGTAGCGGAAGCTAGAAGGCAGGTCGCCGGCGATTTTCCAGGCTCCTCTGTGGGCAGCGTGGTGGGCACGGCGGGTGCTGCGCTGGCTGATCTCCTCGGTCAACGGAGTTCCATCGTCAGGTTTCCTCAGTGATTTCATCTGCTGATTCACAGTTGATCTCACCGTGGGATTGAACGATACCGGCCATGGCAACCAGTTGCTCTTGGCATTGCAGCATGGCTTCAAGCCTCGACTCATCGGGATGGTCCCATCCCAGCAAGTGCAGCAGGCCATGGCTCACCAACCAGCAGAGCTCTCGTTCCAAGCTGTGCTCTTGTTCGAGAGCCTGACGTTCTGCAGTCGGTACCGACACGATGATGTCTCCCAGTTCAAGGCTGGGGCAGTTGTCCAGCGGCATGTCAGCTTCCAGTGCTGAAAAGGACAAGACATCGGTGGCCGTGGGCTTATTGCGCCAGCGTGCGTTCAGATCAGTGATCTGAGCATCATCCACAAACTGCAGGCCCAGGCAGATCTCCTCACAGCTCTGAAGTTCCGCTGGGGCGCTGTCGCCACCGTCAGCGATCAGGTGTTGCAGCCAGAGGCGCAGGGTTGATTCCCACACATCTCCCTGGCTGAGTCGCTCCTGGGCTCCAATCCCTTTCCCGGCCTGGATCAGTTGCTCTTCAGCTGGCGTGAAGGCCAGGTCAATCGCAACAGCCCGCGTGCTGCTCACTGGGGCAGTGTTGGACGCCCCAGCCAGGCGACCACAAGGATGAAACCGATGAACCCCGCGGCCGTGAGGCCGAGATGAAACAGGCTCTTGCTGCCCTTGCGGACCATGTTGCGCATGGCCTGTTTGACGAAGCTGGGAGGAGGCGTGGTCGCTGCGCTGTCCTTCGAAGTCTCGATGCCCTCTGGCTTTGAGCTCATGGTCAGCTGTCCTCGTCCTGTCCGGGGCTGTCCACACCTTGACGCAGCAGCGACTGAATGAAGGGGTCGAGATCGCCGTTCATCACACCCTGAACATCGTTGGTTTCCTCTTGGGTGCGCAGGTCCTTGACCATCTGATAAGGGTGAAACACATAATTGCGGATCTGATTGCCCCAGGCGGCCTCCACGATGTCTCCGCGGATGTCGGCGATCTCTGCAGCTCTTTGTTCCTGAGCGATCACCAGCAGCTTCGCCTTGAGCAGGGCCATGGCCTTTTCCTTGTTCTGGAGCTGGGAGCGTTCCTGGGTGCAGCGCACAGCTAATCCTGTGGGAACGTGCAGGATGCGCACAGCGGTTTCCACTTTGTTGACGTTCTGTCCACCGGCTCCGCCGGAGCGGCTGGTGGTCACCTCGAGGTCCTTCTCGGGAATGTCGATGTCGACTTCCTCCTCGAGTTTCGGCATCACCTCGATGCCTGCAAAACTGGTCTGACGCTTGTCGTTGGCATTGAAGGGCGAGATCCGCACCAGGCGATGGGTGCCCTTCTCATTGCGCAGATAGCCGTAGGCGTAGCGGCCCTCGATCTCGATCGTGGCGCTCTTGATGCCTGCTTCCTCACCTTCGCTGAGTTCGTCAACCGTGACCTTCATGTCATGGTCCTCGGCCCAGCGCGTGTACATCCGCAGCAGCATCTGAGCCCAGTCCTGGGCATCGGTGCCACCCGCTCCGGCATTGATGGAGAGGACGGCTCCCTCCTTGTCGTATTCACCGCTGAGCAGGCGTTCCAGCTCCCACCGATCCAGCTCCTTGCGCAGCTGATCAAGGCCTGCCTGGGCCTCCGCAAGCATCTCGTCGTCCGGTTCAAGCTCATACAGCTCAAGAGTGGCCTGGGCATCGCCCACGGCCCCTTGCCATGTGGTCAGCTGCAGCAGCTGGGCCTTCACTTCATCGAGGCGGCGCATCTGCTTCTGAGCGTTCTGCTGGTCATCCCAGAAATCTGGCTGGGCGGCAAGCTGCTCGAGATCCTGTTGTCTTGCGTTCAGTGCAGGGACGTCAAAGACAGTCCTGGGCATTGCCCAGGCGGTCAGTGAGCTCGGAGAGATCGCGCTTGAAGTCGGTGAGATCGAGCAACGGAGTGCGTTGAACGGAATTTGCGACCCTATCAGTGCGGAATCCAGGCCTGATCGTGGGCCGAGGCGGGAGAGGGAGCGAATGGCCATCGCGATGAAGCGGACTGCCCTGCATAGGATTCAGGATCCATGTTGAGGGCACCATGCCGAGCGTCGAGATCTACACCTGGCGCACCTGCCCCTTCTGTATCCGGGCCAAGCAGCTGTTGGATCGCAAGGGTGTGGCTTACACCGAGCATTCCGTCGATGGCGATGAGCCCGGCCGTGATGCCATGGCCACCCGCGGCGACGGCCGGCGCAGCGTTCCGCAGATCTTCATCGATGAGCGTCATATCGGTGGCTGTGATGACCTGCACGCCCTTGAGCGCGCGGGTGAACTCGATCCGCTGCTCTCCTGAGCCCCCTCTCGCGCCCGCTGTTCATGCGTCATCTGTTCGTGCTGGATCCGTTGGATCGGATCAATCCAGCCAAGGATTCCACTGCTGCATTGATGCAGGCCGCCAGTCGAGCGGCGCTGGAGGTTTGGGTCTGCACTCCTGCGGATCTCATCGCTCTGGGTGATGAACCTCTGGCGATGGCCATGCCGGTTCAACCTGAGCCTTGGATCACTGCCGGGGAGCCTGAAAGGCTGCCGCTGGCCACATTCCAGGTGATCTGGATGCGGAAGGATCCACCGGTTGATGAGGCCTATCTCTATGCCACCCATCTTCTTGATGTCGCAGAGCGGGCCGGTGTTCGTGTTCTCAACCGCCCCGACTCGCTGCGCACTTGGAATGAAAAGCTCGGGGCTCTGCGTTTCAGTCGATGGATGGCTCCCACCCTTGTCTCCGGGAGGGTGAGTGAGCTCAAGTCCTTCGCCCAAGCGCACAGCGACATAGTGCTCAAACCTCTGGGAGGCCGTGCAGGGCTGGGGGTGATCCGTGTGTCCTCCCAGGCGCCAGGCCTGAAGGCCCTATTGGAGTTGGTCACGGAGCAGGAACGACTGCCTGTGATGGCTCAGTGTTTTCTTCCTTCGGTGAGCGAGGGCGACAAGCGCATCCTGTTGGTGGATGGTGAGCCGCTCGGTGCCATCAACCGCAGGCCAGCCGCTGGAGAATTCCGCAGCAATCTGGCGGTTGGTGGTCAGGCTGAAGCCACCGAGCTCACTGAGCGTGAACGACAGATCTGTGCGGCCCTTGCGCCCGCTCTGAGGGCCGAGGGTCTGTTCTTTGTCGGCATCGATGTGATCGGCGGCATGCTCAGCGAGATCAACGTCACCAGTCCCACCGGTATTCGTGAGGTGGAAAGGTTGATGGATCAGCCCCTGGCCGATCAGGTCATCGCATGTCTGCGCGACCTGCTCTGAGCAATCAACATTGGGGTCTGACGATCAGGAAAGGTTTTGCCGAAGAGAGGTCTGCGCTGGGGAACGGTGTGAAGATTGCCGGTCAGTCGATGGATGCCTGCCCCACTCCGCCGCTGATTCCGCGTGAGGTGTTGTTTGGCAATCCGGAGATCATCGGGGTGTCACTCAGTCCCGATGGACGTCGGATCTCTTATCTGGCTCCAAACGAGGGTGTGCTCAATCTCTGGGTTCAGGAGCTCGATGGGGATGCTCCTGCTCGCGTGATCACCCGTCAGCGGGACCGTCCCCAGAGATCAGCGTTCTGGACGGCCGATGGTCGTTATCTGATCTCCTCTCGCGATGGAAATGGTGATGAGAACACCGTTTTGATGAGGATCGACCCTTTTACAGGCCACAAAAAGGATTTAACACCTGTGAGCAAGGTGAAGGCTTTCTTGATCGGAGCTGATCGTGAGGCCCCTTCCGAGCTTGTTGTGGGACTCAATGACCGTGATCCTCGCTATCACGATCTGTACGTGATCGATGTTGACAGCGGAGACAGGCGTTTGCTCTATCGCTCGGCCGATGACGGGAGTCAGGTCAGTGTTGAGTGGCTGAAGGGTGCGTGGCAGCCGGTACTGCGTTCCCAGATCCTCCCGGACGGCAGCAGCAGCTTTGAGTTGCGCCTGCCGGGTGACACCAACTGGCGGCCGTTCATTCAGTTTAATTTCGAAGACACGATCAGCAATTCCGGGCCCAGCGGGTTCACGCGTGATGGCCGTTGGCTGTATGGACAGCTCAGCAGCGGTGAAGATCTCCCCAGGCTGGTGCGTTGGAGTTGTGATCATCTTCGGTCGTGCGGTCTCGACTGCACTCCGGAGGTGGTGCATCGGTCGTCAGCTGGTGCCTTCGCTGTCGAACTCAATGATCTCGAAACGGGGGTTCCCACCGTTCTGAAGGAGGTTGATCTTCGTTCCCGAAGAGTGGTGTTGGATGCGTCCGTCCAAGCTGACATGGACAGGCTCGAGCGGTTGGCTGGTCCCAACGACTTCAGAGTTGTCGATCGCGACCTCGGCAACCGCCGCTGGTTAGTCGCCATCGGTTCGGATCAGCAGGGGACGCAATACTGGCTCTGGGATCGGGAACAGGATGAGATCCGCAAGCTTTTCTCAGTGCAGCCCCGCCTGGACGCCTACGAGCTGGTGTCCATGGAGAGTTTTGATCTCAAGGCTCGGGACGGACGTCGATTGCCTGTTTACCTGAGCAGAACTCCGATTGGCGGGTCAGGGCCGCAACCTCTGGTGCTGCTGGTCCACGGAGGCCCTCAGGCCAGGGATTACTGGGGGTTCAATCCGATTCATCAGCTGCTGGCCAATCGCGGTTATCACGCCCTGAGCGTGAATTACAGAGGATCCACCGGGTTCGGCAAGTCCCATCTTCTGGCAGGAGAGGGCGAGTGGTACTGCCGGATGCAGGATGATCTGGTCGACGCCGTGCGCTGGGCGGTCGCTGAGGGCATCGCCGATCCCGATCATCTTGTAATCATGGGGGCTTCCTATGGGGGCTACGCGGCCCTCTCAGGCCTCACCCGTGATTCCGAGCTCTTTGCCGCCGCCATAGCGGAATTCGGTCCTTCCAATGTGCGTACATTTCTGGATTCGTCACCGCCGTATTGGCAATCAACAACGCTTGTTTTCTTCAAGCGCATGATCGGGGTGGGAAAAGTGAATCTTGATGCCATCTCCCCGATTCAGCACGTGGACCGGATTCAGCGTCCGCTGCTGCTCGGTCATGGCGCCAACGACCCTCGCGTCAAGCTCAGCGAAAGCGAAACAATTGCAGCAGCGATGAAGGAGCGACAGCTTCCGATTGACTTCGTGGTCTTTCCTGATGAAGGGCACGGACTGGTGAATCCGCTCAATGCCTTGGCGATGTACGCGCTGGTGGAAGCTTTCCTCAGGAACCATGTCGGAGGAAGGGCGGAGCCCTTTGGCTCGTCTGTTGATCAGTCTTCCCTGGAGTGGCGAATGCGCTCCTTACCGTCTCCTGAGATCAGATCCAGCTGATCAGCCCCTTGCCGATCAGGTCATCGCTCGTCTGCGCGACCTGCTTTGAACGGTCAACATTGGGGTGTGATGATCAGGAAAGGTTTTGCTGAAAAGAGGACTGCGTTGGGGAACAGCTCTGTTGATGGGTCTGGTGGGAAGTCTAACGATCTCAGGTCACGCTATGAATGCCAGCACAACAACGCCGCTGATTCCGCGTGAGGTGTTGTTCGGTAACCCTGAGATCGCCGGGGTTGAACTCAGCCCTGATGGCACCCGCATCGCCTACCTTGCTCCTTACCGAGGAGTCCTCAACCTCTGGGTCCGTGATCTGGATGGGCGTGAACAGCCCCGTCTGCTGACCCGGAAGACGGATCGGCCGCAACAGAGTGCCGGATGGACGCCCGATGGGCGATTTCTGATCTCTAGCAGAGATGCACAAGGGGATGAAAACACTGTGCTGGTCCGAATTGACCCAAGCACAGGGGATACGGTTGATCTCACGCCACCATCTGGTGTCTTGGCGATTGTCAGTGCTTCAGATCGCGATGTGCCGGGCGAATTGGTGGTTGGCCTCAATGATCGGGATCCTCGCTATCACGATCTTTATGTGCTCGATATTGCAAGTGGAGAGCGCAAACTGCTTTACCAAGTTGATGACGGTCGACCCGTTGGAGTGGATCGCCTCAATGGTAAGTGGCATCCCTATTTGCGCACCGAAGCATTGGCCAATGGAGGCCAGGCCTATGAGCTTCGCTTGCCTGGTGAGAAGCAGTGGCGCCCCTTTCTCAAATTCGATTTCGAAGATGCTCGCTTGTCTGGGCCAGCAGGTTTCACCCGTGATGGTCAGTGGCTGTATGGGCAACTGAGCACGGGCGAAGACAAACCTCGCCTTGTGCGTTGGAGTCGTCAGGAGCTGGAGCGCTGCACGACCGACTGTCGTTTTGAAGTCGTGCACCGTGCAACAAGTGGATCGTTAGGCATCGCGTTGAGTCAGATCGAGACTGGCGAACCCGCGGTGCTGGTCGAAACGGATCTGCGCAGTCAGCGTTTCCTTTTGGATCCTTCGCTGCGCTCCGATTACGACGCCTTAGAACGTTTAGCGGGCTCTAATGAGTTCTCGGTTATCGATCGCGACAGAAAGGATCGGCTCTGGCTGGTTGTGGTCGCTTCCGATCGTCAGGGCGAGCAAATCTGGCTCTGGGATCGGGATCGCCGTCAGCATCAACTGTTGTTTTCAGTTCAGCCAAAACTGGACGATTACGCCCTGGCGTCGATGGAAAGCCTCGACCTCAAGGCTCGTGATGGCAGGCGGCTTCCCGCTTATCTAACGCGCACTCCTCTTGCAAGTGATGGGCCGCAGCCCCTTGTTCTGGTCGTGCATGGTGGTCCTCAGGCAAGAGATTATTGGGGTTTAAATCGCACCCATCAGTGGCTTGCCAATCGTGGCTATCACGTGATGAGTGTGAACTATCGCGGCAGTACTGGTTTCGGAAAAGGGCACCTGCTGGCAGGAGAAGGTGAGTGGTATGCCCGGATGCAGGATGATCTGGTGGACGCCGTTCGCTGGGCGGTAGATCAGGGCATTGCTGACCCTGACAAATTGGTGATCAAGGGCGGGTCCTATGGCGGCTATGCCGCTTTGGCAGGATTGACACGTGATCCAACGCTGTTTGCCGCAGCGGTTTCAGAAGTCGGACCCTCCAATCTCCGCACGTTGTTGGCATCGATTCCTCCTTATTGGGAAGCCGTTCGCATCAATTTTGAACGCATGATTGGTGTCGGCAGTGTGGACCTCGATGCCATTTCTCCGATCAATCATGTGGATCAGATTCAACGCCCCCTTCTGTTGGGTCACGGTGCCAATGATCCGCGGGTGAGCTTGCAGGAGAGTGAATCCATCGCCGCTGCAATGACGTCTCGCAAACTACCGATCGATTTTGTTGTGTTTCCGGATGAGGGGCATGGCTGGGCCAATCCCCGTAATGCGTTGGCCTGGGCAGCGTTAGAGGAGCACTTTCTTCAACAACACATCGGCGGGCGTGTGGAGCCCTTCGGTGATGTGCTCAACCAGTCATCCATGGATTGGCGACTGCGCTCCTTACCGACCCCCTGACACCAGATCCAGCTGATCGGCAAGGACGGTGAGCTTGAGCCCCACTTCCTGGAGCTCCCGTTCGGCCACCGAGCCGCGCACCAGTCCAGCTCCGGCCGTGAGGTCGAGCTGGGTTCCGCGGGCATGGCCGCAGCGGATGGCCACACGCAGTTCCGCATCCCCAGAGCTGTCGATCCAGCCGATCGGTGCTGCATAGCCATCGCGATCGAATGGCTCAAGGCTGCGCAACCAGTTCATGGCCTCTCGTCTGGGCAGGCCTGCCACAGCCGGGGTGGGATGGAGCACTCCAGCCAGAGCAAGGGGGGATTGGCCTGGAGCTGGAGTCGTGATCGGGGTGTGCAAATGGATCAGTTGGCCGTGTCTGGCCAGTTGTGGACTTCGCGGACGCCGTGGCTGCAGTCCCTGGGCGCTGAGATGCTCAGTGATCGCCTGCACCACCAGTTCATGCTCGCGGCGGTCTTTGTCGGAGTTGAGCAGGGAGGTGGCGTGGTCGTTGCGACCGGCAGTGCCGGCAAGCGCATCGCAACGCAGTTGCCCGTTGCGCAGGCTCAGCAGTCTCTCAGGCGAGGCGCCAAAGAAGCTGTCTTGCTGGTTGCGCTGCCAGAGGAACCGGCAGCTGCCTGCCTGCTGGTGGCGCAGCCGTTTCAGCAACAGCACCGGGTCCAGAGTTGAGGTCAGGCTCACCGAGTGGCGCACGGCCAGAACAAGCTTGTGCAGTTCACCACCATTTACCAGTTCCAGACCGCGCTGAAGCGCCGTGGTGTAGCGCCGCTCCCAGTCGCCGGGAGTGATCCTGCCGCTCAGGTTGCCTGAGACCTTGCCGGGCCAACTCCTCCAAGACTGCAGCTTTTCCGCCATCAACCAGAGCGACTCTGTGAGTGAGCGCACATCACTCGCCTGTTGAGCGATGCCGTGCAGACGCAGCCAGCCTTGCCGTCCATGACGACTCAGTTGCCAGCGGGGCAGAACGGCCTGAACCGAGGGCATGCTCCCCTGGGGCTGGAGTTCACCGGTCTGCTCAAAAAAGGAGAAGGCCAGCAGGATGCGGGAGCGGGCCTGAGCTGGTGCCTCGGGCGTGCCCTCGAGGATGCGTCCGAGCGTGATGTCACTGAACCGTTGTGCCAGCTCGAAACGTCGGGGACCTGATAGCTCCAGGTGATGGCAGCGGCCCGCGGCTGCAAGACAGAGGCCTGGCGCTCCATCCCAGAGAAAGCGGAACGGGTCTGCATCCTCGAGATCAGCGAGCTGGAGCAGTGGATCCAGCCCCTGCAGAGGTATTGCTAATCCAAAAACTCCGTCGTCTGCCTGGCGCTGATCCCACACGATTAGTGCACGCTCCAGCAAATCGCTGAAGTGCACAGCAGGTGAACAGTCGTGGGGCGCGGCCGACATCTTGACGGCAAGACGGTGGATTACTGCTCAAATGTATGAGTCTTGAAGCGGGCTCCACGAGTCCAGTCCATGCCAGATCGACAGGCTGTTGTAACCCTTCACTCCCGCGCTAACGACCGCCGGCGTCTTTGGAAGGCAGCGATCAAGTGGCCGATGTACTCCGTTGCGGTGATGCCCGTGCTGCTTGCGACTGGATGGCGCCTGGGGTCAGGCTTGCCGGTGCGCTGGGCCCAGGGCTTCGTTTTTCTGCTGGCAGCGGTGCTGTTGTTGATCTGGGAGAACCTCAGCAACGACCTCTTTGATGCCGAGACCGGGGTGGATGACCAGGGCAAGCCCCATTCTGTTGTGGCGCTGGTCGGAAGGGCTCGTCCTGTTCAGCAGCTGGCCATGCTTGCGTTGCTGATGGGACTGATCCTGATGCTGTGGATTGCGCTGAGGAGCAGTCTTGCGGTGCTGGTGCTGGTGCTGGTGAGCTGTGGTCTCGGGTACCTCTACCAGGGACCTCCCTTCCGTCTTGGGTACCAGGGGCTGGGTGAACCACTGTGTTGGCTCGCTTTTGGCCCTTTCGCTACGGCAGCTGCGTTGTTGGTTATCGCCCCTTCAACGGATGTGGTGCCCTGGGGAACCGCCTTGCTCCTCGGCTCCGGCCCTGCTCTGGCAACCACGTTGGTGTTGTTCTGCTCGCATTTTCATCAGGTCGAGCAGGATGCTGCACACGGAAAGAAGTCTCCTGTTGTGCGCCTGGGGACTGCGCGGGCGGCGTCTCTGGTGCCGTGGTTCGTTGCTGGGACCCTCGCCCTGGAGTGGGCCCCCGTGCTGCATGGCGACTGGCCACCTACCGCACTTCTCGGAGCCCTGGGGTTACCTGCGGCCTCAGCGTTGATTCGCTTGCTTCGCTGGCATCATCAGCAGCCTGAACGCATCACTGGCAGCAAGTTCCTTGCATTGCGATTCCAGGCACTGAACGGCCTCGGTCTCAGCATCGGTCTGGGCCTTGGGCCATGGTTTGGCTCCCCTGTTCTGCTGCCGGGTTAAGTGAATGGCGCTGCAACTGGCGATCCGCTCTTATGCCTATTCCCTGTCGCGTCCGCTGAGAACCGCTTCAGGCGCTTGGCAGCAGCGTGAGGGTTGGTTGCTGCGTCTGACCTGTGGGATCTCCGGCCGCGTGGGATGGGGGGAGGTGGCTCCGCTCGATCCCGCACACCGTCCGGCCTGTGAGCGGGCTTTGTCGCGATGGCAGAACTCTGTGAATACGGAGTGCAAACGGGACCAGCTGGAGGCACTTCTGCCCAAGCTGCCGGTTGAAGTCGCCTTTGCGCTCGGCGCTGCGCTGGCCGAGCTGGATGGCCTTGTTCAGGCATGGCTTCCTGCTCCGAGCTCGGCGTGTCTGTTGCCCGCTGGTCCGGCCATGCTTTCGATGCTGGACCAGCTGCTGGCGACTCATCCAGTCGGGGATCCCATCACTGTGAAGTGGAAGGTGGCCGCAATAGACGCGGATCTGGAATGGTCATTGCTCTCCAGACTTCTGGACCGTCTCCCACCGGAGGCGCGTCTGCGCCTGGACGCCAATGCAGGCTGGGAGCGGTCTGAGGCGGATCGATGGGCTGGAGTGCTGGAGGGTGATCCGCGTTTGGATTGGCTGGAGCAGCCACTGGCAGTGGACGATCTTCAAGGCCTGAGGGATATGGCGAAGCGTGTTCCTGTCGCCCTGGATGAGTCGCTGCTAAAGCAACCTGCTTTGCGGGAGCAGTGGCAGGGTTGGCAGGTGCGGCGACCCCTGCTGGAGGGAGATCCGCGACCTCTGCTGCGCCAGTTGCAGGAAGGCCGGCCGCGGCTGATGCTCAGTACCGTTTTCGAAACCGGTATCGGCTTTCGCTGGCTGGCGTTAATGGCAGGGCTTCAGCAGCGAGGCCCTACTCCCGTGGCTCCCGGACTGGCTCCAGGTTGGTGTCATCAAGGTCCCCTGTTCAGCTGTGATCCTGCGCAGGTGTGGGCTGCCGCTGAGTTGGGCTGCTGATGGTGGGCCTGAGGGATCTCCACTGTGACCCTGTTCAGCCTGGTGAGGCTGCTGCTGCCCTCGAGGTGGCCCTGGCTGATCCGGTGTGGGTGCGTCTGCTCGGTTCCGGAGTTCAGCCGGAGCCTCAAGTCCTGGATGCTGATGGTCTGGATTGGCCTCCTGGACCAGGGCTGGTGCTCTCAACAGGTGGCAGCAGCGGCGGACGACAGCTCTGCCTCCAACCCTTGTCGAATTTGGATTGCTCTGCTCAGGCCTGCGGGTCGTGGCTGAAGACGATCGGCTTGGATCCAGCCTCAACTCTGGCTTGGAATCCTCTGCCGTTTCAGCACGTGAGCGGTCTAATGCCCTGGTGGCGTGCGCGTCAGTGGGGCGCAGATCACGCCTGGATCCCGTCCGCTCTAATTAAACAGCCGGCGCAACTTCTCAAACACAGCCGTTGCCATCCAGGTTGGCAACAGCGGCCGATGGTGCTGTCGCTGGTGCCCACCCAACTAAGGCGGCTGCTGGCTGATCCCTGTGGACGTTCCTGGTTGGCAGAGATGGCGGTGATCTGGGTTGGTGGTGCAGCATTGCCAGTTGATCTGGCCGATCAATCGCGCGACTTGGGCATCAGGCTTGCCCCCTGTTACGGCGCGACGGAGACAGCCGCCATGGTGACGGCCCAGGCGCCGCTTGATTTTCTGGCGGGGATGGGTGGTTGTGGTCGACCCCTTGACGATGTGCGTCTTCGACTGAATCAGCAGGGAGCTCTGGCGGTGCACTGCAACCGGCTGGCTGTGGCCAGGCTGGATGAGGCAGGAGTCCTCTACGCGCTGTCGGATGGGAACGGTTGGTGGCAATCAGCTGATCTGGCGGAACTTGAAGGCTCACCAACTGATCCCCAGCTGCATCTCTTGGGACGAATCGATGACGCCATCCAGTCCGGTGGCGTCACGGTGTTTCCTTCCCAACTGGAGCAAAGACTGCTGATGGAGGCTCGCAAGCAAGGGCTACCCCTCGATGCCGTGCTGTTGCTGGGGGTGGTCAACCGTGAATGGGGACAACGACTGGTGGCTCTTGTTCGTTGGTCGTCGCTGGACGAGCCGTCGGACGGTTGGGACCGCTTGCGCAGATTGGTGTCCGACTGGCCTGCACCAGAACGCCCTCTGCATTGGGTTCGGTGCCAGGAACTGCAATGCTCTGAGGCAGGGAAGTGGGAGCGTCCACGTTGGCAGAACTGGTTGATAACTCAACACTCAGCTCAGCGATTAACTCAGCAGTTCTGAATCTGTGCCGCAGTGATTCATTCCATATTCATTTCCAATGCTTTGCTCTGGGATGTACTTCCTTCCTGCTTGGTTGCATTCTCAATCTTGAGGCAGATCTGTTTCGTTTTTTCCATTGGAGACTGGGAGGTTTGTGAGGTTGGGAGAAGTGGTGTGCTCAACCGAATGACCGATGAATCTGTCTGTTGCGCCGTTTGACGTAATGGCGAGAATCCCCCAGGTCTGGATAGTGATCTGCTCGATTGCCTTTGACTGATGCCTTGGCCCTGCTCGCTGGATCTGCCTTAAAAAAGAAACCAGCAAAAGGCAACGTTCTCTTTGCCACAAGCGCGCGTATCAAATTAATTTCAACACCCTGTTTTGGTGCCTGAATTGTGAATTAGTTCGCGGTTTGTCCCTCTGGTATATCGGCAAACTCTTAGGGTAATTTTCTGAGTTTTGTTGGGTTTCTTCGTTGTCAGTTCCTCTTCGGCCCTTTCGACCTGCCTCTCAAAATATTCGTGTGAGCACAATTGCTGCTCCCTCCATGGAAGGGGACGTTGTTGATAATGCTGGGGATGTTATTAATCGTTGTTATCGTCAGATCTATTTTCATGCAATGAGTAGCGATAGAGATCGCTATCTTGAGTCGCAGCTTAGAAATGGTTCAATTACAGTAAGGGATTTCATTCGTGGTCTATTGCTTTCGGACCGATTTTTGCGTGGTTATGTCGCTTGTAATAGCAATTATCGCCTTGTCGAGCAGGTTATCGGCAGGGCTTTGGGTCGCAAGGTAAGGGATAACACCGAAAAATTAACTTATTCAATTGTTATCGCCGAGAAAGGATTTGAGACTTTTGTTGATCTGGTCCTCAACAGTGAGGAGTACATGCAGAGGTTTGGTTACGACACTGTTCCTCTTGAGATCTCAAGAGTTTTGCCGGGTCGAGCTGTCGGTGAAGCCCCTGTTTATCAGGAATTCCCTCGATACTCTTATGACTGGCAGGAAAAGCTAACTTCAAACGACATGATGATGTCGATTGAAGATCACCTGAATTTCGGCCCTACGAAGTCGTTCGCAGAGAAAGTGCTGTATGAGCGACCCTCTGATAAGGCGTTCCGTTACATCATTCCATCCTTCGTCATCCTTTCGGGATTGATTGTTGTTGGAATTGTGAAAGTCTTTACAAGTATCTTTGTGGTGGGCTGAGCTTTTTAATAAGCGGCTTTCGCCATTTCTTCTTTTTTCTTTTCAATTAATTCTTCAAAGCTGATCCAGTGAATGCAGTCTACGGGGCAGGTGTCAATGGCTTCGTTGATCACCATTGTTGAATCACCGTCTTGGCGAATTGCTCTGCACTTTCCCGTTTCCTGATCCATCAGAAAGGTATTGGTTGCCACGTGGGCGCAATATCGACATCCGACACAAACTTTTTCATCGACCCAGATTGCCTGTAATCTCAGTTCGCCGCCAAGACACGGTTCTAGGCCTGACGGTGACGTGATGTCGTGAGACGGTGCAGTAAATGCGGCCGAGGTGTCAAATGTCGTCTCAGCGTCTGAGGATGCTGTAAATGCCGCAGAGGTGTCGAACATTGTGAATAGCTGGTATCACTTGCGAATCGAGAAGCCTGGCAATCTCTGCTCAGTGTTGAGGCTTGAGACTTTTAAAATGCTGTAGGACAACTCCAATTGTTAAAGAGGTGATGAGAGGTGTAATTGAATGGAGTGGTGAGGAGATTGTTCAGGATGTTTGGTTGATTTTGTATTGCTTGATCGCAACTTGTAGTTGACCAATGGCGGCTCTGCCAATGTTGAAAGTTGCCCAGCTCAAGGCAAGAAGAATGGGCAATGCCACAATCAGAATTCTTAGATCCATCGGCATATGAAAATGACCCACAAATTAGCTTTGGTGCAAATTTTTTCAGTGTTCTATGACGGCTGCCTGCGTTGCAGATGCCTGATCTATGGGCGAATTCTTGAACCTGTCGATGTCACAATTGTGTCGCCACTGGATTTCAGGGCGCTGTTGTAAATCTGACCTTGTTATGCGCGGTAGGACGACTCAGTCGTGGGTTCAGAGTTCTTCGATTTGTCCGATCTGTGCAGCCTCGAGCCAGCGTGAAATTGCGTCGGGCAATGGACAGCGTCGCCGAGTTTGCACATTGATGGCCAATTGTCTGATCAGGCCAGTGGCGACTTCCTGTTTGTTCAGCAGAAAGTGACTGCGAACTTCAAAACACCCCTGATCAATTCGTTGTGGAGTCAGCCTTACGAGAAGTTGATCTCCCCCATGCACCGCTTTTTTGAAGCTGGCACTGCAATGCACTACAGGGAGTGCAGTGTCTGGCCAATGTTCCTGGTCGCGGCATCCAGGAAACACTGTTTGGGCCTCAATTCCATACAGTTCCAGGCTCTCTTCCCATGCCTCATGGCACCAGCGCAACAGCTGATGAAAATGCATGACGCCAGCAGCATCCGTGTCGCCGAAGCGCACGGTTCTGCTGAGGTTGAGCCAGGAGTGCTTCGCCATCAGTGGACGATCTGGTCGCCTTGGGCGGCGTAGCTCAGCTTTATGTCAGTGAGTGGTCGGAGCTGATCAAAGGATTGGTGCATGTTTTGTTGACTGATCTCGGCATGTAGACGCTGCTTTTGGCTGGTTGATGGGCGCCTTGCAGATACGGCAGCAATGGGCTTTCAACTGTTGTGCGGAAGCTTTTCCGCATGGGATCGCGTTCTGGGTGTTGGGTGCGGGCGGTTTCTATGGGTTCATCATGCACCTTGTTTTCGGGTCGTTCTTGGCAAAGCAGATCAGCTGGTCAAACAGTCCATTTCAGAATCCATTGGCCTGCGCCCTCACGATCGGGACTGTCGATTTCAGCAGCGTCCTGTATCGCAAGCGTGAAAACAATCTCAAGAGCATGGACGCTTGCACCAGTTGCTAATTGGCTGAAGGATTGGCCGAGTGGTGTCGCTTGTCGTCGACCGGATTAATGCTCCTTGCAGCGCTGGAACCGTGTTCTGTTGCGCTGCCCCTATCCCACGCCGGCGGTTGAGCTGATCAACGATCGACAGATCCCATGATCACATCGATGGAGCCGAGGATCGCCATGATGTCGGCGACCTTGTGTCCCTTGAGGATGTGGGGAAGGATCTGCAGGTTGTTGCTGTCTGCGGCACGGATCTTGAAGCGCCAGGGTGTCACGTCGTTGTTCCCCTGAATGAAGACTCCGATCTCGCCTTTCCCGGATTCCAGTCGGGTGTAAAGCTCGCCATTGGGAATTTTGAATGTGGGTGCCACCTTCTTGGCCACGTACTGGTAGTCGAAGCCGGCGAAATCGCTGTCTTTGCCCTCGGCCATGCGTTTGGCTTCGAGGTTCTCTGTTGGGCCACCGGGAATCATGTCGCAGGCTTGGCGAAGAATCTTGAGGGACTGGCGCATTTCTTCGACACGAACCCTGTAACGGGCGAAGCAGTCGCCCTCTTTCTCCCAGACCACATTCCAGTCGAAGTCGTCGTAACACTCGTAATGGTCAACCTTGCGCAGGTCCCACGGCACTCCGGAGGCTCTCAGCATCGGACCAGAAAGGCTCCAGTTGATAGCTTCTTCCTTGCCGATCACCCCCAGACCTTCAATACGTCGACGGAAAATCGGGTTATTGGTGATCAACTTTTCATATTCATCGATCTTGGGGCCGAACCAGTCACAGAAATCGCGACATTTTTCCAGCCAACCCCAAGGCAGATCGGCTGCTACACCCCCGATGCGGAAGTAGTTGTTATTGATCAGGCGCTGACCCGTGGCCGCCTCCCAAAGGTCATAAATCATCTCCCGTTCACGGAAGATATAGAAAAACGGGGTCTGGGCTCCGACATCAGCGAGGAAGGGCCCTAGCCAGAGCAAATGATTGGCAATGCGGTTGAGTTCCAACATCAACACCCGGATATAACTGGCTCGCTTGGGAATAGGAATATTCGCAAGCCTTTCAGGAGCGTTCACGACAATCGCTTCGTAGAACATGCCTGCCGCGTAATCCATCCGGCTCACGTAGGGCACGAACATGACGTTCGTTCTGTTTTCGGCGATCTTCTCCATGCCGCGATGGAGGTAGCCGATCACAGGCTCGCAATCCACCACATCCTCTCCATCAAGAGTCACCACAAGGCGCAATACGCCGTGCATTGAGGGGTGGTGGGGGCCAAAGTTGACCACCATCGGCTCCGTGCGCGTTTCCAGCTGCGTCATGGGGCCGTGGCAAAACATTTGTATCGGGATCTTAGGAAGGACCCATGCCCGAACTGCCATCCAGCTCCGCCCAGGGCTTCATGCATGTGCCGGTTCTGGCCGAACCGTTGATGCAAACGCTGGCCGCGGAGCTCAAGGAACAGCGTCAATCAGGAGTGTTCATTGATGCGACGCTGGGCGGCGGCGGCCACAGCGGCCTGTTGCTGGATCGCTATCCGCAGTTGCGTCTGGTGGGTCTCGATCACGATCAAACCGCCCGTTCTGCAGCAGCCGAGCGGCTTGAGCACCATGGCGATCGCGTCACAATCGTGGCGACCAATTTCGCTGATTACACCCCTCCTCATACGGTTTCATTGGTCCTGGCCGACCTTGGGGTGAGCAGCCCTCAGCTGGACTTGGCGCAGCGGGGATTCAGCTTTCGGCTGGATGGTCCCCTCGACATGCGGATGAATCCAGCCGGGGGAGGAGAAACTGCTGCTGAACTGATTGCAAGGCTGGATGAATCAGCCTTGGCGGATCTGATCTATGCCTATGGCGAAGAACGCTTGTCACGGCGGATTGCACGCAGGATCAAAGCTGATCTGGATGCCAGCGGCGCCTATCCCGGTACGGCGGCGCTGGCTTATGCAGTTGCTGGCTGTTATCCACCTAAGGCCCGCCGTGGTCGTATTCATCCCGCCACGCGCACCTTTCAGGCCCTGCGGGTCGCGGTCAATGATGAGCTTGCGGTTCTAGACCGCTTGTTGCAACAAGCCCCTAACTGGCTCCAGCCCGATGGTCTGCTGGCGATCATCAGTTTCCATTCGCTTGAAGACCGGCGAGTGAAGACGGCCTTTCGCTCAGATGAGCGCCTGCAGCGCGTGACTCGGAAGCCACTGATAGCTGACGAGGCTGAGCAGCAGATCAATCCGCGCAGTCGCAGCGCAAAGTTACGCATTGCCCGACGCCGCCCGACCGAGACGAGGTCTGGGGTATGAGCTGGATCACGACTTCCGATGGGGTGTGGTGGATTGCCCTGCTGGTTCAGCTGCTGGCGATTCCAGGCACATTTTTACCCCTTCTTCCAGGTCTCATTTGGTTGCCGGTGGGAGCCCTTGTCTGGATGGGAGCTGTTGGCTGGTCTCAGGCCTGGCCTGAGTTCATCCTGGCGACGGTTCTTTTCGGATTGGGTCTCATCGCTGATCTGCTGGCTCTGGGACTCGCATCTGCACGTCTCAAGGCCAGTCGCTGGTCTGCGGCGGGAGCTGGAGTGGGCTTGCTTGTGGGAGTGCTGGGTTTGCTGCCGGCACTGCCGTTCGGTGGGCCTCTTCTGGGGGCCTTGTTTGGTCCATGGCTGGGAGCAACCCTGGTTGAAACCTGGTTCACAACAAAGCCACCCCGAAATCTGGGGTGGCTTAAGGCGTTGCGCCAGGGATCAGTCGTTGGTCTGGCGGTGGTGGCTGGTCTATTAATCAGCAAGATTGCTCAGTTTTTGATGGCTCTGTTCGGTCTTGCCGGTTTCGTGATTCTCAGTTTCCATTAATTAGTTGTTATTCATCAAACCCGTCTGATCTTCGCTCCCGAACAGTTGGCGATAGGCAGCAGTGGAGATGCAGATTAGGACGGGCACGACGACAAATAATCCTCCGTAATGAAATGCGGCGGCGATTGCATTAATGATCGTTTCGACGATGAAAAACCAAAGAACTGTCCACCAGGAAGGATCAACAACGGAACGCCCTTTCTGAATGGCTTCAAAGGAGCCATTGTTTTGAACCAGAGCGATAAAGGGGAGGAACTTCTGATTGATAGAGAGGTATATGAAGAAAACAAGGGCAATGATTAGGGGGATAATGGCCAGAGTCTGGTTGATTTGTACAAGCCCAAACCCAACAAGAGAGCAGATCAAGCCGATCACGACAAAGAGGACGAAAAGTTCAATCGCTCTGATGAATAAACGGCCTGTGGCTTCGCCATCCCAGCGTGTAAAAGTCTTGAAATCGGGTTTGACTCCTTCAAGGCATTGCCAGGAGCCTCGGATGATTCCCACAACCCCCCAAAGAATCACAATGATGTAGCCAACAAGGCCCACGACCAGAAGCATCCCAGCACCTACAGGATGAATATCAGGGATGCCAGGAACAGACGCGATTCGTGCTGAGCCAAATGCTGCCAAAGCTGCGAAAGGCAGGGCGATGACAGCAACAAGTGCTTGAAAGAGCAGGAAAGTCCAGGGGGCCTTTGCGAAGGCATTCCACCCGTCTTCGATGGCTTGAAGCACGTGTAGCCGCTGGTTGGCCGGTGTCTCAGTCATGAATCATTCTGGAACTTGCGCGGAAGGTAGCTTCCCTGACACTTTTTTCCAGAGGTTGTGTCACGCCTCTTTTGGTTTCAGTGCTGGGTCAATCCCTTGATTGCGGATGTGATCACCTCGATTGCTCCGTCAATGTCCCTGGCTGTTGTGTCGCGTCCCAGGCTCAGTCGCAATGATCCTTCTGCCTCGATACGGCTTCGGCCAATGGATCGCAGAACGTGAGATGGCTCGCCACGACTGCAGGCAGAACCGCTGCTGCAGGCCAGCCGGGGCCGCAGAGCCCGGTGCAGGCGGCTGCCCGAGACGTTCGGAATAGTGATGTTGAGGTTATGGGCCAGTCGAGGTTGCAGCGCGCCGTTGAGCTGGATTGTTGGATTCTCATCTTTGAGACCTTTCCAAAGCTGATCCCTCAGGGCCTGGAGCCGAGCCTGACGCTCCTCCAGGTCTTCTATTGACAACTCAGCTGCGGCAGCCATGCCCATGATCAGCGGCACTGGCAATGTTCCCGCCCGCAGCCCCTGCTCCTGTCCTCCACCCCACTGGAGCGGTTGCAGTTGTGTTTCACCTCTGACCACCAGGGCACCGATGCCTTTCGGGCCGTTGAATTTGTGTGCGCTGAGACTGATCAGTGCACAGCCCAGCTCTTCGGCATTCAGCTGAAGGTGTCCGTAGGCCTGGGCAGCATCAGTGTGCATGGTGATGCCATGGCTGCTGCAGACAGCGCTGAGCTCGCGGATCGGTTGGATCACGCCGATCTCGTTGTTAGCCACCATCACGCTGATCAGCTGGGTCTTGGGCTGAATGGCCTGTTCCAGCTGTTTCTCCGTGATTAGGCCGTTCTTTTGTGGATTCAACAAGCTGATTTGAAATCCCTCCTGCTTCAGCTGCAGCAGAGGGTCGAGCACCGCATGATGCTCAGTGGCCACACTGATCAGATGGCCTGGTCCACCGTCGGACAGCGCGCGAGCCCTGGCGTGGCCTAGCAGCGCCAGGTTGTTGGCTTCGGTAGCGCCACTGGTGAAGATCAGTTCTTCGGATCTGATTCCCAGACTGCCCGCAAGGCGTTCTCTCGCTGAGCCGATTGCAGCGGCGGCTGTCAGTCCTAGCCGATGCTGCCGGCTCGATGGATTGCCCCACTGCTCGCGCCACCAGGGCTCCATCGCCTCGATCACAGAGGAATGACAGGGTGTGGTGGCCTGGTGATCGAGGTTGATCACAACTTCACTGCGCTCAAGTGGGTGTATGGGGTCAGCATGGTGTGACTCTCAGATTGTCGCGATGAACTCCATCCGTTGGATCTTCAGTTTGGGTCTGGTTGCGTCAGCTGCTTTTCAGCCAGCTGTAGCTGAGGCCGTGAATCGGGAACAGCTGCTTGAGCAGATGAAGGCGATGCGCCCGGTTGATCTGGTGGTGCTGGATCAGAGCGAGGGGGCCGTGGAGTACACCCTGGGGATCTTTGCGGTCTCGGGGGACCCTGCTGATCCTGAGATACGCAGGTTCAAGCTTTGGCAGGAATCCGCCGACAATCTGGTGATTCCCAGCGAATCGGTGAACTGCAGTCGCGAGGAGCCGCTGCGGGTCACGAGGGACAGCGAAGCAATTTACGTGCGCAAACTCAATCCAGGTGGGGCCAGGCGTGCGTCCACTCGCGAAGACCATTTGGTGTGGTGGGCAGCCTGTCATCCCGAGCTTGCTGGCCAGGATCCAGCAGGTCTCGCGGACAAGGCCAGAGAGCTCGGTTATTCCACTGAGTTGATCGAATCCCAGGAAGTGTTGCGGTTGCCTGCGCCCTGACGCCCCTAGATTCCGGCCAGATGAGGTCAGGCCTTGACAACCTCCCAGCCCGAACAACCCTCTCAGCCCGAGCAGCCCTCTCATACTGAACAGCCAAACCAGTCGGAACAGCCAACGGTTCGCTTGCTGCTTGTGGATGATGAACCTGGCCTGCGATCAGCCGTGCAGGCCTACCTCGAGGATGAGGGGTTTGATGTCACGACGGCTGTTGATGGTGAGGATGGATTCTCCAAGGCGCAGCAGATGCTGCCGGACGTGGTGATCAGCGACGTGATGATGCCCCGGTTGGATGGCTATGGGCTGCTCAACAAGCTCAGAGCTGATGAGCGTCTGGGCGGTACTCCCGTGATCTTCCTCACCGCCAAGGGCATGACGGCGGATCGCACCCAGGGCTATCTGGCGGGTGTTGACGATTACATCCCCAAACCCTTTGACCCGGATGAGCTGGTCGCGCGCGTGAGCAACGTGGCCCAGCGTCAGCAGCGACTGTTACAGGAAGCAGCCCGCTTCGCTGATGCCGACATGGGGCAAATGGCTAAACAAATTACTGAGATTCGCTCTCTGCTCGCCCAGGCGGAGGCATTGCCCTCCAGCGACCCTGTGCAGCACAATTTCACGCCCAGGGAATCCAGTGTTCTGCAACTGGTGGCGGAAGGATTGATGAACAAGGAAATCGCTCGCCAGCTGGAGACATCAATTCGCAATGTCGAGAAGTACGTGAGCAGGTTGTTTATCAAAACCGGCACATCCAGCCGTACTGAGCTGGTGCGTTACGCCTTGCAGCATCGCCTGGTGGAGTGACGGGCCAAGAGGCGGAGCTTTTGCCTGAAGGTTGGCGTGCAGCCGCACTCAATCAGGGTTGGACGTACAAGGACATCACGCACCGAGACGATCAAGGCACGCTGATCAGCGTGCTGATGGCTCAGCGTTACGCCCACTCCTCCAAAGAGGTCTGGCTTCGCCGAATCGCAGCGGGAGAAATCCAACTCGACGGGAAGCTTCTGCTCAAGGATCGACCGCTGCCCGCCAAGGCAGAGCTGATCTGGTGCCGCCCACCATGGATCGAGCCAGCCATCCCTGATTGCTGGTCGGTGGAACATGACGACGGGGATCTGCTGGTGATCAACAAACCCTCAGGACTGCCTGTGATGCCTGGGGGAGGCTTTCTGCAACACACGCTTGCGACGCTTTTGGATCAGCGCAGTCGCCTGCTGGGTGAGCCCCTGGCTGCCAAGCCCGTGCATCGCCTGGGCCGCTTCACCTCCGGACTGCAGGTTTGTGCCCGCCAGCCGACCACCAGAGCCGCTCTCACGCGATCTTTTCAGCCTGCTTCAGGAACCCGCAAGCTTTATCAGGCCTGGTCTCAGCGTGTCGTGGGGCTCGAGTTTGGGACGTCTCTTGCGGTGAACACGGATGTGGTCGAGCGGCCCCATGCCTTGCTGGGTTGGGTCTGGGGACCGCTGCCCCAATCGGATGGGTTAATCCGGCGACGACTGAAAGCCCACAGTGAACTGAAGCTGCTGGAACGATCTCCGCAGGGCGACCGTCTGCAGGTGGCGATTACAACGGGGCGTCCTCACCAGATTCGCATTCATCTCGCGCAACTGGGATCTCCCCTGCTCGGTGATCCGCTCTACCTGAATGATCAGCGCATTAGTGATGTGGCCATTCCTGGAGACGGGGGCTATCGCCTTCATGCCTGGCGTCTATTGCTGAATGATCTGCATCTTTGCTGTGAGCCGCCATCAACGTTCTGATGCAGCTCAGATTCACCATGCGTTGTCAGCATCGAGTCAGTTCAGAGGTTGATGCCATGCCGAGGCCGGTTTTCGCTGTCGTTTTTGGGTCGCTGCTGTACCTGCTGGCGGGCTGTTCCACCGGCGGTTCCGGGGTCGATCAACGGCAGACCAAACAGCTCAAGGTGTTGTTCTGCAATGTGAAATCAGGCACCTTCATCGATGCCAATCGTGATGCAGTCCTGTCGGTGGGTGATTCGGTCAGCTACAGACTGGCTGTGGCCCGGCTGAGTGGAGCTGTGCAGGGCTGTGAAAAACCGAATGGTTCGTTTTATGGGCTTGAAGAGGTAGTCGAACGACGAGTCCTTGATGGCGAAACCGTGTTCCTGACCCATGCTCAGGGAACCCTGACCTTCAAGGACGGCAACATCCAGACCCGTTCTCTTGGCTCTCTTCAGCTGAGCGCCCTTGGGACGCCAAGCCAGGAATCAGGATCAATGAAGCTCCCGCTTGGAGATCTCTTCCCCAGCAATCACGGTGCGACCCTGATAGGTCAGGGGGGCGCTTTCAGTGGCTATGTGGGGTCGGCTGACTTTGTTAGTGACACCCCCCCCTACGCGCTGCTCAAGCTGCACAGTCAGTTCGGGTCCTGATGGGCTTTGAACCGTGGCCTGCTCGGGGTGTTGTTTAGGCCTTGTGAAACTCGATCAGCCTCGAGAAGTAGAAGGGCGCTTTGTTGAGGCTGCGCCGCACGGGTTTGAAACCGCTTGCTTCCGCGGCAGCCACAATTCCTTTCTCCTTGAGGGTGTAGGCGCGGGTGGTTTTGCTAGGGCCTGGGAACAACTGGCCGATGCCCTTCAGAGCAGCCAGGAGCGGCGTGTAGGGCGCGAAGCTCACGATCAGACGTTGCTCGGTGAGAGAGCAGAGGTGCCTCACCATCTCTTCCGCAGCCTCCTGGGGGTAGTGAATGAACACATCCAGACAGCACACGGTGTGGAACGAGCCGCTGAGACTTTCAAGATCGCTGGCCGCGAAATTGAGCTTGGACATGTCTAGGCCTGCATCGCGCGCCCTGCGCTCCGCTTCCTCGGCCATCGCTTCAGAGATGTCGCTGGCATGGATGAAGCCGGCTCCCATGCTCGCTAGGGGGATGCTCAGACTGCCGACGCCGCAACCGGCATCACAGAAACTCACGTTGTGGAACTGACCACTCGCCTCGATCCAGGCCAGCACCTCATCAACGGTTTTCTGGTGCCCGATTCTGATGTTGCGCTGGACCTTATTGACGTCATTGCTGTCGCTGTAAATCCGGTTCCAGCGATCGAAGCCTGTCGTCTCGAAATAGCCCTTCACCTCCTTTTTCTCGGCCTGCTTGTCATTCAGCAGTTGCTCGGGGGCCATTAATTCACTCGCAGCCGCGGAATCTTAAGCAGCCTGCCGCCAAGCCAGCTTGCGTTCCAAAGCGTTCCATTCCCAGCGCAGCAGCTCGCTTAGCACCTCTCCAATCAGAAAGCGGTCTTGAAGACTCTCTGGGAGCACGTCTCTTGGCGCCATGGTGGCGGCCCAGATCGCACCATCCGCATCACCGCTCCAGCTGGCCAGACGGCACGTTCCTTCGAGCAACGGCAGGGTCACACCGGCCAAGGTGCCGTCTTCAAGTCGGCAGGTGCCGTTTTTCACTAAGAGCACGCGCTCGTCCCAGCGATGTTCACCATCAGCTAGTCCGTAGGGGGCCAGGGCATCACTCACCAGCACCAGCTGATCGCCCGCCATCCGCTGCAGTAGAACCGCAGTGGTGGGATGCACATGCACTCCGTCGGCAATCAGCCCAAGAGCAATGTCGCCGCGCCGACAGGCTTCCCCCAATGGTCCCGGAGCGCGGTGGTGCAGTCCTGGCATGGCATTGAAAGCATGCGTGATCATCTCGACGCCCTGTCTGAACGCCAGGGCTGCCTGATCGGCATCTGCTGTGCTGTGACCCAGAGCCACATGAATGCCGAGCTCTTTCAGCTGGCTGATCAACTCCTGAGCGCCCGGTTGTTCCGGCGCCAGGGTGATCAGGCTGATGTCGGTTTCAAACCCGGCGATCCGTGCCTTCAGAGCCGAGACGCTGGGAGCGGCGATGTGCTCGAGCGGGTGTGCACCCCGCCGGGCTTCCGCTAAGAACGGCCCCTCAAGGTGGGCTCCCAATAACTGGCAGCGGCCGGCTTGATGCCGCTCACGGGCCTGCCGGAGCACGGTCAGGGATTGGCGTAAAGGGGCCACCGCACAGGTGACCAGGGTGGGAGCGATTGCCTCGACGCCATCGCGCCAAAGCAGCTCCAGCAATTGCAAGAGCCTTGGCAGATCCTGTTGCGTGAGTTCCGTGAAGGCCAGGCCAAGCCCACCATTGATTTGCAGATCGATCCCCCGACGACTGAGCCTGTCCCCATGCCAGCTGTCTCCGGCCATCGCTCCACCGGCCGGCATGGGACCGGCGGCTGTGATCAGGTTGTGATCATTCAGGGTGAGCCAGGACAGACCGCCAGGGTCGTTGCTTCCGGGGCGTCGAGGCAGACGCACATCGGTGATCCGACGCATGCGGTATGGCCGGCCTCAGGCCGGTGCGGGACGATGGCAGTCTCGCTGTCCTTTCGGTTCTTGCCTGTGGCCGAGTTGCCATCCCCCCCCGTTGATCCAGGCGCCGCGCCCAGGGTCGCCGTCATCATGGGCAGTGATTCCGACCTTCCCAGCCTTCAGCCTGCCGTGGTGGTGTTGGAAGAATTAGGTCTAGCGGTGGAGGTGCGGGTGCTGTCGGCGCACCGCACGCCGTTGGAGATGGTTAGCTTCGCCCAGCAGGCTCGCCAGCGTGGGCTGGCTGTGATTGTGGCAGGAGCGGGCGGTGCTGCCCATCTGCCCGGAATGGTGGCCGCACTCACCACCTTGCCTGTGATCGGGGTGCCGGTGCGGAGCAAAACACTGTCCGGTGTCGACTCATTGCATTCGATTGTGCAGATGCCCGGTGGTATTCCGGTGGCCACGGTGGCGATCGGCGGTGGTTTGAATGCGGGCTTGCTGGCTGCACAGATTCTCGCTGTCGAGGGTGGTGAGCTGGCGGAACGCCTTGAGGCCTATCGCCAACAGCTGCATGACACTGTCGTTGAGAAGGATGCCCGTCTCAAGGATCTGGGCAGTCGTGACTATCTCAATCAAATGAATTGATGCCAGCAGAATCTCGGTCGACCATTCGCTCGACGGTTTTGACAACGCTTTTTCCAGCAGCGCTGTTGTATTTGCTTGCGTTGACCTGGAGTGCTGCTGAGGGCATCAGCTCTACGAAGGTGTTGCGTGATCTGGCTCAGGACTGCGATGCCCCATTGGGCCAGGGATTTTTATCGAGCGTTGGCTATCTGCTTTGGATGGCTGCTGCTGCAATTGCATTATTTGCAGCAGCTACTGGTCAAATCAAAGGATCCCTTGTGAATCGCCAGTTTGCATTTTGCGGGGGTGGTTTTTCGCTGTGGCTCTGTCTTGATGACATGTTTCTGGTCCATGATCGTTACCTTGGACAGTCGTTTCTCTACGTCACTTACAGCGTCTTCACAGTGTTGCTCCTCCTCTGCTTCCGTAAACCTTTGAAGAAGTTTGCTGGCGACACATTCCTGCTCTCAGTGGTTTTGCTGGGGTCTTCGGTCTTGATTGACGCTTTCCAAGGAATCTTCCCGGCTTCCTATGAAACCGTTCAATTGTTTGAGGAGGGAGCAAAATTCCTGGGTATTGCTGCCTGGCTTGCTTTTTGGTGCCATTACGTCAATGCCACATCAAAACTGAGCTCAATTTGATCTGCACCTCCTGCAATCCATGACGTCCTGGCCAGCCTGGATTCGCTGGGGTTTGGTGCTGCCGTTGCTGACCCTCAACCTGTTCGTGATCCGTCAGCTTCTCTTGCCGTTGGCTCCGTTCCCGGGCCTGTTTCTCACCGCGGCGTTGATTGCATTCCTGCTGGATATTCCCTGTCGCTGGCTCACCGGTCGAGGGATGCGCCGCTGGGTGGCGATCGTGTTCGTCACTCTCGGCACGATCGGGGCACTGGTCTTCGCTGCGCTGACCCTAGTGCCGCTGCTGATTGAGCAGCTTGGTCAGTTGATCAATGCTCTGCCCGGACTGCTCCTGGCGGCTCAGGAGTGGGTCAACCGTCTTCAGGAGTGGGCATCAATGCGTGGACTGCCTACTGAGTTTGGAGACCTCAGCAGTGATCTGCTCTCCCGTGCAAGCACTGTGGCCAGTCAGCTCAGTCAGAGCTTGCTGAGCATCCTTGGGGCCACACTCGGCACCACGATCAACACGTTGATCGTGCTTGTTTTGGCAGTGTTCTTCTTGATCGGAAGCGACTCGATCACGAAGGGCCTGGCTCGCTGGCTGCCTGATCAATGGCGTGGGTTGGTGACCAGCACCCTGGTTCGCACCTTCCGTGGTTACTTCGGCGGTCAAGTGATCCTGGCGCTGATCCTGACGCTGGGTCAGATCGTGGTCTTCACCCTTCTTGAGATCCCCTATGGAGTGCTGTTTGCAGTACTGATCGGTTTCACAACCCTGATCCCCTATGCCAGCGCTTTGACCATCGTCGCTGTGAGCGGCTTACTCGCTTTTCAGAATCCAAGTGCAGGCCTCGAGACTCTGGTGGCCGCGATCGTGGTGGGTCAGATCGTCGATCAGGTCATTCAGCCGCGTCTGATGGGAAGCATCGTGGGGCTGCAGCCAGCCTGGCTGCTGATTGCCTTGCCCCTGGGAGCGAAGGCCGGAGACCTTTACGGCCTCGGAGATCTGTTGGGTCTGCTTCTGGCAGTGCCTGTCGCCAGCTGCCTCAAGACGTTTGTGGATGCCTGGGCAGAGAATCAGGGCATCCACGCGGTCGTCAGTGACGTCAGTGCTGGGCCGGAATGATTTGCCTGGAGATCAGCTCGTTCACAACCTGATCCACGCAGTTGGCGAGGTCTGCTGCGCCGGTGTCGACAGAGAGTTCCGGGGTCTCTGGTGCTTCATAGGGGCTTGAGATCCCCGTGAATTCTTTGATTTCGCCCGCACGTGCCTTCGCATAGAGACCTTTGGTATCGCGCTGTTCGCACACGTTCAGATCAGCGGCACAGAAGATTTCGATGAAATCACCTTCGTTCACCAGGTTGCGTGCCTTGTCGCGGTCAGCACGGAACGGCGAGACGAATGCCGTCAAAACGATGGCACCGGAATCCAGAAAGAGTTTGGATACCTCACCGATGCGGCGGATGTTCTCCTCACGGTCGGCATCGGAAAAACCCAGGTCCTTGCAGAGGCCATGGCGAATGTTGTCGCCGTCGAGCACGTAGGTGGTCAGGCCCCGCTCGAACAGGGCCTGATTGACCGCATTGGCGAGTGTGCTCTTTCCTGCACCGCTCAGGCCTGTGAACCAGAGGATGGCGCTGCGGTGTCCCCGTTGTTCAGCGCGGGCTGCTCGGTCAACCGATGCCTGATGCCAGGCGATGTTGGTGGACGCACCCTGGTTGGTGAGCTTGCCGTAGCTGGACGAAGCGGTCATGGGGATCCGGCGGTCTCGGGCCGCCATTGTCCCTCAGCTTGTATCTCTACCAAGTCTGCATTGGCCTCAGCCCCCAGCTCGCTTGGGTCGGTACCCCTCTTTGTTGAGCAGTTCCAGCGCCATCTCCACCTGATCGCCTTGAAGTTCGATCAGGCCGTCTTTTGCGGTGCCACCGCTGCCGATGCGTGTCTTGAGTTTCTTCAGGAGTGCTTTGAGGCCTTCTTGGTTGAGCTCCAGACCGCGGATCACTGTCACTGTCTTGCCGCCCTTTCCACCTCGGGTCGGCTGCACTCGAACCATCTGCTGGGCTTTCGCGGTCGGTTGCTTCCCTGGGCCGCTCGGCCGCTGCAGACTGTCTGTGTTGCTGAATTCCTGCCACCCACCTTTCGCCATCGCTTCTGCGCATCCGACACCATCCTGCCGTTCTCGTGATGACCGACTCTGCGTCTACGCCTCGATGGGCTGACTCAAGCCAGGGCCTTGGTCGCTGGATCGAACGTCTGATCGGCATCGATCTGCTGAGACGTCCCCTGTTCTTCCAGGCACGACAGCTGATTATCCGAACCGCGGAACGCAACGGCATTCCCTGGAGAGTCCGACGCCGGGAACTGCAGCAGGCTGCAGCACCATTGTTGTCGAGCAGCATCACTCCCGGCCTTGTGCCGCCGGACTACTACGTGGCGCGTTTTCACGCCTATGAACAGGGCAATCTCTGCTGGCAGGCTGCTGCCGAAGCGGAGCAAGCTACCGATGCTATGGCTCTGCGCATCTGGCCGGAAGAATCGCTTGCCCCATCAGTGGCCCAGGCACGTCTGAGGGATGAGATCCACCGAGCTTTGGCGCCGCTCCTAAACGGATCCATTGATCAGGTGCTCGATCTTGGCTGTTCAGTGGGAGTGAGCACGTTGTATCTCGCACGCTGGTTGCGTGAGCGGGCTGAGCAGCGCCAAGAGTCCGCACCGCGGATTCAGGGATTGGATCTTTCTCCCGAAATGCTTGCGGTCGCCCGAGTGCGTGATCGGGAGGGACTGGTCGATGGCTGGTTGCATGCAACGGCTGAGAACACAGGTCTGCTGGATTCGTCCTTTGACTTGATCAGCCTCCAATTCGTTTGCCATGAACTGCCTCAGGATGCGACCCACGCCGTTCTGATGGAAGCTGCCCGATTGCTGCGGCCAGGCGGTGCTTTGTTGATGGTTGACCAGGATCCCGCCTCTTCCGTTCTTCAGCGCCTACCGGCGGTGGTCGCCACATTGCTGAAAAGCACCGAGCCCTATATCGAGCAGTACTTCAGCCTCGATATGGCTGCAGCTCTGCGGGCAGCAGGGTTCCGGAATCTTCAAATCAGTGCTTGTGATCCACGGCATCGCGTGATTGCCTGCTTACGCTGAGCCAACGCTTCAAAGGCCGCGTGCGCGGTCAGCTGCACCTTGACCAGCACCCTGCCACCCAAGCCCACCGCTCAGGATCTGGCCGTCAGCTCCAGACCTGCCTCCTCTGGTCGTTTCGGCCGTTTCGGTGGTCAGTACGTGCCTGAGACTCTGATGCCTGCTCTGGCTGAGCTCGAGAAGGCCGCCGCTGAGGCCTGGAAAGATCAGGCTTTCACATCGGAGCTCAACCGCCTGCTGCGCAACTACGTGGGCAGGGCTACTCCTCTTTATGAAGCCGAGCGACTCACTGCCCATTACCGCCGCAGTGACGGCGGACCCAGGATCTGGTTGAAACGTGAGGACCTCAATCACACCGGTGCTCACAAAATCAACAACGCACTCGGCCAAGCGCTGCTGGCCTTGCGAATGGGCAAAAAGCGGATCATCGCCGAGACAGGAGCTGGTCAGCACGGGGTTGCGACGGCCACGGTCTGCGCGCGCTTCGGTTTGGAGTGTGTGGTGTACATGGGTGCTGAAGACATGCGCCGTCAGGCTCTGAATGTGTTCCGCATGCGTCTTCTAGGTGCCAGCGTTCAGCCTGTGACCGCCGGCACGGCCACGCTTAAGGACGCCACCAGTGAGGCCATTCGTGACTGGGTCACGAATGTGGAGAGCACCCATTACATCCTCGGATCAGTTGCGGGTCCCCATCCCTATCCGATGCTGGTCCGCGACTTCCATGCGGTGATTGGCGAGGAAGCCAAGGACCAATGCCAGCAAGCCTTCGGCCGTTTGCCAGACGTGCTGATGGCCTGCGTTGGTGGCGGGTCCAACGCCATGGGGCTGTTTCATCCCTTTGTGGAGTGCAGCGGTGTGCGTCTGATTGGAGTTGAGGCTGCTGGTGATGGCGTCGCCACAGGCCGCCATGCCGCCACGATGACCGAAGGCAGGGTCGGAGTGCTTCACGGTGCCATGAGCCTGTTGCTGCAGGATCAGGACGGTCAGGTGCAGGAAGCTCATTCGATCAGTGCCGGACTTGACTACCCCGGAGTCGGACCTGAACACAGTTATCTGCGCGAAATCGGTAGGGCCGAGTACGGCGCCGTCACTGATGCGGAAGCGCTCCAGGCGCTGCAACTTGTGAGCCGATTGGAGGGCATCATTCCTGCCCTTGAAACAGCCCATGCATTCGCCTGGCTTGAGACCCTTTGTCCAACCCTGGCGGATGGCACTGAAGTGGTGCTGAACTGCTCTGGGCGTGGTGATAAAGATGTGAACACGGTCGCTGAGCAGCTTGGCGACGCACTCTGAAAATTCAGAGCACGGCTCAGCTGAGCAAGCGCTCCAGGGTGACTGCAACGGAGTTCACGGCTGCTCGGGCGGTTGCGTAGGCCATACGCATCGGCCCGATTAAGGCAACCTGCCCCACACCTCCGTCACCGCTGCGATAACTGGCATGGATTACTGAGCAGCGGCTGAGCGCTGTCTGCGGATGCTCCTGGCCAATCCACACTCGCCCGTCTGACCAGGCAGGCGCAGGAACAAATGCTGCCGGATCGCTGTCCATCAGGTCGAGAAGAGGCCTCACCCTGGCGCTGTCACTGAATTCGGGTTCGGCTACCAGTCTCGACACTCCATGCACCAGAGGTGCCTGCTCGATCGGGCGGTGGAAGGGATTGCCGTTCTCCAGAGCATCCTTGAGTGCCTTCCCACAGGGCTGCAGCTGCTGTGGAAGAAAGCTCCAGTTCAGTTTCCCGGCCTGCAACAGCTGGTCGGAGGTCCAGCGTTCCAGGGCTTCAACCTGACTAGCACTGCCGTGGGGCAGCCGCAGATTGAGGTGATGGGCCTGGCTGGAATCGCTCACGAGCATCACCAGCAGGCGGTCTTCACTGCGGACCAGGCGAATAGTTCTGAGCTGGCTCTGGGATCGTTGCGGCGGGCTGATCAGGCTCATCAGACCTGTGAAATCGGTCAGCCTGCGTGCCAGCTGCAGCAGCAGGTCATCCAGTGCCGCCCAGCGCAGGCTCAGCTGGGTCAATTCCCGCTCTAAGTGATGGGCACCCGCACCGGGCTCGGGCAGTAGGCAGTCCACATAGTGTCGGTAGCCCTGGGGGCTGGGCACCCGGCCTGCTGAAGTGTGTGGCTGGGTTAGGAGTCCACGCTGTTCCAGTGCTCCCATGGCCGAACGAACCGTGGCTGAGCTGGCCTTGATTCCGAATCGCTGCACCAAAGCGCGACTGCCCACCGGTTCGATGGTGTCGACGTAATGGTGGACCGTGGCTTGAAGAACCTCCTGCTGTCGTCGGGGCAGCGGCTTCACGGGGAGCACCTTGCGGGATGTGATCCTACGAAGAGCCCGAAATGGTGATTGGTTCCTGTCATGAATGCACGCTGTTCGGCTGACTGGCGCTGCGAGCAGTGGCGCTGCGAGCAGTGGCGCGGCGATCAGTAGCGGCGATCAGTAGCGCGGCACTTCGGAATCCACCATGAGGCTCCAGGCGTCAATGCCACCCTCAAGGTTCCAAACGTCCAGTGACGGTCGATTCTCGAGCAGCCAGCAACCGAAATTCCAGCTGCGTACACCGGCATGGCATAGCACCACGATCGAGCCACCCTGCGGCAGCTCCTCATCGATGGTCCCTATCCAGTTTTCAGCATCACTGAGGGGTAGATGCCTGACCGGATGCGGAAATGGAGCGATCGCCAACTCTTGTTGCTCCCGCACATCCACAACGGTCAAATCGGCGTTCTGGCGCAGCCAGTCGTTCAGTTCGCTGGCTTTGAGGGGTTTTGGGGTCGGTCCATTCATGGCTTCAGTCTGGCTTCGGGCTGGCATAGCTCCATGGATGGATAGAAGATGAGCACCATGTGCTTCACCGCCTGTTCATGAAAGGGCGCTCGTTCCTGCTGGCTCTTGTCGCCGTGGCCATGGTGCTGCTCACGCTTGCACTGGGATTCTGGTGGGCCATGGCTCGTCAGAGTCCGCTGCGGATCATGGACCGCTCACTTGAGTTGCCCCGGGCTGCCCGTTTCATGCCCACTGATGCAGCCCTGACCCTGCACTGGTTGGTCGACCCCCGTCAGGTGCCTTCTTATGCCCAGGCCGTTGCACCAGTTCGCCAACGTCGACTCGTGAATGAAAGCACCCGTCAGCTCAGAGATGGTGCTTTTGCTCTAGCCGGACTTGACTTCGGCACTGAGCTGGCCGGCTGGATTGGGCCCGAGGTCAGCTTTGCCGTGCTTGACGCTCCTGCTCAGCAGTCCGGTGAACAACCCAAGGAGGGCTGGGTCCTGGCACTGTCGAGCCGCGATGAAGATGGTGCCAAGCGCTTTCTGCAGCGCTTCTGGCAGACCCGAAGCCTGGCAGGCACTGATCTGCAGATCTCCCGCTACCGCGGTATGGGGCTGATTAGCGGACGTGGTGCCCTGCTGGGAAGGGACCCCCAACCGATCGCTACCGCCTTGATTGATGACGATCTGCTGTTGCTGGCCTCAGGGCGAGGCGTGCTTGAACAGGCGCTTGATGTCTCTCAGCTAGACAGTCAACATCAGCTTGGAAACCCTGTCCTCGCATCTGATCTCCAGAGCTTCGGTCGCGGTGCCGCTGTTCTCATTGCCAACCCTGGTGCCATGGACCGCTGGCTGGGGGTCCCCTCAGCGATCACGGCTCGAGAAGACCTGCAGGTGCTGGTGGCAGCACTAACACCGCGGGGCTCTGATCTAGCGCTTGATGCCGTGGTCCACTTTCGTGAGCCTCGGATTCCTGTGGAATCTCAGACCACGGACAGCAATGCGTTGCTGAACGATGCCGGCGGCGATGCAGAGACAGTCGCTCTGCTGACCAATCCTGCGGCTCTGCTGGCTGCCGATGCCAACGAGCCCCTGGCCCAGTGGATCGCGCCCCTGCTGCGGAAGTCGATCGAATCCGCTCCGACCGGCGCCGCGGCTGCGGTCGTCGAACTCGATGAGGGGCCCATGCTCTGGCAGCAGGGTCAGCAGGGCTGGGTGCTGGGGACCTGGCCTAATCGTCCCGATCCCGAAATGGTGGATGGGCGGCTTCAGGAGCTCGGTTTGACAGGTTCCACCCTCGACAGCGAAGGCCAGTCTGTTCAGGTCTGGACCCGCCTTGCCCGTCAGCGTCGTCGCGGGGAGGAGTCGCTTCAGGCTGAGCTTGCTGTCGCTCTGGAACGCCATACCGGTGTGAACTGGTGGGCAGAGACATTGGATGGTTTGCGCCGTCGCGGCGAGAGTGGTGATCTGATTCAGCGAAAGCTGCAGCTACAGGAGCTCGAGTCCTCGAGCCAGTCAGTGCTGGCTCAGCAACTGGCCCTCGCTGCGGCCCCTAGTCGTTTGTATCTGGGTCAGTGGCGACCCTGGGAGTTGGTGCAGGGAGTGGCAGGTCGATCACTACTGCCGGCTGTTCAAGGCCTGTCCATCGCCGCTGGGGCTGACCAGAACGCCGCCTCCGTGCAGGATGAACGTGTGAGCAGCCTGCGTCTGCGTGCGCGACTCCAGCTCGGTTGATCTTCTTCTCCTGCGCCATGGCATTGCCGCAGAACGTGTGTCGGGCCGTGATCATCCCGATCGCGCTCTGACTGATCGCGGCGTGCGGCGAACTTTGGAAGTGGTCCGTCAATTGCGGATGCTGGATGTGAAAGCAGAGGCGCTGTTTAGCAGTCCCTACCGTCGAGCCAGGCAGACCGCTGAGCTGGCGATCCAGGCTGGGCTGGCGCAGTCGGTCTGTCTGGATTCAGCCTTGCAGCCAGGCGGTGACCCGTGGCCTTTGGTCTTCCGCTTGTCCGGCTGTTGCTTGTTGGTCGGCCATGAGCCGGATCTGAGCACTCTTGCGGCGACCCTGATCGGAGCACCCTTAGGAAGCCTGCGCCTGCGTAAGGCAGGGTGCTGCCATCTCAGCTGGCCGGCTCACCTAAGCGATCCTCGCGGGCAGGCTGAACTGCAGGCATTGCTCAGGCCTCGTCTTTTGCTTCCTCGCTCCGTTTAAGTTGCCCTTGTGCTGAAGCGGAGGTTGGTGAGTCAAAACGATGGTGCCGAAATCCGTCATGAGCGAACCGGTTTGGTCTTCCGCCCCGGACTTGAGGGGGTGCCTGCCACCCAGTCGTCGATCTGTGACATCGATGGTCATGCGGGGTGCTTGTCCTATCGCGGCTATCCCGTCAACGAGCTGGCCACCCACTGCAGCTTTCTAGAAACTACTTATTTACTGATCTGGGGGGAATTGCCGACTCCTCAGCAGTTGCGAGACTTTGAGGACGAAGTGCAGATGCACCGACGCGTGAGTTTCCGCGTCAGGGACATGATGAAGTGCTTCCCATCCGATGGGCATCCGATGGATGCACTGCAGTCCAGTGCTGCGTCTCTCGGTTTGTTTTATTCCCGTCGTGCCATCGACGACCCTCAGTACATCTATGACGCGGTCGTGCGGTTGATCGCCAAGATCCCAACAATGGTCGCCGCCTTTCAGCTGATCCGCAAAGGCCAGGACCCCATCCAGCCCAGGGATGATCTGGCCTATTCCGCCAACTTTCTGTACATGCTCATGGAGCGTGAGCCGGATCCCATGGCCTCAAGGATCTTTGATCAGTGCCTGATCCTGCATGCGGAACACAGTCTCAACGCCAGTACCTTCAGTGCGCGTGTCACCGCCAGCACACTCACCGATCCTTATGCGGTTGTCGCCTCCGCTGTGGGCACTCTTGCTGGCCCTCTTCATGGCGGAGCCAACGAAGACGTCCTGGCGATGCTTGAGGAGATCGGTACGCCAGATCTAGCCGCTGGCTATCTCGATGACGCTACGGCCAGCAAGCGCAAGATCATGGGATTCGGTCACCGTGAATACCGCGTCAAGGATCCTCGTGCTGTGATTCTTCAGGCTCTTGCGGAAGAGATGTTCAAGCGATTCGGTCACGATGAGATGTACGACGTGGCCAGAGCTCTGGAGGCAGCGGCGGAAACCCGTCTCGGCCCTAAAGGGATTTATCCCAATGTGGATTTCTATTCCGGACTTGTGTACCGCAAGTTGGGTATTCCCAGAGATCTGTTCACTCCGGTCTTTGCCATTGCAAGAGTTGCTGGCTGGCTTGCTCACTGGCGAGAACAGCTTGGCGCTAATCGGATCTTCCGACCATCTCAGATCTACACAGGCAGTGATCTGCGCCAATGGACCCCACTTGAGGCCCGTGTTCCAACCATTACCACTTAAGTTACATCCATCACACCCTTGCTCATGGTGACTTTCCTCGCCACCAGCGCACCGGCTCTGGTCAGTCCAGGCCTTGATCTTGAACGAAGTTTCAGTCAGGCTCTTGAAGGCTTCGGTCTGTCAGAGCAGGCCGCTCGACTGATCTGGCTTCCACTACCCATGCTTTTGGTGCTGGTAGCGGCAGTGGTTGGGGTTCTGGTCACCGTTTGGCTTGAGCGCAAGATCTCGGCAGCAGTTCAGCAGCGCATTGGACCTGAGTATGCGGGCGCGCTCGGCGTTCTTCAGCCTCTGGCTGATGGCCTTAAGTTGCTGGTGAAGGAAGACATCATTCCCGCTAGGGCGGACAGTTTGTTGTTCACTCTCGGCCCGATTCTGGTTGTCGTTCCGGTGATTCTGTCCTGGTTAATCGTCCCCTTCGGCCAAAACCTGCTGATCAGCAATGTAGGAGTGGGCATTTTTCTTTGGATCTCCCTCAGCAGCGTTCAGCCGATCGGTCTGCTGATGAGTGGATACGCCTCCAACAACAAATATTCTCTGATTGGCGGTCTCAGGGCAGCTGCACAGTCCATCAGCTACGAGATTCCTCTCGCTCTCGCCGTTCTTGCGGTGGTGATGATGAGCAATTCTCTCAGCACTGTCGACATTGTCGATCAGCAAACCGGAGCTGGCATCCTTAGCTGGAATATTTGGCGTCAACCTGTTGGCTTTCTGATTTTCTGGATCTGCGCCCTGGCGGAATGTGAACGACTTCCTTTCGACCTCCCCGAAGCGGAAGAGGAGTTGGTTGCCGGCTACCAGACCGAATACGCCGGAATGAAGTTCGCTCTCTTTTACCTCGGTAGCTACATCAATCTTGTGCTGTCAGCTCTGCTGGTTTCAGTGCTTTATCTCGGGGGCTGGGGCTTCCCCTTGCCGGTGGAATGGCTGGCCGGTTGGTTGGGTCAGTCCGTCGACGCACCTTTGGTTCAGGTGATCACGGGCACAACAGGCATCGTGATGACCGTTATGAAGGCCTATCTGCTTGTTTTCATCGCAATCCTTTTGCGATGGTCCACGCCGAGGGTGCGGATCGACCAGCTGCTGGATCTCGGCTGGAAGTTCCTGTTGCCATTGGCTCTGGTCAACCTGCTTGTGACCGCAGCCCTGAAACTTGCCTTCCCGGTAGCCTTCGGGGGTTAGGTTTAATTACCTAGGATCTTGTTTCATCGGTCTCTCCGTCTCCCCTTCCTCAGGCCATGTTCGGTTTTCTCAAACAGGTTGGTGACTACACCAGAGATGCCGTGGACGCCGCGCGCAATCTCACGCAGGGTCTGGCTGTCACCTTCGACCACATGAAGCGCCGTCCTGTGACGGTGCAGTACCCCTACGAAAAGCTGATCCCTTCTGAGAGGTACCGGGGACGGATCCATTACGAGTTCGACAAATGCATTGCCTGCGAAGTTTGCGTGCGTGTCTGCCCGATCAATCTTCCCGTGGTGGATTGGGTGATGAACAAAGCCACCAAAAAGAAAGAGCTGCGGAATTACTCGATTGATTTCGGGGTCTGCATCTTCTGCGGAAACTGCGTTGAGTATTGCCCCACCAATTGCCTCTCGATGACGGAGGAGTATGAGTTGGCGGCATTTGACCGTCACAGCCTCAATTACGACAACGTCGCCCTTGGGCGTCTCCCTACCAGCGTGACCACAGACCCATCAGTTCTGCCGTTGCGCGAACTTGCTTACCTTCCTGCTGGAGAGCTGGATCCCCATGTTGTCGATCCCGATCGTCCTCGTGCCGGTCAGCGACCCGAACAGGTGTTGGCGGCCATGAAGTCAGCCGCAGCTGTGTCAACAGTGGATGCGGGAGAATCGACCACAGTGACCACTGATCCTAAGGAGAGTGCCGAATGACGATCGCAGCATCAACGCAGCTGATCTGCTTTCTGGTGCTCAGCTCTGTGGTTGTGCTGGGAGCCCTCGGAGTGGTTTTGCTCAGCAATATTGTCTATTCCGCCTTCCTGCTTGGTGGCGTGTTCCTAGCGGTGGCTGGTTTGTATTTGCTGCTCAATGCCAGTTTCGTGGCTGCAGCCCAGGTGCTGGTTTACGTCGGTGCTGTGAACGTGCTGATCCTGTTCGCGATCATGCTCGTCAACAAAAAGGAAGACCTTGCTCCGATTCCAGGGTTGACCTTGCGCCGCCTGCTTTCAGGTGGGGTCTGCGCCGGCCTTTTCGCCTTGTTAACAAGAGTTGTTCTCACGACCCCGTGGGCTGAAGGGCCTGAGCCGATCGGAGAAGACGCCACGGTTCGAATCGGTGAGCATCTCTTTACCGATTATTTGCTTCCTTTTGAGTTGGCCTCAGTCCTGCTGCTTATGGCGATGATCGGAGCCATTGTTCTGGCTCGACGAGATGTTCAGGCCGTTGATCCAGGAACTGGCGAAATTGCCGATCAAGGCCTGATTGAAAAGGCCCGGACTCCTCTCCTGGTTGATCAACCACCTTCCTAACCTCACCTGCTTCTTCTCATGCTCTCCGAGCTGCTGTCCGGTTCCGTTCCTCTCGAGGCTTATCTGCTAATCGCTGCAGTTCTTTTTTGCACTGGCGTCTGGGGGCTGATCAACAGTCGTAATGCTGTGAGGGTGCTGATGAGTATTGAGCTGATGCTCAATGGTGTGAACATCAATTTGATGGCGTTCTCGTCCTATGTCGATGGCCAGTTGATCCGTGGTCAGATCTTTTCAGTGTTTGTGATCACCGTGGCTGCTGCAGAAGCGGCAGTTGGTCTGGCCATTCTTTTGTCGCTCTATCGCAATCGCGTCACAGTGGACATGGAACGCTTCAATCTTCTGCGCTGGTAGGGCCGGCGCCCTCATCATGCTGCTGCAACGGGTCTGGTTGATCTACAGAGCTGAAAGCCCTCTGGCTCTTAAAGAGGCCAAGGCCTGCGCCAAGACGCTGGAGTCACTTGGCGTGACTGTTTCCGTGGCGATGAGCGGTCTCAGTGCCGATCCCTTTCCAGGTCTTCTCGCGTCGGAACCGGAACTTCCTGATCTAGCGGTGGTGCTTGGAGGCGATGGCACAGTTCTCGGCGCTGCAAGGCATCTGGCTGTATATGACGTGCCAATTCTCTGTTTCAACGTTGGCGGTCATCTCGGCTTCCTCACCCATGAACCAGGGCTGATTCGGCGCGATGGTTTGTGGCGACGCCTGCAGGATGATCATTTCGCGATGGAACGCCGCATGATGCTGGAGGCTGTCGTGAATCGCGCGGATGACCTCCACTGTTCTGTGTCTGGAGAAGGAGGCCAGACCGAGGATGACACTGAGCGTCACTGGGCTCTGAATGATCTGTATCTGCGTCCCTGTCAGGAAGATCTTGCGCCCACCTGCACCCTGGAACTGGAGATTGATGGGGAAGTGGTCGATCAAGTGCGGGGTGATGGTCTGATCCTGGCGACACCAACCGGTTCAACCGGCTATGCCATGGCAGCAGGAGGACCCATTCTTCACCCAGGAATTGACGCCATCATCGTGAGCCCCATCTGTCCGATGAGTCTGTCCAGTCGTCCGGTGGTGCTTCCACCGAGGTCGAGATTGGTGATCTGGCCCCTTGGAGACGGCTATCGACCGGTGAAGCTTTGGAAAGATGGCGCCAGTGGGCCGGTGCTCTGCCCTGGTGAATGCTGCGTGATTCAAAGGGCTCCTCACCATGCGCTGATGGTTCAGCTAGAGCAGTCGCCTTCCTACTACCGAACTCTTTCACGCAAGTTGCACTGGGCTGGGAGCCTGGTGGACACCATTCCCTCGCCCAACTGACAGCTCAGAGATGCCCCTTGAGATCGAACGCCGTTTCTTGGTGACAGGATCTGGCTGGCGTGCCCATGCTGGGGAGCCACAGCACCTCAGGCAGGGTTATCTGGCTTCGAGTGAGCAAGGTTTCACAGTGCGGGTGCGGCTTCGGGCGGACGGGGAAGCCTGGCTCACTATGAAGGCACCGGCGGAGGGAATCGCCCGTCATGAGTTCGAATACGAACTGCCGTCTGCCGATTCCGAAGCCCTCTGGACTCTTGCACCCAATCGACTCATCAAAACCCGTTTTGTCTTGTCGCTTCCTGGCGGCGAGTGGGTGGTTGATTGCTTTGAAGGAGCTAATGCACCGCTTGTGTTGGCTGAGGTAGAGCTCAGTGATGCTTCAGATGCCTTTGATCTTCCTGCGTGGTGTGGTCAGGAGGTCACAGGCGAAAGCCTCTGGAGCAATGCAGCACTGGCTCATCAGCCGATTTCAAGCTGGTCTCTGGAGGTGAGAGCGCGGCATGGCCTGGTGCGGAATTGAGACAATCGCCTACCCCCCTTGCAGGAGTCTTTTGTTTTCCTTTAGATTTGGGTTGGGAATCGGGAAGTGACTGGTGCACGGCCTCTACGACCATGACGGAATTCTGCGGTTCATTGGATTGGATCGGGAGGCCTGTGTCGCGTATGCCGAGCTGTTCGACCTTTCGCTGGCTAGGTGCTCCCTGATGGATCTGCCTGTGCCTCTGCCGCTGGCGGTCAGGACGCGTCAACGGATGATTCCGGGAGCAGGCAACAGTTGAAGCCATCGCGGCAGATTTTTCCGTGATCCATTGCCCAGTTGAGCAGAGCAACTCTGTTCTTCGACCCAGTCTTGGTGAACACGTTGCTCACGTGATTGTCGACTGTCCGTTTGCTGATGGTGAGCCGCTCTGCAATTTCCTGGTTGGTCAATCCCTCTGCCACCAGTTCGATGATTTCAACCTCCCGTGTCGAGAGTGAGATGTTCGAGGACCCATGTCCATCGCCATTCACCATGCTGGACACCGACGATTCTTCCTTACCCATCCTAGGCATTCATTCCTGAACGGCGATCTTCCATAGTGGCCAACAGAAGCATTTGAAGGGTTTGGGTTCAGCGCTGCAGCGCAGTCTTGAGGCTGGTGTCGTCACAGTCACAGCTGAGGTGATGCCGCCCCGGGGGGGAGATCCCAGTCATACCCTTGCTATGGCCAATCTCCTGCGGGACTGGGTTCAGGCCATCAATGTCACTGACGGCAGCCGCGCTGTGATGCGCATGAGCAGTCTGGCGGTGTGCCGCTTGCTTTTGGACGCCGGTCTTGAGCCTGTGCTGCAGATGGCTGGACGTGATCGCAATCGCATTGGGATTCAGGCAGATCTGCTTGGTGCCCATGCACTCGGTATCCGTAATTTGCTCTGTCTCACTGGGGATTCAGTGAAGGCCGGTGATCAACCTTCCGTTCGCCCGGTGCATGAATTGGAGTCGGTGCGGCTGCTGCAACAAGTGAGCGCTTTCAATCGGGGTGAGGACCCTGTTAAGGAGTGCCTGCCCGATGGCCCCACCTCTTTGTTTGCAGGAGCTGCCGCTGATCCTCACTGTGCCAGCTGGTCGGGGCTCAAGCGCAGGCTTGAGCGTAAACGCGAAGCAGGTGCTCGTTTCGTTCAGACCCAGATGGTGATGGATCCGCAGGTACTGGAGCGTTTTTGCCGAGACATGGCTGCTCCGATGGAGCTGCCTGTTCTGGCAGGGGTGTTTCTGCTCAAGTCGGCTAGGAATGCCAGCTTTATTAATCAGAAGGTTCCTGGAGCCAACATCCCAGACAGCCTGATCGCGCGATTGGATGCCTCCTCAGACCCTGTGGCCGAAGGCATCGCCATCGCGGCTGAGCAGGTCAGGCAATTTGCCGGGATTGCTCAGGGCGTTCACGTGATGGCCGTGAGAGCGGAAGAGCGGATTCCTGAGGTGCTTGAGCGAGCTGGGCTCAGCTCGCAGCAGTCGTGAGATCAGTGCCAAGCAGTTCGGCCATCGCTTTCTGCTGAGGGGAGGGCTCAACCAGATCTTGGCGCCTCGCATCGGTGATCAACCAGTCGAGAGCAGCTTCCTGAAGATCAAAATGGTCGCCATTTTTGCCGACGCAGTAACGGCCGAACACCAACTTCTCGACGAGCTGGACGCCTGCACCGATGCGTGAGTAGTCGAAGATGATCGAATTGTCGATTGTTGCACCTTCGCAGATGTGGCAGCTGGGTCCGATCATCGTCGGTCCAATGAGCGTTGCTCCGTCCTCGATCTTGGTCATGCCACCGACATAGATCGGGCCCTGTACGTTGATCTGGTCCCAGTTAGCCGCCACATTCAGGCCGGTGTAGACACCAGGACGGACTTCTTTGCCAGGAATGCCTACTTGGCGAACATCACCCTGAAGCACACTTCGGATCGCACGCCAGTAATCGGGAACCTTGCCAATGTCGACCCATTCGAACTCCATGGGTAGGGCATAAAAAGGTGCACCGATCTCAACAAGCCTGGGAAAGAGATCCGAGCCGATGTCGAAGGATTCACCCGAGGGGATGTGTTCGAAAATCTCTGGTTCGAAGAGATAGATGCCTGTGTTGATGGTGTCGCTCAGGGCTTCGTCCACCTTCGGCTTTTCCTGGAAGGCCTGAATGCGTCCCTCCGCATCACTCACGACGACGCCATAGCTGCTCACTTGTTCCTTCGGCACACTCTTGGTGATCAGGCTGGCGAGAGCACCCTTCTCCCGGTGTCGTCTCACCGCTTCGGTGAGATCAAGGTCGATGAGTGCATCGCCACACAACACCACAAAGGTGTCGTCGAAGAACGTTTGGAAATCCTGGATTTTTTTCAGCCCGCCAGCTGAGCCCAGAGCGTCACCGATCAGTTCCCCATCTTCGATTCGGCCTTCGAAGCTATAGGCGATTTCCACGCCAAATCGCTGGCCGTCTCGAAAGTAGTTCTCGATCTCCTCGGCCAGATGGGACACATTGACCATCACCTCGGCGAAACCATGCTCCTTGAGCAGTTCCAGTAGGAATTCCATCACTGGCTTCTGCAGGATCGGAATCATCGGTTTAGGGATCACATGCGTGATCGGCTGAACCCTTGTTCCCTTGCCCGCGGCCAGGATCATCGCCTTCATCGGCGTTACAGGCTTAGTACGGATAAGCCAACATAAGGGTGTGGTTAAGCGGCCACGGCCCCCTCGGCCGGCATGACAGCTGGCACGTCCAGGCTGGTCAGAGGCATCTGGGCCATCGTTCCTGGTGCAAGCAGGCGTTTGAGTCGGATCGGACCGTGCAGTGAGTCCATCTGCTCCAGTTCCACCTGGCCTTGTGAAGACAGAAATAGAAGTGCCCAGAACACGCCCACGCGGTCTTTATCCAGGTCGTCATCGGCAATGTCGTTCCACTGAGTGACTAGGTGTTCGAAATTGACCCATTGCAGAGCTGCTTCCCAGCTGTTCAGGAAGACACCCATGGCTGCAGTGGTTTCAGGCAGTTTCTCTCTGTGAGCGAGGGCCGCCACCTGAGCAATCGCTTCCTTATTGGAGTAGCGCTTCTGACGCTGACGCCGGCGCATTTCCAGTTCGTCTGATTCGAGCTGTTCCGCGATCGATTCCAGTTGTTCGATCAGTTCCCCAAGCGTGACCGGACGACGGAGTGGTGGTGGTGCCACCGGTCGGCGTTGCAGGTGCCGCTCGGGGTGACGAGGAATGTCGAAACTTGGATCTAGCCAGCCCTGGTCAGCGAAATCCGCGTCAAACATCTCCTCCACGTCTGGTTGTGGCGGGAACGTGCTGGCTTCAAGAACTTCTGCCTTCAGGCCCACCAGCACCGACGCTGCCAGGAAGGCTTCACTGCTATCGGCCAGGTCACGTTCATAGCTTCCACCACGTCGCTTTAGGGCTTCCTCAACCTGGCGAGGAACTTCGATTCGCTGTTTGAGCTGATCCAGAAAGCCATCGACCACAGCGATGACATCCACATCCCATGGATCGAGATCACCCTGCTGAGCAGCATCCTGAAGTAAGCGAATGGCGAGCCTGGCGCCGGCATCAGCTCTCTGACTCAGCCCGGCATCCATCTCAGCCCGTGGCCATCTTCAGGAAAAATACCGGTGATGGATTGATCGGGCCAGCCCCTCGGGGCCCCAGCTCCCAAGTTTCCCGGCCGCGCCAAGGATCAGGAACCGTTGTGAGAAATCAGCTGCGGCGCCTTCAGCATGGCTGGAGCCAGACTGCCACTGCGTATCAGAGGTGCAGTCGGTCGGCTGATCACCTCCATGGCTGCAACATCTCGGTCAACCAGCGCTTCGATCGCAGTGCGGTAGCTGTCAGTCATCAAGCGTGGGTAAAGACCGATCCCAATGATCGGCACGAGCAGGCTGCCGATGATGTAGATCTCGCGCGGCTCCGCATCCACCAGGTTCGTGTTGGTGGTGAGCTGAGCGTTTTCTTTGCCGAAGAAAATTTCCCTCAACATCGAGAGCAGATAGATCGGGGTCAGGATCACACCGATTGCGGCTAGTCCGTCGATCACGATCCGGAAGCTGAGCGTGTACGCCTCGTCGGTGGCGAAGCCGGTGAACACCATCAATTCACTCACAAACCCGCTCATGCCAGGCAGTGCGAGCGATGCCAGGCAGCAGACAGTCCACAGAGCAAACATGACCCGCATCTTCTGGCCCACGCCACCCATCTCATCGAGTTGCAGGGTATGGGTGCGGTCATAGGTGGCACCCACAAGGAAAAACAGGCTGGCCCCAATCAGGCCATGACTGATCATTTGCAACATTGCGCCACTCGTTCCCAGAGCGCTGAAACTGCCGATGCCAATCAGCACAAAACCCATGTGGCTGATGGAGCTATAGGCAATTTTTCGTTTGAGGTTGCGCTGAGCAAAGGAGGTGAGTGCTGCGTAAATGATGTTGACCACACCCAGCACCACCAGCAGCGGTGCGAACTGGGCATGGGCTTCAGGCAGCATTTCGGCGTTGAAGCGCATCAGCGCATAGCCGCCCATTTTCAGCAGGATGCCCGCCAGCAGCATGTGAACTGGAGCTGTTGCTTCGCCGTGAGCATCCGGGAGCCAGGTGTGCAGCGGCACGATCGGTAATTTGACCCCGAAGGCGATCAGAAGACCGGCGTAACAGAGCAGCTGAAACCCTGTGCTGAATCCTTTTTGGGCCAGCACGGTGTATTCGAAGTTGGGAGTGCCACCTCCCATAAAGCCCATGGCCAGAGCCGCGAGCAGAATGAACAACGAACTTCCTGCTGTGTAGAGGATGAATTTCGTGGCGGCGTACTGACGCCTCTTGCCGCCCCAGATGGCAAGTAATAGATAGACGGGCAGTAGTTCTAGCTCCCAGGCAAGGAAAAACAACAGCATGTCCTGCACAGCGAAGACAGCGATCTGGCCACCATCCATGGCCAGAATTAAAAAGAAGAACAGCTTGGGTTTGAAAGTGACTGGCCAGGCGGCTAGGACTGCCAGAGCAGTGATGAAGCTGGTGAGCAGGATGAGAGGCATGGACAATCCGTCTGCCCCAACGGCCCAAGTGAGTCCCAGATTGGGCAGCCAGCTGACCCGTTCGGAGAGCTGCAGGCCACTGAAGCTGGGGTCATAACCGCTCAGATAGGCACCCACAGTGATCAGAAAGGTGATCAGAGCGATGCCCAAAGCGAACCAGCGGACCTGTCGCCCTTCTCCCTGATCAGGGATGAACGGGACGATTAACGCGCCCACGATCGGGAACAGGATGGAAAGACTCAGCCAAGGAAACTGAGCTGGAATGATTCCTGCTGCGATATCCGCTGCAGGGTCAAAGGGAGCACTGACTGCAAACTCCAGCAACGAAAAGGCCTTTCACCACTATTCGGAGTGTAGAAATCCTGGCTGCACTGGCACTGAGTCGATAGGCGTTGACACACATAACCCGTATTGATGTGCTGATCTGCTGATCAGCTCTCTGCAGAACTCTGAACATCAGCAAAAAGTTGACCCTTGCTTCCATTACAACTTGTGGGGGTGATGACATGTTCGCTGCCTTCATCTTCAATGTCGGTGATGGTCATCCAGATCCTCTTTAAGGATTCAGTGGGATAGGTTCGTTGTTCTCAGAAGCAAAAAACCCTTCGTTCCAGCCATAAAATAGCTCCCTCATTGAGGAGGCTTGAAGTAGTCGAACAATCAATCGAGAGCTGCAGATTTCAGATCAGAAACACCAAAACAGGCTTCAGTTTTTGCGGTAGCCAAAGGATCCAAAAGGCCCACGACAGCATGAGTAACCAACAATTGTTTGAACAGTTTTACGGGGAAAGCTCCTCATACAGAACCGGCATCTCGAGCGCCATCAAAAAGTTGAGGCTTGTTCAAGCTGAAGACTTCAATTGATTGGGCCACCAAGTACACCAAAGAGCACTACCAGTCCGATGACACCGCCAAACACGATGAGGGCATAGAACTGTGCACGGCCAGTTTCAAAGTATTTGAGACCTTCACCACTGCCTAGTGTGAGCAGACCGGTGAGGTTCACGACCCCGTCAACCACCTTGGCGTCGACTTCCAGCACCTCTCGTGCAATCTTGCGGCTGCCGCGAACGAATAGCTTGTCGTTGATGTCATCCAGGTACCACTTGTTGGCCAGAAAGGCATTGATGGCTGGGAAACGAGCTGCCACCAGCTCACCCAGGTCGATTCGACGTAGGGCATAGGCGAGCACAGCCACGCTGATGCCGATCAAGGAGATAGCAACGGAGGCTCCTGCGAGAGGTAGGAATTCTCCCCAGCTGAAGTGCTCCGCCATCTCAAGGGCTTCTTCGGGGTCGAGCAGTCCGGCAAAGCGGCTGTTCCAGGGAGTTCCGAGCAGACCGATCAAGGCGGATGGGACTGCGAGGACCACCAGTGGAAGGGTCATCGGCCAAGGGGATTCATGCAGGCTGCCGGCATGGTGGGCATGGTCCTCATCTACAGCCTTGCCTGCGGCAGTCATCAGCTGAGCCTGCATGGCCTCATCGTTGCCGCGAAAGTCTCCTTCGAAGGTGAGGAAGTAGAGCCGGAACATGTAAAACGCGGTCATGCCGGCGGTGAGAAAGCCCACCACCCAGAGGATGGGGAATGTGCCAAAGGCCTGGCCAAGAATTTCGTCTTTGCTCCAGAAACCAGCCAGCGGAGGGATGCCACTGATGGCAATGCAGCCGATCAGAAAAGTAATGGCTGTGATTGGCATCTTTTTGCGCAGACCGCCCATCAGTCGCATGTCCTGGGCGAGCACAGGTTCATGGCCCACCACATCCTCCATGGCGTGAATCACTGATCCCGACCCCAGGAAGAGCATCGCTTTGAAGAAGGCATGGGTCACCAGGTGGAACATGCCGGCCACGGGGGCTCCACAGCCCATGGCCAGCATCATGTAACCCAGTTGGGAGACGGTGCTGTATGCCAGTCCCTTTTTGAGGTCCATCTGGGTGAGGGCGATCGAGGCCCCCAGAAAGCAGGTGATCGTGCCAGTGACGGCGATGAACACTCCCACGCTCGGGAACTGGCTGTAAAGCGGTTCGAGACGTGCCACCAAGAACACGCCGGCAGCCACCATCGTGGCTGCATGGATGAGTGCTGAGATCGGTGTTGGCCCTTCCATCGCATCCGGAAGCCAGACGTGAAGGGGGAACTGGGCCGATTTCGCCATCGGACCCATGAACACAAACAGACAGAGAAGGAGAGCAGCCCAGCCAGGCACGATGCCGCTGGATACCCCCGCTGAAAGCCCATCGGCGATTCCCTGGAAGTCGAAACTGCCTGTGGCCCAGAACAGACCGAGGATGCCGAGCAAGAGGCCAAAGTCACCAACCCTGTTGACGACAAAAGCCTTCTGAGCGGCATGTGCTGCGCCGTCTCGGTCGTACCAGAAGCCCACCAGCAGATAGGACGACATGCCGACCAACTCCCAGAACACATAGATCTCGAGTAGGTTGGGGCTCACCACCAGTCCAAGCATCGAACTGCTAAAGATGGCTAGGTAGGTGAAAAAGCGCACGTAGCTCTTGTCATGCGCCATGTAGCCGTGTGAGTAGATCATCACCAGCAAGGCCACTGTGGTGACAAGCGCCAGCATCACAGCCGCTAGAGGGTCGACCACATAGCCCATCGGCAGGACGAAATCTCCTGCGCTTGCCCAAACGAACAGGTGCTCAACCGGTGGTGCGCCTCCCAGTTGCTCCAAGAGCACCGCATAACTGATCACTGCGGCAGCACCGATGCAGCTGATCAGCAGCAGGGCCACCGGTTTTCGCAATCGGTTGATGGTGCGGTTGAAGCTGATCAGACCCAGACCAGTGATCAGGGCCCCAAACAAGGGCAGCACTGGAATCAACCAGGCGGAGTCGGCAGCCGAGGGCATCCAGACAAAACAGCTTGTAGCGAGTGTAGGCAGCTCAGTTCAACAATTCTCCGAGACGCGAGTGCAGAAAGGCCATGCCCCCTCTAGGGATGTAGCGGTGCGCCCACCAGAACACCCCCACGGCGATGGCGATGCCCAGCTGGGCCGGCCGGACAAGTTCGCTCAACACCAGCTGTTGGCGCCCATCGATCACGGCGGCGAAAGGCATGACAGATGTTTCGGCTTGAAGCCTGTCGAAAGCTTCCCCGAAGCGGGCTTTCAGCCGTCGGTCGCCATGCCAGACGGCAAATAGATGATGCGCAATCAGACCTGCACAGGTGACCAGCATGAAGCTGCTGCCAATCCAGAGTGCATGGCTCATGCACCAGAGAATCTGACCGACAGCCTGAGGATGTCGGCTGATCCGAATAATGCCGGTGGCATAGAGGCGGACCTGAGGCTTGAGCACCGCCGGGATTTCCAGCAAGTTGTAAGTGGCTGGATAGAGGAATAGAAAACTGATCGCCGTTACGACCCAGATCGAAGGCACCATCCCCGGCACACCCTGGAGATTCCAGATCCGGATGCCGTCATAGCGGTGAGCCAGGAAGTAGGCGATCACCACCACGGCTGAGGGAATGCTCAGGGCTGCAAAGATCAGCCGCCAGGCTCGCGCCCCGATCTTGGCCTCAGCCCGGGTTCGCAAAGCTGCGCCACCGCTGTGGATCACTGCGAAGACAACGAGCAGTCCCAGCATCACCAGGCTGCTGTGATGGATGCCAGCTGTTGCGTCAGCCAACGAGATGCTGCGGGAGCCGTGATTCTGGCGTTCGGCAGGGGAGAGGACCCCTACAGTTTTTGGGCTTCCGCTCTTCGCCGGGCAGCTTTTCATGGCCGATCTGCCCTTCACCCTGGATCAGCTGCGCATCCTGCGGGCCATCGTCAGTGAGGGCAGTTTCAAAAAGGCGGCTGACAGCCTTTACGTCACTCAGCCGGCGGTGAGCCTGCAGATTCAGAACCTGGAGAAGCAGCTGGAGGTGGCCCTGTTCGATCGTGGCGGTCGCAAGGCTCAGCTCACGGAAGCGGGCCACCTTTTGCTCAGCTACTGCGATCGAATTCTCAGCCAGTGCCATGAGGCCTGCAGGGCACTGGATGATCTTCACGACCTCAAGGGTGGGTCTCTGCTGGTCGGTGCCAGCCAGACCACCGGGACTTATCTCATGCCTCGCATGATCGGTTTGTTTCGCCAGAAATTCCCAGATGTGGCCGTGCAGTTGCATGTGCACAGCACCCGCCGCACCGGTTGGAGTGTCGCTAATGGGCAAATCGATCTAGCGATCATCGGAGGGGAACTGCCAGCTGAATTAACTGAATTGCTGCAGGTTGTCCCCTATGCCAGTGACGAGCTGGCTCTGGTGCTGCCTGTGAAGCACCCCCTCGCGCGTCTGGTGGAGCTCAGCAAGGATGACCTCTACCGGCTCGGATTTGTGAGCTTGGATGCGCAGTCGACCACTCGCAAGATGGTTGATCAGTTGCTGGGCCGCTCCGGATTGGATGTGCAGCGGCTTCGCATTGAAATGGAACTGAATTCATTCGAAGCGATCAAGAATGCTGTTCAGGCAGGCCTGGGCGCTGCTTTTCTACCAGTGGTCTCGATCGATCGGGAGCTTACCGCCGGAACGTTGTTGCGCCCAAGCGTCGTGGACCTACAGGTGCGTCGTCAGCTCAAGTTGATCACCAACCCATCCCGTTACTGCTCAAGGGCAGCCGAAGCATTTCGTAGAGATGTGCTTCCGGTCTTTGCTAGTGCTGACAGCCCATTGCGCCAAGGGAGGAGCGGCGCCCTACCTCTTGAGATCAGCTCCGAACAAGCTGGGCAGAGCGATCAGAACTGATCAGCTTCCGGAGTGATTCCTACGGTGTCATCCGCCACGCCTCGGGTCAGGAACTTGTTCTGTGTGATGTCGGTCTGATAGACGCAGCGCACTACAGGCTTGTCCCGCACTGAACCGATGTAGGCGAAGGTATTCATGCGCTGTTTGCATTCACGCTCCTGAGCCGAAGTGATGGCCCCTTCCTTGCGCAGTACCGCCCAGTTCTCTCTGCGGATCACGCATCCAGGCTGCAGGGTCGGCTGGGTCACGAAACTGCTGGAAGGATTCAGCGTCGTGTACATCTCGATATCCATCACAAAGGCGCTGGCACCCCACTGTCTGCAGAACTCCGGGTCTGGAACCGCCATGTCGAGCTGTTGGGAGCTGGCGATGTTGCCCTGGTCGCCCTGAGTTGTGCTGGTAACGGCACTACCGATTCCGATCCCCACAATCAAAACTCCAGCCAGAACCGCAATGGTTGCTGTGTTCAAGCTCATGCCGTTGCCACCATTCTTTGGCGGTGGTGGTCCTCCGTAGCCTCGGCCGTCTCGACGGTCATCCCTGCGAGGCTCATCACGGCGACGTTCACCGTTTCTTCGGTCGTAGCCGGAGCCGGAACGGTCGTAGGGGGAACGACTCACAGCAGTTCAGGGGTTCTGGGAAGACCCATCGAATAGTTGAGGACGCGGCAGTCAGGGTTGTAACTCAACTTTCCGGCCTGCAGCAGCTCGCGGATGCATCCTTCCAATTCCGTGCCGATGCGACGCAGGTTGTAGTCATTCAGGGCTTGGCCATCATGGCTTTTGACCAGTTCGCGGAAGCGCTGCTGGACAGTTTCGATGGTGTTGTCTGACCAGACGAATTCGTTATCGGGATCCAAGTCGAGGGTGAGCTGACTCGGGTCGGCGACCAGATCACCATTCTCGACCCGTGCCGTGAACAGGCGCACGTGACGGGTGGTGCTCTTCAGCAGGGTCTCAGCCATGAATCAAGCGGAGCGATGCGGGCATCGCACGGGCGTATTGCAAATGACTTTAGGAAGCGGAGAGGAGACCTCTCCTTTTAAGGTTGTTTTCAACTTGTGTTCAGAAGCATGCGTGTCGCCATTGCGGGGGCCGGTCTGGCAGGTCTTTCCTGCGCCAAGTATCTGTCCGATGCTGGTCATACGCCTGTCGTGGTCGAGGCTCGCGACGTTCTTGGTGGCAAGGTCGCTGCCTGGAAGGACGAGGACGGTGATTGGTATGAGACCGGCCTTCACATCTTCTTCGGGGCCTATCCGAACATGCTTCAGATGTTCAAGGAGCTGAACATCGAAGACCGGCTGCAGTGGAAGAGCCATTCGATGATCTTCAACCAGCCGGAGGAACCAGGTAATTACAGCCGCTTTGATTTTCCTGATCTGCCAGCCCCAGTGAATGGCGTGGCCGCGATCCTCGGGAACAACGACATGTTGAGTTGGCCTGAGAAAATCAGCTTTGGACTGGGTCTTGTACCCGCGATGCTTCGCGGTCAGGGTTATGTCGAAGAGTGCGATAAGTATTCCTGGACTGAGTGGCTGCGGGTCCACAACATTCCCGAACGGGTGAATGATGAAGTGTTTATTGCCATGAGCAAGGCGCTGAATTTCATCGACCCAGATGAGATCTCCGCCACGGTTGTGCTCACGGCGCTCAATCGCTTCCTGCAGGAGAAGAGCGGCTCCAAGATGGCTTTCCTCGATGGGGCACCGCCCGAGCGCCTTTGCCAGCCGATGGTGGAGCACATCGAAGCGCTTGGCGGTGAAGTTCATCTCGATTGCCCGCTGCGTGAAATCAAGCTCAATGACGATGGTTCTGTCGCTGCCTTCCACATCGGTGGCATCAAGGGCAAGGAGAGCTTCGACCTCACCGCTGACGCTTACGTGAGTGCTCTACCGGTGGACCCCTTCAAGTTGCTGCTGCCGCTGCCCTGGAAGCAGATGGACGTCTTTAAGAAGCTCGATGGCCTTCGTGGAGTGCCTGTGATCAACCTGCATCTCTGGTTCGATCGCAAGCTCACCGATATTGATCACCTGTTGTTCAGCCGCTCGCCGCTGCTCAGCGTCTATGCCGACATGAGCATCACCTGCAAAGAGTACGAAGACCCTGATAAGTCGATGTTGGAGCTCGTGTTCGCACCTGCCAAAGACTGGATCGGACGCTCGGACGAGGAGATCATCGAGGCCACGATGGGCGAACTCCATAAGCTGTTCCCCAGCCACTTTGGTGGTGAAAACCCCGCTACTCTGCGCAAATACAAGGTGGTGAAGACACCCCTGTCGGTGTACAAGACCACGCCAGGTTGCCAGCAGCTCCGACCGGATCAGACCACGCCAGTCAGAAACTTTTTCCTGGCAGGTGATTACACCATGCAGCGCTATCTCGCATCCATGGAAGGTGCGGTTCTGAGCGGCAAGCTTTGTGCAGGGGCAGTGGACCGCAAGAGCGATCAGCTGGCATCATCGTCCCCTGTCAGCGAGCCGGTCTCGGCCTGAGTCATGCCTCTCGCAGCTCCGGACCTCGACGCAGCCTTCGAGGCCTGTCGTCGGGAGACCGCCGAGTGGGCCAAAACGTTCTATCTCGGAACGCTGCTGCTCCCCTTTGAGAAGCGTCGGGCAATCTGGGCGATCTATGTCTGGTGCAGGCGAACAGATGAGTTGATGGACAGTCCAGAGGCTCAGGCTCGTCCTGTCGAAGAGCTGGCCGATCGTCTGAATCGCTGGGAGTTGAAAACCCGAGATCTGTTCAAGGGACATGTCAACGATGAGCTCGATGCGGTGATGGTCGACACGCTCGAGAGGTTCCCTCAGAGCATTCAGCCTTATCTCGACATGATCGAGGGCCAGCGCATGGACCTCACCTGGACTCGCTACCCCCGTTTCGATGATCTCAGGTTGTACTGCTACAGGGTTGCGGGAACAGTTGGCCTCATGACTCAGGGGGTCATGGGTTTGGATCAGGCCTACAGCTCTGCGCCTTGGAGTGATCGGCCAGACACTTCAGATGCTGCCGTTGCCTTGGGAATCGCCAATCAGCTCACCAATATTCTCCGGGATGTCGGAGAAGATCGCGGTCGTGGTCGGATCTATCTGCCGTTGGAAGATCTCGAGCACTTTGGATATTCCGAAGATGACCTGATGGCAGGTCGCATGAATCAAGCCTGGAAGGATCTCATGGCGTTTCAGCTGCGGCGCGCACGTGAGTGGTTTGATCGCTCCGAGGCTGGAGTGCGTTGGTTGTCCCGTGATGCCCGATGGCCGGTCTGGACATCTCTGCGCCTTTACAGAAGCATTCTTAATGTCATTGAGCGCCACGATTACGACGTCTTCAACAAGCGTGCCTATGTGGGAAAGCTCAACAAGCTGCTTGATCTGCCTCGATCCTTTGTTCTGGCCCAGTCTCGCTAGATCGTGAGGGGCCCAAAAAAACCGGTCATCGTCAGATGACCGGCCGGGAAAGTTGAAGACGCTTCAAACAGCTGTTTTCTGATCGGCAAGCAAGTCCTTGAGCTTGGACAGCTCACCAGCCCAACGAGGATCGGGGGCTTCTTCAGCTTTTGCATCGCTGTGAACAACCTTGTTCACAGCTTTGCGCGCTGAGCCCGGTGCGTGTCCGCCGGCCTGTCCGCGTCGGCCACCGCCGCCGCCGGCATTGCTGTCTCGCCGCTCCGAGCGCTCGACACGGAGTGCATTTCCTCCGAACTCCTTGCCATTGAACTGCTCAATCACGGCATCAGCGACTTTTTCGTCATCGACATTGGCGAATCCGAATCCGCGGCAGGCGCCGGTTTCGCGGTCGAGAACGGCTTTGAAGCGAACTCCCTCCCCAACGCTGGTGAGCTGAGCCTCAAGCTCTTTGCTCTCAAAATTCTGCGGCAAGTTGCCGATGTAAAGACGCACGCTCATGAAACGGGGAAGGGAAACGGAAGACTGCGTGTCAGGCCGATCGTTGTCGTCACTGCAAGGGCAGTTAATCACAGGACCCATCCGGGTCTGTTTGAACTGCTTGGTGGGACAACCAGGATCGGGCTGCGTTCAGCGCCTGCTCTCGTGTTGAAATTCGACCATACGCACGCTCAAGGTTCAAGTGTCGAAGGAGAGCGCCCAAGGTGGGCCCTGGCGAGATTTGGAGGGCTTCCTGAAGGCTTGTCCCATTCAGTGCAGGCCTTGGATGGAAGAGCGTGTCTTGGAGGTCTCTCCAACGCTCCAGCCATTGCTTTTGCAGCGCTGCAGGCCAAGTCAAGATGAGCGCAGGCAGATCCTGTTCCAGATCCAAGTGAAGCTGCAGTCGTTCTGACTCAGTCAATCCCTCGGGGCAAGCATGTCCCTGGATCGATGTTGAACGCTTGATCCAGTAACGCAGCCGTTCACAACGTTGCAATTGTCTGCGACTGAAGCGAAGTTTTTTCAGTCCGGCATCCGGCAGCAGTTGGGTGAGTCTTGCGAGTGGGAGAGCTTGCTTGCGTTCCTTGTCTGTCAGCAGTTCGCTTGCTTGCGCAGTCCTGATAGATCGTTCCTTTCCAGCTGCCGCGTCGTCTTGCTTTGTCCAGGGCTTGAGCAGCTCCAGTTCCAGGATGGTTGCAATGGCGCGGTCTGCGGCAGGTGCGGCGACGAGCCGCAACAGTTCAGCCTGGATCCGTTCGGGCGCGGCATCGGGAAGCAGGGAACGGTTGCGGTGCAGCATCTCCAAGGTTGGATCATCCAGGTGCATGTCCAGCTCCGCGATCAGGCGGAGGCCTCGTAACAAGCGAAGGGGATCCTCCTGAAGGTTGGCTTCCCGGACTGCAACGACCCTGGCGTCCTGCAGATCCTCAAGACCACCTGTGGGATCCAGCAGCCTTGGAGATCCGTCGAAGCTCAGGGCAATGGCATTCAGCCGGAAATCACGACGGTTCAGATCGTCTTCCAGCGTCTCCCCTTCCTGTCGGGCTAGATCGATCGTCCAGCCCCCTAGCACCAGGCGGGCCATGTCCCGTTGTTCATCGAGCACAACGCAGGCACCTCCAAGCCTCTGCGCGAGCTGTCGGGTGCTCTTGAGTGCGTTGTTCGGCACCACCACGTCCAGGTCAGGGGCATCAGAAAGCCTGTCCAGGAGGGCATCACGAACGGCTCCTCCCACCAGAACTGATCCTGTGGGGAGATCTATAGGGCGCACAGGCCAGCATTCCGGTTTCAAACGCTGCCAGATGATTTCAGCCAGCCTGCCCCGATCTCCCGTCAGAATGGGTGTCGAACCGGAGCGGGGGGGCATGTGCATCTGTGTGGACTGCCGCTGGGTGGATCGCTGTCAGGCCTATCACGCTGTGGAGCGGCAGCACGGAGCTCCTCATCTCGCCGAGACACCTGATCTGAAGCCCGCGGACCCTCGAATTCACATCAGCGTGATGGATCTGCCGGCCGGGCAGGTTGGTGTGGAATGGGATGTGCGTGGCTGTGGATCATTTCAACTGGATCGAGGGCGTTGGAGTCGACTCAGGCCCGGTGAGGAGGTGCCTACATGAGCGGCTGGCTGCTCGCTCTTCACAGCTCCACAGAAACTCTTGGGATCGCAATGGTGGGCGCAGAGGCCCCCATCCAAGAAGCCCGCGTGATGTGTCGTTCGCTTGGACGAGCTCTCACCAATGAGCTGGTGATTTCGCTTCAGCAGCTGCTGCCCGCTGATCAGTGGGCAGACATCAGCAGGCTTGCCGTGGCTACAGGGCCAGGCGGATTCACGGGCACCCGTCTCACCGTTGTGCTAGCCCGGACGCTGGCTCAGCAGTTAGGTGCGCCCCTGCATGGAGTGAGCAGCTTCGCCTTGATGGCTCCCAGGCTTCGCAAACAATTACCGGCGCCACAGCGGCACGAGCCGTTCTCGATTGTGCAGACCCTTCCCCGCAGGGGGCAGGTCGCCGGCCGCTACAGGATTGCGAACACAGAGGTGGAGGAACTGGAATCCCCTCGCTTGCTCAGCGATCGCGATCAGCCTGCCCCAGCTGTTGCGATGGCCGTGGATGTGGCTGAGGATGTGCTGCAGCTGTTGCGCTATTGCCGTGAGTGTCATCAGCAAGATCTTCCAGGCCCATGGGACCCAGTCCTGCCGATCTATCCCACCTCGCCCGTAGGACCAGTCTGATGGTCCTGGGTGGTCGCTTGCTGCTTCTCTGTGCTGCAGTTGTGGCGGGAGCCGCTGTGGGGGGTCCCTTGCGCCCTTTCGTGGAAGCTGCTCTCACCAATCATCAGCCCCAGCGCATTTTGGTTCTTGGAGGCGATGCTGATCGTGAGCGCATGGGTCTGCACCTCGCACGCCGGATGAACTTGCCTCTGGTCGTGAGCGGGGGAACCAATCCTGAATATGCCCAGCACTTAGTGCGTAATGCCGGTCTCCCACAGGACCGGGTTCGACTGGATTACAGGGCTGAGGACACGCTCGGGAATTTCACGTCATTGGTGGATGAACTTGAGCGGGACGGGGTGCGCCATCTGCTCTTGGTCACAAGCGAAGACCATCTGCCGCGGGCGATGGCTGTCGGCGGCATCGTTGCTGGAAGCCGTGGAATCCGGCTTACAGGTGTTCCAGTCAGCTGTCAGCCCAAATGCCGTGATGAAAGCCTGGGCAAGCGTGTTGGAGATGGATTACGCGCGGCTGCATGGGTGATCACCGGTCGGGACTTGAAGCCCTGGGCTCGCAGGAACTGGCCTCAGCTTTTTAGCGCTCAATAATCGAGCAGGGCGTTGATGCGTCTCTGGAGTTCGCGTGTGGTTGCTTCCAGGTCCGGTTTGCGCCTGCTACTCGGTGCGGGAACGGGTTCGCCAATTCGCATTTCAAGCTTCACCAGTCGCGGCAGATTGCGACCCATGCCAAGGGCTCTGTGACTGTTGAGGATGGCAACAGGCAGAAGTGGAGCTCCTGATCTTGCCGCCAGCAGAGCTGCGCCAGGCATGGGCTGATTCACGCGCCCATCCGACTGTCGGGTTCCATCGAGAAAGACGCCGATCGCCCAGCCTTCGTTCAGCCTTGCGGTGGCTGTTCGGATGGCTTCACGATCGCTCGCACCACGCTTCACCGGATAGGCGCCGCAAGCCCGGATCACAGGGCCGACGACTGGGATGCGGAACAGCTCGGCTTTGGCCATGAACGACACCGGTCGCCCCAGGGCATGGCCCAGCAAGGGGGGATCGAGATGTGACCCATGGTTGGCCACTACCACAAGGGGCCCGTCCATTGGCACGTTGATGTTGCCGCGGGTACGTCCGCGGAACAGCATCCTGAATACCGGAAACACCAGCAGGCCACTGACCAGCCTGTAAGTGAGGCTTGGACGCGGCGCCTTCCATGGCTGCAGGCCATTGGTGTTGGTTGCAAGGTTGCTGCTCACATTCACAGACCCAGGTCGCCAGCGCTCGCCAGCTGAGAGGTGGTGACCCCTTTCATCGCACGTTTGGCCAGACCGCTGAGCACGTTGCCAGGACCAATTTCAACCATGGTGTCTACGCCGGATGAGGTCATTCCTGCCATCGTTTCTCGCCAGCGCACGCCAGTGGTCATCTGGCGACGCAGTCGTTGCTTCAGCTCACTGGCATCGCAGCTGGGAGTGGGGTCGGTGTTGCTGAAGACCGGGAAGCGAGCGTCCTGGAAAGCAACACTGTCGAGATGGGAGGAGAAGGCATCTGCCGCCTTCTCCATGAAGGGGGAATGGAAGGCCCCTGAGACGGCAAGGGGGATGGCCCGCTTGCAGCTCAGTGCTTCACTCAGCCCGTTCACGGCCTCTGGGCTGCCTGAGAGCACCACCTGGGCATCGCTGTTGTCATTAGCAATCACCACCCCCTCTGTGGCATCCACAAGGGTTTCCAGCTGGCTGCGATCGAACCCGATGACTGCCGTCATCGCTCCACCCCCTGCGCTGGCCATCAGCTCCGATCGGCGTTGCATCAACTCCAGGCCCGTCGCGGCATCAAACACACCAGCCGCATAGAGCGCAACCAGTTCGCCAAGGCTGTGCCCGGCCACCAGGTCGGGTTGCCTGCCTTGACGCAACAACTCATCCACAATCAGCGATTCCACTGCAAAAAGCGCCGGCTGCGTGTTCCGCGTGTCGTTTAAATCGGAGGGGCTGCTGGCATCTGAGCCTTCACCTCTGCAAATCGAGAGAAGGTCCCTGCCGAGCAGGTTCGAAGCCAGAGCAAAGCGTTCCTCCGCACCAGGCAAGCTGAGGATGGGTTCGGCCATGCCGTTTTTCTGAGATCCCTGTCCGGGGAACACCCAGGCGATCGACATTCACAGTGGCGCAACGGTGCTGGGAGCCTAAGCGGGACCCTGCCACCGAAACAGGGCGGCACCCCAGCTCAGACCAGCTCCAAACCCGCTGCTTGCCAACAGCTGTCCAGGCCGGATTTGGCCATCCCGCACTGCTTCATCAAGAACCAGAGGAATGGTTGCCGCTGAGGTGTTGCCGTAGTGCGCCAGGTTGCTCAGCACCTTGGCCCTGGGAATTGCAAAGCGATCGGCAACGGCATCCAGGATGCGCTGATTGGCTTGATGCAGCAGCAGCCAGTCGATGGTCTCAGGGCCAACCTCACAGCGTTCAAGCAGGCATTGCAGGACCGCCGGGACTTCACGCACGGCGAATTTATACACCTCCTGACCATTCATTTCGATCGGTCGGTAGCCACCCAGACGATGGCGTGCATCGGCTGCCAGGGGTTGATTGCTATCGAGGGCAGGCAGGTTGAGTACGCCACCGCGTGCTCCATCACTGCGCAACAGAAACCCGATGAGTCCATCGTTATCTGCAGCTTCAAGGGCCACAGCTCCAGCTCCATCGCCGAACAGCACACAGCTGCGTCGGTCATCCCAGTCCACGAAACGGCTCAGCTGGTCGGCGCCGATCACAAGCGCCCGTCGCATGGCGCCGGTGCGCAGATACTGAGCAGCCGTCACCAGCGAAAACAAAAAGCCGCTGCAAGCGGCTGTGAGATCAAAAGCCACCGCATTCGAAGCCCCAAGCGTGGCCTGTACGGCTGGCGCTGAGCCAAACAGATCATCTGGAGTTGAGGTTGCCAGCAACACCAAGTCGAGGCTGTCGGCCGTCCATCCGGCCATCTCCAGAGCAGATTGGCCGGCTTCAGCTGCAAGGTCGTTCAGGCTCTGATCGGGGCTGCTAACCCGTCGAGTGGAGATGCCTGTGCGGCTGCGGATCCACTCATCGCTGGTTTCCACTCGCAGACCCAGCTGGTTGTTTGTGACCACCTGCGCTGCCTGGGCGCTACCGCTGCCGATCAGAGCGACGCCTCGAGAGTGCGGGGATGCTCCAGCCAAAAGAGGGTCCAAGCAGTGGCGTCAGTCAATCACAGTCCGCCAGAACGCCTGTCAGGCAAGGGGGTTGCTCAGACCCTGAATTCTGCGAGTCGAGTTGTGACTGTCGAGTTCTGCGCTGTTGAAGCCTGCTGGCTGCTTAAGCCCGGGAGGTGGCTTTGGCCCCAAGTTGGGCAAGATGATCCATCACACCATGACTGGCAGCGGAATGCGCAAGGCGTAGGGCACTCACCACGGATAGTGCTTTGCTGCTGCCGTGGCCGATCACGCAGATGCCATTCACGCCCAGAAGCAGTGCTCCGCCATGTTCGGCATGATCCAACCGCTTTTTGATGCGCTTGAGGTTGCTGCGTAGGAAGGCCGACCCCACCTTGCCTCGGCGCCCACGTGGCAGTTCGGCTCTGAGCACGCCAAGCAGCACGCTGCCAACCGATTCAAGGAACTTCAGCAAAACATTGCCGGTAAAGCCATCACAGACCACCACATCGAACTCACCCGACAGCACATCCCGCCCCTCACAGTTGCCAGCGAAGCGCAGGCGTGATTCCTGGATGAGCAGCTCATGGGTGCGAACGGAAAGATCATTGCCCTTGCACTCCTCCTCGCCAATGTTGAGCAGTCCGATTCTGGGTTGGCTCACCTGCAGCACATCCCTGCAATAGATGTCTCCCAGCAGGGCGAACTGGTGCAGGTAGGAGGGCTTGCAGTCCATGTTGGCGCCCACGTCGAGAACCAGCACTGGCTGGCCGGGATCTTTGGTGGGAAACAGGGCACCGATGGCGGGGCGGTCGATGCCGGCCAGTCGTCCCAGACGGAAAATGGCTGAAGCCATTACAGCCCCGGAGTTGCCTGCTGAGTACACGGCCTGGGCTTCGCCTCGCTTCACGAGATTCATGGCCACATTGATGCTGGCGTCGCGTTTGCGCCGCACCACCGTCGCCTCCTCATGCATTTCCACTGAGGGGCCGCTGGTGATCAGTTCCAGCAGGCGTTTATCGATGGCCGCTTTCAACGCTTCACCCAGTCCTGCGGCGGCGGCGGCTTCCAGTACCCGGTCGGTTTCGCCAACGAAGCGGATTTTCACGGCAAGCCGTTCGATGGCCTGCAGGCATCCCTCCAGAATCGGAACAGGAGCGTTGTCACCCCCCATGCCGTCCACAGCCACCCAGACTCGGTGACGGTCGTCGATCTCGAGTTCCTCACCTGGGACCCCTCCCTGAAGGCGTCGGAGTGGATCCATCACGGGTTGCAGCACGGAGCCGGCCATGCTTCCGGCGCTGTTCACCACAGTTCCCGCCATGGAGGTGACGGAGCCTGCCACATTGCCGGCGGCATTGGCTGACGTGGTTGCGGTGTCTACCAGGCTGGTCACTGCAGCATTGCGCCGATACCAAATCACAAGGCGTCGAACAGCCTTGGATCGGCGGGCTTTGATCCTCGGCGCAACGTCCGGGGTGAGGTCAGGATCCTTCGGAGGCAACAGAATCGACGATGCGCTGGAACAGGTAGCCGGTGCCGCGAGCGGTGAGGATCAGCTCGGGGTTGGCCGGGTCGTCTTCCAATTTGGAACGAAGACGTGAGATATGAACATCCACGACCCTGGTGTCGACATGGCGTTCAGGGGTGTAACCCCATACCTCCTTCAGGATCTCACCGCGGCTGAACGGTTCGCCCGATCGGCTCACGAGCAGTTCAAGCAGACTGAATTCCATTCCGGTGAGACGGATTCGCTCGTCGTTGCGGAACACCTGTCGCTTGTTGGTGTCGATCTTTAGGTCTGAGACCTGGATCACTCCTGAGTTGGGGATGCCGGCAGCGTGCTCTTTTTCCACGCGGCGCAAAACGCAGCGGATCCGCGCCTCAAGCTCCTTCGGACTGAAGGGTTTGATCACATAGTCGTCTGCTCCGAGCTCCAGACCAGTGATTCGGTCAGCGACATCGCCGAGAGCTGTGAGCATCACGATCGGAACATCCGACTCCTTGCGCAGTTCCTGACAGACCCCGTAGCCATCCAGCTTCGGCATCATCACGTCGAGCACGACCAGATCCGGGTTGCATTCCTGGAAGCTTTCCAGGGCCTCGGTTCCGTCGCAGGCCGTGACGACGTTGTACCCGATCATCGAGAGCCGGGTTTCGAGGATCCTGCGGATACTTGCCTCGTCATCCACCACGAGGATGGTTTCCTTGGAAGTGGAGGGTGCTGAGGCCGTCATATCGCCGGCAAGGAGCGAAGATAGTGCTCACAAATAGGTGATTAGCGGGTTCAGTCGTTCACGTAGCGCCAACTTTCTTCATCATTCGACGTGCCCCGATCGGCCAATCTCTACGTCTGTCAGAGCTGTGGTGCCCAGACACGGCAGTTCTTTGGGCGGTGCAGCAGCTGCGGTAGCTGGAATTCTCTGGTAGAGCAATCGGCACCCAAGGACGACGGACGCCGCCGTCGCTCCGGAGGCGATCTCTCAGCTGCACCGAAGGCGCGTCGTTCCACGTCGATGGCATCCCTCGGCGATCAGCCCCTTCAGCGCATCGATAGCGGTTACGAGGAGCTCAACCGCGTTCTTGGCGGCGGGCTGGTCCCTGGATCACTGGTGCTGGTTGGCGGGGATCCTGGTATCGGCAAAAGCACACTGCTGCTGCAAAGCGCATCGGCCATTGCGCGGGATCGGATGGTGCTTTACGTCAGTGCCGAGGAATCTGCGCAACAGGTGAAGCTGCGCTGGCAGCGGCTCACTGCTGACAGCAGTGATCTGCAATTGCTGGCGGAGACGGATCTGGAGCTGGTGCTGCAAGAACTCGAAGCTCTGAGGCCAGATGTGGCTGTCATCGACAGCATCCAGGCCTTGCACGACGCCGAACTCTCTAGTGCACCTGGGTCCGTCGCTCAGGTGAGGGAATGTGCGGCTGCCCTGCAGAGACTGGCGAAGCGTCAGAACACCGCGCTGCTGCTTGTGGGCCATGTCACAAAGGAAGGCGCGCTGGCCGGCCCCAAGGTGCTGGAACACCTGGTGGATGCTGTGCTCACCTTTGAAGGCGATCGTTTCGCCAGCCATCGCCTGCTTCGGGCTGTCAAGAACCGGTTCGGTGCCACCCACGAGCTGGGGGTGTTTGAGATGCGTGGTCAGGGCCTAGAGGAGGTCGGCAATCCCAGTGAGTTATTCCTCAGTGGTGAGCGGGCCAATGGGGTGGCAACGATCGTTGCTTGTGAAGGCACCCGGCCGCTGGTGGTCGATCTGCAAGCGCTGGTGAGTGCCACCAGCTATGCCAGTCCCCGAAGGACTGCCACTGGGATCGCCGTCAACCGTCTGCATCAGATCCTTGCCGTGCTGGAAAAGCACATGGGCTTGCCACTCTCACGCTTCGATTGCTACCTGGCCGTGGCTGGTGGCCTCGATGTGGAGGAGCCCGCGGCAGATTTGGGAGTGGCCGCGGCAGTGGTTGCCAGTTTCAGAGACCTGACTCTGCCGGCCGGTACTGTCCTGCTCGGGGAACTGGGTCTGGGAGGTCAGCTTCGACCTGTAGGACAGTTGGAGTTGCGATTGCAGGAGGCAGTACGTCTTGGGTTCAGACGGGCGGTCGTGCCACGGGGAAGCGGGCTGGGTCCGGTCGCGTCTGGCCTCGATCTGGAACTGCTGGAGGCGGGATCCATCACCGAAGCCCTCGTGCTTGGGCTGGGTGTGAACCCCGAGGATGGCGAGACCTGAGTCGCACTGATGCCTCAGAAGTAGACGTCCACGTTGCTGCGGCCGCTGGATTTGAGCCAGTTCTCGATGTCCAGATACCCCCCTGGATTCAGTCGTACCGCCTGCGTCCAGGCTTCAGCTGCTTTGTCAAGCCAGACGTCTGCTTCATCGCGCCGACCCTCTTCTTCGGCAATCCGACCGCGCTTCTCGTAGATCAGCCCCATGTTTTTGAGACAGGAGGGCTGTTTGGGGTTTTCATCAAGAGCCTGTTGATAGGTCTCGATTGCTCTGTCTTCTTCGCCATTGCTCATGTAGATGATCGCCATGTTCTTGAGGGTTTCTCCACGATCGATCGGGTTCTCCTCAAGCTTCAGGCTCTCTTCATAGTTTTCGAGAGCTTCGGCGTAATCACCGTCGTTCTGAGCAGACAGACCGTCGCGGTAATAGACATAGGCCTCTTTGGCCCGGGCATTGATCGGCAGCAGCTTCACAATCAGGTCGGCCATGACCGTGAAGCTCTTGTCGATGAAGTTGTCGTTGCGGTTGCTGCGTGGCACGGAAAGCCGGACGGATTAAACCATCCTGAACCCAACAGGTGCTGCCTAGCGTGGTGTGGTGTGAACCGTTGAAGTGTCAGCAGCGTCTTCCCATCCATTGGACCCGACCGCTCAGTCCCATGCGGTGCTTCTGGATGTGGAGGGAATGAAGTGTGGGGCGTGCGTTCGTGCCGTGGAGCGCACGCTGCTCGCTCAGCCAGGTGTGAAAGAAGCCAGTGTCAACCTTGTGACCCGCAGTGCCTGGCTGCGACTTGATAGCGAGGCGACATCGTCCTCTCAGCCGTTGCTTGATGACGTGCTGGCGGCTTTGCGTGGCCGTGGTTTTCCAGCACAGCCCCGACAGAGCGGACTGTTCTCCAAAGAAACGGAGCCAGAACGAACCAGGGGATGGTGGCAGCAGTGGCGACAACTAATGGTCGCTCTTGTTTTGCTTCTGCTGTCGGTGCTTGGTCACCTCGCTGAAGCTGGGACGCTCTCCCTACCGCTGATCGGCACGCTCAGCTTCCATGCTGCCCTGGCCACGGTGGCTCTGCTCGGGCCCGGTCGGCCGATCCTGATCAGTGGCTGGTCTGCGCTCCGCAGTGGTGTGCCAAGCATGGACACCCTCGTCAGTCTGGGCGTCGGTAGTGCCTATGTGGCGAGTCTGGTGGCACTGATCTGGCCTGCGGTGGGGTGGCCCTGTTTTTTCAACGAGCCTGTGATGCTTCTCGGCTTCGTGCTGCTGGGTCGATTTCTCGAGGAACGTGCACGCCGTCGTACAGGCAGGGCTTTGCAGGAGCTTGCTGCCCTGCAGCCCAATACCGCCCGTTTGTTGATGGCGGATGACACGGTTCGCGAGGTGCCCGTGTCTGTGCTCCGGCCAGGCGAATGCATCCAGCTGCTAGCTGGAGACAGGATTCCCGTGGATGGTGTGGTGCTGAACGGCTGTTCTGCTGTTGATCTGTCGAGTCTCACCGGTGAGCCGCTGCCGCTCGAGGCCAAGCCCGGGACAGAGCTCAGTTCCGGTTGTCTCAACCTGGAGGCCAATCTGGAGATGGAGGTTCAGCGTGTCGGCAGCGACACGGCGTTGGCCAGGATTATTGCCCTTGTTGAGGAGGCTCAGGCCAGACGAGCTCCCATCCAAGGGCTGGCTGACAGGGTTGCTGGCCGTTTTTGCTACGGCGTCGTCAGCCTGGCGCTGGTCACCTTCTTGTTTTGGTGGCAGCTGGGCAGCCGTCTCTGGCCTCAGGTCCTGGATGTTCCTGTGGTGCTTATGGATCATGGCCACGATGCTGCGATCCATGGCTCCCTTGGAGCCGGGGCTCAGACACCGTTCGGCCTCGGACTTCAACTGGCCATTGCCGTGCTTGTGGTGGCTTGCCCCTGTGCCCTTGGCCTGGCAACGCCCACAGTGATCACGGTCTCTTCAGGACTTGCCGCACGCCAGGGCTGGCTGTTCAGAGGCGGAGATGTGATCGAGCAGTCCGCCTCCATTCAGCGGATGGTCTTTGACAAGACCGGAACGCTCACCCTGGGTCGTCCGCTCGTGGATGCCGTGATGGCCAGTGAGGATGCCTCCCGCACGATCCAACTCGCAGCAAGTCTGGAACAAACGAGCCGGCATCCTCTGGCCCATGCGCTGTTGCAGGAGGCTCAGCGGCTCAATCTCACGCTGTTGCCGGTCACGGCCAGTAGGACCCTGCCAGGTTCCGGTATGGAGGGCACACTCGAGTCCTTGAACGGACAACTGCGTGTGGGCTCTCCCGAATGGCTGCAGCAGGAAGGTGTGGTCTGGTCTGCAACGCAACAGCAGGCTGTTGAGGAAGCTCTGAAACGCGGTCAGACGCTCGTGGCAGTTGGTCTTGATGCCGAACCGCTGGGAGTGGTGGCCATTGATGACCGCCTTAGGCCCGATGCCCCTGTGGCACTTCAGCGTTTGAGGGATCAAGGGCTCACACTGGGAATGCTCAGTGGTGATCGTCGTCAGGCCGTTGAAAAGATTGCGCAAATGCTCGGCTTCGCCGATGACGAATTGGCGTGGCAGCTCCTCCCGAATCAGAAGCTGGAGCGGCTTGAACACTGGCGCACAACTGAGACTGTGGGAATGGTTGGCGACGGCATTAACGATGCCCCTGCCCTGGCCGCGGCGGATTTGGGTATCGCTGTGGGCACCGGAACACAGATTGCTCAGGACACCGCAGATCTAGTGCTGCTTGGCGATCGGCTCGAGGCTTTGCCAGAAGCCCTGACTCTGGCCAGACGCACAATGGCCAAGATTCGACAGAATCTCTTCTGGGCATTCGGCTACAACATGATTGCGTTGCCAGTCGCTGCAGGCGCTCTGTTGCCAGGCTTCAATGTGCTGTTGTCTCCGCCGCTTGCGGCACTGCTCATGGCCCTCAGCTCCGTGTCAGTGGTTTTGAATGCCCTCAGCCTGACTGTCCGCTGATCATGGTCGGGCGTTTTCTGGTGCTTGAGGGCATCGATGGCTGTGGCAAAACCACGCAGCTTCGCCAACTAGCCGATTGGCTTCCAGACAGTGGGTTGATGCCTTCCGGAGCCAAGCTGCACCTCACGCGTGAACCTGGCGGCACACCTCTTGGTCGTGCGTTGCGCGAGCTCCTGCTCAATCCACCTCAAGAGTCGGCTCCAGTTTCCACTGCTGAATTGCTGCTTTATGCCGCAGATCGCGCGCAGCACGTTGAACGCCTGATCCGCCCTGCCCTGAATCGGGGAGATTGGGTTTTGAGTGATCGTTTCAGTGGTTCCACCATCGCCTATCAGGGGGATGGTCGCGGACTCGATCTGCAGACCATCCTCGATCTGGAGCGCATCGCCACGGCTGGTGTTACGCCGGATCTCACGTTCTGGCTTGATCTGCCCCTGCAGGAGAGCCTCAAGCGTCGCGGTGCTCGCAGCGATGATCGGATCGAAGCCGAAGGAGAGACCTTTCTGGCGCGGGTGTCTGAAGGGTTCCAGCGCCTGTCAGCTGAGCGGGGCTGGACGCCGGTGGCGGCGGACCAGAGCGCTGATCAGGTACAGCAGGTCATTCGCACAAGGCTGAGGTCTTGGTTTGCCAAGGCACTGCTATGAGTGAGATGTTGTTTGGCGAGTTGCAGGGTCAGCCGCTGGCAGAACGGTTGCTCATTGCGGCACTGCAAAACCACCGACTGGCGCCTGCTTATCTGTTTAGTGGCCCAGATGGAGTGGGCCGACGTCTTGCTGCGCTCCGTTTCCTGGAAGGTCTGCTGGGCGGAGGTGACTCCATTCCGCGCGAACGCCGGCGGCTTGAAGAACGCAACCATCCCGACTTGCTTTGGGTCGAGCCCACTTATAACCATCAGGGTCGTCTAATCCCACGATCGGAAGCCGAGTCCATCGGCATTAGCAAGCGGACACCACCGCAGGTTCGCTTGGAGCAGATCCGTGGCCTTAGCAGGTTTTTGGCCCGTCAGCCTTTGCAGTCGCCAAGAGGTCTGGTGGTTCTGGAACAACCTGAGGCCATGGCGGAGGGAGCGGCAAACGCTCTGCTCAAGACTCTTGAAGAGCCAGGACATGGACTATTGATTCTGTTGTCCGCTGCACCGGAAAGACTCCTGACCACCATCCGATCGCGATGTCAGCAGATCCGTTTCACACGCCTCAGCGAGGTGTGCATGCGCTCAGTGCTGGTGCAATTGCCTGACGGGACAGGTGAGCAAGCGCTTGCCCTAGCGGCCAGTCATCCAGAGCTCTTGGCCTTGGCAGGTGGATCGCCTGGCGCCCTGCTGGAGCATGTGCGGGTTTGGAACACCATCCCAGAGGAGCTGAGGCAAAGATTTCAAAGCCTTCCCACAACGCCGTTACAAGCTCTCGCTTTGGCGAAAGATGTCACAGAGCAGCTGGAAGGAGACCAGCAGCTCTGGATAATCAACTGGTGGCAGTACAAACTTTGGAATTCATCCAATCAGCCTGAGCGTTTAAAAAGGCTGAATCGTCTTCGCCAACATTTGCTGTCGTTTGTTCAACCCAGACTGGCCTGGGAGGTGGCACTACTCAACTTGATTGAAGCTTGATCAGCTTCGGATCAAGCGCTTGCGCGGCTCTCCTGATCTTTCTGTTCACGATCTTGGCGTGCCTGAGCAAGAACATCTTGAAGTCCCTCGAGCTGAGCTCCGGTTGGAAGCTCCAGGCAGTACCCGGCTCCATAAACCGTTTTGATAAAGCGCGGTTTACGGGGATCTGGCTCAAGTTTTGTGCGCAAGTGCCTTACATGCACTCGGATGGTTTCGATGTCGTCGTCTGGCTCATATCCCCAAACCTCCTTGAGGATCAGAGACGGCGCAACGGTCTGACCATGACGCTGCAACAGGCAGTGCAGCAATTCAAACTCAAGGTGAGTGAGGCGAACTGGTCGATCGAACCAGATCGCTTCAAATCGTTCCGGAACCAGGGTCAGAGGACCGTAACTGAGAATCTCATGATGGTTGCTGCTTGTTCCAACCGGTGCTCGATCGCTACGGCGTAACAAAGCTTTGACCCTCACCTGAAGTTCCTCCAGGTCAAAGGGCTTTGTCAGGTAGTCGTCTGCTCCAGAATTGAATCCACTCACTTTGTCTTTGGTTCCACCAAGTGCAGTGAGCATCAAAATCGGAATGGCAGCCGTGCGTTCATCGCGTCGAAGACGTTGGCAAAGAGTGAGTCCATCGACCTTGGGCAGCATCAGATCCAAAAGAATCAGATCAGGGCTGTACTGCAGCGCCAGAGCTTGGCCTTTGATTCCATCGTCGGCGCTTTGAACATCGAAGCCACTGTGCTCAAGGTGACCACTCACCAATTCACGCATGTCCCGGTCGTCTTCGATTAGCAGGATGCAGGGCTTCATCGATAGAGCAGCGGAGGAAAAGGTGGACGTGGGTATGCCGCGTCATGGCTTGACAGATTCTCTCAAGGTTCTTTGTGGCTTGCAGTGATGTCCTTCTGGGGAGTCAACAGGATTACTTGGTTGAGAACTACTGCTGCTACTGAGTTTTTTCGCTAATTTGACTCTGTTTGACGTCATGGCCTCTACAGAAAGTCTTCGGTTTCGAGGGGCAACTGTTAAGGAAATTCCATTTTTCAGAGCATTTTCAGGGAGGGGATTCAGCTGCTGGAAGGTTCAGTCCTCGATCTGGCGAGAGTTTGTGGGACGTTTTCAACAAAAAAATCACCACTACCCAATGAGTCGTGGTGATGAAGTTGATCTGAACTCCCCGGGCGGGATTCGAACCTGCGACCAATCGATTAACAGTCGACCGCTCTACCGCTGAGCTACCGAGGAATGTGACGTGGAGAACTTACCCCTCAGCCATGCCGTCCCGCAAGGGGTTCAAGTTGATTTCGAAGCGATGGTCCGTTCTGCCAGGCACCAACTCGTCCTCGCTCCATTCTGGCGGCTCCATCAGCATGATCCAATTCTCCAAGTCGGTGGGTGATCCAGAGAGCAGTCAAGGGAGATCTGGAACGGTGGCAGAGCTGTTGGACCGTGCTCAGGATGGCCGCCTGACTGGTGGGGTCCAGTAGTGCTGTGGGCTCATCGAGCAGCAGAAGCGTTGCTTCGCTGGCCAGCGCGCCGGCGATGGCCAGACGTTGCTTCTGGCCCCCACTCAGGGTGTGAATCGGTCGGCCAGCCATCTCTGCCAGTCCGACCTGCTCCATCAGTCGTTGGATTCTGTGACGCTGTTCATGACGACTCAAGCCTGAGGGCAAATTGAGCAGAAGTTCGCTGCCGCAGCTGGGTAGCAAAAGTTGGTGGTCTGGATTTTGGAAGACAAGGGCTGGCCTCAGGTCATGACAGACAAGGCCTGACTGAGGACTGATCAGTCCGCTGATGATTCTGAACAGGGTGCTTTTGCCGCTGCCATTGCTGCCCACAAGCATCCAGAGTCCTGGTCCGGGAACCTGGAAGCTGCAGCGATCAAGAGCTTTTGTGCCGCAGGGCCAGCTGTAACTGACTCTTTCGAACTTCAGTCCTGCTGGCGCGGCCTTTTGGTCGGGGCTCATGCAGGTTCAGCCATCAAGGGAGAAGCCCGGACGCTTGCTTCCACCCGCAGCCGCTGTTTTTTCGTAGATCTGCACTGCAAGCAAATCATTGGTGAGCACGCTGAGTCGTTTGCCTTCAACTTTTTCGCAGGTGAGTTCGAGCAACTTTGGTTGCCCCTGCTCAAGTGCAGTCCGTACCTGTTGATAAAGCCCCTCAGCAGCGTCAAGCTCCTTGCGCTGCACGGACACGGGCATGGGGCTCATACGCAGAGCCAGCTCAATCACGTACACGGTCGGATCTCTTCACTCATGTCATCTTCGCGAATGGAAGGCTGGTGTGTAGTCGTGGGCATTTCTACTCATGTCGCGATCAATTTCTGAATCATTGCCCACAGAATCGCTGACTCCAACTAGGCTCGGCACGTAAAGCTTCATGAAGCTCCTCTCATGACGATCGCTGTAGGACGCGCGCCACAGCGGGGATGGTTTGACGTCCTCGATGACTGGCTCAAGCGCGACCGCTTCGTTTTTGTCGGCTGGTCCGGCATTCTTCTCTTTCCAACGGCC
>Ga0189292_10017_pt1 | contig 117130 bp, 122 predicted proteins | sample UW1oraminimetaG_FD_130317 | JGI IMG/M metagenome (GOLD analysis project Ga0189292, IMG submission 130317) | Marine microbial communities from the Costa Rica Dome - UW179A-orange mini metaG | ecosystem: Environmental > Aquatic > Marine > Oceanic > Photic zone | place: Costa Rica: the Eastern...
ACCGACGCCGAATTCGAGCGCCTGCCGCTTCCGGACAATTTCCGTGCAGTGGTCGAAGGCGTCGGACCCACGAAGCGCGAACAGAAGCCCCGCCTGGCGAGGCCGAAAGTTCGACCCACGGGCGATGCGGCCAAGAAGCGCAAACCGAAGGTCAAGCATCCCAACCGCGCTGGTGCACCGAAGCGGGAAGGTGCGCCGGCTGGAGGCAAGAGCAGAAGCGGCAATCGCCGCCGTCGTTCAGGCGCTCGCCAGCCTGGCTAACCCATCAGCATGTGGCCAGAGGGATACCGCTGGCCACATGATGTCATCCGACTTGTCACTATCGAGCGCAACCGCATGGAACCTGCTTTCAAGCCGAAGATCACTCCGATCGATCGCATTCAGGAAAACCTGGTTGCCAAGGTGGAGCGGCGCGCACTGAACTGGCTCTGCGCCAGAATGCCGCGGCGCGTATCTCCGGACATGCTGACGGCATTCGGGATGTTTGGCGCGCTGCTGGTCTTCACGGGCTATCTCGGCAGCAATCTGGATCCTGACTGGCTGTGGCTCTCGATCGGCGGATATGTCGTTCACTGGCTGGGGGACTCCCTCGATGGCAGCCTCGCGCGCTATCGAAAGATCGAACGCCCGCGTTACGGCTATTTTCTCGACCATAGCTGCGATGGTTTTGCGACCACGCTGCTGGTGGTCGGGATCGGCCTCAGTCCCTTCGTCTTGCTCGAAGTATCCCTGGTGGCGCTGGCAGGGTATCTGCTCATGTCGATCCATGCTTTTCTGTCGGTTCGCGTGCTTGGCGAACTGCGGCTTTCCTACCTCAATGCCGGACCCACGGAGATGCGGCTGATCCTGATTGCCCTGACCCTGGCAATGTACATCGCCGGGCGCGAAGCTCCCGTTCTGTGGCAGCTCAATCCGTTCGATATTTTTGTGGGCGGGGTAGGCATACTGCTGGTGACGCTGTTCGTGACGCAGACAATTCAGGTCGCGCGGCGCCTGGCGGTTGAAGAGCCTCCGCTCAACTAGCTGAAAATACTTTCCCTGGTCCGACCTTGGCAAACGCCCGATGCGTCGCGATATCGCGGGCCTGCGCAACGAGGAGCCCCGCATGTCCGACAAGTACGATTTCGATCTTTTCACAATCGGCGCGGGGTCGGGGGGCGTACGCGCCAGCCGGGTAGCGGCTGCCCACGGAGCGAAGGTCGCAATCGCTGAAGAACATCGGGTCGGCGGCACCTGTGTCATCCGCGGCTGTGTTCCCAAGAAAATGCTGATCTACGGCGCGCATTTCGCCGAGGATCTGAAAGACGCGCGCAATTTCGGCTGGTCTACCGAAAATGCCAAGTTCGACTGGGTAACGCTGCGCGACAACGTCTTGAACGACGTCGACCGCCTCGAAGGCGCCTATACCGAGACGCTGGAGAATAACGACGTCTCCATCTATCACGAGCGTGCCGAGATAACCGGACCTCACGAAATCACGCTGGCCAGCGGGACCAAGGTCACCGCCAAGCACATTCTCATCGCTACGGGCGCCCGTCCGCGGATGCCGGAGTGCCAGGGTGCGGAACACGCGATCAGTTCGAACGAGGCGTTCCATCTCGATGAACTGCCGAAGAAGATCATCATCGCAGGCGGCGGATACATCGCCAATGAATTCGCCGGTATCTTCAACGAGTTCGGCTGCGATGTTCACATCGTCAATCGCGGCGACAAGCTGCTGCGTAGCTATGACGAAGCGGTTCGCGACCGGCTCCTGCAGATTTCGACGATGAAGGGCATCAAGTTCCGATTCAACACCACTTTCGAATATATCAAGCCGTGCGACGACGGCGGGTATTTCGTGAAGATGTCCGATTGCGACGAGGAGAAAGCCGATCTCGTCATGTTTGCGGTCGGCCGCATTCCGAATACCGAAGGGCTAGGTCTTGAAAATGCCGGTGTAGAGCTTGGCGACAAGGGCGAGGTCAAAGTCGACCGGTTCAGCAAGACCAATGTGGATCACATCTACGCGGTGGGCGACGTGACGGATCGCGTGCAACTGACACCTGTCGCCATTCGCGAAGGCCAGGCTTTTGCCGACAGCGTCTTCGGGAAGGGGGACCCGGTTGCCGTGGACCACGGCTGCATCCCGAGCGCGGTTTTCAGCCATCCGCCCATCGCCGCGGTCGGCATGACCGAAGGCGAAGCGAAGAACAAACTCGGCAGCGTGAAGGTCTATCTGTCCGACTTCCGACCGATGAAGAACGTCCTCGCTGGACGTAACGAGCGTAGCCTGATGAAGATGATCTGCGACGGAGACAGCGGCAAGATCGTGGGAATTCACATGATCGCACCCGAAGCTCCGGAGATGATGCAGGCGGCTGCGATTGCGGTGAAGGCCGGTCTGACCAAGGCGGATTTCGATGCCACGACCGCGATCCATCCGACGATGGCGGAAGAACTGGTCCTGATGCGCTAGTTCAGCCGCGTGAGCGACAGGTCTTCGGGCCTGACGTTCACGGCGCGCAATTCGGCGGGCCATGCGCTGCGGGTGACCAGTGCCTCTGCAGCTAGGGCCATGGCGGGGGAGGTCTGCAATCCGAAGCCGCCCTGGCCGGCGAGCCAGAAGAAATCCGGTGCGTGGCTGTCGAAGCTGGCAATGGGCAAACGGTCGGGCGCAAAGCTGCGCAGACCGGCCCATTTGCTCGCCAAGCGGGGGATCGTGAGGGTGGTCGCCTGCTCGACTGCCCAGGCGGCGCGGGCGACGTCTTCATCCTCAGGCTGGGCATCGCAGGGGGCGCTTGTCCCTTCGTCCATGGGGCAGGCGAGGAGGCGTCCGGCGCCTTCGGGTTCGATATAGAAGCCCGGGCCGACCGTTTTGGTGAAGGGCCATGTGGAGACATCGATCGGGACGTCGAACGTGATGACCGTACGGCGTAGCGGGCGGATGCTGATGGGTTTGACCTGCGCTAGTCCGGCAATCTCGTCGACCCAGGCCCCGGCGGCGTTGACGACCGTTTTTGCAGCGTAGCTGGTACCCGGCGTATCGACGATCCAGCGGGTGCCATCGTGCCGCATGGCGGTGACCGGAGCGCCGCAAGCGATCGAACCCCCGTTATGAATCAAGGCTTTACGATGCGTTTCGAGCATGGAGTGTGCATCGAGTTTGCGGCCGTTTTCGTCGAGCAGAGCGCCACCGATCCGGTCTTCGCGCAGAACCGGGACCAGTTCGCGCGCCTCGGATACGGAGAGGCGCCGCGCCTGCGAGGACCATTCACTATAGTGATATGCAAGTCGATCAAGCGTATGATCCTGCTGTTCGAGAGCGACGAACAGTGCCGAATGGCGCCAAGCGTTCGGTTCTTCGAGCAAGGGGATGCTGGCCGCCGTCAGGGCCCGGACCAGGGCGCTGTCCATATCGAAATGGGCGAAGGCGGCGCTACGTCCCGAAGCATGGACGCCCGGAGCCGCTTCCGCTTCGCACACGACGGTTCTGCCGTGCCTTGCCAGCCGGGATGCAGCCGACAGGCCGGCAATCCCGGCGCCGATGACGAGATAATCGATCTGCAGCATGGTGCCTCGTTGCTCCTCGAAACCAATCCGCCTAGCCTTCTTGCGTGCATAACGACGGGGGACGCAGATGACAGCTACGATACTTGTGACGGGCGGCACAGGCTATATCGGCGGAGAAGTGATCGATCGGTTGCTGGCGAGGGACTATACCGTCCACACGACGGTCAGGAACAAGGCGAAGAGCGAACCGAAATTGCGCAGCCGGTGGGCTGGCGCTGGCGAGCGCCTGAAAGTGTTTCAGGCCGACCTGCTGAGCGACGAGGGCTGGGCGGAGGCGAATGCGGGTTGCAGCGCGGTTGCCCATGTCGCCTCGCCGTTTCCCCTGCGTGTACCGAAGAACAAGGACGAACTGATCATTCCCGCTCGCGAGGGCACGCTCCGCGCACTCGAATTCGCCACTGCAGCAGGTGCCGAAAGGTTCGTTCAGACCAGCAGTGCAGCGGCGATCGCCTATGGGCAGCCGGACAAGGATCATTTCACCCATCTCGACTGGACGGATCTTACCGCAGGGGTCCCGCCCTATATCGAGAGCAAGACGGTGGCTGAACGCGCGGCGCGCGACTGGGTGGCGATCCATGCGCCGGACCTGATTTTCTGCTCGATCAATCCGGTCGCCGTTTTCGGCCCGGTCCACGACGATGATATGTCGACCAGCGTGGAAATCGTGAAGAAGCTGATCGATGGATCGATCCCGCTGATCCCGAACATGGGTATCTGCGTGACCGACGTGCGCGATGTGGCGGAAGCGCATGTCCGCGCAATCGAGGCGCCTGCGGAAAAGGTCCGCGGCGAGCGCTTTCCGACGAGCGAGAAGTTCCTCTGGATAAGCGAGATGGCCGACATCATCCGTCAGCGCGTGCCCGAGCATGCGGGCAAGGTACCACACCGCGCGATGCCGAACTGGCTGGTGCGTGTGCTGGCGCTGTTTCTGGACGAAATGAAGCAGATCAAGAGCGAACTGGGCAATGTGCGCGATGTATCCGGCAAGCATACCGAGGACGTGCTGGGCATGCGTTTCATACCGGCGGAAGAAACGCTGGAAGCCACCATCCGCAGCCTGGTCGCCAAGGGAATAGTCAAGGTTTGACCCCGTGATCGGCCCGCACCGGCATGGGACGGAATTGCCATGCTGCATTGCCACCTGCGCGGTGTCTCGCCAGAAAGCGCATGAAACGAATCGTTGACGGGGTAAATGGATGAACATGCTGGCGTCGCGCGGGCAGCTGCGCGCAAGTTTCATTCGGTGGGCGCTCTTCACCGTGCCACTTTGCGTGTTGCTTGGATTTCTGGCGGGGCGTTTGGGCAGCCCGGACACGGCATGGTTCGCTGCTCTGGAAAAACCCGGCATTTTCCCTGAACCCAAGTGGTTCGGCATCGTGTGGACCATTCTCTACATCATGATCGGGCTCGCCGTGGCGGTAGTCGCATCGGCCTGGGGCGCCCGGGGACGCAGCACCGCGCTGTGGGTGTTCGCGATCCATTTCCTGCTCAACCTGTCGTGGAGCTATGTCTTTTTCGGCGCGCAGCAGATCACCGGCGGCCTGATCGTCCTGGCGCTGATCGTGCTGACGCTGCTGGCGGTGATCGCGCTGTTCTGGCGCGTGCGCAAGCTGGCGGGGGCCCTGCTGCTGCCGTACCTGGCCTGGGTCCTGTTCGCGAGCGTGCTGAACTATCAGTTCCTCCAGCTCAATCCCGATGCCGACGGCGGCGATGCCAATGGCGCGGTCGAACGCGTGCGCATCGGCAATTGATACGCGCGGGGTCTGCGCCTAGATAGCAGCCATGCAAAGCCAGAACCCCATGATCGCCGATTTCGTCAAACTCGCCAATTCGGCGGCCGGAACCCTTGCCGGCATGGGCCGCGAAGCACGCGACGCTGCGCGCGAACGCGCCAAGGAAACCTTCGGCGGCATGGATTTCGTCAGCCGCGAGGAATTCGACGCGGTCAAGACGATGGCCAGCAAGGCACGCGAAGAAGCCGAGGATCTCAAGGCCCGCGTAACCGCGCTCGAAGCCCGTATCGGAAGCTGACGAGGGCCGCGGGAACCTGCTGCCAATTCAGGGTGTTGCAGTTCCTGAAAGGGGCTGCACATGTTTACCCAGCTCAATCCCCCGATACCCTTGCACGTTCTAGGGAAAGGTGACGGCTACGCTCTGGCCGTGATCGATTACGGCCAGGAGCATAATCTGATCTGGGTCACCGCCATCGACGATACGGGCGAGATCTGGTGCGCTCCCAATCCGGACATTCGCATGCAGGGCAACTGGAGCATGGGGCGCGGCAAGGGTCTGGCCGTGGCTGCATCGAAGGAAGCGCTGCGCCAGCAAGTCTCGACTTGAGCATCCGTTAGCCTAAGGCGGGGGCCATGCACCTCACCGCACCCGCCATTCTGGTCGCAGCCCGCCCGCATGGGGAAACAGCGGTGATCGCACGGATGCTGACCGAGGAGAGCGGCCTGGTTGCCGCCTATGTCGCAGGGGGACGGGGGCGGCAACTGCGCCCCGTCGTCATCCCGGGCAATCTGGTGCAGGCCGATATTCGTGCCAAGTCGGACAGCCAGTTGCCGTTCGCCCGGCTGGAACTGGTAACGAGCCGCGGGCCATGGCTGAGCGAGCCGCTGCCCGCCGCCGCCATCGCCTGGGTCACCGCGCTGACGGCCAGCGTGCTGCCGGAACGCAATGCCTATCCCGCGCTCTACGATGCGCTGGGCGGATTGCTCGATGCGATCTGTTCGGCGCAGGCGGCGCGGCAGTGGGTCGAGGCGCTGGCCGTGTACGAAGCGCTGATGCTGCGCGAACTCGGCTATGGCGGAGAACGCCCGGCGATAGCGAACCTTGGGCAGGCCTTGGAAATTCTCGACCGGCAGGAGCCCCTTATCGCACGCTACCTGCTTGCCGATACCCGCGCCGACGTCCTAGCTGCACGACAACTCTTGCGGCAGCGACTGGCACGGATGGTAGAATGAAAATTGCGGTATTTGCAGGTGACGGGATCGGGCCGGAAGTAACGGCACAGGCGCTGCGCGTGCTGGACGAACTTTCCCTTCCCGGGCTGACCCTGTTCGAAGGCGATGTAGGTGCCGTCGCCTATCGCCGCCACGGCCAGCCCCTGCCGGACGAAACGCTGGAGATGGCGCGGGCGGCCGATGCCGTTCTGTTCGGAGCCGTCGGCGATTTTTCGTGCGACGATCTGCCGCGCCACCTGCGCCCGGAGCAAGCCATTCTGGGCCTGCGCAGCGAGCTGGGCCTGTTTGCCAATCTGCGCCCGGCGGCCGGTTTTCCGGGGCTGGAGCATCTGTCGTCGCTCAAGCCCGAGATTGCGCGCAGTATCGACGTGCTGGTGGTGCGCGAACTGAACGGTGACGTGTATTTCGGCGACAAGGGCGAGCGGGCGAGCGCCGGCGGCCGCGAAGGGTGGGACGCCATGTCCTATAACGAAGCCGAAGTGCGCCGCATCGCGCACACCGCCTTCCGCGCAGCGATGGGGCGGGGCAAGAGGCTGACCAGCGTGGACAAGGCCAATGTGCTGGAAACCAGCCGCATCTGGCGCGAAACGGTGATCGACGTCGCCAAGGACTATCCCGAGGTCACGCTGGATCACATGTATGTCGACAATGCTGCCATGCAGATGGTGAAGGCCCCCGGGCAGTTCGACACGATCGTCACCGGCAATCTGTTCGGCGATATTCTTTCCGATCAGGCCAGTGCCTGTGTCGGATCGATCGGACTGCTGGCCAGCGCCAGCCTGGGCGAGCGCCAGACCGAACATGGCACGTTCGGCCTTTACGAGCCGATCCACGGCAGCGCGCCCGATATTGCCGGGCAGGGCAAGGCCAATCCGGTTGCCGCCGTGCTGAGCCTTGCCATGCTGCTGCGCCACTCGCTCGGCCGGGAGGACGAAGCGGTACGCGTGGAGCGCGCGGTGGAGGGTATCCTTGCCGAGGGAATATTCGGCGGAGATCTGGGCGGGAATGCCACAACCGGCGAAATTGGCGATGCCATTGTTAGCAAGCTGCTAACCATATCTTGAGGATTGCGGCATAAGCGGGTGAAGCAATGGACATGAACCCGGAAACGCAGCCTTCCATGGCCTCCACCTCCGCAGCCAGTGCTCTCGAGCTGGCGATAATTCTCCCCACTCTCAACGAGCGGGACAACCTTGCCCCGCTGGTAGAGCGGATCGAAGGCGCGCTGGGCCGGTCCGGCTGGGAAGTCCTGATCGTGGACGACAATTCCGCCGACGGCACCAGTGACGAGGCGCGCCGCCTTTCCCTGTCCGATCCGCGCGTGCGGGTCATCCAGCGGATTGGCCGCCGCGGCCTGTCGAGCGCCGCGATCGAAGGTTTCTGCGCCACGGCTGCGCCCTATGTGGCGGTGATGGACGCCGACCATCAGCACGATCCCAAATTGCTGGTCGAGATGCTGGCAGCCGTGAAATCGGGCGAGGCCGATGTCGCCGTGGCCAGCCGCTTTGCCGAAGGCGCGAGCATGGCCGAATGGAACCGGCCCGACCGCGAAAAGCTGTCGAGCGTCGCCAACACGCTTGCCCGCAAATTGACCGGGGTCGATCTGTCCGACCCGATGAGCGGATTTTTCCTGCTGCGCAGCGCCACGGCGCGCGAGCTGGTGCCCGGCCTTTCGGGGATCGGTTTCAAGATCCTGCTCGACCTGCTTGCCACTTCCGAAACACCGCTCAAGGTGAAGGACTTCCCGATGAATTTCTCCGCCCGCCGTTCCGGCGAAAGCAAGCTCGACCGGGCGATCGCCCTCGATTTCCTGGCCGGTCTTTACGACAAGAGCTTCGGCCGGGTCATTCCGACGCGCTTTGCGCTGTTCGGCACGGTCGGGGTCATTGGCGTGGGTGTCCACATGGCGATCCTCTATGCCTTCATGCTGGTGGGCGGCGCGAATTTCAGCTGGAGCCAGGCGGTCGCGACCTTCGGCGCGATGACGTTCAATTTCTGGCTCAACAACTTCCTCACCTATCGCGACCGGCGCCTGAAAGAAGCGAACAAGGTATTCTGGGGCTGGGTCAGCTTCATCGCCGCCTGTTCCATCGGCGCTTTCGCCAATGTGGCCGTGGCAACGACGCTGCACGATCGCGGGTTGCCGACGGTTGTGGCCGCGCTGGTCGGCATCGGCATCGGTTCGGTCTGGAATTATGCCCTGTCCAGCCGCTTCGTCTGGGGTCGGTACTGACCCGCGGAAGCTGACAGCGGTGCTAGCGCCAGCTTGCGAGCCAGGTCCAGACCTTGAAACTGTCGGGCCCGGCGAGCGGGGCGGCGCTGATGATCGGGTAGAACCAGGCGAACATCAGCACGCTGCCGATCACGGGCGCAAGCGCGGATTTGCGCCAGCCATTGCGCCATAGCGCATCGCAGGCCAGCGCCAGTGCGGCGAGCAGGGCCATGCTGGGCAGGCTGTAGTGGTAATAGAACTGCACCGGCTTGTTGGCGAAGATCCAGAAAGCCAGACTGACGGTGTAGACGACCACCGCGCCGAGGGCGGCCCAGTAGCGGCGCACCACGCCATGCCAGGCACACCATGCGAGGGCCGGGAGGCCGAGAATCATGGCCAGCGGATTGCCGATCAGCATGATGCCGCGCTGCACCCCGTCGACCGGTTCGTAGAGATACCAGATCGCGCGGGCATTCAGCACCCATTGTTCCCAGGTCGACTGGTAGGGATGCGGCTTGAGCACGTTTTCCTGCTGCATGAGCATGAACTGGTGGTGGAAGATCAACCCTTCGGTGATGGGATTTTCACGAAAGAAGAAGGCCGGCAGGAAGCTGGCGGCGTAAACGGCCAGCGGAACGACGCCGAGCCATAGCGCGGCTTCGACCAGCGTCGTGCCGGGAACGGGCGCGCCGCGGCGGCTGAGGAAGAGGCGGCGGCGTCCCGCTGCTGCGCGGGCAAAGAAGAACACCAGACCCGGCAGCATGGCCACCGTGATCGCATTCCATTTGGCCCCCATGGCAAGGCCCAGCGCGATGCCCGTCAGCGCCAGCCGCCAGCGCCCCTGTTCCGGCTGACGGATCGCCCCGGCGAACTGCCATGCGGCGACGCACAGGAAGGTCAGGTAGAAAATGTCCAGCATCGCGATGCGGGCGTGGATGAAGAGGTGGAACCCGGTCGCCACGAGGACGCCGTAGGAAAGCGTTGCGAAACGGCTTTGCGTGCCGAACCACAGCGCGCGCATGGCGGCGAACAGGGCCAGCGTTCCGAACAGGGTCGGCAGCAGGCGCCAGCCCCAGGGATTGTCGCCGAACAGGGCGATGCCGAGCGCGATCAGTTCCTTGCCGACCAGTGGATGTTCGCGGTTGATGAAAGTGCCCAGCGTCAGAAACTCGCGCGCGGCGGGCAGATAATGGACCTCGTCGAAATAGGGATGGGTGACGACGGTCAGGAACGGCAGGCAGCCCAGCAGGAAGGCAAGCGCCAGCGCGGCGCACCAGCGGATCGGGTCCTTGGGTTGCTCTGGCGCGCGGCTCATCGCCTGTTGGCTTAGAAAAGCCGCGCGCGCGCATCAAGCGGGATCAGTGGGTTGTGCGCTTCTCCAGCCAGAACAGGCGTGCGACCATGGCCAGAAGGCCGATGCTGGCGGTAAGGGCGGTGAAGATCACCCATGGCACGATGTTCATTCCTGCTGCGCGGGCACGGGGAACGATGAAGAAGAGCGCGGTCCCGGTCGCGAACAGCAGGTCCCACCATACCTGTACGCCCCACAGGTTGGTGGTGTGGTTGGTCCAAACGAGCACCACGCCTTCCTTGAAGATGGTGATCGCGGTGTAGCCGAAGAAGGCAGCGGACAGCACTGCGGCCAGCAGGGCGCTGCCCGTCGCCTCGCGATTGGTGAGCACATGGGCGATGACGAGCAGGATGGCGACCGCGCCGCCCGCAGCGAGGAGTTCATAGGACGTCATGACAGCATCTCCCGAAGGTATGTAGCGAGTGCTACACTTGTAGCGATTCGTAGCGCTCGCTACAAGTAGGGAATGGCGCTCACCCGTATGTCCCGCGACACCCTCCTGCCCATGCTGGCAGCATATGTGCTGGAGAACGGCCTTGCCGATGTCTCGCTTCGCCCGCTGGCGAAGGCGGCGGGAACGAGCGACCGGATGCTGCTCTATCATTTTGGAAGCAAGGAGGAACTGGTGGCCGCGCTGCTGGAATATCTGGCCAGCATGTATGCCGCCACGCTCGAAGCGGCTTTTCCCGATGGGGCAGCAACGTCGCGGCGTTCGCTGGCCGAGGCGGTTCTTAGGACCACGGCTCAACCGGACTTTGCCCCTTTCATGCGGGTGTGGTGGGACATCGTTGCAGGATGCGCGGACGGTAATGCCCACTATCTCGCCAGCGCCGGAGCGATGGGCGACAGGCTGCTGGAATGGATCGAGACGCATTTGCCGACCGACGACCCCAACCCCGTTGCCGGCGCCCGAGCGGTGCTCGCGGTAATCGAAGGAGCGATGATGCTGCGGACCATTGGGCGCGGCGATATCGGTGAAGCGGGGCTTGCCGCGCTGGAATCCTAATCTGCTTGCGGGGCGGGGCCTCCGTGCTATCTCGCCGCGCTATGAAAAAGACTACTGGCATGGACCGTTCCGTCACCTCCAAATGGCGCCCCGCGACGCAGGCCGTGCGCGGCGGCACGTGGCGTAGCGAGCAGGGCGAGACCAGCGAGGCAATGTTCCTCACCAGCGGCTATACCTATGACGATGCGCAGACCGTCGCCGATCGCTTTGCCGGCGAAGCGGCTGGAATGACCTATTCGCGCCTCCAGAACCCGACCGTCGCGATGCTTGAAGAGCGTATCGCGCTGATGGAAGGGGCCGAGGCCTGCCGTGCGCAGGCGAGCGGCATGGCCGCGATGACGACTGCGCTCTTGTGCCAGGTTTCCGCTGGCGACCACGTGGTCGGAGCGCGCGCCGCTTTCGGTTCGTGCCGCTGGCTGCTCGATCACCTGTTGCCGCGCTTCGGGATCGAGACGACCGTCGTCGACAGTGCGGACGATGATGCGTGGGAAGCCGCGATCCGGCCGAACACGAAGGTGTTCTTCTTCGAAACGCCGGCGAACCCGACGCTCGACGTCGTCGATCTGGCGCATGTCTGCGGGGTTGCGCGCGCGCGTGGCATTACCACCGTCGTCGACAATGCCTTTGCCACCAGCGCACTTCAGAAACCGATGGAGTTCGGCGCGGATGTGGTTGCCTATAGCGCGACAAAGCTGATGGATGGCCAGGGCAGGGTGCTGGCGGGTGCCGTATGCGGATCGCAGGAGTGGATCGACGAGGTCCTGCTGCCGTTCCAGCGGAATACCGGCCCGAACATTTCACCCTTCAATGCCTGGGTCGTGCACAAGGGGCTGGAAACGCTCGACCTGCGCGCGCGCAGGCAGAGCGAGAATGCAGTGGAACTGGGCAAGTTCGTGGAAAGCCGCGTACCCAAGATCCTGCACCCGGGGCTGCCAAGCCACCCACGCCATGAACTGGCGCAGGCGCAGATGGTCGCCACCGGGCCCATCTTCGCGCTGGACGTGGGCGATCGGGCCACAGCCTTCGCCCTGCTCGACGCGCTGGAACTGGTCGATATTTCGAACAATATCGGGGATGCGCGCAGCCTCATGTGCCATCCCGCGAGCACCACCCACGCCGGCATGAGCCAGGAAGCACGCGACGAGATGGGCGTGACCGAAGGACTGCTGCGCATCAATGTCGGGCTGGAAGATGTCGAGGACATCAAGGAAGATCTCGACCGCGCCCTGGCGACAGCGGGGCTCTAGCGTCGCCAGCGATTGCGGGTGGCGATCCGCTCCAGTTCCTCGCCCAGAGCATGGGCAGTCGTCATGGCGACCGGACAGGAGGAATCGTCGGTGAGCACGCCATGGACGTCCAGTCCGGCGCCGCTGACGAGTGCCATCAGCAACCCTTCGTCGCGCGTCATCCCCGCTGCACAGCAGGGGGCAAGGAGGATGCGGCGCTGCGAAGTCCGGGCCAGATCGACAATCAGCGCCCGTGCCAGCACCAGAAGCCTGCGGAAATCGGTGCCGCCGGCGTCGAGGGCTAGCATGGTCGCCCGTGCGTCATGCAGACCGTGACCTGCCATTCTTCGCAGTATGACGAGCCCCAAGGTCTGATGCCGTCGTGCGGGGAGGGGAAGCTCGAGAGCGGTCGAATCATGCGGATGGGCCATGCGATCTCCTTCGCGGCCCATAGTATGCAAATGATAATCATTCGCAAGTGACGAGTTCGAGGTTTTCCTGTTCAGGCGGTCCTGAAAGGGCGTTGAAGGGAATAGAAGCTTTGAAAGTTGGCGCTGGGATCACCGTCCGCGGCATGACCCACGGGAATTGAATCGCTGCCGAGAGATAATAAAAGAGACGTCGGTCAGAGTACCAGCAGGGCCATTCCCGCAATCGGCGCGATGAGCGCCAGATTGACGAACGAATCTCCGCAGTGGTCGCGGGCCAGTTGCCCGAAGAATGCGATGATCATGTTCAATCCCCCGATTGCCGCAGTCCGGGCTCGCCCGAAACCGCTGTCCGTGCCCGTCTAGAGCCCGCCTCTTAGGAGACTGTCACGAGTCACGGTAAAGCGGAATTAACCTTTCAAAGGCCCTCGGGGCCGCGTGTATCGGGGAAATTCCTGCGCACATACTTGCACAAGGGGATCAGGGCATTAGGTTGGCCATGTGATCAAGGAGCTTTTCCAGCATGCCGCAATGACCGACGGGATAACCGTTCGGGTCGCGGTGAACTTCCTTCCCGAACAATCCCGCCCAGAGGCCGGGAAATGGTTCTGGGTCTATCACATCCGTATCGAAAACGGTTCGCACGAGCGCGTCCAGCTAATCACCCGTCACTGGCGGATAACCGATGGGGCGGGCATGGTCAGCCATGTCGACGGGGAAGGCGTGGTCGGTGAAAAGCCCGTTCTCATGCCTGGTCAGAGCCACGATTATGTATCGGGTTGCCCACTGGATACGCCGCATGGCTCGATGGAAGGGTTCTATACATTCCACGCGGAAGACGGGTCGCCGATGGAAGTGCGCATCCCGTTCTTTCCGCTCGCGGCGCCTGCCACCGCAAACTGAAGCTCATTCTTCCTCTTCCCTCAGTTCGGAAACCGCGAAGCTTCCAATTTTTATCTTCGGCTTGAGGTCCAGCCATTCGGCCAGGATTTCGAAATCGCGCGTCGCGGGATAGATTGCGAGAGCTGCGCGGCTTTCGTCCAGACGCAGGACCAGGCTCTTCTTCTTGCGTTTCAGAGCGCTGGTGGTGAGCGACATCCTGCTGCCACCCCCCAATCGGCGTGCGAGGCGGAAACCCAGCCCCCAGGTTACACCCTCGCGCAAGTCGTCGTCACTGGCGAGGACGCGCAGCCTTTCGGGCAACTCGGTGCGGCCCATGCTGCCGAACAGCGCGGCGCAGATCATTGCGCGGCCCCTTGCATCCAGATCGATCCAGCGCTTGCCCAGCGACCATTCGATCGCATGGCTGTCGCGCAGATTGGGTTCCACCCGCTGGAGTGCGCCGGACAATTGCGCTGCGGCCAGGCGCAGACGTTCGTTCAGCGTTCCATCGCCGTCGGCGAGATCGACTGTCCAGGCCGCCAGTAAAGTCGCTTCGGTGATGGATGCATCGCGAGGAGCGGCATAGGCTGTCACACCAGCCAGAAGCGGGTCGGCCTGCATCTGCCCGGGTTCGAGCCGTGAATAGAGCAGACCTTCGCGCAGGCCCCAGGAAGAGAACACCAGTTCGTCCGGACCGATCTCGTCCAGCAGCGGGCAGAGAAGGGCCGCGGCATCGGGCAGATAATTGGCGCGCATCGGACTGATGCCTGAGATGTCGATCAGCTTTTCCGGATCGGCCGCAACGAGTTCCTTCGCCAGCCTGCGGGCATCGTCTGGCAGCAGTGAAAAGCCATGCGGATCGGTCAGCGGGTAATCGATGTATCGCATGGCGTAAGCGGCAAGCGCGCGCCATGTGCCGCCGACCATATACATCGGGCCGGTATGGGCAGCGGCCCAGCCGACCGATGCGAGCTGTTCGTGCACTGCGCTTTCGAATGCTTCCGGGCCTTCCGCGCGAAGCGCGGGCAGGCGAAGGGTGCCCAGCCTCAGGCTAGACGCTTCGCGACAATCATTGTCGGCGATCGAAACCAGTTCGAGGCTGCCCCCGCCGAGATCGGCGACGACACCCTGCGCACCAGGAAAGGCACCCAGAGCGCCCATGGCCGAAGCACATGCCTCTTCCTCGCCCGACAGAAGGCGTGGTGTCAGCCCGAGCTTCGCGACGGCCTGCAGGAATTCCCCGCCATTTTCCGTATCGCGGGCCGCTGCGGTTGCAACGGTCTGCACGTCTTCCACGCCGAGATCGGAGATGATGAGCGAATAGCGTGCGAGCGCAGCGAGCGCCTCGTCCCATGCTTCCTGCGGGATCCGTCCGGTATTGGAAAGGTCGCGGCCAAGGCGCGCAGCAACCTTCTCGTTCCAGACCACTTCGGGCGCACGCCCGGTCCCTTCGTAGATGACCATGCGCACCGTATTCGAACCGATATCGATCACCGCGCGCGGTGGCTGGATCAGGCGGCGTTGCCATTTGGCCGAACGGGATTTGTTCATGTCTCTGCCCCTCCGAGGGTTAGGCGAGGGACTTCGTGATCGGTCAGGGCTGCCCCGCGGCCCGACAGCGATGGATTGGACATGAAGTACTGATGGCAGTTGAACCCGCCATCATCGGTCCGCATGCGCCGGTACTGGCCATCCGGGTCCAGCCTCCAGCTCTGTTCGGTATCGAGGATATTCGCCAGCATCACCTGCCCGAGCACCTGGTCGTGGACGGTCTTGTTGGTGATCGGGACCATGACTTCGACACGGTGTTCCAGATTGCGGCTCATCGCGTCGGCACTGGTGAGATAGACTTTCGCCTGGCGGCTGGGCAGCGTCTTGCCATTGGCAAACGCCCATACGCGCGAATGTTCGAGGAAGCGGCCGATGACCGACTTCACGCTGATATTCTCGGAAATGCCGGGCAGGCCGGCCCTGAGCGAGCAGATGCCGCGAACCACCATGCGGATTTCCACTCCGGCGCGGCTGGCCTCGTAAAGCTTGTCGATAATCGCGCGGTTGGTGATGGAATTGAGCTTCACCCAGATGCCCGCAGGCTTGCCCGCCTTGGCGTTGGCAATCTCGGCATCGATCAGTTCGTAAAGATGTTCCTGAAGGCCGATCGGCGACAGCGATATGCGTTCCAGCTGGTCGGGCTCGATATAGCCAGTGATGAAATTGAACATCTTTGCCGCGTCGCGCCCAAGCGTGGCATCGGCCGTGAAGAAGCTGAGATCGGTATAGATCTTCGCGTTCACCGGGTGATAATTGCCGGTGCCGAAGTGGCAATAGGTGCGATAGCCGTCTTCTTCGCGCCTGACGACGAGGCTGACTTTGGCGTGCGTTTTCCAGTCGGTAAATCCGTAGATCACCTGCACGCCGGCCCGCTCGAGCTCGCTAGCCCAGTGAATGTTGCGCTCTTCATCGAACCGGGCCTTGAGTTCGACCACGGCCGTCACTGCCTTGCCGTTCTGGGCAGCTTCGATGAGCGCTGCGATGACCGGGGACTGGTCGCCTGCGCGATACAGCGTCTGCTTTATGGAAACCACGGCGGGATCGACCGCAGCCTGATGCAGGAAATCGACCACCACATCGAAGCTTTCGAAGGGATGGTGGATGACGATGTCCTTCTCGCGGATGGCGGCGAAGCAATCGCCGTCATGTTCGAGAATGCGTTCGGGATAGCGCGGACTGAAGGGTTCGAACTTCAGATCCGGGCGCGGCTCGCCGCAGATGGTGGCAAGATCGGCCAGGCCAAGCATCCCGTTCGTCTTGACGATCATCGCCTCTTCGACTTCGAGCTGGTCGCGCAGCAGCGCCTCGGACACCTCGTCGCAATCATCGTCCAGTTCCAGCAGCACCGTCCGGCCGCGCCGCCGCCGCTGGATGGCGGTGCGGAAATAGCGCACGAGGTCTTCGGCTTCTTCTTCGACCTCGATGTCGCTGTCGCGCAGGACACGGAAAATGCCGTCGCCCAGCACCTTGAAGCCCGGGAACAGCTGGTCGGCAAAGCGCGTAACCAGCTGTTCGATGCCCACGTAGATCGCTTCATCGCCCGGGACACGAACGAAGCGCGGCGCGCCGCTGGGGATCAGCACCATCTCGATCAGATCGGCCTGCCGCTTCCCGCGCTTGAGACGGAAGATCACCCCGATGCCCCTGTTCGCCACGAAGGGAAACGGGTGGCTGGGATCGATCGCCTGCGGAGTGATCAGCGGCAGAATGTCGCTTTCGAAATAGCGCGCCAGCCAATTCTTGCAGTCTTTGGACAGATCGTCGATCGATGCCAGCAGGATGCCTTCCTGCGAAAGCAGATCGCGCAGGGTTTCCAGACTTGCCTGCTGGCGATCTTCCAGCGCGAGCAATTGTTCGCGGATCGCGGCGAGTTGCTGGCGCGGACTCGACCCGTCTATGCCCAGCGTTTCGATGCCGCGCTGCACCTGCCCCTCCAGCCCGGCGATCCGGACCATCGTAAACTCGTCGAGGTTGCTCGCCGAGATGGACAGGAAGCGCAGCCGCTCCAGCAGCGGATACCGCTCGTTCTCGCTTTCGGCCAGGACACGGCGATTGAAGGACAGCCAGCTCAGTTCGCGATTGGTATAGCGATCCTCGGGCGCAAGCTGCGCAAGCGCTTCGGCATCATTGGCCGCTACGCGGGAGGGGAATTCCGTACTCATCGGGCTACGAGGCGGGGGCATGGGCTTCCAATATGACGGTTGAATTACACTGTGCCCTGATGGCGGGGAAAGAAAAGGCCCTTTCTCTGCATCTTGTTTCCTGCGCCGGTCGCATTTAAGGCGCAACGCACCATGAAGCGCACCCATCTGCCCCTGAACGCCCTGCGCGTCTACGATGCCGCGGCCCGGCACCTGTCGTTCACACGCGCTGCCGACGAACTGGCGGTCACCCCGGCCGCGGTCGGCCAGCAGATCCGCGCGCTAGAGGATCACCTGGGCACCGTGCTGTTTCGTCGCACCAGCAAGGGGCTGGAACTGACACAGGAAGGCGCGGCCGGTCTGGACGCGCTGCGCGAAGGGTTTCTGAAATTCGAAGAAAGCGTGTCCGCCATGCAGGCGGGTCAGGCTTCGGACAGTTACACGATAGCCTGCCCGCGTGAATTCTATGCACAGTGGCTCGCACCGCGGCTGGCAAAGTTCGGGGAAGGGGATGCCGATATCCGCTTCACCTTCGTGGCGGACGAGAATGCCGATTTCACCGAAGCCAATCTCGATTGCGCCATCCGGCTGGTCGACGGGCCGGGCGACCTGCAGGGGATCGAACTGGACGAGGCTCGCCGCGTTACCGTTGCGCGTCCGGCCGAACACGGCGGGGCGCCCGACAAATGGATCGACTGGGGCCTGCCCTTGCAGGACGGTGTCGCTGCACACGTCACTGTCTCCAATGCCGGACAGGCGCTGTCGTCGGCCTTGGCCGGGTTGGGCAAGGCGATCCTGCCGGAACTGCTGGCGAAGGAATCGATCGATGCCGGCAGGCTGGAGGTGTTGGACGGCCCCCATACCGGGACGCGCGCGTACTGGTTAGTTGCGCCGACCCCGCAATGGCGTACTAAAAAGGTCAGATCTCTTGTCTCCTTCCTTTCGGAATAGAAAAGGGTTCCCAAATTTGAATAGATTTTCTTGCGGATGTGCATGAAAAAATCATATTTTTTCTTGGCTGGACTTTGAACTCTTTTCCCACGCAGCAATATTCAAAAGATATTTATTTCTATTTTGACTATTCGTCATTGTTTCGAATTTTAAGCCTAAATTAACCACGAATTCCAAGCCGGGCTTAACGCGGCGATGGCTACCCCGCAGCCACAGGGGGCTAGCCTAATGATCCGCACTTTGCGCAATCTACTGACCGATACCAAGGGTAATACGCTGGCGATCTTCGCCGCGGCCCTGGTGCCGCTCGTGGCGATGATCGGTAGCGGGTTGGACCTGAGCTTTGCCTATATGGCCAAGGCGAAATTGCAGAACGCGTGCGACGCTGCAGTGCTGGCCGGGCGGCAGTCAATGGACGGCAATTTCTGGAAAGAGGCCAACGAAGCCGAAGCGCATAAGTTTTTCGACTTCAATTTCCCGGTTGGTACGATGGGTGCCAGGGACGTCAGTTTCGAAGTCGATAAGGATCCGGACGATAACGCACAAATACTCGGGAAAGCCGAGGCGTCGATACCCACAGCTCTGATGCACTTTTTCGGATTCGACGAGATTGGTGTTCAGGCCAATTGCGATGCGAAACGTGATTTGGGTCATAATGACGTGGTGCTTGTACTCGACGTGACTGGGTCAATGCAGGATGCACCGAGCAGCGGCGGTGCCAGTAAAATCAGTCGTTTGCGACAGGGTGCGAGTGGTTTGTATCTCGCTCTCGACGACAGCGATAACGGGTCTGTCACACGCTTTGGTATCGTGCCTTATTCGCACACCGTGAATGTCGCACGATCGCTGGAGAACCGAGATTTTCTAAGAGACCAGCGCTTCAAAGGTCGCTGGAAATACGAAGTGTGTAAGAATAATCGAGGATACTGGCGATGCGAGACCGAATACTCGCAGAACAGACCGTCGGAAGGATGGTCCAGTGACCGATCGTACTACGTGCAGAACCTAGAGCGGAATTCGAGCGGTTGGGCTTTAGTCAACGTTCGATACTCAAGCTGGGCCAGAAGCGACGAAGATCAGAGCTTGACGGCGTTCCGAACGAGCGGAGACGGATGCATCGTGGAGAGAGGTTCGGTTGGAAATTCCGACGACCGTATAAAGCCTACGGTGAGCCGCGCAGATATAGACAATCGCGCTGCAAATGGCGGCGACAGTCTGCTGCAGTTCGGTCGTTATGATCCGCAATCTCATTTCTGGACAAGCACCAGAACCAGAAACGGCATCCGATTTTACAGAATAAGCGGTAACGACATTCAGGTCGGATGCCCATCCGAGGCGCAGACGCTGGCTGAGTATGACACTCTCAACAGCTTCGAAGATGCAATTGATGCAGCCACAGCGCGGGTGACCGGGGGTACCTACCACGATGTAGGCATCTTATGGGGAGCCCGTTTCTTGTCTCAGAGCGGCTTCTTCGCAGCTGATAACAAGAGCGAAATCGACGGGGTAGGCGTCGACCAGCATATCGTGTTCATGACCGATGGCGCTCTCGACACCGGCGAGGTTCTCAACTCCGCGCATGGCATTGCCCATTTTGATGATCGTACCGAAGGTAGCGGTTCGCTCGAGTCGAGACACATTTCGCGATTTCAATCGGCGTGTTCGGCAGCGAAATCCATGGGGATGACAATTTGGGTTATCGCGCTCGACGTAACTGACACTGATGGTGTCAAACCGTGTGCGACCACGGCATCGCATTTCTATACCAGCGACGGGTCTGACCTCGAAGAGATTTTCGAGAATATTGGGCGCGGTATTGGCAATTTGAGACTGACGCGATGATTGCTACCAAGAAGTTCATGGAGCGATTTCGTCGTGATGAGGACGGCGCTGCCATCATCGAGTTCGCATTCGTCGCAGGCCCAATGGTGCTACTGCTGCTGGGCGGGCTGGAACTCGGCTATAACAGTTATGTCCGCTCAACCATGCAGGGAGCGCTAAACGATGCCGCCCGTACTGCTGCGGTGGAGTTCCCGATCATTGATGTGGAGGGCGATACGGTATCGGAGCAGGTTGAGAACATGATCCGTAAAACTGTCCAGCATGTCGCGCCGAACGCGGAGATTGATGTTACACCAAAGAGTTACTTCGACTTTTCGGATATTGGCAATCCCGAGAAATTAATGACCGATCATAACGGCAACGGTGAATTTGACGCCGCCGATGGCGATTGCTGGGAGGATGCGAATGGTAACGGGGTTTATGATGCCGATGCAGGTGGCGACGGTAATGGCGGCGCGGACGACGTTGTGTTGTATACAGCTTTCGTTTCGACGCCCCGCCTTCTTCCGCTTCACGGTTTCATACCTGGGGTCGGCCCGAATTTCGAGCTAACCCTCAAGACCGCTGTTCGCAATCAGCCATACAAGACACAATCCACGCCGGCCGTGATATGTGCAGGGTCGACTTGAAATGAATTCAGTTAGCAACTTTTTGGTACGGATCCGGCGAGAATGCACGGGCATCGCGATGGTCGAATTTGCCTTCGCGGCGCCGATTTTTCTCACTCTCGTTTTGACGGGCCTCGAATTGTCAAACCTGGCAATCGCTCATCTGAGGGTGAGCCAAATGGCGATGACAGTGGCCGATAATGCTGGTCGCGTTACGTCGGGAATTGATGAGGCGAATATCATCGAAACCTTCACCGGCGCGCAAACTATTGCCGATGGTCTCGACTTTGCCGAAAATGGTCGGGTTATCCTGTCTTCCCTCGAAAATAATGGGAAGACAGGTCCGCAGAGCGGACAGATGATTTCTTGGCAGCGATGCTGGGGAGACGCTGATATATCGCCAGCCTATGGGAGTGAAGGCAAAGGCAAGAACAATGCCTCACTCGTTAATGGTATGGGTGCCGGGGCTAACAAGATCGTTGCAGCTCCCGACACTGCCGTGATGTTTGTGGAAGCAACCTATGTCTATCAACCACTGGTCTCGACAGGCTTCTTCAATTCGCCGACAATTCGTTACGAAAGCGCCTTCAATGTGCGCGGTCGGCAGAACAACAAAATCAGCAACACTCAGAAGCTTGATAAAATGACTTGCTGAACAGCCACGCTCTCAACGTTTGCCATCGAAATACGCAAATACGTCGACCAATCCTGGCGGATCGCGGTCTTCGCGCATCTGTTCCAAAGCCGATGCGACGTCCAGCCTGTATTCGGCCTCCGGCCCGTCCTGGGAGACATGGTGTGCTCCCAGGCGCCGGATGAAACTGCGCGCGGCCTCGTTCTCGCTCAGCACATTAGCCGAAAACGCGGTCAGCCCGCCGGCGAAGGCATCGAGCAGAAGCGTGGCGGCCAGCAATCGGCCGACGCCAAGGCCGTGATAAGCATCGACAACTGCGATCGAGAATTCAGCGATCGGATCGGCGGTGCCCGGCCGGATGGCACGCACGACGCCCATTACCGGCTGTGAAGGATCGGTAAGGTCCAGCGCGCCCCAGGCAAGATGGCGCACTCCGTCCGCACCCAAAAGCCGCTCGATTATCCAGTCGGGCGGGCTTGCCCCTCCGGTGAAGAAACGCAGATAGCGCGAACGCGGGCTCATCCGCGCGATACCCTCCCGCAGCCGGATCTCGTCGGCTGGGGTGACGATACGAATGCAGACAGGACGCCCATCTACGAGACTTGTCTGGATCGCAGCATCGCCGCAGCCTTTAGATATGGGAATCCCGGTGTAATCGTCGCCGGTACCGACCATCTTCATCTCCATCACGGCTCTGCATTGCTTGTTAGGCAACAGAACCCGGCCCACCCACCATGTAACGCGCGCTTTGCCGTTTCGAACCCCTTGATCCGCAGCAAGCCGATCAGAAACGCCGCATGACGCCTAAACGGCCTTGGACATAGCTGTATCCCGTCCCGACGGAACCGTTGTTCGAAGGCGTGTCGGTGTAGATAACTTCGCCGAATGTCGACCAGTTGCGATCCGTGTCGGGGCTTTGGAAACGGAATTGGGCGAAGTTCGACCGGCGCCAGTCGATGGCTGCGTCGCGCTGCGCGCCGATGCCCCCCGCGCCGAGCAGTTCCCATCCGCCCACGAACCGGCGAAGCTGCACTACTGGAAGAACCTGTACGTACCAGCGCGGCGAATAATAATCGAATTCGCGCGGCTCGCTGTCGCGGAAATATCGGCCTCGCAATTGCAGGCTGAGCCCCCATTCCGGTTTCACCACATGTACGTAATTTGCTCGCGCGTGGAGGCGCAGGTTCTCTCCGGTGAAATCCTGTATTCCTCCCAGCACTGTCACGATGTTCCGGTCATCGACGGGCAGATCGATGGCTGCCCCTACAAAGGTGGAATAGATGTTTTCATCGAGCCCGCGGGGCGTTTCCACCACGTCACGTTCGATGAACAACTCCTTGCGGAAGGGGCTCTCGTCATGGATCGATGCAGACCCGATGACGGTATGACCGTCGGTCCCCGCCAAGATGGACCAGTTCCAGTTCCCGCTGCCGCCGGCATAGCGTCCGAACACACGTTCGCGGCTTCGCGTGCCGGTGCCGGATGGATCGTACCAGGCCTTTTCCACTCGTATTCCGATACGGTCGTCATCGCCCGCATTGCGCAGATCGAAATCGATTGCCGTACGAAGAATGTCGGTGTCGTCGCTATCGGTAGATGCGAATACCTCTCCCCCCAGCGCGGGGGAAGGCTCGATGTCCTGTGCAGATGCGACACCGGGGAGGGCGGCGCTCAGGACCAGCGCGGCGATCGTCTTGTATGTGGGCGTCAGTTCCATTGTTTGCGGCCTCCTGTCAGTTCGGCGAGGTAGCCCCACACCGAAACCGGCTGCATCAGCAGCGGATAGATGAGAGCGTAGAGAAGGAAGCCGCGCAGGCTCTTCTCCATGTCGATATTGTTGCGTTTCAGCATTCTGGTCTGGATGCGGTAAATGACCACATTCCACAGCGCCGCCAGCGGCAGCACCAGAAGGGTGATCGGCCCGGCCAGCCAGAATATTCCGAGAAAAGCCAGGATCAGGCCGGGAATGAAGGCGAAGGTGAAGGTGAGATCGATGCTGACGAACAGCAGGTTCCACCAGATGAACATGGTCCGCAGCCGTGGAGCGACCAGCAGGCGTTTGTGGATCGCCAGCGCCTCGATCATGCCTCGGGCCCACCGTTTGCGCTGGTTCGACAGGCCCCTCAACGTGTCGGGTGCGTGCGTCCAGGCGACCGCGTCCTCCGCATGGCCCGTCTTGTAACCCATGCGAAGTAGCGACCAGGTCAGTACGATATCTTCGCCCACCGTGTCGGGCCATCCGCCCGCTTCGACCAGCGCAGCCTTCCTGTAGATCGAGAAGGCCCCCTGCGCGACCAGCGTACCATTATACATGCCCTGCATGCGCTTGACCGCTGCGATGCCGTGGAAATAATCCCACTGCTGCGCTCGGGTGATCCAGCTATCGTTCTGGTTTCCGACGAGCACCGCACCGGCGATGGCCGCAGTCTCGGGCGAACTGGCGTACAGATGCTCGACCAGCGCGACAAGGCAGCCTTTCTCCAGCAGCGTATCGGCATCGATCGTCACCACCAGATCGTGCGCTGCGAGGGCCAGTCCGTCGTTCAGCACGCGTGCCTTGCCCCGGTTCTGCTTTTCACTGACGAGCAGCAGGTCGCGCCCGCTCGACCCCGCGAATAGTGCCTCGGCATCCCGCACGGCCGCGGCCGTCCCGTCAGTCGAGCCGTCGTCCAGCACCATGATCTGCAGCGCGCCGGGATAATCCAGCGCGGCGATGCTGCGCAGTGTCTCGCCGATCAGCGCTTCCTCGTTATAGGCGGCGATGAGGATGCTCAGCGCGGGCCATTGCTCGGGCGCGCGGCGCAGGGCATGGGGCCGCAGCACCAGGCTGGCCATGAGAAACGCGTTCATGAAGCCCGGCACATAGGCGACGAAAGCCAGCACGAACAACGCTGCCAGCGGGTGGGTAAGCCCGCCCAGATCGCTCAGCCAAGGTAGCGACAGCCAGATGCTGAATACGACCCACCCCAGCGCCAGGATCATCGACAGGCCGAAGCGCCCTGCGGCCCAGCGGTCTCGCCGGTGAGCCTCTTCCCGGATCCGGTCGGGTTGCCAGCCGTGCGAAAGCCGCGCTGTGCTGTCCGCCATGATGTCCCTCCGATGGTGGCAGACGATGTCACCTGGCGCGCTGTGCGCACAGGTTCCGTCGTGGATTCAAGAGTTTGTGGTTAACGGTGCGATAACCGCGCCTGCGAACCCTTCGCTAAGGTTGCGCGCGCAGGAGGACACGGCAGCCACAGGGGATGTTCCATGTTCGACACGCTCGGCGACCGCCTGATCGACGGCGCGATCGTGCTCGCCATCTTCGCGGGCAAGGCTGCCATCGCGCTTCTCGCCATCTGACACTTCGATCATTGCGGAACCTGCGCTTCGGCGCGGCCCTCGTGCAGCGCGCGTTCGGCGATTTTTTCGCCCTTGGCTTCCACGCTTTCGACCACGGATTTGAGATCGGGCGGCGGCGCTATGCGCTGGTCCTGCGTGGCTCCTTCGAGCGTGGACCAGGCGCCCCATACCAGCAGCAGGGCGGCGCCGGCGGCGAGACCGGCCAGGGCAAAGACGCCTCCCGCCCGTGTCCGGCCGTAATCGTGGGTGCCGTCTCCGGCTTTGGCATTTTTCATCGAGCGACCCATTATCGTTCTATCGTTCGCGAGTGTTTCCTCACTTAGGTATAGATACGGATGAGCCGCGTCAGCGGATGCAACAACTCACCGGCCACTCACCACGTTTTATCTCATGTTAACCATGTTGGTTAACCCCTTGGGGGTGGCCAAAGCGTGTCGGGGCGGGCAGGGGGCGCCGCATGCAATCGGTTTCATCCCCCTGTATCGACCTGTGCCGTCTCGATGTCGCGGGGGAGCTGTGCGTCGGTTGCGGCCGTTCGATGGAGGAGATCGCCGGCTGGCAGTCGGCCGACGATGCGGAGAAGCGCGCCATTGTCGAGCGCGCCGCGCGCCGCCTCGCCGACGGTAGCACTGCGCAGGGTTGATCCGGGCGGCCGATCCCGCCCCGATCCTCGAGGCCCGCATCCCCTTCGCCCATGGAAAAGGCGGCAGCCGCCCATGGGACAACTGCCGCCTTGATGCTGACCGGCGGTAAGGAGCCGCCGGCTAGGCTTATCAGTTCGTGGTCGCGGTGCCGTCTTCCACGGCATCTTCGGCCTGGTCGCTCATTTCGCCAGCGGCATCGGCCTGTGCGTCGAGCGCTTCTTCCGTGGCTTCGTCGCCCTGTGCTTCGGCAAGGTCGGCCTGCTCTTCAAGGACGTCTTCCTGCGATTCGTACTGCTGCTCGGCCAGATCTTCCTGGGCTTCCTGCTCGCTTTCCGAACATGCGGCCAGCGCGGTCATGGCGAATGCAGATGCGACGATTGCGGTTGTCTTGAATTTCACTTGGTTTCCCCTTGTCGTGAATCTCGAGAGCGAGAATTCGCCCCTCGGCCCCTGCTACGAACGAAATCCGCTTTGGTGCCTGATTTATCCAAAAAAAGTTGCGCCGGCGCCTCCGCGTCCTGCGCAACCGCCGCTGTTCCGTCAGGACCGACCTGCGCCAGCCGGTCGGCGAAATGCCGCGACAGCGCACATTCGCGCCTATCCGTCTCGCCTTCGCAAGCCGCCTCCCGGTCCTCCGCAGCCGCGGCGGGCAGACCGGCCTCCACCTCGCGCCGGATGCGCTCGTACACCGGGTGCCCGGGGCGGATATGCTCGCTATAGCGTTCGGGGCGGCGGTTGCGCAGGAAGAACATCACCAGCGCCTCGTTATGCTTCACACCATAGGTGATCAGCCCGCCATCGCGGTCGGTTTTCCATTCGGGCACGCCGTCGATCGCTCGGGCGAGCGCGCAATCCTCCAGCCGTTGCACGCCGCGCTCCACCGCGGCATCCCACGCGGCGGAAAACTCGTCCGCGCCGGGCCGGTTGCGCAGCTTGTACAGCGCCTCCATGCTCGCCCCGATATGCATCGCCGCCTGGGTGACGATGCCCGTCGCCGCCAGATGCGCGATGAAGGCGCGCTGGCGCCCGGCAGTGATGGAATTGCGGCGCGCGGCCTTGTGGGGCACGGGGGTGAAGGCCAGCAGAGGATCGCCCGGCTGCGGCGGCAGGCCGATCCGCGCCACGGCAGAGGTCGCCTGCCGCGCGATCTTGCGCTTGGGCTTGGCCTTCTTTGCAGCTCGGGTTGGGGGACCTTGAGCCTCAGGGGGCGGGGGCAGGGCGGATGGCTTGGTGGGTCGGTCGATCTTGCTCATGACCACGCATAGAATGCAGATTATTCCCGTGTAGGAAAACGGTTTTTACCGGCGCACCCTAATCCCTGCGCAGCCACGCCAGCGCGCCCGCATCCATCCCCTTGAACTTGGGCCAGCCGTCGGGATCGTCCCCCAGCGGCGCGCAGAGCAGCGCCGTGCCCTCGGACAATTGCCGCTTGATCCGGTGATAGAGCTTGGAGCGGGTGAGGGCGGAGCGTACCAGCCACAACCCGTCCGCCAGCGGATGCCCGTCGCCATGCAGATCGATCGGCTCCGCATGCGCGGCGGCGGGATCGTGCCAGATCAGATAGAGTGTGGGTTCGTCGGCCATACAGCCTCAATGCGGCGCAGCCGCGAAAGTTCGGGACAGCCTGCGCGACGCCGCTGCGTGGGATGGTCTGGTCCGCGCGCCGCGGACCGCAAGCGCAGCTTCGCGCCCGTGCTTATGCGACTGACGGTCAGGCAAACCAGTTCGAAATCAGCGCCAGCACCACGAAGCCGACCAGCCCGCCCATGAAGATCACCCGGTTGCGCCGCTTGGTCAGAATAATCTCCGCCCCGCGTGCCTTGTCGGCGTCATAATGGATGGGTTCGTCCTTGCGGTCCGTTGGTGTGGGCATGGTGTTCTCCTTGCCGAACCAACGGACGAGGGGCGGGGGGGGGCCGACGGGCAGCCTGATGGCACTCAATCTGGCAATACGACCGAGCCGTAGACTAGGCCCATAGACCGGTGTTTGAGGGACGAGAACAAAAAACGGCGGAGTAGGAAACTGGTTGATGTTGAGCACGGTGAGGCGCGGCACATACCTTACTGTTGTTGGGTCCAGAATGAAGTATCAACCACTATCTAGCTGAACGTCTTGAAATTAGGCGGCTAAGGAGATCAACGTCTATAGATGTTTGGCTTTTTCAAGAAGCAGTCTGGCAGCGATAAGCGGCAACCTTTTGTTTCCGATGCTGCAATTACAAGGTCGCAAGACGACGCGTTGAGGCGAGTGTCTTACGCGCGGCGCATCGCGGAGATACTTTCGACATCAAAATTTGACGATGGCCGGGTCTTCGCAATTCGAGGTGATTGGGGAACAGGAAAAACCTCGCTTAAGAATATTGTAATCGAAGCATTGGACGATGATGAGCGATCAACTCAATGGATGAACTTTAATCCTTGGCGCTGGTCCGACGGAGACGCGATTAGTAGAGCTTTATACCGGGACATAGCTTCTAAACTTGGAGGTTGGTTTTCTTGGACTGCGAACAAGCGCGCTCGAGCAATACGACGATATTCTGATCAACTTCTGTCATCGGGGAAGCTTGACAAGGTAGCAGGTGACAAGGACTTGCTCAGTCTGGTCCTCAGCAATGGTACTATTGCGGGTCTCGCTGCCGCTATCGGCATGTCCCTTCCGAATGTGGGAGCGTTTGCTTCGATATTGATTGGTGTCGGCATCGCATTGCCTTTGGCGAATCTCTTGGTCCAATCGGTGCTGCGAGACCGGGTGTCTGGACCACTTGAAGACGTTCGAAAAGACCTTGAATCGAAATTGAGCAAACTCGATCGCACCCTAGTGGTGTTCGTCGACGATATAGATCGGTTGGAACCCACAGAAATCAGGCGGGTCTTTAAAGAGATAAAGACCAACGCCAATCTTCCCAACATCGTTTTCGTCCTGCTTTACCAGAAATCTATCGTTGAAAGCGCTCTGGATGACATTAGCGATGGTGAAGGTTCTCGTTTTCTTGAAAAGATCGTGCAGTCGCATTTCGACCTTCCTGCATTAGGCGGGGGCAAACTGCGTCAAATTCTAGCTGAGACCCTCGCAGAAAAGATTGGGAACTTGGCGACGGAGGCGAATGGGTTTGAGCAGGTTAGATGGGGAAACATTCTCGTCGAGTGCATTTCGCCATTCATTAGCAATTTGCGAGATGTGAATCGCTACATGTCTTCAGTGGAAGTCTATTTGCCCCTTCATGGGGGGCACACAGTTTTCGAAGTCAATATCCTAGATTTTCTAGCGCTCGAAGTTTTAAGGGTTTTCGAGCCTGATGTGCATCGCGAGTTGGCCCTCAACAAGGGAGTGCTCCTGCAGACTGATGGTCGCTATAAGGGCCACCATCTAAAAGATGCCGATAGAGCGAAGATAGACAGCATCATCGAATTGGCGGATGCAGGGCACCGCCAAGCCATTCGCTCGACATTAGTGAGGCTTTTCCCAACTGTAGAGGAGATCTTGGAGAACAAGGGTTATGGAGACGGATTCTGGAAAAAGTGGTCGACCGAAAAGCGAGTTTGCGTCGAAGCTTTTTTCCCGCGGTACTTTGAGCTTCAGTCTCCAGAAGGAGAAGTCAGTGAAAGCGAGTTGGTCGGCTTCATTAACAGCGCAGCGAACCTAGATCAGTTGCTCGCGAAGGTTGGAGAGTTAGACGCGAAAGGTCTTCTACCGTCGGTAGCAAATAGAATGGATGGTGGTGTCGATAGGCTTCCGCTTGACCAAGCTGCTAATCTCTTGGTGGCAATTTTTGAGATTGGTCAGCGATTAAGCAGACCCATCGATCTTGATCCATTCAATTCACCTTGGATCGCGGCATGGCGGACAGCGACCTGGTATCTAAAGAGATTGGACGCTGGCGATCGTGATAGACTGGCGCTAAATGCTCTGGAAAAGACTCGGTCTTTGCCAATGGGTGCCATCCTGATTGGGTTGGACGAGGACAGGCGCAAAAGCGACGACAAGGAAGACGATCGCCGCTTCTCGGATGATGGTTTGGAAGCGCTCAAGAATGCGTGGTTGAATATCCTCGCGGAAAAGCGCGAAAATCCAGATGAGATGTTGGAAGAAGGCAGGTTCGTCGACGCTATGTATCGGTGGCGAGACTTTAGCGGCAGCTTAGACGAGCCTAAGAGGTGGATTGATAATCTCAAAGAAGATTCTGATTTTCTTCCTAAAATGCTGGTTGCCTTCATGAATGTGGGGACCAGTCAGGGATGGGGAGACCGCGTTGTTCGTCGTAACCTCAGTTTTTCTAAGCAAACGATGGAAGATTTTTTCGGTATCGAATGGCTTTCGGAAGAATTGCAAAATCTCGATGAGACTTCTCTGAGCGAGGATCAAGCTGAAGCAATCAAAGTTCTAAAGGATCATATTGCCATGTGGGCACATGGGGACGACCATTAACTTGACCCCGCACCCCCGTTTCACTATGTGCGCGCCCATCCGGTGTAGGAACCGCCTTGCGATTCCCATCGGGCAGATAGAGCTGAACATTGCCGGTCATGTCCCGGGGCTCCCATTTGGCGGGCCCTTTTCTATTGCAGCGAAAGCTGGGGGCAGCCGTCAAAGTAACCCGGTGGCCGTGTGGGCCGATGGGTGGAGCGTTTCAGGCTCGTGCGATCATGCCGCCCCGGTGCTTACCCGCGCCGCGCGCGCTGCAGGCACGAACCCGGCGTACCGCCCCATCAACCCTCTAGTCGCCGCCAACCAACGGTGAAGTGAGTAATCATGCCGACAATCAACCAGCTGGTCCGCAAGGGCCGCGTCCCGCAGAAGGCCAAGAGCAAGGTCCCTGCGATGGAGCAGAACCCGCAGAAGCGCGGCGTCTGCACCCGCGTCTATACGACGACCCCGAAAAAGCCGAACTCGGCTCTGCGTAAGGTTGCCAAGGTCCGCCTGACCAACCAGCGCGAAGTCATCTCCTACATCCCGGGCGAAGGCCACAACCTGCAGGAACACAGCGTCGTGCTGATCCGCGGCGGCCGTGTTCGCGACCTTCCCGGCGTTCGCTACCACGTCCTTCGCGGCGTGCTCGATACGCAGGGTGTCAAGGACCGCAAGCAGAGCCGTTCGAAATACGGCGCCAAGCGTCCGAAGTAAGGCTTTCCCTTTTTCCGTCACCCCGGACTTGTTCCGGGGCGGTGCTTCCTTCTCACGCGCACGTCGCTTTGAAGCAGAAGCACTGGCCCGGAACAGGTCCGGGCTGACCGATCAGATTTTGGAGACATTGAAATGTCACGTCGTCGTCGTCCCGAGAAGCGGGAAATCCTGCCTGATCCCAAGTTCGGTGATCAGGTCCTGTCGAAGTTCATGAACAACCTCATGTATGACGGCAAGAAAGCCGTTGCCGAAGGTATCGTCTACACCGCGCTCGACGTGGTGGAAACGAAGGCCAAGGCCAATCCGGTCGAGCTGTTCCACGCAGCGCTCGACAACATCAAGCCGCAGGTCGAAGTGCGTTCGCGCCGCGTCGGCGGTGCGACGTATCAGGTCCCGGTCGAAGTTCGCCCCGAGCGTGCCCAGGCCCTGGCCATCCGCTGGCTGATCACCGCTGCGCGCGGTCGTCCGGAAACCACCATGTCGGCTCGCCTTTCGGGGGAACTCATGGATGCGGCCAACAATCGCGGCAATGCCGTCAAGAAGCGCGAAGACACGCACCGCATGGCGGACGCGAACCGCGCCTTCTCGCACTACCGCTGGTAGGGCGCCCTGCTTGAAGGACCGGGGGAGGGGGATTCCTACTCTCCCGGTCTTCAAGTGGTCACATTGATACCCATATGGGGCGCGCACCTGCGCTAACCCCGAATTCGAGGAAAACCACATGGCTCGCGAATATCCGCTGGAGCGGTACCGCAATATCGGCATCATGGCCCACATCGATGCCGGCAAGACCACCACGACCGAGCGTATCCTCTACTACACCGGCAAGTCCTACAAGATCGGCGAAGTCCACGACGGCGCCGCCACCATGGACTGGATGGAGCAGGAGCAGGAACGCGGCATCACGATTACCTCGGCTGCCACGACCACCTTCTGGTCGGCCGAAGACGGTCAGGGTCCCAAGCACCGCATCAACATCATCGACACTCCCGGACACGTTGACTTCACCATCGAAGTCGAACGCTCGCTGCGCGTCCTCGACGGCGCCGTAGCCGTGTTTGATGGAGTTGCCGGGGTGGAACCCCAATCCGAAACTGTGTGGCGCCAGGCCGACAAGTACGGCGTCCCCCGCATGTGCTTCATCAACAAGCTCGACCGCACCGGCGCCGACTTCTACTACTGCGTCCAGTCGATCATCGACCGCCTCGGCGCGACCCCGCTGGTCCTCTATCTCCCGATCGGCGCGGAAAGCGACCTCAAGGGCGTCGTCGACCTCGTGAACATGCGCGGCATCGTCTGGGAAGACGACGGCCTCGGCGCGACGTTCAACTATGTCGACATCCCCGCGGACCTCGCCGACAAGGCTGCCGAATACCGTGAAAAGCTGGTCGAAACTGCCGTCGAGCAGGACGACGATGTCATGGAACAGTACCTCGAAGGCAACGAGCCTGACGCGGCGACGCTCAAGAAGCTGATCCGCAAGGGCACCATGGCGCGCGACTTCGTGCCGGTCGTGTGCGGCTCGGCGTTCAAGAACAAGGGCGTGCAGCCCCTGCTCGACGCCGTCGTCGACTACATGCCGAGCCCGCTCGACGTTCCGGCCATCAAGGGCGTGAAGCCCGACAGCGACGAAGAAGACACCCGTCCGTCGTCGGACGAGGCACCCTTCTCGGCGCTGGCGTTCAAGATCATGAACGACCCGTTCGTCGGGACGCTTACCTTCACCCGCATCTATTCGGGTCAGCTCTCCAAGGGTTCGGTTCTGAACTCGGTCAAGGAGAAGAAGGAAAAGATCGGTCGCATGCTGCTGATGCACTCCAACAACCGCGAAGACATCGATGAAGCATTCGCCGGCGATATCGTCGCGATCGCAGGTCTCAAAGAAACCACCACCGGCGACACCCTGTGTGCGTCGAGCGCTCCGATCATTCTGGAGCGTATGGAATTCCCCGAGCCGGTCATCGAACTGTCTGTGGAGCCGAAGACCAAGGCCGACCAGGAAAAGATGGGCGTTGCGCTCAACCGCCTGGCTGCCGAGGATCCCAGCTTCCGCGTGACGACCGACCACGAAAGCGGTCAGACGATCATCAAGGGCATGGGCGAGCTTCACCTCGACATCCTCGTCGATCGCATGAAGCGCGAGTTCAAGGTCGAAGCCAACGTCGGCGCGCCGCAGGTGGCTTACCGCGAATATCTCGGCAAGCCGGTGGATGTGGACTACACCCACAAGAAACAGTCGGGTGGTTCGGGTCAGTTCGGCCGCGTCAAGGTCAAGGTCACCCCGGGTGAGCGCGGCCAGGGCTTCGTGTTCGAAGACGAGATCAAGGGCGGTAACATTCCGAAGGAATACATCCCGGCGATCGAAAAGGGTTTCCGCGAGCAGGCCGAAAGTGGCCACCTTGTCGGCTTCCCGATCATCGACTTCACCGTGACGCTTTATGACGGTGCGTACCACGACGTCGACTCGAGCGCGATCGCGTTCGAAATCGCCGGCCGCGGTGCCATGCGTGAAGTGGCGGACCGTTCGGGCATCAAGCTGCTCGAGCCGATCATGAAGGTCGAGGTCGTCACTCCCGAGGATTATCTCGGCGACGTGATCGGCGATCTCAACAGCCGTCGTGGCCAGATCCAGGGCACCGACACGCGCGGCAACGCGCAGGCCGTGGAAGCCAACGTGCCGCTGGCCAACATGTTCGGTTACGTCAACGAACTGCGCTCATTTACTCAGGGCCGCGCCCAGTACTCGATGCAGTTCAGCCACTACGACGAAGTGCCGGCCAACGTCGCGCAGGAAGTCAAGGAGAAGCTTGCGTAAGCTAGCTTTGAGGTCTAGGGGCGGCGCCTGATTCCGCGGGCGCCGTTTCCTCCCCGCAGAAATTAAATTTTTAAGACAGAGGTTATTTAAAAATGGCGAAGGAAAAGTTCGAGCGTAACAAGCCGCACGTCAACGTCGGCACCATCGGTCACGTTGACCACGGCAAGACCACGCTGACCGCGGCAATCACCAAGGTCCAGGGTTCGGCTGTCGATTTCGCAAACATCGACAAGGCTCCCGAAGAGCGTGAGCGCGGTATCACCATTTCGACCGCTCACGTCGAATACGAAACCGACGCACGTCACTATGCCCACGTCGACTGCCCGGGCCACGCCGACTACGTCAAGAACATGATCACCGGTGCTGCCCAGATGGACGGCGCTATCCTGGTCGTGAACGCAGCCGACGGCCCGATGCCCCAGACCCGCGAGCACATCCTGCTTGCCCGTCAGGTCGGCGTTCCGGCTCTGGTCGTTTACATGAACAAGGTCGATCAGGTCGACGACGAGGAAATCCTCGAGCTCGTCGAACTGGAAGTTCGCGAACTGCTCAGCTCGTACGACTTCGACGGCGACAATATTCCGATCGTCAAGGGTTCGGCTCTGGCCGCTCTCGAAGGTCGCGATCCTGAAATCGGCGAAAACTCGATCAAGGAACTGATGGCTGCCGTCGACGAGCACATCCCGACTCCGGACCGTCCGGTCGACAAGCCGTTCCTGATGCCGATCGAAGACGTGTTCTCGATCTCGGGTCGCGGTACCGTTGTGACCGGCCGCGTCGAAACCGGCGTTGTGAACGTTGGCGACGAAGTCGAAATCGTCGGTATCAAGGACACTGCGAAGACGACCGTGACCGGCGTTGAAATGTTCCGCAAGCTGCTTGATCGCGGTGAAGCTGGCGACAACATCGGTGCCCTGATCCGCGGCGTTGCCCGTGAAGACGTCGAGCGTGGCCAGGTTCTGGCCAAGCCCGGTTCGGTCAATCCGCACACCGAGTTCAGCGCAGAAGTGTACGTCCTTTCGAAGGACGAAGGCGGCCGTCATACGCCGTTCTTCGCGAACTACCGTCCGCAGTTTTACTTCCGCACCACCGACGTCACCGGCGAAGTGATCCTTCCCGAAGGCACGGAAATGGTGATGCCTGGCGACAACGTGACGATCAGTGTCAAGCTGATCGCACCGATCGCCATGGACGAAGGTCTGCGCTTCGCAATCCGCGAAGGCGGCCGCACCGTCGGCTCGGGCGTTGTGAGCTCGATCACGAAGTAATCTTCGTCGGATCAAGTTAAATCGCGGGCCCGCTCCTCTTCAAGAGGGGCGGGCCTTCGTTTTAAGAGGGAAAAGGTTGCGATCGTACCTTCCTCTCCAACCAATATTCCGTCTTCACAAATTCGACGGAATTGAGGGGTTGCCATGTGCGAGTCTCACCCGTATATGCGCGCCAAGAGACGGGGATTCGTCCCCTGAACACAACGAATTCATGAAAGGTCGCCCGTTCCGGGAAACCGGCACCAGCGGGGCTGGCCTTTCTTTTTTGTGGATCGGAAACGGTCCATTGGCTCTTTCGCATCGGTGTAGGTAATGGAAGCTCAGAATATCCGCATTCGCCTCAAGGCGTTCGACCATCGTGTTCTCGACCAGGCAACTGGCGAAATCGCAGATACCGCACGTCGTACTGGCGCGCTTATTCGCGGCCCCATTCCCATGCCGACGCGTATCGAGAAGTTCACCGTGAACCGCGGCCCGCACATCGACAAGAAGTCGCGCGAGCAGTTCGAGGTGCGCACCTACAAGCGGCTGCTCGACATTGTGCAGCCCAACGCCCAGACCGTCGATGCGCTGATGAAGCTCGACCTTGCTGCCGGCGTGAACGTCGAAATCAAGCTGGCCTGAGCCGACTGATTTCCGTCCCCCTCCCGGACGTTAAACGGGCAGGGAAGTTTCGGGGTGCTCGATAGCCCCGCCGGTCCGGAAGGTCCGGCAAGACATCGGGATACCGCCGGTCTGTTCCAGAAGGAATTAGATCGGGTCTGCGTCCTCCGTCTCGCTACCTAGGCAATATGCTGCGGTGGCACTCAGCCCGGACGGGGCGACGTATCATGAAACGGGCTGGCAAGCACCTCGGATGGGCCGCGGTGCCTCTGTTTAGGAGTTTTACGATGCGCACTGGCGTTATCGCAAAGAAAGTCGGGATGACCCGCCTCTTCCAGGAGGACGGTCGGCATGTGCCGGTTACCGTTCTTGCGCTGGAAAACTGCCAGGTCACTGCTCACCGCACTGCCGATCGCGATGGTTACTTCGCGGTCCAGGTCGGTTCGGGCGAGGCCAAGCAAAAGAATGTGAACAAGCCGCAGCGCGAAGCTTTCGCCAAGGCTCAGGTTCCGCTGAAGATGAAGGTCGCCGAATTTCGCGTCGACACCGAAGAAGCGCTGCTTCCCGTCGGTGCCCGCATTTCGGCCGAGCACTTCATTGCCGGCCAGAAGGTCGACATCACCGGTCATACCCAGGGTAAGGGTTTTGCAGGTGCCATGAAGCGTTGGGGCTTCGGTGGTCTGCGCGCTACCCATGGTGTGTCGCTCTCGCACCGTTCGCACGGTTCGACGGGTAACCGCCAGGATCCGGGCCGCGTGTTCAAGGGCAAGAAGATGGCTGGCCATATGGGCGACCGTCAACGCACCCAGCAGAACCTCGAAATCGTTCGTACCGACGCTGATCGCGGCCTTCTTTTCGTCAAGGGCTCGGTCCCGGGTGCGAAGAACGGATGGCTGCTGGTCAAGGACGCGGTCAAGATCGATCATGCAGAACTGCCGTTCCCGGGTGTGATGTATCGCAACCGCGACGAATTCGAACATCAGGAAGCTGATGCCGGTCTCGTCGAGAACGCTGCAGAGCATGAAGTCAGCACGGAAGTTTCCGCCGAACAGCAGGAAAAGCTGCTGAAAGAGCAGGAAGCTGGTGTCGACACCGAAACCACCACCGATACGCCCGAAGCCGATGCCGGCTCGGACGAAAACAAGGAGGGCTGATCCGTGAAGGTGAAGGTCCAGAAAATCGACGGCAAGGCGTCGGGCGACATCGAACTGAACGATGACGTGTTCGGTGTCGAACCGCGCGCAGACATCCTGCATCGCGTTGTCACCTGGCAGCTCGAAAATCGCCGTGGTACGGCTCGCCCGACCCGCGAACGCTCGGACGTTGCCCGCACCGGCAAGAAGTGGGGTCGCCAGAAGGGCGGCGGCACGGCTCGTCATGGCGATCGCGGCGCTCCGATCTTCATCGGCGGCGGTAAGGCTCACGGTGCGCGCAAGCGTGACTTCGAGCAGTCGCTGAACAAGAAGGTTCGTGCACTCGGTCTCAAGATGGCTCTGTCGACGAAGGCCAAGGACGGGCTCGTGATCGTCGACAGCCTCGAGCTGAAAGATGCCAAGACCAAGGCGCTTGTTGCTACGTTCGGCCAGAATGGCTGGAGCGGCAAGGTCCTCGTGATCGACGGCGAAAGCGTCAATGACGGTTTCAGCAAGGCTGCTCGCAACATCCCGGGCGTCAATGTGATGCCGGCGATGGGTGCCAACGTCTACGACATCCTGAAGCACGACACGCTGGTCCTCACCAAGGACGCGGTCGAAAAGCTGGAGGCCCGTTTCAATGGCTAAGAAGCAGGAAGTTGAAGCACGTCACTACGACGTCGTGCTCGCACCGCACATCACCGAGAAGGCTACGCTTGCTTCCGAGCATAACGCAGTCGTCTTCAAGGTCGCCAACACCGCCACGAAGCCGCAGATCAAGGAAGCGGTCGAAGCGATCTTCGGTGTTAGCGTGATGGGCGTGAACACCATCAACATGAAGGGCAAGACCAAGCGCTGGAAGGGCAAGGCTTACAAGCGTGTCGACCAGAAGAAGGCTGTGGTCACCCTGAAGGACGGCGATTCAATCGACGTCACCAGCGGTATCTGAGGGCAGATAAGACATGGCACTCAAGAACTATAAACCTACGAGCCCGGGCCGTCGTGGCCTGATCCTCGTCGACAAGTCGGGCCTCTACAAGGGCAAGCCGGTCAAGTCGCTCGTCGAAGGCAAGCGCAAGACCGGTGGCCGCAACAACAAGGGTCACGTCACCTCGCGCGGCATGGCTGGCGGTCACAAGCAGAAGTACCGCTACGTTGACTTCAAGCGTCGCAAGTGGGACGTCGAAGGCACCGTCGAGCGGCTCGAGTATGACCCGAACCGCACCGCGTTCATCGCCCTGGTCAAGTACACCGACGGTGAACTAGCTTACATCATTGCTCCGCAGCGTCTTGCTGTCGGCGACAAGGTCGTGGCTGGCGAAAAGTGCGATACTAAGCCTGGCAACGCCATGCTGCTCGGTCAGATGCCGGTCGGCACGATCTGCCACAATGTGGAAATGAAGCCTGGCAAGGGCGGTCAGATCGCTCGTGCTGCTGGTTCGTATGTCCAGCTGGTCGGTCGCGATCGCGGCATGGTCATCGTGCGTCTCAACAGCGGCGAGCAGCGTTATCTTCGCGCCGACTGCATGGGGACCGTCGGTGCCGTTTCGAACCCGGATAACCAGAACCAGAACCTGGGCAAGGCCGGACGTCGTCGCTGGATGGGCATCAAGCCGCTGACCCGCGGTGTCGCCAAGAACCCGGTCGATCACCCGCACGGTGGTGGTGAAGGCCGCACGAGCGGTGGCCGTCATCCGGTCACTCCGTGGGGCAAGCCGACCAAGGGCGCCCGTACCCGCAAGAACAAGCAGACGGACAAGATGATCATCCGTTCGCGCCACGCGAAGAAGAAGAGGTAATCCGACATGGCTCGTTCCGTCTGGAAAGGTCCGTTCGTCGAGCTCAGCCTTCTAAAGAAGGCAGAGACCGCCCAGGACGCCGGTGGCGCCAAGCCGATCAAGACTTGGTCGCGCCGTTCCACCATCCTGCCGCAGTTCGTTGGTCTGACGTTCAACGTCTACAACGGTCACAAGTTCATCCCGGTCTCCGTTTCGGAAGAGATGGTCGGCCACAAACTCGGCGAGTTCGCACCGACGCGCACTTTCCCGGGTCATGCTGCCGACAAGAAGGGTAAGCGCTGATGAGCAAGCAGAAGGCACCCCGTCGCGTTGCCGAAAACGAGGCGCTGGCCGTCGGAACCACCATTCGTGGTTCGGCGCAGAAGCTCAACCTCGTTGCCGGTCTGATCCGCGGCAAGAAGGCCGAAGAGGCCATGAACATCCTCGCTTTCTCCAAGAAGGCGATGGCGCGTGACGCCAGCAAGGTGCTCGCTTCGGCGATCGCCAATGCGGAAAACAACCACAACCTCGATGTCGACGCGCTGGTCGTTGCCGAGGCTTCGGTAGGCAAGTCGATCACGATGAAGCGTTTCCACACCCGTGGTCGCGGCAAGTCGACGCGCATTCTGAAGCCGTTCAGCCGCCTTCGCATCGTCGTCCGCGAGCAGGAAGAGGCGTAAGATGGGCCATAAAAGCAACCCGATCGGTCTGCGCCTGCAGATCAACCGCACCTGGGACAGCCGCTGGTACGCCGAAGGGCGCGACTATGCCAAGCTGCTCAGCGAAGATGTAGAGATCCGCAAGTACATCGTGAAGAGCCTGCCGCAGGCAGCCATCTCGAAGGTCGTGATCGAACGTCCAGCCAAGCTGTGCCGCATTTCGATCTACGCTGCTCGTCCCGGTGTCATCATCGGCAAGAAGGGCGCGGACATCGAGAAGCTGCGTGCCAAGCTGTCGAAGATGACCGCAAGCGAAGTGAAGCTTAACATCGTTGAAATCCGCAAGCCGGAAATCGATGCCAAGCTCGTCGCCCAGGGCATCGCCGACCAGCTTATCCGCCGCGTGGCTTTCCGTCGTGCAATGAAGCGTGCCGTTCAGTCGGCACTGCGTCTGGGCGCCGAAGGGATCAAGATCACCTGCGGTGGCCGTCTCGGCGGCGCTGAAATCGCGCGTATCGAATGGTATCGTGAAGGCCGTGTGCCACTTCACACCCTGCGTGCCAACATCGACTATGCGGAAGCCGAAGCGCTGACCGCCTACGGGATCATCGGCATTAAGTGCTGGATCTTCAAGGGTGAGATCATGGCGCATGACCCGACCGCTCAGGATCGCCTCATGATGGAAGCCCAGACCTCTGGCGTCCGTCCGGCACGCTGATTGCAGGATTAGGAAAGAACCATGCTGCAACCGAAGAAAACCAAATACCGCAAGGCGTTCAAGGGCAAGATCCATGGCAACGCCAAGGGCGGCACCACGCTGAACTTCGGGTCCTATGGCCTGAAGGCGATGGAACCGGAACGGATCACCGCGCGTCAGATCGAAGCTGCGCGTCGTGCGATCACCCGCCACATCAAGCGTCAGGGCCGTCTCTGGATCCGCGTCTTCCCCGATGTGCCGGTGTCCAAGAAGCCTGCCGAAGTCCGTCAGGGTAAGGGCAAGGGTTCGATCGAATACTGGGCCGCTCGCGTGAAGCCGGGCCGTATCCTGTTCGAACTGGACGGCGTTGCCGGTCCGCTGGCCGCTGAAGCGTTCGAGCGCGCAGCTATGAAGCTGCCGATCAAGACCAAGGTTGTTGCCCGTCTGGGTGACGCATCGCACCTCGGAGGCGAATGATGGCCAAGACTGAAGACCTGCGCCAGAAGTCGGACGACCAGCTGGCCGAAGAGCTGACCACGCTGAAGCGCGAGCAGTTCAACCTCCGCTTCCAGGCGGCAACGAACCAGCTCGAGGCTCCGGCCCGCATCCGCGAGGTTCGCCGCACGATCGCCAAGATCAAGACGCTGCAGAGCGAGCGTTCGCGCTCGGCTGAAGCGAAGGCTTAAGGAGTAGACCATGCCCAAGCGTATCCTGATCGGGACCGTCACCTCCGACAAGACCGACAAGACCGTTACCGTGCTCGTTGAGCGCAAGGTGAAGCATCCCCTCTACGGGAAGATCATTCGCCGCTCGAAGAAGTACCATGCTCATGACGAGAAGAACGAGTTCACGCTCGGCGACGTCGTGCGCATCGAAGAAACCAAGCCGATCTCCAAGACCAAGACCTGGCAGGTGATCGATCGTGTTACCGCAGGCGGCACGCAGGCTGTCGAGGCTGACCTCGAAGTCGAAGCCGCAGGTAACTGAAGCAAGTTTGACGTAGGAACTGCCGGGCACTCGTCCCGGCAAGCCATTGAGAAGGAAACGGATCGATGATCCAGATGCAATCCAATCTCGACGTCGCGGACAACAGCGGCGCAAAGCGCGTCCAGTGCATCAAGGTGCTGGGTGGCTCTAAGCGCCGGACTGCCTCCGTTGGCGACGTGATCGTGGTTTCCGTGAAGGAAGCTCAACCGCGCACCAAGGTGAAGAAGGGCGATGTCCATCGCGCTGTCATCGTGCGCACGAAGAAGGACGTACGCCGCCCCGATGGCAGCGTGATCCGCTTCGACAGTAATGCCGCGGTGCTCGTGAACAAGAGCGAAGAGCCGATCGGTACCCGTATCTTTGGCCCGGTGGTTCGCGAACTTCGCGGTCGCGGGTTCATGAAGATCATCTCGCTTGCTCCGGAGGTGCTGTAATGGCTGCCGCTAAGATCAAGAAGGGTGACAGCGTCGTCGTTCTGTCCGGCAAGGACAAGGGCAAGACCGGAACCGTCGCGAAGGTCATGCCCAAGGACGGCAAGGTCGTCGTAGAAGGCGTCAACGTCGCAGCGCGTCACCGCAAGCCGACCCAGCAGAATCCGCAGGGTGGCATCGATCGCTTTGAAGCGCCGATGGCTCTCAGCAAGGTTGCGCTGGCCGATCCGAAGGATGGCAAGCCCACCCGCGTCCGTTTCGAAGAGAAGGACGGCAAGAAGGTGCGCGTTGCCGTGAAATCCGGGGAGACCATCGATGGCTGATTACACGCCTCGCATGAAGCAGCGCTACGACGACGAAATCGTCAAGGCGATGACCGAGAAGTTTGGCTACAAGAACCGCCTCGAAGTTCCCAAGCTGGAAAAGATCACACTCAACATGGGTGTGGGCGAAGCCAGCCAGGACAAGAAGAAGGTTCAGACTGCAGCTGAAGAAATGGCTCTGATTGCCGGGCAGAAGCCGGTGATCACGAAGGCCAAGAAATCCATCGCGCAGTTCAAACTGCGTGAAGGCATGCCGATCGGTTGCAAGGTTACCTTGCGTCGCGAACGCATGTACGAGTTCATGGATCGTCTCGTGACCGTGGCCATGCCACGTATCCGCGACTTCCGTGGCCTCAACACCAAGTCGTTCGACGGCCGTGGCAACTACGCCATGGGCCTGAAAGAACAGATCATCTTTCCCGAGATCAGCTACGACCAGATCGACAAGGTCCGGGGGATGGACATCATTGTAACCACAACGGCGAAAACCGACGACGAAGCTCGCGAGCTTCTCAAGCTGTTCGGCTTCCCGTTCCCGACTGAAAAGTCGGAAGAGAAGGAGGCGGCGTGAGCCGCTAGTAGAGGAACTTAAGTCCAATGGCGAAACTGAGTTCGATCAACAAGAACGAGCGTCGTAAGAAGCTCGTCAAGCAGTATGCGGACAAGTACGCGAAGCTGAAAGCTATCGCGAACGATGAAAGCCTCGATGAAGGCGAGCGTCTTATCGCACGCCTCAAGATGGCTGAACTGCCGCGCAACGCTAACCCGACCCGGGTGCGTAACCGCTGCTCCACCACCGGCCGCCCGCGCGGCTATTACCGCAAGTTCGGCCTCAACCGCATCGAACTGCGTGACCTCGGCAACAAGGGCCTGATTCCGGGCCTGACCAAGTCGAGCTGGTGAGGTAAAGACAGATGGCTATGACCGATCCCCTGGGTGATATGCTCACCCGCATCCGCAACGGCCAGCGTGCGAAGAAGGACAGCGTCCTTTCGCCCGCCAGCAAGCTGCGTGCAAACGTTCTCGAAGTACTTCAGCGCGAAGGCTACATCCGTGGCTACAGCGAAGATTCTTCGGGCAAGCACCCTGCGCTGCGGATCGAACTGAAGTATTTCGAAGGCGAACCTGCAATCAAGCATGTCGCTCGTGTTTCCAAGCCTGGCCGTCGCGTCTATTCGGGTTCGAAAGAACTCCCGATTGTACGTAACGGTCTCGGCATCACCATCGTATCGACGCCGAAGGGCGTGCTTTCGGACGCCGAAGCGCGCACCGAAAACGTCGGTGGCGAAGTGCTGGCGGAGGTCTTCTGATGAGCCGCATCGGTAAAAGGCCGGTAGCGATCCCAAGCGGGGTCACTGCCAATATCGACGGTGACACGCTTAATGTGAAGGGGCCAAAGGGCACCTTGGCATTGGGACTGTCCGACCTGATCGAATACAAGCTGGAAGATGGCGAGATTTCGGTCAAGCCTGCCAACGATACTCGCGCCGCCCGTAACCACTGGGGAATGCAGCGTACGTTGGTTTCTAACCTGGTCGAAGGCGTAACCGAAGGTTTCACCAAGGTGCTGGAAATCACCGGTGTCGGTTATCGTGCACAGGCGCAGGGCAAGAAGCTCAAGCTTCAGCTCGGCTATTCGCACGATGTCGATCTCGATGTGCCCGAAGGTCTTGAAGTGAAAACGCCGGACCAGACCACCGTGGAGATTTCCGGCATCGACAAACAGGCCGTTGGCCAGTTTGCCGCCGAGGTCCGCCGCTGGCGCAAGCCCGAACCTTACAAGGGCAAGGGCATCAAGTACCGCGGCGAGTATATCTTCCGCAAGGAAGGGAAGAAGAAGTAAGATGGCAAAGCTCTCTCTCTTTGAACGCCGCCGCCGTCGCGTCCGCACCGCGCTTCGCAACGTGTCGGGTGGCAAGCCCCGCCTGTCGGTGCACCGCACCGGCCAGCACATCTACGCGCAGATCATCGACGATGCTGCCGGCAAGACCGTTGCCGCTGCTTCGACGCTCGGCGTGAAGGGCTCGGGTGCAAATGTCGACGCCGCCAAGAAGGTTGGCAGCGACATTGCCGCTGCGGCCAAAAAGGCTGGCGTGACCACTGTCGTGTTCGATCGCGGCGGCTTCCTGTTCCATGGCCGCGTCAAGGCGCTGGCCGACGCCGCCCGTGAAGGCGGGCTGGAGTTCTGATGATGGCTGACGAAAACAAGAACGAAGAAACCGTGACCGCGGAAACGCAGAACGCGGTAACCAACGAGCAGCCGGCTGTTGCCGATACGCCGTCCGAAGCCGCAGACAATCAGTCTGCCGCTCAGGGCGACGAAGGTCAGCCTCGCCAGGGCCGCGGCCGTGGTGGCAATCGCGAAGGCGGCCGAGGCCGTGGTCGTGGTCGTCGCGACGATCGCCGCCAGCGCGAGGAAGAGGACGACGGCATCATCGAGAAGCTCGTCCACATCAACCGCGTCAGCAAGACGGTGAAGGGTGGTAAGCGCTTTGGTTTCGCTGCACTCGTTGTTGTGGGTGATGGCCAGGGCCGCGTCGGCTTCGGCAAGGGCAAGGCTCGCGAAGTACCCGAAGCGATCAGCAAGGCGACTGCCGCTGCCCGCAAGAAGATGATCCGCGTCGCTCTGAAGGAGGGTCGGACCCTTCATCACGACGGCAAGGGTCACTTCGGCGCCGGCAAGGTCACCGTGCGTACGGCACCTGCAGGTACCGGTATCATCGCCGGTGGTCCGATGCGCGCCGTGTTCGAAAGCCTCGGCGTTGCCGACGTGGTGACCAAGTCGGTCGGCACCTCGAACCCCTATAACATGATCCGCGCCACTTTCGACGCCTTGCAGGACCAGACTTCGCCGAAGTCGGTCGCGCAGCGTCGCGGCAAGAAGGTCGCAGACCTTCTCGGCCGTGGTGGCGCTTCGGAGGCAGAGGCTGAAGCCGATGCCGCCGCTATCGCGGAGTAAGTTCGATGGCTGACAAGAAGAACACCATCAAGATCAAGCAGGTCGGTTCGCCGATCCGCCGTCCTGAAAGCCAGCGCAAGATCCTCATCGGTCTCGGGCTGAACAAGATGCACAAGATCGTGGAACGCCAGGACACCCCCGAGGTGCGTGGCGCAATCGCCAAGATCCCGCATCTGGTGACCGTGGTCGACTGATCGACCAGGTTTAACAATTTGACGGGAGCGGCCTGCTGCGATAGCGGGCCGTTTCCATTTTTACAGCGCGAACAAAAGCGAAAGCGAGTGCACTATGAAACTTAATGAGATCCGTGACAATTCCGGCGCCCGCAAGGTCCGCATCCGTGTGGGCCGTGGTATCGGTTCGGGTAAAGGCAAGACCGGTGGCCGTGGCCAGAAGGGCCAGAAGGCCCGTTCGGGTGTTGCCATCAAGGGCTTCGAAGGCGGCCAGATGCCGCTTCACATGCGCCTGCCGAAGCGTGGGTTCAACAACCCGTTCGGCAAGGACTACGCAGAAGTGAACATCGGCATGGTCCAGAAGTTCATCGATGCGAAGAAGCTCGATGAGAAGGCCGTGCTCGACCATGAGACGCTTCGCGCGGCCGGCCTGGCTCGCGGCGGCAAGGATGGCGTTCGTCTCCTTGGTAAGGGTGAGCTCAAGGCCAAGGTCAGCTTCAAGGTTGCCGGTGCATCCAAGGGTGCAATCGAGGCAGTCGAAAAGGCTGGCGGCAAGGTCGAAGTGATCGCGGCAGGCAGGCCCGAACATGAAAAGAAGGCTGCTCGCGCCGAAGCCAACAAAGCGAAGAAGGCAAAGTAAGCGGGAAAAATTCGGGGGGCGGGGTTCGACATTCCGCCCCCCGTTCCCTATCTAGCCTTCCTGTGCCGGGAGGGACCGGCGCCAATTCAGGATTGAACAGATTCCCATGGCATCACGCGCCGACAATATCGCGAGCAATATGAGCCTCGCCAATTTTTCCAAGGCCACTGAACTCAAGAACCGTATCTGGTTCACGATCGGTGCTTTGATCGTCTTCCGCTTCCTCAGCTTCGTTCCGCTGCCTGGCGTGAACCCGCTGATCCTGAGCGATCTCTACGATCAGACGCGCGGCGGGATTCTCGACCTCTTCAATACATTTTCGGGTGGTAGCCTTGAGCGCATGAGTCTCATCGCGCTTGGCGTCATGCCCTATATTACGGCGTCGATCGTCGTGCAGCTCGCTGCTGCATTGCATCCATCGCTTGCGGCCCTCAAGAAGGAGGGCACTGTCGGACGGCAGAAGCTCAACCAGTACACTCGGTACGGAACGGTGTTTCTTTGTGCCATCCAGGGCTGGTTTCTAGCTTCCGGTCTGGAAAGCTTCGGTGCGCAGAGCGGCATGCAGGCAGTGGTCGATCCGGGCGTGATGTTCCGTATCGGTGCGGTCATCAGCCTGGTCGGCGGGACGATGTTCCTGTTGTGGTTGGGCGAACAGATTACCAGTCGCGGCATCGGTAACGGCGTATCGCTGATCATTATGGCAGGGATTGTGGCGCAGTTCCCGACCTTTGTATCCAACCTTGGTTCGGGGTATTCCGAGGGCTCGATCGCTACGGGCATTATCGTCGGTTTGATCGCCATGGTTGTAATCCTGATCCTCGGGATTTGCTTCATGGAGCGTGCGCAGCGCCGTCTGCTCATCCAGTATCCGAAGCGTGCAACGCAGCGCGGCATGATGCAGGCTGATCGTTCGCATCTGCCGCTCAAGCTAAACACCGCGGGCGTCATTCCTCCGATTTTTGCCAGTTCGCTTTTGCTGCTGCCGCTGACGATCACCCAGTTTGCGGGTAACTCGGTCGATACCGACAGCGCAGCTGGCGGCTTTCTGCAGTCGGTGTTGCAGTATCTGCAGCACGGCCAGCCACTTTATATGACGCTGTATGCCCTCGGGATCATCTTCTTCTGCTTCTTCTACACCGCGATTGTGTTCAATCCGGAAGAGACGGCTGACAATCTGAAGAAGAACGGCGGGTTCATCCCTGGCATCCGTCCTGGCAAGCGGACTGAAGAATATCTCGATTACGTTCTGACGCGTATCACGGTCATCGGCGCGATCTACCTGACGATCGTCTGCGTCCTGCCGGAATACATGATCGCACAGACCGGCGTTCCGCTGTTCCTCGGCGGTACCAGTCTGCTGATTGTCGTGAACGTGACGGTCGATACGATCAGCCAGATCCAGTCGCATCTGCTGGCTCACCAGTATGGCGATCTGATCAAGAAAGCGAAGTTGAAGGGACGCCTGCGCTAAGGCACGTCAGGCGCGAAGGGGACTTTACGCAATGGATATCATCCTCCTTGGGCCCCCGGGCGCGGGTAAGGGAACACAGGCGCAGCGATTGGTGGAGCATCATGGAATGCGCCAGCTATCGACTGGGGACATGCTCCGCGAAACCCGCAAGGCCGATAGCGAACTTGGTCGCAAGGTGTCCGACATCATGGATTCCGGCGGACTGGTATCGGACGAGATCGTATCCGCAATGATCGACGCCAAACTTGGCGAGATGGGCCCGGAGATGGGTGCCATTTTCGATGGCTACCCGCGCACGGCCGCGCAGGCCGAACAACTGGATGACATTCTCGCGAAGCATAACCGCCAGCTCGATCATGTGATCGAGCTGGAGGTCAATGAAGACGCTCTCGTGGAGCGGATCACCGGGCGTTACACCTGTGCCAATTGCGGCGCTGGCTATCACGACGTCTTCCATCTTCCCGCGAAGGAAGGTGTTTGCGACAAATGTGGCTCCACGGAATTCAAGCGTCGCCCGGACGACAATGAAGAGACCGTACGCACTCGCATGCAGGAATACCGTGGCAAGACAGCACCGATCCTGCCTGGATATGAAGCGCGTGGGATTGTTAGCCGTGTCGATGGGATGGCGTCGATTGAAGACGTCACGCACGCCATAGACTCGATTTTGTCCCGCTAATCCTCGGGGCGGACCTCACTTCACATTATTACGCAGCTTCTCGCCTGAAATGGCGAACGAGCCATGGTGGGCGCCGTGCGTAGCTCGCTGCTTGCGCGGGGTGCAAAATCAACCCGTACCGCATGATCTTCGAATATATCGCAATCCCGTTTCCCGGGGGAGGCTTTCAGCTCTGCATGGCCCGGGGAGCGGGGAAACCTAACTGAGTGTACCCGTTGAGTGTGTTCGGGATCACGAATTCACGTGATCCTGTTTGCACAAGATGGGAGATGCAATTGGCGTCCGTTTACGACCGGCATGTGGATCTGGATACGTTCATGGAGGGCGTGAAGAAGCGGAATCCAGGGCAGGAAGAGTTCGTTCAGGCCGTCCAGGAGGTCGCGCAGGACGTCTATAGTTTCATCGAGGACAAGGAAGAGTATCACGAGGCGCAGATCCTGCGCAGGATCGCGGAACCCGATCGTATCGTAAGTTTCAGGGTCTGCTGGGAGGATGACGATCAGAATGTCCGCGTCGAGCGTGGCTGGCGAGTGCAGAACAACAACGCCATCGGACCATACAAGGGTGGGATCCGCTTTCATTCGAGCGTAAACGAAAGCGTGCTCAAGTTTCTGGCTTTCGAGCAGACCTTCAAGAATTCTCTCACCGGCCTGCCTCTGGGCGGGGGTAAGGGCGGATCGAATTTCAATCCGAAAGGGAAAAGCGATCATGAGGTCATGCGCTTTTGCCAGAGTTTCATGACCGAGTTGCATCGCCACATCGGCCCTGATGTCGATGTGCCGGCGGGTGATATCGGCGTCGGTTCGCGCGAGATCGGTTACATGTTCGGCCAATATAAGCGGATCACCAATCGGTGGGAGGGTGTGCTGACTGGTAAAGCCACCGAGTATGGCGGCTCGCAAATGCGACCGGAGGCGACCGGGTATGGCGCGGTATATTTCCTGCGCAATATGCTTTCCCATGCTGATCAGGAGATCGAGGGGAAGACGGCGGTCATATCCGGCGCGGGGAATGTCGCAATCCACGCCGCGGAAAAGCTCGTTCAACTGGGCGGGAAGGTCCTGACGTTATCGGACAGCGGCGGCTTTATCTACGACCCCGACGGCCTTGATCAGGAAAAAATCGATTGGGTTAAGCGCCTTAAGAACGAGAGGCGCGGACGTATCAGCGAATATGCGGACGAATATCCCGAAGCGACCTATCATGAGGATGAGCAGCCATGGAGCGTCGAGTGCGACGTGGCCCTGCCGTGCGCCACCCAGAACGAGCTGGATGAAAGCGCTGCAAAGTTGCTGTTGAAGAACGGATGTATCGCCGTTTCCGAGGGGGCCAATATGCCGACCACGCTAGAAGGAGTGAAGGCATTTCACGACGCGAAGATCATGTACGGTCCTGGCAAGGCTGCAAACGCTGGTGGTGTCGCGGTCTCCGGCCTCGAGATGAGCCAGAACTCCGAACGAGCCAGCTGGAACCACGAGCGTCTGGGCGAAGAACTGGCCGAACTGATGGACGGCATCCACGAAAAATGCGTCGAATTCGGTGAAGCGGACGGATATGTCGATTATGTCCGCGGGGCGAATATCGCCGGCTTCAAGAAGGTCGCAGACGCCATGCTCGCGTTCGGAGTGGTGTAAGAAACTTTGACCGTGCCGATGGGATTGGCTAAAAGGGTTGAACTATCAGGCGGGCCGCCCATATCGGCGGCCTTGTCGTCACGTGCGCGCAGGATGCTTGACGCTGTTGGCGAATCCTCCTAAGCGCGCGTTTCATTCGACATTGCGGTGTGTCCGGCAGGCGGTAGCTATTCGTGCGCCATCCGGACTTTTGTTTCAGGCAAGACCCGTCGATGTCGGTGTGTTTAGCGATGAGATGGGGCTGCGGCATGAGCCGTCCCTGTGGAGCATGGAGAAGTAAGTGGCTCGTATTGCCGGGGTAAATATCCCCACCAACAAGCGCGTTATTATCGCGCTCACCTATATTCACGGTATCGGCCGTTCAAAGGCCGTCGAAATCGCCGACAAGCTTGGCATTGATCACTCGCGCCGGGTTCAGGATCTTTCCGACGAGGAAGTTCTTCGCGTTCGTGAAACGATCGATGCGGACTTTACTGTCGAAGGCGATCTGCGTCGTGAAACCGCGATGAACATCAAGCGGCTCATGGACCTCAAGTCCTTCCGTGGCTTGCGTCACCGTGCCGGTCTGCCCGTTCGTGGCCAGCGCACTCACACCAACGCCCGTACCCGTAAGGGCAAGGCCAAGCCGATCGCCGGCAAGAAGAAGTAAGCCTGGGGTAACCCAGCGCTTTTCCCTTCTTGAGAGAATGTAAGGAAGAATAACCATGGCACGCGAACCCGGCCGCGTTAGGCGCCGCGACAAAAAGAACATTTCGAGCGGCGTTGCGCATATCAACGCCAGCTTCAACAACACCATGATCACCATCACAGATGCGCAGGGCAACGCGATTAGCTGGTCCAGCGCAGGCATGATGGGCTTCAAGGGTAGCCGCAAGTCGACTCCCTATGCTGCCCAGGTCGCCGCCGACGACGCGGGCCGCAAAGCTGCCGAGCATGGTGTGCGCACGCTGGAAGTCGAAGTGAAGGGCCCGGGTTCGGGCCGTGAAAGTGCGCTGCGCGGTCTAGCTGCAGTCGGTTTCACCATCACGTCGATCCGCGACGTGACGCCGATCCCGCATAACGGGGTTCGCCCGTCCAAGCGTCGTCGCGTCTGATCCGTACCTGCCTGGCGGCTCGCTAGCGGGCCGCCGACACACCCTCACGGACCGGACGCTCTATCGAAGAGCGCCGGTCCTGCCCGCATCCGAACCAGGGGATTTTCATGTCCGTCAATATTAAGAACTGGCAGGAACTCAAGAAACCCAGCGTCCTTGACATCAAGGATACCGGCGACAAGGCCCGCAAGGTTACCTTCGTGGCCGAACCGCTCGAACGTGGCTTCGGCCTAACGCTTGGCAATGCGCTGCGCCGCGTGCTTCTCAGCTCGCTTCAGGGCGCTGCGATCACCTCGATCAAGATCGAGAACGTCCTTCACGAATTCAGCTCGCTCGCTGGCGTGCGCGAAGACGTTACCGACATCGTCCTCAACGTGAAGCAGATCGCGCTGAAGATGGAAGGCGAGGGCATGAAGCGCCTTCAGCTTTCCGCAACCGGCCCTGGCGAAGTCAAAGCCGGCGACATCGCTGTTTCCGGCGATATCGAGGTGATGAACAAGGATCTCGTGATCTGTCACCTCGACGAAGGTGCGACGCTCAACATGGAACTGACGGCGGACACCGGTAAGGGTTACCGCCCTGCCGTGATGAACCGTCCCGTGGACGCGCCGATCGGTCTGATCCCTGTCGACAGCCTGTATTCGCCGGTTCGCCAGGTGAGCTACAAGGTCGAGAACGCCCGCGTCGGGCAGGAACTCGATTACGACAAGCTTTCGCTGACGATCGAAACCGACGGCACAGTCACTCCGGAAGATGCAGTGGCATATGCTGCGCGCATTCTTCAGGACCAGTTGACGCTGTTCGTCCACTTCGAAGACGGCATCCCGCAGCCGACTTCGGCGATGATTGGTCAGGCAGCCGAACCTCAGGAAAGCGACACCAACCAGCTTAATCGTTATCTTCTCAAGAAGGTCGACGAGCTGGAACTGTCGGTCCGTTCGGCAAACTGCCTCAAGAACGACAACATCATCTACATTGGCGACCTGGTTCAGAAAACCGAAGCCGAGATGCTCCGTACGCCAAACTTCGGCCGCAAGTCGCTCAACGAGATCAAGGAAGTGCTCTCGTCGATGGGTCTGCGCCTCGGCATGGACATCCCTGGCTGGCCGCCAGAAAACATCGAGGAAATGGCTAAGAAGCTCGAACAAGAGCTGCTGGGCTGACACCTCGCATGGGGCATGGGCCGGACCCCTCAATCCGGCCCGTATCGGGCTACCTAGAACGGGCCCCCTACGAACGAAGGAAGAACTGAAATGCGTCACAAGATTTCCGGCCGCAAGCTCCAGCGCAAGACTGGCCACCGTAATGCGATGTTCCGCAACATGGCGGCCGCTCTGATCAAGCACGAGCAGATCATGACCACGCTGCCCAAGGCGAAGGAAATGCGTCCCTACATCGAGAAGCTGATCACGCTGGCAAAGCGTGGCGGCCTTTCTAACCGCCGTCTTGCGATGAGCCGCCTGCAGGACGAAACGCAGCTCAAGAAGCTGTTCGACGTTCTGGCGGAACGTTACTCGGATCGTGAAGGCGGTTACACCCGCATCATCAAGGCTGGCTATCGCGGCAGCGACGCCGCCCAGATGGCTGTGATCGAATTCGTCGAGCGTGACGAAGACGCAAAGGGCCAGGATTCGGGACCGGTTGAAAGCGAAGAAGAATTCGAAGACGCGTAAGGCGCACTTCGAAATACGAGACAAGCGGGGCCGGGAGGGAAACTTCCCGGCCCTTTTGTTTTGCACGGGCCTTCAGCCGTGCCACAAGGCGGGGATGATCAGACATGCCCTTGCAGCAACTGCACTTCTCGCCGCCACCCCGCTTGCCGCCCAGTCGACAACGCAGGATGAACTCGACGCTCGCTATGATCGTGCGCTGGCCGCCGGATACAAGGCGCTGTTCTTATGCAGCGCGCTGAGTGGTGATGCGGCGCGCAGCGACACTTCGGTCGAAGATTACGAACTGGCCGGCATTCAGGAGCCGCTCAATGCGATCGTGCCGGAACTTACGCATAGCATCGCGCGCGGGAGCGATGGCGGGCTCAATTATGTAGCGGTGCCATGGGACGATGACATGTCGCCGCGCGTCGCTGCTTATCGCCAGGGAAAAGGCTGTGCGCTGCTTCCGATCGGTGCCGCTCTACCCGATAGCGAGGTTGTCCGCTCGACGCGAATCGACAGGGTCGGCGATCCCAATGTCTATCCGCTTCGCGACGCTATCGCGCCGGCCACCACGCGCGCGGCCGAAGCGGCTCTGGGGGAAGACTACGGCGAGGGGACCCTGACGACGGCGGTGATGGTCCGGCAGGACGATCGCACCCGGGGCGAAGCCTATGCGCAGGGATACGACGCGGATTTGCCGCAGCGCACCTGGTCGGTCGCCAAGAGCCTTGCGGCTACGCTGATCGGTGCGGCGGTCCAGCGCGGCGAAGCGGATGTCGCAGCTTCTGCCGGGCTCGGGCTCGACGATAGCGACCCGCGGCGGGCGATAACGATCGACCATCTGCTGCGAATGGCCTCGGGCCGCTATTCGGACACGCCGGGCAACCGCACCGATCCGCTTTACTTTGGCGGCGCGACCGTGGGCGAAGTCGCGCTCGACTGGCCGCTGCTCAATCCGCCGGGCAAGATCTATCGTTACGCCAACAACGATACGCTGGCCGCGGTTAAGGCGATCGAGGAAACGTTCGAAAAGCATCCGCCGGCCGGACTGTTCGAAACCCTCGGCATGCACTCGACCGTGGCGGAAACCGATTGGCAGGGTGACTATATCCTTTCCAGCCAGGTCTGGACCAGTTCCGCCGACCTTGCCCGCTTCGGGCAGCTTTATCTCGACGATGGAATGCGGAACGGCACCCGCATCCTGCCCGAAGGCTGGGTCGAATACGTCTCTACTCCCTCCGGTCCACAGCCCGATGGACCCTTTGGTTATGGCGCAGGGTTCTGGTTGCTCAACAATTCCGAGGGCGTTCCGGCCGATACGTTCGCTGCCATGGGCAATCGCGGGCAGTTTGTCGTTATTGTGCCAAGCATGAACACTGTGATCGTAAGAAGGGGCGAGGATCCGCCCGGTGCGCGGTTCGATATTGCGGCTTTTACCCGCGATGTCCTTGTTTCTCTTCGGAATTGATTATTCAGAAAAGTGCGGCATCTCCTGAACGTCGACTGTCGCTGGAGTTCAGCCGGACCTCACCGCGAATCATCTAGTACCTCTTTTACAGCCGAGGCAGTCCCGCCGCGGCCCAATGAGGAGGACCTCGAGATGAAAACATTTGCAAAGACGTTCGCGAAGGGTGGGATCGCAACGGCAGCTGTGGGTGCCATGGCACTCGCAGGGGCGACCCCCGCGCAGGCTCGCGGCCACGACGATGGCATTTCCGTCGGCGAAGTGATTGCCGGTGCCGTCATCATCGGCGGTATTGCAGCGGTCGCCAGCGCCGCCAGCAGGGACCGCGACTATTATCGGGGCGACCGCTATTATCGCGACGGCCGATATTACAACAACGGCAACGACTACCGTCGCAACGCTTATGCAAGCAGAGGCAACCCGCGTGCTGCCGTAGAGCGCTGTGTCAACGCTGCGAGAAACGATGCCCGGCGCTACGGTTATCGTCATGCCCAGGTTACGGAAATCCGCGATGTCGATGACACTCGATATGGCTGGAAGGTGAAGGGCCGGATGGTCGTCGATGGCAGTTATGCCGGTGGGCGTTATGACCGTTATGGCTATCGTGACCGGAACAATCGCTATCAGCGCTGGAATGACCGTGACAGTGGCAATTTCACCTGCCGGATAGAACGCGGACGCGTTGCCGATCTCGACTTCAGCGGCATCCGCGGGCTGCGGTAATTCACGAAATATACCACTATGGCGGTTCAGGCATCGTTTAGCCTGAACCGCCTAACTCCGCATCATCAGCAATTGCGCGTTTAGGTGGGGCGCGCCGAAGGGGTATCGGACATGCCGTCCATTAAATCCATTTCTGTCGTACCAGCACTTCTGGCCGTCGTATCAATGACGGCCATGCCTGCCCAAGCAGCCGAACTGCCGCAGGTCGGACCGGTGCACGTTACACAGGCCATCAGCCCGGCTTGGGCACCAGGCGACGACACGGCCGATCAATACCGGCGCTACAGGCACCGCCGCCATCGCGGCGTGGACGCCGGCGATGTGATTGCAGGCGTTTTGATCCTCGGCGGAATTGCCGCAGTGGCGAGTGCTGCAAGTAGTTCGGGTGATCGAAATCCACGCTATCCTGATCCTCAGCGCGGCGATTATCGTTATGACGACACCCGCGGGCTGGACCGTGCGGTCAGTATCTGTGTGGACGAGATCGAGCGTAATGCGCGTATTCAGACCGTCGATGCGGTCAATCGCAATGCGCGTGGGTGGAGCGTGACCGGTTCAATGTATGATGGGCAGAGTTTCAGCTGTGCGATCGGCGAAAACGGGCGGATCGATGCGATCGACTACGGCCGCGGCGGTGCTACCTTCGGGAATGGCTATTCCGATGGCGGATATGGCTATGAGGCCAACAATGGTATCGACGACCGGCAGTATAGCGATGATTACTATGCCGCCGCACGAGCACGCACTGAAAGCGCCGTACCTGCCTATCCCGGTGGGCCGTTGCCGGGTGAAGAGGACCAGTCATACGGCGCAGCCGATATCGAATACGGTGACGGCTATCAGGGCGCGGGAAATTAATCCCGTCCGTAGGCAGGCAGGGCCAAGTTCCATCTGATTGCAGCGAGCCGCAGGCCATACCCGGCGGCCGTCGCACCCACCCAGACCCACTCGCGCACCAGGCCCACCAGATCGCCAAGCACATTGGTGGTGGCTGAAAGGGCGGCGGCCGTGACGTACAGTTCCGGCCGCATGAGGATCGATGGTCGGCCAGCTATGACATCGCGAATGATGCCGCCCACACAGCCGGTTATAACTCCCATCAGTATGGCAGGGGTGGGCGGTAAACCATATTCGAGTGCTTTGGCGGACCCGAGAACTGCATAGGCAGACAGGCCAAGTCCGTCCGCAACCGAGAGGAAGCGCCCCTCCCACCAGCGGGTAGGCGTAAACCAGGCGAACAGCGCCATCGCCAGACAGATGGCCGCAACCCAAGCATCATGAATCCAGAATACCGGTGCCCCGATCAGAAGGTCACGGACCGTGCCGCCGCCAACACCGGTGATCAGGGCAAAAAAGGCGAGCGTAACGAAGGTTTGCCTCTCCTTCGCCGCTACCAAAGCGCCGGTAAGAGCAAAGATGGCCACACCGGCAAGATCCAGCCAGTCGAGCAGGGGGGTAAGAACTTCGGAATTCACGATGCAGCCATACGCGATTTTCGGCGACGAAACAGCAGCACGCAGCCGAACAGCGAACCAATGACCGACAGGACGGCAAAGAGTATCAGGATTGGATGATGCGTGTCCTCGCGCGTTTGCAAGTCCATGATGTGCAACCCCCACACGAAGTCGAAGGTACGCCACCATTTCGTCCGGACCGCTTCTATCTGCCCAGTTTCCGTTCCGACGTAAACATGCGTCCCGTCATTCAGGACGACTTGCCAAACCGGCATGGCACGACGGAAATCGAGCGGCACCGCTTCCGCTTCGAAACGGGCCGTGCTGGCAACTTGGTCACCACCGTCGATGCCGTCGGCCACAATCAGGCGAGCCTCGACTTCAGACAACGGACCCATAGGACTGCCGTCGGGCCGAAAGCGGGCTGTCTTGCCGTCCATGTAGGTGATGCGGGTGGTGGTTTCGCCGCGTTCCACCTGCGTGGTTACCGATCGTACCGGACGTGTACTTTCAGCCGGCAACGACACGGCAATTTGCGTATTGGCGGGCAGGGCGCGTTCTGGAACATGTTTGCGCAGATGGTTGCCGCGGACTTCCTCTATGGGTTTCGCCACCATGACGAGGCCGGTAATCGTCCACATCAGAATGGGCGCCCCCACCAGCCATCCGAGCCAGATGTGCAATTTGGCCAAGCGCTTCATCGCGCGCTGCTGTCCCATCTTGCGAAGGCTCCCTAGCCGTGGATGATTGTGCCGATGGCTTCTGCCGCGGCGATGCAATCGAGGTCGGCCCACCTGCGCGATATGACCTGCAGTCCGCAAGGTAGGCCCCCGCTTTCGCCCACAGGAAGAACGGTGGCGGGAAGGTTCGGATAAGTCGCCAGCCCGGCCCAGCACAGCGCCGCTCCCCCAGGCTGTTCCGCTCCGTTTATGGTCATGGTCCCATCGAAGACGCGGCCATCGCGGTGCGGGACAGCGAGAACAGGTGCGGGCGGGGCAAGGACGAAATCGTACTTATCGAATAGGGTATGCCAGGCGTTCTCGTTGCGGGTTTGCGCATCAAGCATGTCGAACCAATCTGTCGCGCTGGCCCGCTCACCGTTGGGTCCTGGCATGCCGCGAGCCATGGCTACATTGAGCATCCGCATATATTCCGCCTGTTGCCGCGCCAGATCGGGGAGCAGTTCGCTTTTGCGGTCGATGGTTACCCCGGCCCTTCCCAGTGTTGCTGCCGCCGCCTCGATCGGAGCCTGCACCGAAATGTCGGTGGGGCAGGACGGGTGTTCGGTGAGGAGGAGAATCCGGCAGTCCCGCAGCGTATTCTCCATCCTCCGCAGCGGAACGGTTTGTGTCAGTTGCAACAGCAGGCGAAGATCGGCGGCGTTGCGGGCAAGCGGCCCAGCGATGGACAGCGCACCATCATGGGCATCACCGCCGCTCATGGAAGGGTGATCGTGTCCCTGCTTTGAGATGAGACCCCAGCTCGTCTTGTGACCCCACACTCCGCAGAAATGGGCAGGAACGCGCACCGATCCGCCGATGTCGGTGCCATATTCACACGGGACCATGCCGCTTGCGACGGCCGCAGCCGAACCACCCGAGGACCCGCCTGGCGAGCGCTCATGGTCATGGGGGTTGTTGGTACGGCCATAGACCGGGTTATTCGATTGCCAGTCGGCCAGATCGGGTGGCACATTTGTCTTGCCCAGGAAGATGGCGCCCGCAGCCTTCAACTGGCTGACCACTCTGGAATCGCGAGATGCTATGTTGTCGGCATAGGCCTCATGACCCCAACTGGTGGGAAGCCCTTCGATATCGAAGCTTTCCTTGATTGTCATGGGAACGCCGAACAGGGGGCGTTCACGCGCCGAACTATCATCCGTCATCGCCTTGGCCCGATCCCGCGCCCGGTCGAAATCTGTCACCACCACGGCATTGATGTGTGCATCAAGACGCTCGATCCGCGCGATGGCCGCCTCCACCGCGTCGAGCGGGGACATCTCGCCCCGGCGCATCGCTTCTGCAAGTTCGATAGCACCGGGATTGTCGGTCAGCGTCGGATAGGCCATGATGTCTCCTCTTGGGTCGGCAATGTCGGATAAGCCGACCCCGCGGTCAATCGCGCACTTGCGCGAGACACATGGCCGCCGCATGACGTTGCGCTGATGTCATAAAGATAATTCTGGAGGACCGATCATGCGTCGCGCCATTCTTCCCCTACTGCTCGCCAGTGCAGCCTGCACCCCTGTTGCCAATGATGCTCCGGTCATGTCTACCGATGCACTCCCCGCTGCCGCGTCCGATGGTTACGATCTCCAGGCCCAGTACGCGAAGCTGGCCGTTATCGAGATGGCACCGGACACGTCTTACCTAACTGCGGAAGAACGCGACGTCGTCAACCTGCTGATCCAGGCCAGCGGCTATATGGACGAGATTTATCTGCGCCAGCGCTTCGCCGCCAACCCGCAGGTTCGTCAGGCCATCTCGCGCAGCCGCCGTGCCGATCGAGACCTGCTGTTGACCATGTTCGACCGGTATTACGGGGCCTGGGACGATCTCGACGAGTTCCATCCCTTCTGGGGCACAGAGCCGCTGCCTGAAGGGGCCGGCTTCTATCCCACCGATCTGACCCGTGAAGAATTCGATGCCTATCTGACGGCTCATCCTGCACAGAAAGACGAATTGCTGGCCCCGTACACCGTGGTGAAGCGCGAGGGCGATGGGTTGGTCGCTGTGCCTTATTCGGTGGAATATCGCGAGTGGCTAGAACCTGCTGCCAAACTTTTGGAACAGGCTGCCCAGCGTACGAGCAACCCGAGCCTCAAGAAATTCCTGACATTGCGTGCCGCCAGCTTCCTGTCCGACGACTATTACGAAAGCGAAATGGCGTGGATGGACTTGGCCGACACGCCGATTGAAGTCGCGATTGGACCTTACGAAGTCTATACCGACCGGCTGTACGGTACGAAAACCGCCTTCGAAAGCTTCGTCACGCTGCGCAATCCCGAAGAGAGCGCCGCTTTGGCGAAATACAAGAATTACCTGCGCGATATGGAAGGCAACCTTCCGATCGAGGATCGATACAAGAATTTCCAGCGAGGCTTCGAAAGCCCCATCGCGGTGGCTGATCAGATCCACGGTGGGGGCGACAATGTACCAGGCGTGCAAACCATCGCTTTCAACCTTCCCAACGACGAGCGGGTGCGCGAAGCCAAAGGTGCCAAGAAGGTCATTCTCGCCAACGTACTCGGCGCGAAATACGAACGCATTCTGGATCCGATCGGCGATGTCGTGCTGAAGCAGGATCAGGCCGCACTGGTCGCGAAGAAGTACATGGAACTGGAGACGCTGTTCCATGAACTGTCCCACAGCCTCGGGCCCGGTACGATTACTAAGGATGGCCGCCAAACGACGGTGAACGAGGAACTGAAGGAACAGTATTCGGCGCTGGAAGAGAGCAAGGCCGACGTCATGGGCGTCTGGAACATTCTCTTCATGATGGAGAAGGGCGAAATCCCCGCTGCCGAGAAGCAGCAACTTTATGCCAGCTATTTCGCCGGTATTTTCCGCGCGATGCGCTTCGGGATCGATGAGGCGCACGGCAAGGGCGCAGCATTGCAATATGGGTATCTCAAGGAAAAGGGTGCGTTTACCTGGGATGCCGCTGCCAACCGCTACATCGTCGACTATGCGAAAATGGAAGCTGGCCTGCGCGACCTTTTGCATGACCAGCTGATGCTGCAGGCGAATGGCGATTATGAAGGGACCAAGGCGTTCTTCCCTCGTTATGCCAAGCTCGACGATTGGGCGCGCGGACGTTTCGCCGCAATGAGCGATATTCCAGTGGATATTCAGCCGATCTACCCCAGCGAAGTGTAGATAGCCGTCAACGGGGGGCGAGGATCACCGATGCGGTACCCGTCCCCCAGACTGGCAAATACAGGCCCTGTCCCGCCGCCTTCAGGCGTCCGGTCTTCACCTCGTCGATTTGCGCACGAATGACGACATCGCCTTCGCGCTTGGTATCGATGGCATTGGCGATCTTGGCCATCAATTCGTCGTAATCTTCTTCGAAATTCTGCGTCAGAGCAGTCGCAATGGTTTGTGAAAACCCGGGCGAATTAGCGATCTGCAACAGGAAATCGGTGGTGTCACGATCGGTATCGCCGGTAATTTCGAGGTTGGAAAAACTGACCTTGCGAGAGCCCGGCTCGTTGACGGGGAGGGCGGTCAGCCAAACTTGGCCCGTCGCATCGCCGAACTTTTCGTCGGCTCGCGCTGCCTTGAAAGTCAGGCCCAGCGCAATGCGGTTTCCGGTAGTGCCATAGGCAACGACCTGTCCGAACCTTGCGTTGACCGGCCCGATCCCGGGCACTTCGAATGGCCGCGCGGACCTTTTGATCAAAGCTTTGGCTACTACCGGCTCGAGTTGCTTGTAATCTGCGATGACAGGGATGAAGAACTGCATCTTGCCAGGCTGCTCTTCGAGCTTTGCAAGTGGCGGCAAGGGTTTGCGCTTTGGGTCTGGCTGACGCTTGCCGACGAACGTTTCGGTCACCGCCTTCATGCCCAGTCGCAACTCCATGCGTTTGCCGCGCAGCGTGTAGCCGCCGTAATAGAGTTGTTCGGGCACGATCCGCATCCAGACCGGCGGGTTCGTCTCGTTAAGCTGAAGGGATGTGAAGGCTTCGCCCCATAGGCGTTCGATATCCTCCCGCAGACCCAGCTTCGCCAGTTCCTGCGGCAAATTGCGTTCCAGGCGCGCGATCACGGGTTTCAGTTTGGCGTCCGCGTCACTGGTGAACTCGATACGCTGTCCAAGGAAGTCGACGTGGGGTTCATCGGTCCAGTCGTACTGGATGTCGACCTTGCCCTGCGGGTTCCATTGGCTGTCGATCGAAAGCCGGGCGACGACACGCACCCTGGCATCTCCCGTTGCGGTTTCCTGTTTGAGGATACCGGCAATATCCTGCGCCTTGATTTCGGCATGGATCGGCATCGTCAGGATGATGTCGCGTCCGCGACCGTCGATCGTCACGCGTCCGCGTGTCACAGTGCCCACGATGTCGCATTTGATGGTGGGCGTCTTGAGCTTGACGAAGGCCACCTTGACCTTTTTCGATGCGGCGCAGGTCTGGTCCTTGCGGTCGATGGTCCACAAGGTTCGCGGTATCTCTTTCGACATCTGCGTTTCGAGCGCGGTCAGATCGGCCGTTACGGGTACTGCGACGAGCGAACTTCGAGGTTCGATGTCGATCGTGTCCGTAGCGCGCGCAGGCGGCTCGAAATCCGGCTCCCGGCTGCAGCCGACCAGCGCCATTGCGCTACAGCTTGCGGCGATCGCCAAGTGCCTGATTTTCATGCTCGATCGCCCCGATGCCCTGTTGCGCAAATCTGCGGCATGGATGGGGTATCGGCAAGCGGAAAGTTTATCGGGACGATCCCATGAGGAACAATGCCAATCCATATCCGAGGATTGCCGAGGCACCGTAGCCGATGAGCGGGAAGGGATAGTTCGATACAAGAGCAGCGATGGAGAAGCCGGCAAACGATCCGGCAAGGGCAAAGCGCTGGCTGACCGTTCCGCTGCGCAGCCCGGCGAGCAGCGCGACCGTGCCCAGCAGGGCGACCAGAATGCCGACTGCCATCCACAGCGAAACCTGAGCAGCGTCGACCAGGATACGTTCAACGTACGGCTGGGCGGGGAGTTCGCCGCGGACCAGCATGGACAGGCTGGCGAGGAAGGCTGCAAATGCGATGCAGCCTGTCGCCCAGTGGGGCCGCGCCACATAGAGCCCGATTGCGGCACCTGTTATGGCCAGACCGGTGCCGGCATCGGGCTGGAGGAAGACCGCCACCAACGCCGCGATCAATGCTATCTTGCCGGGCCCCTTACCTTCTGCGGCCAGAACACTGATGGCGGGCAGAACAAGCAGCCCGGCATGGAGCAGCACCGGGCCGATCGGCAGCCAGCGCGCGATGCCATTGACCGCCACGCCGGTGAACAGGGGGACGAATAACAGTGCGACCAGTGCTGTCAAAATCGGCAGCCGATGCTGGCGTCTCACGCGCGGCTTGCCGAAAGCCATCAGTGCGATCGACAGCAGCAGAGCCGTCGCATTGACGAGAAGGTAGCTCCGTGGAGCGCCTGCAAGCAGCAGATAGGTCAGCCCGGCAAGCGAGGGTATGGCGAGTGCCGGAATTGTCGACACTCGCGCAGACATTCAGATTCTCGCCCCGACTGCCACGACAGCGATCAGATGTGGATCGGCTTGCCCTGAACCGCCATCGCCGCTTCCTTGATCGCTTCGGAATGCGTCGGGTGGGCATGGCAGGTGTAAGCGATGTCTTCGCTGGTCGCGCCGAATTCCATGGCCTGTGCGGCCTGGGCGATCATGGTGCCGGCGACGCTTGCGATGCACCACACGCCCAGAACGCGATCGGTTTCCGCATCCGCGACAATCTTCACGAAACCGTCCGGTTCATGATTGGTCTTGGCGCGGCTGTTGGCCATCATCGGGAACTTGCCGACCTTGACCTTGGCCTTGTCGCCCAGCTTCTCGACCGCTTCGTCCTGCGTCAGACCGACACCGGCGAATTCGGGCCATGTGTAAACAACACCCGGGATGATATCGTGGTTCACGATACCGGTCTGGCCGGCGATGTTTTCGGCACAGGCTATGCCTTCGTCTTCCGCCTTATGGGCGAGCATCGGACCGGGGACGACATCGCCGATGGCCCATACGCCATCGACCTTGGTGCGGAAATCGTGATCGGTTTCGATCTGGCCGCGCTTGTTCACTTCGAGCCCGATCGCGTCGAGGCCGAGGCCTTCGGTGTTCGGACGGCGACCGATCGAAACCAGCACACAATCCGCTTCCAGCGTTTCTTCGTCGCCGCCGGCAGCCGGTTCGAGCGTCAACGTGGCTTTCGAACCATCGACGGTGCACCCGGTGACCTTGGTCGACAGCCGCAGTTCCATGCCCTGCTTCTTGAAGATCTTGGCCGCTTCCTTGCGAACATCGTCGTCCATCCCCGGCAGCAGCTTGTCGAGATATTCAACAACGATGACCTCGGCGCCAAGACGACGCCAGACCGATCCGAGTTCCAGGCCGATCACGCCCCCACCGATGACGACCATCTTTTTGGGTACGGCCTTGAGCTCGAGAGCGCCTGTGGAATCGACCACCACCTGCTTTTCATTGTCGACTTCGACGTTGGGTAAGGGGGTAACGGAAGAACCGGTGGCGATGATCACATTCCTGACTGTGACCGTTTCATCGCCGACCTTGACCGTGTGGGCATCCTGGAAAGTGGCATGGCCTTTCTTCCAGTCGACCTTGTTCTTCTTGAACAGGAATTCGATCCCGCCAGTCAGACCTTTCACCGCGTCGCGGCGCTGTGCGTGCATGGCGTCGAGATTGAGCTTGGGCGTAACCTCGATGCCCATTTCCTTCATCGTGCCGTTACTGGCCGCGTCGAAGTATTCAGAGGCGTGCAGCATGGCCTTGGAGGGAATGCAGCCGACGTTGAGGCAGGTGCCGCCGAGCGTCTCGCGGCTTTCGGCGCACGCCGTCTTCAGGCCGAGCTGGGCCGCACGAATTGCGGCGACATAGCCACCCGGGCCAGCACCGATGACGAGGACGTCGTAGTCGTATTCTGCCATGATTCGTCTCTGTTAACTTTCGTTGCGTCGCAGACATGGACCGGGTGTTACACGGTCCAAGGGGTAAAAACGGTCCGGGGCGAACGGACGCAAATCGCAGGTGCCGACAAGATCAAGCGAGTGGGTCATGGCTGGCATCATGGCACTTTTGCCAGTCTGTAGGACAGCCTTTCGCACACACGCACTCCAATCGGCGTTGCTCTTACAGGTCGATCAGCATCCGGGTCGGATCTTCGATCGCTTCCTTGATGATCTTCAGGGCGGTGACCGCTTCGCGACCGTCGATCAGACGGTGATCGTAGGACAGCGCGATATACATCATCGGGCGGATGACGATTTCGCCATTCACCACGACCGGGCGATCTTCGATGCGGTGCAGGCCGAGGACAGCGCTCTGCGGCGGATTGATGATCGGGGTCGACATCAGCGAACCGAAAACGCCGCCGTTCGAGATGGTGAAGGTGCCGCCCTTCATGTCGTCCATCGTCAGCGTGCCGTCCTTGGCGCGCTTGCCGAAATCGGCGATGTCCTTTTCGATCTGCGCGAAGCCCTTGTCCTGCGCATCGCGGATGACCGGAACGACCAGACCATTGGGAGCGGACACGGCAACCGAGATATCGACATAGTCGTGATAGACGATCTCATCGCCTTCGATATAGGCGTTGACCGCGGGCACGTCCTTCAGCGCAAGACAGGCGGCCTTGGCGAAGAAGCCCATGAAGCCGAGACGGATGTCGTGCTTCTTGGCGAACATGTCCTTGTACTTGCCGCGTGCTTCCATGACGGCGGACATGTCGACGTCGTTGAACGTCGTCAGCAGCGCGGCATTGTCCTGCGCACCCTTGAGACGCTTGGCGATGGTCTGGCGCATGCGCGTCATCTTGACGCGCTCTTCACGGCGCTCGCCCGCGGCCGATGCCGGTGCGGATGTGCTTTCAGCCGGCTTGCTGCCGCCCGACTTCTTGGCTTCCGCCGCAGCGATCACGTCTTCCTTCGTAAGGCGGCCGTCCTTGCCGGTGCCCTTGATCGTGGACGGATCGACACCGTGTTCGAGCACTGCGCGGCGCACGGCAGGCGAAAGCGTTTGCGAACTGTCACCGTCGGTCGCTTCCTTGGCCTGAGCCGGCGCAGCCTTTTCGACGTCCGCTTCGGACTTGTCCGCCTTGGGTGCGTCGTCGCTATCGCCGGAAGATTTTGCCGGAGCGTCGCCTTCTTCGATCACGGCGATCACTGCATTGACTTCGACCGTGTCGCCGACGTCGACCTTGAATTCCTTGATCGTGCCGGCAACGGGGGAGGGCGCCTCCACCGCGACCTTGTCGGTTTCCAGGCTGATGATGGGTTCATCGACGGCGACCGCATCGCCGACTTTCTTCAGCAATTCGCCGACGGTCGCTTCGGTGACAGATTCACCCAGCGTAGGAACTTTGACTTCGGTGGCCATATTCTTGCTTTCCCGAATTACTTGCAGTCGCTGCGGACGTTGGGCGCCTGACCGTTGAGGCCGAGCGCAATATTGACGAGGGCTTCCTGCTGCACCTGATGGCGGCTGGCGTAACCCGTTGCTGGCGAAGCCGCCACTTCACGGCCGGCGTAGCAGGGGCGCATGCCGGATTTGCCCGCAGCCTCTGCAGCCTCTTCGATCAGACGGTCGACGAAGAACCATGCACCGTTGTTCTTCGGTTCTTCCTGACACCAGACGATCTGTTCGAGGTTCTTCATGCGTTCGAGGCGTACGGCCAGCGGTTCCCCCGGGAAGGGGTAGAGCTGTTCGATACGCACGATCGAAACATCTTCCAGTTCCGCTTCGTCGCGGCGCTGCATCAGGTCGTAAGCGACCTTGCCGCTGCACAGCACGAGGCGCTTCACCTTCTCGTCGTCGATGTCCTTCATGTCGGACTTGATCCGCATGAAGTGATTGTCGCCCTGGAACTCGCTCGCTTCGGATTTCGCCAGCGGGTGACGCAGAAGGCTCTTCGGCGTCATGATGACCAGTGGTTTACGGAAGTTGCGGAGCATCTGCCGGCGAAGGACGTGGAAGTAGTTCGCCGGGCTGGTGATGTTGCAGACCTGGATGTTGTCGTTCGCGCACAATTGCAGGAAACGTTCGAGCCGGGCCGAACTGTGTTCGGGGCCCTGACCTTCATATCCATGCGGAAGCAGCAGCACCAAGCCATTGGCGCGGAGCCATTTTGCTTCGCCGCTGGCGATGAACTGGTCGATGACGATCTGCGCGCCGTTGGCGAAATCGCCGAACTGCGCTTCCCACATCACCAGGCTTTTGGGATCCGCCATGGCGAAACCGTATTCGAAGCCGAGCACTCCATATTCGGACAGCGGGCTGTCATAGACCTCGAACTTGCCGTGCGGCAGCGTGGTCAACGGGATGTATTTGTGTTCGTCTTTCTGGTCGATCCACACGGCATGTCGCTGGCTGAAGGTACCGCGGCCGGAATCCTGCCCGGACAGGCGCACACCGAACCCTTCGGTCACGAGGCTGCCGAAAGCCAATGCCTCGGCGGTGGCCCAATCGAACCCTTCACCGCTGAAGAACATCTCCTCCTTGGCCTTGAGCACGCGGCCCAGGGTTTTGTGGATCGTCAGGTCGCCGGGGATGCCGGTGAGCGTACGGCCAAGACTGTCGAACAGCTTCTTGTCGATCGCCGTTTCGACATTTCGACGCGCACTTTCCGGATCGGCAGGCTTGTTCATGCCGGACCAGCGACCGCCGAACCAGTCTGCCTGATCGGGCTTGTAGTCCTTGGCCGCCGCAAATTCCTTTTCGAGATGCGCGGTGAACTCGGCGCACAGCCCGTCGGCATAGCCCTTTTCGATCACGCCTTCTTCTTCGAGGCGCTTCGAATAGAGTTCGCTGACCTTGGGGTGCTGACGGATTTCGTCATACATCAACGGCTGGGTGAACTTGGGCTCGTCGCCCTCGTTGTGCCCGAACCGGCGATAGCACCACATGTCGATCACGATGTCGCGGCCGAAGGTCTGGCGGTATTCGATCGCCAGCTTGCAGGCGAAGGTTACCGCTTCGGGATCGTCGCCGTTGACGTGGAGGATCGGTGCCTGGACGCCCTTGGCGACATCGCTGGGGTAAGGGGAGGACCGCGCGAATTGCGGGCTGGTCGTGAAACCGATCTGGTTATTGATGACGAAGTGCAGGCAGCCGCCGGTATTGTATCCGCGCACACCCGAGAAGCCGAGACATTCCCATACGATACCCTGGCCGGCGAAGGCAGCATCGCCATGAAGCAGAACGGGCAGAACCTGTTCGTGTTGCTTCAGATCGTCGCGGATGGCCTGCTGCGCGCGGGCCTTGCCGAGCACGACCGGGTCGACCGCTTCGAGGTGGCTGGGATTGGGAACGAGGCTCATGTGAACATCGATCCCGTCGAATTCGCGGTCGGTGCTTGTACCAAGATGGTACTTCACATCGCCCGAACCGCCGACATCTTCGGGATTGGCGCTGCCGCCTGAAAATTCGTGGAAGATGACCTTGTAGGGTTTGCCCATGACGTTGGCGAGCACGTTGAGCCGGCCGCGGTGGGCCATACCGTAGATGATCTCGCGAACACCCTGCTGGCCGCCATATTTGATGACAGCTTCCAGCGCCGGGATCATGGATTCGCCGCCATCGAGGCCGAAACGCTTGGTCCCGACGTATTTCTTGCCGAGGAACGATTCATACTGTTCACCGCGGATAACCGCCGCGAGGATGGCGCGCTTGCCCTCGTCGGTGAACTGGATGGTTTCTTCGGGCGTCTCGAACCGTTCCTGCAGGAAGCGGCGCTCGACGGTGTCCGAAATATGCATGTATTCCAGGCCGACATTGCCGCAATAGGTATGCCGCAACGCATCGTAGAGTTCGCCGATGGTTACCCAGCCGAAGCCGAAGACACCGCCGACATAGACTTCCAGATCCTCTTCACCCTCGAAGCCGTGGCCCTTGAGCGTGAGGTCTTCGGGAATTTCCCGCTTTGACAGACCGAGGGGGTCGAGGTTGGCGGCAAGATGGCCTCTGACGCGGAACGTGCGCACCAGCATCATTGCACGATTGGAATCGTCCGATGCTTTCTCGAGCGCCTTGTCGTCGAGCTGTTTTCCGGCCTTTTCTGCAGCCTTGGCGACCACCACGCGCATCTGCGTGGGATCGAGCGCGGCGGTAAGATCCGAGCTGCTGTCGACCACTTCGGTCAACCAGGCAGGATTGCTCCAGCTGGGCCCCTGCTGGGGGCCTTCCTGGTCGCCCAGCTCGGGCAGGAAATCATGGCTTTCGTTACCCATCCGGGTCACCTTCTTGCGCCGACCAAATGTCGGCTCCTAATGGCAATGCCTCAGCGGCGCGGACGGTCCCGGGGAGGAGGGTGGCCCGCGCCGGGTATCAGGCAAGTTCCTTGAGCAGCGCGTCGAGCGTGGTGCCGAGTTCGCTTGGCGAGGGCGAAACGCGGATGCCCGCCTTTTCCATCGCTGCGATCTTGTCTTCCGCACCGCCCTGGCCGCCAGAGACGATGGCACCGGCATGGCCCATGCGGCGGCCCGGAGGCGCCGTGCGACCGGCGATGAAGCCGACCATGGGCTTTTCAACGCCTTTCTTCGCCATGTGCGCGACGAATTCTGCGGCTTCTTCTTCGGCGCTGCCACCGATTTCGCCGATCATGATGATCGACTTGGTTTCGTCGTCCTTGAGGAAGAGTTCGAGCACGTCGATGAAGTTGGTGCCGTTGACCGGGTCGCCGCCGATACCGACTGCAGTGGTCTGGCCGAGGCCGACCATGGTGGTCTGGTGGACGGCTTCATAGGTCAACGTGCCGGAGCGGCTGACCACGCCAACGCTGCCCTTCTTGAAGATGGAGCCGGGCATGATGCCGATCTTGCATTCGCCGGGCGTCAGGACGCCGGGGCAGTTCGGGCCGATCAGGCGCGACTTCGAACCCTGCAGCGCGCGCTTGACGCGCACCATGTCGAGTACGGGGATGCCTTCGGTGATGGCGACGATCAGTTCCATCTCGGCATCGATTGCCTCGAGGATCGAGTCCGCAGCAAACGGCGGCGGCACGTAGATGCAGGATGCCGTCGCGCCGGTAGCGGCCTTGGCTTCGCCGACACTGTTGAAGACCGGCAGGTCGATGTGCGTTGTGCCGCCCTTACCCGGCGTCACACCCGCAACCATCTGCGTGCCATAGGCAAGCGCCTGCTGCGTGTGGAACGTGCCGGTATCGCCGGTCATCCCCTGGGTGATGACCTTGGTGTTCTTGTCTACGAGAATGCTCATGTGTGTCTTTCCTGTTCGGTGTTTTTCGCCGTTCAGGCGAGCGAGCTGTCCAGGCCCTTGCAGGCTTCCAGCAGTTCTTCGACCGCGTCGGTCGATACCTTGAGGTTGCTCTTTTCCTCATCGCCGAGTTCGATTTCGATCACGTCTTCCGTGCCGCCCGCACCGATCACGGTGGGAACGCCGACGTAAAGACCGTCGAGACCGTACTTGCCTTCGACATAGCTGGCGCAGGGCAGGATGCGCTTGCTGTCGCCGAGATAGGCTTCGGCCATGGCGATCGCGCTGGTTGCGGGTGCGTAATAGGCCGAACCATTGCCGAGCAGGCCGACGATTTCACCGCCGCCGCCGCGGGTGCGCTTGACGATCTCGTCGAGGCGGTCTTCCGACACGCCCTTGATCTTGGCCATGTCCTTCACCGGAATGCCGTTGATCGTCGAATAGGACAGGACGGGCACCATGGTGTCGCCGTGGCCGCCGAGAACGAAGGCGTTCACGTCCTTCACCGAAACATCGAATTCCCAGGCAAGGAAGGTGGCGAAGCGCGCGCTGTCGAGTACGCCGGCCATGCCGACGACCTTGTTGTGCGGCAGGCCGCTGAATTCGCGCAGCGCCCAGACCATCGCGTCGAGCGGGTTGGTGATGCAGATCACGAAGGCATCGGGGCAGTTGTTCTTGATGCCTTCGCCGACCGACTTCATCACCTTGAGGTTGATGCCGAGCAGGTCGTCGCGGCTCATGCCGGGCTTGCGCGGAACGCCGGCGGTCACGATCACGACATCCGCGCCAGCGATGTCGGCATAATCGTTCGTGCCGGTGATCTTCGCGTCGAAACCCTCGATCGGGCCACACTGCGACAGGTCGAGCGCCTTGCCCTGCGGCATGCCTTCGGCAATGTCGAACAGGACGATGTCGCCCATTTCCTTCTTCGCGGCGAGGTGGGCGAGCGTGCCGCCGATCATGCCGGAGCCGATAAGGGCGATCTTCTTGCGTGCCATTGGGGGTAGCGTCCTTGTTCCTGCCATGCGGGACAGCGATGTTACCCGGACCATGAATGGGCCATGCATCAAGTGTCCCGCAAAGGAAGCATGGCACCGGTCGATTGCGAGAGCGACCTAGGCGCGCCAACACGGGAATGCAACCGGCAAACAGCACACGCAGAAAACTATCTTTGCAAATGGTTCGCAATTGCAATAGACTGGTGGGCTCGGCTTGTTGCGCAAGCTAATTTCAGAACGATAATCCCCTTCTTTCGCGAAGTTGGTCAAGCCGTTCCGAGACTGCGTGTATGGTTGCTTTGTGACGATCTGTCTTCGGCCAGCAGCAACGAGGCCTGATACGCAGGAATGGCGCGGCTGAAGTGATACCCTTGTCCAAGTGTACAGCCCGCAAACCGAACAGCCTTGACCTGTTCGGTGGTTTCCAGGCCCTCGGCCACGATTTCGATGCCGAGCGTGCGGCCCATCTGCGAAACTGCGCGGATGATTGCATCGCTCTTGCGACCGGCCTGTGCGCCCGACACGAAACTGCGATCAACCTTGATCTTCGAAAACGGCCATTGATTTATATAGCTCAGCGAAGAGTAACCCGTTCCGAAATCGTCGAGCGCAAACCGCACTCCGGCACGCGCAAGATCTTCGATGAACATCGCGATGCTCGGGCTGTCTTCCAGAAACACGTTTTCGGTAATTTCAAGCTCGAGACGGTCCGGCGACAGGCCCGCATCTCGGATTGCGCTGAGAATGCCCAGAGCTGCGCCGGGAGCCTTGATCTGCATCGGCGAAAGATTGACCGCCACGGATATATCGTCGGGCCAGGCTGCGGCCGCACGCGCCGCTTCGCCAGTCAGCCAGTTGCCGAGAGTTACGATTGCGCCGCATTCTTCGGCAACCGGGATGAACTGATCGGGGGGAATTTCACCCCTTGTCGGGTGGAACCAGCGCGCCAGCGCTTCGAAACAGCGAATGCGACCCGTATCCAGATCGACGATCGGCTGAAAGTAGACGGACAGTTCATGCCGCGAGAGCGCAAGGCGAAGTTCGGTCTCGATCTTTCGGCGATGGGTCAGGTCCCTGGTCATCGAAGGGGTGAAGAAACGAATTTGGGATCGTCCGGCGACTTTGGCCTCATACAGCGCCATATCCGCATGGCGCATCAGTTGATCTGGCGTCACGCCGTCGTCCGGCATCAAGGCGATACCGATCGATGCGCCCATTTCCAGGCGTTCCCCATCGACTTGCAGCGGGCGCATGACCTCGCCCAGTAGCGTGCTGGCCATGACGGACGCGGCATTGCGGTCGGCTATCTGGCAGGCAACGACGAACTCGTCACCGGCGAAGCGAGCGACGATCCCGTCTTCGCCGACCAGCGCGGCGATCCGCGCGCCGATAGTGTGCAGAACCTCATCACCTGCTTGATGACCTTTGAGATCGTTGACTTCCTTGAACCTGTCCAGGTCGATCCAGAAAATACCAGCCCGCCCGTCAACATCTGCCGCCCAGATGACGCCAGGCAAGAGGCGGTCCAGCCCAAGACGATTGGAAAGCCCGGTTACCGTGTCGGTCAGCGCGAAGGTTTCCATTTCCGCTGCCAGCGCTGCGCTGCGGTCAGCCGCGTCGAGGGATTCGTGCAAGGTGCGAAAGATGGAGGTGACGATCGAGTACATTGCGGGAAAGAGAAGAGCGATGGTTATCGCAAGACATGCCCCGGCGATCGAACCATGGGCGATGGACGCGATGACGATAGGTGTCGACACCAGCGTCAACTGGCCAAGCGCTATGGCCGGACGCGCGGCGTTGTGCGCGCAGATGCCTATGCCGTAGCCTAGCGCATTCGAAATGATCAGGACCTGCGCCATCGCATCGATGTCGAGCGCGATGGCCGACGCGGCCACAGTGCCGAGGATGAGGCTGAAGCCGAACGCGCCGAACTTGTAAGCGAATTCAAGCTGGGCCGCACTTATCTCTTCCGGACGCTTCGCCAGGTGACGAGAGTTGACAATGCGCAGGACGGCGATGCTGCTGAGCAGAAAGACAAGAGAATAGAGGAGGGCGCTACCGGACAGATACGCCACGACCGTGCTCGAGATGGTGCAGTTCAGGGCGCCTACTGCAAGGGCCGTGCGCCGGTCGTAGAGAGAACGAATGAGAGAGTTGCGAGCTTTCTCGCTCAACGGATCTGTCGACGACGCGTGGGCGACGTACCGCTTCAAATCGAATGACCCGCTTCGCTCACCCATGGCAAAGCGTTTAAGGCGGATCCATCATATTTCAGTTAACGGTAACACGTGGATTTTCCGGAGTTATACGGGGGATATGCTCGCCAGCAACGACTTGATGGCAAGCTGCTCATCAAGGCGTCTGGCCAGCCCGCGATCGAGCGTTCGGCAGATGCCGAGCCACCAGTCGTAACTTTCGGTGTCGTCGGCCGCATGGGCGTGTTCAGCCTGCTGCGCTGCAACTTTCGCCGCGCTCAGCCCATGGTTCGCAAAGTGCTTCAGCGCTGCATGCATCACGCCATCCACAGGGGAAGCGGTGGCGACCATCTGCGCTGCCCCGGCATTGTCGTTCGCCGCGCGCGAGTGCGCTTTGCGAGTCAGTGCCCGGGCAATCGGCGAATGGGCGGTGGAACGTGCGGCAGCGAAATGGACCGGCATGCCATGGTCTCCTCAGGGGGGCTGGGCTGTTGAACCCCCTCATGGCCGAAGCACGCTAAACTTCGGTTCCGCAGCATGGTTGTAGAGACGTAAAGGATTGCCTTCGTGTTGGCCCGCAAGCCTATTTTTTCCCGGGCTCGTTGATCCATTTGCCTGAGTTGGCATACTCCTCGCGAACCCTGCCGGATAGCGGGAGCTTGTCGGCTGGAGGTGCGGCGGCGGGCGCCCCAACCGGCGCATCCGGTTCGGTACTGATACCGATAGCGGCATTGGACGGAGGGGCAGGCTGTACAGGGCCGGGGACGTCCGCTTCCGCGCGCCGAATGTTGGGGGCGGCAAGCGGCTCCGCGCCGGCATAGTCGTCGGTAAAGGCACCGGCGGTTCCGGCCCCGCCTTTCCAGCGATAGAAACGGTGCGCGCCGATGGCACCGATATAATCGAGGCTGGCGGCCCAATAGGGGTTCACGTAATTGGTGTGGTAATGTGTGGCCAGGCCGACGGGCTTGTAAACCTCGCCCGCCAAGGCACCCAGCGCTACGGATTGGGCCACCGCCCAACCCCGGCGGGAAGGGGTGCGCGCCAGTGATCCGTCGCAGGTGAAGCTGAACTGGCAGCCCGTCTTGCGTTCCGACCCCTGAAACACCACACCGCAGATGCTGGCGGGATAGGCGGGATGTGCAACCCGGTTCAGGACCACCTGCGCAACCGCTTGTTGCCCCGACAAGCTTTCGCTGGCGGCCTCGTAATACACGGCCATGGAAAGGCACTGCAGTGCGCGCGCCTTGTCGATGCCGTTGCCCGTCTGGCGAAATGCCTGTGCCGCCGCACCCGCGCCATGACTTTTTGCAAATTCGACGGTTTCAAGCGTCCCTTCGCTCTTGCGAAGGTCGGCGATATCTGTGGCAAGGCGCGGGGCATCTTCGAGGTAATAGAAAGCCGATCCAGGAAAGCTTTCGCCAGCCGTTTCGAACGGCATGGGCGTCAAAGGCACGCGTTCGTCGCCCAGGCCAATCGCGCTCCTGAAATCAGACCATTCGCCTTGCGCAGCCACGGTCGGAAGAGCGATGGCAGCGCCAAGAATACCGAGGCGGGTCACCAGTTTACGGCGATCCTGCAATCTTGCGGCTCGGCGCTGGGCGCGCGGCGAGGCGACGTGCAGCGCACGGTCCTTGTCCCCGGCCAACGCTTCCAATCCGCTCAAACTGCGTCCTTCTTTCAGGAACTGCCCATAGCCTATACCCGGTAAGGCCGACAGATGTGTGCGATCGCCATCCCGCAACGGGACGGGATTCGATGGCGCCCTATAACAGCAAAACTTAATGAAGTTGCGTCTTGTGCAACGACACATTGCGCAGTAGTCGGCGCCGCGAGTCACGGGTTGGCCTGTATTGCGCAGGCCCGAAGAGGGAAGAGGGTGCAAGCCCCTCGCTGCTCCCGCAACTGTGACCGGGGAGGTCCGCTCCACATGCCACTGCGAAAGCGGGAAGGCGGAACAGGGCCGCTGATCCGGGAGCCAGGAGACCTGCCCATGACCGTCGTTCGGCTGCAGGGCGGGGTGTACCTGTAGCAAACGTGGATGGAGCGTTTCGGCTCCCTCCCGTCATGGGCGGCATTTCGTTCATGACAGGAGGTTACGTGTATAAATATCTGCTTTTGATTTCCGCTTCGGCCGTGCCTGGCGCAGCGTATGCGCAGACTGCCAGCGAGCAGGCGCTCGAGGAAATCATCGCTGCCCAGGACGAGGCAAACGAGGCTGGCGATCAGCAAGCGACTGTGGGCAGCTATCGCAGCGCGGCCCCGGCCGAGGCGATCATCACGGTCACGGCCAATGGCCTCGGCACCGATCTGCGCAATACCGGCCAGTCGGTCACCGTCATCGGACGGGAAGAGATCGAAACCATTCAGGGTGCCGATCCGGCACGCGCACTTGCGCGCGTGCCCGGTCTGTCGCTGTCGCGTAGCGGGGGTGTCGGTACGGTAACCAGCGTGAACGTGCGCGGCGCCAATCCCGATCAGCTTCTGGTACTGGTCGACGGTGTACGCGTGGCCGATCAGGCGAGCCCTTCGGGCGGCTTCGATTTCGGCAATCTGCTGCTCGGTACAGCCGGCAAGATCGATGTTCTGCGCGGATCGAACAGCACGATCTGGGGATCGGAAGCCGTGGGCGGGGTGATCGACATCTCGACGCGGGCCGAGCGCGGCATGACTGCCAGCGTCGAGTACGGCTCGCGCGACACGCTGTTTGCCAGCGCCGCTGCCGGAGCAGGCAATGACAACGCCTTTATCGGCCTGACCGGGTCATGGTTCGAGACCGACGGATTTTCCGCAGCCGCATCGGGCACGGAAGCCGACGGATCGAAGCAATTCGCTATCGGCTCCAGCGCCTTCCTCAATCTGACCCCCAGCCTCGAGCTGTTCGCGCATGGTAACTTTGCGGAAGGCGACGTCGAGATCGATGGCTTTCCCGCACCCGATTTCGTCCTCGCCGATACCGACGATACGCAGAAGACCACGCGTTACTGGGGCGATGTCGGCCTTGCCTATTACGGCAACGACCTGACCCTGCGCGCCGCGTACAGCCTGTCCGATACCAAGCGCGCCAATCGCGATGGCTCCGGGGCGGAGACTTTTGCGAGCGACGGCCGCTCCGATCGCATCTCGCTGCGCGGTGAATACCGCTTGCTGGGCGGCCTCTCGCTGGCTTTCGGCGGCGATCATGAATGGACCGAGTTTGAAACGAGCTTCGACACGGCCGCCGAAACCGAGATCAGCGGCGCCTATGCGCAGCTCGGCTGGGTGATGGGCCGTCTGGCCGTCCATGGCGGTGCGCGCGTGGACGATCACGAACAGTTCGGCACGCATGTCAGCTTCGGCGGTGATGTGAGCTACGGCTTTGGCGACGACTGGCGCGTGCGCGGTAGCGTGGGCGAAGGTTTCAAGGCACCGACACTGTACCAGTTGCTCTCGTTCTACGGGAACACAGAGCTCGAACCGGAAGAAAGCACCAGCTACGATCTGGGCGTTGAAAAGGGGCAGCGGGGGTCAGGTCTGCACCTCGCGTTGACAGGCTTCCGCCGCGACAGCGACAATCTGATCGGGTTCGGCGTTACGCCAGAAAGACCTTCCGGCGTGTACCTGAACACCGCCCGCGCCCGCGCGCAGGGCATCGAAGCGGAGGCAGGCTTCGATCTTGCACCCGGTCTTCGCCTTGCCGGCATATATTCCTATGTCGATGCGGAGGATCGTACGACCGATCTCGACCTGGCGCGGCGACCGAAGCATTTCGGTACCATTTACGGCGACTGGATCAGCGATTTCGGTCTCGGCCTGGGGGCGGATCTGCGCCTCGTGGGTGCAAGCTGGGATAATGCCTCCAACACCGTGCGCCTCGAAGGATACGAGCTGCTCGATGTGCGGGCATCCTTCGGCCTGGGCGACAATCTGGAACTGTTCGGCCGCGTCGAGAACGTGTTCGACACCGATTACCAGACGGTTGCGGGATATGGGACGGCTGGCCGCAGCGTCTTCGGCGGGATCAGGGCGAAGATGTGAAACCGCTGCTCGCCGCATCGGTCCTGCTCCTTGCCGCATGTGCGCAGGGCGGGGCCGATGCGCCGACGGCTGGGGCGCGGCCGACCATCGTCAGCCTGAATCCCTGCACCGATGCGATCCTTGCCGATGTGACGGCGCCGGGACAATTGCTGGCGATATCCCATTACAGCAAGGATCCGCGGTCGAGCTCGATGCCGGCGAAACGGGCGTCGCGATACCGGGCCACCGGCGGAACGGTCGAGGAGGTTCTCGCGCTCGATCCGGATGTGGTCGTGGCGGGAAGCTTTATCGCACCCGCAACGCGCGCCGCGCTGGAAGATCTGGGCATGCAGGTCGTGACATTCGGCATCGCCAGTGATGTCGCCTCGAGCGAAGAGCAGATCCGGGAACTGGCTTCTCTGGCCGGCGACCCGCAAGCGGGGCAGAGCCTGATCGAACGGATCGAAGCGGCGCTCACGGAAGCAGAGGCGCCGGACGGGCGCGCCGTCGACGTTCTCCTGTGGCAGCCCGGCGGAATTGTCGCGGGGGAGCAATCGCTGGTGAGCGACCTGCTTGCCCGCACCGGTTTCACGAACGGTGCGCCGGCCCGCGGGCTGTCCCAGGCCGACTATGTGGCGCTCGAGGATGTAGTCGCCGCGCCGCCGCATGTGTTGCTGGTTGCAGGCGGCGACCTTGGCCAGCAGCATCCGGTGCTCGACCGGCTGCCGGATATGCGGCGCGAACGCTTCGATACCAGCCTGCTTTACTGCGGCGGTCCGACGATCATCCGTGCCGCTCGTCGACTGGCGGAGATACGGAGCACAGTATCGTGAACCGCGCGACTTTGATCTTCGGCGGGTTGCTCATCGTTGCGCTTCCGCTTTCGCTGTTGGCGGGGCGGGTCTGGCTCGATTTCGCCAGCACGCCCAACGCCGCGCTCATCCTTGCAGAGCTGCGTCTGCCGCGCGCCCTGCTGGCCGTAGTCGTGGGCGCGGGATTGGGAGCGGGCGGGGCAGCTATGCAGGGCTATCTGCGCAATCCGCTGGCCGACCCCGGTCTTTTCGGGATCGCCCCGGGCGCGGCGCTGGGTGCCGTGGCGGCGCTATGGTTCGGCTATGCCGCTTCGCCGTGGCTGCTTCCCGCATTTGCCTTGATCGGTGCGGGCGGGGCGATGGCGCTGCTGGCGGCGATTGCCGGACGCACGGGCGGGATCGCGCTGTTCACACTCGCCGGGCTCATGGTCGCGAGCCTCGCCGGCGCATTGACGGCGCTTGCGATCAGCATGGCGCCCAATGCTTTCGCCATGAGCGAGATCGTGATGTGGCTGAACGGCGCGCTGACCGACCGGAGCTGGCGCGAGGTGTGGCTGGCCACCCCGCTCGTGGCGCTGGGCGTGCTTCTGCTCTGGCGGAGCGGGAAATCGCTGGATGCACTCACGCTGGGGGAACCCGTCGCGCGGTCCCTTGGGGTCGAACCCGGACGGCTGCTCTGGCCGCTGATCGTAGGCATAGGGCTGACGGTCGGCGCGGGCGTCGCGGTGGCGGGTATCATCGGCTTCGTAGGCCTCATCGTGCCCCATCTGGTTCGGCCCTTCACCGATAGCCGGCCTTCACAGCTCATCGTGCCGAGCGCATTGGCCGGGGCCCTGCTGGTGTTGGTCGCGGACAGCGTCGTACGCATATTGCCACTGGTGACGGAACTGCGGCTGGGCATCGCCTTGAGCCTCCTTGGCGCTCCGTTCTTTCTCTGGTTGCTGCTGCGCATGCGCAGGGGGCTGGCATGATGCTCGCGGCACGGGAAGTCTCGGTCGACAAGCGTTTGTCCCGCATTTCGCTCGACCTCGCGCCGGGATCGATCACGGCGATTTGCGGGCCGAACGGTGCGGGTAAATCGACCTTGCTCGAAGCGCTCGCGGGCTTGCTGGTGCCCGATGATGGAATGGTGGCCTTCGACGGGGTGGATGCTTCCACAAAGTCTCCACGGGACCGAGCAAAGTGTATCGGCTATCTCCCCCAAGCGCATGAGATTGCCTGGGATGTTCCAGTGCGCAGTCTGGTCGAACTCGGGCGCATGCCGCATGGCGATCGCCTGTCCGGGCCGGTCGATGCCGCTCTGGACGCGCTCGACATCGCACAGCTTTCGCATCGGCGGGCGCAATCGCTGTCGGGCGGCGAAACGGCCCGCGTGTTGCTGGCCCGTGTCCTGGCGGGCGAACCGCGTTGGATCCTTGCTGACGAGCCGCTGGCTGCGCTGGACATCGCCCACCAACTCACCTTGCTGCGCCATCTTCGCGAAGCTGCCGACAAGGGGGCGGGCGTCGTTCTTGTCCTGCACGATCTGGCGCACGCCATGAACCACGCCGACCGGGTGGTCGTGCTTGATGCCGGCGAACTTGCCGCCGATGGCAGATGCGACGACGCGCTCGACCCACGAGTGATCGAGCGCGTCTGGAAAGTTCCCGTCCGGTGGATCGGCGAACCGAACCACCGGGCGTTGATCAGCGGCTGATTATCCGGCTGTATCTGCCGGCAGCGCACCGTCCGATACTTCACTGTCCGCAGCTTCGTCGCCCGGGACAAGGCCCCGCGCTTCAAGCATCGGCGTGACGTCCGGATCGCGTCCGGCAAAGTTCCTGAACATTTCGAAGTAATCCATCGTGCCACCGGTGCTCAGCACGGTTTCGCGATAGTGGTCGCCATTCGCGCGGGTAAGACCCCCGTTTTCCATGAACCATTTGCGGCTGTCGCGGTCGAGCATTTCGGTCCACAGATAGCTGTAATAGCCTGCCGAATAGCCGGCCGGTCCGCTGAAGATGTGGTTGAAATAGGTCGAACGGTAGCGTGGCGGAACCAGGTCGATTTCGAGGCCGAGTTCTTCGAGCGACTTGCGTTCGAATTCGGTCACCTTGGCTGGCGTGTTGATCGCTTCAGCCTGTTCCTTCGACAGGGCTGCCCACTTCATGTCGAGCAGTGCCGCTTCCACGGTTTCACCGAAGTCGTAACCCTGGTTGAACTTCGCCGCCGCTTCGATCTTGGTGATCATTTCGGAGGGGATCGGCTCGCCCGTGCGATAGTGCTTGGCATAGTTGGACAGCACTTCGGGGTAGGTCGCCCAAACCTCGTTTACCTGGCTCGGATATTCAACGAAGTCACGCGCCACGGCGGTGCCGGACAGGCTGGGATAGGTCTGGTTGGCGAAGAAGCCGTGCAGAGCGTGGCCGAATTCATGGAACATGGTGTTCACATTGTCGAAGCTGACCAGCTGGACTTCGCCCGCTGGCGCCTTCGGAATGTTCAGCACGTTGTAGATCACCGGCTTGGTGTTCCACAGCTTGCTCTGATCGACGAAGTTGCTCATCCAGGCGCCGCCGCGCTTCGACGGGCGCTGGAACGGGTCGAAGTAGAAGATGCCCAGTTCGCTGCCGTCGCGGTCGAACACGGTGTAGGTCCACACATCGGGGTGATAGACCGGCAGGTCCGTGCGGCGTTCGAACCTAAGGCCGTACAGCTTGTTCGCGGCATAGAACACACCGTCTTCCAGCACCTTGTCGAGCTGGAAATACTCGGTCATCGCGTCTTCATCGAGGTCGTAGCGAGCTGCCTTCACCTTGTTGGCGTAGCGATACCAGTCCCACGGCTTCACTTCGAAATTGCCGCCATCGGCCTGGATCGCTTCGTCCAGCATGGCTGCTTCGCGCCGCTGCGTTGCGGCAAGGGCGGGGACCATGCGTTCCATGAAGCCAAGCGCCGTGGCAGGCTTTTCGGCCATGCGATCCCACATGGCATAGGTTGCCCAGTCGGGTTCGCCGAACAGCGATGCCTTTTCCGCGCGCAGCGCGGCAATCTTGGCCACCAGCGGACGGGTATCGATGTCGGTGGTGCCGTCTGCACGGTGATAGGAAGCCATGAACAGCTTCTCGCGTGCGGCGCGGTTGGTCATATTCGGCAACAACGGCTGCTGCGTGGTGTTCTGCAGCGCAATCGCATATTTGCCGGGATGGCCCTTTTCGGTGGCAAAATCGGCGGCCGACTTGATGTCGGATTCCGAAAGGCCGGCCAGTTCTTCGCGTGTATCGAAGATGACCGGCTGATCGGCCATTGCTGCGCGTGCTTCCTGGCCGAATTCGGTCGTGATTTCGGACAGCTCGGAATTGATTTCCTTAACCCGGGCACGCTGTGCGTCGGTCAGCAGGGCGCCGGCGTGAACCATGCCTTCATAGGTGTCTTCGAGCAGCTTGGCGTCTTCGCGCGTCATCGCCATTGCGGCGCGATTGTCATACACGGCTTTCACCCGGGCGAAGAGCTCGGGGTTGAGCGTGATGGAATCGGAATGTGCGGTCAGCTTGGGACTGATCTCGGTATTGATCTCGTCCAGCCGGTCGGTCGTGTTCGATCCGGTCAGGGCGAAGAAGACGGTGGCGACGCGGCCCAGCATCCGGCCCGACTTTTCGAGCGCAACGATCGTGTTGGAGAATGTCGGCGCTTCGGGGTTGTTGATGATGGCATCGATTTCAGCCTTGTGGATCGCCATGCCCTGCTCGAACGCGGGGATGTAATCGTCTTCGGAAATCTTGCTGAAATCGGGCGCGTGGAAAGGCAGGGTGCTGTCGGACGCGAAATATCCGGTTCCCTGCGGTATGTTTGCGCCTGCGGTGTTGGCGTCTGCCATGGTTTCGATTTCTCCGCCCGGAGTGGTGGCGCAAGCGCCAAGAAGTGCGGATGCTGCAACGGTGGCCAGGATCTGGGCCTTCATGTTGTTCCCCTCATGATTGTGCGCCACGCGGAACCCGGGCGCGGGAATGCGATAATGATATGCGCGATTGGCCTGCCTGTTGCGCGCACGCAAGCATGCACACGTCGCCGGTCGGCGCATCTCATACGTTAGTCGAACGGGACGGGCTCGCCCTGGTTCCTGTCGGCGCGCTCCCGCGCGGTATCCAGTGCTTCGTCCAATGCCTGGCGGTTCACGGTCATGAGACGCGGGCGGCCTCCGTCACGGTCGACGACCAGCCAGATTGCACCCAGTTCGAAGAAACCGCCCTGGTCCTTTGCCACACTCATGCGCGAAAGATCGATCTTCTGGAGCACCTCGATCATGGCCGGGTCGAATATCTCGTCGAACACGGCCTCCACTTCGGTGCGATCCTTGATCTCCCGTCTTTTTCCGTCGCCATCGATATAGAGCAGTGGCAGGCCGACTTCGCGCAGCAGGCGTGCCTTATCGCCGCTTCGTGCGGCATCGCGCAGCGTCGATATCGCCACGTCGAACTGGCTGGCACTGGTGCCGGTGGCGCATGAGATCGCGCCACCTTCGACAAAGTCATGATCGCGATCGAACTGGGGATTTCGTTCTTTCTGGCTCGACCATACCAACAACAGGCAGTCGCCGGGGGCAGCCTCACCCTTGGCGACGATGTCGGCCGACTTTTCCGTCTCACCGTCGCCATCGGGCACGCACGCCCATGCCGTCGTCACGGCGAGTAGCAGGGGGGAGAGGTAGAGGCGGTTCATGATGGCGTTCTGAGGGCGTAGATGACGATCGGTTCGTAGATCGAACCGTGGCGGTGCAGAGTGCTTTCGAAGAGCGTATAGGAATCGGCTCTCCAAGGGCCAAGTCGCAAGCTGGCGTTTCGTTCGAGAAACGGTTCCAGCGGACCTGAAGAGCGATTGACCCGCGCCAGCGTAATGTGCGGATGATACTTGCGGTGGTCCGGTTCCACGCCGGCCAATACGCATATACGATCGATTTTCTGGCGAAGGCGCTTCAGCTCGGGTGAAATCTCGACGCCAGCCCAAAGGGTGTGAACCCGGCCCTTGCGCACAAAGACTCCCGTGCCTGAAATCGTCAGGTCGAGGGTCGGTAGCTCGATCGCGTGAAGCTGGCGGGCCAAATCCTCAGCCAGATGCGTATCGACCTCTCCGATATAGCGTAGCGTGAGATGAAGCTGGTCATCATCCTGCCAGCGCACATCGTCTACGCCCTCCATCAGATCGATCAGGGCATCGCGGATCTCTGGCGGTGGACGAATGCCGACGAAGAGGCGGTGAGACATGCTAGAAAACTGTAACTGGACGGTAAAATCTGGGACCGCTGGGCGATCGGTCAGGTTGAATAGGGGTCGTCGTTCTGGCGCGGATTCCCATATCGGCCCTTCATGAAAATCTTGGCCCGGCGCTCGCTGCGAAATTGCAGACCGCGGGCGAATTTTCCGCCGGCGTGCGTATAGTCCAGTTCCGCCGCGATCGCCTCGTAATCGCGGCTTTCGATGGCCGTGTTAAGCCGCGGGCTTTCGTTTTCCGATACATTCCCCAAGCCGACATTGTACACCAGATCGAGCAGGGCATCGAATTCATGCTGATGAAGCGGCAGGTCGCCGACCAGCAGGCGCACGCCTTGTTCGGCTTTCGCCAGATCGTGTTCCAGGAATTGCAGGACCTGCGCCTCGTCGACGCGATCACCGACCTGCAGATCATCTTCGGGAAGGATCAGGTGACCGACCCCCACGGTCGGATATCCGGCCACGTCGCGGTAGACGGTGTATCGCACGCCTTCTTCTTCTATCAACGCCTGCTTGAACGTGCCGCTCGCTTTCATCAGTGCAGCTGGCTTGCGTACACCTGCGACGTCATCGACCACCCGCTGCATATCCTCGTCGATGCCGAAGGCCTTGCGCGCTTTGGGCGGGCCAGTGAACGCCGTTAGGCCCAACGCGCCCGCGCCGAGCATCAGGGTGGCGCGTCTGCGCGCGGAAAGTTTGGGTTTGATATGGAAGGCTTGATAGGCTGCGCGGCGTGCGCGGCGAAGATCGCGCCGATGCCGACGCTGCCGGTTCAGTCTTTCGAAAATCCCTTTCGATTTTCCGTTGTTTCCTGAGCGCGATGGCGCGCGCGACCAATCTATGTCGTCCAGCGGACGGTTGAAATCGGTCAGGATGGCTTCGAGCCTGGCATTCGTCTGGGTATTGCGCCGCGTACTGCTTGATCGTTTATCGCTTCCCTGCGGGTGTGGAGCGGTGTCCTTGTCCATAAGGCGGGCACCTTTCGGTCTCTATCTGCTCTGGCACGACATCTCATGAGCCGCCGCTAGGGGCGCGGGAAATGCCGTGCGCTGTCTGTCTTGTCTTTAGAACGGTTCATGGGACCCAATCGGTCCACGGTTCGTCGCTGCGCAGCCCCGTCCGGGCCGCGCCGTGCCGATCAGGCAGCCCGGCGGACCCTGTTTCTGCCCGTGCGCTTCGCTTCGTAACACGCAAGGTCGGCGCGCATGAGCGCATCATCGATGCTTTCGCCAAACAGCCAGGGCGACAGGCCGATCGAGGCGGAGATGCGGATGCCGGGGCGCTCGCTGAACCGGTCTTCCAGCTTGGCGATCATCATCCGCAGATCGTCTGCCCCCTCGGCAATGGCCGTATCGGTAACTCCGCGGGCGATGACCAGAAATTCCTCGCCGCCAAGCCTGAATGCAAGGTGCTCACCCGTACCCTCCAGAGTGGCAGCCCAGTCGCGGATCGTATCCGCGGCGGCAATCAGGACTTCGTCGCCAACGGCATGCCCGAAGGTATCGTTGATCGCCTTGAAACGGTCGAGGTCGATCGTCAGGAGGTGGCGCGAATGCGCGCCGCCCTCGGTGTGCGTTTCCTCGAACAGCTTGCGGCGGTTGAACAGACCGGTCAGCGGATCCCGCCAGCTGAGGAATTCGGCGCTGGACAGCGCAGCGGCAAGGTCTTCGGACAAACGCCGGTTCTCGACGAGCATGCGCGCGGAACTGCGCAGATGCTGCCCCGCGCTCGAACTGTAGAGGCGGATGCCGACGACGGCCAAGGTCACCACGCCGATCATCGCCGGGTCGCTATTCGCAGGGTGAAACAGGATGAGCGCGCTCGCCGTCGCCCAGAAACTGACGAGCATCCCGTCGCGCGCTGCGGGCAGGGCGGCAAGCGTGACTGCGATCAACGTGATCGTCACCACCACCACGACCCGTATCAGCGCCACGGCCGCGATGGATGCCCCGGCCGGTTGCGGCCATAACATCAGCGCCAGCGTGACACCGGTCAACGCCATGGCGCCGAACACGATGCGCTGCATGGTCTTGATCGGCTGGCGCGCCCTGACGCGCACATCCAGTCTCGCCGTCGCATTGCGGGTGAACAGGAACGATGCCAGCCGCAATGCCAGCAACAGCGCCATGGCGGCCGGGTTGGGCAGCACGGCAACACCCACCGCCAGCATGCTCAGGCCGATCAGGCTGGAAGGAAGCGAACGCCGCTCGCGATCGAGCATTGCGATAACCGCTTCCCGATCGACTTCGTAGGAATCGATCGGGATGCGCGTAAAGGCGCCGGCACCTCTGCCGTCAGTGTCCAGATCATTTCGCAATGGTTGTTTCCCTACACCCTCTCACGCCGGGTCTTGGGAAAATACCGTCCAATCGTTAACGTTCCTGCTCGCAAAATTCACTTTATCCCGGATCACCAGATGCGCGCGCGATCTTCCGGCGCGATATACATCTCGTCATCCGGCGTGATGTTGAACGCTTCGTACCAGGCGTCCACGTTACGCAGCGGAGCGATGGTGCGATAGCGTGACGGACTGTGCGGGTCGGTCGCGACCTGATTGCGCAGCGAATCCTCGCGCGCCTTGGCCCGCCACACCTGCGCATAGGCGAGGAAGAAGCGCTGATCGCCGGTCAGTCCGTCGATCACGGGTGCTTCCTGGCCGTTCAAAGCTTTCTTGTAGGCATCGTAGGCCACTAGCACGCCGGCAAGGTCGGCGATGTTTTCGCCCATCGTCAGGTCGGGATTGATGAAACTGCCGGGGACCACTTCGAACTTGGCGTATTGGTCGCCGAACTTCTTGGCTTCCGCTTCGAACCGCTTGGCATCGCCTGCGGTCCACCAGTCCTTGATCGCCCCGCTGGCGTCGATCTTGCGGCCTTGGTCGTCGAAGCCGTGGCTGATTTCGTGGCCGATCACCACCCCGATCGCGCCATAATTGACGGCCGGGTCGGCATAGGCATCGAAGAACGGCGGCTGCAGGATGCCCGCGGGGAACACCATCTTGTTTTCCAGCCCGCCATTATAGGCGTTCACGGTCTGCGGGTTCATGCCCCACTTCTTGCGATCGACCGGTTTGCCAAGATCGCTCATCGCGTAATCGGCATTGAACTTGGTCGCGGCGACCATGTTGCCATACAGATCGTCCGGCGACATCGGCAGCTGCGAATAGTCGCGGAATTTCTCCGGATAGCCGACCATCACGTCCATCCGCTCCAGCTTGTCCAGCGCGGCCTGCTTGGTGTCGGGGCTCATCCATTCGTTGCCGCGAATGCGATCGCCCATGGCCAGCTTCAGATTGGCCACCAGTTCGTCCATGCGCGTCTTGGCGATCTTGGGGAAATATTCGGCGACGTAAGCCTTGCCCACCTGCTCGCCCAGCGAACCGTCGATGGTGTCCACCGCGCGCTTCCAGCGGGCACGCTGTTCGCTCGTCCCGTTCAGCGCGCTCGTGAACTGGAACCGGCTGTCGACCATTTTCTTGTTGAGGAACGGCGATGCCTGATCGGCGATATGCGCTTTTTCCCACAGCTTGAGGGTGTCCAGATCGGTACTGGCATACAGCGCCGCAATGGCTTTCACCGCCGTGTTATCGGTTACGATGATGCGGTCCTGCGGCGGGATGTTGTTGCCCTGGAAGAATGCATTCCAGTCCACCCCGGGCGCATAACTGGCCAGCTGCGTTCCTGACATGGGATTGTTGATCTTCTCGATCTGGCGCTTCTGTTCCGCGTCCCAGTTTAGCTCGGCGACATAGGTCTCGAACGTCATCACGCGGCTGGCCGCCTCGCGCGGGTCGGGCTGGCCGATATTCCGGAACGTGCGTTCGAGGTAATCGAGATAGGCCCCGCGCTGCGGCGCGAACTTCTCGTCGAAATAATACTCTTTCTCCGGCAGGCCGAGCCCGCCGGACGACAGCCACAGCGTGTTCATGGTCGGATCGTCGGGATCGGCATAGGGACCCGCCCCGAACAGCGAACCGCCGAACTTGCCATAGGTCGAGCCCATGTAACGGGCGAATTCTGCCTTGTTCGAAATCGCATCCACCTGCGCCAGCTCGCGCTTCAGCGGGGCGATGCCTGCCTTTTCGATCGCCTTTTCATCCATGAAACTGGTGTAGAGCGCGCCATATTGCGAACCTGCCGGTGCGTCCGTGACGAGGCCGTTCACTTCTTCGGTTACATCTTCGCGCAGATTGTAGAACGATCCGACAGAGGGGCGGTCAGCCGGGATTTCGGTCCGGTCCATCCACGCGCCGGACGCATAGCGTTCGAAATCGTCGCCGGGGTCGGCGGTCAGATCGCGCGCTGTCAGATCGATGCCGTAATCGCCGATCTTGGCCTGGCCGGTGACGACGATGGTGTTCTCGTCGGACGCGGTTTCGTCGGCAAAGGCAGGAGCGGCCAGGGCAAGGCCGATCGCCAGTGCCGAAGCTGCGGACAGAGTTTGGAGTTTGCGATACATGGCTTTGAGTCCCCGTTGATCGAATACGCCTTTATATAGGATCGGTGGCTTTGCCGGCATCGGGCTAATCGGCAAGCGGCCGACGCGCATCGGCGAAAGACACGCCCGTGCCCTCGCGATCCGGTCGCCTCGGCAAAGGGCACGTCTCGGCACAGGTGAAGGCCGCGGAACACTGTCCCGCGACCTTCTTGGTTGACGGGCAGAGCCCGTCTGGGAGAACAGATTAGAAGGAGAAACCGGCTCCCGCAGCCACACCGCCCTTGCCATTGGCACCCATGGTGCCGCTGACTTTCAGGACGGCCTTGCCGTCGGCGAAGGCAGACGACAGGCCGAAGCCGAACGATGCCTCGCCGCGATAGTAGCCGACACCGCCGCCGACCATCATCCTGCCGGGCTCCAGGGCCTGCGGGATCGACGCCATCGCCATGGCCGAAGCCGTACCGGAGAAAGCATCGTCGCGCAGTTCAGCCAGATCGAAGCCGATCTGTGCCACTCGCATGTCGGTGTAGTTCATGGAGTCGGTCAGGACGCCGGTAAGTCCGGCCTCCATCTGGCGCAGATTGACCGCATCGGTTGCCGCAGTCGCATCGGCGACATTATGCAGCGCCACCGGGGCAGACGCATCCCTGCCGATCAGCGTGACATCGTTGGTGATGGTCCCGCCGTTGCTGGCCGTCGGATTGTCGGGGTTCGAGTACTGAACCGCCACGATCGTGCTGCCTGCCAAATTGTTGTTGATGGTCTGGATATCGTCCGTGTTCTGCTGAACGTTCTGATTCGTGGCAAAGAGCTGCGAACCGTTCACGGCATCGGTCGACGTTGCGGACAGCGTCCCAGCGGCGACATTGGTGACCTGGACCGGACCGTCGTCGGCACCGAAGAAGGCAACCGTATTCGTCGGCGTGCTGCTGCGGGTCGATGTATCGGCCGCCGCCACATAGCCGACCGGAACATTGGCAAGGTCCGCCTGGATCTGGTCGATATCCGTTTCATTGACGGTCACTCGCGTATCGAGAGTGACGATATCGCCCTCGTTCACCGTGACCCGGTCGTCGAGATTGTCGATATCCCCTTCATTGACGGTAACGCGTGTGTCCAGATTGGCAATGTCGCCCTCGTTGACGGTAACCCGACCATCGAGATTGGCGATGTCGCCTTCGTTGACCGTGACGCGGCCATCGAGATTGGCAATATCGCCTTCGTTGACAGTCACGCGGCCGTCGAGGTTGGCAATGTCGCCTTCGTTGACAGTCACGCGGCCGTCGAGGTTGGCAATGTCGCCTTCGTTCACGGTCACACGACCGTCCAGATTGGCGATATCCCCTTCATTCACGGTAACACGGGTATCGAGATTGGCGATGTCGCCCTCGTTCACCGTTACGCGATTGTCGAGATTGACGATGTCCGTTTCGTTCTGCGTGATGCGATCGTCGAAACCGTCCACCGTCACCTGGATCTGGCCCACACTCGTCTGCAGGCTGTTGATGTCGGTGCGGTTCTGGGCAATGTCGGTCTCGTTCTGCGTCACCCTTCCATCCAGCGCATCGACAGCCTGATTGGTGGCGAACAATTGTGAACCGTTCACCGCTTCGGTCGACGTTGCGCTCAACTCGCCGTCTGCGACATTGGCGATCGTAGTGCCGCCAGCGCCGCCGAGAGTGATCGACGTCTGCGTTGCATCGTCGTAAGCGACAGACGTATCCTGCAGGGCAGCGATGTCGGTTTCGTTTGTGGTTACGCGGGTGTCGATCGTGTCGATATCGGCAGCGTTCACCGCAACATTTTGATTGGTGGCGAACAATTGCGAACCGTTCACCGCCTCGGTGGACGTCCCGCTCAACTCGCCCCCGGCCACGTTGGAGATGGTCGTTCCGCCGGTACCGCCCAGTGCAATCTCGGTCTGGGTGGCGTCGGTGTACATCACGGACGTATCCTGCAGGGCAGCAATGTCGCCCTCGTTTGCAGTTACGCGCGTGTCGATGGCATCGATATCATCGGCATTTGCCGTAACGTTCTGGTTCGTTGCGAAAAGCTGCGACCCGTTTACGGCATCGGTGGATGTCGCATCCAATGTGCCGGCAGCCAGGCCGGTTATGGTGGTTCCTCCGACCCCATCGAGTGTAATCGTTGTATGGGCAGCGCTATCGTATGTGACCGTGTCGCCCACTGCGGCGGCGATCGATGCATTGACCTGACCTACGGTGGCAGCATCGGTGTCGGCCGTACCGTCCAGAACGTTCGTGATCTGCCGTTCCGCACCCAAGGCGCCGACGGAAACGCTGTTGATGCGATCCGCCAGCGACCCTGTACCCAAGGCAACCGAGTTGATGGCACTCGCGGTCGAGCCGGTACCAAGAGCCATGCCATTGACGGCAGTCACTTCGGCGTCGGTCCCCAGCGCAATCGCGCCGGTCGCCGTCAGGCCAGTGGTGGCACCGTTGCCGAATGCTATCGAATCCGCTGTTCCCGCACTGGCAACCTCGCCTTCGCCAAGGCCGGTGATCTGGTTGCCGCCGATGCCGATACCGGCGGGATTGTTGAGGGTAAGGCCATCGACCGTGACATTGCATTCTCCCGGACCGACGATCGTGTTGTTGCTATTCAGGACATCGACGCTGATCGGGTTGCCGGCGACCGCGTTGCCGACGATATCACTGACATTGATATTGAGAGGGGCAGGCAGACCAAGCACAGTCAAGACACCGAGCAAGTCGTTGACGGTACCCTGAACTGGAGTAACGATACCGGTGTTCACCTCTCCCAACAGAGCTGTCAGATCGGATTCGTTCAGGCTGAGGCCCGTACAAACATCCACAACAGGGTCTGTCTGCGCGTAAACCGGTGTTTGCGGGATTGCGAAAGATAAGGCGGCTAAGGAAGTTGCAGTCGCCATGTTAACGATTTTGCTTCTAACCATTGATGTTCTCCCATTTAGGAACGGGCGTAAACATCTGTTTGATAATCTTAATTTGGTCTTCGAACGGAATCGCCGATACCCTAGGAAGTATCCTTACCAATCCCTTATCGAACTCGGTCGCAGATCAGGTTAACCGATTGGTTATCTTTGTGATTACCAGTTAATGAACTTTTTGCTCGATGCGCCGGACTAGGGGCTAATACGGGGGCCTCTATCGGCCTCTGCGCCAAATCGCTGTCGCGGCAATGGTTTTTCGGGTCGAAGGGGCCCCACTGGCGTTTTCGATCGTTCGTTCCCATGTGGCAGGCAAACGTGGAAAGGTTGCGATAACGCGTCCTCACGGATACCACGTAATTTCGAACACAACGGGAACACTCTCCTTTTCATGGCACTCACCAAAATCTCGGTCCGCGGCGCGCGTGAACACAATCTCAAGGGCGTCGATATCGATCTGCCTCGCGACAGCCTGATCGTCATCACCGGGCTTTCCGGGTCGGGCAAGTCGAGCCTGGCCTTCGACACGATTTATGCCGAAGGGCAGCGTCGCTATGTCGAAAGCCTGTCCGCCTATGCGCGTCAGTTCCTCGAAATGATGCAGAAGCCCGATGTCGAACATATCGACGGGCTGTCGCCAGCCATCTCGATCGAACAGAAGACCACCAGCCGCAACCCGCGCTCCACCGTGGCGACAGTGACCGAGATCTACGATTACATGCGTCTGCTGTGGGCGCGCGTCGGCGTGCCCTATTCGCCCACGACCGGCCTGCCGATCGAGGCGCAGACCGTGTCCAACATGGTCGACCGCGTGATGGCACTGCCCGATGGCACGCGGCTCTACCTGCTCGCGCCGGTCGTGCGCGGGCGCAAGGGTGAATACCGCAAGGAACTGGCTGAATGGCAGAAGGCCGGCTTCACCCGCGTGCGGATCGACGGCGAGATGTACGGGATCGAGGAAGCGCCCGCGCTCGATAAGAAGTTCAAGCACGACATCGAAGTGGTCGTCGATCGCCTCGCCGTGAAAGAAGGGATCGAAACGCGCCTCGCCGACAGTTTCGAACAGGCGCTCAAGCTTGCCGATGGCCTCGCCTATGTCGATCTGGCCGATGGCGTGGTGCCGGGGCGCGAGGATGAAGGCGAAGCGGGCGGGGCGATGAAGGGGGCGGGCCTGCCTGCCAACCGCATCGTTTTTTCCGAACGCTTCTCCTGCCCGGTATCCGGCTTCACCATCGAGGAAGTCGAACCGCGGCTATTCTCGTTCAACGCGCCGCAGGGGGCCTGTCCGACCTGCGACGGGATCGGCGAAAAGCAGCTGTTCGACCCGCAACTGGTCGTGCCCAATGAAGCGCTCAGCCTCAAGAAGGGCGCGGTCGTGCCCTGGGCCAAGAGCAATCCGCCGTCGCCCTATTACATGCAGGTGCTGGCCAGCCTCGCGAAGGAATTCGAATTCGATCTCACCACCCCGTGGGAGGAGTTCGACAAGGAAATCCGCGACATCATCCTTTACGGTACCAAGGGCAGGGCCATCCCGCTCACCTTCAAGGACGGGCGCAAAAGCTACACGGTCAAGAAGCCCTTCGAAGGCGTGATCGGCAATCTCAACCGCCGCATGCTGCAGACCGAAAGCGCCTGGATGCGCGAGGAGCTGGCCAAGTTCCAGACCGCGCAGCCGTGCGAGACCTGCGGCGGCAAGCGCCTCAACGAAAAAGCGCTGGCGGTGAAGGTCCCGGGCCCCGACGGCCCGACCGATATCGCCACCCCTACCAAGATGAGCGTGGCCGATGCCAAGGGCTGGTTCCTCGCGCTGCCCGACCAGCTTTCCGAAACGCAGGCGCAGATCGCGCAGGCCATCCTCAAGGAAATTAACGAGCGGCTGGGCTTCCTCGACAATGTCGGCCTCGACTATCTCAACCTCGACCGAACCAGCGGGACGTTGAGCGGCGGGGAAAGCCAGCGCATCCGCCTCGCATCGCAGATCGGCTCCGGCCTGTCGGGCGTGCTCTACGTGCTGGACGAGCCCAGCATCGGCCTACACCAGCGCGACAACGACCGGCTGCTCGAAACGCTGAAGCGCCTGCGCGATCTCGGCAACACGGTGATCGTGGTCGAGCATGACGAGGACGCGATCCGCGCCGCCGATTACGTGGTCGATCTCGGCCCCGGCGCCGGCGTCCACGGGGGCGAGGTGGTGGCCGAAGGCACGCTGAAACAGGTGCTCAAGTCCAAGAAATCGCTCACTGCCGCCTATCTCACCGGCCGTCGCGAGATTGCCGTCCCGGCCAAGCGGCGCAAGGGCAACGGGCACAAGCTCACCGTCCACGGCGCGCGGGCGAACAACCTCAACAACGTCACCGCATCGCTGCCGCTCGGCACGTTCACCTGCGTCACCGGCGTGTCGGGGTCGGGCAAGTCGTCCTTCACCATCGACACGCTCTATGCGTCTGCCGCGCGCCATCTCAACGGCGCGCGCGTAGTTGCGGGCGCGCACGACAAGGTCACCGGCCTCGATTACTGCGACAAGGTGATCGAGATCGACCAGTCGCCCATCGGCCGCACCCCGCGTTCCAATCCCGCCACCTACACCGGCGCCTTCACCCAGATCCGCGACTGGTTCGCGGGCCTCCCCGAAAGCCAGGCGCGCGGCTACAAGCCCGGCCGCTTCAGCTTCAACGTCAAGGGTGGCCGCTGCGAGGCGTGCCAGGGCGACGGCCTCATCAAGATCGAGATGCACTTCCTCCCCGACGTCTACGTCACCTGCGAGGAATGCGGCGGCAAGCGCTACAACCGCGAAACGCTGGAGGTGAAGTTCAAGGGCCACTCCATCGCCGACGTGCTCGACATGACGATCGAGGATGCGGAAACCTTCTTCAAGGCCGTCCCCCCCATCCGCGACAAGATGGCGATGCTCAACGAAGTCGGCCTCGGCTACGTCAAGGTCGGCCAGCAGGCGACGACCTTGTCAGGCGGCGAGGCGCAGCGCGTCAAGCTCGCCAAGGAACTCGCCAAGCGCAGCACCGGGCAAACGCTCTACATCCTCGACGAGCCGACCACCGGCCTCCATTTCGAAGACGTGCGCAAACTGCTCGAAGTGCTGCACCGGCTGGTCGATCAGGGCAATTCGGTCGTCGTCATCGAACACAATCTCGATGTCATCAAGACCGCCGATCACATCCTCGATCTGGGCCCCGGCGGCGGCGTGCGGGGCGGGGAGGTCGTCGCGCAGGGCACGCCCGAGGATGTCGCCCGGGTCGAAGGCTCCTTCACCGGCGCCTATCTCGCGCCCATGCTCGAACGGCAGAAGGAAGCGGCGGCATAGGGGGTTTCGCGCCCCGCCGCTGCCGCTTCAGCGCAGCATCCCCAGCTTGAACCCGGCCAGCACGGCCGAAACCCGGTCGTGCACGCCCAGCTTGGTGAACAGGCGCTTCAGATGCGTGCCCACGGTCGCCTCGCTGATCCCCAGGATCATCGCGGTTTCCGGGTTGGACTTGCCCGCCGCCACCCAGTTGAGGATTTCCGCCTCGCGCGGGGACAGCCCGTCGATCCCGGCGCCGTGTTCCTCCTCGATCCGGTCGATCCGCAGATGGGCGTGCTGCGCCACCGCTCGCATCAGCGACCGGTCGACCTTCGCTAGGTCCTCCGCCGCCACATTGTCTATGCCGAAGAAGCCACGCGCATGGCGCAGGCCCGATGTCGGGATCGCCAGCCCGTCGGTCACGCCCGAGCGTCCGAATTCCTCCAGAAACGCGCGCTCCATGTCGTTCACCGTCAGCTGCGACAGCAGTTCGCCCAGCGTGATGACCTCGTTGCGCCGGATCACGGCGGCGGGGATCGGATCGATCAGCTTGTAATCCCGCTCCAGATAGCGCCGCATCCATTCGGGCGGCATACCGCGCTCGTACAGGCGGAACTGGTCTGGCTTGGTGACCATGGGGATAACGAAGCAGAACGATCGAAAGCCTCGCGCGCGATAGAATTCGGCCAGCACATTCAGCACCTCGTCGCGCGTTGCGGCCTCGTCGATCTGACGAAAGATTTCACTGTCGGGCATTACGCAACCACCTCCTTGGTGATATTTCGTTTCGCGAACCGACAGTCATGCTGCGCTGCTTACTGCAGCGTTCCTTCAATCCCATGTCCCTCAATCACGTGACTGGCGCGTTCGTTCCCTGTTCCGCACATGCGGCGCCCCGGAACACACCCCTCCGGCAAGGACCGGACAGCATCGTGGCGCAGCCCAAGTTCATCATCGTCGACCCCGATTTCGCCCGCCAGCGCGATCTCGCCTGCGCGCTCGCCGGGCTGGGCCTGTCGCATTCGGCCGCCGACCCGCGCGAGATTGCAGAGCTGTGGCCCGCCCGCTGCCAGATCTTCGTGCATGACGAAGGGGACCGGCTCAGCGAACTGCACGCATGGCTGGAACGCGGCGGCATGCGCTTCCCGCTGATCCCCTACAGCAGCGCCCCGTCGATCGAACGGGTGGTGGAGGCGCTGCACACTTACGGCGCCGTTGGCTATCTCGACTGGCCCTGCGCCCACGACCGGCTGTGCCGCACGCTGGCGCTCGGCGCGGACAAGACGGAGGAGATTTTTCGCCGCAACCGGGCCTATGCCCGCAGCCGCGCACTGGTGGAGGTGCTGACCCCACGCGAACGGGAGGTGCTGGCAGGCATCTTCAACGGCTGCACGGGCAAGGAGATCGCCCGCGATCTCGGCCTCAGCCCGCGCACGGTGGAAACCTACCGGGCGAACATCTTCACGAAGCTGGATGTGCGCAACGCGGTGGAGGCGGTGCGGCTACTGGCGGCGGAGCTGCCGGAACTCGATGCGAAAGACCTGCGGTATGCGCGGTTGGCGGGTGTGGAGCACTGACAGAGCAACCATAGCCGCCACCATCTTGCGCCAGAACCCCAGGGGTTGCATCATCGGGGCGGCGAGAGGGAAGGGAGCGCGCACCTGTGGCACACCGGGTTTACCAGATGGCGTTCGGCAAGGTCTATCCGCTCTACGTTCTCAAGGCGGAAAAGAAGGGCCGCACACGCGAGGACGTCCACACCATCATCCGCTGGCTGACCGGCTACAGCGAGGAAGCGCTGGCGGCAGTCATCGGCGACGGCACCGACATGAAAGGCTTCTTCGCACGCGCCCCGCGCCTGAACCCCGACCGCACCCTGATCACCGGCGCGATCTGCGGCATTCGGGTGGAGGAAGTGGAGGAAGAAACGATGCGCGAAATTCGCTATCTCGACAAGCTCATTGACGAACTCGCGCGCGGCAAGGCGATGGAGAAGATTTTACGGGGGTGAGACGAGGATGCAGGCGAGTGTGGGATGATAGCGGAAGCTGTGATGGTTCAGTTAACGGCGGAGCGAGAGACGACCACTATAGCTGCGCGACGCTAAGGGAGAGGGAATATGAAACCGGGGACTAAGTTCGATTTAATTAGTGGCTTTGATTTTCCTTTTTGCAATTATTACTAGTGCCGCTGCGCCCAGCAGAGTGGGCAGCAAAGAGGCAGTGAAAAGGACCTGAACCCATGCGAGGCTCAGCCGTCCTTCAGGAGCGATTGTTGCTGCGATCAAAATTAGGAGATTAATGCATGTGCCGATATGCAGCAGCAACAGAGGCAACTTCGAAACTGCTTTGGCGGATTTAACCTGTAAATCGAGAGCAATCATTTTTTCCCAAAGTTCGCTTTTCCGCTCTTCGCTTTCATCGGATTGGTCATTCGGGACGAGATATAGCGATTGCTCAATACGCGCCTTAAACTGCCTTTCGCGAGCAGAAATTGGCTCAAGGAAGAAGGTGAAAGCAAACGAAATCCCTGCGCCGAATTGTGCAAGGCTTGCAAACGCACTTAATGTCAGCAAGGTAGTTCCCCGTGAGTTCTAACATAAACATCAAAATCTTACGAGAAGCGCGGAGGTCTCGAAAGCTCTCAATAGAAGAGGTGGCTTCATTCGCAAGCATCTCTGGAGAACGACTGCGCAAGTTTGAGACTGCGTCGGCCGAGCCTACTTCTAACCAGCTGGCTAAGCTTGGAGAACTCTACAACCTGCCCTTCTATGAGTTCTATTCGGATAAACTGCCAGAGTTTTCAGATACCCTCCCAGATTTTCGAAAAGCAAATCCAACGGAGGCAAATTTATCGCCGAGGGGGTTGATACGTATTTGGCAAACTCAATCGCAAGCTGAGTTTGTAGAGATTCTTGCAGGTGCACTAGGGAGGTCTAAACCGGAGCGCTCGTCGTTTCGGCGTTTAACTAACGAAAAGCAGCCAAGCGCGGAAACTCTTAGAAATCAGTTCGATATTTGGAACGAGAGGGTAGTTAACAACCTCAAATTCTCCGGCACTCATGAAATGAGATTCTTAAGTTATTTGCGTAGCTTTGTTGAATTTCACGGGTGCAATACTGTATTTAATAGCGCTCCGGCATCCGACTACTTAGGGTTTTTTGACGAATACAGCGAAGCTCAAAAATCGATATTCGTAAACCGCGATCAAGCGTATGGTAAGCGCAAACTATTTACTCTCAGTCACGAAGTCGCTCACTTCCTCTTCGACGCTGAAGGCGTCTCTAACCCCTTTATTGCGAAGAATGCGATTGAAAGACAGTGCAACGAGTATGCTGCAGAGTTTCTGGCCCCAGAGAACTTGGTCCGTCGAATAATTGATTCAAAGCCTCATATTCGTTCGAGTGAACGGCTTATCGATCTTTTGTCGGAAAACTCCTTGCTCAGCAGGCAAGCGGCCGCGCTTCGTCTTTTGAAACTTGATTTAATAACCAAGGCTCAAACCAATTCTTTCTTCCGAAAGGTTTCTGGCAAATCGCGTTTCAAGGAATTCGAAGATCGACCGAAATCCGCTCCAATGGGAAGAGCCGCTGCCGTAGGTAAGAAGTTGTCCGAAGTAGGTACTTATAACGCGTACGTTGCAAAGCTAGCGGTTTCACAAGGCTTGGTTGATCCTACCGATATTCATCGAGGGCTAGGCATTTCGGAGGGATTGCAGCGAGATGTATTCGATCTCGCAGCGCGTCGTTATGAGGCAAGTGCCGACTGATGGCTCTTCCTAACATGCCGTGCTGGCTGACAGACTTTGTTACTGCAAGGGCAGCGCTAGAACACCCTGACCCCCAAGTCGTCGGCACAATCGTCGCCATGTGCCAAGCAGGTGAGTTAAAGTTCTGCAACTGTGAAATAAGGGATTTTCGAAATAACCCGCATGTGCGCCAGCACTTTTGTGACAATCAAAACTGTGTTTGCCACACTAACGGCGATATCGCTACGATCGTGAGCAATATCCCGATGAGAATTGGCCAGAAGAAGCACCATCCAAATGATCTAAGCGCTCGAATTATCGCAGCTTCAGCGGTCCATTTTGGATATGGTATTGTTTCCAGCAAGATGGGTATTTTCGCGACATCGGTTGATATTGGTGAATCGTTGAACGTTGCTTCATACACGCTATATGATTTCATTGATGCGCTTTAGGCACTAATCTTAACCTATTTCGCCCCCGCTACATCCCCTAGTCACGCATTAATGGCCACAACGCCAAAACCTGCTATACAGCCGTCATCGCCGGACCGATCACGGGCCTTTCGGTGACTGAGAGAAGCTTCGGCATTGCTCCCGCCTAGCGTAGTGGAGCGGTCGCATGCCCACCCAAGTGTTTATACCCCTTCTCGTCGTGACGGCGTTCGTCAGCGCGTGGCTTCTGGGCGAGTGGATTATCCGCCACCGTCGCTCAGGCAGCTAGGCGCGCTGCCGCGCGCGCAAAAGGCGCTGTCCTACACGCGATTATCTCTATAGCTGGACCGGTTCCCTTCCACTTTCGCAAGGTGAACCCATGTCCTTCATGCCCGCCCGTCAGGGTCGTTTCATCTCCGCCGCCGAACTGGCCGAGGCCGAGGCCGCCAGGCGCGCCGAAACGCGTGCCAAAGCCGCCAAGGCGCCAGCCGCTCCCCCACCGGAAAACCCCGCCGAACCGCGCGCCCGCATCGGCGCGGCGCTGCGCCAGCGGGGGGAAGGGCAGGGCGCTCCGCCCCAGCCATGCGCAGAACCCGCGCCTGCCCCTGTCGAACTGACCCCTGCCGCCGGGGCATCGCCCGATCCCGCGCCCGCCGCATCGCCTGCGCCAGCCAGCTTCCCCGCGCTGGTCGAGGATCTGCCCGGCGACGAGACGCGCGCCCCGCAAACGCAGTTCACGCTCGATCTGCGCATCGCCTTTCTCGAAGCGCTGGCGGTCAGCGGCAGCGTGCGCTCCGCCGCGCGGCGGGTGAAGGTCTCGCACCAGAGCGTCTATCGCGCGCGCCGCTCCAGCGCTCCCTTCGGGCGCGCCTGGGATGCGGCCATGGTGATCGCGCGCGGGCAGGCGGAGGCGCTGCTGGCCGATTACGCCATGTCCGGGGTGGAGGAGGAGGTCTGGTATCATGGCGAGATCGTCGGCACGCGGCGGCGCGTCAGCGACCGGCTGCTGCTCGCCCATCTCGGCCGCCTCGACCGCATGCGCACCGACGCGCGGATAGAGGCGCTGGCGGAAGATTTCGACGGCCTGCTGCACCGTATGCGCGCAGGCGAGCCGATCGACGTGGAATTGGGCGAGGGGGCCAAGCCAACTGCCGCCCAACCTGACCCCTCCGCTCGCCCTGAGCCTGTCGAAGGGCATGGCTCCAAACACACCCCCGGCACCCCGGAAATTTTATCGCCTGGACAGTGTAACACCCGGTCCATGTCTGCAGCGGAGGATGCCGCGCCACAGCGCGAGGAACGCCATCCCGACGAACCGCCCTGCGACTGCATCGCCGCGCGCAACGGCACCGATGGCGGCAGGCCGCATTACCGCATGGGCAAGGACGGCTTCGAACCCGTGCTGAGCGCGAAGGGGGAGGGGCCGTGTTGCGGCGAGCCGCGCTGGCCCTCCTGCCGCGCCTGCCCGCATTACCCGCCCGTCGCCCGGCTGCTCAACGAGATGGAGGACCAGCGCCCCCTCGATGCGCCCGAGCCGGACGAGCTGGGCGGCGATCCTGCGCAGATCGAGGAATGCCAGATCGCCGCTTTCGAGGCGGGGGACGAGGACTGGTGGCGCTACGGCGTGGACTTCGTCGCCTACGCGAAGAACGAGTTCGGCGACTGGGCACCCATCGAGGATCAGGACGAGGGGCACGCGGGCGGGACTTCCGGCCCGCAATAGGGCGCGGGTGAGGGGCTTGCGGCGGCTCCGGCCTTGCCCGCAGATGAACCCCTTCCGCATCTCGCACCCGCAGCACGTTTCGTCGCAGGGGCGGGATAGCGCTGGCTGGCGGGGCATTGGGTGGGTGATGGACCCGGCTGCGGGGCGAGATGATCCCTCCCCTCCCTCACGAACCCCGCGGCCGGCTCCTCCCTCTCCCCCTCACGATCATGCAAGCAGGCAGGCAGGGCCGGTGCGCCGGTTCTCTCAGACAGAGATGATGCCGAACTTCACGCCCTTGACCGCCGCGGCGGACCGGTCGTTCACCTCCAGCTTGGCGAACAGCCGCTGGATATAGGTCGATACGGTGGGCAGGCCGATGTTGAGGATCGACGCGATCTCCGAATTGGTCTTGCCGTGCGCGATCCAGTGCAGGATCTCCACCTCGCGCGGCGCCAGCTTGGGAAACACGCCCTGCTGGTTGATCCGGTCCAGCTGCGTGTGCGCCGCCTGCATGATCGCCTGCAATTCGTCGATATCGGCGCGCTGCAGGACCTCAGGGCCCGTCACCTGCCCCAGCGCAAAGATGCCCATCTGCTGGTGCGATCCGAAGGTCGGGACCAGGAAGCCGTCGGTAATTCCGCCCTCGCGCGCGCGGCCCACGAACTCGCGTTCCGCCGGCGTCAGCGTCCCGCTCTTCCACACGTCGCTCAGCTGGATCGGGTGCCGGTGCCGCGCCACATACTGGGGGAAGGGGTCGGACTTGCTCAGTCCCTCGTCGCGATAGATGTTCCGCCACGCCTCCGGCAGGCCGCGCAATTCGAAAACCATGGCGCCCGGCTCCTCCGCCGACGGCACCATGTACCCGAACCCCTCGAACCCCTGTTCACGGAAATGGGCCCCGAGCATGTCGAGCAGCGAATCCCGATCGGGGCACGCCTTGATCCGTTTGAGCAGCTCGATCACGCGCAGATCCCTATGTCCGTCAAGCGGATGACATTGATTCGAATGACATTCAATATCATGTCATACTGCACAATGTCTCGCAATCTTGGCACCTAATCAGTTACACGTAGTTAATCATTATGAACGGAAAGTTTATGGTGGCATAAAAAACAGGGTCGAAAACGTGCAAGACAGACAATTCATCGTGGTAGACCGCGACTTTTCTTGTCGCAATCAGCTCGCTCACAATCTCTCCCGCAAGGGTTACGTAATCCCTCTCGACCGCATGGAAGAGCTCGGCACACAGCGTCCCAAGGACGCCTGGGTCTTCGTCGGCGACGATGGCCATCAGGTCGAAGCCGCGGCCGATGTGCTCGACCGTGAACTCGAAAGTTTTCCCCTGGTGGCCTACGGCCGCACCCCGCAGATGAGCCGCGTCCTCGAACTCACCAACGGCCCCTGCGTCGGCTATGTCCAGTGGCCCACCGACGGGATCGAATTCTGGCGCAGTTTCGAAGCGCTTGAAAAACGTATTCCGCTCCGCTCGGAAGCCGCCCAGGTCGCCGCTCGCGCCCGCCGCATGCTCGCGGTCCTTACCGATCGCGAACGCGAAATCGCGGAAGGCATCTCGCAGGGGCTGTCGACCAAGGAAATGGCCGAACCGCTCGGCATCAGCCCGCGCACCATCGAGGTGCACCGCGGCAATATCCTCGCCAAACTCGACGCGCGGAATATGGCGGGGCTGGTCCGGCTTGTGGTTGAATCGGAACTGTCGACGCCCAGCTGATCCGCCGGGCGGGGAGGGGCTGTTACGCCGCTGAATCCAGAACGGCGAGTTCCACCGTTCCGCTTCCCGGGCCGATCAGCCCGAGTTCCGTCGCCGCAGCGCGGCTCACATCGATGACCCGGTTTCCATGGAAGGGCCCCCGGTCGTTGATGCGGACCGTCACCGTTTTCCCGTTACGAGGGTTCGTTACTTCGACCAGGCTGCCGAACGGAAGCGTCCGATGCGCTGCCGTCATCGCGTTCATGTCGAACTTTTCGCCACTGGCGGTGGGCCGACCATGGAAGCGGCGGCCGTAATAGGAAGCGACCCCACCCCCGATCGACGTAGCGACAGGCGATGCATCGACGGGAGGATCGATATGCGACAAGTCGATGGCATTGGCCGCCGGTGCCGGCGCAGTCGGCAGCGCGGTGCGCGCGACCAGATTGGCGTCGAACGCGGCACTCGCGGTCGCGGTGTTGGCGTTCTCACGCGGCTGAGCCGCGGTCGCGGGCAGCGCAAGGGCTGCAAGAAGTACTATGCTGCGAAGCGCGCGATTGGCCATAATTCTGGACCTCCCGTTCGGTTCCGGCGTCTATACGGGAGCCTTTCGCAGGAGTCCTTAACACGGCAGCCAACTGCCCCATTCGTGCCACAGTTCATCGTAGATCGGGAACGACGATGCGCTTTCGTACCGTATTTCGTGGCTGATAGGGGCGACGGATACCAAAGCTGGTTCCATGATTCCCGCTCCCATTTTCCGGTCGCGGCAAAGCAAATGGGGCCGGCATTGCTGCCGACCCCACTCTCACCGATGCGTGGTCATGTCCGAAGACGAGAACTTGGCATCCGATGTTTTCCCTTCTGAGCATCCGAAGATGTTCGTCCGGTTCTGTCACCGGCGCTCGCACCGGCATCCGGTTCCGTCCGGCGGCCTACCCGGTCGAGTGCGCCAGATCCGAAGACCCTCGCTTCTGTCCCAGGCCGGCCAGCGATGGGCGGCACCGAGATCGCGCTTCCCATAATGGTCGTTCGCTTTCTTCTGCATCAGGGATCCAGTCCGAAAACCTTTTCTTCTGATGCTTCATCAGCAGACGACCGGTTGGCCCGATCCATAAAAGAAGTTTTCTGCGCTCCGTCATCGACCCACTTGCGTCAGACCGAAGTCTTCAGCACGTCAGTCTCTGGAAGCACATGGACAGCTTCTTCCATGTCTTTCCGGTTTGGATATTCTCCGTAATTTCAAGCCGTTAGGCTCTCAATTTCGTCGAATGTCCGTGCCGTTCCGATGACTTGAAGCTGCTCCCGATGTAGCGATTCGTCCAGCGTGCAAGGCGCGAGTTATCCACTTTCCCCAGATTTGCTTGTGGAGGAAGGTGGATAACCAAACGCTTTATCGCAAAATCATAATGTCAGAGGGCTTGGCGGCGTAATATTACACTGCCTTGAGCTCTTGTCAGCGTAATTACCGATCGCGTTTTGCGAGAAGGCGGAGACGCAGAGCATTGAGCTTGATGAAGCCTTCGGCGTCTTTCTGGTCATACGCGCCCGCGTCATCTTCGAAGGTCACATGGGCTTCGGAATAAAGCGAGTTGGCCGATTTGCGCCCGACGACCATTGCATTGCCCTTGTAGAGCTTCAGGCGAACGGTGCCCGAAACCTTTTCCTGACTGAGGTCCACTGCGGCCTGCAGCATTTCGCGTTCGGGGCTGAACCAGAGGCCATTGTAGACCAGTTCGGCATAGCGCGGCATCAGCTCGTCCTTGAGATGTGCGGCGCCCCGGTCGAGCGTGATCTGTTCGATGCCGCGGTGGGCCCGGGCATAGATCTCTCCGCCGGGCGTTTCGTACATTCCCCGGCTCTTCATCCCGACAAAACGGTTCTCGACCAGATCGAGGCGGCCGATGCCATGTTTGCGACCCAGATCGTTGAGCGCTGCGAGCAACGTTGCAGGGCTCATCGCCTCGCCGTTCAAAGCGGTGCCATCGCCTTTTTCGAAGTCTATAGTGATGTATTCGGGCGCATCGGGCGCATCTTCCGGATGGTCGGTGCGCGAGTAGACATAATCCGGGGTTTCCTCCCACGGATCCTCGAGCACTTTGCCTTCAGACGAGGTATGAAGAAGGTTCGCGTCGGTCGAAAAGGGGCTTTCACCGCGCTTGTCCTTGGGCACGGCGATCTGGTGCGCTTCCGCCCATGCGATCAGCGCGGTCCGGCTCGTAAGGTCCCATTCGCGCCAAGGAGCGATGACCTTAATGTCAGGATCGAGCGCGTAAGCCGAGAGTTCGAAACGGACCTGGTCGTTGCCCTTGCCGGTCGCCCCGTGGGCGATTGCGTCCGCGCCGGTTTCATGAGCGATTTCGACGAGGCGCTTGGAGATAAGCGGGCGGGCAATGCTCGTACCGAGGAGATAGTCGCCTTCATAACGGGCATTTGCCCGCATCATCGGAAAAACGAAATCACGCACGAACTCTTCACGCAGATCTTCGATGAAAATGTGCTGGTCCGGAATTCCCATCGCGCGTGCTTTTTCACGCGCAGGCTCGATCTCCTCACCCTGACCAAGGTCTGCCGTAAAGGTGACCACTTCCAGTCCGCGCTCTACCTCGAGCCATTTGGCGATGACGGAAGTATCCAGACCACCGGAGTAGGCGAGGACGACGCGTTTGATATCGGACATGGGGGCACCTTGCTGTTACGCGCGCGCCGCTAGCAGGGGGAGGGGGCGCTAGGCAATCGTTTCACGCTTTGCCCGTCTAAAGCTGAAATGCTCACACGCTTCATGGGCGTGCGCCAGCATCAGCGCAATTGACTGTCCTTGCTTCCCCGGCGGTTGATGCCCGAACTGCGCGCGTTCGCATCACGGCCAGACTGGCAGGCAACGCACCGCTTGACGCCGGGAAGGGCTTCGCGGCGTTTCTCGGGAATCTCCTCCCCACATTCAACGCACCACCGCTCGCTTTCGCCTACCGGCAGACGTGCACGTGCTGCGCTCACCGCGTCGGACACGGTGTCGTCGATCTGGTCCTGTACGGCGCCATCGCGCGCCCAACCGCCTGCCATGAAAGCTCTCCTTCTCTTACAAAGGTAGGAAAGAAAACGAGATAATCAAATCAGGGGAGGCAGGCGTATTACTCGGCAGCTTCGCGCAAAGCCGGATCGAGATGCCATTGTGGCACATTGCCCTCGTCGGCGGCCCGGAGCCGTGCGCTTTCCGCTTCCAGATATTCGCGGGTCATCGGAATGGCTTCGCGATCCTTCACATACTGGATTTGCCAATTGACCATATTGCCGTGCCGAAAGCTCTGCTCTGCCCCAGCCAAATAGAATAACCACATGCGATAGAAGCGTTCGTCGTACAGTTCGACGATCTCTTTTTCGTGAAGGACGGTGCGGTTGTACCATTCTTCCAGAGTGTGACTGTAATGGAAGCGCATCGCTTCGACGTCCGTTACCTCCCAGCCGAATTTCTCGCTCTGGCTCACGAGTTCGGAGAGGGCCGGGATGTAACCGCCGGGGAAGATGTACTTGCGCGTCCATTTGTCGGTAAATCCGGGAGGGCCTGCGCGGCCACAGCAGTGGCTCATCATGACGCCCTTGGGCGCCAGCAGACGTGCGGTGTGTTCGAAGAACTGCGGGTAATGCGGCGTGCCGACATGTTCGAGAAGGCCGACCGAACTGATCCGGTCGAAGCTTCCGGTAACGTCACGATAATCCATCAATTCGAAACGCACACGGTCGGCCAGGCCAGCTTCCTCGGCCCGCTCCTGGCAGAAAGCGATCTGGTCCGGCGCGAGAGCGACGCCGGTGACTTCCACATCGTAATGGCGTGCGAGGTAGAGCGCGAACCCACCCCAGCCGCACCCGATATCGAGAATTCGCTGGCCCGGCTGCACGTACATCTTGGCGGCTAGATGCGCCTTTTTGTCGAGCTGTGCTTTCTCGAGCGAGGTCGTGGCGGGATCGCCACGGTAATAGGCCATGGTGTACTGGCGGTCCTCGTCGAGGAAACGCTCATAAAGCTCACGAGTGAGATTGTACGTGTGTTCAGCGTTCTTGCGCGCCTTGTCGCGCGGATTGAGGCTGTCGACTGTCGCGAGCATTTTCTGGGCAGCCTTGCGCAGCGGTCCCTGCGGTTTCAGCGCCCGTTCACCATCACCTTTGGCATTCTTGGTCACGAAGAGGACGAGGTCGCGAATATCGTGCGGTTCTTCGACATGAAGCCATCCCCACATGAAGGCTTCGCCCGCGCCAACCTGAGGGTAGCGGGCAATGTGATTGGCTGCTTTCTTGTCGGTCAGGCGGATGTGCAGGGGGGGCTCGCCTTCTGAAGCGGAACCGTACTCATAGGTCGCGCCATCGTAATCGGTGACGACCATCCGGCCCTGCTTGATCGCGGCTTTCAAAAATTTATCGAGCAGCCACATCTGAGGCGATCTCCCTTGTCTGAATTAAAGACGTCTGTGGGGCACCGGGGGAGGGCAAGTCAATCGAAGCGGGATCGCGGAGCAAGAAGGGGCAGCAATGCCTAGATCGATCAGATGCCTGCATACCACTGGTATCCGGCGCGGTCTTCCCAGTAACCGCCTTTGCCGAGGCCCACATCGTCGAGACTGGCGACGGCTTCCATCCCCGTCAGATATTTCGCGTGCTTGTAACCAAGCTGTCGTTCGATCCGCATCCTGAGCGGGGCTCCGTTGCGCACCGGAAGCGCCTGACCGTTCAGCGAGTGAGCAATGATGGTTTGCGGGTGGTAGGCATCGATCAAATCGACGCTTTCGTAATAATCGCCGCCGTTCAGATTATCGGCGCAGCGAAAGATCACGAACCTGGCATCGTCACGCAATTCGGCAGCGTCGAGCAGCACAGAAAGTTGCGGCCCGGTCCATTGGCCGATCGCGCTCCAGCCTTCCACGCAATCGTGGCGGGTGATCTGGGTGCGTTGGGGAAGCCTGCGGATGTTCTCAAGGCTCAGGCTGAGCGGATTTGCGACTAGCCCGGTCACTTCGAGGCGCCAGTTGGCAAAGCCTTCCTCGACATGACGGGGATAGTCGCCGTTTTGCGGATCTGTCGAGCCATTGCCGCGAAAGAAGGGCGAGATGGCGCTGGCCGGATATTCCGGAGCGAGAGCGTCGCGGCTCGTCAGCAGGCGCTGGGCATTCTTGTGCCAACTGTCGGCGGCGTCCAGAACCGCTTTGCCCGCGTTCGTTTCGGCTATCCGGTTGCATCCGGCGACCAGAGCCGCGCCCGCAGCGACGAGGAAATTGCGACGCTTCATGCCTTGCGCCCTCCCGTAATCATGTCTCGCATCTGGCCGATGGGTCCGGAGAGAATGACCAGCAGAACGTGCACGATAAAAAACCCGGCGATCGCGAAAGCGAAGATGAAGTGCAGGCTCCGGGCCGACTGTCGTCCACCCAGAAGGTCTACCAGCCATCCGAAGGTCGGCTCCATACCGGGGCTGATGGAGATGCCGGTGAAGATCATCATCGGCAGAAACACACCCAGGACGAGGCCATAGGCGAGTTTCTGGAGGAAATTGTACTTCCCTTCGTGATGATCGAAATTGAGCTTAAGATGTTCGACGACATCCCGCCAGATTGCGGAAGGTCGCCATTCCCTGCGTTTCGTCACGATATCGCGTTTGAAATGGCGATTGACCATCATCGCGATCCACATGAACAGCAGCCCCAATGCGAAAGGCCATGCCATCAGAATGTGCCAGTCCCGCGCAACGGCCAGGCTGTAATACCCCGGTATCGTCATCCAGTCGGGAAAGCGCGGCACCATAAGCCATGCCTGACTGGCTTCGAAGCCCCAATCGCCCCAGTACAGCCGACGATGCGCGTTCGAGATCGTCAGTCCCGACATGAACAGGACGACCACGCACAGCAGATTGAGCCAATGCCAGAGCCGCGTGCTGAGGGCGTGTCTTTTCATGCGTGCCGTTCCTCCCTGGCAAGGTAGATTACGTCGCGTGGCTGAGAGAGCAGGTGCTGCCCGCTGTCGTAATATAGCGTCTGTCCGCTGGCGAGATGACCTTGCGCGAGGAAAAGGGCGGCCTGCGCCACCTCGTCCTGGCCCGTCTTGCGCTTGAGCAGGTTCATGCGGTGGGAGATTTCGGTTTCCTCTTCGCGCTGATCGTGACTGGCAAGAATGGCGCCGGGGGCAAGGGCATAAACCCGGTCGTCCGGCCTGGCGGCGCCCATGGCCAGCATCGGGACCGTCGATGCCAGCGCGTGCTTGCTCATCGTGTAGCTGAAGAAATCCGGGTTGGGATTGGCGATCTTCTGATCGGTAATCTGAATCACGCGGCGTCCGGCGGCGGCACGTGCCGAGCGCAGATAGGCCTGCGCCATGAGGGCGGGTGTGCGGGCGTTGATCTGCATCGTGCGTGCATTCGTGGCAGGATCGAGAAAGGTTACATCGTCGGCTTCGAAAATGGCCGCGCAATTGACCAGTGCCGCCCAATCGGACAGGCGGGCGCCCAGATCGGTTATCATCTGCGCAGTGGCCGCGTCATCTGCGAGATCGCACTGCACCGTTTCGGCCGAGGGGAGACTGTCAGCCAGCGCTGCGGCGTCTTCACGCGAGGTTCCGTAATGGATTACAACATGCCATCCGGCATTGCCGAATGCGCGTGCGATCGCCGCGCCGATACGTTTCGCGCCTCCCGTTACGAGAACTGCTGGTCTGGCATCACTCATCGCCGCCGACCATAGCGGCACGCCCGGCAAAGAAAAGGCGCGCCGCCACCGATGGTTCGGTAGCGGCGCGCCGCGAGACCGGTTTCCCGATCAGATCCAGCGATTAGCGGCAGCTCAGGCTGCCCCTGTCGATTTCGCGACCGACAACGCCGCCGACGACACCGCCGAGGATCGCGCCGAGGGTACGATCACCGCGGCCGGCAATTTCGTGGCCGGCAAGGGCGCCGACGCCTGCACCGATGACAAGGCCGGTGGTACCGTTATCGCGCTTGCAGTAATAGCGACCGTCATTGCCGCGCCACATGCGGTCACGGCGGCTGATGCGGCGGGGTTCGTAGTAACGGCCGCGATCGTCATAGACCCGGCCACGGCCGCCACGATAACGACGGTCACGGTCGTGCAGGGCCGCCACGGTCGTGGTCGGGGCAGACGTTTCAACCAAGGCGCTTGCCGAAGTGAAAGGGGCGGGTGCAATTTCGACAGCGGCGGCTGGAGCGGCGATTGCTGCCAGCGAACCTGCGGCGATACCAAGGGCGATCCTGTTCATCTGAAATCTCCTCATTCGTGATTTGTGTGTGGATGACGCTCGAAATCGCCAGAGGCTCCACAACGTCCGATGAACGATCTGTTGTCCTGCCAAAAACGCGATGAGCCGAGCCAAAACGCAGGACCAGCCGCTGGTTTTCAGAGCTTTCGGGACAAGGAAAGGCGTACCTCTTCGCTCAGCTTTTCGAGCATGCAAATCTCCTCGAGCTGGTTTCGCGAGGGCTTGGAGGCTGGATCGTAAAGCGCCGCAAAGAGGCGTGCCACGGTCCAATCCGTCCTGCCTTCATCCACCTTCGTCAGATGATCGCCTGCCTGCGCGATGCCTTCTTCGATGACGCGGTAATACCAGCCGCTGATGTGCGTCTTTACGATATGCGCAACCATGCCTTTCCGGCCGAAGCGATGTTCGATCTTCCAGCATGGTTTGCGGGGTTGGCTGACCTCCAGCAGGGCTTCGCCAAGACGAAAACGGTCACCGATGCGGACGTCGGTTTCGACGAGGCCCGTAGCCTCGATGTTTTCCCCGAAGGCGGAGGGACCTGACAGCAGTTCGTGGCCGCCGAGCCATTCAGCCCATGCGGAATAGTGGTCGTGAGGATAGTGATGCACGGCCATGTCGGGGCCGCCATGGTGCCTGGTGTCGGCGACCATGTCCCCTTCGAGCCCGAAGCTGCGGATCATGACCGGACCCTGCGCAGGCCGCTTGTCGATCGCACTGAGTTCGGCGCCGTTGAAAGGCCGGGGCTGGCCCGTGCACAAGGCTTCGACCACAATCGTCATGCGCAATCCCTCATCCGTCCCGATGGTTCGAGACCCGCACGGTAATAGACATGGACCACATGGACCACTGTCCAGGGCACAAAATTGTCAGCTTGCGAAAGGCCCGGGAACGTGCAGTTTTCCTGAGGGTCCGAGAGTGCCATCTGCCCGTTTCAGCACAGGAGAGGGGTGTAGGAAAGCGCTTAGATCCATAGAGGATCAGGACGGGCGCCGGGTCGTCAAGGCCATCCAGTCGCGCGGTGTTCCATCTGCGCCTTGTCCGGGGAAGATTTCCACACCCTCTATGGCGAAGCCGGCGTTGTAATAGCTGTCTTCGAGCCATTGCGGGTCGGGGAAATTATGTAATCGTCCGAGCAGATCGCGACCTTCGCCATCCCCGAGTTTGTAGCTTGCGAAGTGCCACCCACCGGGACGCAACGCCCGGCGGATTGCTGTTAGCAGGGGCAGTAGATCGGACCGTGCGACATGAAGCAGGCAAGCGTTGGCCCATACCGCGTCATAATCGTCATCTGCCATAAGCTCGTCGAAACGCATCGCCCGCGCACCGACGCCATAATGCTCGTTAGCCTTTGCGGCCATTTCAGGGGTGCCGTCCGTCGCATCGACATCGAACCCGCGCTCCATCATCCGCACAGCATCGCATCCGGCCCCGCAGCCAAGTTCCAGAACCTTTGCGCCAGCTTTCAGGCGATCGAGGAATGCGTCCAGATGTCGGCTCGGCTTCTGAGCGAAGTCGCGCGTGTATTGCGGTGCGTTGGCACGGTAAAACGCGAGTGTGGCCGGATCAGCGGTAATCCCAACCTCCAACTTCAGTACGACCAAACCGCACTCCCGCGGCAGTGGCCAGCAAGTTGATCTCAGGCCGTCGCGGCTGATTCCAATGCTTCGGCCGCTTCGCGGTCGCGCTGGGCGCGGCTTTTCTTTTCTGCGGCGGTCTTGAGCTGGCCGCAGGCCGCGTCGATGTCGCGCCCGCGAGGGGTGCGAACGGGTGCGCTGATGCCGTGTTCGAACACGATTTCGGAAAAGCGCTTCACCCGTTCGGGCGTCGAACATTCGTAGGGCGCGCCGGGCCAGGGATTGAAGGGAATGAGGTTCACCTTCGCCGGCAGCTTGTAATGCTTCAGCAGGCGAACGAGTTCGTGCGCATGCTCGTCGGTGTCGTTCTTGTCCTTGAGCATGACATATTCGAAGGTAATGCGCCGCGCGTTCGACGCGCCCGGATAGGCGGCGCAGGCTTCGAGCAATTCGTCGATGCCGTATTTCTTGTTGAGCGGCACGATCTCGTCGCGGATTTCCTTGGTCACCGCGTGGAGCGAAACCGCCAGGTTCACGCCGATTTCTTCCCCGCAGCGTTCCATTGCCGGAACGACACCGCTGGTCGAGAGCGTGATGCGCCGTTTCGACAGGGCCAGGCCTTCGCCATCCATGACGAGCTTGAGGGCACCTTTGACATTGTCGAAATTATATAGCGGTTCGCCCATTCCCATCATGACAATGTTGGTCAGCAGCCGGCCATCGGAGGTGTATTGGGCGCTGTCTTCTTCCACTTCGAGACCCGCCATCGAACCCTTGGGCCATTCGCCCAGAGCATCGCGCGCCAACATGACCTGGCCGACGATTTCACCCGGAGTGAGATTACGCACGAGGCGCATCGTCCCGGTGTGGCAGAAACGGCAGTTCAGAGTGCAACCCACCTGGCTCGATACGCAAAGCGTGCCGCGGTCGGCATCGGGGATGAAGACCATTTCGAATTCATGGCCGTCCGACGTCCTGAGCAGCCACTTGCGCGTGCCGTCGGTCGAATGCTGGGCTTCGACCACGTCCGGCCGGCCAATGAAGAAGCGTTCGGCAAGCCACGGGCGCATGGTCTTGGCGATATCGGTCATCGCTTCGAAATCGGTCACGCCGCGATGGTAGAGCCAGTGGAACACCTGCTTGGCACGCAGTTTCGCCTGCTTGGCGTCGAGGCCCGCTTCGTCGAAAAGTTCGCGGATACGGTCCTTGGGCAGACCGATCAGGTCCACGCGGCCGTCTTCGCGCGGCGTGATGTCACGCGCGACGGGAACCGGGTCGATCTGCCCGGGGATGCTCATCAGTGTCGTCTGGGTCATGGGAGCGCCCCATATAGGGCGTAGAGGGCGATTTGGCCACATTGAAGAATTGCGCGAAAATTACAGACACCGAACAGGGTTCCGGCAGGTGAACGCTTTCACTCCGCAGCGGGAGAACGGTGCGTGGATTCCTGCGTTTCATCCCGGGAAGTGCACGCCCGGGCCGTAATAATGTGTCCCTAATGCAACATATTCTTGTTGTGTTACGTTAATGAAACTCGCCAGCGGAACCACCGTTTTCCTAGTCCACGCGATGCAAAAATCGCGGGTTAAAAAACGGAGTATATAATGAACAAGACAACAGCTCTTCTCGTCGCAGGAACCATCGCCGGCATGTCGGCCCCAGCCATGGCGCAGAGCACCGATGGCCAGTTCACCGGCTTTCGTGCAGGTGTGACCGCGGGTTACGACGCCGTACAGGCCGGTAGCAGCGTCGACATCGACAACGAGCCGAATAACAACGACCAATCGATCGACGGTCTCGCCTATGGCGTGGTCCTCGGTTACGACGTGGACCTTGGCGGCGCGGTTGTCGGTGTGGAAGGTGAATACACCGACTCCACGGCGAGCACCAATTTCGACGACGGCGATTTCGAAGGCTTTGGGCTGGGTGAAGTCGACGCTGGCCGCGATCTCTACATCGGCGCGCGCGTCGGTGCCAAGATTGCACCCGATGCCCTGCTTTATGCCAAGGGCGGTTACACCAATGCCAAGCTGAACATCCTCAGCGACTATGGCACGGTCGAAACCGATCGCGACTTCAAGCTGGACGGCTGGCGCGCAGGTGCAGGTGTTGAATATGCCGTCAACCCGAACACCTACGTGAACCTCGAATATCGTTATTCGAACTACAGCGACGCGAACATCGAGTTCGCCGACGGCAGCACCAGCCGCAACTTCGATGTCGACCTTGACCGCCACCAGGTCATGGCAGGCGTCGGCATGCGCTTCTAAGCCATTGCGCCATTAAGAAGGGGCCGGGGAGCTTTGTGCTCTCCGGCCCTTTTTTTGTCAGCGTCGCGAACAGGAAAGCGTTGCTGCATCCATAGCCGTGGCCGCGCCGGCCAGGGAATAGCTGTCGGAGAAGCGACGGCCGTTGATGCCGGTAGCGCGGACGGTCATGCGGCTGGCCGACCGCATCGCTGCAACAATGGCGGCATCCATCGTGCGGTCTTCAGCCCAGGCATCGCCGCCGCCGCCGGTCAGCTGGAAGCTCTTGGCGCCGATGGAAAGCGTAATGCGGGGCCGCTGCGCGAGCTGGCGCGAGAGGCGGAAATGAACCTGCCCGCGGATATTCTGGCGCGGCCAGGTACCGATGGTGGCGAAGGGTTCAAAATCGCGGCGCGCGCGGCTGTCTTCCGGCATCGCGATGGCATAACACCGCGGTAGCGAGGGATCGCGAAATGCCCCCCAGTCGGAAAACACGCCGAGGCTGTCCTTCGCTGCGAGAGGCGCAGCCAAGGTAAGCGCGGCGACTGCGATCAGTTTACGCATAGGCGATCGCAACGATTTCCCATTCCTTCGCGCCGCCGGGCAGATTGACGTTGCGCAGATCGCCGACCGACGCGCCTTTCAATGCCCGGGCGAGGGGAGACGACCAGCCGATGCGCCCGGAGCTGGCGTCCTGTTCATCGTCACCGACAAGGGTGACGACCCGTTCGTTATCATCCTCGTCCGCCAGAGTGACGGTGGCCCCGAAAAAAGCCCGTGACTTGTCGGGCTGTTCGACGGGGTCGATGACCCGCGCGGTCTTCATCCGGCGTGCAAGGTGCGACAGTTCGCGATCGATTTCGCGCATGCGCTTGCGCCCGTAGAGATAATCGCCGTTTTCGCTGCGGTCGCCATTGCCCGCCGCCCAGCTGACTATTTCGACGATTTCAGGCCGTTCGGTGCCAAGAAGATGGTCGTAACGGGCCTTCATCGCGGCATAGCCAGCGGGCGTAACGGGATTGGATTTGGGCTGCATGGGCTTGCGCCCTAGCGCAAATCAGCGGCGCAGGTAATTCCCGATATCGCGTTCATAGCTGGACGATTTGTCCGGATGCATGTTGGCATAGCTGACCGCGTTTCCGATCACGCGCATGACATAATAGCGCGTTTCGAAATTGGACGGGATCTGTTCGATCCAGGTAACCCAGTCGACCGAACCATTGCGCGGATCGCCATTGGCCGCGAGCCACTGGTTCACCCGCCCCGGGCCTGCATTATACGCCGCGATGGCCAGGGGGTAGGCGCCGCCGTAACGGTCCATCAGGCGGGCGAAGTGCGCATCGCCGAGACGGATGTTGTAGCTCGGGTTGGCGGTAAGGTCCGCCGACATGTAGCTGACCCCGATCTTGCCCGCTTCTTCGCGTGCGGTTCCGGGCATCAACTGCATCATGCCGCGCGCACCGGCATGGCTCACACGGTTGCGGTCAAATTCGCTTTCCTGCCGGGCGATGGCATGAACCATCGTCCAGTTTGCGCCCGAATGGGTCTGCACGGTCGGGTAGCCGAGGCGTTCGAAGCCCTTGAAGCCGTGTTCGCCCGCCACGAGGCCTGCGACGACGGCCATTTCGTCCATACCGGTCTGTTCAGCCAGCTGACCGACGAGAGCCATTTCGCCGGGCGTGTCCGCCTTTTGGGCAATGGCTTCGAAGAAGGCCCGTTCGGTCCGCCAGTCGCGCCGATTGCGGGAAATCGCCCGCAGCGCACCGGTCAGCGGATCGGCTTCGAAAGCAGCGCGTTCGGCCGAACTGGCAGCGGGGACATTCGCGAATGTGGGCATGGGACGGCCAAGCTCGCTGAGGGCGAGCTGTCCGTAATACCAGTCCGGATATTCGGCGGCCATTTCCCAGTAACGCTGGGCACCGGCACGATCACCGGCGCGGGACGCGGCACGGCCGGCCCAGTAGAACCCTTTCGAACGGGTCAGCGGCGTCTTGGCCGCAGTACCGTAGCGGTAGAACAGCGGCGCGGCCTGGGCGCCGTCACCCATCGACCACAATGCCTTCGTACCGCCGAGCCACATGAGATCGGTATATTTGTCGCGCAGAGTGAAGGAGCCGTCCGAAATGTCCGTGCCGGGGGCGAAGACATCGTCGATTTTCGACGCGATGCTGACAGCCTGCGCGGAACCCGCGCTCTTGGCCACGGCCAGGGCTTCGCTGACGAATTGCGTGCCATCGAAGGCGGGCGCCGCAAAGGATGCGCGGGTGGAGAGCAGGTTGACCGCTTCGTAGGGCTGGCCCGAATTGCGATAGTAGCGGGCAAGATTGTAAACGTAACCGGCGTCGGTCATCGCGTTGGGGGGAACCGGCACGCCTGCCTGCGACGGCGTGCTGCCCTGAAGCATGGCGAGCCGTGCCTGCGCGGTCGGACGATAGGCCGGCGATACGCGCACGATATGGCGCGAGGCGGCTTCGTAATTGCCCTGCCACAAAAGCGCATCCATCCGCGCGTCCTGATCTTCGGGCGCAAAACGCGCGCCGAACAGGCCCTGCATGTAGAGTTCTGCCGGGCCGCTCATCGTGCCGCCACGCCAGGCTTCGCGTGCCACCTCCAGCGCTTCGGGGCGATCCAGCGACGCCAGCGCCAGGGCGTAACGCGCCTTGCCGCTATTGGTGAGGGGCGGGTGCCGGTCGAAGAAGGAGACGAGCGTCTGCGGAGACGGCGCATCGCGATCCAGCGCAGCTTCCGCCCGCCGCTGGAGCAGGTCCTGCTTGGGGAAATCGGGATAGCTGTTGATGAAGCCCGCGTAGGAAGAGAAGGGCAGGTTTTCCTGACTTGTCAGATATTCCCACTGGCCGACCGCCTGATCGAGGCTGCCCGGCTGCTGCGCAACAAGGCTGGTGCGCGCATTGTCCTGTGCCTGAGAGATTGAAGGGAATGCCAGCGAAGTGCCGAGCACAAGTGCGAGAGTGAAAACTGTTTTACTGCCCATGCTGGACATAGTGCCCGGCCCCTCCTTATCAGGCGCTGAATGAATTATGGCGCGTGCCGCCAAAAACTGCCTTGTTTCATATCTCTAACGCAGGACTCACGTAAATGTTTTCAGGCTCGATTCCGGCTCTGGCGACTCCTTTTCGCGACGGATCGTTCGACGAAGCAGCTTTTCGCAAGCTCGTCGACTGGCAGATCGAGAACGGGAGCAAGGGATTGGTGCCCTGCGGCACAACGGGCGAGGCATCGACCCTGTCGAATGCAGAGCACCACCGGGTGATCGAAGTCTGCATCGAACAGGCGGCCGGGCGCGTCCCGGTGATTGCAGGCTGCGGTTCCAACGACACGCGCAATGCGCTGCTGCACATGCAGTTTTCGAAGAAGGCGGGGGCCGCGGCCGGGCTGTGCGTCGCGCCCTATTACAACCGGCCGAGCCAGGCGGGGCTTATCGCCCATTTCAGCTTTCTTGCAGAAAACAGCGACCTGCCGATCGTTCTCTACAATGTCCCGGGACGGACGGTGACGGATATCGAGGACGAAACGGTCGTCGAACTGGTCCGCAAATACCCAGATCGGATCGTGGCCATCAAGGATGCGAGCGGCGACCTTTCCCGCGTCGCGGATCACCGGATGGGGATCGGGCGCGAGTTCTGCCAGCTATCGGGCAATGACGAATTGTGGCTGCCGCATTCGGCCGCAGGCGGATCCGGATGTATTTCGGTGACCGCCAATGTCGCCCCGGCGTTGTGCGCGGAATTCCACGATGCCATCGCAGCGAACGAGCTGGTCAAGGCACGGGAGCTCAACGACCGGCTGTTCCCCTTGCACTATGCGATGTTCTCCGATGCCAGCCCGGCACCGGCGAAATATGCGCTCAGCCGGGTACACGACTGGTTTTCGCCCGATGTCCGCCTGCCGCTGTGCAATGCCAGCGAGGCGAGCCGCAAGGCGGTGGACGAGGCGCTCGAGATTGCAGGACTGATCTAGAGCACTTCGTCTTCGTCGAGCAATGGCGCGGCGGGGAAGGGCGGATCGCTGACCGCCAGCGCTTCGACGATACTGTCGGAATGCTCGCCCGCGTGATTGAGCGCGTCGACTGCAGCGATATGGAATAGCGCATCGCCCTGATTGACGATCGGAAGCGTCGCATGTCCGATGATCACGCCGTCCGATGGGCTGACAAGCTTGATCGGGTCCTCTCCGAAGAGGCCGCCGACGAATGCCAGCGGTTCGCCCTTGCGCACGGCGTCGCCCGATTTGTGGATGCGGCGACTGACCCCGCCGCGCGGGGCGCGGACCCAGCTTGAGCGGTTGGACCGCAGCGGCACATGGACATCTTCCAGGCCGTCTTCCGCATCGATCATTCCGATATGCGCAAGCACCCGCAGAACGCCCGCCACGCCGACATTGAGGGCGAAACGGTCGAAGCGAAGCGCTTCGCCTGCCTCCAGCAGGAGCATCGGCGTCTCGCGTTCGTGGGCAAGGGCGCGCATCGAACCGGGCCGCAAGGGGCTTTCTATGATGATGGGCGCGCCGAATGCCATGGCGAGTTCCGACAAATAGGGGCTGCCAGAGGCAATGCGTATCTGCGGCAAGTTGTAGCGATGGACAGCCGCCGAATGGATATCGATGCCCAGCGAACAGCGATCGATGACATGGGTGAGGAAGCAGTGAGCCAGTTGTGCGGCCAGACTGCCATGCTCCGCGCCGGGGAAGCTTCGATTGAGATCGCGCCGGTCGGGCAGATAACGGCTGTGCGCGGCAAAACCGTAAATGTTGACGGCAGGCGCAAAAATGATCGTCCCTGCCAGCATAGCGGGCGACAGGCGTTCGAGCAATCGCTGGATCACGGCTGTGCCGATGATCTCGTCACCGTGAATGGCAGCGCTGACGAAAACGCAGGGCCCACGCCGCGCGCCGTGCATCACGCGAAGGGAAAGAGCGGAGTTCAGGCCCGTCACCTGCTGACTGACGGGAATGGCAATGGTCGCCTGCGTCCCCGGCGCGATCCGGCTTTCGTGAATGATGAAAGGTTCTGCGTAAGTTTCGGCGTTCATCTGCCTAATCGTCACAACGGCCAGCACCTTGGCAAGCGAAAAGCGTGGCCTGGCTGTTCCAGATGAGGGCGCATGCCACCTTGCCCGCGCGACCCAGCCACCATCCGGATATCTTTAATCAGCCGGGTTATGCTTCTCCACAAATCCGACTGCCGCTTCGAGCATTTGCAAACGTGTCGATGACAGTGAAAGCCAGTGGTCTTCGCCCTGCAACGTTACCAATTCGAACGGTTTGCCGGCATCCTTCAGGGCATCTGCCATCTTGTGGGAATGGGAGTAAGGTACGACCGTGTCATCAAGTCCGTGAATTAGCAGAACAGGTGCATCGGCGCGTTGGGCCAGGCGGCGAGGTGAGACTTCGTCCCAGCGCTCCTTCGGTCCAAGTTGGTCCAGGAGGGACGATTTCGTAATTCGTAAGCCACCCGACGCGCGGTAATCTTCGTTATACATCGCGCGAATGTCGCTAACGGGGGCGACAGCTACCGCGCACCGATACAGATCCTGTTGAACAGTGACTCCGGCGAGAGCAGTATATCCGCCGTAGCTAGCCCCCACAATACAGGCGCGCTTGGGATCTACGAGGCCCTGTTTCGCCAGTTCAGCCAAGCCGTCCGAAATATCGGTCTGCATTTTACGACCCCATTCACCGTAACCGGCAAGCTTGAAGGCCTGGCTTCGATTGGTGGACCCACGGAAATTGGGCTGGAATACTGCATATCCTCGTGATGCAAACGCCTGTGCCCACCAGTCGAACTGCAGGCGATCACTACTGTGCGGGCCGCCGTGGGGCAATAAAACAACTGGGAGGTTCCTGGCTTCGCGACCTGGCGGCAGCGTGAGAATGCCATCCATCTCAAGCCCGTCCGAAGCTGCGAAGGGGAAGGTGGAAATCGTCCCGACCTGCTTTGGTCCAAGGGTCTGCCGTTCGTAGGCAATCGCATCGGCTTTACCTGTGGCGAGGTTGACCACGAACCACGAACCGCTGTCGAGATTGCCACTTGTTCGAACCAGAACTTTTTTGAAGTCAGGTGTCCAGTCGACCATTCGCATATCGAAACCGGCAAAGGCCTTCTTGATTTTTTCTGCAGATTTCTGGAGTTCTTCGACTGCGAAAACCGGTTCGTCGTCACTGTTTAGATAACCGGCGATCTGACCGTTCGCTTTGTCGAAGTATAAGCGCTTTATGTCCGTATCTTCGAGGAAGGGCTTTGGCTGCCCGCCTGACATTGGAATTTCATACCAATGCGCAATGTTTTCGCTGTCTCGTGCCGCATAGACTATGTTCTGACCGCCATGAGACAAGCCGACGAGACCAACTCTGCCATTACGTTCGTTGCCGGTAGCGATGGTCGACCCCTCCGGCCCCGATAGATGCCAATCGCCGTTGGTCATGCTGACGTCCAAGGTCGCCGCAACCTTTCCATTCCCATCGACGAGCCAATCGCGGTCCATACCTTCGCGAGGAGC